>Ga0102589_1000135_pt1 | contig 207552 bp, 196 predicted proteins | sample AraplaMF_Col_mLB_FD_76858 | JGI IMG/M metagenome (GOLD analysis project Ga0102589, IMG submission 76858) | Arabidopsis root microbial communities from the University of North Carolina, USA - plate scrape MF_Col_mLB | ecosystem: Host-associated > Plants > Roots > Endosphere | place: USA... | reverse complement strand
GGCTGCAGACGCGCTTGAACGGCGAGGTGGTGCAGGAGGCGACCTTCAGCCAGATGATCTTCGATATTGCGCGCCAGATCGAATATTGCTCCGCCTTCACCCGGCTCGAAGCCGGCGACGTCATCGTCAGCGGTACGCCGGGTGGGGTCGGCGCCAAGCGCAATCCGCCGCTCTGGATGAAGCCGGGAGACGTGGTCGAAGTCGAGGTCGATCGGCTTGGCAGCCTGCGCAATCCAATCGTCGACGAGACGTGCTGACGAAAGTCGGCGTGCCGCGATACCTCGGCAGTGAGGAACATCTGACTCGTCCGTCGGCGTCCCGTTGGCTGCGTTACAGCCAACGGACAATTGCTGCGGCCGCATCGATGCTGTCGCCGTCGTCTGGGACGGAGGAGCCACTGCCGCAAGGGCATTGACAGGCGCCAGATTGCTTCTGGAACAGGCCTCGCGCGTTGTCCTGATTTCCGTCACCGACGACAAGCAGATTGACGAGCGCAGTCGAGACCACCTTGCGTCGGCATTCGGCAAAGCTGGTTTTGCCGTCGACGTCGTGGCCATGCAAGCGAAGGGAGACTCGCCAGCCAGCGTCATTCAATCGATGGCCCCAGAACGCAAGGCCGATTTACTCGTCGCGGACGCATTCGGTCATTCGAGACTGCGCGAATTCATCTCGGAGGGGTCACACGGTCGCTGTTGAGCCGCCTCGAAATGCCCGCCCTTCTTTGCCACTGATTACAATGCGCGCAAGGCATTGCCGATGACTGCAACATCGATCACTCCTGGAGAAGAGCGCCTTGCACGGGAGGTAAGCAAGGCTCGCACAAACCATAGCGATCACCGAGAGTCGGATGCGACAACGAACGCTTGGGGAGGATTCAATGAATCTGCGCGAAGTCCGAAGGCATCGGCTTGGCAAGCTCTTTGAGAATTGCTTCAAGCGCATTGGCCGTCGCCTGCAGGCCGGATGACTGCGCAATTTTCAGCGCCTCACGGCAGTGAACAGACAATTGGTCCTTCTGGTGGTCTTGGTGGATGTGGTCGTTCGTCGGGAATACGATGCCCGCATATTGCGACGGGTTTCCGGCTTCATCCCTGAAGCACCGGCCGAAGGCGGCCACGGTGACCATTTGGCCGCTTCGGTCAAACACCCGATAGTCATGGCGGTACGGATTTCCTGTGATCACCGATTCTGAAATCGCCTTGGCCACGGATGCCTTGTCGTCCGGGTGAATCCGGTCGAGATATCGCATGACCGGCAGCCCCGCGATGGTCTCTTCCGGATCAAGGCCAAAGAGATTTGCCAGCGCCGTATCCGCATAAACCGTGTCGGTCGCCAACACCCAGGTGAAGATGCCAGCCTCTTCAGAGAGAGGAAATTCGGAGGTTCCAAAAGCTCCGTCGACAAGGTTCATTCGCCATCCCCGGTCTGCTCGCCAATGCTGCCAAATAACCCGTCACCCGGCTCTTTAAAAAATACGACACGCTCGATCAAAGCGGTCGACCATTTCACCCTCGATCCTAGATCTTAGATCTTAGATCTTAGCCGCGTTTCCATCGGACGCAACAGCAGGGAGGTTCCAAGCGCCGACTAGCGTTTCCTTGCTTGGCAGCGGTCCATGTTTGATGGGGTCAATCTGTGGCGGATGAATGGCAGGCTTGAACGCACATCGCCCGCAGCCCACGTCCGGCGGGCAGCGGAACCGGCGGAAAGAACCCCGGGAGCGGCGATACGTGCTTGGAGCTGCCGCTGCCGCGAAGTAGTGTTTCAGAAAATCCACGTAGAGTTCGGGGGCACCATGGATTTTCTGAACGTCGCGGCGATCGTTTTCTTTCTTCTTGTCTGGGTGGCGGTCGAGCCTTTGATGGCCGTGGGGTGGCCGAGGAAGAATGATAGTCTTTCCGTCGATATGGTGCGCGTTCGCGCGGCCTGGATGCGGGAAGTGCTGACGCGAGACAACAACTTTATCGGCGACGCCGCGATCCTCGGGCACACGATCAATTCTGCATCCTTCTTCGGCTCGGCCAATCTCATCGTCATCGTTGGGCTGAGCGGCGCGCTTTTCATGGAACCGAACTATGGATCGGGTGGCCTGATTGCGATGTTTGCGGCTCAGGACCCCGCCTGGTTTTTCCAGTGCAAGGTCCTCCTGATCATGGCGACGCTGCTGCGGGGCCTATCCGATTTCATATGGGCGGTCCGGCAGATCAACTACTGCCTGGCGGCGATCGGGGCGAGCCCCTCTCGCGATGAAGACAGGGACATTGTCGGCTGGACGAATGCTCTGACTTTGGTGTTGAACCCTGCGCTTCGATCGTTCAGCGTCGGCGTCCGATCCTACTACTTCACCGTCGCAGCCGCGTTCTGGTTCATCGGGCCAATCCCGTTCATTGTCGCCACCATCCTCAGTGTCGGCGTGTTGATCTGGCGTCAGTCCTGGTCGGATGCGGCAAAGGGGATCATGGCCATACGCAAGCTGCTCGACTAGGCCTGCGGCTCGGCGCAAGGTGGTAATCTGGGGACGTGCGGTTGAGGACGTTGCGAACGTCCGACACTCGAACGACAATAGACAGAAGCGATATCTCATGGGCGGTGGCTGATGGATCGTCTTGAAGCGATGCGCATTTTGCTGGCGGTCGTCGACGCCGGGAGCATCTCAGCCGGCAGCAGGAAGCTGAACGCGCCACTGCCGAGCGTCAGCCGCAAGGTGGCCGAGCTCGAACGACATCTTGGGGCGAACCTCATCGTCCGCACCAGCCGCAATCTTCAGCTCACGGACGCCGGACGCGACTATGTCGATGCGGCTCGAAAGATCATGGCGGATCTGGAGGAGGCCGAGCGAAGGGCGTCCGGGGAATACCAGACGCCCCGAGGCGTGCTGACGATCACGACGCCGGTCGAATACGGTAGCCGATACGTCCTGCCGGTCGCGCTGAGCTTCATGGAGAAGTACCCGGAGGTGTCACTGAACCTTCTGTCGCTCGACCGCACAGTGGATCTCGTCTCCGAGCAGGTGGATATCGCGATCCGTCTCGGCGACCTCGCCGACAGCTCCCTCCATGCCGCCAAGGTCGGGGAGTTCCGGCTGCTGACCTGCGCGAGCCCCACTTATATCAAGCGGCATGGCATGCCTGAGCGTCCCGGCGATCTCATCCATCGCGACGGGATCATCTTCAACAAGCGGACGTTCTTCTGGACATTCGACGTCGACGGCACGCCGATGGAGGCCGTGCCCCGCAACCGGCTGGAAGTGAATACCGCGGCGAATTGTGTTGCGGCGGCTGTCGGCGGGGCAGGGATCGCGCGGCTGTTCGACTATCAGGTTTCGGACGAACTGGCGTCCGGCGCGCTCATTCCCATCTTGCGCGACTTTGACGGCGCACCGCAGCCCATCCATATCGTCTACGCGCGCCAGGGACTTCTCGCCTTGAAGGTACGGGCTTTCGTCGACTGGGCGCTGCCGCGGTTGCGAGCGCAGACAATCCACAAAGATAATCAAATCTTATCTGAATGATGCACGGATTTCCTCAACCGTTTGTTTCGGACTCTGAAGGTGCGGGAAATGACCGATGCCCGGCAGGGTATCGACTTTTGCACCGATCTTGGCGGCGAACTCGATGCCCATTTCGCTTCTGATGTAGATGTCCTTCTCGCCCCAGATCACCCTCACGGGCGTCTTCAGCCGGTCGAGATTGGCCTCGAGAAAATTCTGGTCACGTGTGAAATTCGCGTAGTAGTGGGCGAAGGCATCCGCCGACGTCACGCCGTCGAGGCTCCAGGAGCGAGCCATGTCTTGCTGGACGTCGACAGGTAGATCGAATTGCTCAGCGGGCGAGAGGCCGCGCCTGTGCACGTTCTGAAGGATCTCGTCGCTTGTCTTGTTCATGTAGGCGCGCGTCGGCGAGGCGGTCGGCTCGGCTTTGAGGTTCTGCAGGTTCTCCCACATGAATTGCGGCCGGTCGAACGGCGCGAAGTCTCCGACGATGATCCGCCTAGCGATCGTCGGCTCATCGAGAGCGAGCAACAGAACGGGGAGGGCGGCGATGTCAGTCGCATAGATCACGAGGTTCGACCGGTCGATGCCTGCCCGCTCGAGATAGGCTTTCAACACCTGGGTATACGCCTTCGGCGCGTAGGAAAAGAATTCAGGAACCGGGCGCGACGACTGCCCGTAGCCCGGCCAATCGAAGGCATGGACGTCGTAGTCGCGAGCAAGCATCGTCGCGATGTCCTTCCAGACCGTCAGCGTTTCCGGAAACCCATGCAGGAAAAGCACGGTGCCTTTCGGCGCCGGGGCTCGGATAATCATCCTTCTCAGCGTCAGGATCTCATCGATCTCGATGAAGTCGACGGCGTCGTGCGCCTCTCGGGAAGCGACGGTTTCAGACGTGCGGGAAGTCGGAGTTGCTGCGACCGATGCAGCCGTATTTGCGGTTTTGTCCCTAGACATAGGAGGTCCTTTCCTGAACGGCGGTCAGCCAAAGCCCAGAGCCGGCTGTCTCCTGACACAATTGAGCACGGCGTCAGCGCGCGGTAGCCGGAGAAAGTGAGAGGCACCCTCTCGATGGCGGCGGCGCTGCAACGCGGCTGCCCAAGGCGGATATTCCAACGAGAGGGTGCCTCTTACTTTTCCGGGGTGCCGGCCGGCAGCCGACCGCGACAATATAAGGAAGAACTGATACTCCTCGAATACGAGCACGAGGAGCGCGAACCGATAAGGTTCAACGCCCGTCAGCAAGAAATATCGGCGAGGGCAGGGCGTCCGAGGTGGCGACCTATGTGGTCACCTGGGGCTTGTCCTTGTCGAAAATCTCTCCGTTGACTCTCGATGTCATGAAAGGACACGTGTCATGGCACTGACCTCTATGAAGCATAGCCACGCCTTGAAATACGGACATATGTCACGACGCTCACTGCTGTTAGCGGTTGCCGCGGCCGGCATGTCTGCCGCTCTCCTTCCACCCACATCGGATGCTGCCGATGTCGTCGCCGCCACACCCGGGGAGATCCAACCGTTCAAGGCCGAAGTCGCCGAGGCGGCGCTCGCAGACCTCAGGCGGCGTCTTGCCGCGACGCGCTGGCCCGACGGCGAAACCGTCATGGATCGTTCGCAGGGCGTCCAACCCGACAGGCTGAAGGAACTGGTGCGCTACTGGCGGTCGTCCTACGACTGGCGGAAGGCGGAGAGCAGGCTGAACAGTTTCCCGCAGTTTCTCACCAATATCGACGGACTGGACATCCACTTCATCCATGTCCGTTCCCGTCACGAAAACGCGCTGCCGATGATCATGACCCACGGCTGGCCGGGGTCGGTCTTCGAACTGCTTGACGTCATCGGGCCGCTCACGGATCCGACGGCGCATGGCGGCATGGCGGAAGATGCCTTCCACCTGGTGATCCCGTCGATCCCGGGATTCGGCTTCTCCGGAAAGCCTGCTGCAACCGGTTGGAACCCTCAGCGGATCGCGGCTGCCTGGGACGTACTGATGAAGCGACTGAACTATGACCGCTATGTCTCGCAGGGCGGCGACTGGGGGGCAATCATCAGCGACGCTTTGGGCCGCCTGGCACCCGATGGGCTGCTGGCGATCCACGTCAACAGGGTCGAACGTGCCACGACCCTCCCATCAGACGCAGCCCAGGCGCTTAAAAATGGAGGGCCGGCGCCCGATAGCCTGTCTGCGGATGAGAAAGTCGTCTTCGACGAGGCTCGAGATTTCCTCAACAACGGTTTTGGCTACGCAGCGATCATGAGTACACGGCCGGAGACGATCGGTTACGGCATTGCGGATTCTCCGGTCGGCCTTGCCGCCTGGCTTTACGACAAGATCGCCGACTGGGTGTTTACCCCCGGCGACCCCGAACAGGCGCTTGGCAAGGATGCTATCCTCGACAACATAACCCTGTACTGGCTGACGAACACCGGCCCCTCCAGCGGCCGCATCTATTGGGAAAACGCCATGTCGGGCGCGAAGCTCACGCCCGTCAAAGTGCCGGTGGCGGTCACGGTGTTTCCCGGAGAGGTTTACAAGCCGCCAAGGCACTGGCTGTCCAAGGCCTATCCGACGCTCATCTACTACAACCGCGCCTCCAAGGGCGGTCACTTCGCCGCCTGGGAGGAGCCGGAACTCTTCAGCCAGGAGATCAGGGCAGGGTTCAGAAGCTTGCGGTCTTAGAGCAATTCCAGCAAAAGTGCGTAGCGGCTTTGCCTCCGGAATTGCGTGAAAACAAAGAGATAGAGCATTTCCGTGATTGGGAGAAAAACGTAAATGCTCTAGCGCCTTCTGGCCGTTGGTTCGCAGTCTGCGCCCCGAGACCGGTTCGTCGATTGACGTTGGTCGTGCAACGCTTCACAAAGTCCGAAGTTTCGACCAACCCAGCAAAAGTGACGACAACGTCGCAGGGACCACGGCCACATGCGCATCAACGACGACCGTCATCCCCGCCACAGAATGTGCGCATTCCTGACGCTGGTATTTTCAACGCTTCTGCTCGCGAGCGCAAACCTCGCATCGGCGGCTGAGCCGACCAATTCCTCGACACCGATCCGGGTTATTATCGAATTGCCGAATGATGATTCCGGACGAGCGCTGGTCAATCGGATCGTTCCGGGCAATCAGGAAGCGGCGCAGCCGGTGGCAGTCTCGCAAGAGGCGGCACCGACGTCGATTGCGACGTCACTACAGGATTTGCGCCAGAGGTTGCTCACACTCGTCGATGCCGTTCCAACTCTTCCCGGGCAGATCCAGTCGGCGATCCGGGTCTTCCAAACGGATGATCGTATCGAACCTGTCGGCCTGATCTTGGCGGTCATACTCTTCGTCGCCGGCGGGTTCGTTGCGCAGCGCCTAGCCTGGTGGTCAGGGCGAGGGCTGCTCCATTTTGTGCTGAACGCGCCCGCCAGCACCGTCCGGCAACGGATCAAGCTCCACGCAGCCCGGCTTTCAATGGGTCTTCTCGCGTTGGCCGGTTACCTGATCGGAAGCCTCGGCGCGTTTATCCTCTTTCCATGGCCCGCCGTGTTTCGCGATATTGCGCTCATCCTGCTATCGGCCGCGCTCATGGTGCGCCTTGGCGTGCTCGTGGGCCGTATTGTCATCGCGCCAGGCGCCCGCCTGCCGCATATGCGGCTTCTGACGCTTGTCACCTCACTTGCCTGGTTCTGGTACTACTGGCTCCTCGCAATCGTCGCAGTGCTGGCGGCTGGCTGGGCCACCATTGAAGTGATCGGGACGATCCGAGCTTCACCCATCTTGGTCGACCTCTTTACCGCAGCATGGCTTGGTGTCGTTTCAATCGCTTTGATCGTTATGATTTGGCTGCGGCACTATCGTTCTGACGGGCCACCCGTGAGCCGGCTGGTCTGTGTTGGCTTCAGCGCGAGCATCCTGCTCTCGTGGCTGTTATGGGTTTCCGGTCTTCGCGGTGCATTCTGGACAGTGGTCGTCATCGCGCTTCTGCCGCTGACCGTTTCGGTGGCTCATGATATCATTCGTCGCATTATTCAATCCGGGGAGGGGCAGGCGGTCGAGGATCCGGCCATCGTCGGGTGGTCCGTCGTTATCATGCAAACGCTGCGGAACGCTCTCATCGTGGTCGCTGCGCTGCTCATTGCCCGCGCATGGAATGTCAATCTCAGTGACCTTGCCGCTGCCGAAACGGTGACCACGCGTTTGATCCGCGCCGGAATTCGCATCGTTATCGTGCTGCTAGTGACCGACGTTATCTGGAAGCTCGCAAGCACGTTGATCGACAGTCAGATGGCGATGGCGTCGCGAAGCGTGCAGGCGGGACATCAGGAGGGACCCGACGCGCGCCGGCGTCAGCGGTTGAATACCCTCCTTCCCATTCTTCGCAATGTACTCTTCCTGGCGATCGGCGCTGTCGGCTTCCTGATGATCCTGGATGCCGTAGGCATTCAGATCGGACCGCTGCTGGCGGGCGCCGGTGTCGTCGGCATAGCCGTCGGCTTCGGTGCCCAAACACTCGTCAAGGACATCATCTCCGGCGTCTTCTATCTGTTCGACGATGCCTTTCGCATCGGCGAATATATCCAGGCGGCGAAATATAAAGGGACTGTCGAAGGTTTCTCGTTGCGATCGATCCGCTTGCGACACCATCGCGGTCCGGTCACCATCGTTCCCTTCGGGGAACTCGGCGCGGTGCAAAACCTAAGCCGTGACTGGGTCATCGATATCATTACGCTCACCCTGAACTATGACAGCGACCTTGAGGAGGTCCGCAAGACCATCAAGCGCATCGGCGTTGAGCTTCTCGAGGATGCCGAACTCGGACCCAACATCATCGAACCCCTGAAAATGCAGGGGATTGAGCAGATGGCAGATTACGGTGTGCAGATTCGGCTGAAGTTCATGACGAAGCCCGGCGAACAGTTCGGCGTTCGCCGAAAGGCGCTCGCCATGCTCAAGAAGACATTCGCGGAAAAGGGCATTCAATTTGCAACGCCGACCGTTCATGTTTCCGGCGGCCCCGCCGATGCAGCAGCAACCGCTGCCGCCTCGGAGCTGCAAAGACCATCGAAAGTCATCTCGACACCTGAGGAATAGCAACGGCGAGCGGATCAGGTGAGCTTTCCGTCGAATCCCGTCGAAGTAGCACTCTGACCCGGACGTTGCCGCCAAACGCGCGTCGTCCGAGACATGGGTTTCGAAAGAGTCCATTGGCTGGGATCCGCTGTTCTATGAGGCATGTCCGGCGGTGAACTCGTCGATGCGCTGGATCGTCACGACGCAAATTCGAGCAGACCGATTTTAAAAGAGTGGGCCTATCAGATGGATGACGAAGGTATGCCTTTGTAATCAAACGGCATCCTCATGTTCCATAATCTATCTTATGCGATTGATTGTTGTAGCCGGGCAGATTCCATTTTCAAATGCAACGAAGACAATAATCGATTGGGCTGAGCGCCCGCCCCGTCCTTCGAGGCCCCTTCCGGGCACCAGGATGAGGTTCTCTTGGATGTTGCGCTCCAATCGTGGATCCGCCACCCTCGAACCTAAGGTTCGCAGGCCGTAGGCCGGAGCCTCGAAAGATGCGCCGCAACGCTGCTTACCGCATGCATTGACGCCGGCCACGAGATTGTTGGCCATACGAGTCGAACGGCCGTCAGAACTTCCATCGAATGCGTACCGACGAACCAGCGCCCTTACCGCCTCCCTCCTATCCCAAGGAACAAAATTCGCATGGCGAGGTTGTCACTACGATAAGCACAAGACCATGGGAGGAACTCATGCGGAAATCTCTTCAATTCGTCCTGGTTGGCTTGGCCGCCATAACTGGGCTCACTATCTCACCGACGATCGTTGCCGCGCAGGACTTGGAGTTACGGCTCGGCCTTGGGGGCGTCGGCGTTTATGACCGTGATCGTGACTATGACCGTTACGACCGCCGCGACCGCGGACGGCGCGGTTGTGATCCGGACGATGCTCTCGACATCGCCCGTAGCGAAGGACTTCGCAGGGCGCAGATCGTCCGCATATCTGCCCGCAGCATCGTCGTCCAGGGCATGACGCGCCGCGGACCGGAGCGAATGGTCTTTGCAAACCAGCGAGGCTGCCCGGAAATCTGACTAGCGGCGTGAACTGTTAGGTCAGTCGGCCTTTGCGATTGTAGAACGAATCCGCCCGGTGCAGCCTTGTTTGCGCGCCCGGCGCGGAACCTTTGGGCGCTCAGGACATTGCTGCCCATGCGGCGACCTGCATTGGGCCGTCTGCACCTTGGAGCACCATAGGAGGATTCATCATGATGAGCGGTCAATTGAAGGCGCTTCTCGCCGTTCTTGCCGTTGCCGGCTACCAGAACAGAGACAAGATCGGGGAACTCCTGCGGGGCATCCAGAACCCTCAGCAGGCTGGCGCGGGGAACCAGCAGCCGGGCGGTCTCGGGGGCATCCTTGGCGGACTGGGCGGCTCCGGCGGTCTCGGCGGCCTCCTCGGCGGGCTGACCTCAGGCGGCATTGTCAGCGGCGGGCTGGGCGATCTACTGAAGACATTTCAGCAGAACGGTCACGGCGACAAGATCGAGTCTTGGGTACAACCCGGTCAGAATGCCGACATCAATGATGGGCAGCTGGCGGAAGCACTCGGGCCTGACGTTCTCAACGAGATCGCCGCCAATACCGGCCTTTCTCATGAGGAGATTCTGGGCCGGCTGAGCCGCGACCTTCCCAAGGCTGTCGACGATCTGACACCAGAGGGGAAAGTGCCCAGCGCCGAAGAGGCGTTTTTGTCATCCGCGAGTCAATCAACCACCTCCGGGCGGCCCGGCACCATCTGATATCGGGACGTCGCCCTCGCCTATCACCACTGGGCAGGTGCTCGGTCAACGAACGCCTGCCAAAGTCTTCACTTGCAGGCCTGGGGAAGCAGGTTCATGCTTGTCCCTGTCCGCTGGTTGCGGCTGAATGAGCTGCAACGCATCGGGTTTTCGCGAGATGCGTCCGATGGAGTGCGCGGGCTGCGGTTTCGATATTCAGAGCGGTTTTGCTTTCTGTCCGCGATGCGGCGCAAGGCAGCCTGTCGCCTGCGCCGCCTGCGGCTATCCCTGTCAGCCCGATTTTGCCTTCTGCCCGCAATGCGGCGCATCGATATCAGGCAAAGTCCAACCTGCATCGAAGCCCAACATCGAAGCGATAACGCCTAAGCCGGACAGCGATGCCGACCGGCGGCCGGTGACCGTGCTCTTTGCCGATCTCTGCGGCTTCACGACGCTGAGCGAGCAGATCGATCCCGAAGTCATGCGGGTGCTGCAGAACGAATTGTTCGAAGAGATGGCACAGGCGGTCGAGGCTTATGGCGGCTTTGTCGACAAGTTCGTCGGTGATGCGCTCCTGGCGCTGTTCGGCGCGCCGGTCGCCCATGAAGACGATCCGGTTCGGGCGCTTAACGCCGCACTCAATATGATCAAGCGCGCCACGGAGGTCGGCGAGCGCTGGCACGCACGCGCCGGCGTGCCGTTGCGTCTGCATATCGGCATCAATAGCGGCCCTGTTGTCACCGGCGGTTTCGGTGCAGTCAGTACGAAATCCTATTCGGTGACCGGCGATACGGTGAATACCGCGCAACGCCTGCAATCCATGGCCGGCGAAAACGAGATCCTCGTTGGGCCGCTGACCTACCGCCTCACCCGCCATGCCTTCGCCTTCGACAGTCTCGGGGCTCAGACCTTGCGAGGCAAAAGCGGAAACGTGCAGGTCCATCGGCTGACCGGGCTGTCGGAAGCGCCGCATACGGCGCGTGGGCTTGAAAGCTTTGGCCTGCGGGCGCCAATGATCGGACGGGACAGGGAGTTGTCGGGCTTGCTGACATGCCTCGATCTCGCCTGCGGCGGCGCGGCACAGCTTGTCCGCCTGATTGGCGAAGCGGGTATCGGCAAGTCGCGGCTGGTCAACGAGTTCGTCGCAATCGCTAGCAATACTGCCCGTTTTCAGGGCCTTGCCATCCGCAAAGCGACCTGCTCCCCCCTCGGCGAACAATCCTATGGGACGCTCGCCGCCGTGGTGCGCAGCGCCTACGGCATCGGCGAGCGGGATGATCTTGCCAGGACGCGGCAATTGCTGGCAACGGGGTTCGCCGCGCTCGATCTCACGCCGGAGGACGTGGAGGCACTTTTGCCTCTCTTTTTGCATGTCCTTGGTCTCGGAGATCCCGATGGCGCGTTGCGCCACATCGAGCCGGAGCAGTTGCGGCGGCAGATTTTCTATGCCGTCCGCACCGTCTTCGAGCGGCGGTTGGGACAAGGTCCCCTGCTGCTCGTCATCGAGGATCTGCATTGGGCGGACGCCGCCTCGCTTGAGGTGCTGCGCTTCATGATGGATCGGCTGGAGCGCAGCCGGCTGATGCTGCTTGTGATCTACCGGCCGACATCGCAGACCGACCCGCTGAACTCCAATCGTGTCAGCGTCACCGTGCAACGTCTTGAGCCACTCTTTGCAGCCGACGGGCAGAAGCTGCTTGCTGCCTTTTTTGGCGAGGGCCATAGCAAGTTGCCGGTGACGGTGCGCAAGCGCATCCTCGATCGCGCCGGGGGCAATCCGCTTTTCATCGAAGAAATCCTGCGCGGACTGATCGACATGGGCACGTTGCACGATGATGGTCAGCATGGCGACGGCCAGCACTGGCATGTCGCCGCCGAAGACACCGATGTCGATATCCCGGTCAATCTGCAGGCCCTGCTGCTTGCCCGCGTCGATCGGCTGCCGCAGGAGATCAGGCGGCTGGCGCAGGAGGCGGCGGTGGTCGGCCCGAAGTTCGATACCGCCCTGCTCCGCACCGTCGCCACCGACCCGAGCGGCATCGACGCTGCCTTGGATTACCTCTGCGATGCCAATATCATCGAGGAATTGCGCGGGTCCGATGCCGTGGTATCGCCGGGCTATCGCTTCAGCCAGACGCTGATGCACGATGTCATCTACCATAATCTCCTGCTGCAGCGGCGGGTGGAGCTTCATCAACGGATCGGCCGGGCTCTGGAACGTCAGTATGGCGCAGCGCCCGACCGGCCCGAGCATCTGGCGCAACTTGGCCATCATTTCAGCCTGACCACCGAAAAGTCCAAGGGCGCCAGCTATCTGATGGCGGCAGGCGATCTGGCGCGCAAGACCTACGCCAATGATGACGCCATGCGTCTCTATCGGCAGGCGCTTGCGGCCTTTGCCAACGAGGCGGAAGTGACACCGGAGCAACTGGCACTGCTGGAGCGTCTTGCCGATCTCTGCGGTCCTGCCGGCCTGCGCGACGCCGCCTTGGCCCATTATCAGCGAGCGCTTGCGATCCACCGCGCCAAAGACAATCCGATTGCCGCGGCGAGGATATTGCGCAAGATCGGCCGTTTGCATCTCGATGCCGGCCGCCGCGATCAGGCGGAGATCCATTGCGCCGAAGCTGAAGCGACGATCGCAACCGTGGATGCGCCGGTCGAACGTGCGCATGTCCTGCAAGAGCGCGGCCATCTCGCCTTCCGCATGGGCGATCAGGCTGCCGCTGCCGAGTGGGCGACGCAGGCGCTGCAATGCCTGCAAACGCTGCCGATCGACGGCACGACCGAGGCCGGACGGGAGACGGCGCGGGCGATGGCAGAGGCGCTGAATACCAAGGGTGCAGCCCTTGCGCGACTCGGACGTAGCCGCGAGGCCGTGCAGGAAGTGGAGCGCAGTCTCTCCGTCGCCGAAAAGGCCGATCTGCAAAGTGCCGCCTGCCGCGCCTATTCCAATCTTGGCGTTCTCTACACGATCGTCGATCCGGCCAGCGCCATCAAGATCTGCCGGCGAGGACTGGAGGTCGCGACCCGTATTGGCGATCTCGGCTTCCAGGCGCGTCTTCTCGCCAATCTCGCCGTTGCCTGCTGCACCTTTACCGATCGGTGCGCCGCCGAGGGCGTACCGGCGGCGGAGAAATCAGTCGAAATCGACCGAGCGCTCGATCAGCGCGACCATCTCTCCGTGCCGCTGATCGTGCTCGGCCAGATTCATCAATGCCACGGGCAGCCGAAGCTAGCTCGTAAGTATTACGAGGAAGCCCTTGAGGTTGCGAAGGAAATTGATGAACCGCAACTGCTGTTTCCGTGCTATGATGGCTTGGCGACACTCAGCCTCGAGCATGACGACATGGACGCGGCAGAACGGTATTTCACGCTGGCACAGGATGTGTGCATCCGCCACAACCTCGATCCAGGCACGCTCGTCGTCTTGCCGTTTCTCGACTGACCCGTCCTCGTTGCAGTGATCACCGGAGATCGATTTGGCAAGTCGATTCAAAAACATAAAGGGAGGAACGAAACATGCAGGTGAACCACGCCGCAAGGCCATTGCAGCCGGGAGATCGCGCGCCGAACGTGGTGCTGGATGCCATCACCCGCCAGGGGAAAGTTGCCATCGACGATTTTCGCGGCCAGAAGCCGGTGCTCGTCGGGTTGTTCCGCGGATTGCATTGCCCCTTCTGCCGCCGCCAGATCGCCGCCATGGCCGAACTCACCGATGCCTTGCAGGAGAAGGGCATCGACAGCCTGACCGTCGTCAACACACCGATCGACCGCGCCCGCCTCTATTTTCGCTACCATCCGCTTCCCAATCTGCTGGCGGCCTCGGACCCGGAGCGGGTATCGCACAAGGCCTTCGGCCTGCCGAACCTTCAGTTTACCGAAGACGAGAATGACTGGCCGCATAAAATCAGCATGAATGCGGTGACGTCGATGCGCATCGACATTCCGGACGAGCTTCCAGCGCCCATGGACCTGATGGCAGCCGTGGAATTTCTCGACAAGGCCGATGGTTACGAATTCACCGAAGATGACAAGCAGATGATCGCCACCGGCCACGGCCAGCTTGTCGGTGAATTCCTGCTCGATCGGGATGGCGTCGTGCGCTGGTGCTTCACCGAAGTCGAGGAGGATGGTCGTCATATGTTCGGCGGCCCTGCCCCTCGCGAAGTGATGTCGGCAGCGTCGAACATGGCTGTTTGAAGCAAAAGAGGCCGTTCTTGACCGGTTGAACGCCGGAGCAAGGCGGGCCATTCCAAACCCGCGTGCTCGCCGTCATTCCGCCCTGAATTTGGCGTGGCAGGTCGTGCAGGTCTGGAGCATGAGGTGGAACGCGTGTTCCGCCGGCATTGCCAGGAGATCCTGCTCGTTGCGGACGTGAGTGCCGAGCGGTCCGCCGCCCATGGCCTCGCCAGGCTTCATGCGCATGCTGGCGGACATCGATCCCGGGTTACTCCGGGCGGCGGCGTCCAGCGCGACCGCGTAGTCGCGCAGGTCGTTCGCGATCCGGTCGAACCGCTCGCGCTCCGCGGGGATGTTCGGCCTGGCCTTCGACTGTGGACTGACGGCCTCGGACATGAAGTGCCCAGAGAGGACGACACCCGACCTGTCGCGGATTGTGTCGGCAGCCCAGCTGAACTCGGTAGCCTTGTAGCTCGCCGGATCCTTGAACATGCCGGAGATGGTCTTAACCGCCGCGGCCATGGCCTTCATGTCGGCCTGCCGAAGCGCTACGACATCCTCGGTCGCCGGCGACGAGACTGCCATGATCGGCATCATACCCACGACGAAGAGCAAACCAAACATGTTCGCAAAAATGGTTCGTCTCATAAGGCTGCTTTCCGAATCCGAGATCGTGCCGCTTGCGACTACCGATATCCGTTCTCATCGGGGCAATAAAAGGGCGGGCGCCCTCCCCGATACGCCGCATCTCGCGATGCTCCAAGCCGATCAGGAAGCGTTAACCGCCGCCGATTAGTCTGCGCCCCTCGGCAGGAGAGGATCGATGAAAGGTGGCTATTCACTGGCCCAGATAGGGCTTCACTGGCTGGTCGCCCTCATGGTGCCGGTGCAGTATCTGACGGGTGGCAGCATCGAGAGAACCCACCATGCCGTCCACATGGGGATGGCGCCGGCTTATTGGGACGTCGTCCAGCACCAGCTCCATAACTATGCCGGAATGGCGATCGGGCTGCTGATGGGCGCACGGCTGGTTCTTCGCATCCTTCAGCCGCCAGAGATCGGCGCGCCCGGCACATGGAGCGGACGAGCCGCCACGGCGCTTCATCACGCCTTCTACGCCGCCATCATTGGACAGGCCTGCATGGGATTGGTCGCGAGCTACGTCTGGTTCGGGATCGCGCCGTACCACGTTATCGGGTCGAGGATCATCCTGGCGATGGTCGCGCTGCATCTCGCCGCGGCGATCTGGCATACGCTCGTCGTCCGTGACGATACGGTCGACCGGATACTGCTGCCGCGCCGGAAGCGGTCAGCCGAAAATCTGTAACGTGGCGAGCATCAGTACGTCGTAGCGGCCCGCCTTGGCGACGAAAACCGGGATCGTGTAGCACTATAGCGCCAAAGGAAGCTCTAGCTTGTGCACAACGTGATGTTCGCGCCACATAAAGGACTCGAACATCCGCGACACAGAGGTCTTAATTGAAATCCGGCTGCATTGCATGTAGGCCGTTGGGAATGGGCAAGATGTACCGAATCACAATGAGCAGGCTGCTCGTGATGATACGGCTGGTGATCGTCGTATCACTGGCGGGGTACTCGTTGTCGAACGCCAACGCAGCGATGCACGGCTCCTCCTTCCCCGATCTCAAAGCCGTTGTGTCCGACGTGACGTCGCCCCATCAAGGCCACGGCATGACGGAGGCGGCCCATCACGGCCACGCGCATGGCGACGTATCTCATGATGGCGAAGGCCCGTCGAAGCTCGTCAAGCAGGAGTGCTGCAAGGACTTCTGTGGCGGGCTTGGCATCATTTGTGATGGCCCCGACGTCGGCGAACCCGTCGTGACCTCGATCCGGCAGTTCGTCGACGACCGGACGACCATTGGCGAACTGCCGCCCCTCCACCGTCCCCCAAATATCTGAATAGAGACACACCCGCTTGATCGGGTCCCGTCGGTCGCGTGCCTTTTAGGCGCGCGCCCACAGGTTATCTCTTGTTCGGAAACTTCATAATGAAACCCTCGCTTTTCGTGGTGGGGCTGCCGCTTTTTATCGGCGGCTGCGCATCCACGCTTCCTCCCGACGTGGTGGCATCCTCCGCCGCCGTCGAACAGCCGTCCGCGCGCCCCATCACATACCGGTCGCCGATCTCGGGCTATGAAGCCAGGCAGCCCGTCGACCCCAAGCCTTGGCGCAGACAGAACGATCTGCAGTCTCCAGCAAATGGAGATGCCTCATGATCGGGCCTAGAAGAATGATGATGGCGCTGGCATTCCCGCTGGCGCTAAGCGGTTGTGTCACGGGCGCCGACTATTCCCGCAATGAGGCGGGCTTCATTTCCGTCGCCAACAAGACCGCCAGTGTCGAGGCGAAAGAGACCGTCTGGATCCAGAACCAGAACCAGGCCCGTTCTGCGGGGGCGCAGGTCAAGAGCCTGCTTGCTCGAACGAAACCTCTCGACGTCGAGACGGCCGTCCAGATCGCCCTGCTCAACAACAAAGGCCTCCAGGCCGCCTATGCCGATCTTGGCGACAGCGCGGCTGACGCCTGGCAGTCGACGATGTTCATCAACCCGACAGTCTCCATCGGCACCACAGGGATCGGAACTCCGGAACTTCAAGCGTTCAAGACGATCGAGGGGATGATCACAACGAACATCCTGGCGCTCGCGACGAAGAGCAGGGACGTGGCGATCGCCGACACACGCTTCCGGCAGGCGCAGTTGACCGCGGCCGTGAGAACGCTTCAGGTTGCCGCCGACACGCGGCGTGCCTGGATCGGCGCAGTCGCGGCCTGGGAGAACGTCGGGCAGCTCCAGCGCGCCCAGGCGACGGCCGATGCCGCTTCGGAGCTCGCGGCGAAGCTGGGCGAGACCGGTGCGATGACCAAGGGCGCCCAGGCACGTGAACATGTGTTCGTCGCCGAAATCGCCGGAGAAACGGCGAAGGCCCGCCTGGCGGCCCGCCTCGCCAAGGAGGAGCTGACGCGACTGATGGGCCTCTGGGGCTCCGAGCTGGACTATCAGGTTCCGAACAGCCTGCCGCCGCTGCCCAAGTCCGTCGCAAAACGCGACACCATCGAAGCCGAAGCACTCCGAAACCGGATAGACCTCCAGGTCGCGAAGCTCGAACTCGAAGCCACAGCCAGGTCCTATGGCCTGACCGAAGCGACGCGCTACGTCACCGACCTCGAGATCCTGACCGGCTTCGAAACGGAACGGGAAATCGAGGACGACGAGAAGAAGACAAGGACGACTCCCCAGGTCGAACTGGAGTTCGCAATCCCGATCTTCGACACCGGCAAGGCCCGGATGCGCAAGGCCGAGGTGGCATACATGCGGGCGGCGAACTTACTGGCGGAGAAAGCCGTCAACGTGCGCTCGGAAGCGCGCTCCGCCTACGAGGCCTACCGCTCGAACTACGACATCGCCCGGCACTACCGCAACAACGTCGTGCCGCTGCGCGCCAAGGTCGAGGAGGAATCCCTGCTGACCTACAACGGCATGATCACCAACACGTTCGAGCTGCTGACCGACACCCGCGACAAGATCAACTCCATCCTGCTCTCCGTCAACGCGAAGCGAGACTTCTGGCTGGCCGAAGCCAATCTCGCGCCTGCCATCTACGGCGGCGGCGCGACGAACGCCTCGGCAGAGACCGAGGTCGCCGCTGCTTCCGGGAGCGGCGGTGGCGGCGGCCATTGAGAAAGGAAACCACCATGTTCAACAGACGACAACTGTTCGGTGCAAGCGCGGCCATGCTGGCGGCGGGAGCCTGGACGAAGACGTCGGCGATGGGCCTACCTGACGCTCCGACAATGGAATCGGCGGACATGCAGCCGCCGCTCCACCCGACCTCGGGCCCGGACTACCAGCCGGTCGTCACCCTCAACGGCTGGACCCTGCCCCAGCGGATGAACAACGGCGTCAAGGAGTTCCACCTCGTCGCCGAGCCGGTCGAGCGCGAAATGGCCGACGGTATGACGGCCTATCTCTGGGGCTATAACGGCCAGTCTCCGGGGCCGACGATCGAGGCAGTCGAAGGCGACCGCGTCCGTATCTTCGTCACCAACAAGCTGCCGGAGCACACGACGATCCACTGGCACGGCATGATCCTGCCGTCGGGCATGGACGGCGTCGGCGGCCTGACGCAGCCGCACATCCCGGTCGGCAAAACCTACGTCTACGAGTTCGATCTCGTGAAGTCCGGGACCTTCATGTACCACCCGCATTCCGACGAGATGGTCCAGATGGCCATGGGCATGATGGGCTTCTTCGTCATCCATCCGAAGGATCCGAAGTTCATGCGCGTCGATCGCGACTTCGTCTTCCTGCTCAACGCCTACGACATCGATCCCGGCTCCTACGTGCCGCGGATCATGGAGATGACCGACTTCAACATGTGGTGCTGGAACAGCCGCGTGTTTCCGGACATCAGCCCCCTCGTCGTTTCCAAGAACGACAGAGTGCGGGTGCGTGTCGGCAACCTGACGATGACGAACCATCCAATCCATATGCATGGCTACGATTTCGAGGTGACGTGCACCGACGGCGGCTGGGTCCGGCCGGAGGCGCGGTGGCCGGAGGTCAGCATCGACATTCCGGTCGGCGCGATGCGCGCCTACGAGTTCGATGCCAAGTACCTCGGCGACTGGGCGATCCACTGCCACAAGTCCCATCACACGATGAACGCCATGGGTCATGACATCCCGACTTTCATCGGTGCAGACAAGTCGAAGGTCGCCGAGAAGATCAGGAAGCTGCAGCCGGACTACATGCCCATGGGTACCAAGGGCATGGCCGATATGGGCGAAATGGAAATGCCAATTCCCGAGAACACCGTTCCGATGATGACCGGCTGGGGGCCACACGGCCCCATCGAGATGGGCGGCATGTTCTCGGTCGTGAAGGTTCGCGAGGGCATCTCGGCGGACGACTACTCCGATCCGGGCTGGTACGAAAACCCGCCGGGAACGCAGGCCTGGGAGTGGACCGGCGAGCTGCCGGACGCGACCAAGGCCAAAGACGCAAAGACGCAAATCACGCCGAAGCCGACAAAAGGCTGAGGCCCAATCTCCCACGTCAAGAAAGGATCTACGCATGAAGAACTACGTATTGGCACTGGCGCTCGTCGCCCTCGCAACCCCGGCGCTCGCATCCGGCAATCACGCCGGCGGCCATGGCGACAAGATGGCCATCGGCGAGCCTGGCGACAAGGCGAAGGCGACGCAGACGATCCGCGTCACGATGAAGGAAACCGAGGACGGCAAGATGCTGTTTACTCCGGCCGTCTTCAATGTCCGCAAGGGACAGACGGTCAAGATCGCGATCAAGAATGCCGGAACCGTCGACCACGAGTTTGTGCTCGATCAGGAAGACAAGATTCTCGAGCACAAGGCGGTCATGGAGAAGTTCCCGGAGATGGAGCATGACGATCCGAACTCGATTCGCCTTCCAGCCGGCCAGTCCGGCGAGATCGTCTGGAAGTTCACCACCGATGGCGAATTCAAGTTCGCCTGCCTGATCCCCGGCCACTACGAAGCCGGCATGCACGGCGACGTCACCGTCGCTGGCAAGTAATCTGCAAAAGGAGCCATAAGCATGAAAACTGTTATGATCAAAATCGGCGTTGCCGCCCTGCTTTCGGCCAGCGCAGCCTTCGGTGCGTTCGCCCAGGAATTCACCAAGGGCGTCGTCAACAAGGTCGACACCAAGGCGAAGAAAGTCACCATCAAGCATGAGGACCTGAAGGGCCTCGACATGCCGGCGATGACGATGGTCTTCCGGGTCGAGGACCCGGCGCTGCTCGAAAAGCTGAAGGAAGGTTCGAACATCGAGTTCGTTGCCGAACGCGTGAATGGCAAGCTGACCGTCACCGAAGTAAAGTAGGGGACTCCTGCCGCCCGGCCTCGATCCGGGCGGCAGGACATCGAGGAGTGGAAACGATGCACAGGAGAAGCTTCATCGCATGGGCGGCATCAGCCCTGGCGTTCTGTGGCGGAAGGGCCTTCGCCGTCGCGCCGGCGAAGATGACCGTCTACAAGGATCCGAACTGCGGCTGTTGTCATGAATGGTCGAAGGCGATGGCGGCCGCAGGATTTTCGGTCGACGCCCGCGACACCGACGATCTTGCCGCGGTCAAGGCGCGGCTGGGCGTACCTGTCGATCTGGAGGGATGCCACACTGCCGTCGTCGAGGAATACTACCTCGAAGGACACGTTCCGCTCGAAGCCGTCCAGCGTCTGCTGCGGGAACGGCCGCCGGTCCGTGGGCTGGCCGTGCCCGGCATGCCTCCTGGTTCGGTGGGAATGGGCGACGACCAGCACGCGTCCTTCGACGTCTATGCGATCCCCTCGGGGACCGCCGCGCCATACGTGTTCATGGAGGTCCGCCCCCGGAAGGGCTGACGCACTCGATCGGCCAAGCCATGTCGTGCGACCGCTCAGGAAACCGGACTGTTGCAGAGCGCCGCCCAGAGATCGTGCTTCCAGTCGGCCCCCGGCCGCGCCGACACGTCGACCGCATAGTCGGCGGAATTGATCCGGACCGTGGCGGGCGAAACGCAGCGCACGCTCGCCTGGTGTCTTCCTCCGTCCCGATAGAGCACTGTCCCGCCGCCGTCGAACTCCAAAAGCGCAATGACGACGTCGAAATCGAAGGTGGGATCGCGGGCGGGCCTGCCCTCTGCCAGACTGAGGCTGATCGACCGGCTGCTGCCGAACGAAGCAGTATGGAAGATCGCAAGTTCGGACGCCGCCGATATCGATGCGGACTGCGTGCAAAGGATCAAAAGCAGAAGCATCCGGTGCATTTACCCCTCCCGTGGTCAATGCATGTTGATCCTATCATATCCGAGGAGACCACGCGAATATTCGCATGGCTGGCCGGCCGTGTTTGCGTCACGCGGCGTCACTCCGGAAGACCGGCCTTGCGGTAGCCGTCGATGAAATGTGCAAGCGTCCGGGCGTCGCGGAAGGGCTCGGTCGCCGCCCAGTGGCGGGTTGAAAAATGCGGGTTGGCGACGAGGAACAGTTCGACCTCGGCGCGCGCCTCGTCGAGCCGGCCGAGTTGGGCAAGGCTTGCCGCCAGGAAACGGCGTGAGCTCGTCCGATAGGTCTCGTCCCGGCGCAGCGTCTCGACGGCAGATTCGTACTCACCGGCGGCATATTGCGCCTGGCCGAGCGTCAGATAATACCAGCTTGCCGGAAACGGGTTCAGCCGAAAGGCCTTGGCGATGTGCTCACGCCCCTCCCCGATCCGCCCGGCGAGAACCGCGATGTCGGACAGCGCCGCAAAGGTGTCGGCCTCGTTGGGATCGAGCTCGATCGCCTTGGCGAACTCCGCATCCGCCTTGTCGAAGCTGCGCTCATAGGCCAACAGGTAGGCCAGGATCCAACGACAGCCGGCATCGTTGGGGTCGATTGCGACAGCCTTGCGTGCCAGTTCCAAGGCAAGGCTGCGGGTGGGTTGCGTTGGTCCGCCGCTGTGGACCTCTCCCATCCAGTGGTTGATGGCGAGCCAGCGATAGGCCTCGGCATAGTCCGGATCGAGCGAGATCGCACGCGTCAGCATCAGATGCGCTTCCCGCGCCGTCTGCGGTGAATCATCCATCAGCCTGCGCGCCCGCACACAGAGATCGTAAGCCTCGAGGTTCTTCGGCCGGTTGCGCGGCGGCGGCGCGCGCAGACGGCCGAGCAGCGCCTCGACGATCTTGCCGGTGACCTCGTCCTGAACGGCAAAGATATCGTCCAGGCTGCGGTCGAAGCGTTCCGCCCATAGATGATCGCCACTGACAGCGTCGACCAACTGGGCGTTGATCCGCACCTGCCCTACGGCGCGTCTTGCGCTCCCCTCCAGCAGGTAGCGCACCCCGAGTTCCTCGGCGATGGCGCGCACGTCCATCGCCTTTCCCTTGTAGGCAAAGGCCGAGTTGCGGGCGATGACGAACAGGCCCGGCATCCTGGAGAGATCAGTGATCAAGTCCTCGGTCAGCCCGTCCGCAAAGGATTCCTGCTCGGAATCGTTGCTGATATTGACGAAGGGCAGCACAGCGATCGATGGCTTGTCGGGCAGCGGCAGAGGTGTTCGCTTCACGCCGCCGAGATGATTGATGGCGCCTGTAAAGCGGTAGCCGACGCGCGGCACCGTGGCGATCCATTCACCGCCATCGGCGGCCGGGCCGAGCAGCTTGCGCAACTGCGCGATCTGGACAGTGAGATTGCCTTCCTCGACCGCCCTGCCCGGCCACGCCGCATCCATCAATTCGGCCTTCCCCAAGATTTCGCCGGGCCGCCTGACAAGTGCTTCAAGCAGTTTTACCCCGCGATGGCCAATGGGAACGGGATCGTCGTTCCGAAGGAGCGTTCCCGCCCCCGGATCAAGCACGAACGGACCAAAGGCAAAGCGCGATCCCATGGGGCGCATCCTAGAGACATTAAAGCTTGGATGGAACTATTCGTCCGCTTAAGCCACCATGGCATCAAGGACGCGAGCGGTGTATTCCGGGGCTGACGACGATAACGACCATCAATAACTCTCTGAAAAAATAGAGCGTCGAGGTGATTTCCATGGTTTTCTGGATAGCGGCAGCGGTTGGATTGGCGACCGCTTATCTCCTTGGTTCCACACCCACGGGCTATCTGGCCGGCAAAATGCTCAAGGGCATCGACATTCGAGAGCATGGCTCCAAATCCACAGGAGCAACGAACGTATTGCGAACGCTCGGCAAATGGCCTGCATTGGCGGTGCTCCTGATCGATGTGCTGAAAGGTGTCGGAGCAATTATCTTTGCCCGCTGGTTTTATCCTTGGTTCTCGACAGTCTCTTCGGACACGCCACCGACGGCGCTTGATATGCAAAACTCGATGCCTTGGGCTGTTTTCCTGGCGGGACTTGCCGTGTTGTTAGGGCATGGCCGTTCGGTTTGGCTGAATTTTACAGGGGGCAAGTCGGCTGCAACGGGGCTCGGCGTGTTGCTGGCGATGTCATGGCCCATAGGTTTAGGTGCTGCGATGGTTTTTGGAGTTGCGTTGACGGCGTTCCGGATTGTTTCCCTGAGTTCGATGCTGGCGGCGTTAACGGCCATCGCTCTCGTCTGCGGCTTGGAGCCGCCGCTGCCTTATCGGCTACTGGTGATCACAGGCGGCATTTACGTGATTGTGCGCCATCGCGCCAACATTCGGCGACTGCTGGCGGGGACGGAACCGCGTCTGGGCAAGGTTTCCTAAATCCAAAACGCAACGAATGCACGGCCTGCTGATAGAGGAAGCAGGATTTCAATGCTGCCGGGCGATGGCGCCGATGACATTGACCAGAAGGCGCGCGGCGGTCAGGGCTGACTGACCATCAACGTCTGCAGGAGGATAGAGTTCGACAAGGTCGAATCCCGCAATCTCAGCCCGCTTGCCGAGGCCGGCAATCAGATCGATCACCTCCGTATAAGTGAGGCCGCCAGGGGTACGCGCCGCCACGCCCGGCATGATACTGGGATCGATGCTGTCACAATCGAGGGTGACGACGACCCGGGCTCCTTCCGGAATATACTGAAGAGCGGCTTCGACGCCTCGAGCGTGGATCTCGCGGGCGGTCACGAAGCGGCTGCCATAGCGCTGCGCCGCCTCGATGTCGGCGAGGCGCGCACTGCCGACGCTGCGCAGGCCGACCTGCACCATGCCGGCGACATGCGGCATCTCGCTTGCCCGACGCATCGGACTTGAATAGCCGTAGCGTTCACCATGCACTTCGTCGCGCCAGTCGATATGGGCATCGATCTGCAGGACCCAGACAGGCCCTTGATCGGCAAAGCCGGCAAGGAAGGGAATGGTCACGGAACAGTCGCCACCGAGCAGGATCGGTACCGCCTGCAAAGCCAGCACCTCGCGCGTCTTCGCCTCGATACGGCCCCGGTTGCCGGGATTGTCATGCAGGATGGTCTGGATGTCGCCGGCATCGATGCATGAGACCGGCCCGCCGTCGAACAGCGGGCCGCCGAGATCGAAATCCCAGTGCTCAAGGAGTGGTGCATCGTCCTGGCTCGCCGCGCGGATGGCACCAGCGGCCAGGGCGTAGCCGCTGCTGTTCTTGCCGGGATAGGTGCTGCCATGGGCGGCTGCAAAGATCACCGCACGGGGCAAACCTCCATTGGGGAGGCGATCGGGAAGGCCGAGAAAGGAAAGCGGAGCTGTCATTTCCTGATGGTCCTGATGATGTCTGGCTGAAACTGTCGTGCTGAGGGTTTACGGCTGGGATGAAATTGGGCGCTGACCTGTTTAATCCCTTTGGACGTTTTTGAGAACTTTTTGGAAAAACTTAAGTACGACGCTCCCCTCTGTCCTGCAGAATTCATCCTCTTTGACGTCGAGGCTCCCGGAGCCTCAAAGCCTATGGTCTGACGAGGATAATCTGCATGACTGCCGAAAGCATCACATCACCGCACGCGGACCGCATTCCATGGGCGGCGATGACGGGCATTATCGCCACCGTCACGGTGTTCGCCGTGGCCCAGGGACTGACCTATCCGCTGCTCAGTTTTATCCTGGAGCGAAAGGGAACGACATCGGGACTGATTGGCCTGTCGGCGGCGATGACGCCGCTGGGTTTCATTGTGTCGGCCCCCTTCATTCCGGCGCTTTCGCGGCGCGTGGGCGGAGCGCGGCTGGCGATCCTGTGTTCGATCCTCGCCGCCCTCACGCTGATCGCGATCGCCTGGAAACAGGACGTCTGGGCCTGGATGCCGCTGCGCTTCCTGCTCGGCTTCTTCGCCAATCCGCTCTACGTGATCAGCGAAACCTGGCTGATCTCCATCACGCCAGCGCCACGCCGAGGCCGCATCATGGGCCTCTATTCATCGATCGTTTCGGGTGGCTTCGCCATTGGCCCGCTGTCGCTCGGCCACGCCGGCACTGAGGGTTGGCCGCCCTTCATGATCGGCATCGCCGCCTTCCTCCTCTGCGGCCTGATCGTGCTTGCGGTCGCCCCGCGCCTGCCCGCCACGCCTGAGGAAGGCAAGGCAACATCCGTCGGCGGCTTCTTCGCACTGGCGCCGCTGCTGTTGTTTGCGATTTTCGCGGCCGCCGCCTTCGAGCAGATCCTGCTTTCTCTGTTTGCGGTCTATGGCGCAGCCCTGGACAGCGGCGAGGAGCGTATCGCTTCGCTGATCACCTGCTTCATCGCAGGCAATGCCGCGCTGCAGATCTTGCTCGGGCGCGTGGCCGAGCGGTTCGGCTCGAACCGGATCATGTTGCTTTGCGTCCTGACTTGCCTGGCCAGTTGCCTCTTGCTGCCGCTCGTCTTCGATGCGTGGCTCATCTGGCCGCTGGTTTTCACTTGGGGCGGCGTCTCGTTCGGGATTTATACCCTGTCGCTGATCCAGCTCGGCGAGCGTTTCACCGGCCAGGCCTTGATCGCCGGTAACGCCGCCTTCGCCTTGGTATGGGGCATCGGCGGCATCGTGGGCTCGCCCGCGACAGGACTGGCAATGCAACTGATTGGCCATCAGGGGCTGCCATCGTCCCTCGCCCTGCTCAGTTGCATATTGGCGGTGCTTCTGATCGCGGAAAGGCGACGGGGCTGAGCGAGCCACTGGGTTTGACACAAATGCGGGCGTGGCGTCTCACAAGCAGCCCGGTTTTGTGATGGATCACCTGCACTCAATTTAGCAGGTTGAGCAAATATATAACACGTTATATAACTGTCGATACAAATGGAGGAATGGCATGGTCGAGGATGTGGTCCGAACGCTCGGGTTTCTGTGCATGGGCAGCCGGCTGCGGCGCATCGGCGAGAGGCTGCAGGCGGATACGCAGCAGATCATCGACGAGACCGGCCTTGGCATCCAGGCGGGCCAATACCCATTCCTGGCGGCGATCGACCGGGCCGGGCCGCTGACGGTCGGCGAGCTGGCGCAGGCGGTGGGCATTACCCAGCCGGGCGCCACGCGGACCACCGGCCAGCTTCTCGAACTCGGTTTCGTCGACATGCAGCCGGCGCCGGATGATCAGCGCCGCCGATTGGTCTCGCTGACCGACAAGGGCCAGGAACTCATCGACTATTCAAAGATATCGGTCTGGCCGCGTGTCGCGGCAGCCGTCGCCGATCTCTGCGGCGATCTCGACGGGCCGATTCTCGAACAGCTCGCCGCCATCGAGGACGGGCTTGCAGAGGCGCCGCTGGCACAGCGGAGCCCCGCCAAGGAGAAAACACGATGAAACATGTTCTCGACCGTCCAATCTGGAGCGCGCTGGAGAGCGCGCATTCCCATCTTGCGGAAGGCAATGAAAATGCGCGGCGATACCCGCCGTCGATCGTCCCCTTCGCGGCGTCTGCCGACGACAGGCCGGAGAGCCTCGACGCGCTGGAGGCGCTGCCGGCGTTGGAGGAGAGCATGATCCTCGTTGAAGCCGGACCGATCGTCATCCCAGCGGGGCTAGCCGTAGTCGCCGAGGCATCGTTGGTGCAAATGATTGCCGAGCGGCCTCACGGGCGAATTTCGGATTCTCGCATCGAGCCGCTGACGGAGGCCGATGCCGCCGACATGCTGGCCTTGGCGACATTGACCAAACCCGGGCCGTTCACGCTGCGCGCCCAGAGCCTCGGCAGCTTCTGGGGGATCAGAAGCAACGGCCGCCTGGTGGCGATGGCCGGACAGAGGATGCGGCAGAGCGGCTTCATCGAGCTCAGCGGGCTTTGCACCCATCCCGATTTCCAGGGGCGCGGTTTCGGCACACTGCTCTTCCGTTTCGTTGCCGGCGAAATCGCATCCAGCGGCGACACGGCCTATCTGCATGCCTATGCATCGAATATCTCGGCCATTTCCCTCTACAAAACGCAGGGTTTTGCTCTTCGCTCGGAGATGAATATGCGCGCGGTCAAACGCCGGTCCTGAGCGGTATTCACCACTATCGTACCGCCGCCGGCAGCACTTCGAATTTCCAGAATTTTTCCGGGCCGAAATAGGCCGAGGAAAACGCGCGGATATCGCCGGCGGTGACCTTGTCGTAGCCGCCGAGACTATCGCGTATTCGGTCTAAACGACGCGAATCCGTCTGAGCGTGGTGCAGATATGAGAGCCAATATTCATTGCTCTGCTGCTGATGCTTCAAGGTCTCGATGATGGGTGCCCGGGCGCGCGCAAGCTCGTCCGGCGAGACCTCCTGCGATCTGAGATCATTGGCGATCTCGTCGACAAGGGCGTAAAAGCGCGCAACCTTTTCCGGGCCTGTCTCGACGTAGAAATAGGCGTAGCCGTAACCGGGGACTTCCCTTGACAGGTCGACGTCGCCCTGCACGGCATAGCTTGCGCCTTCTGCAATGCGAAACTGGTCGATCAGCCTGTTTTGAAAAATCTGCACGGCGACATTGGCGGTGAAGGAACGCGGCAGATCGGAGAGCAGATCACCGATGGGAGCCCCAACGACGGCGGCGGCATTGTCTGCCCTGCCGCTATGGGCCTGCAAGACGGGCTGGTTGGTCGCCGGCGGAAAACGCACCTCGTCCCGATCGGTGCTCGACGCAGTCTCCGGGCGCGGCGGCAAAGCGCCGAAGGTTTCAGCCGTCAGCCGGATCGCCTCGTCCACCGTGACGTCGCCGACGATGGTGACATCGATCGGGCCGTTGGAAACCATCGGCCGGAACAGCGCCTCGAAATCGTCCGGCTTGGCGGCGGACAATTGCGCGCGGTCGGGGAAGGTCCAGCGCAGATCTCCGGAATGCACGAGACCTGCGAAATCGCGGCTGACAACGCCGCCGGGCGACGCGTCATACTGATCGAGGCCGCTCAAATAGGCCTGCTGCACACGCTTGAACGCCTCGGGGCGGTAGGCTGGATCGGAGGTGTAAGCGGTCATCAGTTGCAGCTGTGTCGCAAGATCTTCCGTCCGTGTCCGACCGTCGAACCTGAAGGAGCTGTCGCCGACCGAGAAGTCGACGCCGACGATGTTGGCCGTCAGCGCTTTCTGTATATCCTCGTAATCCATGGCCTTCACGCCGGATAGCACCACGGCCGGAGATGCCCAGGTCGCGAGGGAACGGTCGCGCGGCAGATCCAGCCGACCGCGGCCGATATCTTCGCGCACCAGCACTTCGTTGGCACGCAGTTTGGTTGGCTTGACGGTCAGCCGCACGCCATTGGAAAAGCGCACCATGGTCAAGCCAAGATCTTCGACGGCGCGGCGTTCGACCACTGCGCCCGGCTCGCCGAAATGGGTGTAGGGCCAGGCGACGTCAGCAGCACCGGATGGCGCCGAGACGTCAATGGCATTCGAAGCGTCATAGACTTGCCGAACCGTGTCGGCTCCGCCATGCGGTGATTGGGGCGTCTGCAGCACGACCTGCGGACCGTTGCCGGAGAAAGCACGCTGAAGGGCTTGATTGACCTCAGCCATCGTGACGCCCTTCGTTATCGTCTCGAACAGCGAGAGGTCTTCGGCAGGCGAGGTGAAGACTTGATCGTCGTCGACGCTGCCAGCCAGCGCCGAGGCGATGTCGGTGGTCGCGCGCGTCGCGGCTCCGTCTGCGGCGGCTTGCAGGGCCAAGCGATATTCGCGGATTTCGCGATCGATCTCCGCCTTTTCAACGCCGAATTTTTGGATACGACGCTGTTCCTGGTCGATGGCCGTGAGCGCCGCCTGCCATTTGTCCGCCTCGGAATTTGCCGAGACCAGGACGACATGCGCGGAATCGAGGAGATCCTGGGAGCCGACGCCCGCGCTGATGAAAGGGGCATCCGCCTTGCTGGCGATAGCGCTCACCCGCCGTTTGAGCACCAGCAGCCCGAGATCTTCGATAAGCTCGGCGCGGCGCCTGGCAGAGGTATCAGGCGCGGCGTCATAGGGACGCGTCCAGGCGACCTGTATGCTCGTCATGCCGCCGGGAACAGTGATCACCTCGGCACTTTCGCCTTTCGTCGCCAGTGTGCCAAGATCCGGTTTTGCCGGCGCCGGCCCCACGGCCTTCCAGTCGCCGAAGCGCTGCCGGATTTCGGTTTCCATGGCGGCCGGGTCGATATCGCCCACCACGATCAACGTTGCCCGATCGGGTCGGTAGTTGGCCCGGTAATAATCACGGACGAGGTCTACGGGCGCATTGCTGATGATGTCGGCTTTGCCGATCGGCACGCGCATGGTCGCGCGCTGGCCGGCGAGCAGCGAATTCATGATTCCGAGCGCTGCGCGAGACTGCGGTGTATCGCGCAGCCGCTCTTCCGACAGGATGACGCCGCGTTCGCGATCGAAAGCTCCGGCATCGAGGGTCAGCTCGCTCGCCGTTTCCCGCATCAGCATCAGGCCCGTCGAAACTGTGTCCGCATCGACCTCGGGCAGATCGAGCGCATAGACAGTCTCGTCATAAGAGGTATGGGCGTTGGTGTCCGGTCCAAAGGCCAGGCCCTTGCGCTGCAAGATACGGATCATCTCCCCTTCGGCGACGTGCGTCGAACCCTTGAAGGCCATATGCTCGAGGAAATGCGCAAGCCCCTGCTGGTTGTCGTTTTCCTCGAGCGAGCCGGCGCCGATGCGAAAGCGGATCGCAGCCTGTCCGGGCGGCGTGACGTTGCGCATGATCGCAAACCGCATGCCGTTGGCGAGCGTGCCGAAATGCACGCCAGTCTCGGCTTGCAGGTCGCTTTGCGTTTGCGGCCAAGGCTCGGATGGGGTGTCCGCATAGGCTGGCAACGCGAAGTTTGCAGCAAGGCAGACCGCCGCGAGAAACCACCGCGCCGTGGAGCATTCCATTTGTTTGTGAGACATTCTTGTCCAGGTGATGAGCAGGAGAAGGGTAGATAGCGTCGATTCGACTATTCCACAGGTTGCATTTCGCATCAACGTCCATGTGCGCGAATGGATAAGAAGGAGACAATTCCGGCCAAGCGTCAGACCAATGTCATTGAACCCACTTAAAGGATTGCGCCTTGATGAGGTTACCAGGAGGCGCTTTCATGGCGACGTTGGAGCAGGTCGCATTCCGGGCAGGCTGCTCGCTGGCGACCGCAAGCCGTGTTCTCAACCGCAACGGACCGGCGAGCGACCTGATGGTGCGCAAAAGTGCGCCGTGCGGCCGCCGAACTCGGTTATCACTCCGCCGGCAGGCTTGGCCGCAGGCCCGTGGTCGGCGTGCTGATCCCGAGCATCACCAATCCGGTCTTTGCCTCGTCGTTGTCGAGCATCCAGAACCGCATGCTGGTGGCCGGCCACGGCGTCTTGATCGCCCAGTCGAACTACGATCCGGCGCGCGAGGCCGATGCCGTCGCCGCCCTCCTGAACGACCGGCCGACCGGGCTCATCCTCACCGTCTGCGATCCCTCGACCAGCCAGGCGCTGCTTGCCAGGCTGCCGCCGACCGTGCTGCTCAACAACCTGCCGACGGCGCAATTTCCGGCGGCTGTCACCGCCGACAATCGCGGCGCCGGCCGCGAGATCACGGCGTTCCTGATCGGCATGGGTCATCGCCGCATTCTGTTTCTTTCCGGCAATTTCGCTGCCTCCGATCGCGCGCTGCTTCGCTACCAGGGTTATCTCGACGCCATGGCCGAGAGCGGGCTTGCACCGCTCGATGTGACGCAGATCCCCTTCGTCAACGGTTTTGACCAGCTCGATCTCGGCATGCCGATGACCTCGCTTGCGCCGACGGCGATCATCGCCTCCAACGATCTTCTGGCGCTCGGCGTCATCGGCGCGCTGAAGCGCGAAGGGCTCTCGGTGCCGGGCGATGTTTCGGTCGCCGGCTTCGACGGCATCGCCATCGGCCGGCTGATCGATCCGCCGCTGACGACGATCGAAATGCCGGATGCCAGCATGGGGGCGACGGTCGCCTCGCTGCTCCTCGACATGGCGGAGAATGCCGCCCCTGCCCGTCATCTCGACGTCGCATATACGCTACGCCGCGGCGGCACGGTGCGCGCCATCTGAGAAGCTAGGGAAAAGAAGAGGCCGCCACGCGCTCGGCATGGCGACCCCTGCCCTATGCCTGGTGAGAAAGGAGATCAGCTGCGCGGCAGCATGTCCTCGACGTCAGCGGCCGCGTCGTCGAGCGCTTCCTTCGGCTCGGCCGACTGGTCGACGATGCGCGACAGGTTGTCCACGATCGTCTGCGTGACCTTGACGCCGTTCGAGCCGGGGAAGGCATACCAGGGGATCATCACCGGCATCTGGCTGAGGCCGGCCTGGAACAGCGGGTTCTGCTTGTAGAAATCGCCGAGATATTCGGGTGACTTCGCGGCAAGCTCATTGTTCGGAACATAACCGGTGCCAGGCACGACGACGGAAGCACCGTAGGGGCCGGCGGCGAATTTAGCGAACTTCCAGGCAGCATCCTGCTTGGCGGCGTCATGCGTCAGGATGACGACGGCGTTGCCGCCCGTCGGCAGGCGGCCGTTCACCGAATCGATCAGCGGGATCCTGGCAGTGCGCAGATCGAACTTGTTGCCGACATTCTTGATCGTGTTGCGCAGCGCGCCCGTCGTCTGGAATTCGAAACCGACCTTGCCGGCTGCGAAAGCCTGTTCGCCTGCGGGCTTGGTGAAGACAGGCATGCCGCCCTCGGTGACCAAGCGATGCAGGACTTCGACGGCCTTCTGACCTTCCGGACCGTTGAAGGCAACCTTGCTTTCGTCATCGCTCAGCATCTTGCCGCCGGCGCCCAAGAGGAGAGCCGAAAACATCCAGTCGTCGCCCTGCCAGCGGAAATCGATGCCGTCGACACCGTTGCCGAGCGCCTTGATCTTGCCGGCGAGCGCGATGACCTCATCCCAGGTCTTCGGCGGATTGTCGGGGTTGCCGCCAGCCGCCTTCACGAGATCGGCGTTGTAATACATGATCGGGTTGGAGGTCGCGAAAGCCAGCCCCACCTGCTTGGCCTTGACCTGGGCGAGCTTGAGGATGGTGTCGGTGAAGCCTTGCTCGGCCATGTTGCCGTCCTTCTTGACGAGCGGACCGAGGTCGACGGCGACGTCGCGTTCGTCAAGCATGCGCAGGCGGTTGAGGCCGATGAAGGTGATATCGGGCATTTCGCTGGTGCCGACCTGACGAAGGATCGTCTGGATGCCTTCTTCATAGGTGGCCGAGGGGCTGGCGAACTGGATCTTGATATCGGGGTTTTCTTCCATGAATTTCTTCGAGATCGTGTCCATCACGTCCTTGAAGAAGCCCGGCATCGGGTAGTGAACCGTCAGCGTCGTCTCGGCATGCGCGGGAAGCGCGATTGCCAAGGATACGGCCGCTGCGGCGAGAATCTGGGTGATATGTTTCATCGCTCGTTCTCCTGGGTTGAAACCGGTCAGCCTTTGAGTCCGGTCATGGTGATGCCCTCGACGAAACGCTTCTGCGCAAGCAGGAAGGCAGCGACGAGGGGAAGGGTAATCATGAGGGTCGCCGCCATCAGTGCGCCGTAGTCGTCGCCGGCCTCGGCAGCGCGGAAATACATCAGGCCCAGCGGCGGCGTGGCGTAGTCCTGCTTGCTGATGACGATCAGCGGCCAGTAGAGATCGTTCCAATGGGCAACGACCGAGAAGATGGCAAAGGCCGTGACCGCCGGCCAGGCATTCGGCACGATGACGCGGGCAACGATCCCGATTTCCGACATGCCGTCGAGACGGGCGGCATGGATGAGATCATCCGGCATGGCGCGGAAGAACTGCAGGAACATGAAGATCGCGAAGACCGAAATGGCGAAGGGCGCGACCAGGGCGGCATAGCTGTTGAGCAGCGAAGCGCGGTCGAAGGCGACATAGAGCGGCAGCGCGGTCGCATGGATCGGCACCAGCAGGCCGAGCATGACCAGCACCATCATGGCGCGGGCGGCTCCAAAGCGCAGCTTCGCCATGGCGTAGGCGCAGGGGATCGCCACCAGCACCTGGAAGAAGAAGATCAGCCCGCAGACGACGACGCCGTTCCACAAGAGCCGCGCCATCGGCACCCGGCTCAAAGCCTTGGCAAAATTCTCGACATAGGTGAGATGCGCCGGGATGAGCGATAGCGACGAGGTGAAGATATCGCTCTGTGCCTTGCCAGCCGTCGAGATCATGAAGACGTAGGGCGACAGGAAGACGATCGCGCCCAGTGAGAGCAGGGTCAGGCGGATGATCCTGCCGAGGGAAAAAGCGCTGGTCATCATGTGTAATGCACCCGGCGATCGAGGACGCGATACTGCAGGAACATCAGCACCACGAGGATCAGCAGGAAGACCACCGTCATCGCCGAGGCATACCCAACGCGGAGATAGACGAAGCCTTCCTGGTAGATGGTAAAGAGCAGCACTTCCGACGCCTTGTTGGGGCCGCCGTCGGTCAGGGTCTTGACCGTCTCGAAGACCTTGACCGCATTGGTAATGCTGATGGTGATGACGAAGAGCGTCGTCGGCCCGAGCATCGGCCAGGTCACCAGCAGGAAGCGGTCGAAAGAGGATCTGGCGCCATCCACTTCGGCGGCGGCGTAAAGCTCACGCGGGATCGCCGTCAGTCCGGCCAGGAACAGCACCATGTTGAAGCCGGCCGATTGCCAGACGCCGATGATCGAGAGGCTGTAAAGCACGGTGCCGGAGCTGCCCAACCAGTTCGGACCGGGAAGCCCGACAAGGGCCAGCAGCGCATTGATCGGGCCGATTGTGGGGTGGAACATATATTGCCAGACGGTCGCCATGGCGACGATCAGCGAGGCGACCGGCAGGAAATAGGCGGTGCGGAAGAAGCTGCGCGCCGCGGTTTCGCTCTCGATCAGCATGGCGATGCCGAGGCCGAGAAGGATCGAGACGGGGGCGACGATCGCCGCATAGACCGTCGTATTCCACAGCGACTTGCGAAAGGTGCGGTCGGTGATCAGGTGCGCATAATTCTCGAAGCCGACGAAACGGAACTTGCCGTAGCCGAGTTCGAAATCGGTAAAGCCGAGCACGATCACAGATGCAACCGGCAAAAGCACGAAGAGGAACAGCAGGATCATCGCCGGCAGCACCAGCATCCAGGCGATCTGGGCCTCGCTGCGCCGATGCGCAGCGGCGGAATCATGCGGCGCAGCCATCGAGACGACGCTAGCCATGCGCCCTCTCACATTGAGAGCCGCCCGCCATCAGTCCGGCATCGGCAGAGCCGAGCCCGGCATCACCTGCGGTGAGCCCGGCATCACCCGTGGCAACGCTGCCGGCCAGCCGGCTGCCATCCTCAGCAAAGATCAGCGTACGGCCGGGCGAGAGCCGCAGCCCGACGGCATCACCGGCGGCAAGGCCTGCGGCTTCGGACGGTTGAACCTTGGCGATGATGGTCTCTCCGATCGCTTCCAGCCGGCAATGGAGGATGACTTCGGAGCCCAGGAATTCGACGCGTTCGATCCGGGCGGCAAGGCCGTCATGCCGGCTCCTGGACAGAAAGACGAATTCGGGGCGAATGGCGATCGTGACCGGCATCCTCCGGTCCGGCGCATTGTCGAGCATAAGCCGCAGGCCGCCGCAGAGAATGACGCCGCCTTCGGCAAAGGCCGGCAGCAGGTTGATGCGCGGCTGGCCGATGAAACGGGCGACATCGATATGGGCGGGATCGTCGTAGATGACTTCAGGGCTTGCTATCTGCAGCAATTTTCCGCCCATCATCACAGCGACACGGTCGGCCATCGACAGTGCTTCCGCCTGATCGTGGGTGACATAGAGCGTCGGCACGCCGGCTCGGCGATGCAGGTCGACGATCTCGCCGCGGGCGTGGACGCGCAGATTGGCGTCGAGGTTGGACAGCGGCTCGTCCATCAGGAAGATGTTCGGCTGCCGCACCATGGCGCGGGCAAGCGCCACGCGCTGACGCTGGCCGCCGGACATCTGGCCGGGCTTGCGGTCGAGTAGGTGGTCGATCTTCAGCGACGTCGCCATCTCCCTGACGTCGCGGGCGATCTTCACGCGGGTGGCGCGCTGGCCGGGCATCAGCGAGCCGATGAAGGGCAGCCGCTGCATCCTCGACAGCCGGCGCATCGCCAGAGGCACGGCGATATTCTCAGACGCCGTCAGATGTGGATAGAGCGCGTAGGACTGAAAGACCATGGCGATGTTGCGGTCGGCGGCTGCGACGCCGGACATGTCGCGCCCGCCGATCAGGATCTCGCCGCGGTCGGCATGGTCGAGGCCGGCCAGAACGCGCAGCAGCGTGCTCTTGCCGCAGCCGGAGGGGCCGACTAGCGCGATGAATTCGCCGGCCGCAATATCCAGGCTGACGCCATCGAGGATCTGGTTGCCGGCGAAAGCCTTGGTGATGCCGCGAAGCGAGAGCGCGCTCATTCGACCGGTTCCCGCTGCTTGACCGCCTGGGGATACACCTCATGCACGACGTCGTCGAGCACATGGGCGGTCATGCCGGGAACGGCGACAATCGTGCTTTCGACTGAAGTATCGAACTCGTGGATGACGGCGCCGATCAGACGTTCACCCGGCATCTCCCGCTCCATCTTGTCGATGATGAAGGCGGCCGACGGACCCCATGTCAGCTGGGTGTTGTTAAAGCGCCCCTGCCAAGCCCAGTGGAGATGGCCGCTCGCAAACAGCGCCACGTCATGGGAAGCGATGAGATCATAGAGCCGCCGACGCTGGACCGGGCGAACGCTCCAATAGCCGGTATCGCCCTCGTCGGGCGCATCGACGAACAGCGGCTTGTGCGCAAACAGCGCCACGCGCCGCCCTGCCCTGTCGGAAAGCGCCTGATCGAGCCATTCGAACTGGGCCTCCTCCTCGTCATCCTCATGGCCGAGAAGCAGCGCGTTCAAGCCGATGAAACGCCAGCCGGCCGTATCCTCCAGCCAACGGTCGTCGCCGGCAAGGCTGCGCCAGCGGGCGAGCCGCTCGGCATCGACCGGCTGGTCCGATCCTTGGAGATGGCCGACATCGTGATTACCGGGGACGATCAGCATCGGGATCGACACCTGGCGCATCAGATCCATCGAAAAGGTGATGTCCGCCTCCTTGTCGGCGCCGTCGACGGTGAGATCGCCGGTATGGACGACCAGGTCGGCGCCGGTCTCTTCGATCCAGCTCAGAAGCGGCGCCCAGTTGCCGTTGAAATGCGGCTTGTCGGGACTGAAATGGGTGTCGGTGATCTGAATGATTTTCATGTCTGAATCATCTTCATGGGCGCGTCTCCGAGACGTCGGAAGCGCGTCACCCGCGCTTCCTTCTCGGGCCCTCTCTAGAAGGCTCCCATGTCAATCAGACATCTGCTGTTTTCAGCTGTTTTTCAGTTTTGACATCAATTTGTCATGCAAGAAAAAGCTGCCCGCAGGAACCGGGGCAGCCTTGGCCAACATTTGGGATTGAGATTGCGGTGAAATCAATGCCGTGGTGCGTTGGCCGGGATGGACGATACCGTTGCCGAGACAGGGTCGCTTGCAGGGAAGCTGTCTTCAAGGCCCTCGTTCAACTCTTCCTCCAGCGTCTCGCTGTCCCCAGCCGAACGCGCGCTCGGCTGGCCGATCAGACCTTTGCTGCCTTCGTCAAAATTGCCGTTGCTCAAGGCATCGTAACGGTTGATGCTGCCGTCCGGCTCGCCGCCGGCAAAGCTGGTCAGCTGAACCATCATGACCTTGGCGTGGTCGACCGCCGTCGCATCATCAAGCTCGCCATGGGAGTTGTCGATTTTGACGGAAATCGATTCTCCGCCTTCGCCCAAGAATTCGACGGTGAAGATGTCGCCGGCCTGTGTCACTCGCGTATCGATCAACTGCATCGGAACCTCCTGTGTTCATTGACATCAACGGCGATCAACATCCGGAGTTCCATGGGCCAATCATTTCAACGTCAGGTCAACGTCAGGCGATGACTGGTTCTCGCCTGGCGATTATGGTTAATTTATTAATAATTCGGGTTTTATAAATGGAACGAAGCGGCCTTTCCGAGTGTTGATGCTGCGCCGTGGAGGAACCCCAATGATCCTGAAAATCCTTGCCCCCAAAATCGACGCCGATTGCCATGACACCGGCACATGGCCCGATGGGATCTTCGCCGAAAACCGGATCGATCTTTCCGTTCGCCGCGACGGCCGTCGTCGCTCGCCGCATGAGCGCGACTACGGCAATGACAGGAAACTGGAAAATCTGCCGCTCGGCTTTGCCTGACCGTTGCCGACGTGCACTTGTCACAGCCTGCGAAAGACCAGAACGCCTGACGCCGGCAGCACGGGATCGAGCACTCCCGCCGTGGCTCGGAGCCTTCCGCCGCCGTTACCGACGTTCCAGCCGCCATATCTGCGAGAATCGCTGTTGAAGACCTCCTCCCAGAGGTCATCTCCCAAGCGGTCGCTGTGCAACCGGTAGCCGTGTTCGAAGGGAGCATCGTTCAGCGAGCCCACGACGAGGAAATCCTCGCCGTTGTTCCAGCGATGAAAGGCGATCACCCGATTTTCGTCGTGAACCAGGGGAATGGTGATGTTGCGCGAGCGAATGGCTGCCTCTCCGACACTGAGCGCTATCAGATCGCGATAGCAGCTGATCATCCCTGCCCCGTGGCCATCGGCCGCGCCGAGAATATTCTCCCGGTTGGCGAGGAAATCATTGTAGCGATAGGGCTTCAGGGCACCGATTTCCTCGCCCATGAAAAACATCGGCGTCCCCGGCGATAGCAGCGTCATCGCCGCCGCGAACCTCGATCTCGCCTCCGCCCACGTCCTGGTCTCACCGACAACAGGCGCGAAATTGACCGCGATCACAGCGGTTCGCGCCGATCCTTCACGATTGCCGCAATCGTCGTGCGACTGGTTATAGACTACCTTGGAGTGCGCGCTTGTCTGCAAAGCGCCGGCAAGAGACGACATGGTCAGCGCCCGCTGGTCCCCGAAGCCGGCATTCTTCAACAGCTGCGCCTGCGCACCGCCGTGATATTCGACGAGATTGTGATGAAAGTCACCATACCAGGTCGCATCGAAGCCGAGCCCGTCGCCGGTCAGGCTTGGCTCGGTCATCGCCGACCAGTCCGAATAATCCTCGGCCGTCAGGAAAAGCTGCGGCTTGATGAGCCGCATGGTGCGGGTCCATTGCTTCAGGAATTTGGCGCCGAAGGCGGCGGCCCGATCAGCGCGCCGGCCATCGGCATGCAGAACCGGATATTGATGGATCGAACTCGTCTGATCGAGCCGGAAACCATCGATATGGCAGACGGAGACGAAAAAGGCGGCGCTGGAGATGAAAAGCTGGCGCACAGCTTCCTCATGGAAGCGCGGCGCCCATCCCGTCGAGATGTTGTCGATGTAGCCGCCCGCGAGATCGGCGTAATCGCCGGGCCGTCCCTCGTACCAATAGTAGATATTGCGGGTGTGATCGTTGGAATCATAGGCCCATTGCGCCCGCTCGCCATCCGGATCGAAGTGGTTGTAACAGACATCGAGAATGACGGCGATGCCGCGCTGGTGGCAGGTCTTGACGAACATCTTCAACCGGTCGGTGCCGCCGGCCCCTTGATCGGCGGCAAAGAAATGCGAGGTGCCGTAGCCCCAGTTGGCCCGAGTCTCGAATTCCGCAATCGGCAGCAGTTCCACCGCGTTGACGCCGAGAGCTGCGAGATGTTCGACGAAGGCGATGGCATCATCGAGCGTACCGGGCGCGGGCTTGCCGAAACCGAGGGCGCCGACATGCAGTTCATAGATCACCAGATCCTCGAGCCGACCGGGAATCTTTTGGCCGCCGGCGAATTCGTCGGCCCAGAAGGCCTCGGCGGCAAGCTCCTCTCCCGACGGCAGCACCACCCGCTTCGGGTCGCAGACGACCGAACAGCTCTGCGGTCCGTCCAATGACGCCGGCGATCCGTGATAGACCGCTCCATCCGGATCGAAATCTCCAGCGCCGATCTGCATGAGCGACCAGATATCCGTGCGGTAGACGAGCGATCCGTCATCCTTCGTGATGCGGTACATATAGGGCGTGCCGACCATGCCGTCGAAATCGGCAAGGCCGTCATCATCGCCGGTTTCGACGGTCCAGAAGCCGTCGACGGTCTTGCGCATCGCGATGGTCGCGACTGCACCGGTGCCGTCGTCGGCGACGTAGCCGATAGCGGCATCGGCGATCACAAGCGAAACCGCCCTGGCGTTCGGCGCCCAGACCGCGAAGCGAATGCCGTCGGTACCGTCGCGCCGCTCAATCCGATTCGCCCCCAGACGGCCGATCCACGTCAGATGATAGGTCTGCGGCGCGATCCCCTGCTGGAGTTCGAAGGAGCGTTCGCGACGTGTCGAGACCTCGTCGTCCAATTCGGCGGTGATGGCCCATAGGTCTGGAATGCCCGGCCGATCCAGTTCGATTCCCCAGCGAAAATGCGTACCGATCTCGGCGTCGGGAAACGATACATCGGCGACGAAGACATCATAGCCGTCCTCGTCATGGGAAAGCCGCATCGGAACGGAGGTCCAATCGTCCGAAGGACGGCCCTGCCCATCGCAACTGCCGCGCAAGCGGACATTGCTGAACGCCATCGACGGCCTGCCGCTGCGAAACCGGAATTCAACATTGACGGTCATCGGATCCTCCAAAACCATGTCGGATTTCACCAGGCTCTGCCTATGGGCCGTCCCGCTCGGGCATGATCAGTTGGCCGGACGAAAAAATGCAAGCGCAGATTTCATAATAAATACAATCCGAAGCGAGCCACATTCGGAACAATATATCATGGATAACGAGTCATCGCCGCACGACCCTCCTCGTGTATTAAATCGAATTGGTTTCAACAAATGGGGATTCATTCCCATCGCCAATTCCCTCGTAAACCGGGAGAAAAACTTATGGCTCAAGCCGTTAGAATAAACGATATTATTCGCTCCTTTGGAATTGATACACATATCGACTACACCGACGGAAAATATTCCGATGTCGGAGAAGTTGTTAAGGCACTCGACTATCTTGGCCTCGATACAGTCCGCGATCACGCCCCCAACTCCGCTTCCGATCCCAACGGCCAAACGCATCTCGGCGACGCGGCCAAGGCCGGCGTGCAATTCGTCTTCAGCGCGCAGCGGGAAGTCGACCCCGCCACCGTGGTCCAGCGGCTGCATGATTTCGCGCAGGCCCATCCCGGATCGGTCGTCGGCATCGAAGGCCCGAACGAAGTCAATAACTGGCCGGTCAGCTATCACGGCCTGAGCGGCCAGGCCGCAGCGGTCGCCTACCAGAAGGATCTGTCTGCCGCCGTCAACGCCGATCCGTTGCTGAAGGACATCCCGGTCTTCAGCTTTACCGGATATACGGTCGCTTCCGCGTCCGACTACACGACGATCCACACCTATGCGAAGGATGGCGACCAGCCATATTCATGGCTTTCCCGAGAATCCGGCGTTCAGCGCGCTGCCGATCCGGGCAAGCCGCTTGCGATCACCGAGACCGGTTACCATACGTCGCTGACCGCCGACACCAATGGCGGCTGGGAAGGCGTTAGCGAAGCGACGCAGGCCAAGCTCCTGCTCAATACGCTGATGGACGGCGCGGCACTCGGATCGAAAAACACGTTCATTTACGAGCTGCTGGACGCCTATTCCGATCCGCAGGGCACCAATCAGGAAAAGCATTTCGGGCTTTTTCATCTCGACTATTCGGCCAAGCCGGCTGCGACGGCTATCCATAATCTGACCGAAATCCTTGCGGATGACGGCGCTCAGAAGGCGAGCTTCAGCGCCGGAGCGCTCAACTATTCGATCGACGGCCTGCCGTCCTCGGCCCGCAGCCTGCTCACGGAAAAATCGGACGGAAGCTACCAGATCATCCTCTGGAACGAGCCCGATATCTGGAACCAGTCCACCGATGCGGCCATTCAGGCTGCAAATACAGCCGTCAAAGTCAATCTCGGCGCCTCGTTCGGCTCCGTGAAGGTCTTCGACCCGCTGACCGGGACGACGGCGATCAAAAGCCTCAGCAACGTCTCGTCCCTGACGGTTAATGTCGTCGATCATCCCGTAATCATCGACATCGAAGGCGGCATCACCAGCACGCCGCCGCCGGCAACCAACCATATCTATGGCGGCACCGGCAACGACATATTCACCGTCAGCAACTCTGCTCAAATCGTCGACGAAAGCCGGGGCGGCGGGACGGATACCGTCATGTCGTCGATCAGCTTCAGCCTCAAGGATACGGCGCATACGATCGGAAACGTCGAGAACCTGACGCTGACCGGCACCGCCAACCTGAACGGCACCGGGAATGGCCTGGCGAATGTTCTCACCGGCAATTCCGGCAACAATATTCTTGACGGAAGCACTGGTGCCGACCGTATGTCGGGCCGCGCCGGCAATGACACCTATATGGTCGACAATGCCGGCGATTTTGCCGATGAAACAGGGGCATCCGGCAAGGACACCATCAAGGCTTCGACTTCCTTCAGTCTGGCCGATCTGAAGCGCACGGCCGGAACGATCGAAAACCTTGCCTTGACCGGAACGGCCAATCTCAGCGCGACGGGCAACAACACGTCCAACGTGCTGACCGGCAACGACGGCAGCAACAGTCTCAATGGCGGCAAGGGGGCCGACCAGATGAGCGGCGGGCTCGGCAACGACAAACTGATCGGCAAAGCCGGCGCAGACATTCTGACCGGCGGCGGAGGGGCCGATTCCTTCGTTTTCGACGTTAAGCCCGACAATGTGAGCATCGACAAGATCCGGGATTTCTCCTCGGCGGCCGGCGACAAGCTGCTGCTCGACCATTCGATTTTCGCCGCACTCAGCCTATCGAGATTTTCGGATGAGAATTTCGTCGTCGGCACCAAAGCACTCGAAGCTGACGATAGACTGATCTACGACCAGACCAGCGGCATTCTATCCTTTGATGCGGATGGAAGTGCCGCGGGTGCGGCAATCCATGTGGCCGATCTCGACAATTCCCCGGCGCTTCAATTCAAGGATTTCATGCTGATCTGACCCGGCCAGGTCCGTCGCTATTCGGCGGCGGGCTGCGGCACCACGTGCGTCTCTAAAGCGCGTCGCGATCTTTCAACGTCGCGCCTCGCGCTTTAGCTCTTGGTTTTTACGCATGTCGTTGCCGCAAGAATCGCTGCACGCTTCTGTGCGACATGCTTAGCCTCCTCTTGCCGGCAGGAAATTCCCGGCCACATTCCTCCGTCAATGCCACTCGCAGCACCGGAGAAGCCTTTGCCCTGGATTGCGTATATCGCCCATTTCATCGCCGCGGCCTTTCTGACCAATGGCATCCCTCATTTCGTCAACGGCGTCAGCGGCCGGCCCTTCCGCACTCCATTCGCAAAGCTCGGTTCGCCGACAGCCAATGTTGTCTGGGGCTGGGTGAATTTCCTCATCGCCTTCCTGCTCTTTGCCAATATCGGGCCGCTTTATATCGGCTCGCCAGGCGATACGATCTTCGTGGCAGTCGGCATGCTCGTCACCGGCATCGTGCTCGCCCGGATTTTCGAGCGCGAGTCCCGATAGTAACTTGCATGATGATAGTCACTGATGTAGTGACGTCGTCATGCAGCGAACAAGCTTCAGCGATTTCAAATGCCCGGCGGCACGCGCGCTCGAGAGCGTCGGTGACTGGTGGAGCATCTTGATCCTGCGCGACGCCTTCCAAGGACTGTCGCGCTTCGACGAATTCCAGAAGAGCCTCGGCGTGGCGCCGAACATCCTGGCGCGGCGGCTGAAACACCTGACGGATCAGGACCTGTTTGAACGGCGGCTCTACCAGCAGCGCCCTGCCCGCTACGAATATCGGCTGACGGAAAAGGGCCGCGATTTCTTTCCCGTCCTGATGACGCTGTTTTCCTGGGGAAGCCGGCATATTCCGGAAGGGGACCTCGCCTTTCTCTTGGGCGATGCCGCGTCCGGCAAAGAGCGCGAGACCGTGCTAGTCGACGCGCGCACCGGCGAACAGGTGACACCCGAAAACACCAGCCTGCTTGCAGGCCCCGCCGCCGATGACGAGGTGCACGCGCGGATCGCCCGCATGCGCGCCTGGTATCTCGGCATCGACGCATAGAAGGAGAACAGAATGGACCGCATCGTTGTCACCGGCATGGGACTTGTCTCGCCACTCGGCACCGGCATCGAGCCCGCCTGGAAGCGCCTTCTCGACGGCGGTTCGGGGCTGCGGGTATTGGCGGAAGACATCGTCGGCGAGCTAGCGGCCAAGGTCGGCGGCATCGTTCCCGGCATAACCGAGGATGCGCAAGCCGGCTTCGATCCCGACCGATACATCCCGCCCAAGGACCAGAAAAAGATGGACCGCTTCATCCATTTCGCCATGGCGGCGACGGAGGAAGCGGTCAAGCAGGCCGGCTGGATGCCGACCGACGAGGGCGAGCGTGAACGCACCGCGACGATCATCGCGTCGGGCGTCGGCGGCTTTCCGGCGATCACCGAAGCGGTGCGGATCGGCGAGACGCGCGGCGTCCGGCGCCTGTCGCCTTTCACCGTGCCCTCCTTCCTCGTCAACCTCGCCGCCGGCCAGGTCAGCATCCGTTACGGCTTCAAGGGGCCGCTCGGCGCTCCGGTGACGGCGTGCGCCGCCAGCGTCCAGGCAATCGGCGACGCGGCGCGGCTGATCCGCTCCGGCGAAGCGGATGTGGCGATCTGCGGCGGTGCCGAAGCCTGTATCGACAAGGTGAGCCTCGGCGGCTTTGCCGCCGCGCGTGCCCTTTCCACCGGCTTCAACGAAACGCCGGAGCTTGCGTCACGGCCCTTCGACACGGCGCGCGATGGTTTCGTCATGGGCGAAGGCGCCGGCATTCTGGTCATCGAAACGCTGGAGCACGCGCTTGCCCGCGGCGCCACACCACTCGCCGAACTCGTCGGCTACGGTACGGCGGCGGACGCCTACCATATGACCTCGGGCCCCGAAGACGGCGACGGTGCCCGCCGGGCGATCGAGGCCGCGCTCCGCCAAGCGAAGATCGCCGCTTCCGACGTCAAACACCTGAACGCGCATGCGACCTCGACACCGGTCGGTGACAGGGGCGAGATCGCCGCGATCGGCACGGTCTTCGGCCGCAATGGCGGCATTGCCGTCAGCGCGACGAAATCAGCGACCGGCCACCTGCTCGGGGCTGCCGGCGGGCTGGAGGCGATCTTCACCATCCTGGCGCTGCGCGACCAGATCGCGCCGCCGACCCGCAACCTGGATGAGGCTGATCCGGCCGCCGACGGCATCGATATCGTCGGCAAGACGGCGCGGCCGCTCACCATGGACTATGCCATCACCAATGGTTTCGGCTTCGGTGGAGTGAACGCCAGCGCCCTCTTCCGGCGCTGGTCGTAAAGTCTGTTTTGCTTGCGGTAGGCCGGTTCAGTTTTCATGGAAGCACAGAACCGCTCTCATTTTTTGTTTTACGCAATTCCGGACGCAAACCGCTGCGCACTTTTGCTGGCATTGCTTTGGAAATCGCCTACACTTCAGCTCTATCGGGGATTATTCTCCGATAGAGCTGGAGATCAACCCATGCGCGCCTTCTTCGCAGTTCTTATTCTGTGTGCCGCGTCCCTCCTCTCCATCGTCTCGGCCCGCGCCGAAGACCCGATCGACACGACGCGGACGATGATCGAGGAACAGATCAAGGCCTTCCTCAAGGACGATGCCGAGACCGCCTATTCCTTCGCCGCTCCCGGCATCAGGGCGATGTATCCCGACAAGAACCTGTTCTTCGCCATGGTAAAGAAGAGCTACGAGCCGGTCTATCATCCCGGCAACTACGCCTTCGGCCGCAGCCGCTCGATCGACAACGGCGCGCTGATCTATCACGAAGTACTGATTTCAGGCCGCGATGGCAAAGACTGGACGGCGATCTACCAGATCACCCGCCAGCCGGATGGCAGCTACCGGATCAACGGCGTGCAGATCATCCCAGATGCGGACAGCAAGGGTATTTGATCCCGATCGATCCAACCTCGTTGGATTGGATCAAACAGGTTCGATCGAGATCAAACAGGTTCGATCGGGATCAAACAGGTTTGATCGGGATCACACGGGCTGGAGATCGCCTCTTGCCCATTCCTCCTGCGTTTCCGCCATGAAATCGGCGAAGCGGCCTTCGGCGATCGCCTTGCGGATGCCCTGCATCAGTTCCTGGTAATAGGCGAGGTTGTTCCAGGAGAGCAGCATGCCGCCGAGCGCCTCGTTGGAGCGGACGAGATGGTGCAGATAGGCACGCGAATAATCGCGTGAGGCCGGACAATTCGACTGTTCGTCGAGCGGGCGCATATCCTCGGCATGGCGGGCATTGCGGATGTTGACCTTGCCGCGGCGGGTAAAGGCCAGGCCATGGCGGCCGGAGCGAGTGGGCATGACGCAGTCGAACATGTCGATGCCGCGCGCAACCGATTTCAGAATATCATCCGGCGTGCCGACACCCATGAGGTAACGCGGCTTTTCCAGAGGAAGGACCGGCAGTGTCGTTTCCAGCATCTTCAGCATGACATCCTGCGGCTCGCCGACGGCGAGGCCGCCGATCGCATAGCCCTTGAGGTCGAGCTGGCTCAACGCCTCGGCCGAACGGATACGCAGCGCCGGGATGTCGCCGCCCTGGACGATGCCGAACATCGCCTTGCCGGGCTGCTCGCCGAAGGCCACCCGGCAGCGTTCGGCCCAGCGCAGCGACATTTCCATGGCGCGCTCAATCTCTTTCGCCTCGGCCGGCAGCGCCACGCATTCATCGAGCTGCATCTGGATGTCGGAGCCGAGCAGCCCCTGGATTTCTATGGAGCGCTCCGGCGACATGTGGTGCAGGCTGCCGTCGACATGCGATTTGAAGGTGACGCCCTGCTCGTCGAGTTTACGCAGGCCGGACAGCGACATGACCTGGAACCCACCGGAGTCGGTCAGGATCGGATGTTCCCAACGGATGAGCTTATGCAGGCCGCCAAGGCGGGCGACGCGCTCGGCCGTCGGGCGCAGCATCAGGTGATAGGTATTGCCGAGGATGATGTCGGCGCCGGTCTCGCGCACCTGGTCGAGATACATGGCTTTGACCGTGCCGACGGTGCCAACCGGCATGAAGGCCGGCGTGCGGATATCGCCGCGCGGCATGGAGATCTTGCCGAGGCGGGCGCCGGCATCGGTCTTGTCAAGCGTGAATTGGAAGCGGTCGGTCATCTAATCTTTCCGGAAGAGAAGGCTGGCATCGCCATATGAATAGAAGCGGTAGCCCGTCTGGATGGCGTGGTCATAGGCGGCGCGCATAGTGTCGAGGCCTGAAAAGGCCGAGACCAGCATGAAGAGCGTCGAGCGCGGCAGGTGGAAATTGGTCATCAGCATGTCGACGGCCTTGAAGCGGTAACCCGGCGTGATGAAAATGCCGGTGGCGCCGCTCCAGGCGCGAATTTCGCCACTGTCTTGTGTTGCGCTCTCGATCAGCCGCAGTGAGGTGGTGCCGACGCAAATGATGCGTCCCCCTCTTTGCTTGACGGCATTCAGCCGGGCGGCGGTTTCGGTGCCGACATAACCGCTTTCGAGATGCATTTTGTGATCGGCGGTATCGTCTGCCTTGACGGGCAGGAAGGTGCCGGCACCGACATGCAGCGTCACGAAATGGCGTTCGACACCGGCCTTGTCGAGCGCCTCGAACAAAGCGGGTGTAAAATGCAGGCCGGCCGTGGGGGCTGCAACAGCGCCCTCCTCCCGTGCATAGATGGTCTGATAGTCGGCGCGGTCGCGTTCATCCTCCGGCCGCTTGGCGGCAATATAGGGCGGCAGAGGAATGTGACCGACGCTGGCAATCGCTTCGTCCAGTGCGGGGCCGGAGAGATCGAAGGCCAGTGTCACTTCGCCGGCCTCGCCCTTTTCTTCCACCGTCGCGTCAAGCGAGCCGATCATGCAGCTTTCGCCGGAATGGCCGAAGGCGATGCGGTCGCCCTCCTTGATACGCTTGCCGGGCTTGGCGAAGGCCTTCCATTTGTTGGCGCCGATACGCATGTGCAGCGTCGCCGACACCTGCTGGCCGCCCGCACCCTCTCGATGGCGAATGCCCTCGAGCTGGGCCGGAATAACCTTGGTGTCGTTGAAGACGAGCGCGTCACCGGGCCGCAGAAAAGACGGCAGATCGCCGACGCGATAATCCCGGATGTTCTCCACATTCGGATCGACGACGAGCAGCCGCGCGCTGTCGCGCGGCTCGGCGGGCCGCAACGCGATGCGTTCATCAGGCAGGTCGAAATCGAAAAGGTCTACGCGCATCAGGGCACTTTCAGGCAAAGCGAAACCCGCCCCGCGCTTTCGCGCAAGGGCGGGTTTCAGCAGAAATCACAATCAGACGTCGGCGGCAACCCGCATGGAGACGATCGAGTCCGGATCGGAAACCGGCTCGCCGCGCTTGATCTTGTCGACGTTGTCCATGCCTTCGATGACCTGGCCCCAGACGGAATACTGCTTGTTCAGCCACGGCGCGTCGGTAAAGCAGATGAAGAACTGAGAGTTGGCCGAGTTCGGGTTCTGCGAACGGGCCATCGAGCATGTGCCGCGCGTATGGGTGGTTGCCGAGAATTCAGCCTTCAGGTCCGGCTTGGAGGAGCCGCCCATGCCGGCGCGGCTGGGATTGAAGGTTTCCGAGCCCTTCTTGCCGAATTCGACATCGCCCGTCTGGGCCATGAAATCCTGGATGACGCGGTGGAAGACGACGCCGTCATAGGCCTTCTCGCGGGCGAGTTCCTTGATGCGGGCGACATGCTCCGGGGCGACCTGCGGCAAAAGCTGAATGACAACCTTGCCCTTGGTGGTTTCCAGAATGATGGTGTTTTCGGGATCCTTGATCTCGGCCATTGCCTTCTCCTCTTGTTTCTCTCGTAACTTACTTCTTGCCCAGGGTGACCTTGATCATCCTGTCGGGACTTTTGACTTCGCCGTTCTGGCCTTCGCCGCGCTTGATCTTGTCGACATTTTCCATGCCGGAAACGACCTTGCCGACGACGGTGTACTGGCCGTTCAGGAAGGAACCGTCGGCGAACATGATGAAGAACTGCGAATTGGCGGAATTCGGATCCTGCGAACGGGCCATGCCGACCGTGCCGCGCACGAACGGGGTCTTGGAGAATTCAGCCGGAATGTCAGGCAGATCGGAAGAGCCGGTGCCGGCGAGGCTCGCATCGAAGCCCTTTTCCATATTGCCGTACTTGACGTCGCCGGTCTGAGCCATGAAACCGTCGATCACGCGGTGGAATGCGACGTTGTCGTATTCGCCCTTCTTTGCCAGTGCTTCGATCTGGGCGACATGCTTCGGCGCCACCTCAGGCATCAACTGAATGACGACGGGGCCGTTCTTCAGCTGGATGGTGAGATAGTGATCGGCCGACTGGGCGAAGGCATCTCCGGCGAAGGAGGCGAGATACAGCACGCCGGCAAATGCGAGATAAAAGAGTTTCATATGAGCTCCATTGCGGCGGGTTCCGCCTGGTCTTTGCGCTTGCTAGTCTTTGTTCTTACTAGTTTGGGCGCTTGGATGTGAGGGCTTGCAAGACGGCGGCCGGCACGAAAGCGCTGACATCGCCGCCCATGGCGGCGATCTGGCGGACCAATGTGGCGGTTATGGGCCGCGAGGCCGTGCCCGCCGGCAAAAAGATGGTCTGGATATCGGGCGCCATCGTCCGGTTCATTCCGGCCATCTGCATTTCGTAATCAAGGTCGGTGCCGTCGCGAAGACCGCGGATCAACAATGTTGCTCCATGGGTGCGGGCGGCATCGACGACCAGATTGTCGAAGGCGACGACGGTGATGTCACCGGTCTTGCCGGGCAGCGCTTCAGCCAGCGAACGGCGGATCAGCTCAGCTCTCTCTTCGAAGGAGAAGAGCGGCGCCTTGCCGGGATGGATGCCGATCGCGACGATCACCTTTTCGGCGACGTTCAGCGCCTGGACCAGAACATCCACATGCCCATTGGTGATCGGGTCGAAAGACCCGGGATAGAAAGCTGTCGTCATGTGACCAGACCGTTGATTTGACGCCTTTTGTCACGGATGCCGCTCTGCCGCAAGTGATTTGGGCAGGTCCGGCGAGAGTGCCGCACGTCCATCCGGACACGCCAAGGACGTTCTATCATTTTGAATTGGCAGGCGGTTGAACGGCGGATGAATGGTCCGTTCAAGGCCGTTTCAGACAGGATCTGCTTTACTCGGATCATCAAATGCAGCCGATGCCATTCCGGCATCCGGCGTTCCCTGAAAGACCAAGTCCATGCTGATCGTGCTTGTTGCACTTGCCGTCGTTTCCTCCCTCGCCGCCGAGATGGCCTATGGCTATTTCGCCGATCGATATGAGGTGAGCTGGGTGCGGCCGGAGCTTGCCGAACATGCGGCGATCGTGCGCGCCCAGGGCCGGCTGCGCGAAAACGGGCTTCGAATCTGAACGCCAGATGAACGAGACATTCAAGGAGGCTTCAGATCGCCATTGGTAAACACCCCCTCAACATCCGCGGAACCATTTTCAAACGGATGCGTTCATTCAACCGACCCCATAGATGCGATCAGCGCGGCAGGAAGGACTAAAGATGCCCGGTAAGATTACGATGATTAACCTGCTCTGGATGGTAATGGTCACGGGCATGCTGACCGCAACCGTCGCTCTCTATGATCAGAAGGTCGATACGTCCAAGGTTTATGGTCCCTATGCTTCGGCCCGGACGGCCGTGCTAGGCCAGTACTGAGGGGCGAGAACGCAACTCCCCAGGAAAGGAATGCCTATGTTCACGATCTTGACAGTGCTCACCGCCCTCATCAGCGTGATGTTCATCGTGTCCGTGGCCTCGACGATCTCAGCGCTTCGGCGTGAAGGCGAAGAGGTGAAAGCTCTGAACGAAAAACATAGAGCATTCTGACATTCCTTTCTGACCACCCACTTCCCACCCTCGAGCGGCACCCTTCCGTCGCCAGGGCCATTCAAAGCCGGATGCACCCAGCATCCGGCTTTTTCTTTCGGTATGATCTGAACCATCCCCGAACTTGAAAAAGAAATGGGCGCTTGAAAAGAAAAGGGCGGCTCGAAGCCGCCCCCTTCATGTGATCATTCCGCGGCAGGCCCGGCCGGATCGCCATCGGCAACCGGGCCTTGATCGGTGGCGCTTTCATCGGTCGCAGGGGCGCCTTCGGCGACCTCGACAGCCTCCTCCGTCTCGTCTTCCTCCGGCTCGCTGATGCGCTCGACCGAAACAACCTTCTCGTCCTTGGCGGTGGAGAAGATGGTGACGCCCTTGGTGGCGCGGCTGGCGATGCGGATGCCGCCGACCGGCACGCGGATCAGTTGGCCACGATCGGAGACCAGCATGATCTGGTCGCCGTCATCAACAGGGAAGGCCGCGACCTGTTCGCCGATCTCGCCGGTTTTCGACGTATCGGTGGCGCGGATGCCCTTGCCGCCGCGGCCGGAGATGCGGAAATCATAGGAGGACGAACGCTTGCCGAAGCCTTTTTCCGAGACCGTCAACACGAACTGCTCGCGTGCCTTCAGCTCTTCATAACGCTCGTCGGAAAGCTGCCCCTCTTCGGTGACTTCTTCGCCAACCAGCGCAATATCCTCTTCATCCACGCCCGTCGCCCGACGCTCGGTGGCGGAACGCTTGAGATAGGCAGCACGCTCCCACGGCTCGGCATCGACATGACCGACGATCGTCATCGAGATGATGCGGTCGCCATCGCCGAGATTGATGCCGCGCACACCTATCGAGTTGCGGCCGGCAAAGACGCGGACGTCGTCGACGGAGAAGCGGATGCACTGACCGAGCGCCGTCGTCAGCAGCACGTCATCCTGATCCGTGCAGGTCTCGACGGAGAGGATTTCGTCGCCCTCCTCCTCGAGCTTCATGGCGATCTTGCCGTTGCGGTTGACCTGGACGAAGTCCGACAGCTTGTTGCGGCGAACCGTGCCGCGCGTCGTCGAGAACATGACGTCGAGATTGTCCCAGCTCGTCTCGTCCTCGGGCAGGGGCAGGATGGTGGTGATGCGCTCGCCGGGTGCGAGCGGCAGCATGTTGATGAGGGCCTTGCCGCGCGAGGTCGGCGTGCCGATCGGCAGGCGCCAGACCTTTTCCTTGTAGACGATGCCCCGCGAAGAGAAGAACAGGACCGGCGTATGGGTATTGACTACGAATAGCCGGCTAACGAAATCCTCGTCGCGGGTGGTCATGCCGGAGCGGCCCTTGCCGCCGCGGCGCTGGGCGCGGTAGGTGGTCAGCGGCACGCGCTTGATGTAACCGAGATGCGAGACGGTGACGACCATGTCTTCGCGGGCGATCAGATCCTCGTCGTCCATTTCGAGGCCGCCATCGACGATCTCGGTGCGGCGCGGCGTGCCGAACTCGTCGCGGACGGCGGTGAGTTCATCCTTGACGATGGTCTGGATGCGGACGCGCGAAGAAAGAATATCGAGGTAATCCTTGATTTCGTCGCCAATCTTGTTGAGTTCGTCGCCGATTTCGTCGCGGCCGAGGGCCGTCAGGCGGGCAAGGCGCAGCTCGAGGATGGCGCGGGCCTGTTCCTCGGAGAGATTGTAGGTCAGGTCGTCATTAATGCGATGGCGCGGATCGTCGATCAGACGGATCAGGCTTTCGACATCTGCCGCCGGCCAGCGGCGGGTCATCAGCTCTTCGCGGGCCGACTGCGGATCGGGCGCCTGGCGGATAACGCGGATGACCTCGTCGATATTGGCGACGGCAATGGCGAGACCGACCAACACATGGGCGCGGTCACGCGCCTTGCGCAGCAGGAATTTCGTTCTCCGGCTAACGACTTCTTCGCGGAAGGAGACGAAGGCGCGCAGCATGTCGAGCAGGGTCAGCTGCTCGGGTTTGCCGCCGTTCAGCGCCACCATGTTGCAGCCGAAGGACGTCTGCAGCGGCGTGTAGCGATAGAGCTGATTGAGGATGACCTCGGCATTGGCGTCGCGCTTCAGCTCGACGACGACGCGATAACCCTGGCGGTCGGATTCGTCGCGCAGATCGGAGATGCCTTCGATGCGCTTGTCGCGCACCAGCTCGGCCATCTTCTCGATCATCGTCGCCTTGTTCACCTGATAGGGAATCTCGGTGATGATGATCTGCTCGCGGTCGCCGCGCATCGGCTCGATGGCGGCGACGCCGCGCATGATGACGGAGCCGCGGCCGGTCTCGTAAGCCGAGCGGATGCCGGCACGGCCGAGGATCTTCGCACCCGTCGGGAAGTCGGGGCCGGGAATGATCTGCATCAGTTCCGGCAGCTCGATTGCCGGGTCGTCGATCAGCGCGATGCAGCCGTCGATGACTTCAGAGAGATTGTGCGGCGGGATGTTGGTCGCCATGCCGACGGCGATGCCACCGGCGCCGTTAACGAGCAGGTTCGGAAACTTGGCGGGCACCACGACCGGCTCGGAGAGCGTGCCGTCGTAGTTGTCGCGGAAGTCGACGGTTTCCTTGTCGAGATCGTCAAGCAGCGAATGGGCAGCCTTTTCGAGGCGGCATTCGGTGTAACGTTCAGCCGCCGGCGGATCGCCATCGACCGAGCCGAAATTGCCCTGCCCGTCGATCAGCGGCAGACGCAGCGACCAGGGCTGCGCCATGCGGGCGAGCGCATCATAGATCGCAGTATTGCCGTGCGGATGGTATTTACCCATCACGTCACCGGTGACGCGGGCGCATTTGACGTATTTCTTGTTCCAGTCGATGCCGAGCTCGGACATGCCGTAGAGGATGCGCCGGTGCACGGGCTTCAGGCCGTCGCGCACGTCGGGCAGCGCGCGGCTGACGATGACGCTCATGGCGTAATCGAGATACGACCGCTGCATTTCCTCCATGATGGAGATGGGCTCGATGCCTGGCGGGAGCTTCCCGCCGCCGGGGGGTGTTTGCTCAGTCAAAACAGATCACGATCTCTTCTAGAATCACTTGAAGATTTATAGCGGAAAGCCTGTTCCCACGCCAATTTTCACAGCGCGTTTTGAACAGGCTTTTGCGGCTTAAAGAGGGTAAAACATATAAGTTGCGCGGCCGGACCGGACAAATCCGCCCCCGGCCGCCGCGGGAAATTTGCCAAATCGGAATCCCCGCTTCACAATCACAAAAACCAAGTGACTATATGGGGTTCCGGAGAGACGATGGCAAGCGCCGACCAATTGATCAACGCCTTCACGACGCTGCTCGTCACCATCGATCCGCCCGGTCTCGCACCGATCTTTCTGGGCCTGACGACAGGCATGAGCCGCAGTGAGCGTACACAGGTGGCGTTGCGTGGCTCGACCATCGCCTTCATCATTCTCGCGGTCTTCGCGCTGTTTGGCGCCGGCGTGCTCAGCGTGCTGGGGATTTCGATCGGCGCCTTCCGCATCGCCGGCGGACTGCTGCTCTTCTGGATCGCCTTCGAGATGGTGTTCGAGAAGCGCCAGGACCGCAAGGAAAAGGCCACCGAGGTGGCAATCACCAAGGATCATATCGAAAATATCGCCGTCTTTCCCCTCGCCTTGCCGCTGATTGCCGGCCCCGGCGCGATCTCGGCGACGATCCTGCTTGCTGGAACGCTCGCCACCTCCGTCGGAAAAGCGCAACTGATCGGCGTTCTTGCCGGCAATCTGCTGCTGACCTTCCTCATGCTGCTCGTCGCCGAACGGCTGGACCGTTTCCTCGGCGTCACCGGCCGGGCGATCCTGACACGGCTTCTCGGCGTCATCCTCGCCGCCCTAGCCGCCCAATTCGTCGTCGATGGCGCCAAATCGGCGCTCAATCTGATCAGCGCGACCCCGCACTGAGGGCGGGAGATCAAAGAAAAAGAGCATGACGCCGTCAAAGGCATCATGCTCTCAGGTCTTTCACCAGCCCAGGAAGGCTCGCGATCAGAACGGGATGTCGTCGTCGAGATCCCGCGAGAAATTGCCGCCGCCAGCGCCGCCGCGGCTCGGGGATGAAGAGGGAGCCGGCGCGCCGTAGTCGTCGCCATAATCGTTGCCGCCGCTGCTGCCGCGGCCGCCGCCGAAACCGGAGCTGGCACCGCCGCCTTCACCGCGGCCATCGAGCATCGTCAGCGTCGAATTGAAGCCCTGCAGCACCACTTCGGTGCTGTAGCGGTCCTGGCCCTGCTGGTCCTGCCACTTGCGGGTCTGCAGCTGGCCTTCGATATAGAGCTTGGCGCCCTTCTTCACATATTGCTCGACAACCTTGCAGAGGCCTTCGTTGAAGACGACGACAGTGTGCCATTCGGTCTTTTCACGGCGCTCGCCGGAATTGCGGTCGCGCCAGGTTTCCGAGGTCGCGATACGAAGATTGGCGATCGGCCGGCCATCCTGAGTGCGGCGGATTTCGGGGTCTGCACCCACGTTTCCAACCAGAATTACCTTATTCACGCTACCAGCCATACTTCTCACCCTGCCTGCCGCCCTGCCCGGCGGCGTTTAATCGATCGGCGCACCTTAAACCATCACGGACCGCCGATGCGCATGGGCGGCATTTAATCCACATGTTTATCCATCAGAAAGCCGCATGCATTCATCAGGAATTTTGTTCTTTATTTGTTCTAGTTTATCCGTATGATCCTGTCAACAGAATCGAAAACCTTGACCCTTCCCGGATATTCAGCCTCGACTCGCCCGCCGGCATCACTAAATAAGGGCTGTTATCCAGAAAACCAAAGCAGAGACGATGAGCGAACTGAAGACGATCTCCATCCGCGGCGCGCGCGAGCATAATCTCAAGAGCATCGATCTCGATCTGCCGCGTAACAAGCTGATCGTCATGACCGGGCTTTCGGGATCCGGCAAATCCTCGCTCGCCTTCGACACGATCTACGCCGAAGGCCAGCGGCGTTATGTCGAGAGCCTGTCGGCCTATGCCCGGCAGTTCCTCGAAATGATGCAGAAGCCCGACGTCGACCAGATCGACGGGCTGTCGCCGGCGATCTCGATCGAGCAGAAGACCACCTCGCGCAATCCGCGCTCGACGGTCGGCACCGTCACCGAGATCTACGACTATATGCGCCTGCTCTTTGCCCGCGTCGGCGTTCCCTATTCGCCGGCGACCGGTCTGCCGATCGAGAGCCAGACCGTCAGCCAGATGGTCGACCGCATCCTCGATTTCGGCGAGGGCACCCGTCTTTATATTCTTGCGCCGCTCGTGCGCGGACGCAAGGGCGAATACAAGAAGGAACTGGCGGAGCTGATGAAGAAGGGCTTCCAGCGCGTCAAGGTCGACGGCCAGTTCTACGAGATCGCCGAGGCGCCGGTGCTCGACAAGAAATACAAGCATGACATCGACGTGGTGGTCGACCGCATCGTCGTGCGCTCGGATGTCTCGGCGCGTCTGGCGGACAGCCTGGAGACCTGCCTGAAGCTTGCCGACGGGCTGGCGATCGCCGAATTCGCCGACAAGCCGCTGCCGCCGGAAGAGACGTCGGCCGGCGGCTCGGCCAACAAGTCGCTGAACGAGACGCATGAACGCGTGCTGTTTTCGGAGAAATTCGCCTGCCCGGTCTCGGGCTTCACCATTCCCGAGATCGAGCCGCGGCTGTTTTCCTTCAACAATCCCTTCGGCGCCTGCCCGACCTGCGACGGCCTCGGCGCCCAGCAGAAGATCGATCCGGACCTGATCGTGCCCGAGCCCGAACGGACGCTGCGCGACGGGGCGATCGCGCCCTGGGCCAAGTCGACCTCGCCCTATTACAACCAGACGCTGGAAGCGCTCGGCAAACATTACGGCTTCAAGCTCGGCACCCGCTGGAACGAGCTTTCCGACGAGGCCAAGGACGTCATCCTCAACGGCACCAACGACAAGATCGAATTCCATTATGCCGATGGCGCCCGCTCCTACACGACGCAGAAGAATTTCGAGGGCATCATCACCAATCTCGAGCGCCGCTGGAAGGAAACCGATTCCGCCTGGGCGCGCGAGGATATCGAGCGCTTCATGTCGGCCGCCCCCTGCCCTTCCTGCAACGGATTCCGCCTGAAGCCTGAGGCCTTGGCGGTGAAGATCGACACGCTGCATATCGGCGAAGTGACCGGGATGTCGATCCGCGTCGCCCGCGACTGGTTCGAGGCGCTGCCGGCAAGCTTCAATGCCAAGCAGAACGAGATCGCCGTGCGCATCCTCAAGGAAATCCGCGACCGCCTGCGCTTCCTCAACGATGTCGGCCTGGAATATCTCAGCCTGTCGCGCAATTCCGGCACGCTGTCGGGCGGCGAGAGCCAGCGCATCCGGCTTGCCTCGCAGATCGGCTCAGGGCTGACTGGCGTCCTCTACGTGCTCGACGAACCGTCGATCGGCCTGCATCAGCGCGACAATGCCCGGCTGCTCGACACGCTGAAGCACCTGCGCGACATCGGCAACACCGTCATCGTCGTCGAACATGACGAGGATGCGATCCTGACGGCCGACGACGTGGTCGACATCGGCCCGGCTGCCGGCATTCACGGCGGCCAGGTCATCGCCCATGGCACACCGCAGGACATCATGGACAGTCCGAACTCGCTGACCGGCAAATATCTCTCGGGCGAACTCGGCGTTCCCGTTCCCGATGAACGCCGCAAGCCGAAAAAGGGCCGCGAGATCAAGGTGGTCGGCGCGCGCGGCAACAATCTGAAGAACGTCACGGCATCGATCCCGCTCGGGGTGTTCACGGCGGTGACCGGTGTTTCCGGCGGCGGCAAGTCCACCTTCCTGATCGAAACGCTCTATAAGTCGGCAGCGCGCCGCGTCATGGGCGCACGCGAAAACCCGGCCGATCACGACCGCATCGACGGTTTCGAGCATATCGACAAGGTGATCGACATCGACCAGTCGCCGATCGGCCGCACGCCGCGCTCGAACCCGGCGACCTATACCGGCGCCTTCACGCCGATCCGCGACTGGTTCGCCGGCCTGCCGGAGGCAAAGGCCCGCGGCTACCAGCCGGGCCGCTTCTCCTTCAACGTCAAGGGTGGACGTTGCGAGGCCTGCCAGGGCGACGGCGTCATCAAGATCGAGATGCACTTCCTGCCCGATGTCTACGTCACCTGCGATGTCTGCCATGGCAAGCGTTACAACAGAGAGACGCTCGACGTCACCTTCAAGCACAAGTCGATCGCCGACGTGCTCGACATGACGGTGGAGGAAGGCGTCGATTTCTTCGCGGCGGTGCCCGCCGTGCGCGACAAGCTGCAATCGCTGAAGGATGTCGGCCTCGGTTACATCAAGGTCGGCCAGCAGGCCAATACGCTCTCGGGCGGCGAAGCGCAGCGCGTCAAGCTTGCCAAGGAGCTGTCGAAACGCTCGACCGGCCGCACGCTCTACATTCTCGACGAACCGACGACCGGCCTGCATTTTCACGACGTCGCCAAGCTGCTCGAAATGCTGCACGAACTGGTCAACCAGGGCAATTCGGTGGTGGTGATCGAGCACAATCTCGAAGTCATCAAGACCGCCGACTGGGTGCTCGATTTCGGCCCCGAGGGCGGTGATGGCGGCGGCGAGATCGTCGCGACCGGCACGCCGGAAGCGATCGTCAAGGAGAAGCGCTCCTATACCGGACACTTCCTGAAGGAATTGCTGGAACGGCGGCCGGCGAAGAAGGCGGTTGCGGCGGAATGACGATGAGGCCAGCGTCGCCCGATGATCTGGAAACGATCGCGACGCTGACAGCTGCCGCCTATCGGCCCTATACCGAACTCTTCGGCGCTGCGCCGATCCCGGCGACGGAGGATTACGCGCCGCGCATCGAACGCGGCGAGGTCTGGCTGCGCGAGGTCGGCGACGAAACGGCCGGCCTGGTGGTGGTCGAGCAGCATTCCGATCACCTCATGCTGTTCAGCATCGCGGTCTCGCCGGCCTTTCAGGGCGGCGGGCACGGGTTGGCGATGCTGCGCTGGCTGGAAGGCAAGGCGCGGGAATGGGCAGTGCCGGAAATCCGGCTCTACACGAATGCGCGGATGGAGCGGAACATCGCGCTCTATCGCGCCTTCGGTTTTCAGGAAACGGGTCGTCGGCCGAGCCCTTATCGGCCAGGATGGGCGCTCGTCGACATGACGAAAGAAATCGATGCGGCCTGAGCGGCTGCCAACCGGGAGGACGACATGACGAAATCCGGCACTATCCGCACCGGCATCGGCGGCTGGACCTTCGAGCCCTGGCGCGGGCATTTCTTTCCTGATGACCTGAAACAGAAAGACGAGTTGAATTATGCCAGCCGCCAGCTGAAGGTCATCGAGGTCAACGGCACCTATTACAGCACCCAGAAGCCTGCAGTCTTCGCCAAATGGGCGGCAGACGTGCCCGACGGCTTCATCTTTTCGCTGAAGGCGACGCGTTTCGTCACCAATCGGCGGGTGCTTGCCGAAGCCGGTGAATCGATGGAGCGGTTCCTGACATCGGGTATCAGCGAACTCGGCGATCATCTTGGGCCGCTGCTCTGGCAATTTGCGCCGACGAAGAAGTTCGATCCGGAAGATTTCGAGGCCTTCCTGAAGCTGCTGCCGGTAAAACAGGACGGGCTGGCGCTGCGCCACGTGGTCGAGGTGCGGCACGATTCCTTCAAGGTGCCGGAATTCGTGGGCCTGCTGGCGAAATACGGCGTAGCGCCTGTTTGTGCCGAACATTTCGAATATCCGATGATCGCCGACGTCACGGCGGATTTCGTCTATGCCAGGCTGCAGAAGGGATCGGACGATATTGCCACCTGCTATCCGGACAAGGAGCTGAAGGCCTGGGCAAAGCGACTGGAGACCTGGGCCGAAGGCAATATCCCCGATGACCTGCCGCTGATCGATGCCGATCGCAAAGTGAAGACCGAGCCGCGCGACGTCTTCGCCTTCATGATCCATGAGGGTAAGGTCAATGCGCCACACGGAGCCATCGCCCTGCAGCAAGCGCTGGCGAAATAAGCTTGGTGAGACTTGGCCCGGGGCTCAAAGCACCGGCGGCCCGAAGCTAACGCATCGCGGCCCGAAGCTGAAGCATCGCGGCCCGAAGCTGAAGCATCGGGCGGGCTAAAGCGGCAAGACGTGGGTGGCAAGCTCCTCCGCCGTCAACCCCTTGCCGGCGCGCTGGCCGGCCTCGCCATGCAGCCAGACGCCGGCCGCCGCGGCCTCGAAGGTCGGCAAGCCCTGGGCGAGCAATCCGCCGATGATGCCGGCGAGCACATCGCCGGAACCGGCGGTGGCAAGCCAGACCGGGGCATTGGTATTGATGAGCGCACGTCCATCCGGCGCGGCGATGACAGTATCGGCCCCCTTGTAGACGATCGCTGCATTGGCGCGGCGGGCAGCAGCGACAGCCTTGTCCACCTTGCCGAGCGCATCATCGCTGCCGATATCGGGAAAGAGCCGCGCGAATTCACCCTCGTGCGGCGTCAGCACCAGACGCGGCTCACCGCGGAAAAGATCAAACAATTGTTGCGGATCGTCCTTGAACGAGGAGATGCCGTCGGCATCGAGCACCAGATGGCGATCGGCAAGGGCCGAGACGAAGCCGCGCGCCCTGGCGCCGATGCCGAAACCGGGGCCGAGAACGAAAGTCTGCAGCCGCTTGTCGGTGAGCCAGCCGCCGAGGTGGACCTCGTCGTCGACCGCATGCAGCATGACGGCGGTGAGATGCGCCGCATTGGCGGAGATCGCCGCGCGGGGAGCGGCGATCGTCACCAGGCCGGCGCCGGCCTTCAGGCCCGCGGTCGCTGACATGCGCGCAGCACCGGTCTTGTCCGCCTCGCCCGAGAAGACGACCAGATGACCGCGCTTGTATTTGTGGGTTTCCAGCTGCTCGGCCGGCAGCAGACCCTTCCAGGCATCGGGCGTGTTCTCGGCGATAAGACCGGCAGCCTCAGCGCGGATGATGCGGGCGGGAATGCCGATATCGAAAACCTCCAATTCATTACAAAGCTCCCGGCCCGGCATCAGCAGATGGCCGGGCTTGCGGGTCATGAAGGTGACGGTGCTGCAGGCCTGGAAGGCAGCCCCCAGCACCTTGCCGGTGCGGCCATCGAGGCCGGAGGGCAGATCGATGGCGAGCACCGGACGACCAGACGCGGTGACGCGTCCGATCAGCGCGCGCACTTCGGCCGGGACCTCGCGGCCGAGCCCTGCCCCAAACAGACCGTCGATAACGACATCGCCGGTTTCGGGTTGGTAGATGCCGAGTTCCTGTCCCTTAAGCGCGCAGCCGGCTCGGGCACGGGCGGCATCGCCCTTCAGCTTCGCGGGATCACCGAGATGGAACAGCGCCACCGTCGCTCCACTCTGCTGCAGATGTCGTGCCGCGACATAGGCGTCGCCGCCATTGTTGCCGGGACCGCAAAGCACGACGAAACGAAGAGCGTCGGGATGACGTCGCAGGGCGGCAGCTGCAACCGCGGCACCCGCCTTCTCCATCAGGCCGAAGGAATCGATGCCGGATGCGGCAGCGGCGGCATCGACGGCCGCCATTTCGGCAGGCGTCAGGAGGAGGTGGGACAGATCTTTGCTCATCCCCTTATTCAATCGAAAAACGCCTAAAAAACAACCGCCTGAAACATCAAAGTGAAGGACGCATTTTAGGCATGTGCTTATATTTTAATCTTACAGATCCGTGTATTCGCAGTTGCGAAAATACCTGACTTTTTCGGTTTCGGATGTGTTTTTGATCAGAGACAATGTTTTTCCATCTGTTCCGTCACCAAAACGACATGAAATTCCCCGCAAACGCGGCTGTTTCGACAAAATCGACGCCTTTTTTCGATAAGATGGATTTCAAACTGGCACGATATCTGCATCATATCCGGCGAGCGGGAAAATTCCTGCCATAACGGGAGAAGCGGAGAGACATTTTCTCATGAAAAAGATCGAAGCGATCATTAAGCCTTTCAAGCTGGACGAAGTGAAGGAAGCCCTTCAGGAAGTCGGCCTGCAGGGTATCACAGTCACGGAAGCCAAGGGTTTCGGCCGTCAGAAGGGCCATACGGAACTCTACCGCGGAGCCGAATACGTCGTCGATTTCCTGCCGAAGGTAAAAGTCGAGGTCGTGCTGGCCGACGAGAACGCGGAGGCCGTCATCGACGCGATCCGCAAGGCGGCGCAGACCGGCCGCATCGGCGACGGAAAGATCTTCGTCTCCAACGTCGAAGAGGTTATCCGCATTCGTACCGGCGAGACCGGCATCGATGCCATCTGACCACTTTGCCAATTGCGCAAAGTCCGTTACCGTCACCGCCGACCTACACCGTCATCGCAAATCGGAGGAAACTAATTAATGGCGACAGCAAGCGAAATTCTGAAGCAGATCAAGGAAAACGACGTCAAGTTCGTCGATCTGCGCTTCACCGACCCGAAGGGCAAGCTGCAGCATGTGACGATGGACGTCGTCTGCGTCGATGAGGACATGTTCGCCGACGGCGTGATGTTCGACGGCTCCTCGATCGGCGGCTGGAAGGCCATCAACGAGTCCGACATGGTGCTGATGCCCGATACCGAGACGGTGCATATGGACCCGTTCTTCGCTCAGTCGACCATGGTCATCATGTGCGATATCCTCGATCCGGTTTCCGGCGAGGCCTATAACCGCGATCCGCGCGGCACCGCCAAGAAGGCCGAAGCCTACCTCAAGGCATCCGGCATCGGCGACACGATCTTCGTCGGCCCGGAAGCCGAGTTCTTCGTCTTCGACGACGTCAAGTACAAGGCCGATCCCTACAATACCGGCTTCAAGCTCGATTCGACCGAACTGCCGTCGAACGACGACACCGATTACGAAACCGGCAACCTCGGCCATCGCCCGCGCGTCAAGGGCGGCTATTTCCCGGTTCCTCCGGTCGACAGCGCCCAGGACATGCGTTCGGAAATGCTGACGGTGCTCTCCGAGATGGGCGTCGTCGTCGAAAAGCATCACCATGAAGTCGCTGCCGCCCAGCACGAACTCGGCATCAAGTTCGATACGCTGGTGCGCAACGCCGACAAGATGCAGATCTACAAATATGTCGTGCATCAGGTGGCCAATGCCTACGGCAAGACGGCGACCTTCATGCCGAAGCCGATCTTCGGCGACAACGGCTCGGGCATGCACGTGCACCAGTCGATCTGGAAGGGCGGCAAGCCGACCTTTGCCGGCGACGAATATGCAGGCCTCTCCGAGAGCTGCCTGTTCTATATCGGCGGCATCATCAAGCATGCCAAGGCGATCAACGCTTTCACCAACCCGTCGACGAACTCCTACAAGCGTCTCGTCCCGGGTTACGAAGCACCGGTGCTGCTCGCCTATTCGGCCCGCAACCGCTCGGCCTCCTGCCGCATTCCGTTCGGCTCCAACCCGAAGGCCAAGCGCGTCGAAGTCCGTTTCCCGGATCCGACAGCCAACCCCTACCTCGCCTTCGCCGCCATGCTGATGGCTGGCCTCGACGGCATCAAGAACAAGATCCATCCCGGCAAGGCCATGGACAAGGATCTGTACGACCTGCCGCCGAAGGAATTGAAGAAGATCCCGACCGTCTGCGGCTCACTGCGCGAAGCGCTCGAAAGCCTCGACAAGGACCGCAAGTTCCTGACAGCCGGCGGCGTTTTCGACGACGACCAGATCGATGCCTTCATCGAGCTGAAGATGGCAGAGGTGATGCGTTTCGAAATGACGCCGCATCCGGTCGAATACGACATGTACTATTCAGCCTGATCGGCTGCGAAAACCGAAAGTCCCGGCCCGCCGGGGCTTTCACCTCCCAGGTCATGGACGCCACCACAGCGCCGCGCGCCTTTCAGACGCGCAAAAGACGCTGTAGCACTTGGAGTGCTGCATAATTTTGTCCTTACATCGATTCCGAGCTAAGGAATTATGCAGTAGGAGGATATGACGTTCATGTGACGAACTCGCGCACAAATCTTGATTTGCGCGACACCAATCACCAAATTCGGTGATGAAAGGAAGTCGTACCATGAAAGAAAGAGTAGCAAAGTTCAGCATTGGCGAAGTGGTTCGGCACAAGGTTTTTCCGTTTCGCGGCGTCATCTTCGACGTTGATCCGGAGTTCGCGAATACGGAGGAATGGTGGAATTCCATTCCGGCCGAGGTGCGCCCGAGCAGGGACCAACCCTTCTATCACCTGCTCGCCGAAAATGACGAAAGCGAATATGTCGCTTATGTCTCCGAGCAGAACCTGATGAATGACGAAAGCGGCGCGCCGCTTCGCAACCCACAGATCTACCAGATTTTCGATCAGGCCCCGTCAGGGCAGTTCAAACCCAAGATGAGCTTCGCCCACTAAATCAGGCTGACCGACCGCAGGAAACAAGGCCTCGCACACTCCCGGCGAGGCCTTTTTCGTGGCGCAACAAAAAACCCGGCGTGAAGCCGGGTTTCTGTTCAAAAATGATGGCAGGATCACTGCGCCTTGGCTGCCTTCTGGGCATCTTCCAGCTTCTTGCGAGCTTCCTCGGCCTTCTTCTGCATGCTGTCCTGCAGGCTGCGCTGGCTTTCAGCGAGCTTGGATTCGGAAACGGGTTCGCCGTCATAAGCGCCGGTGAAGCCTTCAAGCGAAATCTTGATCGGGTTCGGCGCGCGGCGGAAGTTGATCGAGGTGAAGATCACGTCGCTGCCCTTCTTGAGGCTGGCGATCATCGCGTCGGTCAGCGGGATTTCGGCGGTGCACTTATCCGGCAGGCAGACAGCGTAGTCGAGCTTCTGGCCCTTGCCGCCGTCGATCTGCATGATGATGCCCGGAGGAATCAGGCGTGCGGTGGGAACCGAGACCTGCAGGAGCTTGCGGTTGATCTTGCCGGAAACCGAGATCAGGCCGACGGCCGTAACGAGCTGGCCGCCATTGGCGAGGATCAGGTTCTGGACAACACAGATGTCGTTGTCTTCCTGCTTGCTGCAGGTCTTGTACCAGCCGAGCTTCGGCGCACCGGAGGCCTGCGCATCGGCAGGCGCCGGTGCGGCCGCATCCTGGGCAAAGGAGGAGACCGGAGCCGAAGCGGCGCCGAACATCACTGCCAGAACGGACAGTGCTGCCCGCATTTTCTTTTCAGACTTGAACATCATAACGAATTCCGTCTCCTGATATCCGTTCGGGGCAGCGTCTTTGCCACCCCAACCATCGGGTCGTTCGGCACTCCACCTCTTAAAAAAATAAGGCAAATGCATGACCCCGAAACTTCGGGTTCACCTGTTACATCGCAGCGTTCAAGATATCCAGCATTTCTTTGGCAATTTGAGAGGCAATTTCTCAGCCAGGTCAAAGAAAACGTCGCTGCGTGTTGGAATCACTCGACCCCATGATAATCTCCCGCGTGAATCATGCCCCGTTTTTCACGGATCAAGGATTGCCGAATGCTCCGGATTATCGTCCCCTTCGTCCTCTCGCTGCTGTGCGGCGCTGTCGCCGCCGAGCCGCTGCACGGCATCGCGATGCACGGTGAGCCGGCTTTGCCGGCGGACTACAAACACTTCCCTTACGTCAATCCCGACGTAAAAAAAGGCGGCAAGATCACCTATGGCGTCGTCGGCACCTTCGACAGCCTCAACCCCTTCATCCTGAAGAGCATGCGCACGACGGCGCGCGGCATGTGGGATCCGGAATATGGCAATCTCGTCTACGAATCGCTGATGCAGCGCTCCAGGGACGAGCCGTTCACGCTCTATGGGCTGCTTGCCGAGACAGTCGAATGGGACGACGACAGAAGCTTCATTCAGTTCAACCTCAATCCGAAGGCGAAATGGGCCGATGGCCAGCCGGTAACGCCCGAAGACGTGATGTTCACCTTCGAACTGATGCGCGACAAGGGCCGCGTGCCCTTCGCCAACCGCCTCAACGTCGTCGCCAAGATGGAGAAGGTCGGCGAACACAGCGTGCGCTTCACCTTCAACGACAAGGCCGATCGTGAAACGCCGCTGATCTTCGGTCTTTTCCCGGTGCTGCCGAAACATGCGATCGATCCTGAAACCTTCGACCGTTCGTCCTTGACGCCGCCGGTCGGCTCCGGTCCCTACAAGGTAAAGACGGTGAAGCCCGGCGAGAGCATCACCTATGAGCGCGACCCGAATTATTGGGGCAAGGACATTCCCGCCAAGGTCGGTACCGACAATTACGACCAGATCACTGTCCAGTATTTCCTGCAGGACACGACGCTGTTCGAGGCCTTCAAGAAGGGCGATGTCGACATCTATCCCGACGGCAATCCCGGCCATTGGGCCAATGCCTATAATTTCCCCGCCGTCACCTCGGGGGCCGTGGTCAAGGACACATTCACGCCGAAACTGCCGAGCGGCATGCTCGGCTTCGTGTTCAACACGCGCCGGCCGATCTTTGCCGATCTCAAGGTGCGCGAAGGCCTGTCGCTGGTGTTCGATTTCGAATGGGCGAACAAAAACCTCTATTCCGGCGCCTACAAGCGCACGCAGAGCTTCTGGCAGAATTCCGAACTGTCGAGTTTCGGGGTTCCCGCCAATGCAGCCGAGCTTGCCCTGCTCGGGCCGATCAAGGACAAAATCGCGCCGGAGATTCTCGACGGCACCTACAAGCTGCCGGTGACCGACGGCTCCGGCCGCGACCGCAACGTGCTGAAGCAGGCCGTCGAACTGCTGAAACAGGGCGGATATACGATCCAGGGCGGCAAGATGCTCGATGCCTCCGGCCGCCAGCTCGCCTTCGAAATCATGACGCAGAATGCCGACCAGGAGAAGCTTGCCGTCGCCTATCAGCGTTCGCTGCAGACGATCGGCATCGCCGCTTCAATCCGCACCGTCGACGATTCGCAGTATCAGAGCCGGACGAACAGCTTCGACTACGATATGATCCTCAAGTCCTATACGTCTTCGTTGTCACCCGGAAATGAGCAGCTCGGCCGCTGGTCTTCAGCCGCCAAAACCCGCGAAGGCACCGACAGTTTCGCCGGTGTCGCCGACCCCGATATCGACACGCTGATCGACCATCTGCTTCGGGCGCGCTCGGCCGAGGATTTCACCGAGGCGGTGCGCTCCTACGACCGGCTGCTGCTTTCAGGCCACTATGTGCTGCCGCTCTACCACATCGACCAGCAATGGGTGGCGCGCAGCAAGCGCATCGGCCGTCCCGACAGCGTGCCGCTCTACGGCTATCAGCTGCCGGTATGGTGGGATACGAGCGTGCAGTAAGAATCAGCCGAACCGCCAGCCAAATGTCTCCCTTGGGAGACGCATGAGAATAAGGAAAATCATCATGGAGCGTATCACCATCGACGTCGTCTCGGATGTCGTCTGCCCCTGGTGCTATCTCGGCAAGGCGCGGTTGGAGCTCGCCATCGCCGAGGTGCAGGACCAAATCGGGGTCGACATCAACTGGCGGCCGTACCGGCTCAACCCCGACTATCCCAAGGAAGGCGTCGACCAGAAGAAGGCGCTGGCTGAGAAGCTCGGCGGCGAGGAGCGCGTGGCGCAGGCGCACAAAATGCTCACCGATTACGGCCGCGACGTCGGCATCGCCTTCGATTTCGAGGCGATCAAGATCGGCCCGAACACGCTCGATGCCCATCGACTGATCCATTGGGCGATGATCGAAGGCCGCGAGAAACAGGACAAGGTCGTTGCCGCGCTGTTCAAGGCGAATTTCGAGGAAGGCCGCAATGTCGGCGACCACGCCGTGCTGCTCGATATCGCCGAGAAGGCCGGCCTCGACCGTTCGGTCATCGCTTCGCTGCTCGCCTCCGATGCCGATCGCGATCTGATCGTCGCCGAGATCAAGGCAGCGCAGGAGATGGGCGTCAACGGCGTGCCGTTCTTCATCTTCGATCAGCAGTATGCCGTTAGCGGCGCACAGACGCCTGACGTATTGGCGAATGCGCTGCGCGATATCGCCAAGGCGAAGGCCGAAGCGCGGTCGGGGCTCAACTAACAGACGGCAAGGCCCGACAACAGCCTTGGCTTAGCTTAGCCCAGGACGGGAATACAGCGCACTTCGGTCTTCACCGAATTGGCGATAAAGCATTCCTCATGAGCGCGATGATGCAGGGCTTCGAGCTCGCTGAGCGAGGGCTGCTTTTCGCCGCTAAAGACGACATGCGGCTTCAACGTCACCACGGTCATGGCAAGACGGCCTTCGGCATTCTTCTCCATGATGCCCTCGGCGGCATCGGTGTAGCTGTCGACGCAATAGCGCTGTTTGGCGGCGATCGACAGGAACCAGAGCATGTGGCAGCTGGAAAGCGAGGCAACGAAAGCCTCCTCCGGATCCACCGCGTCCTCGGCTGAATAGGGCAATGGGACAACATGCGAGGAAGAAGACGCCCTCACCTCAATGCCGCCGTCGAAGGTCCAGCGGTGGGCGCGGCTGTAGCGGTTGTCGGTGAAAGTCTCGCCGTTCCGCTCCCACACGATCGTCGCGCCATATGTCGCCATCTTCGTCTCCCTCTTTTTACTTCGCCATCTCGGCCAATTGCGTCATGATCACCGCGGCGCCTTGCAGGCGTTTTTCCGGGGTCGGCAGGTCGCGGGTCAGGAACAGGCTGTGGTCGGGGCGGATCTTCGCCATCGTGCCCTGCTTGCCGATATAACCGACGAGGTTTGCCGGATTGGGGAATTCCTTGTTGCGGAACTGCACGACGACGCCCTTCGGGCCGGCATCGAGCTTTTCGACATTGGCGGTGCGGCAGAGCGACTTGATGTAGACGATCTTCAGCAGATGCTGGACTTCGATCGGCATCGGGCCGAAGCGATCGATCATCTCAGCGCCGAAGCCGTCGATCTCCTTGAGCTCGGTGACTTCGCCGAGACGCCGGTAGAGCGCCATGCGCAGATGCAGGTCCGGTACGTAATTTTCCGGGATCATCACCGTCGTGCCGACGGAGATCTGCGGCGACCAGCCGGTGTCGTGGATCTCGTCGACGCCCTTGACCTCGGCGACCGCCTCTTCCAGCATCTGCTGGTAGAGTTCGAAACCGACCTCCTTGATATGACCGGACTGCTCCTCGCCGAGCAGGTTGCCGGCACCGCGGATATCGAGGTCGTGGCTTGCCAGCTGGAAGCCGGCGCCGAGCGTATCCAGCGACTGCAACACCTTGAGTCGGCGCTCGGCGGTTGCCGTCAGCACCTTATTGACCGGCAGGGTGAAGAGCGCAAAGGCGCGCACCTTCGAGCGGCCGACGCGGCCGCGCAGCTGATAGAGCTGGGCCAGGCCGAACATATCGGCGCGGTGAACGATCAGCGTGTTGGCTGTCGGCACGTCGAGGCCGGATTCGACGATGGTAGTCGACAACAGCACGTCGTAGCGGCCTTCATAGAAGGCGTTCATGATATCTTCGAGTTCGCCGGCCGGCATCTGGCCGTGGGCGATCGCCACCTTCAGCTCCGGCACATCCGACTGCAGGAAGGCACTGATATCCTCGAGGTCGGCAAGCCTGGGGCAGACATAGAAGCTCTGGCCGCCGCGATAATGCTCGCGCATCAGCGTCTCGCGGATGACAAGGCTGTCGAAGGGCGAGATGAAGGTGCGCACCGCCATGCGGTCGACCGGGGGCGTGGTGATCAGCGACAATTCGCGCACGCCGGTCATGGCAAGCTGCAGCGTGCGCGGGATCGGCGTTGCAGACAGCGTCAGCACGTGCACATCGCTCTTCAGCTCCTTCAGCCGCTCCTTGTGCTTGACGCCGAAATGCTGCTCCTCGTCGATGACGAGCAGGCCGAGATTGGCGAATTTGATGCCGGCGCCAAGCAGCGCATGGGTGCCGACGACGATATCGGTCTTGCCGTCCGCGACTTCCTTCTTGGTCAGCGCCAGCTCCTTGGCGCCGACGAGGCGTGAAGCCTGCTGGACACGCACCGGCAGGCCGCGAAAACGCTCGGAAAAGGTCTTGAAATGCTGGCGGGCGAGCAATGTCGTCGGTACGACGACGGCGACCTGGACGCCGTTCATCGCTGCGACGAAGGCGGCGCGCAGCGCCACTTCGGTCTTGCCGAAGCCGACGTCGCCGCAGACGAGGCGGTCCATCGGCCGGCCGGCACCGAGATCGGAGCGCACGGCGTCGATGGCGTTGTCCTGGTCCTCGGTCTCGTCATAGGGGAAGCGCGCGGCGAATTCGTCGTAGAGACCTTCCGGCGTCGTCAGCATCGGCGCGTGGCGCGTCAGGCGCTCGGCGGCGATGCGGATCAACGCATCGGCCATGTCGAGCAGGCGCTTCTTCAGCTTGGCCTTGCGCATCTGCCAGGCGCCGCCGCCGAGCTTGTCAAGCTGGGCGTCGGTGCCCTCGCCGCCATAGCGCGAGAGTAGATCGATGTTTTCGACCGGCAGGAAAAGCTTGGCCTCGTCGGCATATTGCAGCTCGAGGCAGGCATGCGGCGCACCGGCCGCCTCGATGGTCCGCAGCCCGACGAAGCGGCCGATGCCGTGTTCGGCATGGACGACGATCGAGCCCTCATCGAGGCCCGCGACCTCGGAGATGAAATCGGCGGCGCGTTTGCGGCGTTTGGAGCGGCGCACCATGCGGTCGCCCAATATATCCTGCTCGCCGATGACGACGAGGTCGCCGGCCTCGAAGCCGGATTCGAGGCTGAGCACGGCCGCGGCCGCCTCGCCTCTCGCCAGCGCGCCGACATCCTTCAGCGCCTCGACCGGCTTGACCTTTTCCAAGCCGTGTTCGTTCAGCACCTGCAGCAGGCGTTCCAGCGAACCTTCGGTCCAGGCGGTGACCACCACTTTGGCACCGGCGGCGCGCCGATCGGCAATATGCTTGACGACGACGTCGAAAATGTTGATGCGTTCGGCATCGCCGCCGCCCTCGGCGTTCGAACGGGCCCAACGCTGGCCCTGGCGGGCATCGACATTGACGACCCGCCTCGCCTCGCCCTCATGCTCGTTGAAGGGGCTGATGCGGATCGCGCCGAGCGCGTCGAGGGTTTTGACGAAAAGCTTGCTGTCGAGATAGAGCTGGCCCGGCGTCACCGGCTTGTAGGGCGTACCCTGGTTCACCTGGCCCTTGGCCGGCTGGCCGGAATTCAGGCGGGCATCGTAATAGTCGAAAACGAGCTTGGAGCGCTCCTCCGCCGCCTCGCGCACCGTGTGGTCGATGACGATACGGAAGCCGCTGAGATAATCGAAGACGGTATCGAGCTTCTCGTAGAAGAGCGGCAGCCAATGCTCCATGCCGGGGTAACGGCGGCCTTCGGAGACGGCAAGATAGAGCGCGTCGTCGCGGGTGGTGGCGCCGAAAGCCGAAAGGTAATTCTTGCGGAAGCGACTGATCGTATCCGGAGTCAGCGTCACCTCGCTCATCGGATTGAGATCGAGGGAGCGTACCTGCCCGATCGTGCGCTGGTTGGCAGGATCGAAGCTGCGGATCGATTCCAGCGTGTCGCCGAAGAAATCCAGGCGGACCGGTTCTTCCGAACCCGGCACGAAGACGTCGAGAATGCCGCCGCGCACGGCATATTCGCCGACCTCGCGAACAGTCGCGACGCGCTCGAAGCCGTTGCGCTCCAGGCGGCCGGCGAGATCGTCCATGCGCAGCTGGTTGCCGGGACGGGCCGAAAAGCTCAGGCTCTCGATGACATCCTGCGGCGCCACCTTCTGCAGCATGGCATTGGCGGTGACGAGCACGATTGCGGCATGCGGCTTCTTGCGATGGGCAATCAGGCCGCCAAGTGCGGCTAGCCGGCGGGCGGAGGTGTCGGCGCTCGGCGAGACGCGGTCATAGGGCAGACAGTCCCAGGCCGGCAGGGTGAGAACCGGAATGTCCGGGGCGACGAAGCCCAGCATCTGTTCGAGATCGGCCATGCGGTGGCCGTCCGACATGACATAGGCGACCGGCTCTCCCGTTCGGGCGAGCTCGGCGAGCAGCAGCGTCTCCAGACCTGCCGGCACATTGCCGATCGTCAGCGGCTCGGCAATGGCCGCAAGCTTCTTCGCATCGAAACCAGGGATCATTCCGGCGTCCTGAGGGGCTTGTCGAAATCGGGCTTATAGGCGGCGATGCGGGCAAACATCGGTGTCCGGAAACGCTCAGGCACCGGCCATGTTCCCATGATCCAGCGGACGAGATCATTGTCCTCTTCCGCCATGATCGTCTCGAACTCATCGAGTTCGGCTTCCGACAGCGTCGCGACCTCGGCTTCGGCGAACTGGCCGAAGACCAGATCCATCTCGCGGATGCCGCGATGCCAGCAGCGGAAAAGGATCCTGCGGCGGCGCGGGTCGAGACCGGCACTCGTGAGCGTGACACCTGTCATGGCATTACCTTCCTGTTGATGCGCCTCTATAGACCCTGGAAAGCGGCTTGTCAGCCTTGCCAAGGCCGCATTGTTCATCGCATTTTGGCCGCATGCGCCCCGCCATTCTCGATCCTCTGTTTTCCCCCATTTCGGGCCTTCCGGGCGTCGGTCCGAAGATCGCCGACCTGCTGGTGAAGCTGCTCGGGCGCGAGACGCTGGAGGATTGCCGGGTCATCGACCTCCTCTTCCACGCACCCTTTTCGCTGATCGACCGGCGCAACCAGCCGGGAATCGCGCGCGCGCCGCAGGGGGCGATCGTGACGATCACGGCGCGCGTCGACCGGCACCAGGTACCGCCGCGCGGCAAAAGCAATATCCCCTATCGCGTCTTCCTGCATGACGAAACCGGCGAGCTGACGCTGGTCTTCTTCCGCGGACAGGCGGCATGGCTGGAAAAGCAGCTGCCGATCGATGCCGAGGTGACGGTCAGCGGCAAGATCGACTGGTTCAACGGCCGCGCCTCGATGGTGCATCCCGATTATATCGTCAGGGCCGAGGAAGCGGAGAGCCTGCCGCTGGTCGAGCCGATCTATCCGCTGACGGCGGGACTTTCACCGAAGACGCTGCGCAAGATCATCGACGCCGGCCTGCCGCGCTTTCCCGAGCTGCCGGAATGGATCGATCTCTCGCTGACACAGAAGCAGGGCCTGCCGTCGATCCGCGACAGCTTCCACATGCTGCACGAGCCGCGCGATCCCACCGATATCGACCCGCAGGCCCCTGCCTGGCGGCGGCTTGCCTATGACGAGTTCCTCGCCGGCCAGCTGTCGCTGAGCCTGGTGCGGCAGAGACTGCGCAAGGTGGCGGGCCAGCCGGTGCATGCGACAGGTGCCGTCAGCGACGAGATCCTGAAAACCTTGCCCTTCTCGCTCACGACAAGCCAGAACGAGGCGATTGCCGAGGTTTTGAAGGACATGGCCGGCAACGAGCGCATGCTGCGGCTGCTGCAGGGCGATGTCGGCTCCGGCAAGACGCTGGTGGCGCTGATGGCGATGGCGGCGGTGATCGAGAGCGGCGGCCAGGCCGTGCTGATGGCGCCGACCGAAATCCTGGCGCGGCAGCATCATGCGACGATCTCGAAATTTGCCGCCGCCGGGCTTGGCATCGAGGTGCTGACCGGGCGCACCAAGGGACGCGAACGGGAGGAGATCCAGGAGCGCATCGCCTCGGGTGCGGCACAGATCATCATCGGCACGCATGCGCTGTTCCAGGACAGCGTCACCTACGCCAATCTGATGCTGGCCGTCGTCGACGAACAGCATCGTTTCGGCGTGCATCAGCGCCTGCGGCTGACGGCCAAGGGCATCTCGCCGCATATGCTTGTCATGACGGCGACACCGATCCCGCGCACGCTGGTGCTCGCCGCCTTCGGCGATATGGACGTCTCCAAGCTCACAGAGAAACCGGCCGGCCGCAAGCCGATCCAGACGATCACCGTGCCGATGGAACGAACAGGCGAAATCGTCGGGCGGCTGCAAAGCGCGATCGCCGAGGGCAAGAAAGCCTATTGGATCTGCCCGCTGGTCGAGGAGTCCGAAGAGCTCGACCTGATGTCAGCCGAAGAACGGCATGCGACGCTCACCTCCGCACTCGGCCCCGATATCGGCCTCATCCATGGCCGGATGAGCGGACCGGAGAAGGACGCAGCGATGTTGGCGTTCAAAAACGGCGAGACGCGGCTGCTCGTCGCCACGACCGTCGTCGAGGTCGGCGTCGACGTGCCGGATGCGACGATCATGGTGATCGAACATGCCGAACGCTTCGGCCTGGCGCAATTGCATCAGCTGCGCGGCCGCGTCGGGCGCGGCGACGAGGCCTCGACCTGCATCCTGCTCTATAAGGGGCCGCTCGGCGAAACCGGCCATGCCAGGCTCTCGATCATGCGCGAGACGGAAGACGGTTTCCGCATCGCCGAGGAAGACCTGAAGCTGCGCGGCGAAGGCGAGTTGCTCGGCACAAGACAATCCGGCACGCCGGGTTTCCGCATCGCCAGCCTCGAGGCGCATGCCGACCTGCTGGAGATCGCCCGCAAGGATGCCGCCTATCTGATCGAGCGCGATCCGGAGCTGACCGGTGAAAGAGGACAGGCGATCCGCACCCTGCTCTATCTTTTCCGCCGTGACGAGGCGATCCGGTTTTTGAGAGCGGGTTGAAACGCGACGCCGCAGCGTTGGGCGACAGGCATCAATCCGCCTTGGAAACCGCCACCGGCTTCGGCCGCGGCAAATGCTTCTGCTTCGGATCGGCCGGCTTGTGTTCGGGCGCCACAAGCCCGCCCGAAATCAGGAACTTCGCGGCGTCTTCCGGCGACATATCGAGCATGACGATCTTCTCGCGCGGCACGAAGATGAGGAAGCCGGCCGTCGGCACCGGCGTCGGCGGCAGGAAGACGGCGACCATATCCTGGCCCATGGCATCGAACTTCGAAGCGATTTCGCCCTTGGCGTCGGTGGCGATGAAGATCAGCGCCCAGAGGCCTGGACCCGGATATTCGATGAGGCCGACCTTCTTGAAAGAGTTCGCCTGCTCCTTCAGCACGGTTTCGAAAATCTGCTTCACGCTTCTGTAGATTGTGCGCACCAGCGGCATGCGCTGGACGATCGATTCGCCGAAGCGGACGATACTCTGGCCAATCAGGTTCTTGCCGAGAAAGCCGACGACGGTGATCAGCACGACAGCGATCAGCAGGCCGAAACCGGGAATGGCGAAATTGAGATAACTTTCCGGATTCCAGCGCGCCGGAATATAGGGCCTGACCCAGCTGTCCGACCAGTGGATGAAGGTCCAGGTCAGCCAGATGGTGATCGCGATCGGGGCGCAGATGATCAGCCCTGCAAGGAAATTATTCCGCAACCGGGTCGCGACCGGCATTCTGGGGGTGTTGTCGGTCATCGTTTCCTGATGAGCTCCATCTCAGTCGTGGACAGGCCGGAACGCCGGCCCTTCCCCCTTGTCCGCACACCAAAATTGCCAGAATTCGGGACGTCGCACAATATGTTTCGGCGCGACGATCCCGGCGTTGCAGGCTTATTCTACGGTCACGGATTTCGCCAGGTTGCGCGGCTGGTCGACATCGGTGCCCATGAAGACGGCGGTGTGATAGGCGAGCAGCTGGATCGGCAACGAGAAGATCATCGGCGCGATGATTTCATCGACCACAGGCAGGGTGATCGTTGCCATGGTCGGCAGTTTCGAGGCGCTAGCACCGGCCTCGTCCGTGATGAAGATGATGCGGCCGCCGCGGGCCGCGACCTCCTGCATGTTCGAGACGGTCTTTTCGAAGAACCGGTCATAGGGAGCGATAACGATGACCGGCATGTTCTCGTCGATCAGCGCAATCGGTCCGTGCTTCAATTCACCGGCGGCATAACCTTCGGCATGGATATAGGAGATTTCCTTGAGCTTCAGCGCACCTTCCATGGCCAGCGGGAAGCTGGTGCCGCGACCGAGATAGAGCACGTCCTTGCATTTCGACAGCTCGCGCGACAGGCTTTCCATCTGCGGCTGGATGAGGTTGAGCACCCGGCTCATGATGCGCGGCATTTCGGCGAGATGGCGCACCAGCGCCCTCTCCTCCTCAGCACTCACCGTGCCGCGCGCCTTGCCGGCGCCGATCGCCAGCGACGCCAGCACGGCAAGCTGGCAGGTGAAGGCCTTGGTCGAGGCGACGCCGATTTCGGGACCGGCCATGATCGGGAAGACGGCGTCGGATTCGCGCGCGATCGTCGATTCGCGGACATTGACGACGGCGCCGATCTTCAAGCCGTTGTCGCGGCAATAACGCAGCGATGCCAGTGTGTCGGCGGTCTCGCCGGATTGCGAGATGAAGAGTGCCGCCTGCGATGGCGACAGCGGCATTTCGCGGTAGCGGAATTCGGAGGCGACGTCGATTTCAACAGGCAGGCGGGCATAACGCTCGAACCAATATTTGCCGACGAGACCGGCGAGATAGGCAGTGCCGCAGGCCGAAATGGCAAGGCCGGTCGCCGCCTTGAAGTCGATCGCCGCGGCATTGGCGCCGATGGTGTTTGCGGCGAAATCGACATAGTGGCTGAGCGCGTGGGAGATCACCTCCGGCTGCTCGTAAATTTCCTTTTCCATGAAATGGCGATGGTTGCCCTTGTCGACGACATAGGCGGTCGCCTGCGAGATCTGGCGGGCGCGCTTGACCGGCTTGCCGGCGAAATCCAGCACCGACACGCCGTCGCGGGTGAGGACGGCGCAATCGCCGTCGACGAGATAGCTGATCTCATTGGTGAAGGGCGACAGCGCGATCGCATCCGAGCCGAGGAACATCTCGCCGCGGCCGTAGCCGACGGCAAGCGGCGGGCCGGAACGGGCGGCCATGATCGTGCCGGGATCGGCCTTCAACATGACGGCCAGCGCATAGGCGCCGGTCACCCGGTTCAGCATCCTCAGCATGGCGGCGCGCGGCTCCAGGCCTTCGCGCAGATATTTCGCCATCAGATGGGCGACCACCTCGGTATCGGTCTGGGTTTCGAAGACCGACCCCTCTTCCGTCAACTCGTCGCGAAGCTCGGAAAAATTCTCAATGATGCCGTTATGGACGACGGCCACGCCTTCAACGAAATGCGGATGGGCATTGGTCTCATTGGGAACGCCGTGGGTCGCCCAGCGTGTATGGGCGATTCCGACGGTGCCGGGCAGTGGTTCGGTGTCGAGGCGCTTTTCCAGATTGAACAGCTTGCCCTCGGCGCGGCGGCGATCCATCACGCCGTCATGAATGGTGGCGACGCCGGCGGAATCATAGCCGCGATATTCGAGACGCTTCAGCGCATCGACCAGGCGCCCGGCAACAGGCTGATTTCCGACGATCCCCACAATGCCGCACATATAGTATCCCCATAAAGGCTTCGATGACGAGGCCAGTCCTAACGATTCCTGCTTATTTCTCAATCACCTCGGCGGTCACTTTGAATTTCCGCCGGTTACGCAAGGCCGGTCAGCCCTTCGCCTTCTTCGCCGCCTTGATGGCGAGCGCCCGTTCGCGCAACAGCGTCGCGCGGCCGGGTTTGATCTCCTGCCGGGCGCGGCCTAGCGCCAGCGCATCGGCGGGCACATCGACGGTGATGACGCTGCCGGAGCCGACATAGGCGCCGTCGCCGATCGTCACCGGCGCGACGAGCGACGAGTTGGACCCGATGAAAGCGTTGTCGCCGATCACCGTCTCGCTCTTGTTGACGCCGTCATAGTTGCAGGTGATCGTGCCGGCGCCGATATTGCTGCCAGCGCCGATGACGGCATCGCCGATATAGGTGAGATGATTGACCTTGGCGCCTTCACCGAGCCGGCCGTTCTTGACCTCGCAGAAGTTGCCGACCTTGGCGCCGCGGGCGAGGTCGGCACCCGGCCGCAGCCGGGCGAAGGGGCCGACCGTCGCGCCTTGGCTGACATGGGCGCCTTCGATATGCGAGAAGGCATGAATGACGGCGCCGCTGTCGATCACCGCGCCGGGACCGAAGACAACATTCGGCTCGATCAGCGCATCCTGGCCGATGACGGTATCGTAGGCGAGAAAGACGGTTTCCGGCGCGATCATGGTGACGCCTGAAAGCATCATCTCGTCGCGGCGGCGCTCCTGCCAGAAGCGCTCGATAACGGCGAGTTCGGCACGGGTGTTGCAGCCGGTCATCTCGATCTCGGGGGCGTCGACCGCGGTGACGCGTCCGCCGAGTGATCTGGCGATCTCGACGAGATCGGTCAGGTAGAATTCACCCTTGGCATTGGCATTGCCGATGCGCGAGAGAAGGTCGAGGGCCTTGCGGCCGTTGATCGCCATCAGCCCGCTGTTGCACCAGGTGACGGTGCGCTCGGCATCGGTCGCATCCTTTTCCTCGCGGATGGCGATGAGTTCGCCATCCTTGACGAGCAGGCGGCCATAGCCGGTCGGGCGGTCGGTGTGGAAGCCGATGACGACGACGTCGCTGCCGTCGGCCAGGCCCTGGCGGGCGGCCTTTAGCGGCCCGTCGGTCTGGAGCGGCACGTCGCCATAGGTGACGAGGATATCGTCATAACCCTTGGCGATCGCTTCGCGCGCCGCCAGCACCGCGTGGCCGGTGCCGAGGCGTTCCCTCTGCAGATAGGATTGGATGCCGACGCCGGCAACGCTTCCAGCCTTTGCCACCTCCTCGGCATCGCGGCCGACGACAAGCGCCACGGATGAGATGCCGGCGGAGGCGACCGCATCGACCACATGGGCGATCATCGGCCGTCCGGCGACGGGATGCAGCACCTTCGATTTCGAGGATTTCATCCGCGTGCTGTCACCGGCGGCAAGGATGACGGCAAGACAAGTGCGTTCCATGATGTGCTCCGCGAATCCGCGCCATGAGGCGGCTTTGTTGCCTCTTACTGCATAATTCCTGAAATCGGAATCGATTTGAGGATAAAATTGCACAGCAGTTCAGAGTGCCGCAGCGTGCCTTGCGCGTCTGAAGAAACGCCTGGCGCTGTCGATAGGCAGAACCTTCACAAAGGTGAAATTGCCGCCGAAATCGGCCCTGTCACAGCCTCAGAACCGCGAGCCGCGAAGGCCTCGTGCACATGATGGCGGCCGTCCAGGATGACGTCCTCCATTGCGCGCCGCGCGGCAGCGCTATCGCCGGAAACGATCGCATCGACGATGCGCATATGGGTGTCGGCGATATTGGCGAAGCCGTTTTCGGTTGGCGGTGTGCTCATCCGGAACATGCCGACGAGGGCCGCTTCGATGAGGCTGCCCAAGGTGCGCATGAAGGGATTGTGCGAGGCTTCGGCGATCGCCAGATGGAAACGAAGGTCGGCGAGCGCCAGGCTGTCGGCCGTATGGCCGCTTGCCGCCATATCGAGCGCAAGCCCCCGCAGCGTCTCGATATCCTCGGCATTCGCCCGTTCGGCGACGAGACTGGCGGCGAAGGGTTCGACAGCGAGGCGGATATCATAAAGCTGCAGCAGGAATTCTTCCGTCACGCCGTTGTCGAAGTGCCAGGCGATGATCTCGCTGTCGAACATGTTCCAGAGGTTCTTTTCGGTCACACGTGTGCCGACCCGCGCCTTGGCGACGACCATGCCCTTGGCGGCGAGCGTCTTCATCGTCTCGCGCAACACGGTGCGGGACACTTTGAAGCGTTGCGCCAGTTCCGTATCGCCCGGCAGGATCGAGCCGACAGGATAGGTGCCGGCAACGATCGCCTTGCCGAGCTCATCGACCACCTGCGCATGGCTCGTCCGGGTTCTGCGTCCGGTCTTCCGTGTCTCGTCCAATTTGTTGCGCAAGCGATCCGTCTCCCCCTCAGGCATACCTCTTGTTCAGACTGGAAAGGAACAGGATAGCCTTCTGCATCAGAATGAATGCAAACAGCAGGAGGCCGATCAGGATCTTGGTCCACCAGCTCGACAGCGTGCCGTCGAAGGTGATGTAGGTCTGAATGAGCCCCTGGATCAGGATACCGATCAAGGTTCCCGCCACGAATCCCGCTCCCCCGGTCAGCAGCGTCCCTCCAATGACGACTGCCGCGATCGCATCGAGCTCGACGCCGACTGCTGCAAGGGAATATCCAGCAGAGGTGTATAGCGAAAAAACGATTCCGGATAGACCCGCAAGAAAACCCGACAGCGCATAGATCTGGATCGTCGTACGGCCGACCGGCACGCCCATCAGCCGCGCCGTCTGCGGACCGCCGCCGAGGGCATAGACATTGGTGCCGAAGCGGGTGCGCTGGGCGATGAAGATGCCGACGGCAAAGACCAGAAGCATGATGCCGCCGATCAGCGTCAACCGGCCGCCGCCGGGCAGACGGTAATAGAGGCTCGTCAGCGTCGAATAATATTCGTTATCGATCGGGATGCTGTCGATCGAGAGCACGAAGGCCATGCCACGCGCCAGGAACATGCCGGCGAGCGTAACGATGAAGGCCGGCATGTCGAGATAGTGGATGATCGCGCCCATGATACCGCCAAAGGCAGTGGTGATGACGAGCACGAGGGCGAAGGCGAGCAGCGGATGGATCGAGGTGTTCTGCAGGATCACCGCAAGGAAGACGCCGGTAAAGGCGATGACCGAACCGATCGACAGATCGATGCCGCCGGAGATGATGACAAAGGTCATGCCGACGGCGGCGATGCCGAGAAAGGCATTGTCGGTCAGGAGATTGCCGATGACGCGCGTCGACAGCATGTTCGGATATTGCAGCGTGCAGCCGGCATAGGCGAGCACGAAGATGACGATGGTCGCAAGCAGCGGCAGGTATTTGGAGTTCATTTCGACTGCTCCCTTCCGCCCTGCCGGCGGCTGGCAAAGATAGCGAGCGATTGCACCGCCGGCGACTGGATGACGAGGATGACGATAATGATGACGGCCTTGATGATCAGGTTGAATTCGGGCGGGAAGCCGGAAGACAGGATGCCTGTATTCACCGCCTGGATGATCATCGCGCCGATCAGCGATCCGAGAATGCTGAAACGGCCGCCGAGCAGAGAATTGCCGCCGACGACGACGGCGAGGATGGCGTCGAGTTCCAGCCAGAGGCCGGCATTATTGGCATCGGCGCCCTTGATGTCGGCGGCGACGATGACGCCTGCAATCGAGGCGCAGAGGCCGCTCAGCATATAGACAGCCATCAGCAGTACCGGCGTCTGAATGCCGGAGAGCGTGCTGGCGCGGCGATTGATTCCGACGGCCTCGATCAGCATGCCGAGCGCCGTGCGGCGGACAAGCAAAATGACGAGCAGGCCGACGAGAATCCAGGTGACGACAGGCATCGGCAGAAGCAGCAGCGAACCGCTGCCGAAGAAGGTCAGCCCGTCATCGTTGAAGGTCAGGATGGCGCCTTCGGTGATGAGCTGGGCGATGCCGCGGCCGGCCACCATCAGCACCAGCGTCGCGATGATCGGCTGGATGTTGAGGACAGCCACCAGAAAACCGTTCCAGACGCCGCAGGCAAGCCCAATAGAAAGCGTTAGGATAACGGTATAAGCAACTGAATTTCCAGACACAATCGACGATGCGGCGACAGCGCCGCAGATCGCGATGACCGCACCGACGGAAAGGTCGATGCCCTTGGTGGCAATGACCAGCGTCATGCCGATCGCCAGCAGCGCCACCGGCGCGCCGCGGTTGAGCACATCGATCAGGCTGCCATACAGCCGGGCATTTTGAACCACAACATTAAAAAACTGCGGCGACGTGATGAAATTCAACAAAAGAATGACAACAAGCGCAATCAATTGCGGCGCCAGGCGATAGGCCAGCGCCTTCAGCGAGGACCTCATGCCTCCTCCATCTTATGTTCGGCGGCGGCGATGGCTTCGACGATGCCGGCGGCCGTGATGCGTTCGCCTGTCAATTCGGCGATATGCTGCCGGTCGCGAAGGACGATGACACGTGAACTATAGGCGACAAGCTCTTCAAGTTCCGAGGAAATCACGATCAGCGACATGCCGCCGGCACAGAGCTCTTCGATCAGCTTGATGATCTCGGCATGGGCGCCGACATCGATGCCGCGGGTCGGCTCGTCGAGGATCAGAAACTTCGGATTGGTCGCCAGCCAGCGGGCGAGGATCGCCTTCTGCTGATTGCCGCCGGAAAGCAGGCGGATCGGCTTTTCGCGATCGGTGGTGCGGATATCGAGCGCCTTGATGTAGCGGTCGGCGAGCGCGTTCTGTTCGGCGCGCGAGAGCGGCCGGGTCCAGCCGCGGCGGGCCTGCAGCGCAAGCGCGATGTTTTCCCTGATCGACAGGTCGCCGATGATGCCATCGGTCTTGCGATCCTCGGGGCAGAAGCCAAAGTCCTTTTCGATTGCGGCGCGCGGGCTCGAAAGCGTCACAGGCTGGCCGTCGATCGTGGCGCTGCCGCTGTCGGCGTGTTCGATGCCGAACAGGAGTTCGGCGGTTTCGGTCCGGCCGGAGCCGAGCAGCCCGGCAATGCCGACCACCTCTCCGGCCCGCACCTCAAGGTCGAAGGGTTTGACTTTGCCGCGTTTGCCGTAGCCTGAAAAACGGTATCGGACTTCGCCTGCCGCGTGGCTGCGTTCCTTCACCGCCTCCTCGACATGCGCCAGTTCGCGGCCGAGCATCATGGCGATCAGGCCCTGGCGCGGCAGATCGGCGGCGTCGCGGGTGCCGACGAGCTTGCCGTTGCGCAGCACGGTGATGCGGTCGCTGATCGCATAGACCTGCTCGAGAAAATGGGTGATGAAGACGATGCCCAGCCCACGCTGCTTCAGGTCCTCGATGATGCGGAAGAGCAGCGCCACCTCCTGATTGTCGAGGCTTGCCGTCGGCTCATCGAGGATCAGCACCTTGCCTGAGAGATCAACGGCACGGGCGATGGCAACCACTTGCTGGACGGCGACGGAGAAACGGCTGAGTTCGGCGGTGACGTCGATATCGATGCCATAGCCGGCAAGCAGATCGCGCGCCTTGCGGTTCATCGCCCCGACGTCGGTCATGCCGAAACGCCTCGGCTGGCGTCCGAGAAAGAGATTTTCGGCGACGCTCAGATTGGAAAGGAGATTGACCTCCTGGTAGACCGTGCCGATGCCGAGCTTCTGGGCGGCGAGCGTATTGGCCGGATTGATTTCCTGGCCGTCCAGCATCAGGCTGCCTTCGTCACGATGGTAGGCGCCGGTGATGCACTTGATCAGCGTCGATTTGCCGGCGCCGTTTTCGCCGAGCAATGCATGAACCTCGCCACGGCGCAGCGTGAAATCCACCTTATCCAGGGCGACGGCGCCGGGGAAGAATTTCGATATGCCGGAGGCTGCGAGAATATTCTCGAAATTGTGAACCATGAGGGCTGCTGTTTCCTGATATTGCGCCTTACGCCTGTGCCAAAGCCGGGCATGATGCCCGGCCGGCACCGGCAGTTCCGCACCGGTCCATGATGGGCCGGTGCGGTTCCAGGTTCAATCAGTAGCCCTGACCCTTCTTCTCTTCATAGACCTTCATCGGGTCGTCGGCAGGCGTGTAGAGCTTGGACTCGGTCTGGATCCATTTCGCCGGAGCCTTCTTGTCCTTCAGGTAGGCATCGAGCGCATCGAAGGCCGGACCTGCCATATTCGGCGTCAGCTCGACCGTGGCATTGGCCTCACCTTCCGACATGGCCTTGAAAATGTCGGGCACGGCGTCGATGGAGACGACGAGGATATCCTTGCCGGGCTTCAGGCCGGCTTCCTTGATCGCCTGGATGGCGCCGACCGCCATATCGTCGTTATGGGCGTAGAGAGCGCAGATATCCTTGCCGCCATTCTCGGCCTTCAGGAAGCTTTCCATGACTTCCTTGCCCTTGGTGCGGGTGAAGTCACCGGTCTGGCTACGAACGATCTTCAGGTTGTCGTGGCCGGCAAGAGCCTCTTCGAAGCCCTTCTTGCGGGCGATGGCCGGCGACGAACCGGTGGTGCCCTGCAGCTCGACGACGTTGCACTTCTTGTCGCCGACGGTCTTGACCAGGAAGTCGCCTGCAACCTTGCCTTCATGAACCAGATCCGACGTAACCGCCGTCAGGTACAGATCGTCGGGAGCCTTGATGGTACGGTCGAGAAGGATGACCGGAATCTTGGCTTCCTTGGCTTCCTTGAGAACGTCGTCCCAGCCGGTTTCGACGACCGGAGCAATGAGAATGGCATCGACGCCCTGAGCAATGAACGAACGCAGAGCCTTGATCTGGTTTTCCTGCTTCTGCTGCGCATCGGCAAATTTCAGATCGATGCCGCGCTTCTTGGCCTGCTCCTTGGTCACGGTCGTTTCAGCCGCACGCCAGCCCGATTCCGAGCCGATCTGCGAGAAGCCGACAGTGAGGCCGGCGGCCGAAGCCGAACCGAACATGCAGGCAGCCAGAATCGTGGCACTCAAAAGTGCAGTCTTCAATTTCATGATTTCCTCCCAATGCCGCATCTCGCGGCGCAGGGTCAAAAAATCATATAGTATTACTTTTGTAAATCGGAATCTTGGGATGCGCTGCAGCAAAAAAAAGAGCGCCCACAGGGGGCGCCCTTCGCAACTGCGAATTGAGTGCGGCTTATTGCGCGGGCAGCTTGTCGTCGACGCCTTCGACGTAGAAGTTCATGCCGAGCAGCGTACCGTCGTCGGCCTTTTCGCCGGCCTTCAGCCAAGGTGTGCCGTCCTGCTTGTTGATCGGGCCGGTAAAGGGATGCAGTTCGCCGGACTTGATCTTGGCTTCGGTCTCCTCGGCCATCTTCTTCACGTCGTCAGGCATGTTCGTGTACGGCGCCATCTTCAGGATGCCGTCCTTCAGGCCATCCCAGCTCTGCTCGGACTTCCAGGTGCCGTCCAGAAGCGCGTGAACGCGCTTGGAGTAGTAGGTACCCCAGGTATCGACGATCGCCGTCAGCTGTGCCTTCGGGCCGGCTGCGATCATGTCCGACGCCTGACCGAAGGCGTGGATGCCGCGTTCTTCGGCAACCTGCATCGGCGCAGTCGTATCAGTGTGCTGGGTCAGAACGTCGACGCCCTGGTCGATCATCGCCTTGGCGGCATCGGCTTCCTTGCCGGGGTCGAACCAGGTGTTGACCCAGATGACCTTCAGCTTGAAGCTCGGATCGATCGACTTGGCGCCTTGCTCGAAGGAGTTGATGCCCATCACGACTTCAGGAATCGGGAAGGAGGCGATGTAGGCCGCCCCGTGATTCTTTGAGGTCTTCGCGGCGATCTGGCCGAGAATGTAGCGGCCCTCATAGAAACGCGAGTTGTAGGTCGCCAGATTCGGGCCGGACTTGTAGCCGGTGCCGTGCTCGAACTTGACGTCAGGGAACTTGGCGGCGACCTTGACCGTCGCATCCATGAAGCCGAAGGACGTCGTGAAGATCAGCTTGCAGCCGGAACGGGCAAGGCGCTCGATGGCGCGCTCGGCATCCGGGCCTTCCGGCACGTTTTCGAGGTAAGGCGTTTCGATCTTGTCGCCGAACTCGGCCTGGACCTGCTGACGGCCGAGATCGTGGGCCTGCGAATAACCGCCGTCGGTATGCGAACCGACATAGACGAAGCAGATCTTCGTCTTGTCAGCGGCCTGAGCGGCGGAAGAGATGCCAATCACGGCGGCAGCCGAGGCGGCAAGGGCGAATGCGAACTTCTTCATGGTGACCCCTGTTGGTTTGAAGTTATTCCGGAAACCCGTCTTGTGTTGTTGCTTTATCGCTCCGGTACGAAGGCTTTTCCGAGCGACGCGGGCGTGTTGATCAACGTCGTACGCCGATTATGGGAAATGATGATGAGAACCACAATAGTCGCGGCATAGGGCAGCATCGAGAGGAATTGCGAGGGAATGCCGAGACCGAAGGCCTGCGCGTGAAGCTGCAGGATGGTGACCGCGCCGAAGAGATAGCCGCCGGCAAAGACCCGCCATGGCCGCCAAGAGGCGAACACGACAAGCGCCAGAGTGATCCAGCCGCGGCCGGCCGACATGTTCTCCGCCCATTGCGGTGTGTAGACCAGCGAAAGCTGCGCGCCGGCAAGACCGGCGCAGGCGCCCCCGAACATCACCGCCAGGTAGCGCGTGCGGATGACGTGAATGCCGAGCGCATGGGCCGAACCGTGATTGTCGCCGATCGCCCTGAGCTTCAGCCCGGTCCGGCTGCGAAACAGGAACCAGCTGACGCCGACCACAAGCGCGATCGACAGGTAGAAGATCAGATCCTGGCTGAAGAGAACGTGGCCGACGACCGGAATATCCGACAGGACGGGAATGACGATCTCTCCAAGCCGGATGCCGGGCACGCTGACATAGGCTTCGCCGAGCATGCCGGATGCGCCGAGGCCGAGTAGGGTGAGCGCCAGCCCGGTCGCCACCTGGTTTGCCACCAGCGTCAGCGTCAGGAAGGCGAACAGGAGAGAAAACAGTGCACCCGCCGCAATGCCACAGACAATGCCGATATAGGGCGAGCCCGAGTTCTGCGCACCGGCAAAAGCAGCAACCGCGCCCATGATCATCATGCCCTCGACACCGAGATTGAGAACGCCGGAGCGCTCGGTCACGAGTTCGCCGAGTGCCGCGATGACGAGCGGCGTCGAGGCGGTGATGACGGTCAGCAGAATGGCTTCGAAGATGCTCATGCCGCCCCACCCCTTAACCGCGACCAGACAATGCGGATTTTGTAATAGATCAGCGTATCGCAGGAGAGCACGAAGAAGAGCAGCAGACCCTGGAAGACGCGGGTGACCTTGTCGGAAACGCCGAGCGAAAGCTGTGCTGCCTCGCCGCCGAGATAGGTCAGCGCCAGCACCAGGCCGGATGCGATGATGCCGAGCGGATTAAGGCGGCCGAGGAAGGCGACGATGATGGCGGTGAAGCCGTAGCCCGGCGAGATCGCCGGCTGCAGATGGCCGATCGAGCCTGAGACCTCACTGATGCCGGCAAGGCCGGCCAGCGCGCCCGAAAAGAGAAAGCTGAACCAGATCATCTTCTTCGACGAAAAGCCGGCAAAGCGCCCTGCCCGCTCGGATTGGCCGAGCACGACGATTTCGAAACCTTTCAGCGTATAGCGCAGCATGAACCAGACGCCGATCGCCGCAATGATGGCGAAAATGAAGGCCCAATGGGCGCGGCCAGATTCTTCCCAGATCGCCGGCAGCACCGCTTCCGGTGCGAAATCACGCGAGACCGGAAAATTGAAGCCCTTCGGATCGCGCCAGGCGCCGCGGATCAGCCAGTCGAGGAAGAGCTGGGCGATATAGACCAGCATCAGCGATGTCAGGATCTCATTGGTGTTGAAATGCGCCTTCAGCAGCGCCGGAATGGCAGCGAAGAGCGCACCGCCGAGTGCGCCAAGGATCAGCATCAGCGGCAGCACCAGCGGCGAATGCCAGTCGTAGAAGACGATCGGCAGATAGGAACCGGTGATGGCGCCGATGGTGAACTGGCCTTCGGCGCCGATATTCCAATTGTTCGAGCGGTAACAGACGGCAAGGCCGACGGCGATCAGTATCAGCGGAGCGGCCTTGATCGCCAATTCGTGCAGCGACCAGACCTCGAGCAGCGGCTCGATGAAGAAGGCGTCGAGGGCCTCGACCGGGTCCTTGCCGAGCATGGCGAACATGATGGCGCCAAAGGCCAGCGTCAGGACAAGGGCCAGAAGCGGCGAGACGAAAGCGTAGAGCTTCGAGACGTCGGGGCGTTTTTCAAGTTCAATGCGCATGGGGCGCCTCGGGTACAGAGCTGCTCTCGTGCAGGCCGCCCATCAGCAGGCCGATCTTTTCCCGCGTCAGTTCGCCCGCTGGGAACGGGCGGGAAAGACGGCCCTCGGAGATGACGGCGATATCGGTCGCCACTTCGAAAATTTCGTCGAGATCCTGGCTGATGACGACGACGGCCGAGCCGTTTCTTGCGAGATCGACCAGGGCCTGGCGGATGCGGCTTGCCGCCCCGGCATCGACGCCCCAGGTCGGCTGGTTGACGACGAGAACCGCCGGCTGGCGGTCGAGCTCGCGGCCGACGATGAATTTCTGCAGATTGCCGCCTGATAAGGAGCCGGCGGCAGGATCATCGCCGCTCTTGCGGACATCCATGGCCTCGGAAATGCGCCGTGCGGCAGATTTCACCGCAGCGTGGCGGATGATGCCGAGCAGGCCCAAAAACGCCTTGCGGTCAGACTGGCTGCGGGCAAGGACGAGATTATCCGAGAGTTTCATGGCGGAGACGGCGGCATGGCCGTGACGCTCCTCCGGTACGAAGCCGGCGCCGAGAAGACGGCGGGCGGTAATGCCCTGATTGCCCACGTGCTTTTTGCGGATGACGATCGCCTCTGCAGCGGCGACCGGATATTCACCGGACAATGCATCGAAGAGTTCGCTCTGGCCGTTGCCGGCGACACCGGCAATGGCGAGAATTTCACCCGAGCGCACCGCCATAGACACATCGCGCAGCGGCATGGCGAAGGGGGTGCGGGCGGAGACGGAAAGATTGGCGACGGCAAGCTGTACCTCGCCTTTGTCGCTGCGTTCCGGGTGGGTCACCGTCGCCACTTCGCTGCCGACCATCATGCGGGCGAGCGATGCCGGCGTTTCCTGCCTGGGATCGCAGGCGCCGGTCACTCGGCCATGACGCAGCACAGTGGCGCGATCGCAGATGCGCTGCACCTCTTCCAGACGATGGCTGATATAAAGAACAGAACGCCCTTCGGCACGCAGCTTGAACAGCGTCTCGAACAGCTTGTCGGCCTCCTGCGGCGTCAGCACCGAGGTCGGCTCGTCGAGGATGATCAGCTTCGGGTTCTGCAGCAGCGCGCGGACGATCTCGATGCGCTGGCGCTCGCCGACCGAGAGATCGGCGACATGGGCATGCGGATCGAGCGGCAGGCCGTAGGCGACCGACAGCGCCCTCGCCTCCTCGGCGATCCGGTCGATCGGGATGGCGTCATCGAGCGACAGCGCGATGTTTTCGGCAACCGTCAGCGCCTCGAACAGCGAAAAATGCTGGAAGACCATGCCGATGCCGAGCTTGCGGGCTTCGCCCGGCGAGGTGATCGCAACCGGCTGGCCCTGCCACAGGATATGCCCGCCCGTCGGCTCGAGAACGCCGAACAGCATCTTCACCAGAGTGGATTTGCCTGCACCATTTTCGCCGAGAAGCGCGTGAATTTCGCCCGGCGCGATATCGAGATCGATTTCATTGCAGGCGGCAAAGCTTCCGAAGAACTTCGTCAGCTTCTGGACCGATAATAACGCACCGGAATCCGGCACATTCAATGGCGACACGTTCCCCTCATTTCTTCTGCCAACCGGTCCGTTCGGATCTCATGGAATCAGCAGCGTCGTTCCTGTTGTTTTTCTTATTTCCAGATCCGCGTGAGCCCGCCCAACCTCACGCAGCGGATAAGTTTGATTGATATTGATACGCACTTTGTTGCTTTGCACAATATCAAATAGCGCTTTGGCGCTGTCGATCAGTTCCCGGCGCGCGGCGATATAGGTGAAGAGCGTCGGCCGCGTCGCAAAGAGCGAACCCCTCTGCGCCAGCATCGCCAGGGTGAAATTCTCGATCGGACCGGAGGATTGGCCGAAGGAGGCAAAGAGACCGCGCGGCTTCAGGCAGTCAAGCGACTGTGGAAAAGTATCACGGCCGATCGAATCGTAGACGACATCGACGCCCTTGCCGCTGGTGATTTCGCGGACACGGTCGACGAAATTGTCGCTCTTATAGTTGATCACATGGTCGTAGCCATGGGCAAGCGCCAGCTCGATCTTGTCTTCGGAGCCCGCCGTGCCGATGACGGTGGCGCCGAGCGCCTTTGCCCATTGGCCGGCGATCAGGCCGACGCCGCCGGCAGCGGCGTGGAACAGCAGGACGGTCTCCGGCCCGACCTTGAAGGTGCGGTTCAACAGATATTCGGCGGTCATGCCCTTCAGCATCATCGCCGCTGCCGTTTCGAGCGCGATGCCGTCAGGCACATGCACCAGATGGCGCGTTTCGATATTGCGCTCAGCGCTGTAGGCGCCATCGGCGCTGGCATAGGCGACGCGGTCGCCAACCTTGAAATCTTCGACGCCGGGGCCGACCGATGTCACGGTGCCGGCGCCCTCCTTGCCGGTGACGAAGGGTAGATGCGGCACCTTGTAGCTGCCGTTGCGGAAATAGACGTCGATGAAATTGAGGCCGACCGCCGCCTGCTTGATCTGCACTTCGCCCGCCGAGGGCGGCGGGAGATCGATCTCGACATAGTCGAAAACCTCCGGCCCGCCCGTCCTCGAAAATGAAACAGCCTGCGTTTTGGTCATCTGCCTATCCTAAGCTTCGCGTCCAACGGCGGGGAAGAATTGCAGCACCGCGCCGATGACGTAAAGATAGAGCCCGGTCACGATAAAGAGAACGAGTGCCCATTCGGGCGTGTCGAAATGCATCAGCAGCGAAAAAATGCCGAGTGCCGACCACAGGAAAAAGACGCCGAGGTTGAGCGGGCGCAGTCTCTTGACGCGGACCGGATGCAGGAAATTGATCGGCAGGAAGGTCAGCACCACCGAGATAATGACGACGGCAAGCGCGGTCGTCGCGCTGGCATCGATGACGAACAGCGTGAAAACGATCATGTTCCAGACGACCGGGAAGCCGGAGAAGAAATACTCATCCGTCTTCATGCCCATATCGGCATAGTAGATGGCGCTGGAGACGACGATCATGCCGGCGGCAACGAAGGACCAGGGCTCGCCGATCATGCCGCTCTGATAGAGCGCGAAGGCCGGCAGAAGCACATAGGTGACGTAATCGATGATATTGTCGAGCGTATCGCCCGACCAGTTGGGCAGCACTTCCTTGACGCGCACCTTGCGGGCGATCGGCCCGTCTATGCCGTCGACGAGAAGGGCGAGACCCAGCCACCAGAACATGTCGATGAAGCGATGCTCAGCGGCGGCAACGACGCCGAGAAAGGCAAGGAAGGAGCCGGATGCCGTCAGGATATGGACGGAAAAGGCGCGCATCTCCGCGTAAGGAACACGCTTGTAGTTGAAAATCTTCATATTCCCCCGACCGCCCTATCGCGCTCGCCCCGGCAAGCATCTTTTTTATTTCGCCACCATTGCCGGACCTGTTGCTGAGGGTTCCGACGCCGTAGGTCTTTGTTGTCGCACCGTTTTTGCCAAAAACCGGCATCCATTTCGGCGCGCCGCTCTAATATGCATCCTTTGCCGGGCTTCGCCAGCAGGAAATACGACTTTCCCCGCCCGCCCATGCTTGCCCCCTAGTGGCCATTGAATCCTGACAATGACATGCATATTTCCTCTGATGGGCGCTGCATGGAATGGAATGCCTTTAATTCCGGCCCGATATGTAATATCAGCCTCGCATCCGACAGTTCATCCGACGAAACGGGATCCTCTACCGCAATGAACGCGCCTGCAAAGACCGAAGACTTCGCCCCGTCCATCCCCGCCGGCGTTTACGCCGAGACGGTGCTCGCTGTGACGCATTACACCGACCGGCTCTTCCGCTTCACGATGACCCGGCCGCAGGGCTTCCGTTTCCGTTCCGGCGAATTCGCGATGATCGGCCTGATGGTCGAGGGCAAGCCGGTCTTCCGCGCCTATTCGATCGCCAGCCCAGCTTGGGCCGAAGAGCTTGAATTCTTCTCGATCAAGGTGCCGGACGGCCCGCTGACTTCGCATCTGCAGGCGATCAAGCCGGGCGACCAGGTGCTGATGCGCAAGAAGCCGACCGGCACGCTGGTGCTCGACGCGCTGACGCCCGGCCGTCGTCTCTACATGTTCTCGACGGGAACGGGCATTGCGCCTTTCGCCAGCCTGATCCGCGATCCCGAGACCTATGAGAAGTTCGAGGAAGTCATCCTCACCCATACGACCCGCGATGTCGCCGAGCTGAAATACGGCTTCGACCTCGTGCACGAAATCCAGAACGACGAATTGCTGAAGGAAGTCGTCGGCGACAAGCTGCGCCACTATGCGACCGTCACACGCGAGGATTTCGAATATCGCGGCCGCATCACCGACCTGATCTCCTCCGGCAAGCTGTTTACCGATCTCGGCGTACCGCCGCTCGACCCGGCAATCGACCGCGGCATGATCTGCGGCTCCTCGGCGATGCTGAAGGACACCAAGGAACTGCTCGAAAAGGCCGGCCTCGATGAAGGCGCCAACAGCAAGCCCGCCGAGTTCGTCATCGAGCGCGCTTTCGTCGGCTGAAATTTTTCCCGACAATCCGATCAGACAGCGGCTCCGGAAACGGGGCCGTTTCTATTCCTGGCTGAGATAATTGATCAGCGTCGCCATGGTGGCGCGCGCCTCGTCCGGCCTGCCCTGATGGATGGCCTGGATGACGGCGACATGCAGCGCGATGGCGCGATCCATGCGCTCCGGGCTTGCGGTGGAATACCAGAGGCGGCGCGAATGCGTCTGTACCGGGCCGAGCGCCGCCATGATGAAGCCGTTTGGGCAGGCATCCTCGAGAATTTCGTCGAAGGCCTTGTCAGCGGCAAAAAATCCGGCGAGATCACCCGTCACAGTGCATTCGTCCATGGCGCGGGCACAGTCGACGAGACGCGCGCGCTGTTCGTCGCTCGCATGTTCGGCGGCCAAGCCTGCTGCGATCGGCTCCAGCTCGCGGCGCACCTGCATGACATTGCGATGATCCTCAGTCGCGATCTTGGCGACCTGCAGCCCGACGCGCGGCTTCACCAGGATCAGCCCCTGCCAGGCGAGCTTCTGGATGGCCTCACGCACCGGCGTGCGCCCGTGGCCCGCCATATCGATCAGCTGCTTTTCGGTGACAAGCGCGCCGGGCTTCAACGCCAGCGTCACGATCAGATGCTCCAGCGCGAGATAGGCAAGATGGCTTTGTGAAGTCTGCATGCCTGGTTCCGTTGCCCTACTGATATATCACATAGTCGCACGCTCGAAAACCGATGGCAAGTCAGACTGATATATCAGAATAGAGACAGATAGATAACATAGCGAGCCTGCGAAGTTCGGTGAATGGTGTTGCGATACCAGCGCCTCCCCCACCCTCCGTTAGCGTGGAGACACATCATCCCACAACGCATTTATTCGTGCCGCAACGCCTCGATGGGGTTGAGCTGCGCTGCCCTTCTCGCCGGGAAATAGCCGAAGATCATGCCGATTGCCGCGGAGAACAGGAAGGCGACGGCGATCATCATCGGGCTGAAGACGAAGGGCACTTTCAGCAACGTCACCGCGCCGAAGCCGAGGCTGAGCCCCAGCACGATGCCGGTGATGCCGCCGAACAGCGACAGCGCCACGGCTTCGACCAGGAACTGGGTGAGCACCTGGTTTTCCAGGGCGCCGATTGCGAGACGAATGCCGATCTCGCGGGTGCGTTCGGTGACGGAGACCAGCATGATGTTCATGATGCCGATGCCGCCGACGAGCAGGCTGATGGCGGCGACGGCGCCGAGCAGGCCGGTCAGCAGCGTCGTCGTGCCGGTCATCGCCTCGGCGATCTGCGTCATGTCGTTGACGTTGAAATCGTCCTGGCGGCCGGGCACGATCTTGCGGCGCTCGCGCAGGAGATTTTCGACATCGGACTGCACCTTGGCCGTGGAGACGCCATCGCGCGCCGAGATGATGATCTGCGGCACGTTGGAGCTGCCGCTGATGCGCCGCTGGAATACCTTGACCGGCATGATCACGACATCGTCCTGATCGTTGCCCATGCCGGACTGGCCGCGTTTGGCGAGCACGCCGATCACCGGGCATGAGACCTTGCCGACGCGGATCTGCTGGCCTGTGGGGTCGGCGCTGCCGAAGAGCTGCGAGCGCACCGTCTCGCCGATGATGCAGCGCGACTGGCCGCGTTCCTCGGCGGGAGTGAACGTGCGGCCGAGCGCCAAATTCCAGTCCTGGGCGACGAAATAATCGTTGGTGGTGCCCGACACGCTGGTCGAATGGTTTTGGCCGCCGAAAATCACCGTCGCCGTGGACTGGTTGAGCGGCGCGACAGCCCTCAGGCCGCCGATCTGGTCGCGGATCGCCGCGACGTCCTTGATGCTGAAGCGCTTGGCCTCGGAGCTCGCCCGGCCGGGACCGAACTGGCCGGGACGGACGAACAGCATATTGGTGCCGAGCCGCGACAGTTCGGTCGAGACCTGCGCGGTGGTGCCGTTGCCGATCGTCACCAGCGCGATGACGGCGGCAACGCCGATGACGACGCCGAGCACGGTCAGGAAGGAGCGCAGCATGTTGCGGCTGATGGCCCGCAGCGCCAGCTTCAGCGTCTCAAAGAACATGATCCGCCCTCCTCCGGTGCTCGACCTCAGTCTCCAGCTTGCCGTCGACGAAACGCAGCAGCCGCTGGGCATAGCCGGCGATATCGGGCTCATGGGTGACCATGACGATGGTGATGCCCTGCTCGCGGTTCAGCCGCGTCATCAGGTCCATGATCTCGACGCTGGTCTTGGTATCGAGATTGCCCGTGGGCTCGTCGGCCAAAAGCAGCGCCGGCTCGGTGACGATGGCGCGGGCGATGGCGACGCGCTGCTGCTGGCCGCCGGACAGTTCCTGGGTCTTATGATGTTCGCGGCCGGTGAGGCCGACCAGCGCCAGGGCTTCGCGGGCCCGTTCGCGCCGCTCACGCACCGCCATGCCGCGATAGATCAGCGGCAGCTCGACATTTTCGACGGCCGAGGTGCGCGACAGGAGGTTGAAACCCTGGAAGACGAAGCCCAGCATATGGCGGCGCAGCAGCGTCAGCTGGCTGCGGTCGAAGCCGCTGGTCGGAATGCCTTGGAAGATGTAGTCGCCTGATGTCGGCACGTCGAGGCAGCCGAGGATGTTCATCGCCGTCGACTTGCCGGAGCCTGATGGACCCATGATTGCAACGAATTCATGGGCATTGATCGCCAGGTCGACGCGGTCGAGCGCGCGGATCGCCGCCTCGCCCTCGCCGTAGATTTTCGAGACCTGCCTGAATTCGATGAGCGGCGGGCTTGCCATCCGTCTCTCCGCCTAGTTCGCACGCGTCGTGGCGTCGGTCACCAGTGCGTCGTCCTGCTTGATGTCGCCGGAGACGACCTGAGTGAACTGGCCGTCGGATGAGCCGACCTGGATGATAACGGGCGCTGGGTGGCCGTTGCGCAGCACCCAGACGCGGCGCTGCGCGCCCGTCAGCGCCGAACCGGCATTGTTGTTGCGCTGGCGTGGCGGGCCGAAGATACCGAAAATGCCGCGGCCGCGCCTTTCGGCCTGCGCCGGGGCGTAGCGTAGCGCGGCGTTCGGCACCATCAGCGTGTCCTTGACGGCCTCGACGGTGACATCGGCCGTCGCCGTCATGCCGGGGCGCAGCAGCAGATCGGCATTGTCGACCGACAGCACCGCCTTGTAGGTCACGACATTATTGACCACTTCGGAGGCGAAGCGGATCTGCTCGATTTCGGCGGGAAAAGTCCGGTCGGGATAGGCGTCAACCGTGAACTTCGCCTTCTGGCCGACGGCGATCTGGCCGACATCGGCTTCGTCGACATCGACCTGCAGCTCCATTTTCTTCAGGTCGCCGGCAATGGTGAAAAGGATCGGCGCCGAAAGCGAGGCGGCAACGGTAGCGCCCGGATTGACCGAACGGGTGAGGATGACGCCGTCGATCGGCGAGATGATCTTCGCCTTGGCGAGATTGACTTCGGCAAGCTGCAGGTCGGCCTCCGAGGCCAGCACTTCGGCCTCATTGATGTCTTTGGCGGCAACGGCGGAATCATATTTGTAGGTGGCGTCGTCGAGGCTCTGCTGGGTGGAGACATTGCTCCTGACCAGGCTCTTCAACCGCTCGAGCGAGGTGCCCGCCGATTGCATGTCGGCATTGGCCTTGACGACGTTCGCCTTGGCCGAATTGAGCTTGGCGCGCGAACTCTTCACATCCGCCTCGAGCTTGTTAGTGTCGAGAAGGGCGAGCACCTCGCCTGATTTGACCGTGCTGTTGTAATCGACATTGACGTCGCGAACCGTGCCGGAAAGCTCGCTCGATATATCCACCTGCTCGGTCGGCTGCACCGAGCCGGTGGCGGTGACAAGCACGGTCAAGTCGCCGCGTTTTGCCGGCTGGGTGGCGTAGCTCACTTCACTCTGCCCTCTGCCCATATAGACATAAGCGGCACCTGCGGCGGCGGCGATGACGAGGAGAAGAATGAGCAGGCGCTGACGCCAGCGGCTGCGCCTGCCCTGACGTCCCGACGCGGCAAGGATCGCTGCGAGGTCGGACGCTTCACCTGTCTTTGCTCCGGTTTCGCTGCCGCTTACGATTTTGTTCATGCTGTCCTCGATCAGTGCCGCTTGCGGCCTCTGCGGTGAAATAATCACAACTCAGATGAACCGGCGATTAGCGTTGCCGCGGAAGTGGCACGGAATTGCGGATGGGTGAAATGAAATATTGGTAAGGAAAGTCAAGTTTTGGGTGCGCCTGAGCATGTCGCGCAATGTGTGCCGCGGTTTTGCGATCACGACATGCGGCCAACCCAAGACCTAAAGCCCGGCAAGCGATGTCGATCGCGACGCGCTTTAGCGCCCGTCAGTTCGCATCCTCGACAAATTGGCCGGCGCCGGGCAAAGGATGCAGCCAGGGTTCACGCCGCTTGATCCAGACTTCATGGCCGGGCGCAAGGTCGGTCGGCGGCGTGTCGAGCGAGCCCAGGCGGAGCTCCGCCTCATCGTCTCTGAGGCAGAAAAGCCGGCTGCCGCAAGCAGGGCAGAAGCTGCGGCCGGCGAACGTGGCGATCTCACCGCTGTGGAAAAAAGCCTGACGTGGCCAGACCGCGAAGAACACAAAGGCGGAGCCGCTCGATTTGCGGCAATCGGCGCAGTGGCAGAGGCCGACGCGAAGCGGCTCGCCTTCCACCCTGTAGGCGACCGCTCCGCAAAGGCAGCCTCCGGTTCGGATCCTCATAAAGCGCCGTCAGGCGTCGAGATTGGTCGGCAGGCCCGGCGGGCGCCGCTTCGCCGCCATCAACAGGTCGAGTTCGGTCGCCGACGGGCCGAACTTGTCGTAGAGGCGCTTTGCCTCCTTGTCATCCAACCGGTATTTCCTGGCAAACTCGCCGATGCTGTAGGGGCGGCCACGCAACACTCTCCGCGCCGGGGTCGCCGTATTCGGTGCGTCGGTCATGGTTTTCTCCTTTTCGTCACGTCCCCTTTAAGCTAGTGCGACCCGTCGATTTGGAAAGAGCCGGCGCGCCGCATCGAGGCTTCCGGCATGGGGGAATGCGGTTGTTTTCCTGGAACCTTTTCGCCAATATGTGGGTTATCGGACCGAGGTTGCGGGCCGCGCCAAGCGGACGCGGCGGTGCCGGAGAACATCGGGATTTTTCCGCTTTCTCCCGATGGCCAACGAAATGGCAGACGAGTTCCCTACCCGCCCGGTCCGTTTCCTCATCCCACTGCTCGCGGAATATCAAGCCTCGATGAAGCTCGCCTCGAACAGTTCTCGCGCATAGGCATCATGGGTGACGCCGGCCTGCAGATCCTGCTTCGTAAGCTCGTCGACGAAACAGCCGTTCTTCATGATCAGCACCCGATCGCACATATGCGCGATAACCGCGAGGTCGTGGCTGACAAGCAGATAGGTCAGTCCTTTTTCCTCGCGCTGATCGGCAAGCAGATTGAGGATTTCGGCCTGGATCGAGACGTCGAGCGCCGATGTCGGCTCATCGAGCAGCAGGATGGGCGGCGACAGGATCAGCGCCCGGGCGATCGCCACGCGTTGCCTTTGGCCGCCGGAAAGCTCATGCGGAAAACGATTGGCGAAGCTCGCCGGCAAGCCGACCTGGACCAGTGCTCTTTCGACCTTCGACCAGATATCGGAATGCCCCATGGCGCGCAGTGGCTCGGCGAGCGCGGTGCCGATCCGGTGGCGCGGATGCAGAGAGCCGTAAGGGTCCTGAAAGACCATCTGGGCGAATTTCAGCTCTTCGCGGGAGCGCTTTCTTCCGATCGGTTTTCCGCCAAGCTCGATGTGACCGGTCCAACCGGACTCCATCCCGGCGAGGCAGCGCAGCACCGTCGATTTGCCGCATCCGGATTCACCGACAATGCCGAGCGTCTCCCCCTGGCCGACCTGAAAACTGATGCCCCTGACGACATGGTTGCTTGATTTGCCGGAGGCAAAGACGACATCGAGGTCACGCACATTGATCATTGCGCCGTCTCCAGATCGAGTTTCGCCCTGTCGAGAACCGCAAGCCGGCGAACCGGGTTCTTCGGATCGGGCAGCGCTGCTATCAGCCCGCGGGTATAGGGGTGGCGGGCGTCCTCAAGGCTGGTTAGGGTTTCGACGATCCGGCCGGCATACATGACGATGATGCGCTCGCAAAAGGCGGCCACCATGCGAATATCGTGGCTGATCAGGAGCAGTCCGGAATTGTTCTCGCGCACCAGTTCGTCGAGCAGCAGCAGCACGTCCTTGCGGACGCTGACATCGAGAGCCGAGGTCGGTTCGTCGGCGATGACAAGCTTCGGCCGCGCCAGCAGCATCATGGCGATCATCACCCGCTGGCCCATGCCGCCCGATATCTGGTGGGGATAAAGCGCCATCACCCGATCGGGGTCGCTGATACGGACGCGCTCCAGCATGGCGCGGGCCGCCTCAAACGCCTGTTTCTTGTGAAGACCGAGGTGAAGGCGTGCGGCTTCGGCGATCTGCTTGCCGATCGAAAGCACCGGGTTCAGCGAATAGCGCGGATCCTGCATGATCAGCGCGATATCCTTGCCGCGAAGCGCGCCCATCTGACGCTCGGTCTTTGACAGCAAAGGACTGCCGGCAAGATCCAGGCGTTCGGCCGAGACCACCGCGGCCGGCGGCAGAAGACGCATGATGGCGCGACCGGTCGTCGATTTGCCGGAACCGGATTCGCCGACGATGCCGACGCGTTCGCGGCCGACGTCGAAGCTGACATTGGAAACGGCGGGCACGGCGCCTCGCCCGAAGCGGACATTCAGCCCCTTGACGGAAAGAACGGGCTTGAGATCACGATCTTGCATGGCGGGGATCCAGAATGTCGCGCAGAGCATCTCCGGCGATGTTGAAGGCAAGGCTGGTGAGCAGGATGGCGATACCCGGCATGACGGCGACCCACCAATAATCGAGCATGAACTTGCGGCCGCTGGAGATCATCGCGCCCCATTCGGGGGCCGGCGGCTGGGCGCCAAGACCGAGGAAGCCGAGGGACGCCGCCGTCAGGATGATGCCCGCCATGTTGAGCGTCAGGCGAACGATCACGGAGGGAACGCACATGGGCGCGATATAGAGGAAAAGAATGCGGCTCGGCGAGGCGCCATAAAGGCGGGCGGCAACCACATAGTCGGCGTTTCTGACGACAAGGGCCTCGGCGCGCGCAAGCCTGGCAATCGGCGGCCATGCGGTCAGCGAGATCGCGATGATGGCCGTGGTCAAGCCGGCGCCAAGTGCCGCGGCAAAAGCCAGAGCCAGGATCAGCGACGGGAAAGAGAGAACGATATCGGTGGCGCGCATCAGCAGCGCATCGACGCGTCCGCCGAAGAAACCGGCAACGACGCCGATCAACAGGCCGATCGGCCCGACGATCAAGGAGATGGAAAGCACGGTCTGGATGGTGATGCGCGTGCCGAAGATGAGGCGGCTCAGGATATCGCGACCGAATTCGTCCGTGCCCGCCAGATGCGCGAGGCTCGGCGGTTGCAGGGCATCGCCCAGCGCCTGTATGGCCGGATCATAAGGCGCCAGAAGCGGCGCGAAGATCGCGATGAAGCAGAGAAGACCGAGGATGACGAACCCCGCAAGGCCAAGCGGCTCGTGGGCCAATTTGCGGCCGGCGCGCGCCAGCGACGCCGCCATGCGGCTCGACACACTGGGAGGGCGGATCTGAATCTCGCTGCGGATAACGTCGCTCATCGGGCCGCCTCCCTCATACGGGGATCAAACACGGCGTAAGCGACGTCGGCGAAGAAGTTCAACAGCATGAAAATGAATCCAACGATAATGGTGCCGGCGACGACGGCGTTCATGTCGCCGATCATCAGCGCGTTCGTCATGTACTGCCCAATGCCCGGCCAGGAGAAGACGATCTCGGTGACAACAGCGCCTTCGAGCAGCCCACCATAGGAAATGGCCAGGATGGTGATCAGCTGCACGGCAATGTTCGGCAGGACGTGATGCCAGATCGTGCCCAAGGGGCTCACACCCTTGGCACGGGCGGCGATGACATAATCCTGGCTCAACTGTTCCAGGGTGAAGCTGCGTGTCATGCGGGTGATGTAGGCCATGGCCGCATAGGCAAGGATGATGGCGGGAAGAATGATATGGCCGAGTGCATTCCAGAAGATTTCCGTCTCGCCCTGCAGCAGGCTGTCGACCAGCAACAGCCCGGTTTGTGGCGTCACGAGGCCTTCGTAGAAGACATCGATCCTGCCCGGCCCGCCGACCCAATTGAGGCCCGCATAGAAGATGACGAGCCCGACGATGCCGAACCAGAAGACCGGGATCGAATGACCGACGAGCGCAAGCACGCGGGCCGTCTTGTCGATGAAGCTGTCGCGAAACAGTGCGGCGACCAGTCCGAGCGGGACGCCGACGAAAGTGGAGATGATTACCGCCAGCGTCGCCAGTTCGAATGTCGCCGGAAACGCCTGGGCAAGGTCCGAAGAGACGGGATTGCCGGTGAGGACGGCGGTGCCGAAATCACCATGCGCCAACCCGTTCAGATAGAGGAAAAACTGCTGGTAGATCGGCAGATCGAGACCGAGACGCGCCCGCATCGCCGCATAAGCGGCGGGATCGGCGAGCTCGCCGACGATCGCGCCGACCGGATCGGTGGGCAGGATGCGGCCGATCACGAAGGTCACACATAAGAGGATGAACAGGCTGACCAGCAAATGCGCCAGGCGTCGGCCAAATTCGGCTACGGAGAGTTCCTTCATGATCGGCTGCCTCGGGAGTATTACTGGGTTTCAGACTTCGTGACGTTCTCGAGACGCGTCAGCTGGGTCGGATGCCCGATATATCCCTGGACCTTGCTCGACAGGACGATCGGCTCGAAGCGCTCGAACATCGGCAGCACGGCCGGCTTCTGTTCGACGAACATCTTCTGCATCTGCACGTAGAGTTCGCCGCGCTTCTTCGGGTCCGGCTCCATCGATGCCTTGGCGGTCAGGGCCGTCAGTTCGGGAATGTCCCAGGCCGAACGCCAGACGAAGTTGCCGGCATTGTTGGCTTCCTTCGAGTTGTCGGGATTGGACGAGAACTGCTCCATCGAGCCGAGCACGTTCGGCATATAGGCGCTGGTCTGCGGGATCAGCAGATCGAAATCCCGGGCGCGGTGGGCGGCGATGATTTCCGAGCCGTTGCCCTGCTGGATATCGATCTTGATGCCGACCTGGGCAAGCGATGCCTGGATGGCCGTGGCAAGATCGATGCGCGGCGTCTGCGCGATCGTCTTCAGCGTCAGCGAGAATCCGTCCTTGAACCCCGCTTCGGCCAACAGTTGCTTGGACTTTTCGACGTCGAGATGCCAATCGGGATTGGCGATCGCATATTCGAAATTCTCCGGAACGGGAACGTTTCTCGCCCGCCCGTAAGGACCCATGATCGTCTTCTCGATGCCCTTATAGTCGATGCCGTAGGCAATGGCCTCGCGGACCTTGGGGTTGGAAAGGTATTGGTTGCCGGCATTCATCGACAGCACGTAGAATCCGCCTGTCGGAATCCGCTGGATCGTAAAGCCCTGCTTGTCCTTGAAGGTCGCGAGATCGGATGCGGTCAGCGCGCTGGCGATATCGATATCGCCGCGTTCGAGCATCAGCCGTTCGACCTGGCTTTCCGGAACATGCCGAACGATGACGCGCTTCATCTTCGGCGCGCCGGCCACATAATCCTTGTTGGCGTCGAGAATAACAAGTTCGTTCGGAGACCAGCGATTGAGCGTGAACGGACCGGAGCCGGCCGAATGCGTGCGCATCCAGGCATTTCCCCAGTCATTGTCGGCGACATGCTTCTGCACTTCGACGCTATCGACGACACTGGTGGTCGAGGTCGTGAGCCGGTAGAGCAGCATCTCGGCCGTCACCTGGCCGGAAAAATCGACGCGGACCGTCTTGTCGTCGACTGCCGTGACGAGCTTGTCGATATTGTCCTTGTCATAGCCGATGCGCTTGAGGTTGGCGGCGGCTGCCTGGTCGAGCTTCAAGAGCCGTCCCAGCGAATAGACGACATCTTTTGACGTTACCGGATTGCCGGTGGCGAAATTGGCTTGGCGCAGCGTGAAGGTGATGCCCTTGTCGTCAACCTTCCAGCTTTCGGCCAGCTGCGGCACGATCTTGCCATCCGGCGTGCTGTTGACCAGCCGGTCGTAGAGATTCGACATGATCTCGACCGCTTTTCCCTCGGTCGCCTGATGCGGGTCGAGGGACAGAACCTGCGCCAGCGATGTCCCGATCACCAGCTGATCCTTCGGCGTGGCGGCGTATAGCTGCGGTGCTGATATCGTCAGGGCGCCGATCACGGCGCCGACGAACAAGCCCTTAGAAAAATGCTTCATTGTCAGTCCTCCCTAGACTACTATAAGAGACATATTATGTCGCCCGTATGTCGTATTATGATTTATCGAAGTCTGATATGATTTGCAAGACCCGAGCGGGAGACTTGATGCAAAGGGATTGGGGAACGGACTATGACAACACTCGGCCGTGGTCGGCAAAGACTGGCGCAGCAGGTCATCGATCAACTGCGGGCACAGATCGAGACGGGGAAGCTGCGGGTCGGCGACCAGCTGCCGACCGAGCCGCAGCTCGAATCGACATTCGGCGTCAGCCGCACCGTGGTGCGCGAGGCGATTGCCGATCTGAGGGCAGCAGGCTTCGTCAAGCCGATCCAGGGCAAGGGGGTCTTTGTCGCGGATCCGAAGACGCATTCGGTCCTGTCACTGACGCCGGTGGAAATCAAAAGCATCCCAGAAACCCTGGAATTGTTGGAGTTTCGCATGGCCGCCGAAGGTGAAGCGGCCGCAATCGCCGCCTATCGCCGCACAGCCGAGCAGGAGGCTGCGATCCGCGATGCCAACCGCAAAATGGCGCAACTCATCGAAACCGGACAGCAGACGGTGGAGGCGGATTACGCCTTCCACATGGCGATTGCGGCTGCCACCAACAACCGATTCTATGTCGACGTGCTGCGCCATTTCGGCGCCCGGGCCATCCCCCGCGGCCAGTTTCCGACGCTGCCCGAAGCCAATGACCGAGACTATCTCCAAAAGGTTTATGCCGAACATGTCGAAATCCTGTCGGCCATCGCCGATCAGGATCCGGAACGCGCTCGCCAGGCGATGCGCGCGCATCTGATGGCCAGCCAACGCCGCTACCGCATGCTCGCCGAGCAGCAATAGGGCTCGACACTCTCCAAAATTCATATTATGTCATATGACATTGTGCAATTTCGAGAGAGACTCAAATGTATCTGGGAACACAGGTGGCCGCGCGGGATGACGACGATTATCGCATCTTCGCGCAACTGGGCGTGAAGCATATCAGTGCCGACCCGCCGGGAAAGCCGAGCAGCTGGACACTTTCCGACATCGAGCGGCATCGCGACAAGGTCGAGAGCTTCGGCCTGATCCTCGACATGATCCAGTTGCCCCTGCCCTCGCAGCCGATCGAGAAGGCGTCCTATCCCGATATCCTGCTCGCCGGACCTGATCGCGACCGACAGATCGACGCCGTCTGCAAGATGATCGAGAATGTCGCCGCAGCCGGCATTCCCGCCGTCAAATATAATCTCAATCTGATCGGCATTCCGCGCACGCCGGACGAACCGGGACGCGGCGGCTCGCTGAACGCCAGCTTCCGCTGGGAGAAGACGGACCAGCAGGCCGCGCCCGGCCTTGCCGGCGTTCTCTCCGAAGACGAAAACTGGGAGCGGATCGACTATTTCCTCGAACGCGTCGTTCCCGTTGCCGAAAGCAACCGTGTCCGGCTCGCCTGCCATCCGCACGATCCCTATACGCCGCCGGGCTACCGCGGCGTCACGCGGGTGCTGGGTACGGTGGAAGGCCTGAAGAAATTCGTGCTGATGCGGGAAAACCCGTATCACGGTCTCAATTTCTGCCAGGGCTCAGTCGGCGAGATGCTCGAAAATCCGGGCGAAGAGATCGACGACATCATTCGCTGGTTCGGCCAGCGCGGCAAGATCTTCAATGTTCACTTCCGCAACATTCGCGGCGGCAAGCTTTCGTTCATGGAGACCTTCCCGGATGAGGGCGACATGGACATGGTTCGCTCGGTCAGGATCTACAAGGAAGTCGGCTTCAAATACATGCTGATGCCGGACCATGTGCCGACCGTCAGCGGCAAGGACCCTTCCGCCACCGCCTTTGCCTTCTGCTACGGCTATATCGCGGCACTTCTGCAAGCGCTCGAAAGCGCCTGACTATTTTCAACAGGTCAAGAATAGGAATTCATGATGAACCCGATTGAATTGAAGAAGGCCGTCGGCAGTGGTCTCCTCTCGTTTCCGGTGACGCATTTCGACGATCAACTCAAGTTCGACGAAGCCAAGTACCGCCGTCATGTCGAGTGGCTTGCAGGATATGACGCGGCCGCGCTGTTTGCCGCCGGCGGCACCGGTGAGTTCTTCTCCCTCAATCCCGCCGAGATTCCACAGGTCGTCCGGGCCGCCAAGGCGTCGGCGGGCAAGACGCCGATCATCTCGGGAACCGGCTACGGCACGTCGCTGGCGATCGAGATCGCAAAGGCGGCCGAGAAGGCCGGCGCGGACGGATTGCTGCTGTTGCCGCCCTATCTGATGTTTGCCGAACAGGCCGGGTTGATTGCCCACGTCAAGGCGGTCTGCCAGTCGGTCGGCATCGGCGTCATCGTCTATAACCGCGACAACGCCATTCTTTCGGCCGAAAGCATTTCCCGCCTGGCGGAGGAATGCCCGAACCTGATCGGCTTCAAGGACGGCGTCGGCGATGTCGACAAGGTCATTGAGATCACCACCCTGCTCGGCGACCGTCTCGTCTATGTCGGCGGCATGCCGACCCATGAGGTCTATGCCCAAGCCTATTTTGCCGCCGGCGTGACGACCTATTCGTCCGCGGTCTTCAACTTCGTGCCTGCACTGGCCCAACGCTTTTACGGCGCCTTGCGCACCGGCGATCAGGCGACCGTCGACGAGATCCTGAAGAGCTTCTTCTTCCCCTTCGTCGCCTTGCGCAACCGCAAGAAGGGATACGCCGTCTCGATCATCAAGGCCGGCCTCCGGGTGCTCGGGCAGAATCCGGGGCCTGTGCGCCCGCCTCTGACGGATCTCACCCCGGACGAGCTCGCGCTGCTGGAGAAGATCGTCCAGGCCAACGGCGTCGAACGGATTGCGGCGGAATAATATATCGCGGCAGCAGGCGGCCGGGACGTCCCGGCCGTCCGCACTCCGGCGGATCGCCATCCGCCGGAGTGCGGACCGATCATCCAACAATCAGCGCAAATTGAACATGCAAGGGGCTGCTATCGGCGATCTCCTGGGCCGAGGATTCGCTACAGCGCCACACCAGTGCCGCGATCGAAGACATGCACTTGGTCACTCGTAATACTCGCCTCGAAGACGGCGCCGTAACGGGCGGGATATTCGCCGTCGACGATGGCGGTCACCTGCTGGCCGGCGAGGTCGAAGACGACATGGGTCTGGGCGCCGGTGGGTTCCACCAGCATCGTGCGGCCGGCGAGCGGCGTGCCGGCTGATATGCCGGGAACGAGATGTTCGGGGCGCAGGCCGATGGTGATGACCTGGCCGGGCCTGACCTTGCGGTCGGGGGCGATGCGGATTGCCGTGCCGTCCTCGAGGCGGGCGGCGGGTTCACCGTTTTCGCCGTCCACGGTGCCATCCAGCATGTTCATCGCCGGCGATCCGATGAAGGCGGCGACGAAGAGATTGGCCGGCTTCCTGTAAAGTTCGAGCGGTGTGCCCTGCTGCTCCACCCTGCCCTGATTGAGCACGACGATGCGGTCGGCCAGCGTCATCGCTTCGATCTGGTCATGGGTCACGTAGATCGACGTCGTCCTGACCTTCTGGTGCAGCGTCTTGATTTCCGAGCGCATCTGCACGCGCAGCTTGGCATCGAGGTTGGACAGCGGCTCGTCGAACAGGAAGACGGCGGGATTGCGCACGACGGCGCGGCCCATGGCGACGCGCTGGCGCTGGCCACCGGAAAGCTGGGCGGGCTTACGGTCGAGGAGTTCGGCGAGATCCAGCATGCGGGCGGCTTCGGCGACGCGGAGCTCGATCTGGGGTTTCGCAACGCCGGCGAGCTTCAGATTGAAGCCCATGTTTTCCGCCACGGTCATGTGCGGATAGAGCGCATAGGACTGAAAAACCATGGCGATGTTGCGTTCGCGCGGCGTCATGGCGTTGACGACCTTGCCGCCGATCGCGATCTCACCATCGGTGATCTCTTCGAGGCCGGCAATCATCCGCAGCAGCGTCGATTTTCCGCAACCGGACGGCCCGACGAGTGCTACGAATTCCCCATCCTCTATATCAAGCGAGATGCCGTGGATGACGTCGACGGCGCCATAGGTCTTGCTGATATCGGTGAGTTCAACGGATGCCATGATTGCAGCTCCAATGGTTTGGGCAATGGTTCGGCTCAGGACTTCACGGCGCCGGCGGTCAAGCCGGCGATGATGTGTTTCTGGGCGACGAAAAAGACGATGATTGTGGGAAGGATGGTCAGGGTGATGAAGGCCAGCACCAGCTGCCATTCCGTGCCGTATTCGCCGCGATAGACCATGATGCCGAGCGGCCAGGGATATTTGGATTCCGAGTTCAGCATGATCAACGGCAGGATGTAGCTGTTCCAGCTGCCGACGAAGGAAATGATACTGACGGTGGCGACGATCGGGCGGGAAAGCGGCAGCGAGATATGCCAGAAGAAGCGGAGATAACCGCAGCCGTCGACAAAGGCCGCCTGAAACAATTCTTCCGGAAGATTGCGGAAGTAGTTTCGAAACAAGAGGATGCTCATGCCGAGGCCGAAGGCCACCTGCGGCAGCACCACGCCCCAATAGGTGTCGAGCAGGCCGAGGTCGCGGATGCGGATGAAGAGCGGCAGGATCGCGGTTGCCGCCGGAAACATCAGTCCGAGCAGGAAGTAATTAAGCAGGAACGACGAGCCGAAGAACCGGACATGGGCAAAGGCGAAGGCTGCCATGGACGAGACGATCAGCGTCAAAAGCACGGTGAGTGCGGCGATCACAAGCGAATTGCCGATCTGCAGCCAGTAGCGCTCACCGAAAAGAATATCGGTATAGTTCGCCCATTGCCACTCCGTCGGCAGGCCGAAGGGATTGGTGCGCAGGTCGCCCAGGGTCTTGAAGCCACCGAGCGCGGTCGTCAGCAGCGGCACGAGCACGATCGCGGCAATCAGGCTCAGCGATACGTAGAGATAGACGCGTGTCGACGTGCTCATGCGGATGGAGGAGCTCATATCAGTCATGGCGCATGAATATCCTTTTGTAACCGAAGGCGAGCGTCACGCAGATGACGAAGAGCACCACGCCGACGGCGCTGCCGAGGCCGACCTGCATGCGCATGACGCCATAGGTGTAGAGGAAGGTGACCATCGTCTGGGTGGAGTTGGACGGCCCGCCGCCCGTCAGCGGCATGATCATGTCGAAGAGCTGCAGCGAACCGACGACGGCAAAGAAGATCGAAAGACGCAAGGTCGAGCCGAGCAGCGGCAGGGTGACGTAGCGGAACTTCTGCCAGCCGGTGGCGCCGTCGATTTCGGCGGCCTCCAGCACGCTTTTGTCGACGGATTGCAAGCCGGCGATGAACAGCATCATGTGGAAGCCGAAATATTTCCAGACGATGACCCCAAGCACGGCATAGATCGCCACGTCCTTGTCGGCGAGCACGTAAGGGTTGGCGAAGCCGAAGAAGTTGGAAACGGCGGCAAACAGGCCATAGTCGCCATCATAGACGAAGCGCCAGATAAGGCCTGCGGCAACGTCTGCCAGCACATAGGGCAGGAAGAAGATCAGGCGGAAGCCGACGACACCCGGAATGCGGTGCGCCAGCATGGTCGCCAGCCAGATGGCCAGCGGCACCTGGATGCAGATCGAGATGACGATGATCAGGCCGTTATTGACCAACGCCTGGGTGAAAGCCGCATTTCGAAACAGAACCTGGAAATTGCGCAGCGCGATGAACTCGGTCGGCGTGCCGTAACCATTCCACTTGTAGAGGCTGTACCAGGCCGCCTCGCCCATCGGCATGATGACGAAGAGGGTGAAAAGCAGCAGCGCCGGCGGCAAAAAGATCAAAAGCACCGTCAGCCGGTCATGGGCGACCGAACTCCTGCTGTTTGCGGCTTTTCTTGCCGGCCTTGCGGCCGTCGTTATCGATGGGACTGAGATATTGGCCATGGTTCCTGCTTTCGCATCTCGTCGGCAGCAATCCCGGCGCCCGCTTTCAACAGGAGCGCCGGGAGGATCTGCAGGCGCTGGTTATTGTTCCAGTTCGAAAGCGTCCTGGATCATCTGGGCGCCGTCCTTGGAATTCATCTGACCGGAGACGATTTCCACCGATACGTCGTTGACAACACGGCCAACGGCCGCGCCGAGATCCTGGTCGAAATAGTTCTGATGCCAGGTCGAGCCGGCAAGCTGTTTTGCCGATTCGGCAAGCAGCGGGTTGGTGACGCCGTCACCGGCGCCGACGGCAACGGGCAGCAACATGCCGGCCTTGGCCATCGCCCGCTCGTTGTCGGCACTCGTCAGGAAAGCGAGGAAATCGATCGCTTCCTTGGAGGCCTTCTTGGTGACGGCCCAGCCGTTCAGACCGCCGAGCGTATCGGTCGGCTTACCGGCGCCGCCATCGACCGCCGGGAAGGCGAAACGGCCGATATTGTCGGGTGCGAGGCCCTTGCCGTCGCCGGCATTCTTGCGCTGATTGGCCTCGGTATTTTCAAAGCCGAGGATGATCGCTGCCTTGCCGTCACCGAAAACCCCGAGCGCCTGCGGCCAGGTCGAACCGAGATAGCCGGGCTGGAAAGGTTCGAGCTTTCCGAGTTCGGCAAGATCGTCACCAGCCTTGATGATCGCCGGATCGAGGAAACCTTCTCCCTGTCCCGTCTTGGCCGCTTCGAAGACCTTCTGGCCGCCTTCGCGCATGACGAGATAGCTCCAGTAGAAGTGGATCGGCCACTTCTCACCGCCGCCGCCGGCGATCGGCACGATGCCGGCCGCCTTGATCTTCTTCACCGTGTCCAGAAAATCAGCCCAGTTCTTGATGTCCTCGGCCTTCACCCCGGCCTTGGCGAACAGTTCCTTGTTGTAGAAAAAGCTGACCAGGCCGACCTTGTAGGGAATGGCCCAGGTCTTGCCGTCGAATGTCAGGCCGCTGACCGAAGCCGGGCTATAAGCGCTGCGCAGCTTGCCGCCATCGGCATCGAGTGCCGCTGTCACATCCTGGAGCGCGCCGGTCTCGGATTGCTGCTTCAGGACGCCGCCGCCCCAGCTGAAGAAGAAATCCGGCACGTCGTCGGACTGCAGCAAGGTCGGCAGCTTGGCCTTGAAGGCCTCGTTTTCGAGAAACTGCATCTGGATGTCGACGTCGGGATGCTGGGCTTCGTATTTCTTGACGATGTCTTCCCAGGCCGCGACGTATTTGGGGTCGAGCTCGAGATGCAGCCACTTGACCACCGTCGTCGCCGAGGCCGCACCTGCCCCGGCCAGCAACATGCCGGCGGCCGCGGCCATGGATGCGATGCGTCTGCCGCCGAGACCGGCGCTCTTCAACATAAAATTCATGATTTTTCCTCCCAGGGGCCTGTCCTCACAATTTTTCCCCTATGCGGATTAATTCAACGGAGCTTTGACGCAATGTCAACCCAATGCCTGTATTTTTATCAAATGCGCTTGACATAGCCGCCGAATTGCCCGCTATTTATTTCGTAACCCGTTAAAAATATTTGGGTCCCGACCCAACGAAACGATCGCCTGGCTAGACCCAATGAAGACCGCAGATCCAGAATTAATGCGCGCGATCAATCGCTTGAACGTGCTCGATACCGTCCGGCGCCATGGTCCGATCTCGCGTATCGAGATCAGCGAGCGCACCGAACTCTCCACCACGACCGTTTCCGCCATCACCGCCTCGCTGCTCGACGACGGGCTGATCCTGCCGCGTCATGAAGGCGATATCCGCAACGAGGCTGTGCGTGGGCGCCCGCGGGTGATGCTGGAACTCAATCCCGATGCAGCCCGCGTGGTGGGCGCCAAGATCGCCGCCAACCGGATGGTCTTCGTCGTCACCAATTTCCGCGGCGACGTGCTGTCGAAGCTCGCTCTGCCGATCCGCATCGACCGGCAGCCGATCGGCGTCATCGCCGATCTGGTCGAGGATGGAGTGAGGCGCTGCGTCGTCGATGCCGGGCTGTCGCTGGAGGATGTTGACAGCGTCTGCCTCGGCTTTCCCGGCGTCATCGAGCACCGCACCGGCTACATCAGAAGCAGCCCGATCTTTCGCGACACCAATGTCGATTTCGCCGCCGAGATGTCGGCGCGGCTTTCGACGCCGACCATTGTCGAAAGTGACGCCCATGCCATCACGCTTGGCCATCACTGGTTCGGCAAGGCACGCGATCTCGAGGATATGGTGCTGATTTCGCTGGAACAGACGCTGGGGCTCGGCGTGTTGCACGGCAACAGCCTGTTTCGCGGCGCCGGCGGTCTCAGCCACAATCTCGGCGACCTCGTGCTCGGCATGGGGCCAAATGGCGTCGTGCGGCTTTTCAGCCAGGCCGGCGAAAGTGCCATCCTCGGCGAACAGCAGGCCGACGGGCGTTTTGCCGAAGCGATCCGCCTCGGTCGCGGCATGAACCATGCCCAGGCCCTGATCAAGGCCGATGACGACCGGCTGATCAGCGCCGCCATCCGCGCCGGCGAAGCGGTCGGATTGACGATTGCCAATATCGTCACGCTGTTTGCGCCGCCGCGGGTCATTCTTGTGGGATCGAGCCTGGCGCTCGGCGAACCCTTCCTCAACAGCCTGCGCGATGCCTATGCGCTCGCCATTCCGCCGTCGCTGCGCGGCGTGAGCGAACTCGTCTTCGACGATTCGAGCGATGATTTCTGGGCGCAGGGTGCGGCTGCGGTGGCGCTCTACGAACTCTACGAATCGCCCTGGAACACGACAGGGCCGGCGCTCTGACGGGCGGCACAATCAAGATTGAATGGAGGAATTCATGGACAAAGTCGGTATCGGCATCATCGGATGCGGCAATATTTCTGGCGCCTATCTCACGGCGATGGCGTCCTTCCCTATCCTGGACATCCGCGGCGTCGCCGATCTCAACCGGGAGCTGGCGGAAGCAAAAGCCGCGGAATTCAACGTTCCCGTCAAATCGGTCGAGGAGCTTTTCGCCGACCCCAAGGTCGAGATCATTGTCAACCTGACGATCCCGAAGGCCCATGTTGCGGTGGCGTTGCAGGCGCTCGAGGCCGGCAAGCACACCTATTCGGAAAAGCCGCTCGGGATTAATTTCGCGGAAGGGAAAAAATTGGCGGAGGCCGCCAAGGCCAGGAATCTGCGCATCGGCGCTGCTCCCGACACCTTCCTCGGTGGCGGCCACCAGACGGCCCGCGCCTTGATCGACCAGGGCGTCATCGGCCAGCCGGTCGGCGGCTCAGCCACCTTCATGTGCCCGGGCCATGAGCGCTGGCATCCGAACCCGGCCTTCTTTTACGAAGTCGGCGGCGGGCCGATGCTCGACATGGGCCCCTATTACATCACCGATCTCGTCAATCTTCTCGGACCTGTTGCGCAGGTTGCAGGCTTTGCGACGACGCCGCGATCGGAACGGCTGATATCAAGCGAACCGCGCAATGGCGAGCGCATTCCCGTGCATGTGCCGACCCATGTTGCCGGCATGATGGCTTTTGCCAACGGCGCCGTCGTCCAGATCGCCATGAGCTTCGATGTCGCCGGCCACAAGCATGTGCCGCTCGAAATCTACGGAACGGAGGGCACGCTTCTTGTGCCCGATCCGAACAAGTTCGCCGGCCCGGTGGAATATCTGAAGAAGGGTGGTTCGTTCGAGGACCAGCCGGTCACAGCGCCTTATGCCGACGGCAATTATCGCTCGCTCGGCGTCGCCGACATGGCGCATGCCATCCGCTCCAACCGGCCGCATCGGGCCAATGGCGATCTGGCGCTGCATGTGCTCGAAGTCATGGAAGCGTTCCATACCGCAGCCGCGACCGGCCGGACAGTGGTGATCACCACGGCAACGGAGCGCCCTGCCCCCTTGTCCGATTCCATCGTCGACGGACGACTGGCGAAATAAGTTTCAGGAGGAAAGACTATGCGTGAAGCACTGATCGTCTGGGGCGGCTGGAGCGGGCATGAGCCGCAGGAATGCGCCGAAATCATCAAGACCATGCTCGAGGAAGACGGTTTCAAGGTCTATCTCGAACACGGCACCGAGGCTCTTGCCGATCCTTCCGTCCATGATCTCAGCCTCGTCGTGCCGATCATGACGATGTCGAAGATCGAGAAGGAGGAGGTGAAGAACCTCGCCGCGGCAATCGAAAGCGGCGTCGGCATTGCCGGCTATCACGGCGGTGCGGGCGATGCCTTCCGCGATTCCGTCGACTATCAGTTCATCATCGGCGGCCAGTGGGTGGCTCACCCCGGCAACATCATCGACTATACCGTCAACATCACCCGACCCGACGACCCTCTCGTCGAAGGGATCGCCGATTTCCCTTATACGTCAGAGCAATATTACATGCATGTCGACCCCTCGAACGAGGTTCTGGCGACGACGAAATTCACCGGCGAGCACGCCTACTGGATCGACGGCGTCGTCATGCCGGTCGTCTGGAAACGGAAATACGGCAAGGGCCGCGTCTTCTATTCCTCGCTCGGCCATCAGGCCAAGGAGTTCGACGTGCCCCAGATGAAGACCATCTTCCGCCGCGGCGCCAACTGGGCGGCGCGGTAAGGTTGTCCGGTTTGGACCCGAGACGCAGCCCCTCACCCTAACCCTCTCCCCGTAAACGGGGCGAGGGGACGTGCCCTGCGAGAGGCCAGTGGGGAACGGAGAGTTTGCGACATATCCCCTTCTCCCCGCCTGCGGGGAGAAGGTGGCGGCAGCCGGATGAGGGGCAGGCGGCGATCTCATCGGGCGAGCAGACCCCGCGCTCACCCAATAATCAGCGCAGTCCCATAGAGCCCCAATGCAAACACCGTATGAGCCAGCAGGTTGAAGCAGCGGACCTTGTTTGGGGTCGGGTGTTTGGAGGCGGCCCAGCCGATGCCGAGGCCCGGCTGCAGCAGGAACCACCCTGCCCCGACGGTGACGATGCCGAAGATCCAGGCGGGAAGAAATGTCGGGGCCGCCAACCAGGCGGAGCCCATGATGATGGCAAAGATCACCCCATAGAGAATGCCGACGGCGTAATGGCTGATCCAGCCGAGCGCCAGTTCATTGGCATAGGGCTCGGCATCGGCGATGCTGTCGTGAAAGACCTTGCCGCGGCGAAGGTGCCAGAACCATCGGCCGACCGGTGCCCAGTTGGGCGCCGCCTGGCCGAACTGGGTGAGCAGGATCGCCCAGAGGTCCATGAGGATGGTTGCGCCGGCGCCGATCACCAGGCCGCGCCACAGAATATCGAACATTGGGAATCACCGGAAAGCGTTGCGATTGCAGGAGGCTACAAAACCATTGCAGACGCGTCGGCGCAATGGCTCCGGTGAATTCACCGCCACATCAAGCAAGGATTCCGAGGTTAACCCGGTTGCGGTCCGCCCTCGCCCTGCGTTTCCCCCGCGCTGCTGCCGATATCGCCGCTGATATCCTTTGCAAACCTCCGCATGAGCCGCACGAGTTCATTGAAGTCCTGCTCGTCCCAGGTCTCGAAGATGGCGCGGCCGATCCGCTCGCGGGCGACATCGATGCGATCGGTCATTGCCTTGCCCTTGGGGCTGATGACCGCCTCGCGCACGCGCCGGTCGGCGGCACTGCCGCGGCGCTCCACCAGATCGAGGCTTTCGAGCTTGGCGACCTGGCGGCTGACGGTGGTGTAGTCGCGTCCGGCGCGGTCGGCGAGTTCGACCACCCCGATGGGACCGAGCCGCTCTATCGTGACCAGCAGCGGAAACAGGGCGCGATCGAGCGAAATGCCCGCCTCGCGGACCATCTGCTCGTCGCGCTGCGGGCGGTTCATGACGCTGACGATCTCGATCAATGCTCCATGCAACTCGCGCAGCTTCTCGCTTATATGTGTATTTTGCACATTCTTTGTTGACGCCATGCCGATTCTCCTATTATGTGCATAATACACATATGGAGAAAACAATGACAGAGAATTCGACAGTCGACGTGCTGATATCGGGCGCCGGTGCGGCCGGCCTGACGCTGGCGATCGAGCTCGCGCGGCGCGGCGTATCCTTCCGCCTGATCGAGAAATTGAACGACCCGTTCCGCGGTTCCCGCGGCAAGGGCATCCAGCCGCGAACCCAGGAGGTCTTCGAGGATCTCGGCATTCTCGACCGGATCGTCGCACTCGGCGGCGCCTATCCCCGACAGCGGGAATATCGCGATGACGGCAGCTTCTGCGAATCCGACGCCGTGGTGGGTGAGGAGCCGACGCCGGCCGAGCCCTATCATCTTCCGCTGATGGTGCCGCAGTTCCTCACCGAAGGCGTGATGCGCGGGCGCCTGCTCGAGCTTGGCCACCGGCCCGAATTCGCCAGCGAACTCATCGGCTTCGAACAGGATGAGGCCGGCGTGACTGCGCGGCTCAGCGGTCAATCCGGCGAAGAGACCGTCCGCGTGCGCTGGCTGGTCGGCGCCGACGGCGGCCGCAGCTTCGTGCGCCATGCGCTCGATGTCGGTTTTCCCGGCAAGACGCTCGGCGTGCGCGCCATCGTCGCCGATGTCCTTCTAACCGGACTGGATCGCGACTCATGGCATCGCTTCGGCCAAGGTGACATGCAGCGGCAAATCGCGATTTGCCCGCTCGCCGGAACGGATCTGTTCCAGATCCAGGCACCCATCCCGCTCGAAGGCGAGGTCGATCTTTCCGCGGCAGGCTTGTCCGCCCTGGTCAAGGAGCGCAGCGGCCGCGACCACATCGAGGTCCAGTCGGTCTCATGGGCTTCGGCCTTCAACATGAATGCAAGGCTTGCCGATCGCTACCGGCTGGGCCGCGTCTTCCTGGTTGGCGATGCCGCCCATACGCATCCGCCGACCGGCGGACAGGGTCTCAATACCAGCGTTCAGGACGCCTATAATCTCGGATGGAAACTGGCGGCAGTCGAAGCGGGCGCCCCCGACGCGCTGCTCGACAGCTACGAGGAAGAGCGCCGCCCCGTCGCAGCGACGATGCTCGGTCTCGCCACCAGTCTTCTCGACGCTCTCAAACGCGGCGAGATGCGGCGCGGCCGCGAGGTCCATCAACTCGACATCGGCTACCCCGAATCCTCCTTCGCGCTGGAAAAGCCGGAGCGACATGGCGGCCTGCTTGCGGGCGACCGTGCGCCGGATGCGCCGATGCGTGGCGCCGCCGGCCAGCCGGTGCGTCTGTTCGAGCTGTTCAAGGGCGCGCACTGGACGCTGCTCGGTTATGAAGTCGAGCAAGCCGCCTTGCCGCCGCGCACAGGCCTGCACATCCACCGGATCGGGCGGGGCGGCGATCTGATAGACGACGGCGGCCATTTCCGTGACACCTATGCCCCCACAGCGGGCGACTGGGTGCTCGTGCGTCCGGACGGCTATGTCGGCGCCATCGTCGCCTCCGCAGATGTGTGGGCGCTGGAGGCCTATCTCGCGAATGTCGGCCTGACGGGATAGGCGCCAATTCAAAGAGGCCCGGGGTCATCGCCGGGTCCGATAACAGGCGGCGCGGAGCCCCGGCTGCGGGAAAACCACCGCGATCGCGGACGAGCCGGATGTGTACGCCTATGCGGGTTTTTCGGAACGGGCGCATGTCACGCGGCCGATTGCCGCTCCGGATCGCCTCCGTTTCAGAGGGCGTCGCGCTCGTATCGCGGCGTCCAACCGCGGGCCATTCCGCGGCTCATCATGCTTTCCGCCAGCGCCAGTTGCTGGCGGAGATGTTTGCAGTCGTCGAGCAGCGAGCGTATCGCCGCCTTGGCATTGTCGTCATGCCAGGCAAGCACGGCTTCGACTTCCCAAGCCTGATCGGGCCAAGCTTGATCCGAGGAGGCTTGATCAGGCCCAGCTCGGTCGGACAATGCCTGTTTCGTGCTTGCCCGATTGGGTTCCAAGATCGTTGCCGGCTGCATCAGTTCAGCGCCAGCGGCAATTGAACCGGACGCGGCAAAGGCGGCAGCGGCCGGCTGAGTTCGACCTTCTTCTGCCAGGCGGCACGCCGCAGCTGATCCCGCTCGCGCGCTGCGCGGGACGCTTCGACAAGCGCAAGGGCGTTGGCGATCACCTGTTCCGTATGCGTCATGATCATCTCCAATGTTCCTGTTTTGTTCTAAAATAGAACTTTGGCCGAAGAAGTCAAGCGCTGGGTGATTTCGGGTTCGGGACGGGCGTATCAAGCTGGCGGCTTGGGCGCGGCCAACATTCAGTCCGCAGCCTCTATGACGGCGATGCCCGCCTCCTGCGCCGCCCGGATGAATGCCGCCCGCACTTCGTCGGGCGGGAGATCGCCGATGATCGCATCCAGGCATGACTTGACGGCCTCGAGATAATCTTCGCCGTCATCGACGGGCCAGTCGTGCAAAAGCGTACGCGCGGCGTCCCACACAGAGTTGATAACGGCATAATGACCGAGCCCCATCGAGGCCAAGCCGACCGGTCGAAAATGTGCCGTCTGTCTCACTTTGCTACAGCTTTTCCCAATTTCGGTGGAGCTTATGAGTGCGATGCAATTTGCGTGCCGTTGCCAGGCTGGGTACAGCCGAAGCGTGGTGCACGGATTTGATGTTGGAACAGACGTGTCTCTCCATCCCTTCAGTCTCCCGGCCCTGCGGTGTCCCGGCCCGCCAGATCTCCCGGCGTCCTTGAAGATGAAACGCCTGAAGCCTGCTGAACGGCCGCCAGAGTCCTGCGATCAGCCACTAATCGATCAATTATGGTAAAAATCGGGTTCACATCCAGGGTTGACTGATTAAAACTCAAACATCTCCTTTCTATACTCCAAATGGTTTACAGCAACGCCATGTTTTTCTGAAAGAAAGAGCATTTATGATCATTCCTTGACTGTGCCATAGATGGACGGAGTTGCCTCCAGGTCGTACAATGCCGTCCATCTCTCACGCGGCGGATCTGGGAGGAGCGCGCGATGCCTATCTTCATGGACCGGCACTATCTCGAGGGAACGTCAGCCGCCGACGTCGCCCGGGCGCATCGCATGGATCTCGACATTCAGGATCGGTACGGCGTCAAGTTCCTCACCTACTGGTTCGATCAGCGGCGCGGAACCGCCTTTTGCCTGGTGGATGCGCCGGACGCGGAAACCGCGCAATGTGTGCATCGCGAGGCGCACGGCTTCGTCGCCAACGAGATCGTCGAGGTCGCCTTGTCAGCCGTCGAGGCTTTCCTCGGCCGCATTCACGATCCTGAACCGGCGCCCGGCCAATCCTCTGTCGACGTGGATCCCGGCCACCGGGCAATCCTGTTTACCGATATCGTCGGCTCGACCGCGATGACATCACGCCTCGGCGACCGCATGGCGACCGAAATGGTCCGGGCTCATGACGCGATCGTGCGCCGGTGCCTCAGCCAGAATTCAGGCCGGGAAGTGAAGCACACCGGCGACGGCATCATGGCGGCCTTTGCCACGACGGCTGCAGCGGTGGAATGCGCCATGGCGATTCAGCGCGAATTCGATCGTTACAACGGCGGAAACGCCGAGCCGATTCATATCCGCATCGGACTGGATTGCGGCGAACCAGTGGAGGACAGCAATGACCTTTTCGGCTCGACCGTGCAACTTGCCGCGCGTCTCTGCGCAGCAGCCTCCAGCGACCAGATCCTCGTCTCGGAGAATATTTTTCGGGAATACGGCGCCGCCGATCTTTTCGGTCACGCAACGCGCCGACGGCTCAAAGGGTTTTCGAAGCCTGTGCTGGCCTTCCGATGCGACTGGGCCAGTGCGGGCGCGGCCTAAGTCTGCTGAGAACCGACAACCGCCTGCCTCTTACAGGTGCTTGTCGCGGTGCTTTGTGGCCAAGAAATAGGCGATGGTCAGATCCGTAAATACCGAGACCAGAACGCGCCGCAACTGATGTTACGGCGCGTCCTCGCCTGCGGGATAGGCCCGTTGACGAGCCTATATCTCGTTAAGCATTGCCGACAGTTCGCTCGTTCATCAGCCGCTCGAATTTGGGGGCAGCCTCGACGTTTGCCAGCACGCCCGACATTTTCAGAAAACGCCGAAAATTCTCGCGCGTGGCGCTCAGCGGGAAACGGCCGCTGGCCGTATCCCTGCACGCCTTCAACAGCGTGTCATATGCCAAACCTCGTTTGTCCTCCGGCCATTCGTCCAGGAAATCCAGGATTTCATCGAGGCACGTGATTTCATCGATGAAATGCTTGCGATGAAGCAAAACCGGGTCAAACCGAGCTGAAGACATAGTATCCTCCCATTTATAATACTTTTTATGCTATAAATTTACTGAAAAAACGTGTTTAATTCAAGTCAAAATTGGTTACGTCACGCTCAAAACGCCATTGAAACTACTTCCATAATGGCAGAATAGCCCGATTAGATTAAAGAAGAATAGATTTGAACATCAATCGAGCCTCGACGCATCACGAAGTGAGATCGATTGATCAATGTAACGAATGCTTCAGATCAAGTGAGCGTGATCAAGCCGGCCGGAAGTTTTCGTATAGGCTCGTGTTGGCATAATAGGTTGCGACCATGACAATCTCGCAAGGAGAAGTTCAAATGAACCGATTTCTTTCATTTGTAGCCGCCGCAGCGCTGCTCGGTACATCCACGATTACTTCTGCCTGCACGTCGACGCCAAGGCCCGACAACCAGGATTTTCAATATCAACGCGATAGCTCGATAAACCCTGCCTGCGCGGGTGGATTCAGACCCGGCAATGCGCGCTCGTGCAGCTATTGAAGCACAGACGGCCGACATTCGTTCAACGCTTCGCTGCTGAGATTGTTTAACCGCCGAGGCGCAAGCAGCTGCTGAACCCTGCTTTGCAAGAAAACAGCCGTTGAACGACTGCGTCGCGAGAGAAGGCGCGCTGCAGCAATCGGAATGGTTAGGGAACCGCAAGCCCCGCCCCGCATTACGTCATCGGGTCACGGTTGGCTCGATCTAACAGGAGAACGGTTCCCCATGAACAATTTGATCTGGCTTGTCGGCGCTGTCGTTATCGTACTCGCGATTTTGAGTTTCTTCGGCTTTCGCTGATCGTCGCTGATGTAAACATGGCGGCTCGACCGCGCTTTCTCCGCCCGGCGATTCCGCCGAGTGCAACTGCAATGTCTTTTGCATTTAATTAAGAAGCGTCGAGGTCATCGAACGGCCGCCGTTTCTTCAACAATCCACAGAATGCCGAGTAAAGAGTGCATATCACCCCCTTCGACTTCCTTTACAATCCGTCGTTTCGGCCTCCGAGGCAGATCGCAAGGGGAACTCGATGGATCGTCTTATTGGCGCAGATGAAGCGGCTCAATCGGAAAAACGGGCTGCAAAGGCGGATCAACGGGATGGCCTTGCTCGGGATGTTACGACCATCAAACTCGGCGACTGCCTGCTGGGATACAAGGTCGTACAGCGACGCATGCGGGTCAGCCGCTGGAACCATTTCCGGGGCCGGGTGCGCGAGATCGAAAAACTGATCAGGCATCGTCACGGCGACATCGTGCCGGAGGCGGATGACGCATTGATCTACGTCGAGGTGATCGCCAGCCTCGCGTTCGTCGAATTCAGGCAAGAGTTCGTCGACGTGGTGCTTGGCTGGTCGGCGCGCTGGCTTCCATGGGCTGGAAAAGCCGATATAGAGGACATCATCTACGAGCGGACAAAGGTGCGTTTTTCCTCATTGTCCGCCGACGCTCTCGGTCATGCCCTGCATCTGAGTTACTCAGAGCGGAGCGCACTCGACATTCGCACCATTGGTGCATTCGATGTGCCGAAGCGGAAAAGAACAAAACTTCAAAACGAAAAGCGGCGGCAGCGGGACCGAGCCCGAAAAGAAGAGCGACGGCGTGCGGCAGGCGCGCTGCCCAGAGCTGACTATCTTGCCAACGCCCTTAGCCAAGCGCGCCCCTGGGAGGCTTTCGGCATCAGCCGCCGCACCTGGGAACGCCGCGGCAAACCGATGCCCGAGCCCGAGACGATTTTGGATTGCGGTTCGATTTCGCTCGCCGCATAGGCCAACAGCTCACAAATTCTCGGTCCTTAGCCGGCTGGTCCGAACCAGCTATTCATCGCATCTTGCAGACCATCCTGCGTCCCGTCACCCACCCACGCCACGTAGCCATCGGGCCGGATCAACACCGCGGCCGGCGCGGAAACAATGCCTAGTGCAGGCAGTTCCCATGGACCGTCATATCGGGCATCGACCAAGGTGACGCGGTCCGACCACGGCGTGATGTCGACGCTGCCGGGTGCGCCGAAATTCACGAGCGCTGGCCGTGCATTATGGAGGAGCGTAAAGAGACGCAAAGTACCATCCGGCGTGGCGAGCTCAAGGTCAGGCATGCGGCGGCCGAGCAGCGGATGGCCTTTGCCGAGATCGTAATGAATCGCCAGTCCGGACATCTCGGCCGCGATCCTTTTGCGAGGCTCCTCCATGCCTAGGAGCTCCGTTATCATCTCACGCAAGGCTTCCGTTCGATCGTCCGTCCGTTGCAACGCGACCTGCGCCATCGTCGCCCGCAACACCCGGGCGGCCACCGGATGCCGTTCGGCGTGGTAAGTATCGAGCAGGGCTTCAGGCGACATTCCTTTCACCACCTGGGCCAGCTTCCAACCGAGATTGACGGCATCCTGCACACCGGTATTGAGGCCCTGTCCGCCCACCGGAGAATGCACATGAGCGGCATCGCCGGCCAGGAACACCCTGCCCTCGCGGTATGCCGCCGCCTGGCGCGACATGTCGGTGAATCTGGAAATCCACTTGAGGCTATGGATGCCATAATCTGTCCCGCATGCGGCAATCAGGGCTTCCTTGAGATCGCTGAGCGTCGGTTCGCCCGTGCCGCCGACCGTCTTTTCCGTTACCATGACATTGATCGGGCCTTCACTGGCAAAGACGACCTTGCCGTCGCGAATTTCATATTCCTCCCGGCCGAAGGCATGCATGCCAAGCGCCGTGCGATGGATGCCCAATGGCGGCTCCTCCTCCATCTCGGCTTCGGCGAGAATGTTGCTGGTCGTCGCATCCCATCCTGGAAATTCTATGCCGGCAATCTTGCGAATCAGACTGCGGCCACCATCGCAGCCGACGAGATAACCTGCCCTGAGCGAGGCGCCGTCGGAGAGTTCGATGGTGATGCCGATATCGTCCTCAGCAAAACCCGTAACATCACGGGCGCGATAGATCGGCACCGCCAGCTCCTCGACCCAGCCGGCCAGAATGCGCTCGATATGCTTCTGCCGCAGCGCCAGCCCGTAATTGTGCCGGGTCGGAAAATCGCTGATATCCAGACGCGTGACCGCAAATCCCGTAACCTGGGCGATCTGCCCTTCGGCGAGGAACCGGTCGACGATCCCACGCTGATCGAGAACCTCGAGCGTGCGCGCACTCAAACCGCCGGCCCGCATACCGGCAAGCTCCTGGTTGGGACGGCGTTCGACGATCGCCACGTCGACGCCTGCCAAGGCCAACTCGCCTGCCAGCATCAGGCCTGTCGGACCTGCTCCCGATATCACGACGACATGTTCTTTCATCCGCAAACTCCCCTGGGCCTGGTGTCCCAATGCAATATCTCAAAGCCTCGGACAGGCGGCTTCTTCGCAATCTAAATGATCCCACCTACGTGCCGATTTTCTCTGTCGCAGGTTGTTCTCCCTATAATATTATCTTCTGACTGGTTGGAACGACTTGCGACAGGATTTCCGGCTTGCTTTCCAAAGCCATGTTGGTCGCCACTTGCGGATCTTTTGCCGAGGAGCGCGGGCCTTTCAACACGACCTGACCAGGTGCGCGCCGGATCTGGCAAGCACCTTTCCCGGTCATCATTCCCACGGCGGTCAATCCATTAACTGGTACAGCGCATCTCACTGCGGAGCCGTGGCTTTTTCCGGAATCGTCTCGGCTGCCGGTCGCTCGGACGGATCGGCGGGATGGCCATAGAGCGTGTAGACGGCGCCGGCTAGAATGCCCAAGACGAGAAGAGCGATGACGTACAGCATCATTCCGCGGATGGCCGTCTTCGGTGTCTTGTCCATCAGGATCTCCAAGATTGCTCAGCGGTCAAATTCACCGCGGGCACTTTTGGTTCCGGCGTAGCTTGCTCAATCTTTCCGTGGAGGTTGTTCAAGCGAGCAGCTACTCACGGAACGATCAGGTCCGGATCTGGTTTACCCCAAGACCCTGGTTTCTATGGAGGTCACCATGTGGGCAATCCTGATCGGAGCCGCTCTCATCATCGGCGGACTTCTTTTTCTCTTTACGTCGGCGCTTCGTCGAAATCCGAGTAATCCGCATCAAATGATGCCGCAAGGCGGCACGACGCTGGAACCGCGGCGCCAAGGCCTCAGATTCCTCGGGATATCCCAAAACTGGCCAGCCCTGGCGGTTATCGCAATCGGCGTACTTCTCTTGGCTTTCGGTGGATATTCGTGACATCCGAGCGCCCTTGATCGCCGTAGCTCCTTCGGCAAAAACCCGGCTTTCGCCGGGTTTTTGTTCAGGCACTACCAAGTCTGGCGACCGGTCCAATCATCGATGTCGCGTTTGATACGGTCCTTTTCGATGCCATACCGCTCCTGGATCTTGCCTTCCAGCTGGTCGCGCTTGCCGGCGATCTGATCGAGATCATCGTCGGTGAGTTTGCCCCACTGCTCCTTGATCTTGCCCTTCGCCTGCTTCCAGTTTCCTTCGATCCGATTCCAATCCATGGTCGATTTCTCCTCTTTGCTGATGAGAAGAAAACGGACCGCAGCGGAAGTTGGTTCCTGAGTTCTAACTGATTTCGTAAGCCGTCGCGTCACATGACAGAGGCTGGGGCGGGCCGGAGCCCGCCCTCCGTTCACATCAAACTGCGAACAAAGTCACCAGAATAAAGAGAATCGGCGAGGAAATCCGAAAGCGGAATCCCTTTCCTTAAAGGACAACAAAGTCCATCGTGACCCCGTTAAATGAGGCCGGAGCGCACCGGCAATGATCCGGAACGCCGATCGATCTGCAGTGAAAGTCGTTGCGCGTCTGCGGCGCTGTATCCGCGTTTAAGGCGGTCCTGGCCGCAACGGTGGCGCCGGATTGATCAGAGAGGCTTGTCCATTCCGGTTGGCTTTCAGAGAGTCAGCTCCGTGGCAGCACTGCGTCACACCAGTCAAAACAGCTGGCAGTTTCGCTAACATATTGATCATGAGATATTTATGGTGAGAGCGTCGGGGTTCGAACCCGAGACCTACTGATTAAAAGTCAGTTGCTCTACCGGCTGAGCTACGCTCTCCCTCTCCGCGGGTGTGACCACCCCGGCTGGAAGTGGGCGGAACATAGGCAGGTGACCCATTGCGGTCAACCGAAAAATTTGCCTTTTTCCGACGGTCGGCACATTTCTTGCCGGCGCAAGACGGATGTCTCGCGTGCAAAGACAGATTTCTTGCGCGCGCAAAAAGGTGATTGGCAATCCCGGGCCTGCAAAGCTAGGAACATCACGCAGATTGCAGCCGGAGAGAATGCGTGTCGATTGCCGATATTTCCCTGTGGAGCGCGCTGATTGCCGGGGCGCTTTCCTTTCTGTCGCCCTGCGTGCTTCCCCTCGTCCCGCCCTATCTCTGCTATATGGCCGGCATTTCAGTCGAGCAGTTCCGCGGCGGCGGTGCGGTTGTGGTCGCGCCCGGTGTCAGGCGCAGCGTTTTCTTCTCCGCACTCTTCTTCACGCTCGGCTTTGCCACCGTCTTCGTGGCGCTCGGCGCCGGCGCTTCCAGCATCGGCATGGCGCTTCGCCAGCATCTCGACCTCCTGTCGAAGATCGGCGGGCTGATCATCATCGTCATGGGGCTGAATTTTCTCGGCCTCTTCCGAATCGGACTGCTGACCCGCGAGGCGCGCTTCCAAGGCGGCGGCAAGCCGGCGACGCTGACGGGCGCCTATATCATGGGCCTTGCCTTCGCCTTCGGCTGGACGCCCTGCATCGGGCCGGTGCTCGGCGCCATCCTCGGCGTTGCCGCCTCGCGCGAGACGGTCGGCTCCGGCGCCGGGCTGCTCGCCATCTATTCGCTCGGCCTTGCCATCCCCTTCTGGATCGCCGCCGGCTTTTCCGGCGCCTTCATGCGCTTCCTGTCGCGCTTCCGCCGCCATCTCGGCACGGTGGAAAAGGTGATGGGTCTCTTCCTGGTGCTTACCGGCCTCGCCTTCCTGTTCGGATGGGTCAGCAATGTGGCGATCTGGTTCCAGCAGACCTTTCCGGTCCTGATGCAGATCGGCTAGGCCACCGGATACCGATTTTCCAGGTCGTGTGGGTGGCGGTATCGGAAGCCGCCGCGAGATCGGCTTCGTCGCTTCCTCCCGCGCCGTCGGTCGTCGTGTGCAGGATCAGACGGGCAATGCGGATTTTTGCGGGGGCCTATCGGGGAAAGTGTCCCACGTTGCGGGATCGCCCATTGGTCAAGGGGACGCTCTTCAGCATGTTGAGAATATCTGGCATCCGCACGCCGACGCTGTCATAAATTGATTTCATCGAGGGAGGCATGATGATGCAGAAGAACGCGCCGGACTTCAGCCTTGAGGGCAAGGTGACTTTGGTGACGGGAGCGAGCCGTGGCATCGGTCGAGCTTGCGCACTTGCCTGTGCCGCAGCAGGTTCCGATATTGTTTTAGGGGTCCGCGATGTCGCAGCGTCGGCGGGCCTGGTTGCCGAACTCGAAGGCACAGGACGAAGAGTTCTCCCTGTTGAACTGGACATTCCCAACAAGGCCCATATCGCGCAGGCCGTCGACGCGGCGCTTGCTACGTTCGGTCGGATCGACGTCCTCGTCAACAATGTCGGGGTGGCTCCGGGCAATCTCGCAGAACTCGTCGAGGAGAAGGACCTTGATGAGATACTTGATGTCAACATCAAGGGCACCTTTCTGATGACGCAAGCTGTGGGCCGCCACATGATCAAGCGCAATGGGGGCCGGATCATCAACATCAGCTCACAGGCCGGTACCGTCGCACTGCGCGGCGAGGCAATCTATTGCATGAGCAAGGCGGCAATCAATCACCTCACCCGCTGCCTTGCCGCCGAATGGGCAGCCTATAATGTCACCGTAAACACCGTATCGCCAACGTTCATCCACACCGATGGCACAGAACCTTTTCTGTCCGATGCCGACAATCGCAAGGCGACGCTCGATCACATTCCGCTCGGCCGGATCGGCGAAACCGATGATGTGGTGGGTGCCGTCGTCTTCCTGGCATCACCGGCTGCGAGCCTGATCACCGGCGCGAACCTGCTGGTGGACGGTGGATGGTCCGTCGCCTGAGGCGAGGCGGAACCTGCAGCGCAAATCTTGTCCGGACGAGAACAACGATTTCCCCCGACAAGGATCTCTTCGGCGACTTGCGGACGCCGATGAGGGATCTACATTCCCTGGATGAAAATCTTCGAATCCGGCGACGGCTCTCAGCAGAATTCGCTCCGCCAGGTGCTGCGAAAGCTCGATAGGGCCGACGGCAGACAGGCGGTCGCCTTTCGGCTGGTATTTGCTGCCATTGACGTTGCCATTCTCGCCTTCTTCCTGCTCGGCCCGTACCTGCGATCCGGTCCGTCCTATCTGATTATCGACTATGCGATAGCAGTGTGGATCGCCGCCGAGATGGTCGGCCGGGCGATCGCCGCATCCTCCGTGCGCGAGTGGATTCGGCGGCCGATGACCTGGATCGACTTCGTGGTGCTGGCCACGCTGTTGCTGCCGGACCTGCTCTTCAATTTCGCTTTCCTGCGGATCATGCGGTTCTGGGCGATCGGCACGAGTCCGCTGCTCAAGGACTTGCTGCGCAAGGCCGGCTATTTACACCTTATCGACGTCGTCCGGGCGGTGATCAATTTCCTTGTGTTCCTCTTCATGGCAACCGGGTTCGTCTATACGTCCTTCTTCTACAACAGGGAGGGAGGCGAAGGATTCGTCGATGCGCTATATTTCACGGTCGCGACGGTGACGACGACGGGATTCGGAGACATCACGCTCCCGGGAACGCTGGGCAAGCTCACTTCCGTGGTGACGATGATCGTCGGCATCTCCCTATTCGTCAGGCTTGCTCAGGCAGTCGTCCGGCCTCACAAAGTGACCTTTGCCTGTCACCGATGCGGCCTCCAGCGCCATGACGCCGACGCCGTTCATTGCAAGGCGTGCGGAGACGTCTTGAACATACCGGACGAGGGATCGTGACCGTCGGCCCTGGCGTGAGGATGCGGCTAGACATTTGTGGCGAGCCCATTCACAGGCTTGCCGCGTTCGCTGAACTGATCGACTCCGCGCTCGTCCAGCATGCCGCCAGCAGTAAGAAGCGAGGCCCGCACCTATTCGGTGGTATGGCTTGCCCTGTCCCTCGGCCCCACCCGCCCTTATCCCTCGACCCAATCGATCGCAAACACGCCTCCATGTAGCGTCGTCGATGCCGTGTTTGAGGCGGCGGTCAGAAGGAGACGAACATGAACCTTGAGACAAAGATGAGCCTGGAAAACACCGCACACACCGGCAGACCTCGGCTCGACGAACTGGTTCCGTCGCGCTACGCGGTGCAGGTCGGCGAGATTGAGGTGCTGGTGATCAGCGATGGCGTGCTACCGCTCCCAACCGCGATGCTGGGACACAACATCGATCCCGCCGTCCGAGCGGCCTGGCTGAAAGACATGTTCCTGCCGCCGGACGCTTTGGATTGGGCGCTGAACGTGGTCGTGGTGCGCAGCGGCGACCAGACCATACTCCTCGACGCCGGGTTGGGGCTCGACCCGGACTTGCACCTGCCGCGGGCCGGGCAACTGATCAAGCGACTGGAGGCCGCCGGCATCGATCTTGCGTCGGTGACCGACGTGGTCCTGACCCACATGCACATGGACCACATCGGCGGACTGCTCGTCGACGGGGTGAAGGAGCAGCTGCGTCCGGACCTGCGGATCCACGTGGCGGCCGCCGAGGTCAAGTTCTGGGAGGCGCCCGATTTCTCCCGGGTCTCCATGCCGCCGGGGTTCCCGGACGCGCTTCGGGCGACCGCCAAGCGGTTCGCGAAAGAGTATCGCAGCCATCTCAGGCTGTTCGATGATGAGTACGAGGTGGCGCCGGGCGTGGTCGTCCATCGCACCGGCGGCCACACGCCCGGGCACAGCGTGATCCGCCTGGCGTCCGGCGGCGACCGGCTGATGTTTGCCGGCGACGCCGTGTTCGCGGTCGGGTTTGAACATCCGGACTGGTTCAACGGCTTCGAACACGACCCCGAGGAGGCGGCGCGCGTTCGGGTCCGCCTTCTGCGGGAGCTGGCGGAGACTGGCGAGCAACTGGTGGCCACTCACCTGCCGTTCCCCTCCGTCGGCCGGGTGGCGGTCGACGGCGACGCCTTTCGCTGGGTAGCGGCCTTCTGGGACTACTGACGGCCTGTTGGGTTGGGATCGTTGAGCGTGTACTCGTAGCGATAACGGGTCCACGCTCTATCGATTTAGTTTACGCAATTCCGGGGGCAAAAACGCTACACACTTTTGCTGGAATTGCTCTTGTCTCTGCGCAATTCCAGACGCAAAACCGCTACACACTTTTGCTCGAATTGCTTATGTCAGATCCTGACCCGCCGATCATCCCCGCGCACTGGAAGACCTCTTGGCCGATATCGTCAGCCTGCTATTGCCGTTCTTCGGCCTGATCCTGATCGGCTACATCGCAGCCAAGGCGACCAAACAGCCAGCCGAAGCGTTGGGATGGCTGAACACTTTCATCATCTACGCCGCCCTGCCCGCCCTGTTTTTCAAGCTGGTCTCGCGCACGCCGATCGAGGAGCTGACGCGCGTCGATTTCATCGTCACCGATATCGCGGCGACCTATGCGGTCTTCATCCTGGTGTTCGCCATCGGCCGCATTCTGCGCGGCAATTCGCTCGCCGATTGCACCATCCAGTCCTTTGCCGGCGCTTACGGCAATATCGGCTATATGGGGCCGGGCCTGGCGCTCCTGGCGCTCGGCGAAGGTGCCGCCGTGCCGGTGGCGCTGATCATCTGCTTCGAGAACGCGCTGCATTTCATCGTGGCGCCGGCGCTGATGGCGGCGGCCGGCGACGACAAGCGTTCGGCCAGCCAACTCGCCGCCGACATCGTGCGCAAGGTGGCGCTGCATCCTTTCATCCTGTCGACGGCGGCAGGCTTTGCCGTGGCCGCCCTTGATATCGACCAGCCGCTGGCCTTTCAGCGCCTCGTCGATTACCTCGCCCAGGCGGCCGCGCCCTGCGCGCTCTTTGCCATGGGCGTGACTCTGGCGCTCCGGCCGCTGAAGCGGATCCCGGCAGAGATCTCCTATATCGTGCCGGCGAAGCTGATCCTGCATCCGATCGCGGTTTTCGTCGCACTGACGGCGGTTGGCGGTTTCGAGCCGGTTTGGATCCAGGCGGCCGTGCTGCTTGCCTGCCTGCCGACGGCGACCAATGTCTTCGTCATCGGCCAGCAGTACGGCGTCTGGCAGGAGCGCGCCTCGGCGACGATCCTGATCACGACAGTGCTATCGGTGGTGACTGTTTCGCTCTGGCTGATCGTGATCCGCTCAGGCCTTCTTCCGCTTCAGCTTTTCCCGTAGAGCATCCGGAATATCCCGGAAGCCGCGGCCGGGCTCGATGCCTTCGCGCATGACGATGTTGCGCAGCGGCGGAATGGCCGAGAGAATATGCAGGCCGGCAGCGCGCAGCATCTGGACGGGCAGGAAATCCGAAAGCAGCGAGCGGTTGAGGAGATCGACGCTGGCCGTGCGCGTCATGATGTCGGCGCGGCGCCTGCGGTCGAAGCTGTCGCCGGCATCGGCCGGCACCGGCAGTTCCGCCCTGTCGCAGAGGATATCGGCGAGCGCCATGATATCGCGCAGGCTGAGATTCAGCCCCTGCGCCCCGATCGGCGGGAAGACATGGGCGGCCTCGCCGATCAGCGCGATACGTCCCTTGCCGAAACGATGCGCCATCATGCCGGAGAGCGGCCAGACCTGGACGCCCTCCTCGACATCGATCTTGCCGAGCATGGATTGCATGCGCGCCTCGACAAGAGCCCCAAGTTCGGCAAGCGGCAAATCCGCGCGGCTTGCCGCTTCCGCGGGATCCTGCACCCAGACGAGGCTGGAGCGGCTTCCCGGCAGCGGCACCTGGGTGAAGGGGCCGTGTTTGGTGTGGAATTCGGTCGAGATGTTCTGGTGCGGCAGCGAATGGGCGAAATTCAGCACCATGGCCGATTGCGGATAGGACCAGTTGCGCACGCCGATGCCTGATGTTTCGCGCAGCTTCGAGCCGCGGCCGTCGGCGCCGACGGCAAAATCGGCCGAGAGCGTCTCCCCGCCGGCAAGTGTGATCGAGACCGTATCGCTTGATATTTCGATCGATTCGGCCATGTCGGAGAAGCGAGTGATATTGCCCTCGCCTGATATAGCCGCCTCGAGGATGTCGGTCAGGGCCTTGTTGGGGAAATTGTAGCCGAAGGCATTCAGGCCGACGTCGGCGGCGCGGAAGGTGGTCGTCGGCGCGCGCAGCAGCCGGTCGGTGCCGTCGACGATGCGCATGCTGGTGAGAGGAGCGGTTGCAGGCCGAAGCTTTTCCCAGAGCGTCAACCGGTCGAGGAAGCGGATCGACTGGTCCATCAGCGCCGTGGTGCGCCGGTCTTCCTTCGGAGCGAGAGGAGCGACCAGCGCCACGTTGCGACCGCCGCGCGCCAGCGCGATTGCGGCGATCATGCCGGCAAGACCGCCACCGATCACCGCCACTTCGAATGTCTTCATGCTACTGTTCCGCCATCGTAAAAGGGCGGACCGTCCGCTTATGCGGCCGGCTTCGCCTGACGGCGCCAACTATAACCCTTGCCGGCGTCGGCGTCACGCACTGCCGGCTGATAATGATGGGGAATGGCGGGAAGACGGTTTTCGGAAAGCCGCTTCAGCGCCGTGGCGTTGGTGACGGCAAAGCTGTCGATGCCGACGCGCAGCATCAGCGGCACCTGATCGATCAGCACGTCGCCGACGGCACGCAGCTCGTTGGTATAACCCAGGCGCTGGCGCAGCAGCGAGGCATGGCTGAAGGCGCGACCGTCGTTGAACGCCGGAAAGGCGACGGCGACGATTTCGAGGCGATCGAGATAGGGCTCAAGCCTGCGCACATCGTCGGCCGGCTTGATCAGCACGCCGAGGCCGACATCGTTGCTTTCATCGGCCTTGGCGATCAATTCGTCGAGACCGAGCAGCGGCTTCTGCTCCTCGGTCGCCTTCACCTCGTCGGTTTCGATCACCCAGGGATCGTTTTCGACAAAACCGGTTTCTCTCCAGATCTTCGTCATCATCCCCTCCTTATGCCGCTTCGGCGGCCGAGCCGTAGAGCGCGGTCTTGAAAGGCTGCGGTCCGACGCGGCGATAGGCGGCGAGGAAGTTCTCGGAATGATCGAGGCGCAGGCCGAGATAGGTGTCGACGATCGTCTCGATCGCGTCGGTCACCCGGTCCGGCTCGAAGCCGCGGCCGATGATCTCGCCGATCGAGGTATGTTCATCGCCGGAGCCGCCGAGCGTGATCTGGTAGAGTTCGGCGCCCTTCTTCTCGACACCGAGCAGGCCGATATGGCCGACATGGTGATGGCCGCAGGCATTGATGCAGCCGGAAATCTTGATCTTCAGCTCACCGATCTCCGCCTGACGCTCGGCATTGCCGAAGCGGCGGGAGATTTCCTGCGCGAGCGGAATGGAGCGCGCATTGGCGAGCGCGCAGTAGTCGAGCCCGGGACAGGCTATGATGTCGGTGATGAGACCGGCATTGGCTTCCGCCAAGTTGATGGCGACGAGGCCGCGATAGACGGCTTCGAGATCGGCCAGCGCCACATGCGGCAGGATCAGGTTCTGCTCATGGCTGACGCGGATTTCGTCGAAACCATATTCCTCGGCGAGATCGGCGATCGCATCCATCTGCGCATCGGAGGCGTCGCCCGGAATGCCGCCGATCGGCTTCAGCGAGATCGTCACCATGCCGTAATCGGGGTTCTTGTGCGGCTGCACGTTCTGCTGCACCCAACGGGCGAAGCCGGCATCGGCCTTCTTCCAGCGAGCAAGGTTTTCCCAGCCTTCGGCGCGTTCGGGCAGAGCCGGCGGCGCGAAATAGGCAGCGATTGCCTGGACATCCTTTTCCGGCAGCTTGAGCTCGCTATCCTTCAGCGCGGCGAATTCGGCTTCCACCTGGCGCGTCAGTTCCTCGGTGCCGGTTTCGTGCACCAGGATCTTGATACGGGCCTTGTACTTGTTGTCGCGGCGGCCGTGCAGATTGTACACGCGCACGATAGCCGTGGTGTAGGAGAGCAGGTCTTCCTCGGGCAGGAAGTCGCGAATCAGCTTGGCGATCATCGGCGTACGGCCCTGGCCGCCGCCGACATAGACGGCAAAGCCGATCTCGCCCTTGTCGTTCTTCTTCACGTGCAGGCCGATATCATGGACCTGGATCGCGGCGCGGTCGCGCTCGGCGCCGGTGACGGCGATCTTGAACTTGCGCGGCAGGAAGGAGAATTCCGGGTGGACCGACGACCACTGGCGCAGGATCTCGGCGTAGGGGCGCGGATCGGCGATCTCATCGGCGGCGGCACCGGCGAAATGATCGGCCGTGACGTTTCTGATGCAATTGCCCGAGGTCTGCAGCGCATGCATCTCGACGCTGGCAAGATCGGCGAGCGCATCGGGAATGTCGGACAGCTTCGGCCAGTTGAACTGCAGGTTCTGGCGCGTGGTGAAGTGGCCATAACCGCGGTCATAGGTGCGGGCGATATGGGCGAGCATGCGCAGCTGGCGCGCGCTCAGCGTGCCATAGGGAATGGCGATGCGCAGCATATAGGCGTGGAGCTGCAGGTAGACGCCGTTCATCAGACGCAGCGGCTTGAACGCGTCCTCGGCGAGCTCGCCGGAAAGGCGGCGCTGGACCTGATCGCGAAACTGCTCGACGCGCTCGCTGACAAAGGCATGGTCAAATTCGTCGTAACGGTACATCGTCTTCCTCAGACTGCAATGAATTCGGGATCGGCCGGAGCGTAGCCCGGGGCATATTCCATGGTCGGCCCTTGAGCACGGATGCGCTCGCGAAGGCGAAGCGGCCATAAAATGCCGTTGGTTTCCTGGACGTCGACGACGGCGACGTCAACGACCTCGTTGTCGGCATAGGATTTCTTGCCGATCGCCTCCAGCGCCGCAACGGCTTCGGCGTGACGGGCAACGAGCGCCTCCTGCAGCGAGGTGGACCACTTCCCGTTCGCATCCAGCCAGACGGCAATGCCGTCCGTCAGCCGGTTGGCGGTCAGAACCTTGTCACCCATATTCAGCTCCTTGCAAGTTCCTCGAGCCGGGCGTTTGCGCGCACCAGGGGCTCGGACAGTTCGAAATTGGCGCCGGCGACCGCATCGCCGATAATGACCATGACAGGTCCTGTCAATTCGTCGCGGTGCTGCAGATCGGGCAGATCAGCGAGCGTGCCATGCAGCAGGCGGCGATCGGCGCGGCTGGCATTTTCGATGACGGCAACGGTGGTCTCAGCGGGAATGCCCGCCTGCATCAGCCGCTCAGCAACGGAGGCTGCAACCGTACGGCCCATATAGACGGCGATCGTCGCGCCTGACACGGCAAGGCTTGCCCAATCGGGCAGCACGTCGCCGGTTAAATCATGGCCGGTGGTGAAGACCAGCGAGGAGGCAACGCCGCGCAGCGTCAGCGGCAGCTCGAAATCGGCAGCGGCGGCGAAAGCCGAGGTGATGCCGGGCACGACCTCATAGGTGATGCCGGCAGCGCGCAGCGCGGCCATCTCTTCCCCTGCCCGGCCATAGACCAGGGGATCGCCGGATTTCAGGCGGACGACGCGCTTGCCCTGGCTGCCGAGATCGACCAGCAAGTCGTTGATTTCTTCTTGCGATTTCGAGTGGCAGCCCTTGCGTTTGCCGACGGAAAGCCGCTCGGCATCGCGGCGCCCCATATCGACGATCGCCTGCGGCACGAGGGCGTCATAAACGATGACATCGGCTTCCATCATCACGCGCTGGGCACGCAGCGTCAGCAGATCCTCGGCACCCGGACCGGCGCCGACCAGCCAGACGTGGCCTGCGACCTTGTCCACCGCGCCCAACAGCCCATCGGCCGCGTGATGCGCCTGCGGCAGGTTGCCATTGGCGACAGCATCGGCAACGGGGCCGGAAAAGAAGCGGCGCCAGAAGACGCGGCGGGAGACGCCGCGGGGCACCCGTTGTTCAACGGCCTTGCGATAGCTGGTCGCCAGTGCTGCGAGGCGACCGAGCGAGGGCGACAGAAGCTGATCGATCTGCGCACGAATCATCTGCGCCAGAACCGGCCCTGCCCCTTCGGTGCCGATCGCGACGGCAACGGGGGCGCGATTGACCAGCGCCGGCGTGAAGAAATCGCAGTAATCGGGCTGATCGACGGCATTGGCCGGAATTCTGGCGGTGCGGGCGGCATCGACAATATCGCGGTCGTCGGCGTCATTGCCGGTTGCGGCGAAGACGAGTGCCGAACCCTCGACCTGTTCGGCGGAAAAGGCAGCGCGCACGGTTTCGATACGGTTGGCGATCAGGAAGGCGTGGTAATCGGCTTCCGGCCGCTCGGCATAGGCGACAATCCGCGCCCGTGTGTTGAGCAGCAGCCGCACCTTGGCGAAAGCTTCGTCGCCATTGCCGAAGACAGCCGTCTTCTGGCCTTCCACGCGAAAGAAGGCGGGAAATACCGAAAGCTGTTCAGTCTTGGGAGGCATCATCAATCCACTTCGAAGTTGCCGGAATATGCCCTTGATGGACAAGGGATTGAAGGAACAGAAATTCGAAAGCCCAAGCAAGCAGGTATTCTTTTGCTCGTGCCGTCAATGATTTGAGAAAAGTCACCCGTGCTGCCAAAAAGCCGCATATCTCAAGCCCGCTTGCTGCAGTGCAGTATAAAGCCTGTGACAAAAGACGTCCACCGGTGCTTGACGCATTTCACCCGCGCCGCCAAGGCGATAGACTGAGGAAAACTGGAGTGCCCTCATGCCTGATAAGACCATTGCCTCCCGCCTGCTTTCGGTCATGGAAGACAATATCCTGCCGCTGACGGAGCGTGGCGTTTCGCTTGGCAATAAGGTGTTCGGTGCGGCGATCCTGCGGAAGTCCGATCTTTCGCTCGTCGTCGCCGAGACCAACAACGAGCTGGAGAACCCGCTCTGGCATGGCGAGGTGCACACGCTGAAGCGCTTCTACGAACTTGGCGACAAGCCACCGACCAAGGATTTGATCTTCCTGTCGACACACGAACCTTGCACCATGTGCATGTCGGCGATCACCTGGGCGGGCTTCGACAATTTCTACTATTTCTTCAGCCATGAGGATTCCCGCGATGCCTTCGCGATTCCGCACGACCTGAAGATCCTGAAGGAGGTCTTCGGGCTTGAACCCGGCGGCTACCGCAGGCAAAACGCCTTCTGGAACAGCTTTGCCATCGCCGATCTCGTCGAGACCGAAGAGGCTCAACTGAGAAACGCGCTGAAGACGCAGACCGCCCGCATCAAGGCGCGCTATGACGCGCTGTCCAGCTCCTACCAGTCGTCGAAGAGCGCCAACGACATTCCGCTCAACTGAGGCAACATGGAACCTTCCAAAGATATTTCGCGGCTGATCGAGATCATGGCGGCGCTGCGCCATCCCGAAACCGGCTGCCCCTGGGACATCGAGCAGAACTTCGAGACCATCAAGCCCTATACGATCGAAGAGGCCTATGAGGTCTCCGATGCGATCGAGCGCGGTGATATGGACGATCTCTGCGACGAGTTGGGCGACCTGCTGCTTCAGGTGGTCTTCCACGCGCGGATGGCCGAGGAGGCCGGCGAATTTTCCTTCGGCGACGTCGTCAACGCCATCACCGCAAAGATGATCCGCCGCCACCCGCACGTCTTTGCCCGCTCTGCGGCGGATACGCCTGATGCAGTGAAGAAGCAGTGGGACGAGATCAAGCAGGCGGAGAAACGCGAACGCGCCGAGCGGCGGTCACGGCGCGGTATCACCGAGGACTTCAAGAGCGGCTTCCTCGGTTCGGTGCAGCGCAGCTTCCCGGCTTTGACGGAAGCGCTGAAGCTGCAGGAACGCGCCGCCAAGGTCGGTTTCGACTGGTCGGCGCCCGAACCGATCCTCGACAAGATCGAGGAGGAGATCGGCGAATTGCGCGTGGCGCTTCGGGAAGGCGACCAGGCCAAGGTCAGCGACGAACTCGGCGACCTGATCTTCGCCGTCGTCAATATCGGCCGGCACGTGAAGGCGGATCCGGAACAGGCTGTGCGCGGAACCAATACAAAATTCCGTCGTCGCTTCAGTCATATAGAGCATGTTCTTGAAGCAGAAGGCGAAACACTGGAAGACGCGACGCTGGAGCGGATGGAGGAAATCTGGCAGGCGGCGAAGGCGATCGAACGGGCTGTTTTGATTGGGTAGGTTGGATCGAGTTTGGCGAGAGGCCAGCCCCTTCACCGTCATCCTCGGCATTGAGCCGAGGATCCATGGCGGGCTGCTGATGGACGCGGGTGGATGCTCGGCTCAAGGCCGAGCATGACGGAGGGTGCGGCTGGCCCTGTCGCCGACCAGCGGAGGCGGAACATGCCACATCTTCCTTCTCCGCAGGGGGCCGAAGGAAGTCTTGATTTCGCTCACCGCTCCCAATCTTCCTTATCAGGCTTCGGTCCGTTGCCGATGCGGCGCTCGAGTTCGGTCGCTTCGGTTTCGGAAAGGCGCAGGTCGAGGGTGATCGAGCCGTCCTCATTGTCCTCACGACCGTCGACGATGGCATGATCGTAAAGCCAGGGCAGCAGCGCCAGCTTGTCGACCGGAAGGCGGATCGTTGCCTCGGTCATCACGCCCGACAGTCTGCGGCTGATTTCTTCCATCAGCGTATCGACGCCCTCGCCGCTGACGGCCGAAACCGCGACGACGTTGTTGGCGCCGGCGGCTTTCTGTACCATGGTATCGTGGACCTCGGGCTCCAGCCGGTCGATCTTGTTCCAGACCTCGATCAGCCGCTTGGCCGATTCGGCTTCGTCGATGCCGAGGTCGTTCAGGATGCGCATCACATCGGAGCTCTGCGCCTGATTGTCGGCATCGGACATGTCGCGGACATGCAGGATGAGATCGGCTTCCAGCACCTCTTCCAGCGTCGCCCGGAATGCGGCGACGAGGTGGGTCGGCAGGTCGGAGATGAAGCCGACGGTGTCGGACAGGATGACGGTGCGGCCGTGCGGCAGCTTCATGCGGCGCAGCGTCGGGTCGAGCGTGGCAAAGAGCATGTCTTCGGCCAGCACGCCGGCGCCGGTGATGCGGTTGAACAGCGTCGACTTGCCGGCATTGGTATAACCGACGAGCGCTACGATCGGGTGCGGCACCTTGCGGCGCTTGGCGCGATGGAGCTGGCGGGTGCGCACGACCTGTTCCAGCTCGCGTTCGAGCTTGATGATGCGATCCTGCAGCAGCCGCCTATCGGCTTCGATCTGGGTTTCGCCCGGGCCGCCCATGAAGCCGCCACCGCCCCGCTGGCGTTCAAGGTGGGTCCAGCTTCGGACCAGACGGCCTTTTTGATAGTTCAGATGGGCGAGGTCGACCTGCAGCGTGCCTTCCTTGGTGGAGGCGCGGCGGCCGAAGATTTCGAGGATGAGGCCCGTCCGGTCGATGACCTTGGCGTTCCATTCCTTTTCGAGATTGCGCTGCTGAACCGGCGTCAGCGGATGATCGACGATGACGAGACCGGAATCGCGCTCATCGAGCAACGCCTTGATCTCCTCGATCTTGCCGGTGCCGAGCAATGTGGCCGGTCTCGGGTCGTTGACCGGGACGATCGAGCCGTTGACGACATCGAGGTCGATCGCCTGGGCAAGGCCCGTCGCCTCTTCGAGCCGGCTTTCCGGCGTGCGGGTCGAGGCCGATTCGGACTGGCCGCCGCGACTGCGCGATTTCAGAACCGGCACGACGACAGTCGCGCGCATGTCGTCCCTGTGCTTGGCGGCTTCAGGGATGATCGAATCGTTCTTGGTATCGCGTGTCGAAATGACGGCTGATCCTGTTAGGACGCTGCTTCTTCGCTCTCGAACATCTGCATGGGCTGGCCCGGCATGATCGTCGAGATCGCATGCTTATACACGAGCTGCGAATGGCCGTCACGGCGAAGAAGAACACAGAAATTGTCAAAAGACGTAACAACGCCCGTGAGTTTCACGCCGTTGATCAAAAAGATTGTCAGGGAAATCTTTTGCTTGCGAACAGTATTGAGAAATAAGTCCTGCAGATTCTGAGAACGTTCCGCCATCGCGCCGCTTCTTTCTTTATTGCCGACCTGATCTGGTCGGTAGAATATCAATCAACCTCACCATGCAAGACCGGCAGCACCCTCATTCCACCCGTCCAGCAAATCTTGGTATCAAATCGCAATCTTTTCCGCAACGTCGAAAAAGGCTTCGCGGACTTTCTGCGAAACACTGCCCGGATGACCATTGGCGATAGGCTGGCCATCGACGGAAACGACCGGAAAACAAATGCTTGTGGCTGCAGTCAGGAAGACCTCGCGGGCTGCGAGCATCTCGGAAACGGAGAAATTCCGCTCCGTGATTTTCAACCCGAGCTTGGCTGCGACATCCATCAATGTGGTGCGGGTAATGCCGCGCAGAATTCCGTGTTCGGCAGGCCGCGTCACCAGCGTCCCGTCCCGGTCGACGATCCAGACATTGGTCGCCGCCCCTTCCTTCACCATGCCGTCGCCATCGACATAGATCGCCTCCTGGGCCCCTGCCTCCTTGGCTTGCTGACGGGCCATGGCATTCGGCAACAGGCCGACGGATTTGATGTCGACGCGGTCCCAGCGATTGTCGGCAAGAGTGATCGCCTTGATGCCGTTGGCGTTCTTGGCAGCAATGATTTTGGGATCTGTGCTCTTGGCAGTGATGACAAGCGACGGCGGCGTGCCCTCGGCCGGGAAGACATGATCGCGGCGGGCGACACCGCGCGTCACCTGCATGTAGAAAAGCCCGTTGCGGACATGGTTGCGGCGCAGCGTCTGACGAATGACCTGGGTCAGCGCCGCCCGGCCCATCGGCCAGGCGATGCGCAATTCGCCGAGCGACCGGTCGAGACGGTTCAGATGGCGCGTGAGGTCGACGATGTAGCCGTGTCGGACCTCGCAGACCTCGTAGACGCCGTCGGCGAACTGATAACCGCGGTCCTCGATATGGACGCTGGCATCGGAATGCTTGACGTAGCGGCCATTCACATAGGCAATTCTCGGCATGGGAAACCTGGTCTTCTAAGAATCAGGATGGGAAGGATGCGGCGCGGCATCCGCCGCGCCTTCGCATGATCAGACGCCGAGCGACTTCAGCTTGCGATGCAGCGCCGAACGCTCCATGCCGACGAATTCCGCGGTGCGGGAGATGTTGCCGCCGAAACGGTTGATCTGGGCGATCAGATAATCCTTCTCGAACATCTCGCGGGCTTCGCGCAACGGCAGCGTCATGATGTGATAGTCATTCTTGGCGGAAACCTTCGGCAGCATGTCGCCGAGATCGGTCGGCAGCATGTCGGCGGTGATCGGCGCATCCGGCCCGTCGGTGCGGGCAAGGATCATCAGCCGCTCGATATTGTTGCGCAGCTGACGGATATTGCCCGGCCAATCATGCGCCTGCAGCACCGCCATGGCGTCGTCGCCGATGCGGCGCGGACGAATGCCGGCCTGCTCTGAGATCTGGCGCATCAGCTGATCGACGAGAAAGGGAATGTCCTCGCGCCGCTCGGCAAGCGCCGGCACCCGCACCGGCACGACGGCGAGGCGATGATAGAGATCCTCGCGGAACCAGCCTTCGGCGATGCGGCTTTCGAGGTTGTAGGCGGTCGAGGAGATGATGCGGACATCGACCTTGACACGCTTGGAGCCGCCGACGCGCTCGAACTGCTGATCGACCAGCACGCGCAGGATCTTGTTCTGCGTCTCGCGCGGCATTTCGCCGACTTCGTCGAGATAGAGGATGCCGCGATGGGCTTCCTCGAGCGCGCCGATCTTGCGCGCCTGGCCAGGCGTGCCCTCGGTGCCGAACAGCGCCACCTCCATGCGTTCGGGCGTGATGTTGGCGGCGTTCAGCGCAACGAAGGGGCCGTTGGCACGGGTCGACTTCTTGTGGATCATCCGCGCCACCAGCTCCTTGCCGGAGCCAGAGGCGCCGAGGATCATGATGCGGCTGTTGGTCGGCGAGACCTTCTCGATCGTCTGGCGAAGCTGCGAAACGGCGACCGAGGTGCCGATCAGCTCCAGCGCATCGCCGGTGCGGCGCTTCAGCTCGGAGACCTCGCGCTTCAGCTTGGAATTCTCCAGCGCGCGTTCGGCGATCAGGATCAGCCGGTCGGCCTTGAAGGGCTTCTCGATGAAATCGAAGGCGCCGCGCTTGATCGCCGAGACGGCGGTCTCGATGTTGCCATGGCCCGAGATCATCACGACCGGCAGTTCCGGATGGCGGGTCTTAATCTCGTCGAGCAGCGACAGGCCGTCGAGCTTGCTGCCCTGCATCCAGATATCAAGGAAGATCAGCCGCGGCACGCGATCTGATATCGCCGCCAGCGCACTGTCGCTGTCGTGGGCGGTGCGCGTCTCGTGCCCCTCGTCCGAGAGAATGCCGGAAACGATCTCGCGAATATCGTGCTCGTCATCGACGACGAGAATATCAGAGGCCATAAACGCTTTCCTTATCATTGGCTGCGGGAGCAGCAGGCGACGGATCCAGGCGTGGCAGATGCACGCGGATCATGGCCCCTCTTCCCCGGTCAAAATCGGCGGGCGCATCATGCAGCTCGAGCTGCCCGCCATGTTCCTCGATGATCTTCTTGACGATGGCGAGGCCGAGGCCAGTGCCCTTCTCGCGCATCGTCATATAGGGCTCCAGAATGCTGTGACGGTTCTCCACCGGCAGGCCGCGACCATTGTCGATCACGTCGACGGTAAAGCGGTCGCGGCTGGTATCGAGTGCGGCGCGGACGAGAATCTTGCGTTCGTCCCGTTCGTCGCTCGGCACGGCCTCGATTGCTTCGACGGCATTCTTGATGAGATTGCCGAAAGCCTGGCCGAGCATGCGGCTGTCGAACAGGCCCTCCAGCGGCTGGTCGCCGAAATCCTGCGCGAAGGTGACGTGATGATTGCCCATCTCGCGCAGGAAGATCGCGTCGCGCAAGATATCGCGCAGGTCGCCCGGCTCCTTGGTCGGCTTCGGCATGCGGGCGAAGGCGGAAAATTCATCGACCATACGGCCGATATCGCCGACCTGGCGGATGATCGTATCGGTGCACTGGTCGAAGACGGTCCGGTCGCCCTGGTCGATCTGCTTGCCGTAGCGGCGCTGGATGCGCTCGGCGGACAGCTGGATCGGCGTCAGCGGGTTCTTGATCTCATGGGCGATGCGCCTTGCGACGTCGCCCCAGGCAGTCGAGCGCTGGGCGATGACGAGATCGGTGATGTCGTCGAGCGTGATCACGTAGGATTCGCTCATGTCGCGCACTTCTTCGCGGGTGACCTGCACGCTCAGCGTCCGCACGGTGCCGCCGCGCACCAGCGCGATCTGCTTGCGGAAATCGCCGCGATGACGCGCCGCAGCCTCACTCAGCACGTGATCGACCTCGGGCGCGATGTCGGCCAGCTGCTTTCCGAGCATCTCGTCGGCCGACAGCGACATCAGCGTCTCGGCCGAACTGTTGACGATGGCGATGCGGCGGTCCTGCTCGACGCCGATGACGGCGGCGGTGACGCCCGACAGCACCGCTTCGATGAAGCGGCGGCGGTCGTCGACCTCGTCCTTGGCTTCGAGGATCTCATCGCGCTGGGTGCGGATTTCCGAGATCATCTTGTTGAAGGTGCGCGAGAGATTGGCGACATCGCCATCGACCGCGTGCACCGGCACGACGATATCCATATTGCCCGATGCAACGCTGTCGGCCGCCGTGATCAAGAGGCGGATCGGCCGGACGATGCGGTCGGCGACGGCAATCGCGGTCCAGATCGCCGCCAGGAGCACGATCAGCGCGAATCCGATATAAAGCACGGCAAAGGCGACCTGCAGCGAGAAGCGGTTGGCCTCCATCGAGCGGTATTCGGTGGCGTTCTCCTCCATCATGCGCATGGCGCCCATGACCTTGGGATCGACGGCGCGCACGGTATAGAGAAAGGTGCCCTGGATGGCATCGAGCTTGATGATGGCGCCGACGAGATTGGTGACGCCGGGCGGAATCAGCGTCGGCTGGCCGGCAGCGGCCTTTTCCAGCGCATCCTGCGGAATGGCCGGCAGCGGCTTTTCGGTGGCGATGTCGGCCTGGACGTTCACGGAACCGTCGCGCTCGACGAGGAAGGCGCCGAGCAGGCCGCGGCCCCTGGCCTGGCGCGTCATCAATTCGGCGAAACCCGTCCTGTCGAGGCTGTAGAGCGCGCGGTTGCGCTCCAGGTCGTTGGCCATGGAAACCGTCTGCCCCTGCAGGTAGCTGGCGTTCTCCATCATGTAGGCCTGGCCGATATTGCGCGACGAGCTGACGATCGACTGGGTGCGCAGCGCGAACCAGCGGTCGAGGCCGGCATTCAGCGTGATACTGGCGAAGATGGCGACGAGGATCGCCGGCGTGATCGCGACGATCGAAAAAAGCACGACGATGCGGATATGCAGGCGCGCGGCAGCCCGGCCGCGGGTACGCGCCTTGAGCAACCGTGCCACCTCGCGGCCGATCAGGGCGAGCAGCGTCAGGACGAAGAAGGAATTGACGATCACCGAGGTGATGACGACATGCGAAGTCGGCGCGATCGGCGTGAAGCCGAGCAGCACGAAAAGTGTCGCCGTCGCGCAGAGCAGCGCGCCGCCGGCAAGCACCAGGCCGGGCACGGCGAAAAGGGCGCGGCGATCGGTCACCGTCGTCACCGTCTCGCCCGCCGCCGCCGGCGATACCCCATCCTGCGTCATTCGGCCTCTCTTCAGGCGGCACCTGCCGCCCTCGCCATCGATCGAAACCAAGCAACGCCGGCTCAGAAAGCCAGCGCGCAACGACTCGATCGGGAGCGAAATACCTAAACCCTTGCGTGACCTTTAAGCAACGCATTGTGGCGAAAATGCAACGCACCCCGTCACATTGTCAAGCCGCGCCACCTCGTTCTGCGACGGTATCCACGTCCAGTCTGACGCCCGGCCGCGAGCGCCCGGTCCATTCCAGTAATGTGCCGTTGTCTGCAATCCAGCAAAGCTTTGCCAGCCCAGCAAACTTTCGGGAGATTGGCGCGTTAACATCGCGCATTTCGACAGACAGGGACCGCAGATGATCAAAGGATCTCGATTTGATATGCTTGCCAAAGGCGGCTACGCGGCGCGCGGCATCGTCTTTCTGCTTGTAGCGGGGCTTGCCCTCTTCTCCGGCGTGGCAGGCGGCCGGCCCGAGACGAAATCGGCGCTTTCGACGCTCCTTGGGCAGCCGCTCGGCCGCGTCTGGGTCGGAGCGATCGGCCTCGGCCTTCTCGGATTTGTCGCCTGGAGGCTTGCCCAATCGCTGGCGGATACCGACGGCCACGGGAGGGACGCAAAAGCATTGGCGATTCGGGCCGCCCTCCTCGGCAGTGCCATCACTTACCTCGGAGTTGCCGGCTATGCCCTTGGAAATGCTCTTTTCCCGGGGGGCGCCAGCGAGGGTTCGGGTGAGAAGGGCCTGGCGGGATGGATCATGTCGCAGCCGTTCGGTTCCCACCTTGCGATCGCCGTCGGCGTAGGTTTTGTCATCGGCGGCGTCGTGACAGCTTTGAAGGGCATCACCAGGAAGTTCGAGCGCTACCTTCGGGTTCCTGACAACAAGGGTATCGTGACGTTCGTATGCATTTACGGCCTGGTCGCCCGCGGCGTAGTCTTCGCGGTTACAGGAATACTTTTCGCCTATGCAGGTTTCCGGGTGGATCCCAGACAGGCCGGCAGTATGGGCGATGCTCTGGAATGGCTCCACCAGCTTCCGCTCGGGTCATTTCTGTACATCGCCGTCGCCGTTGGCTTGGCGGCTTTCGGAATCTACAATCTTGTAGAGGCACGGTACCGCATCGTCCGGAGTCCATCGATAGCCGAGGCGAAGCGTTCGATCTCGGTGGCGGGTTAACGTCGCTTTGCCAGCGGCAAGGTGCCGATATACCGAGGTTGAGCCGGCAGAAACTGCGTCCGCAATGGCGAGGGCGGGACATACCGGCGTTACGGGTGAGCCACAGGCAGGTTTATTTCAACCTGAACACCTTCGCTCCGCGCGACTCGCGGAGACACCATCTTCACATCGGCTCCGATGCGATCGGCGATGGCCGTGACAATGGCAAGCCCTACACCGCTTCCCCCGATTTTGACATTCCCCCGCTCAAAGCGCTGCATCAGTCTGTTTATGGCATCGGGGGACAGCGTCGGGCCGTCATTGGCAACGATCAGCAGGCCGCCCCGCTGAAGTGAAACCTCGACCTTTCCATCTTGCGCTCCGTGTTTCAGCGCGTTCTCAACCAGATTGCGGCAGAGAATGCCGACTGCGTCCGGATCCAGCATCGAAAGCACCGGCACCATCGGCACTGTCAACGAGACCCGTCCCTCTCCGGCCCGGGCAAAATCCTGAAGGACCATCTGCAGGACGGTTCTGAGATCGGAAGGCTCGTCACTTTGCAGACGTCCACCCTCGGCACGAGCAAGCTGCATCAGTTTTTCCGATATGCGCATCAACCGCTTCAGCGTAGTCTCGATCTCCGTCGCCCGCTGGCTCGTCAGCTTTTCCTTGGTTTCAGAGCGAATGCGTTGCGCCTGCGCGATTGCGCCGGCCACCGGCGTACGAAGCTCGTGCGCGGCATTCGCAGCAAATGCGCGCTCGGCGTGGAACGCCGCTGTCAGGCGGTCGAGAAGCTGGTTGACACCTGCCGAAATCGGAAGAAGCTCGGTTGGCAGGCCACTGTCGGTGACGGGCGACAAATCCTGCGCGCCGCGATTGGCCAGTTCCTGCCTGAGTGCGCGCACCGGGCGCAAGGAGCGGCGCACCGCGAGATAGATTGCGAGCAGGCTGAGAGGGATCACGACGATCAGCGGCAGGACGAGACCCAGCAGCATCTTGCGTGACAATTCCGTGCGATGGTCGAGCGGTTCGGCAACGGCAATTGTCAGGTTGCCGTCGAAGCTCGCATCGTAATAGAGCTGGTGCGTTTCGGTTCGAAGAAAGCCTCGCTTCGTGAACGGCGGGAAGCTTGAGGCATCAGCACCCTTCGAACCGAGCAGCACCTGCCCGTTTTTATCACGCACGATGAAGCTTACGTCTTCGCCGTAGCGTGCCTCTCGGCCGAGGCGTGCATCACCGTCGTCGTCCTCAACATTGTCGTCGTGGTCAGTCGCATCGCGGTTTTGATGGCCTTCGCGCAGGTCGTGCCGGGCAATCGGCAAAATGCGCTGCGCTGTGGCCTTCAGCCCATCGTCGAACACCTCTTCCATCTGCCCGCCTAGGCGGTGCGCCGTCACGGCTGCCGCCGCAAGCCACAGCAGCGTCACCGAAAGGCCGAGGGCGAGCGCCAGGCGCGTCTGCAGCGAAGCGCCGATTCTCATGGCCGCCCCAGACGATAGCCGAGCCCGCGCTCGGTCTCGATCACATGCGTGCCGAGCTTCTTGCGCAACCGGCTGACGTGGACCTCGATGGCGTTGCTGTCGATTTCCCTATCGAAGGAATAGAGCCGCTCTTCGAGTTGCGCCTTCGAAAGAAGCTGGGCGGGACGTTGCAGGAAGGCCTCAAACAAGACCCATTCTCGCGCCGTCAGAACCACAGCCTTGCCATTCAGCGTGATGCTTCTGGCGGCGAGGTCGATGGCAAGCGGGCCGAGCGTGATGTTGGGATTGGGATTGCCGGCATAACGGCGCGCCACCGACCCGATCCGCGCCGAAAGCTCCGCGAGATCGAACGGCTTCACCATGTAATCGTCGGCGCCGGCGTTCAATCCGGCAATACGGTCGGAGACCTGATCGAGCGCGGTCAGGATCATGACAGGTGTCACGTCACCCCGCCCGCGCAACGCCTTCAGGAAGGGAATGCCAAGCCCATCGGGCAGCATCAGATCGAGCAGCACCAGATCGTAGGCAGCGGCAACGATCGCATCGTTTGCCTGGTCGAGCCGGTTAACCCAATCGACGGAATGTCCGTCGGCGGCGATCTGGTCGCGAATAGCCGCGCCCAGCGCCGTATCGTCCTCGATTAGCAGAACCCGCATCGCTTTTTCCGTTTCTCTCATCTCCTAGTCCACCGGCCAGCTTACGGGAAGCTGAAGCAATGTCGCGCCGCTTGTCAGGTACCGGTCAGTTTAGGACGCGATTGAGACGCTCGAAACGAGAGGAAGGTCGTCCCGCTCGATGAACGCTGCGCGGATCGCTGCCCCTCTCCCGAGCAAGATGCCCAACCGGAGATCACATATGATGTACCGCAAAATTCTGCTGGCCGCATACGCCAGCATCGGCTTCTTCGCCGCCTTCGGCAGTCAAGCCATGCCCTTCCCCCCACTGACGACGAGCGCCGGCACGGTATTGGCCGGTTACCAAGAAAGCGACGACGATGATCACCAGAAGGAACTGCAGCGCCGGCATGACGACGACGACCATTATGCCGCCGATGACTGCGAAGACGAGGATGTCGAGGCCTGCGGTCGGGGCAGCGCGGCGCAGCAACTGAACGCCACTCCGCCAAACAACGGCCTATTCACACCTGGTTCCAGGCCGCAAGCCCAGACGAACTGAAGCGCCAGTCCTGCCAAGGAGAATATCGATGAGAATGAAATCCTTTCTTGCCATGCTTGCAGTCACCACGGCCCTTACCGTTCCCGGCCTTGCCATGGCGCGTGAAGTGACCCTCACCACCAGCATGCGCAACTATGGCGGGGATGGCGCCTATCTCGCCTATTACGTGACCGATGCGCAGAACAAATATGTCGGCAGCCTCTGGATGGCAGGGGGCAAGACCAGGTATTACGAGCATCTCAGCGGCTGGTACCGCGCCACCGGCGGCGATACCACACAGATCAACGGTATCACCGGCGCCAGCGTTGGTGCAGGCCGCTCACTCAAGGTCACGGTCGATCTTGCCGATACACTGTTCGATGCCGGCTATCAGCTTCATATCGATTCCGCCGTGGAAGACATGCGCGACAGCCCGAACGAGATCGTGGTGCCGCTGACATCGGCAGGCTCGGGCCAAAAGGTGAAGGGTACGCGCTACATCGCCGCCTTCACCTATGCGCGTTGAGCAGGAGGACACCGGTTATGAACCGCTCGCTCCACCGCTGGTTCGGGCTGATCGCCGCGGCGCTTCTCACCGTCCTCGCGCTGAGCGGCGCCCTACTCTCTATCTTCCCTGCCGCAGAGGCGCTCACCATGCCTGCCGCGCAACGCGTCAGCGTCGCGGAACTCGCCGCGCGAGTCCGGGCGGCAGAGCCTACGGTGGAACAGATCAGACGGGCGCCGTCCGGGCAGATCACCGCCTATTACTACGAAGGCGACCAACCCGCCTCCGCCGTCATCGACTCTGCCACCGGCATGCCGGTCGGTAGTGGCGAAACCTCGGCGCTGGAGCGCTGGTTGATCAATCTCCATCGATCGCTTTTCCTTGACGATACCGGAAGGCTCATAGCGGCTGGCGGTGCGGCCACAATGCTTGCCCTTGCAATTTCCGGACTGTTCCTGACGGCAAGGCGCGCCGGCGGCTGGCGCTTCGTTCTGAAATCCGTTCGCGGCACAGGTGATGGACGATTACATGCCGTGGTCTCGCGCCTTGCCCTGCCTGGCCTCTTCCTCTCCGCGCTCACTGCGCTCTGGATGACGGCTGCTGTTTTCGGGGTATTGCCGGAAGGCGCCGGTGCACCGGCCTTCCCTGCCGACGTCAGCGGCAATACCGGCGTGGCGCTCACCTCTGTCCCTCTGTTTCGAGAGACGCCGGTCGATGATCTGCTCTCGTTGAATTTCCCCGCTACGGGCGACGCGACCGATGTTTTCACACTCAAGACTGCAAGGGGAGAAGCTTATATCGACCAAGGCAGCGGTGCGCTGCTGGCCTGGTCGGACGCCGGTTGGGTCGACACGGTCACGCGCCTCATCACGATGCTGCACACGGGGCACGGGCTGGCTTGGCTCGGGCTCATCCTCGGGTTCTCCGCGCTTGCGGTACCCGTCCTCGGCTGGACAGGCCTATGGGTCTGGCTCAGTGGACGCCGCGACCCGAAGCTCGCCTCGGCTGCCGCTAGCGAGGCCGATACAATCCTGCTTGTCGGCAGCGAGAGCGGCACGACCTGGGGTTTCGCCAATACGCTGCAGACCGCTCTTTCCGCACAGGGCGTTCGCGTCTACGTCGGCCCGATGTCCAAATTCGAGCCGGGCCGCTGGTTGAAGGCGCGGCGTGTGATTCTGTTTGCCGCCACCTATGGCGATGGTACAGCACCCGCCTCCGCCAAAGGCTTCATCGAGCGCTTCGGGGGAGCGCATGCAAGCGCCGGCCTGCCGCTCGCGGTACTCGGTTTCGGGGATCGCAGCTTCCCGGCCTTCTGCGGGTTCGCCGCCGAGGTTGCGAGAATTGCCAAGGACAAGGGCTGGGCCTCCCTTATACCTTTCGACACGGTAGATCGCCAATCGCCACAGGATTTCGCCCGCTGGGGACGGCGCCTGGCCGAGACGCTTGGTCTCGATTTCGAACTGAACCACCAACCGACTGTTCCGAACACCTGGAGATTGCCGCTCATATCCCGCCGCGACTATGGCGCAAGCATACAGGCCACCACCGCCATCCTCCGCTTTGCCCTGCCGAAGACTTCGCTCTGGCAGCGTCTGGCGGGCAAGGCATTCCCGCGGTTCGAGGCGGGAGATCTGGTCGGCATCGTGCCGCAGGGCTCGGATCTGCCGCGCTTCTACTCGCTTGCTTCCGGTCTCAAGGATGGCTTTCTCGAAATCTGCGTCCGCGAGCAAGTGGGAGGGCTTTGCTCGAGCCAACTCATCGCATTGAAACCCGGTGATACCATTGCGGCCTTCGTGCGGCCAAACCCCTCGTTCCGCCCGGCCCGGGGAGGCAAACCCGTCATTCTCATCGGCGCCGGCGCCGGAATCGGTCCTCTTGCCGGCTTCGCCCGCCGAAACCGGGCGGGCCGCGCCATGCACCTCTATTTCGGAACTCGCCATCCAACCAGCGACGCGTTTTACGCCGAGGAGCTTTCCCACTGGAAAAAGGATGGCCGGCTGACCTCGGTATCGACCGCCTTTTCGCGAACTGCGAGCCCGGCCTACGTGCAGGATATTCTGCGCGAGGACGCCGAGCGCATCGGCAAACTGATCGCCGCAGGCGGTCAGGTTCTCATCTGCGGCAGTCGGGATATGGCGGCGGCGGTCGCCGCCGTGCTCGCCGACATATTGGCGACGCAGGGCTTCAACCTCACACGCCTGAAAGCCGACGGCCGCTATGCCGAGGACGTCTACTAAGATGAAGCGCTACACGATCAACGGTCCGACCATGGGTGCGCGCTGGTCCGCCGTCTTTCACATGCCATCGGATTTCGATGTCTCTTCCGCCCGCAGGGCGATGATCGACGCCGTGACGGAAGTCGACAAACAAATGTCCAACTGGAGGCCTGAAAGCGACCTGAACCGCTTGAACGCCGCCCGGCCCGGTGGATGGGTTGCCCTCCCCGACGGGCTGCTCACCGTGCTGGGAACTGGTCTTGCCATCGGCCACATTTCAGGCGGTGCCTTCGATATCGGCATGGGTGATGCCACCGCCGCATGGGGTTTCGGTCCGGCGGAGGCAAGCGAGGACCGGATCAGGACCGCCCGCCTTGCGAAGCGCAGCCCGGCTCATGATGTTCTGGAGCTGGACAGGGCCGCCGGCCGCGCCCGCAAGCACTCCGAGATGTGCTTCGATCTCAATGGCATCGCCAAGGGCTATGGCGTCGATCAGCTGTCGAAGGCTGCGCGTCAGCACGGTATCGAAGCCGGCCTCTTCGCCATCGACGGCGAAGTGCGAGCGCTCGGCACTCAGCCCAACGGTCGCGGCTGGAGCGTCGCCGTCGAGATGCCAAACCCGGAAGTGCGCGCCGCGCATTCCATGCTCGAGCTACAGGATTGCGCCGTGGCAACGTCCGGCGACTATCGACACTGGATCGACGTCGCCGGCTATCGTCTGTCGCACGCTATGGACCCGCAGCTCGGCATGCCGCTTAGAGATCCGCCTGCCTCAGCGACCGTGCTCGCCTGCGATTGCATGAGCGCCGACGCTTGGGCGACGGCAATGATGGTTCTCGGCGAAGCGTGCGGTCTTGCCCTCGCCGAAAAGCTTGGTCTCTCCGTTCTCTTCCTCAAGCATGACCAGCCGACAGGAATCGGATGCGGCCTGTTTGCGCGGTGATCACCTTCCGAACGGCCAGATCAAAGGTCATCTGCCACGCAGCTTTAGACCAACCATCCAAGTGGTTTGATCCAGCGCAATGTGTGAAGCCGGGATGCATCCTACTCTCAATCGCCTCTCCAGTTCGTGGAGGATAGTGCTCAAAGAGGAGACGAAGTATGTCCATGGTCAGACTGCCAACGATCACTCTGCTGGCCTTGCTCGGTGCGGTCGGCGCTTTCGGCACCGCGTCCGCCCAGACGAAAAGTCCAGACCCGGCCTCGTCGGAGGATAAGCCTGGGGCCGACGAAACGGAAATGATGCCAGGCATGATGGGCCGCAACATGATGCCACCGGGCATGTACGAAAGAATGCGCATGATGGGACCAATGCGCGGTCATATGATGAAGATCATGTTCGCCATCACAGATAGCGACGGGGACGGCGCGGTTTCTTTCGAAGAGTTGACCGCAATCCACAAGCGCGTCTTCGACGCGGTCGACGCGAACAATGACGGTAAGGTTACGCCTGAGGAAATGCAGGCCTTTATGCAGGACATGTGATCGGAGACTCGGCATTTGCCGGCCGTTGCAGGGAAGCGACCGCCGAAAGGACACTTCTCATGACCTATACGCTCGATAGAACCCTCTGGGCGATCAGTTTCGACGATGCGGTCGGCAGAACGAGATCCGCTCTCATCAAGCACGGTTTCGGGGTTCTGACGGAGATCGATGTCAAGGCGACCATGAAGAAAAGGATCAATGCCGACATCGACGATTACCTCATCCTCGGAGCCTGCAATCCTCGCATGGCGTTCGAGGCGCTGAAACTGGAACCGAAGGTGGGGGCGATGCTGCCGTGCAATGTCATCCTGCGCGCCGTCGACGGCGGCAATGTCATGGTCAGCGCCATCGATCCGGTCGCGTCGATGCAGGCAATCGACAACGAAATGCTGACCTCTCTGGCAGGCAAGGTCCGCTCGATGCTTGCGGATGTTGTGACGGACGTTTGAAACCCACCCAACGGAGAGCCGGCTACAGAATCCGTTTCGCATGTGGATCGGAGAATACGGTGACGGCCGCGGCAGAGAAATAGACCAATCCTCGCATCTGACCCGTCCGGTCAGACTGCGGTGCCAACCAGCGCTCCGATTCCGGCCGTCAGCGCCATCGCGAAGGCGCCCCAGAAGGTGACGCGAGTCGTGGCTCTCAGGACATTTGCGCCACCCGCTTGCGCACCGATCGCGCCCAGCAGCGCGAGGAAAGCCAAAGACGCGCCTGCAACGCCATAGACCAGCATCCAGGCGGGTGAAAGGACAACCATCATCAGGGGTAATGCAGCTCCCACCGCGAAGGTGACGGCCGACGTCAAGGCGGCCTCAATGGGCCGGGCTGCCATGTGATCAACGATACCGAGTTCGTCACGCGAATGCGCGTCGAGAACGTTATTGGCCGTCAGTTGGACCGCGACCTGCCTGGCCAGATCGTGGCTGAGGCCGCGTTTAACGTAGATTTGCGTCAACTCATCAAGTTCAGCATCGGGCTGCGTCTCCAACTCCGTCCGTTCCCGCGCGAGATCGGCTTCCTCGGTATCGGCCTGCGAGCTCACCGACACGTATTCACCGGCTGCCATGGACATCGCGCCCGCAACCAGACCAGCCGCGCCCGCGACAAGGATCTGCGAGGTTCCGGCGGATGCGGTGGCGACGCCCATGATCAAGCTCGCCGTCGAGACGATCCCATCGTTTGCGCCGAGGACGGCGGCCCGGAGCCAGCCGATGCGGGAGACGAGGTGATTTTCCGAATGCAATCTGCTCATGAGGGTCTCCAGGATGCGACATTAACGAAGGGCAGCAACATCGAACATGAGCAACGCCGCACGCGCGATCACACAGCCAATTTCATATCGGTCCTCGGCCAACAAGGATTTGACAACGATCAACTTGGCCGGGGCAATTGCGTTACATCAATGCCGAATGGCGAAGAATGGAGATAGATGATTGCAATCGTGGCGGTCCGCGAGAGATGGAGCAGGACATGTCGGCACAATATTTTCTCCCGCTATCAACATATCCCGATTCAAGTTCGGGACTGATCATTTCAAACGCTGTAGCGTTTGCCGGGCACTACGGTGCCAGTCTTCATGCCTGCGCGCTGAGGGTCGGGATTCCGCACATTCCAAACGCCTGGTCATCGCTACTGCTCGATACTCCAAAGATGATCGAGCATGCCGAGACCCTGAGCCGTGAGCGCGCCGAAACGCTGATTGCAGCAGCGACCAACCTCGCAGCGAACGCCAAGGTCGAACTATCTTGCCGAACGGTCAAAACCACCGTGCCGCTGCTGCACGAGACCTCAGCCACCGAAGCACGTTTTTTCGATCTGGCCATTCTCGAATGTGTCGCGGATGTTCCCGAGACTCGTATTGTCGCCGAAGCGGTCATATTCGGCTCCGGCCGACCGGCCGTCATCATCCCCAACAAGACCCTGGCGGGTCCGATCGACCATCTGGTCATCGCCTGGGACGGAAGCCGAGCCGCCGCTCGGGCCGTCAGCGATGCAAACCCATTCATTCGCAAGGCCAAGCGGGTTACGGTCCTATCGCTGACGGGCGAAAAGCCGCTGCCGGAGACAAGCGGAGCGCACCTTGCTGAGATCCTGGTTTCGAGCGGCGTCAATGCAAGCGCAACGGCCGCTCGCGTTACTTCGTCGTCGATCGGTCAGAGCATTCAGCAAACGGCACTGGAACTGAGCGCCGATATGCTGGTCATGGGAGGATTTGGACACTCGAGGTTGCGAGATTTCGTCCTGGGCGGGGCAACCGATGGCGTCCTGGAAAAGCCTTTGCTGCCAGTGCTCATGTCGCATTGACGGAAACTGTCCGGATGGATCCATGACCTGCTTCTGCCGTTTCCGATTCAACGCCGTCGGCGAAAAACCAAACTGAAACAGCACCTGCAAGCTGGCCTTCGCCCGAGGAAATCTCGACGCTGGCCAACCGAAAGCCAGCTTGATGCGGATCAATGCAACGGACGCCCAACACGCCTAGGTTTGCGGCTCCCGTCAAGGGCGAGACTTCCCAGTAAAACAAGGTGTCGGTCGCGAATATGAGGCCGGCCGGAGAACGTCCATGCAGAAGCATTCCTCCTCGCAAACGAGGCAGCATCTCGAAAAGCACAAGGCGATCCTTGACCAACGCCGGCGCGAGCTACAAACCCGCCTGCAGGCGATCGAACATGATTTCGTGCAGCCTCGGAATCCTGATGACGATGATCGCGCCACAGAGCGCAATAACGATGAAGTCCTGGAAGAGCTCGGCGAGGCTGGACAGAAGGAACTCCTGGCCGTACAGGCGGCACTGGAACGGATACAAGCCGGAACCTTTGGCACTTGTGTAAAGTGCGGCAGGCCGATCAGCGAGAGGAGGCTTGACGCCGTTCCTCATACACCTTTCTGCCAGTCTTGCGCGCAGTCGATCTGAAGCCTGAGTTGCAGGGTCACCATGCTGGTGAAGCGATGTCCGACATCAGGCCAACTCAGTCGGAGCGTGCGCCGATGAGCCATTCATAAACGTCCTCGCGACCCGGAGCCCGCTCAGGCGGTGCGGGAGCTCCTATAGACCGACACGCCAAGTTCCCTGATCTTCTTGCGCAAGGTATTTCGATTGAGACCAAGGAGATCGGCGGCCTTGATCTGGTTGCCGCGCGTCGCCGTCAGGGCGGCGAGGATCAGCGGATATTCCAGTTCGGTCAGCACGCGGTCGTAGAGGCCGGGCGGCGGCAGGTTTTCGCCGAAGCTGGCGAAGTAGGTGCGCATATTCTCCTCGACGGCTTGCGCGATCGTCATCGAGCCGCTGCGGATCGGCCCCTTGTCGATCGGGCTGTCGGGCACGTCGGAGCGCAGCTCGGCGTCGATGATCTCGCGGGTGATGACATCCTGCGGATAGAGCGCCATCAGACGGCGGATGAGGTTTTCCAGCTCGCGGACGTTGCCAGGCCAGGCATAGGCCTTCATCAGTTCCAGGGCTTCCTGATCGAAGCGCTTGGAGCCGAGGCCTTCCTTTTCGGCCTGCTGGATGAAATGGCGCACGAGATCGGGAATATCCTCGGCGCGGTCGCGCAGCGGCGGCAGGCGCAGCGGCACGACATTGAGCCGGTAATAGAGATCTTCGCGGAACAGGCCCTGGTTGATCGCCTGCTTCAGATCCTTGTTGGTGGCGGCGACGATGCGCACATCGGTGCGGATCGGCGTGCGGCCGCCGACAGTGGTGTATTCGCCCTGCTGCAGGACGCGCAGAAGCCGCGTCTGGGCGTCCATCGGCATGTCGCCGATTTCGTCGAGGAAGAGCGTGCCGCCCTCGGCCTGCTCGAAGCGGCCGGTCGAGCGGGTCTGCGCGCCGGTAAAGGCGCCCTTCTCATGGCCGAAGAGTTCCGATTCGATCAGGTCGCGCGGGATCGCCGCCATGTTGATCGCGACGAAGGGGCCGTTGCGGCGCTTGCCATAGTCATGCAGCGCGCGGGCGACGAGCTCCTTGCCGGTGCCGGATTCGCCGGTGATCATCAGCGTCAGGTCCGTCTGCATCAGGCGGGCCAGCACGCGATAGATTTCCTGCATCGCCGCCGACCGGCCGACCAGCGGCATGCCGTCCTGCATATCCTCTTCGAGCTTGGCGGGCTTGCGCTTCGGCTCGGCGAGCGCACGGCCGATAATGCCGATCAGCTCGGTCAAGTCGAAGGGCTTCGGCAGATAGTCGTAAGCGCCCTTTTCGGAAGCCTTGATGGCGGTCATGAAGGTGTTCTGCGCACTCATGACGAGAACCGGCAGGTCGGGACGCGCCTTCTTGATTCGCGGCAGCAGGTCGAAGGCGTTTTCGTCGGGCATCACCACATCGGTGACAACAAGATCGCCCTCGCCGGCGGAAATCCAGCGCCAGAGGGTAGCGGCGTTGGAGGTGATGCGGACGTCATAGCCGGCGCGGCTCAAAGCCTGGTTGAGCACGGTCCGGATGGCCGCATCATCATCTGCAACAAGGATCGTGGCTGTCATCGAGAAGGTCCTGTCGAGCTTGCGGTAGTGGCGTCTTCGAGCGAGGCGTCCTTCGACGCCGGCATGAGTACGCGGAATGTCGTGCGGCTGTTCTGGCTGTCGCATTCGATAATGCCGCCATGATCGCCGATGATCTTGGCGACCAGCGCCAGGCCGAGGCCGCTGCCGTTCGGCTTGGTGGTAATGAACGGGTCGAAGAGATGCGGCAACAGATCGGAGGGAACGCCGGGACCATTGTCGTGGACGCAGAATTCCAGCGGCAGCGAGATCTTTTCGCGGGTGCCGGCGACCGACAGGCGGATGCCGGGGCGATAGGCCGTCGTCAGCATGATCTCGCCGTCCGGCCGATCGCCGACCGCTTCGGCGGCGTTCTTCACCAGATTGAGGAAGACCTGCACGAGCTGGTCGCGATTGGCATAAACGGCCGGCAGCGACGGGTCGTAGCTCTCGGTGACGCGGATGTTGCGGGCAAAACCCGCCTTGGCGACCGCCTTCACATGATCGAGCACGGAATGGATATTGACCGGCATTCGGTCGACGGGACGTTCGTCGGAAAAGACTTCCATGCGATCGACCAGCGAGACGATGCGATCGGTCTCGTCGCAGATCAGCCGGGTCAGCGCCCGGTCATCGTCGATCGCAGACTGCTCGAGCAGCTGGGCAGCGCCGCGTATGCCGGAAAGCGGATTCTTGATCTCATGCGCCAGCATCGAGGCGAGGCCGGTCACCGAACGGGCGGCGGCGCGATGCGTCAGTTGCCGATCGATCTTGTCGGCCATCGAGCGTTCCTGAAAGACGATGACGACGGCGCCGGGTTCGCTGAGCACCGGGGCGACGTAGAGATCGACGAGCTTGTCCTGGCCAAGGCGCGGCGAACTCAGGTCGACGCGATATTCGTTGACCGGCGCCTTGCGCTCGCGCACCTGATCGATCAAGGCCAGCAACGGGCTGCCGAAGGGAATGAAGGTCGAAATCCGGTACCGCGCCAGATGCGAGGCGCTGGCGCCGAAGAAGGCTTCCGCTTCCCAATTGGCGAAAACGACGAAGCCGGATTCGTCGACCATGATAACGGGGTTCTGGATGGCGTTCAGCACGGCCATGGCGACGGTGGTTCCGCCGGCCTGATCGGACGGAGATGTCATATCCTTCGTCATGCCGCCTCCCGGCTGTCGACAACACCTGCCGCCAATGCATCGTAAAGCCGTGCAGCCACCTCGCTGGGATTGCGCGAGGTCATGATCGCAGCCTTTTCACCGTCGGCGAGATCCGGGGCGAAACGCTGGAGATACCAGCCCAGGTGTTTGCGGGCATGGCGGATAGCCACCGCTTCGCCGTAGAAATCCAGCATCATCCGGTAGTGCTCGACGGCGATATCGGCGATTTCAAGCGACAGCGGCTCGGCCGCACCTGATATGACGCCGGCATGCCACGGCCTGCCCTGGCAGCCCCTACCGATCATGACGGCATCGGCGCCGGAGCGGCGCAATATTTCCTGCGCGTCGCCCGCGGTTTCGACATCGCCATTGGCGATCAGCGGTATGGAGATTACCTCGCGGACAGCGCGGATCGCGTCCCAATCGGCACGACCTTCGTAGAATTGCATGCGGGTGCGCCCGTGAATGGTCACAAGCTGGATACCGGCCGCCTCGGCGCGGCGCGCGATGTCGGGCGCATTGATCGAATTCTCATCCCAGCCGAGGCGCATCTTCAGCGTCACCGGAATGTCGACGGCCTTGACCGTCGCCTCGATGAGGCCGAGCGCGTGATCGGGATCGCGCATCAGCGCCGAACCGGAATAACCGCCGATCACTTTCTTGGCCGGGCAGCCCATATTGATGTCGATGATATCGGCACCATGATCGGCGGCGATCTTGGCGGCTTCCGCCATCCAGTGCGCCTCGCGTCCGGCAAGCTGCACCATATGCGGCCGGAAGCCCGCAGCCCGCAGCCGCGACCATGATTCGGCCGTGTCATTGACCAATTCGCGGCTCGCCACCATTTCGGTGACGACGAGGCCGGCGCCGAAGCGCCAGGCAAGCTCGCGGAAGGGCATATCCGTGACGCCGGACATCGGCGCCAGCACAACGCGGTTCCGCACGGACACAGGTCCGATTCGGAAAGGCGCTGCGAGGTCCTTGGAAATCAAATGATTATCTTTCGGGCACACAATAGAACTGCATTATTTTTAGCCACTATTCCCTAGCTTGCCAAGGGGGCTGGGATGGGAATTGATATTTTTCGGGCAGATGCTGGAAAACGCCAAAGCAAGACGTTAGAGCACTCGGGTCAATTCCGCATAATTAGGGGATTTATGCTGCAAATGCCTTCTAAGCAACCGATATCGGCTGGAATTGTCATCGTCGCCGCCGGCCGCGGCGAGCGCGCAGGATCCTCCAAGGAAGGCCCCAAGCAATATCGCATGATCGGCGGCAAGCCGGTTATCGTCCATACGCTTGAAAACTTCATGACATGGGAAGCGGCAAAGCAGATCGTCGTCGTCATTCATCCCGATGACGAGGCGCTGTTTGCAAGAGCTTTCCGCCACATCATCTCGGCAACGCCGATCGAAACGGTGCATGGCGGCGCGACCCGGCAGCAATCCGTGCTGGCCGGCCTCAGATACCTCAAGGACAAGCAGATCAGCCACGTGCTGATCCATGATGCCGTGCGGCCGTTCTTCGACCATGAGCTTCTGGATCGTATCGCCGACAGCCTTGGCAACGGCGCGCAGGCGGTGCTGCCGGCGATCCCGGTCACCGATACGCTGAAACGCGCCGACAGCACCGGCACCGTGCTGGCGACGGTTTCGCGCGAGCACCTCTATGCGGCGCAGACGCCGCAATCCTTCGCCTTCGAAACGATCCTCGATGCGCATGAGAAGGCGGCCGCCAGCGGACGAAGTGATTTCACCGACGATGCTTCGATCGCCGAATGGCTGGGCATTCCGGTGACGATCGTCGAGGGCACGGCCGATAACGTCAAGCTGACGGTCAAGGACGATATCGCCATGGCCGACGGCAAGCTGTCGGCTTCGCTGCTTCCGGACGTGCGCACCGGCAACGGCTACGACGTGCACCAACTCGAAGCCGGCGATGGTGTCACACTCTGCGGCGTGTTCATTCCGCATGACCAGAAGCTCAAAGGCCACTCCGATGCCGACGTCGCGCTGCATGCGCTGACGGATGCGCTGCTTGCCACCTGCGGCGCCGGCGATATCGGCGATCATTTCCCGCCGTCCGATCCGCAATGGAAGGGCGCGCCCTCAAAGATCTTCATCGAACACGCTGCCCGGATTGTGCGCGAGCGCGGCGGCACGATCATGAATGCCGATGTCTCGCTGATCGCCGAAGCGCCGCGGGTCGGCCCGCATCGCGAGGCCATGCGGGCGAAACTGTCGGATTATCTCGGCATCGATATCGAACGCTGCTCGGTCAAGGCGACGACCAACGAGACGATCGGTTTCGTCGGCCGGCGCGAAGGCATTGCGGCGATTGCGACGGCAACCGTCGTCTATCGCGGGAGAAAGTGATGAGCCTGTTTCCTCCGGATATCATTTCGGCAGCGGAGACGATCATCCGTGAGTTCACGGCCGCCGGGCTGATGCTGTCCACAGCCGAATCCTGCACCGGCGGGCTGATCGCCGGGGCGCTGACTGAGATATCGGGCTCCTCCGCCGTCGTCGATCGCGGCTTCGTCACCTATACGAATAGCGCCAAGGTGGACATGCTCGGCGTGCAGGCGGAAACGCTGCAGCGCTTCGGGGCGGTCTCCGAGGAAACGGCGCAGCAGATGGTGCATGGCGCCCTCTTCCGCTCGCGCGCCGAGATCGCCGTTGCCGTCACCGGTATTGCCGGCCCCGGCGGCGGATCGGCGGAAAAACCGGTCGGCCTCGTGCATCTCGCCGCCAAATCGCGCACCAGCGCGTTCATCCACCGAAAGATGCTCTATGGCGAAATCGGCCGCAGCGAGGTTCGGCTGGCGACGGTCAGGACGGCGCTGGAGATGGTGCATTCGCTCTTCGCCGGCTGAAAAAGGGTAATCGTCCCGTCAGGCCGCAGCGTAGATCCTGTTTGCCCTGGTCTCGAAGGCTTCGGTGAACATGCGGAAGGCGCGGTCGAACATCGAACCCATCAACGCGCCGAGAATGCGGCTCTTGAACTCGTAATCGATGAAGAAATCGACGGTGCAGCCGCCAGTCGGCATCTCCGAGAAGTGCCAGCGATTGTCGAGATATTTGAACGGGCCATCGATATATTTGACCTCGATGACCTGCTCGGCCCGGTTCAGAAGCACCTGTGTGGTGAAGGTCTCGCGGATCGCCTTGTAGCCGACCGTCATGTCGGCGACGAGCAGGATCTTGCCGTCGCGCTCCTTGCGGCTTCGAATGGTCAGCGCTTCGCAGAGCGGCAGGAATTCCGGATAGCGCTCGACATCGGCGACGAGATCGAACATCTGTTCGGGCGTGTGCGGGACGGGACGGTGCGTTTCGAATTGCGGCATAGGCGGCAATTAAGCGGGCGCGCGGAGAAGATCAAGAAGCTCGCGCACCTGACGGCGGGATTTTAGCTGGAGAACGGGCACATCAGGGCCGTGCTCGGCGATGCCGGAGATAATGCGAGGCACGAACTTGTCTTCGAAGGTCCAGATGAAGCGGAGAAACTCCCAATCGATCTTCTCAATGCAACCCGCCGCCATTTCCGGCCGGGTGCGGCCGATCCATCTCACCCACCGACTGACCACGCCCCAGATGCAGAGAAGCCGCGGCATGCGCACCCAGACCACGAAATCGGTGCGCGGTAGACGAATGTCTAAGGAGGACGGGTTCGTGCCGTCCATTATCCAACGTTCTTCGAGTATCCGGCTGGCGATGATATTTCTCTGCTCGCCCCTGTCGCGCGTCACCCAGCCGGGAAGCCAAAAGACGTCGCGGTCGAGCGAAATATAGGAAAGCCGGAAGCGTGTGGCGATCTTCAGCGACAGAGTGGATTTACCGCCGCCCGAGCAACCCATGACGAGGATGCGGCGTGCTGTACCGATATGCTGCGCAGCCAGTCTGATATCGGTGATTTGCTGTCGCGGTGGCAGCTCTGCCCTCAGGTCCATCATGCAACTCCCTTGAGCCCATGCGCGAGAGCGGCGAAGCGGCGAGCTGCCTTTCGCGATCTTATGATGACAGTGGAATTGAGAAGCCGATGATCCCGAAGTGCTGCTTCGATCAAGGGGGCGGCATCCCGCTCGAAATTCCAGATATAGGCAAGCAAGTCCAGCGAGAGGTGTTCGGGACAGCCGGCAGGCAGCTCGGGACGGTTGCGCCCGAAATAGCGCAAGCCTCTCGATATTGCTCCGTACAGGCAGGCAGATCTGGGCAACCGAAGCCAAATGACGGTTTCGGCACGCGGAAGGCGCAAATGGAAGGAGCTCAGCCCGGTTCCATCCATGATCCAGCGTTCTTCCGCCACCGCCTTGGCGATCAGACTGTCGATCTCGTCGCGCTGCCTCTTTCGCCACCCCGGTAGCCAGTAGAAGTCGCGATCCATCGATATGTAATCAAGGCCGAGCGCTTGCGACAGCCGCTTTGCCAGCGTGCTTTTGCCGCTGCCGGGACAGCCGATCACCAGGATACGGTTGGCTTCGACCAGCGTCGATTTCAATCCGGATGTGCCGTTCATCGTCGATTGCTCAAAGAAAAACCGCGGCAAAAATCGCCGCGGTTCGATCAAAAAGCAAGTGCCGGATCTTACTCGGCCGCCATCAGCAGCTTCTTCTCCCGTGCCGCCCGCAGCCGCGCGAAGTCGTCGCCGGCATGGTGCGAGGAGCGGGTCAGGGGGCTCGAGGCGACCATCAGGAAGCCCTTGCTGTAGGCGACGGTCTCGTAGGACTTGAACTCGTCGGGCGTGACGAAGCTCATGACCTTGTGGTGCTTGCGGGTCGGCTGCAGGTACTGGCCGATCGTCAGGAAATCGACGTCGGCGGTGCGCAGATCGTCCATCAGCTGGAGGACTTCGTTTCGTTCTTCGCCGAGGCCGACCATGATGCCCGATTTGGTGAACATGGTGGGATCGAGTTCCTTCACCCGCTGCAGCAGGCGAATGGAATGGAAGTAGCGGGCGCCGGGGCGAACCGTCAGATAATTGCCGGGCACGGTCTCCATATTGTGGTTGAAGACGTCGGGCTTGGCGGCGACGACCCGTTCCAGCGCTCCAGGCTTCTTCAGGAAGTCCGGCGTCAGGATCTCGATCGTCGTCATCGGCGAGGCCGCCCGGATTGCCCAGATCACCTTTTCGAAGTGCTCGGCGCCGCCGTCTGCCAGGTCGTCACGGTCGACCGAGGTGATGACGACGTGGCTGAGGCCCATCTCCTTGACTGCCTTGGCGACATTCTCAGGCTCGGCCATGTCGAGGGCATTCGGCTTGCCGGTGGCGACATTGCAGAAGGCGCAGGCGCGGGTACAAATCTCGCCCATGATCATGAAGGTCGCGTGCTTCTTGTCCCAGCACTCGCCGATATTCGGGCAACCGGCCTCTTCGCAGACGGTGACGAGCTTGTGCTCCTTCACGATCGCACGCGTCTCGGCATAACCCTTGGAGGTCGGCGCCTTGACGCGAATCCAGTCCGGCTTGCGCATGACTTCCGTGTCCGGGCGATGCGCCTTCTCCGGATGGCGCACACGCTTGGCGTCGGGATTGATCGTGTCGAGGATGGTCACCATTGCAGTTTCAGCTTTCTACCGCCTCTATGCGGCACATCATTCGGATCTAGCGCCGCACCAGTCGCACAAGGAATATCAACAGGCAGGCGCCGAGGAAACCCGTCACGAAATAACCGAGCCGTCCGCCGACCACCTGGACATGGAACTGCGCGAGGACGGCGCTGGCGACGACCGAGCCGACGATGCCGAGCACGATGTTCAAGAAAATCCCGTATCGCGCTTCCATCAGCTTGCCGGCGAGCCAGCCCGCAAGTCCGCCGATGATGATTGCCGAAATCCAGCCGACGCCTTCCATTCCTGCCCTCTTTTGCCCCTTAAGCGACCGCTCTTGCGATCAGAACCACGATAATGGCGCCGACCGTGGCGTGGATGATCTGCACAACCAGCGCGTTCTCGATGCCCAGCGAAATGCCGAGCGCGCTGAACAGATAACCGCCGACGAAGGCGCCGATGATGCCGCTCAGCAGGCATCTTATCAACCCGCCGCCGCCGACGACCAGACTTGCGAGGAAGCCTGCAACCAGGCCGATCAGCAGAAATACCAGCAACGCCTGCGTCTCCATAGACATGATGATTTCCTTTCGTTTTTTCCACCCCGTGATACAGGGCGGATTGGGAAATTATCAAGCATTCAATACACGGCCGTAGGCATCGAGCACCGCTTCCTTCATCGTTTCCGACACGGTGGGATGCGGGAAGATCGTGTGCATCAGCTCTTCCTCGGTTGTTTCGAGGTTCATCGCGACGACGAAGCCCTGGATGAGCTCGGTGACTTCAGCGCCAACCATATGGGCGCCGAGCAGTTCGCCGGTCTTCTTATCGAAGATCACCTTCACCATGCCCTGGTCTTCGCCAAGCGCGATCGCCTTGCCGTTTGCCGCAAAGGAGAAGCGACCGACGCGGATGTCACGGCCCAGCTCCTTGGCTTTGGCTTCGGTGAGGCCGACGGAGGCGACCTGCGGATTGCAATAGGTGCAGCCCGGGACCTTGCCCTTGTCTGTGGGATGAACGTTCGGCAAGCCGGCGATCTTTTCGACGCAGACGACGCCCTCATGCTCTGCCTTGTGCGCCAGCATCGGCGGGCCGGCGACATCGCCGATCGCATAGATGCCGGCGACATTGGTCTTGCCGTAACCGTCGACGACGACGCAGCCGCGGTCGGTCTTCACACCAAGCGCCTCGAGGCCAAGATTTTCGATGTTGCCCTGAACGCCGACGGCCGAAATCAGCCGGTCGGCAGTGATCTGCTGTACTTTGCCATCGGACGTCTCGACATGTGCGGTGACGCTGCCGGCGCCCTTCTCGACCTTCGAAGCCTTGGCGCTGGTGAAGATCTTGAGGCCACGCTTTTCAAGCTGCTTGCGGGCAATCGCGGTGATTTCGGCATCTTCGACCGGCATGATGGTCGGCATGACTTCGACGACCGTCACGTCGACGCCCATCGAGCGATAGAAGCTTGCGAATTCGATGCCGATCGCGCCCGAGCCCATGACGATCAGCGACTTCGGCAGCGCATCCGGCTTCAGCGCCTCGAAATAGGTCCAGATCAGCTTGCCGTCCGGCTCGATGCCAGGCAGCGCGCGCGGGCGGGCGCCGGTGGCGATGATGATGTGCTTGGCGGTATAGGTGCCCTCGCCCTTGACGTTCTTCGGCAGCGGGTGCTGCGGCTCGACGACGGCCTTCGACGACTTGCCGACGACGATCTCGCCGGGCTTGGAAAGCTTTCCTTCGCCCCAGATGATGTCGATCTTGTTCTTCTTCATCAGGAAGCCGACGCCCGCGTTGAGACGGGCGGAGACGGCGCGCGAGCGGCCAACGACGGCCTTGGCGTCTGGCTTGACCGTGCCTTCGAGAACAAGGCCGAAATCCTTGAAGTGATTGGCGTGGTCGAGGACTTCGGCCGAGCGCAGCAGCGCCTTTGTGGGGATGCAGCCCCAGTTCAGGCAGATGCCGCCCATATGCTCGCGCTCGACGATCGCGGTCTTGAGGCCAAGCTGGCTGGCGCGAATAGCGGCGACATAGCCGCCGGGACCCGAACCGATGATGATGACGTCGTAGGATTCAGCCATGTGTTTCCTGCCTTTGTTACGCTGCGCTGCGGGTCATGAGCACCCACGCGTGTCTCTTGCTGTTATCGAAGAGCGGCACGGCATCGGCACGCGCAGCCTCCAAGAATCCGTTTCTTCCATAAAGCGACAAAGCCGCTTCGTTATCACTTGCGGTAATGAGACTGACGGGGCGGCGATCGGCCCTTTCAATCTGATCCTCCAGCAATCTGCGTCCGATGCCGATGCCGCGCAGGTGGCGATAGACGCCGAGACTGCCGATGAACCAGCTACCCACAACCGTTTTCTGCAAGGCGAGCATCGGCTCGGTCGCCGGAACTGTCGCCTCGATCTTATCTATGCCTTCCTCCAGCGAGTGGCCGATCGCCACGCCTGCGACCTCGCCATAGGCCTCGGCGATGACGGCATCCCGCCAGCCGCCGACAGCCTCTTCCTCGCTCATCTTCAGCCGGCCCCGCTCCAGCGGCGTGTCACTCACGCCGGTCGCCACATCGGCGAACCAGAGCCAGGAGGCAAAACCGCGCGAGGCGATATCCGCCAGAATCGCCAGCTCCGAAGCATCCCGCCGTGAGGCCTGCCGGAGGGCGATGAAGGAGGTCATGGTCAGATCCCCAGCATCATCCGCACGATCGATTCCAGCCCGCGTCCGAGCGCACGCGTATTGTCCGCATCAAGGTGAATGCCATCGATCGGCGTGGTCTTGGCGACGGAGTTGCCGTCGAAGAAGCCGCAGCCGAGTTCGTCGGCAAGATCGCGGTAAAGCGTTGCGAGCTTGGCCGATTCCTCGATGCCGCCGGGAAAGGATGCGGCGAAGGGCACATTGCCCGTCGCGCAGATCGCCGGCGGCGCCACGATCAAGATCTCCGGCCCATCGAATTCGAAGGGCCAGGCATGATTGCGGATGAGCCGCACGAGACGGCTGATGCCCTGGCAGGCGGCAAAGGCGGACCCCGCCACGACCGGCTTCATGTCGTTGGTGCCGAGCAGAAGGATGACGAGATCGAGCGGTGCATGCGTCTGCAGGATCGTCGGCAGGATGCGCGCACCGTTGCGGTCACAATCGGCGAGGTGGTCGTCGAAAGCGGTCGTGCGCCCATTCAGGCCTTCGGCGATGACGCGCGCCTCACTGCCGAGCGCTGCCTGAAGCACGCTCGGCCAGCGATTCTTGTACTCATGACGGCCGATCGTCTCGGCGTCATAACCCCAGGTCAGCGAGTCACCATAGCAAAGAACGGTCTTGGTCATTTCCGCCTCCGCGCTGCTATCAGACAAGCATGCCCATCGGGTTTTCGATGTAGCCCTTGAAGGCCTGGAGCAGCTCGGCGCCGAGTGCACCATCGACGCAGCGATGGTCGGTCGAGAGCGTGACCGACATCACGGTGGCGATCGCCATTTCGCCCTTCCTGACGACGACCCGCTGTTCGCCTGCGCCGACCGCGAGGATCGTCGCATGCGGCGGGTTGACGACGGCAGCGAAGTTCTTCACGCCCATCATGCCCATGTTCGAGACCGAGCTGGTGCCGCCCTGATACTCCTCAGGCTTCAGCTTGCGGTCCTTGGCCCGCTTGCCGAGATCGCGCATCTCGTTGGAGATCGTCGACAGGGTCTTTTCCTCGGCCTTGCGGATGATCGGCGTGATCAGGCCGCCGGGTATCGAGACGGCGACGCCGACATCGGCATGCTTGTGCTTGACCATGTTGCTGTCGGTCCAAGAGACATTGGCATCCGGAACGTCGCGCAGCGCCAGCGCCATGGCCTTGATGACCATGTCGTTGACCGAGAGCTTATAGGCCGGAGCGTTGTCCTTGCGCGGCGCCGCATCGTTCAGCTGGGCGCGCAGCGCCAGCAGCGCATCGAGCTCGCAATCGACGCTGACGTAGAAATGCGGGATCGTCTGCTTGGATTCGACCAGGCGCCTGGCGATCGTCTTGCGCATGCCGTCATGCGGCACGAGCTCGTAGGAGCCCGGCTCGAAGAGCTTGAGCACGGCTTCCTCAGAGGCGCCCTTCGGTGCGGCAGCGGCCGGAGCCGGCGCAGCAGCCTGCGGGGCGGCAGCGGGTGCAGGCGCAGCAGCAGCCTTGGCGCCACCGCCGGCAACAGCCGCCTCGATGTCGCTCTTGACGACGCGGCCATGCGGGCCGGAGCCTGTCACTGCCGAAAGGTCGATGCCGGCTTCCTTGGCCAGACGGCGGGCGAGCGGCGACGAGAAGGTGCGGTTGCCATCAGCCGAAACCGATGCGGGTGCAGCGGCAGGTGCCGGTGCTGCAGCCGGAGCGGTTTGGGCCGGAGCCGGTGCAGCCTCGGCCTTCGGCGCAGGCGCGGCTTCAGCCTTGGGCGCCGGAGCGGCAGAACCCGCACCGTTTGCGGCAGCGGCGACATCCTCGCCATCGGCGGCGAGAACCGCAATCAGCGCGTTGACCTTGACGCCTTCGGTGCCGGCGGCAACGACGAGCTTGGCGACCGTGCCTTCATCGACGGCTTCGACTTCCATCGTCGCCTTGTCGGTCTCGATCTCGGCGATCACATCGCCTGATTTGACCTTGTCGCCTTCCTTGACCAGCCATTTGGAAAGATTGCCTTCCTCCATGGTCGGAGAGAGGGCGGGCATCGTGATATTGATCGGCATCGAGCTGCCCTCCCCTTATTTGTAGCAAACAGCCTTCACCGCATCGACGACTTCGCCGACGTTCGGAAGTGCGAGCTTTTCGAGATTGGCGGCGTAGGGCATCGGAACGTCCTTGCCCGCAATCGTCAGGATCGGCGCATCGAGATAATCGAAGGCCTGCTGCATGACGCGGGTGGCGATTTCGGTGCCGACCGACGATTGCGGATAACCTTCCTCGACGGTGACCAGACGGCCGGTCTTCTTCACCGATTCGATAACGGTCGGCAGGTCCATCGGGCGAATGGTGCGAAGGTCGATCAGTTCGACGTCGATGCCGATCTTTTCGAGTTCGGCCGCCGCCTTGGTCGCATAAGTCATGCCGATGCCGAAGGAGACCACCGTGACGTCCTTGCCCGGGCGATGGATGCGGGCCTTGCCGATCGGCAGGACGAAATTGTCGAGCTTCGGCACATCGAAGTGCTGACCGTAGAGAATTTCGTTCTCGAGGAAGATCACCGGATTCGGATCGCGGATCGCAGCCTTCAGCAGGCCCTTGGCGTCGGATGCCGTGTAAGGCATGACGACCTTCAGGCCGGGGATTGCGGAGTACCAGGCAGCATAGTCCTGGCTGTGCTGGGCGCCGACGCGAGCTGCGGCACCGTTCGGGCCGCGGAAGACGATCGGAGCGCCCATCTGGCCGCCGGACATATAGAGCGTCTTGGCGGCGGAGTTGATGATGTGGTCGATCGCCTGCATGGCGAAGTTGAAGGTCATGAATTCGACGATCGGGCGAAGGCCAGCCATGGCAGCGCCGACGCCGACGCCGGCAAAGCCGTGCTCGGTGATCGGCGTATCGATGACGCGGCGGGGGCCGAATTCCTGCAGCAGGCCCTGCGTGACCTTGTAGGCGCCCTGATATTCGGCAACTTCTTCGCCCATGACGAAGACGTCTTCATTGGCGCGCATTTCCTCGGCCATGGCGTCGCGGAGCGCTTCGCGCACGGTCGTCGACACCATTTCGGTGCCGGCAGGAATTTCGGGGTCATTCGGAACGACGGCCCTCGGCTCGGCCGGAAGCGGCGCGGAGGCCGAACCGGTGTCGGTCGGCTTCTCTTCCTGGGCAACGGCAGGCGCGGCTGCTGCGGCCGGCTTGGCGGCGGAGAGATCGGCGGCGGATTCGCCATCCTGCAGCAGCACGGCGATCTTGGTGTTGACCTTGACACCTTCGGTGCCAGCATCGACGAGCAGCTTGCCGATGACTCCTTCATCGACGGCTTCGACTTCCATCGTCGCCTTGTCGGTTTCGATTTCGGCGATCACGTCGCCTGAGGTGACCTTGTCACCTTCCTGCTTCAGCCATTTGGACAGCGTGCCTTCTTCCATCGTCGGAGAGAGGGCGGGCATGAGGATATCGATAGGCATGGGTTCCCTCCCCCGATTAGAGCAGAATGTCGGTGTAGAGCTCGGATGCATCCGGCTCCGGATCGGCCTGGGCGAAGTCGGCGCTGTCGGCGACGATGTCGCGGACATCCTTGTCGATCGCCTTCAGATCGTCTTCGGAGGCCCAGCCCTTTTCGATGAGGCGCGCCTTGACCTGTTCGATCGGGTCATGCTCGGAGCGCATCTTCTGCACTTCGTCCTTGGAGCGATACTTCGCCGGATCGGACATGGAGTGACCGCGATAACGATAGGTCAGCATTTCGAGAATGATCGGGCCCTTGCCGGAGCGGCAATGTTCGAGCGCCTCGTCGGCCGCCGCCTTGACGGCGCGAACGTCCATGCCATCGACCTGAATGCCGGGGATGCCGAAGCCGGAGCCGCGCAGCGAATAGTTCGACTGCGCCGTGGCGCGGGCGGTCGAAGTGCCCATGGCGTAACGGTTGTTCTCGACGATATAGACGATCGGCAGTTTCCAGAGAGCCGCCATGTTGAAGCTCTCGTAGACCTGGCCCTGGTTGGCAGCGCCGTCGCCGAAATAGGCGATGGAGACATTGCCGTTGCCGCGATAGCTGTTTGCGAAAGCCAGACCGGTTCCGAGCGAGACCTGGGCGCCGACGATGCCGTGACCGCCGTAGAAATGCTTCTCTTTCGAGAACATGTGCATCGAGCCGCCCTTCCCGTGGGAATAGCCGCTGCGGCGCCCGGTCAGTTCCGCCATGACGCCACGCGCTTCCATGCCGGTCGCCAGCATATGGCCGTGGTCGCGATAGGCGGTGATGACCTGGTCGCCTTCCTTCTGCGCCATCTGCATGCCGACGACGACAGCTTCCTGACCGATGTAGAGGTGGCAAAAGCCGCCGATGAAGCCCATGCCGTAAAGCTGACCGGCCTTCTCCTCGAAGCGGCGGATGAGCAGCATTTCGCGATAGGCCTTGAGCTCCTCATCGCGATCGAAGTCGGCTACCGGGCCTCCATTCGATGCTTTGGCTGCGGGTTTTGCTGCAGTTTTGCGGCTGGAAACGGTCGCGGTCTTTCGCGGCGCCATTCAACCCTCCCTATGGGTTTGTCGGTTCTTGGTGGCGCGTACCATAGGGAAGAAATATGACCACAGCAATGCCATAATTGCATGGCTCGTATTCGGCGCTAAATCATTGATAAAACGCCGGGAATTTAAATTAACCTGTTTCCGGTTAATTGGAATAATGGTTGAATATGACGATCTCGTCCGCGCGCGACACATTAAGCTGATAGCGCGCTTTTTCGTCCAGCATGTCCTTGTCGAGCGAGCCGTCACTGAGCAGCGCGACCTGATTTTCCAGATGTTCGCGCTTCGTCTTCAAGACTGCAAGCTCTTTTTCACGCGCGACACGCTGATGCTCGAACGCTTCCGTCGCGCGCAGGCCGTAATCGCCGTGAATGCAGTGATAACCGAAATAGGAAAGGAAGGCGACCGTCATGGCCGGAATGACGAAGCGGCCGAGCTTTCTCTTCTTATGATGCTTTGTCCACATACACGCATGCTCTTGAACGCATTACCAATTCGCTCAATCTACAGCGCAGAGATTAACCGTTCGTTGACTCTAAAAAAGAGCAACAAAAAACCCGCGCCGGAGAGGCGCGGGTCGAACCGTTGAAAATCAGATGCGATCAGCCGCGAATGATCGAGCGGCCGGCATACTGGGCTTGAGGACCGAGGCCTTCTTCGATACGGATCAGCTGGTTGTACTTGGCAAGACGGTCGGAACGCGACAGCGAGCCGGTTTTGATCTGACCGCAGTTGGTGGCGACCGCAAGATCGGCAATGGTCGAATCTTCCGTTTCGCCGGAGCGGTGAGACATGACGGCTGTATAGGCTGCCTTGTGCGCCGTGTTGACGGCGTCGAGGGTTTCGGTCAGCGAGCCGATCTGGTTGACCTTGACGAGGATCGAGTTGGCGACACCCATGCGGATGCCATCGCGAAGACGAGCAGAATTGGTGACGAAGAGATCGTCGCCGACGAGCTGGGTCTTCTTGCCGGTCAGGTCGGTCAGCGTCTTCCAGCCATCCCAGTCGTCCTCAGCCATGCCGTCCTCGATCGAGATGATCGGGTACTTGGCGGCGAGTTCGGCCAGATATTCGGCCATGGCGCCCGATTCGAGCGTGCGGCCTTCCCCTTCGAGAACGTATTTGCCGTCCTTGAAGAATTCCGTCGAGGCGCAATCGAGGCCGAGGTAGATGTCCTCGCCCGGCTTGTAGCCGGCTTTTTCGACCGACTTGACGATGAAGTCGAGGGCTTCGGAAGCGCTCTTCAGGCCCGGTGCGAAACCGCCTTCGTCGCCGACATTGGTGTTGTGGCCCTGTGCGGCAAGTTCCTTGCGGAGCGTATGGAAGACTTCCGAACCCATGCGCACGGCTTCGGCGATCGTATCGGCGCCGACCGGCAGGATCATGAATTCCTGGAAATCGATCGGGTTGTCGGCATGGGCGCCGCCGTTGATGATGTTCATCATCGGCACCGGCAGCAGGCTGGCGGAAGCGCCGCCGACATAACGGTAGAGCGGCAGGCCGGAAGCCTGGGCGGCAGCCTTGGCGACGGCGAGCGACACGCCGAGGATGGCGTTGGCGCCGAGGCGCGACTTGTTCGGCGTGCCGTCCAGCTCGATCATGATGTTGTCGATCTGGATCTGGTTTTCGGCGTCGATGCCGCCGATCGCATCGAAGATCTCGGTGTTGGCGGCATCGACCGCCTTCTGGACGCCCTTGCCGAGGTAGCGCTTGCCGCCGTCGCGCAGTTCGACCGCCTCATGCGCGCCCGTCGAGGCGCCCGAGGGAACAGCCGCGCGGCCCATGCTGCCGTCTTCGAGATAGACATCGACTTCGACGGTGGGATTGCCACGGCTATCGAGAATCTCGCGGGCGATGATATCGGTGATTGCAGTCATGGGTTCTTCCTGCTCAGTGGGTGATAAGTCGTTCGAAACCTGTCTTAATCGAAGGCGAGCAAATTACAATGCCGCAATTGCCAGCCTTCGAACCAGCGTTCCGATGTGGACGAAAGCGCGTCGCGATCTCTAACATTCGCATGGTCCGCGCTTTGCTCTTTGGTTTTGCGCGACATGCTTATAGCGCGATCATGTCAGACTGTTGAACGTCAAGCTGGGTAATCAGGCCTTGGCGACCGCATCGAAGGCAAGCAGCTTTTCGAGGAGCCGCGGCATGTCCTTGAGATAGACCATGTTCGGTCCGTCGGAAGGCGCATTGTCGGGGTCCTGATGGGTTTCGAGGAAGACGCCGGCAATGCCGGTCGCCACCGCTGCGCGCGCCAGCGTTTCAACGAATTCCCGCTGGCCGCCCGAGGAATCGCCCTGCCCGCCCGGCTGCGCCACGGAATGGGTGGCGTCGAAAACAACGGGAGCCCCCATCGACGCCATGATCGGCAGCGAACGCATGTCGGAAACCAGCGTGTTGTAGCCAAAGGAGGCGCCGCGCTCGCACAGCAGCACGTTCGGATTGCCGCTGGCGTTGAGCTTCTTCAGGACGTTTTTCATATCCCAGGGAGCGAGGAACTGGCCCTTCTTGACATTGACGACGCGGCCGGTCTTGGCGGCGGCGATGAGAAGATCGGTCTGGCGGCAAAGGAAGGCCGGGATCTGCAGGACATCGACGGTCTTTGCCACCTCGGCGCATTGTTCGGCGGTATGAACGTCGGTCAGGACGGGAAAGCCGAATTCCTTCTTGAGGTCGGCAAAGATCTCCATGCCCTTTTCAATGCCGATGCCGCGTTCGGCCGAAAGCGAAGTGCGGTTCGCCTTGTCGAAGGAGCTCTTGTATACGAGGCCGATGCCGAGCTTTCCGCAAAGCTCCTTCAGCGTGCCGGCCACCATGAAGGCGTGGTCGCGGCTCTCCATCTGGCAAGGGCCGGCAATCAGCGACAGGCGGCCGGTGTTGGAAAAGGTGACCTGGCCCTGGCCCTCGCCGATCTTGACTTGGGAATTCGTATCTGTGCTCATCGTGTTTCCTCGAAGGCGAAAAGCGTGCCCTGCCCGGGCGCGGGCTTCACCAGAATGCGATTGTTCTTGCGCGTATATGTCACCCCGTTAGCAGCCAAATGCGCTTCTGTCACGGCAAGATCGGCGACAGCGAAGAGAATCGCCCGGCCGCGCAGGCCGCGGTCGGCGGATGGGACGGCGACCTCGAAATAGGCCTCCAAACCCTCCGGCGTCATCAGGCTGATTTTCACATTCGACGCCGCGATCTTGACGCCGAAACCGGTGTTCTCGACTGCCGATTGCGCGCTGGCAAGACTGACGAAGGCGGCGAAGGCAGCCGCATCGGGCGCGCAAAGCACCACCTCGGCAATGCCAGTGACGCCATTGGCATGCGCCTCCAGCGCGCCGCGGTCGGCCGGCAGCGGATTGACGCGCTCGACGGTGAAGAGAAAGAGATCGGGCGCGCGCAGGTCGCCGGCAAAGGCCAGCCTGAAGCCGGCAATGCTCTCAGAACCATCCGGCATCGTCATCGGCCGGCTGAACGCCAGCATCTCGCCGGCGCTCGCTCCGTCGCCGACGAAATTCCGATGATCGATATCGGCATCCTCGCTGCCGAAGGCCACCGCCGAAAGCCCTTCCTCGCCGCAGCGGAATCGGAAGGCGCGGTTGCGGGCGGTGAAGACATTGCCTTGCCGCGCCGATGCTTCACTTTCCCTAACGCTCGCAATCCCGAGCGGCTCCAGATAGGTCTTATCGGCAAAAAAGACGCAGGCATTCTCCGTTCCGAAGGGATGACGCGCATCGGCGGCAACGGTAAAGCCCAGCTTGCCGAGCCTCTCGCGCGCCAGATCGATATTGACGACCGGCAGCACGACATGATCCAGCGGGCGTGGTTTGGCGGAATGCTCGTTCATGGTATCCCCTCTCCTCACACGGCAGAGATGTGCGACAGTGCCGCGCAAGGCAAGACTTGTCGGCCAATCCGGCGAATGAAAATAAAAATCTCAACGAGTTGGCGCCAAGTTTTACGGAAATTTAGCTACTTGCGGAACACATATGGAACATATAGTGTCTGTTCTGGATTTGTTTCAATCACGAGGTCACAACGTCGATGCTCACGCGCAAACAACAGGAGCTTCTCCTCTTCATTCATGAGCGCATGAAGGAATCCGGCGTTCCGCCGTCTTTCGACGAAATGAAGGACGCCCTGGATCTCGCTTCGAAGTCCGGGATTCACCGGCTGATTACGGCGCTCGAGGAGCGTGGCTTCATTCGCCGCCTACCGAACCGGGCCCGCGCACTCGAGGTCATCAAGCTTCCGGAGGCCTATAGCCCCAGCATCCAGCCCCGGCGCGGCTTTTCGCCGAGCGTCATTGAGGGCAGCCTGGGCAAGCCGCAGCCGGTCGCCACTCCCGCTCCTGCAAAACCCGTCGCCGACAATGGCAACTCAGTCTCCGTGCCGGTCATGGGCCGCATCGCCGCCGGCGTTCCGATCTCGGCAATTCAGAACAACACCCACGACATCGTCGTTCCGGCCGATATGCTCGGCTCCGGTGAACACTATGCGCTGGAGGTCAAGGGTGATTCGATGATCGACGCCGGCATTTTCGACGGCGACACCGTGATCATTCGCAATGGCAGCACCGCAAGCCCTGGCGATATCGTCGTTGCTCTCGTCGACGACGAAGAAGCGACGCTCAAACGCTTCCGCCGCAAGGGCGCCTCGATCGCGCTGGAAGCGGCCAACCCGGCTTACGAGACCCGGATCTTCGGGCCCGACCGCGTCAAGGTGCAGGGCAAACTCGTCGGCCTTATTCGCCGCTATCACTGACACCCTGCAGGCCGGTTTCGACAAAGCTGTTGCTGCGCCAGTCATAGGCGCGATGGTGGATCCATGGGCGAGACAGATCATCGAATGCGGTTGTGACCTCCATGCCGGCCTCGGCGAAGCGCAGCTCGACGGAACCGGTCCGGCGCAACGTCTCGCCGGTGAAGAGCGTCGCGCCTGAGCGGCAGCTGTTGAAACGCAGGCGGACCGACGTTACCACGATATCGGCCGCATCGCAGGCCGGAGCGAGATAGGCGGCATTGTCGATGACGGCGACCACATGACCGTTGCCAAGCCTTGATATGCACCAGGCCTTCTTGACACAGGAAAAGCGGTTTGCGTCACCGCCGGCTGCGGCCGCCCGCATCGCCGCCCTCGCTTCGTTCTGCTGATCGCGGGAAAGCCTGACGCGACGGTCCTCTCCTGCTGGCGGGACAGCAGGACCATCCAGCATCTTCGGCGGGTCATGCGCCGGCAGGACCAGCGCGCGCTGCCATTGGTCGAAGATGAAATCCGGCGGGTTTTCACGGTTGGAGGCCATTGCCGCCGCCTCGACGACCGCGACGAGACTGCCATCTTCCGAAATCACCAGATCCGGCGGCCGGGGAACCGGCAGAACCAGCAGGATGAGCGTTGCGACTGATATGATCGACGTGCCCATATGGCGCAGCCGAGTGCGGAGTAGCGTCAGCAGCAGGAAGCCTGCCACGGCGACCGCGAAATACCAGGCGGGCAAGCGGCCGATGCCGATGTCGCCACCCCAGCCGGACACGGTCTTGGCGACGGCGATCACCAGATCGAGGCCGAATCCGACAATCTTCCAAGGCAAAACGTCCAGACCGAAAGGCATGAGCAACATCGCCAGCAACCCGGCCGGCATGATGATGAAGGAGATGATCGGCATCGTCGCGAGGTTTGCCGGCAGGCCGTAGGCGGTCAGGCGATGAAAATGCTCGATCGAAAACAGTGCGGTGGAGAAACCGCCGATCAGCGAGGTCAGGAAGACACCGCCGAAGAACCCCGCAACCGCGACGAAAGGCCTGACGATCGGCAGCTTCAGGAAGGCATTCTCGCGGACGCGCCGATCCTTCCACAGCTGATAGCCCGACACGAGCGCCAAGGTTGCGGCAAAGGACATCTGGAAGCTCGGACCCAGGACCTCGGACGGCGAAATGGCGAGGATGACGAGCGCGGAGAGAGCGACATTGCGCAGGCTGATCGACGGCCGGTCGAAGAAGACGGCAATCAGCATGATCGCCATCATGATGAAGGCGCGCTCGGCCGAGACCGCGAAGCCGGAGATCAGGAAATAGGCCGTGACGGCGATGAGCGCGCCAGCGGCGGCGATCTTCTTCGTCGGATAGGCCTGGGCGACGCCGGGAAAGAGGCTGAGCAGCATCCGGAAGCCGACGAAGAAGATGCCGGCCGACAGCGCCATGTTGAGGCCGGAGATGGCGATGATATGCGCCAGACCGGACTGGCGCAGCGCCTCCGTGGTCGCATTCGAGATGGCGCGCCGTTCGTCCGTCACCAGAGCAGCGGCAAAAGCGCCGGTGTCGCCGGGCAGAATCGATCGGATGCGGTCGCCGATGCCGCTGCGCAGCCGGTAAAGCCATTCGAGCAGGGTTTCCGCCGTCGATCTGGCAGCCTGCGGGCCTGCCTGCGCATCGACTTTCGTCGGCGCGCCGTAGAAGAAACCATTGGCGCCGATGCCATCGAAATAGGCCCCGAAGGAGAAGTCGTTGAGCTGTGGAAGTGCTGGGCCTGACGGCGGTGTCAGCCGAGCCCTGCCGGTGATGATGTCACCGATCTCGAAAGGCGCGTCGGCGCCGCGGGCGATCGCGGTTATCCGTTCCGGCGGCCGCTTCACCTGCGGCACCTCGGTGCCGGTGACGGCCAGAATGTAGCGCCACCGGCCGCGACCATCGCCTTCGCGCCGTTCGACACGGCCGGTCACCGTCGTCGTCACGGCGGAGTCGAGGATCACGGTCGAAGCCCGCCAGCTTTCGAACTCCGCCGAGACCATGCCACCGGCCACAAGTGCAAGCGCCAGCAGGACGGTCCGCAATGCCGCCCGCATACGGCTGGCGATCAGAACCGCGGTCGTCAGTCCAACAGGCAGAGCAGCGGTGCAATGACCGGAAAATCCGATGCTCCAAGAAACCAGAAGGCTGATCCGGCGCCGAGGAAGACCGGCGAGAATAGCAGCAAGCGGCCATGATCCGCCTCCTCGCCCAGCATGCGCCTGCCGGCACGCAGCGATTGCGAGGCCAAAGCCGGCAGGCGATGGCGCAACGGTGTCGCCGACTGCGTCCTTGCCGGCCGCGACACCACGGCAGGGGGAGAAAAACCGGAGGTATCGGCAAGGCCGGCGCCTGCTTCCGGCCGCAATTCGACTGTCGTCAATTCCTGCATGCGCCGCCCAAGCTCAACCGCCAAGGCGGCCAGAATGCAACCTCCCATCAAATCCGGCAAGAATAATCGATTGAAATATGAGGGAAAATCGCGAGTGCCAAAAGGCCAGTCGAATCATCAGCTTCCGATATGCACGCGGCTCATCGCTGCAGTGCCTAAAAGGTGATACCGCAATGCACAAAATGCCGTCACGGTAACTTGGCATTAGCTTCGCGATCATATAGCTATCGGTGAGGACGCTTAACCCCTATGGCGCTTTTAAGGCGCCACCGCCATTTCGGAGGATCAGCATGACGGATCAAAGCGCTACAATAAAAATCGGTGACAAATCTGTCGACCTTGCCGTCAAGAGCGGCACGATCGGCCCGAGCGTCATCGATATCGGTGCCCTCTACAAGAACACGGCTTCCTTCACGTACGATCCGGGTTTTACCTCGACCGCATCCTGTGAATCGAAAATCACCTACATCGACGGCGACGAAGGTGTTCTGCTGCATCGCGGCTATCCGATCGAGCAGCTCGCCGAGCATGGCGACTTCCTGGAAGTCTGCTACCTGCTTCTCTACGGCGAACTGCCGACCACCGCGCAGAAGAAGGATTTCGATTATCGCGTCACGCACCACACCATGGTGCATGAGCAGATGAGCCGCTTCTTCACCGGCTTCCGCCGCGATGCGCATCCGATGGCCGTCATGTGCGGCTGCGTCGGCGCGCTGTCGGCCTTCTATCACGACTCCACAGACATCACCGATCCGCACCAGCGCATGGTCGCCAGCCTGCGTATGATCGCCAAGATGCCGACGCTCGCCGCCATGGCCTACAAATACCATATCGGCCAGCCCTTCGTTTATCCGAAGAACGACCTCGACTATGCGTCGAACTTCCTGCGCATGTGCTTTGCCGTGCCTTGCGAGGAATATGTGGTCAATCCGGTGCTTGCTCGCGCCATGGACCGCATCTTCATCCTGCATGCCGATCACGAGCAGAACGCTTCGACCTCGACCGTCCGTCTCGCCGGTTCGTCGGGCGCCAACCCGTTCGCCTGCATCGCGGCCGGCATCGCCTGCCTCTGGGGGCCTGCACATGGCGGCGCCAACGAAGCAGCGCTCAACATGCTGAACGAAATCGGCACAGTCGACCACATCCCGGAATATATCGCCCGCGCCAAGGACAAGAACGACCCGTTCCGCCTGATGGGCTTCGGCCACCGTGTCTACAAGAACTATGATCCGCGCGCCAAGATCATGCAGAAGACGACGCATGAAGTGCTGGGCGAACTCGGCATCAAGGACGATCCGTTGCTCGAAGTGGCGATGGAGCTGGAGCGCATCGCGCTCACCGACGAATATTTCATCGAGAAGAAGCTCTATCCGAATATCGACTTCTATTCCGGCATCACGCTGAAGGCGCTCGGCTTCCCCACGACCATGTTCACCGTGCTCTTCGCGCTCGCCCGCACCGTCGGCTGGATCGCGCAGTGGAACGAGATGATCGAGGATCCGGAACAGCGCATCGGCCGTCCGCGCCAGCTCTATGTCGGCGAACCCAAGCGCGACTATATCCCGGTTTCGAAGCGCTGATCGCTTCAAAGCCTAAAAGAAAACCCGGTCAGAAACGGCCGGGTTTTTTCTTTTTCAGGACATCGAGAAGGATCTCGGCGGCATGCTCGCCAGGCGGCTTTTCGGTCTGCATGCGCTGCCAGATAAGGTCATAGCCTTCCTTCATCGCCTTCAGCTGGTAGGTATCGGCCGACAGCCTTTCCATCCAGCGGGCGAGACTGGCGCCGCGAACGATATCGTTGAGATATTCCGGCACGACCGCGTAATCGGCGATCAGGTTTGGCAGCGCGCCTGTCCAGGTCTTGATGGTTGATGTCAGCAACCGCATGATCCAGTCGACCTTGTAGGCGGAGACGACAGGCACATCGGCAAGCGCCAGCTCAAGAATGACAGTTCCGGATGCCGCCATGGCTGCATCGGCTTCGGAGAAGGCTTTCCATTTCGCTTCCGCGCCGACGACGATCTCCGGTTTTACCGCCCACCCCGCCGTCATTTCGCGGACAAGCGCCTCCTTGTGCGTCACCGTCGGCAGAATGAAGCGCATCGGCCCATTGCGGGCAACAAGCTCCTTCGCTGCGGCCTCGAAATAAGGCACGAGATTCTTGATCTCGGATGAACGCGAACCGGGAAGAAGAAGGATCGGGCCGTTGCCGGGCTGCCTGCCGGCGCGCAGCCGCCGCGCCTCGAGCAATGCCGGATCGGCAATCAGGCGATGGCCGACATAAGTCGTCTCCGGGCCGCCGAGCGTGCGCATCACTTCCGGCTCGAAGGGCAGGACGGCGAGCACATGATCGACATAGCCGAGCATGCGCGTGGCGCGATATTCCTTCCAGGCCCAAACGCTCGGACAGACATAATTGACAACAGGCAGATCGGGAAGCGCGGTACGAACGCGCTTTGCAACGCGATGGGTGAAATCCGGGCTGTCGATGATGAGAAGAATGTCCGGCCTTGCGGCGATGATTTCAGCCGTCGTCCGGCGGATCAGGGTATAGAGCTTTGGCAGCCGGCTCAGCACCTGGGTGATGCCCATGATCGACAGCTCGGAGAAATCGAACAGCGATCTCAGGCCTTCCGCTTGCAGCCCCTCGCCGCCGACGCCGACCAGTTCCACCGGTCCGCTATGAATCCGTTTCAGGGCGGCGATGAGATCGGCGCCGAGCAGATCCCCCGACACCTCACCGGCAATGACGGCGATCTTCAGCGGCGCATCGTTCATTCAAGCCCCCATGCCGGCAGGCCGCGATCGATGCCGCAGACAAATAGCCCGGCCTCGTCGGCGGCTTTGATGACGGCGGCGCGATCGAGCACCAGCGAACGGCCGGCCTCGACGGCGACGCCGGCAAGGCCGGCTTTCCTGGCATTCAGCACCGTGGACACGCCGATCGCCGGCAGATCGGCGCGGATATCCTGCTGCGGCTTACAGAGCTTGACGAGTGCGCCGCGGCGACGCGGCGAGATGCGCCCGGCGGCTCTGAGACCCGTCACGCGGTCCAGCATCTCATCCGTGCCTTCAAGACCCTCCAGCGCGACGACACGCCCGCCGATGCTGACAGCACCCTGCCCGACATCGAGCCGGCCGAGCATTTCGGCGGCTTCGCCAGCACGGCTGATATCACGCCGGTCGTCCTCGCCGGGCGCCACAGCACCAAGCGGGCCGACGGAGGCAAGCAGGTCGGGGGCGATTTCATGGGCGCCGACAACGCGGCGGCCGTTTCCCTCGATCAGGCGGATCACCATCTGCAGAACCGTATCGTCGCCGCCGGACAGCAAGGTGCGGATGGCGGCCGGCACTTTCATCAGGATTCGCAACGTCGGGCGCACCTCGCGCCATTCCGGGCGGCGGCGCACACTGCCCGACATCACGACACGGCCAATGCCATACCGGTTGAGCAACCCATCGAGGGCGGCGAAATCGCCGATGCCGATGACGGCGTGATCATAGCCTTCCCAACGCCGGTCGCTTTCGTCCTTCAGCGCGACGATGACGGGATTTTCGCCGGCGGCGCGCGCGGCTTCGGCGACATAGGAAGGCAGAAGACCGCCGCCGGCGATAATCGCCAGCCGGCCCGCAGCGGTTTCGCCGGAAAATGTCACGGGCTAGCCCTTCTGCCCCCGGGTCGGCGAGGACAAGGCGCGGTCGCTATCGGCGGCGATGAAGTCGAGAATGTGGACCACCTGCTCGCAATCGGCATATTCGTCGCGGATGGCGGCGGCGTTTTCACGGACGGAGCCCGTTCCTTCGAAGATCGCCTTGTAGGCGCGACGCACCCGGTGAATAACGGCGCGGTCGATGCCGGCGCGCGTCATGCCGACGACGTTGAGGCCGCTCAGCAGCCCGGGATTGCCGTTCAGCATGCCGTAGGGAATGACGTCGTAACTGACCGCCGAGAGCCCGCCGACGAAGGCCTGACGGCCGACACGGGTGAACTGGTGAACGGCAGAACCGCCGCCCAGGATGACACGATCCTCGATGACGACGTGGCCGGCGAGCATGACGTTGTTCGACATGATCACGTGATTGCCGACGCGGCAGTCATGCGCGACGTGGGAATTGGCGAGGAAGAGGTTGTTGTCGCCGACGATCGTCTGGCCACCGAAATCGGAGGTGCCGGTGTTCATCGTCACGCCTTCGCGGATCGTGCAGTTGGCGCCGACCGTCAGCGTCGTCTCCTCACCGCCGTGATGCACGCTCTGCGGATCGCCGCCGATGACGGCCATCGGGAAGATGCGCGTGCCCTTGCCGATCACGGTGCGGCCGGTAACGACTGCATGCGACAAAAGCTCGACATTCGCATGCAGGACGACGTGCGACCCGACATGGCAGAAGGGACCGATCTTGACGCCCTCACCGATAACGGCACCGTCTTCGACGGCGGCCATCGGATGAATAAGGGCGCTTTCGGCGATATTGCTCATGCCTGATCCTTACGAACGATCATCGCGCCGATATCGGCCTCGGCGACAAGCGCACCGTCAACCTTGGCGTCGCAATGGAATTTCCAGATATTGCCGCGCTGCTTGTGTTTCTTGACATGGAATTCAACGCGATCGCCGGGAACGACGGGCTTGCGGAAGCGCGCATTCTCGATGGTCATGAAATAGACGAGGTTGCCCGGCTGGCCTTCCTTCTTGGCACAGATCGCGCCCGCAGTCTGAGCCATGCCTTCGATCAGGAGAACGCCCGGCATGATCGGAGCTTCCGGAAAATGGCCGGTGAAATGCGGTTCGTTCGCCGTGACGTTCTTGATGCCGATCGCGCTGTTGTCGCCGTCGATCTCGATGATCTTGTCGACCAAGAGGAAGGGGTAACGATGCGGCAGCAGCTTCATGATCTCGATGATGTCAGCCGAAGAAAGCGTTGTCGTGGCTTCCTCAGTCATTTTGCTTGCCTCCAGGTTTACTCTCGCGCTGCTTGGTCTTGGACATCAGCTGCGCAGCCTCTCTCAGATAGTCTTTTAGCGGGCGCGCGGGTACGCCGCCATATTGCCCGCCGGCGGCAAGGTCGGTCATGATACCGCTTTTGGCGGCGATCTGCACGCCGTCACCGATCGTCACATGCCCCTTGATGCCGACCTGGCCGCCGATCTGCACGCCATTGCCGATCTTTGTGCTGCCGGCGATGCCGACCTGGGCGACGACGGCACAGTGGCGGCCGATCTGAACGTTGTGGCCGATCTGGACCTGGTTGTCGATTTTGGTGCCTTCGCCGATCACCGTATCGTCCATGGCGCCGCGATCGATCGTGGTGTTGGCGCCAATCTCGACATTGTCCTGGATGATCACCCGGCCGATTTGGACGATCTTGATCATACCGCGCGGGCCCGGGGCATAGCCGAAACCATCCTGGCCGATGCGGGCGCCGTTGTGGATGATGACGCCATTGCCGATCAGCGCGCAGAGAATGCTCGCGCCGGCCGCAATCGAACAATCCCGGCCGATCTTGACACCCGGGCCGATGATGCTGTGCGCACCGATGCGAGTCCCCTCGCCGATCTCGGCATGCGCACCGATGACGGCCATCGGCTCGACGATCACACCTTTTTCGAGCTTGGCGCTCGGATCGATCACAGCACTTGGCGCGATCTCGCTTTCACTGGAAAAGACGACCGGGCGCAAGGCAGCGGGATAAAACAGACCGCCCGCCATCGCAAAGGCTGCGTGCGGATTGGACGACAGAATGACCGGAATGTGCTCGGGGATAAGATCGACGAGCGCCTTGTCGCAGATCACCGCCGAGGCTTCGCATGTCGCCAGCTCATCGCGGCTGCGGCGCGACAGGATATAGCAGACATCGCCTACCCGGGCCCGGTTGAGGGGAGCCACGGATCTGACGATGACATCGGCATGATCGGGATTGGCGAGTTCTGCCCCAAGAAACTCTGCCAGCTCAGCGAGCTTCAGACCTTCATGGGGCAGAAAAAAAACGTTTTGCTCCATCGGCAATGCTCCAGAACGGAATTGAGTCTTACAGTTCCGGACTGCCGATATCAGAATTGGTTGTTGATGCCAAACTTGAAGTTCTGCGTCTTGTCGAAGTCTTCCTTGAGAACCGGGATTGCGTAATCCAGACGCAATGCACCAAAGGGAGACTGCCAGACAACACCGACACCAACGGAAGCGCGCAGCGAAGCACTGGTGCCCTCCGCTTGATCGGAGCCGAGAAGCTCGACATCATTGCCAAACAGCGTGCCGGCATCGGCAAAGACGGCGCCGCGCAGGTTGAAGTCACGCGGGAAGCCAGGCATCGGGAAGGTCGCTTCCGCCGACGCCGTGAAATAGGTCGTGCCACCGAGCGGGTCATCATTATCGCCGCTGATGCGTGGGCCGATCCCCTTGTTCTCGAAGCCACGAATATCGCCGTTGGTCAGGGTGAACTGATCGAAGACATTCAGGTGGTCGCCGAGTGGGACGACATAACCCGCCGAAGCCGAGACCGAGCCGATGATATCGGCATCGTCGGCGAGCAGATGGTAGTAACGGGCCTTGCCGTAGATCTTGTAGAACTGCGAGTCACCGCCGAGGCCGGCAAGTTCCTGCGTCGCCGTCGCATAGATGCCTTCACGCGGCAGGACGGTGTCATCAAGCGTGTTGTAGGTCAGCGTCTGCGAGACGGAAGAGCGCGTCCACGGGCTCTCATCGACCAGATTGGCATAGGTCGCCGAAAGATCGGAGGTATCGCCGTCATACTTCATCTGCTTGTAGTTATAGCGGAAGGTCGTCGCCAGATCTTCGGTGATCGGTGCGGTCACACGCAGAACGACGCTGGTTTCCTCGTAGTCATAGTCGTCGTTGCTCGACGTTTCGCTGCGGTTGACGTCGAAGCCTGCCGCCAGGCGATAGCCGAGGAAATAGGGTTCGGTGAAGCTGACGCCGTAGGCGCGCGAGCCTTCCTGACCGCCGCCGGCCGAAATGCGGATATACTGGCCGCGGCCGAGGAAGTTCTTTTCCTCGATCGATGCTTCGAGCAGCAGACCGTCGCCGCCGGCGGCATAACCCGCGCCGACACCGAACGAACCAGTCGACTGATCCTGCACGTCGACGACCACCACGACACGGTCGGGCGAGCTGCCCGGCTGGGTGGAGATATTGACGGAAGAGAAGTAACCCAGCGCTTCGAGGCGACGCTTGGCCTTGGTGATCATCTGCTGATTGAAGGCGTCGCCTTCGCTCATGTCGAATTCGCGGCGGATCACGTAGTCGCGCGTGCGGCTGTTGCCGCGGATCTCGATGCGCTCGACATAGGCGCGTTCGCCCTGGTCGACCAGATATTCCACACCGATCGTATTGTTGTTGAGGTCGCGGTTGCCGCGCGGCGTGACGCGCGCAAAAGGATAACCGGCAGACGCCACCTGGTCGGAGATCGCCTCGATCGACTTCTGCACGTCCTTGGCGCTGTAAACACGACCTTCATGGGTGCGCACGAGCGGCAGCAACTGATCGGAACCGACGCCTTCGACGGTCGACTGGACGGTCACTGGTCCGAAATCGTAGCGCTGGCCTTCCTCGATGTTGAAGGTGAGCGTGTATTTGTTGGTCGCGTCGTCGAAGGTGGCATCGGAAGAGACGATGCGCATGTCGGCGTAGCCGCGATTGTAATAGAACTGGCGCAGCGCTTCTTCGTCGGCGTGGAGCTTGTCTTCGTTATAGACGTCCTTGCGGGTCAGGAACGAAAGGAAGTTCGAACGCTTGGTATTGATGACGGCAGCCAGGCGGCCGGCGCTGTAGGCATTGTTGCCGACGAAGTTGATCGAATCGATCTTGGTGCGATCACCTTCGTTGATGACGAAGGCAAGGTTGACGCGGCCTTCGCCGAGCGGCACCACCTGCGTCGTCACTTCGACTTCACTGCGGCCGGTGGCAGCGTAGGCATCCTTGATCGACTGAATGTCGGACTGGATCTGGGTGTCGCTGTAGGGACCGGCGGCGTGGGTCTGGACGATGGTCGCGAGCTTGTCGTCCTTGATCTTGCGGTTGCCGTTGAAGACGACCTGATTGACGAGCTGAGCTTCCTGAACGTTGACGACGAGCGTGCTTCCGGAGACCGAGATCTTCACGTCGGAGAAGTAACCCGTACCGTAAAGCTGCTTGACCGAAGCATCGATATCGCTGTTGGAAAAACTCTTCCCGGGAGAGATGGTGAGGTTCGACCGGACGGCCTCCGCGCCGACGCGGCTTGCGCCGCGCACATCGATACGCTGGATGACGGCGGCCTCAGCAGCCGTAGCGGAAACGAACGTCAAAGCACCTGCGCCCGAAGCAACAACACTAGCAGACAGCGCAACCGCCGATACTGCGTTCAAAAACTTTGAACCAGCCTTCATTTCACCTATTACCTTTGTTTCCCTCGTCCCCGGCTCCGGGAGAACCCGATTCCGGTCACGTGTGTCGTTTTACCCGCTTTTGACATACAAGCAAGCGAGGTCGTTAATTTCTGTTTACTTCATTTGCAAGCGTGACCCATTCGCCACTACAGCCTTGAAACATCGTAAATAAACAGTAATTCCCTCGCCTTGCCCGTTTACCCTCTGATCGAGCCGATGTCGTTCCAGGTCGTGAAAACCATTAATGTCAATATCATTGCCAAGCCGATGCGAAATGCAATTTCCTGAGCCGTGGAGCCCAGCGGCTTCCCCCTCACCGCTTCCACCGCATAGAACATCAGGTGGCCGCCATCAAGTACCGGAACCGGCATCAGGTTAAGCAATCCTATCGAAACCGAAAGCATTGCCGCAAGCTGCAGCACCGCGCCTATGCCAAGCGTAGCCATCTGGCCCGAAGCTTGCGCCACGCGGATCGGCCCACCCAGTTGGTCGGCCCGCATCGTTCCGGCGAAGATGTTGCCGATATATTTGAAAGTGCCGGCGACGATGTCGCGAGTCTGGATCACGCCCTCCTGCAGCGCCTCGAGAGGCGTATAGGTCTTCAGGCGGAAGTTGCCAGCCTGCTGATTGGTGACGATGCCGATCTGGCCCAACTCGATCTTGTTGCCGAACTGGTCGGTCTGGTCGGTGCGTTGCGGCACCATCGGCAGATCGAGCTTCTCGCCGCCACGCTCGATCGTCACGACGATCTTCTGGCTCGGGCGGATGCTGACATAGCGGCGCACGTCGTCGAAGGTCTCGACCTTGTTGCCGTCGATGGCGACCAGCAGGTCGCCGGGAAGGATGCCGGCGGCAGCAGCGGCGCCATCCGGCTTGACCTCGGCAACGACAGGATCGGCGATCATGCGGCCATAGACAGAAAAAAGAACGGTGAAGATGGCGATCGCCAGCAGAAAATTGGCGATCGGGCCGGCTGCGACGGTGGCAGCGCGCTTCCACAGCTTGGCACCGGCAAAGGAGCGCGCCCTGTCTTCCTCGGACATGGCGGCTAGTTTGTCGGCGTCTGGCTTGCTCGAGGCGTCTTCGTCGCCGAAGAACCGGACATAACCGCCCAGCGGGATCACCGAAATCTTCCAGCGTGTTCCGTGGCGGTCGGTGAAGCCGAAGATCTCCGGACCGAAGCCGACGGAAAAGGCAAGGATGCGAATGCCGCTCCAGCGCCCGACGAGATAGTGGCCCATCTCATGCACGAAGACGAGCAGCGAGAGCACGAGGATGAAGGTGACGATATTCCCCATCAAGAATCCGTATATGCCGGTCACCGTTTCCATGAGTCCCTTCCGTCAAGCTGCCGCGTCATCAGAGGCCGAACAATGCCGCGCCGAGCGAGGTCATCTCAGCCCCCTTTATCAGGGAAAAAAGCCCAGCTAGCAAGAACGCCGAAAAACAGGCAAAAATCAGTCCGTCGACACGGTCCATGACGCCGCCATGGCCCGGAATGAGATGGCTTGAATCCTTGACGCCGAATTTCCGTTTGATGAAAGATTCGAAAAGATCGCCCGACTGGCTGCAAACCGACAGAACGAGCGCTACGCCGGCGGCGATGATTTCAGTGCCCGGAAGGAGAAAATGGACGAGAACGACGCCGGCAGCGACGGCTGAAACGGCGCCGCCGATTGCGCCCGACCACGTCTTTCCAGGCGAGATCGAAGGGGCAAGCTTCGGTCCGCCGAGCGCCCTGCCGACGAAATAGGCGAGGATATCGGTTGCCCAGACGACGGCAAAGACGAAGAGCATGGCATAAAGGCCAGGCCGGTCATCGCTTCTGATGGCGGCGAGCGCCAGGCCGGTGGCGCCGGCATAAAACAGGCCAGCCGGAAACCAGCGGCTCGTACCGTGCAGGATGATCAGGGCGATGCCGACGGCGGTGACGCCGGCCAGCATCCCGGCGGCGAATTCGAAATTGCCGACAAGCACGAGAAAGGCGACCGCCGCCTCGCCGATCCAGCCGACGGCATTGGCGACCCAATCACGCGCGATGCCTGTTATTTTCGACCATTCATAATAGATCAGCAGGCCGATCGCGGCCGCCAGGATACGGAAGGCAAGACCGCCATACCAGGTGGCGGCAAGAACGATGACCGCAAGAATCAGTCCTGAAACGATGCGGAGCTTCAATTCCCTCTGCATCAGGTGCCGACCGCGGCTGCCTGCGACGACAGGCCGCCGAAGCGCCGGTCACGAGAGGCGAATTTCTCGAGCGCCTGGCGGAAGATCTCGGGGCTGAAATCCGGCCAGTATTCCGGAAGGAAGATGAATTCCGAATAGGCGGCCTGCCAGAGCAGGAAGTTGGAAAGCCGCTCCTCGCCGCTGGTGCGGATGATGAGATCCGGATCGGGGATGCCTGCCGTGTCGAGACGTGCGTTGATGAGCGCGGGGGTGATGTCCTGCGCCCTCAGGCAGCCGGCCTCGACATCCCGGGCCAAACTCACCACGGCGCGGGCGATCTCGTCGCGCGAGCCATAGTTGAAAGCGATGACCAGCGTCAGCGCCGTGTTGTCCTTGGTCGTTTCCTCCGCCTCGAGCAGCAGACCGAGAATGTCGCTGCGCAGGCTGTGGCGGTCGCCGATCACCTTGATGCGCACATTCTGGCGATGAAGCTCGGCGAGGTCGCGCCGAATGAAAGCCTTGAGCAGCCCGAGCAGATCGGAAACCTCGGCCTCGGGCCGGCGCCAGTTCTCCGAGGAGAAGGCAAAGAGGGTCAGATATTTTATGCCGACGGCACCGGCGGCGCGCACTGTCTCGCGGACCGCCTCGACGCCCTTGCGATGGCCCATCGTGCGCGGCAGGCCACGCTGCTTGGCCCAACGGCCATTGCCGTCCATGATGATGGCAACATGCTCAGGCACGGTCACAAATACAGATTCCGACATTTCCCGTCCGGTCTTTCCAGGCAAAGGCACAGATCCACTAGACCTGCATGATTTCCTTTTCCTTCTCGCCAAGCAAGCGGTCGATTTCGGAAATCGTCTCGTCCGTCATCTTCTGTACACGTTCCGACTGCGCCCTGCTCTCGTCCTGGCCGATTACACCATCCTTTTCGGCCTTCTTGAGGCCGTCCATGCCGTCGCGGCGGACGTGGCGAATCGCGACCTTGCTCTTTTCAGCATAGTCGTGAGCCACCTTGACGAGCGACTTGCGGCGCTCCTCGTTCAGCTCCGGCAGCGGAATGCGCAGGTTCTGGCCGTCGACGATCGGGTTGAGACCGAGATTGGATTCGCGGATACCGCGCTCGACGGCGCTGACCATCGACTTGTCCCAGACGGAAACCGACAGCATGCGCGGCTCAGGCACGGTGATGTTGGCGACCTGGTTCAGCGGCATGCGCGAACCGTAGGCCTCGATCGTTACCGGATCGAGGATGTTGGCCGAAGCCCGGCCGGTGCGCAGCGATGCGATGTCGCTCTTGAATGCGGAAACCGCGCCATCCATGCGGCGCTTCAGTTCCTTGATGTCGATACCTTCACTCATGTCGATGCTCCCGTATAAAGCGCGTCGCGATCTTTCAGATTCGCTTGCCGCGCTTTAGGTCTTTGGTTTGCGCATGCCGTCATCGCAAAACCGCTGCACACTTTTGCGCGACATGCTCTAGAGCATGATGCCGAAAAGCGTCAGCGGCTTTCGGACGACATCATGCTCTAACTATTTAATGTAGAACATGATTCAGATTTCAGGCCAACCGGCCTAAAATCATCATGTTCTATCCAGGGCTGCGCCTGATAAAGCGGCGCAGCTTATATCAGTTGTCGGAGACGATGGTCTTGAGGCCACCGCCCGTCAAGATTTCAGCAAAACCGCCCTTCTCGTGGATCGAGAAGACGATAATCGGAATGGAATTCTCCCTGGCGAGCGCGACGGCGGCAACGTCCATCACCGCTAGTCCCCTGTCCAGCACTTCCTGGTGCGTCAGGCGGTCGAGGCGGGTCGCATCGGGATATTTCTTCGGGTCGGCGGTGTAGATCCCGTCCACCTGCGTGCCCTTGAAGATCGCTTGTGCGCCCATTTCGGCGGCGCGGAGAGCTGCGGCAGAATCGGTGGTGAAGAAGGGATTGCCGGTGCCGCCGGCAAAGATCACCACGCGTCCCATCGACAGATGATAGAGGGTTGCACGCTGCGAAAAGCTCTCGCAGATCTCCGGCATGGAGATGGCGGAAAGCACCACCGTATCGATGTTCAGCTTGCGCAGCGAGGTCGCCAGCGCCAGAGCATTGATGATGGTGCCGAGCATGCCCATATGGTCGCCGGTGACCCGGTCGCCGCCCTTGGACGCTACCGCGACCCCGCGGAAAATGTTGCCGCCACCGACGACGACGCCGACTTCCACGCCCATATGCCTTGCCTCGGCGATGTCAGATGCAATGCGGTCCGCCACCGCGACATCGATCCCGAAACCCTGGCCACCCATGAGCGCTTCGCCGGAGGCCTTGAGTAGAACGCGTTTATAGACAGGCTCTAAAGACATCTTGGCTCCTCGTAAATTGCCGTGAATGCCCGATACACGAAGGGCATCGCGTTGTCACGCGATGCCCTAGTGTTTTCCCAATTATGGCTGGAAGATCAACCCTTGACGGCAGCCGCAACTTCGGCTGCGAAATCGGTCTCTTCCTTTTCGACGCCTTCGCCGAGCAGAAGACGGGCCATGCCGGCGACTTCGATCGGTGCGCCAACGGCCTTTTCAGCTTCCTTGATGGCGGCTGCGACGGTCAGATCCGGATTGATGACGAAAGCCTGCGAGAGAAGGGCGACTTCCTCGAAGAACTTGCGCATACGGCCTTCGACCATCTTCTCGATGATGTTGTCAGGCTTGCCGGAAGCGCGCGACTGCTCGATGAAGACGTTGCGCTCGCGCTCGGCGACGGCGGCATCGACTTCTTCCGGGCGGATCGCCAGCGGCGCGGTCGCAGCGATGTGCATGGCGACCTGGCGGCCGATTGCGTTCAGGGCTTCCTTGTCGCCGGTCGACTTCAGCGCCACGAGAACGCCAAGCTTGCCGAGGCCATCGGAAACAGCATTGTGGATATAGGTGGCGACGACGCCGTCCTCGACGGAGAGAGCGGTCGAACGGCGCAGGTTCATGTTCTCGCCGATCGTTGCGATCGCATCCTTGATCGTGTCGGAAACGGACTTGCCCGATGCCGGGTAGGTCGCAGCCGCAACGGCTTCGACGGTACCGTCCGTGGAGACGGCGACCTTGGCGATGCCGCGGACGAGATCCTGGAAGGCGTCGTTACGGGCGACGAAGTCGGTTTCGGAATTAACTTCGACGACGACGGCCTTGGTGCCCTGGCTCGAAACGCCGATGAGGCCTTCAGCGGCGGTGCGGCCGGACTTCTTGTCGGCCTTGGCGATGCCCTTGGCGCGCAGCCAGTCGATCGCCGCTTCCATGTCGCCACCGGTTTCAGCAAGAGCCTTCTTGCAGTCCATCATGCCTGCGCCGGTCTTTTCGCGCAGTTCCTTCACCATTGCAGCCGTAATCTCGCTCATTAGCTTCCTCTTGTCGGTTCATACGGTGGGCCGCAGAGCGCGGCTCGGCACCGGATTGAGGCACGAAATGTACCTGTATGTATGACAGCGTGATGAAGACGCGCCATACCGAAACTTAGTCTGGCGAAGAGCCTGACGCCCTCGCCCTGAAACAGGCAAGGCCGCCGAACTTCGATGAGTCGCGAGCGGCCTTTCCCAGTCTCTGTAAGCTTTGGCGGAGCTTTCGATCCGCCCGCCTTCATCAGCCTTCGGCTGCTTCCTCGAGAGCCGGCTCGACCGGAACCTCGGAGGATGCGCCGAGATCGCGACCGGAAGAGCTCTGCTGACGCGCAATACCGTCGATGGCGGCGCGGGAGATCAGCTCGCAGTAAAGAGCGATGGCGCGCGATGCGTCGTCGTTACCCGGGATCGGATAGTCGATCAGGTCCGGATCGCAGTTCGAGTCGATGATGGCGACAACCGGGATGCCGAGGCGCTTGGCTTCGTCGATCGCGATCTTTTCCTTGTTGGTGTCGATGATGAACATCAGGTCGGGGGTGCCGCCCATATCGCGGATACCGCCGAGAGCCTTGTCGAGCTTTTCACGCTCGCGCTCGAGGTTCAGGCGTTCCTTCTTGGTGAAGCCCTGGGCTTCGCCGTTCAGGATCTCGTCGAGCTTGCGCAGGCGCTGGATCGAGTTGGAGATCGTCTTCCAGTTCGTCATCATGCCGCCGAGCCAGCGCGAGTTGACGTAATACTGGGCCGAACGCTTGGCGCTGTCGGCGATGATCTCAGACGCCTGGCGCTTGGTGCCGACGAAGAGAACGCGGCCGCCGCGGGCAACGGTGTCGCTGACGACCTGAAGGGCGCGCGACAGCATCGGAACGGTCTGGGCCAGATCGATGATGTGAATGTTGTTGCGATCGCCGAAGATGTACGGCTTCATCTTCGGGTTCCAGCGATGCGTCTGGTGGCCGAAGTGGACGCCTGCCTCGAGAAGCTGGCGCATAGAAAAATCAGGCAATGCCATGCCTTGTTACTCCTTTTCCGGTTGAACCTCCGCAAGGCGAACAGCACCCTCTTCGAGGATGCCACCGGGCGGAACAGCCCGGATTTCTCCCGGACGATCCCATGCCTTACGTGTGGAATGCCGGTGCCCATACATTCGATTTGGCGCAAAAGCAAGGCTTATGCCGAAAAAACCGACCCATTAACCCGGCACCGCGTATCGATGCGGGAAAAAATGAAAAGGATAACTGTCGGCTTCTGCGAACGCCGCCGTTCAACTCGCCAGCGCGAGACCTGCGACAGACATCAATTTGGATGCAGGTGCCCTGCCAACAGCTTTGCTGCAAGGATCGCATCACCCTTGCAGATCAGGGCGGTGCGTGGACGATTTGATCGTCGCCGATCACCCGACCGTGGTTTTTTCAAAAGCCTGCGTCTACTTGCAGACCTCGGCCTTGCGTTCGAGCAACTCCAGCTTGGCAAGCTTGCCGGTCAGGACGAAATCGCCGTAATCCATCGTCAGGTCGCGGGTGATGCCGTTCTCATAGAGCTTGAACGACATGCGGTAGACCGGCAAAGCATCCGATTTCGCATTCTCGTTGAAATAGGCGATCGTCACCGGCCAGAAGGCGGTCTTGGAGAAGGCGCCGGCATTCCCGGCATCGGCCTCCTCGGCAATCGGCGTCTCCTGCTTGCCGACGATCGTCGTCGTCACCAGCGATTTGTCGCCGTCATCGGAACCGTCGAAGACGCGCGCCTCGAAGAAGCGCTTGCCGTCCTTGGCGTTCTGGATGACGTCGAGCATATGTTCCGTGGGAAAACGGCTTTCGGCAAGCTGCAGTTCGCGGCTCGACGGCTGCTTGAGATCGACCTTGACGCCGTCGGGCTGATCCTGCGCGGCACCGTTGACCTCCTTATCGAGCTGGTCGTCGGTGAAGGATTTGGTGTCGAAGGTGAACTTGCCATCCTTCAGGTTCTCGAAGGTCTTCGTCTGCTGGTCGCTGACGCGCACGCTGTCGCCGGTATCGATCTGCGTGACGAAGCGGAAGTTGGTCGTGAAGCCCTGGCAATAGCTGCCGTCGAACTCATAGACCATCCGACCATACATGCCGGCGATGCCGGAGCGGTCCGAAGCGTCCTTCAATTCCAGATCGTAGACCGCGCGATGTGCGACGAGGCCGGTCGCGATCGCAGCGCTTACCGCGGGCGCAGCCGCCCATGCATTGGCGGAAACGCTGGCGAGAAGCAGAGCGACAAGACTCGATCGGAACATTCATTAACTCCTGTTGGACTCGGTCGCGATGTTATAAGAACGCTTTCGGCCAAATCGAGGCTCGAACCTGTCATATTAAAGATTCTAGTCTTGATGCATAATTTTTGAAGAATTGACAACAAAAGCGGAGACGAAAATGTCCGATGAAATTGCTGCACGCCTGACTGAGATGGGGATAACCCTGCCCGAAGCCGCAGCACCTGCTGCAAATTACGTTCCCTATGTCATCAGCGGCAATCTTCTCTACATCTCCGGCCAGCTGCCGCTCGAAGGCGGCAAGGTCGCCGTCACGGGCCATCTCGGCAAGACCGTCGACGTTGCGGGCGGCCAGCGCGGCGCCGAACTCTGCGCCATCAACATCCTCGCCCAGGCGAAGGCGGCACTTGGCGGCGATCTCGGCCGTATCCGGCGCGTCATCAAACTGAACGGCTTCGTCGCCTCGGCGCCCGGCTTCGTCGAGCAGCATCTCGTCATCAATGGCGCTTCGAACCTGATTGCCGGCGTACTCGGCGAGGCCGGCAAACATGCGCGCGCCGCCGTCGGCATGGCTGCCCTGCCGCTGAACGCCGCCGTCGAGATAGATGCTATCATGGAAATCGCCGAATGACCACCAATGCTGCCTGGATCAAGGACGTGCCGGTCGCCCATCGCGGCTATCACGACCTCAACAAGCATGTCTGGGAAAACACGCTTTCGGCCTTTTCGCGTGCCGTCGAAGCGGGCTTTGCGATCGAATGCGACCTGCATTACGCCTCCGACGGCGTGCCGGTCATCTTTCACGACGAGGACCTGCAGCGCCTGTGCAATCTCAACGGCGACATCCGTGAGCGCACGTCGCGGGAGCTTGGCCTGATCGCCGTCGGCGGGACCAGCGACAAGGTGCCGACGTTGCGCCAGCTCCTTGACCTCGTCGAGGGCAAGGTGCCGCTGGTGCTGGAGCTCAAGGGTCGCGAGGCCGATAACGAGGGTTTTGCCGAAGCCGTTCTCGAAGTGCTCGAAAACTATGAGGGCAAGGTGGCGCTGATGAGCTTCGACCACTGGCTGCTGCGCGATCTGAAGGCGCTTGGCTCACCCTACCCGCTCGGGCTGACGGCCAACGGCAACACGCCGGAGGAGTTCAAGACGCATGCGAAGGCGATGGAGATCGGTCTCGATTTCATCTCCTATTATTATGACGCGCTGCCGAATGCCTTCATCACAAGTCAACGCGAAAAGGGCATTCCCGTCATTACCTGGACGGTGCGTGACGAAGAGGCGCGCCGGCGTACATTCGCAAACGCAGACCAGATGACTTTCGAAGGCTTCGATCCGCGCGTGGCGGTTTGACGCTCGCTTTTTGGCCAAGATCATGCGCAAACTGCCACATAATTCCTTAGATCGGAATCGATTTAAGGATAAAATTGTGCAGCAACTCAAAGCGTTACAGCGTCCTTTGCGCGTCTGAAAGACGCGTGGCGCTGTAAGGCAGAGCCGAAACCATCCTCCCACAGGCTTCGCATTTGCTCCATGACTGATGAACTGTCCATTCGCGTAGAACGCTCCTTCACCGCGATTTCCCCGGAGAGCTGGTCCAGGCTTTCCGGGGCCTCGAAGACTTGCGCCACGCTTGCCTACAACCCCTTCGTTTCGCACGCCTTTTTGTCGTCGCTGGAGGAATCCGGTTCAGCCAGCGCCGAGACCGGCTGGCTCGGCCACCACCTGCTGCTCGAAACCGATCGCGGCGAGCTGATCGGCGCCCTGCCCGGCTATCTCAAGAACCACAGCCAGGGCGAATATGTCTTCGATCATGGCTGGGCCGACGCCTTCGAACGGGCCGGCGGGCGTTATTACCCCAAACTTCAGTGCTCCATTCCGTTCACGCCGGCGACAGGTCCGCGTCTTCTTGTCGCCGAGGGGCTGCAGCGGCTGCCGATCCAGAGCGCCATCGCCGAAAGTCTGAAGGAGGTCGTGCGCCGGCTCGGCATCTCCTCGGCCCATATCACCTTCGTGCCGGACGAGGAGATCGGCGTTTTCGAGATGGACGGCTATCTGCACCGCACCGACCAGCAATTCCATTTCATCAATGACGGCTATGCCAATCACGAGGCGTTTCTCGAAACGCTCGCCTCGCGCAAACGCAAGGCGTTGCGCAAGGAGCGCCGCGCCGCGCTCGAAAACGGCATCAGCATCGACTGGCTGACCGGCCGCGACCTGACGGAGCGCATCTGGGACCAGTTCTTCAAATTCTACATGGATACCGGCGGCCGCAAATGGGGCCGGCCCTACCTCACCCGCAAATTCTACTCGCTGATCGGCGAGCGCATGGCCGATGACATCCTGCTCGTCATGGCCAAGCGCGACGGGCGTTATGTCGCCGGCGCAATCAACTTCATCGGCGGCGATACGCTCTATGGTCGTCACTGGGGCTGCATCGAGGATCATCCCTTCCTGCATTTCGAGGTGTGCTACCACCAGGCGATCGACTTCGCCCTTTCGAAAGGGCTGAAGCGCGTCGAAGCCGGAGCGCAAGGCGAACACAAGCTTGCCCGCGGTTACCTCCCTGTGACGACGCATTCGGCCCACTACGTCGCCCATGCCGGCCTTCGCCGGGCAATCGGCGACTATCTCGCGCGCGAGCGCGCCGATGTCGAGCATATGAGCGAGGTGCTGAGTGAGCACAGTCCTTTCCGCAAGGGCGAGCGCCTGCAGGAGGATTGACGCTGCCCTGCCGGGCGCGTTACCCGATCAACCCCTGCATAGCTCCATAAATCGGAATCGATTTAAGGAGTTATGCAGTAATTTAAAATGCTACAGCGTCCTTTGGGCGTCAGAAAAGACGCGCGGCGCGGTAGGAACCGAGGAGATTTCGCGATGACCGACCCGGCCGACTATGACGACAACAATATCTTCGCCAAGATCCTGCGCGGCGAAATCCCCTCACACCGGATCTACGAGGACGCGCACACGATCGCCTTCATGGATGTGATGCCCCAGGCGCCGGGCCACGTGCTCGTCGTTCCCAAACCGGCGTCGCGCAATATCCTCGATGCCGATCCAGCGACCCTCGCCCACGCGATATCAGTCGTCCAGAAGGTCGCCATTGCGGTCAAGGACGTCTTCGACGCCGACGGCGTCTTCATCGCCCAGTTCAACGAACCGGCCGCCGGGCAAACGGTGTTTCATCTGCATTTCCACGTCATCCCGCGCCATGAGGGTGCTGCGCTCAAGCCGCATTCCGGCAAGATGGAGGATGGCGCCATGCTTGCCGCCCATGCCGAAAAGATCAGGGCGGCACTGGCGTAACATCGATCCCTGGCGATGCCCAGAAACGAAAAAGGCCGCGTGTAAGACGCGGCCGTTTCCAATTTGGTGGGACGAAAGCTCACTTCTTGCGCGGAACCTTCGGAACCGTGCTTCCCTTCTTCGGAGCGTCGCGGACTTCAGGCTCGGCCTGCGGCACGGTCTTGGCGCGAGCCTTGGGAGCCGGCTTCGTCTTCAGCTCGCCATCCCCCTCATCGCCGGCTTCGGGATGCACGACCTCAGCTTCCGGCTTCGGCTTGATCGGCGCCGTATCCGGAATGGCTTCCAGCACGATGCCGGGCTTGCCGTCTTCCTTCGGGCCGACGGTGACGTTGACGACGCCGCCCTTCTTCAGCTTGCCGAAGAGGATCTCGTTGGCAAGCGGCTTCTTGATCGTGTCCTGGATGACACGGGCAAGCGGGCGGGCGCCCATCTTCTCGTCGTAACCCTTTTCCGAAAGCCAGGCGATCGCGTCCTCATGCAGGTCGAAGGTGACGTTCCTTTCGGAAAGCTGGGCCTCCAGCTGCATGATGAACTTCTGCACGACCTTGTGGATAACGGCCGTCGGCAGCGCCGCGAAGGGAATGATCGCGTCGAGACGGTTGCGGAACTCCGGCGTGAAGAGGCGGGTCAGCGCCTCCTCGTCCTCGCCGGTGCGCTTGGACGAGCCGAAGCCGATCGCCGCCTTGGCCATTTCCGAAGCGCCCGCGTTGGTCGTCATGATCAGGATGACGTTGCGGAAGTCGATCTTCTTGCCGTTATGGTCGGTCAGCGTGCCGTGGTCCATGACCTGCAGCAGGATATTGTAGATATCCGGATGCGCCTTCTCGATTTCGTCGAGCAGGACCACGCAATGCGGGTGCTGGTCGACGCCATCGGTGAGAAGACCGCCCTGGTCGAAGCCGACATAGCCGGGAGGTGCGCCGAGCAGACGCGAAACCGTGTGCCGCTCCATATATTCCGACATGTCGAAGCGCAGGAGTTCGACGCCGAGCGACGAGGCCAGCTGCTTTGCCACCTCGGTCTTGCCGACGCCGGTCGGACCGGAGAAGACATAGGCGCCGATCGGCTTGTTCGGTTCGCGAAGACCGGCGCGCGCCAGCTTGATCGACGTCGAAAGAGCTTCGATCGCGATATCCTGGCCATAGACGACCGACCGCAGTTCCTGCTCGAGATTGGCGAGCACGGCTTCGTCGTCCTTGGAGACGGTCTTCGGCGGAATACGCGCCATCGTCGCGACCGTCGCCTCGATCTCCTTTTCAGTGATCAGCTTGCGGCGCTTCGACGGCGGCAGCAGCATCTGGGCCGCACCCGTTTCGTCGATCACGTCGATCGCCTTGTCGGGCAGCTTGCGGTCGGAGATGTAGCGGGCCGACAATTCGACGGCCGACTTGATGGCGTCGTTCGAATAACGCAGATGGTGATACTCTTCGAAATAGGGCTTCAGGCCCTTCATGATTTCGATTGCATCATCGATCGACGGTTCGCTGACGTCGATCTTCTGGAAACGACGCACCAGCGCCCGGTCCTTCTCGAAGAACTGGCGATATTCCTTGTAGGTGGTCGAACCGATGCAGCGGATCGCGCCCGATGATAGGGCCGGCTTCAGGAGGTTCGAGGCATCCATCGCGCCGCCCGAGGTGGCGCCGGCGCCGATCACCGTGTGGATCTCATCGATGAAGAGCACGGCGCCCGGATATTCTTCCAGTTCCTTGACGACCTGCTTCAGGCGTTCTTCGAAATCGCCGCGGTAGCGCGTGCCAGCCAGGAGTGTGCCCATGTCGAGCGAGAAGATCGTCGCATCGGCGAGCGCTTCCGGAACCTTGCCTTCGACGATGCGCTTGGCAAGGCCTTCGGCGATCGCCGTCTTGCCGACGCCGGGATCACCGACGTAGAGCGGATTGTTCTTCGAACGACGGCACAGGATCTGGATGGTGCGGCTCACCTCGGCGTGACGGCCGATCAGCGGATCGATCTTGCCGCCCTTGGCCTTCTCGTTGAGATTGACGCAATAGGCTTTCAGCGCATCCTGCTGCTTCTTGGGGCCGCCCTCTTCTTCGCCGCCGCGCGCCGTCGGCTTGCTGCTTTCGGCTTCGTCTTCGGCGCCGCGCGGCGGGCGAGCCTCCGAAGCGCCAGGCCGCTTGCCGATGCCGTGGGAGATGTAGTTGACGGCGTCGTAGCGGGTCATCTCCTGCTCCTGCAGGAAATAGGCAGCATGGCTCTCGCGCTCGGCGAAGATCGCGACGAGCACGTTGGCGCCGGTCACCTCTTCGCGGCCGGAGGATTGCACATGGATGACGGCACGTTGGATGACGCGCTGGAAGCCGGAGGTCGGCTTCGAATCCTCGTCATAACCGGTGATCAGATTGGACAGTTCATTATCGACATATTCGACGAGCGTCTTGCGCAGCGCGTCGAGATCGACATTGCAGGCACCCATGACCGCGGCCGCATCGGCATCGTCGATCAGGGCGAGCAGCAGATGCTCGAGCGTCGCATATTCGTGGTGCCGCTCGTTGGCAAAGGTCAGTGCCTGATGGAGCGCCTTCTCTAAACTAGGCGAAAATGTTGGCACGTTCAGATCCTCACTTCTTTTCCATGACGCATTGCAGCGGATGCTGGTGCTGCCGGGCGAAGTCCATCACCTGGCTGACCTTCGTTTCCGCTACCTCGTATGTGAATATTCCGCATTCGCCGACGCCGTGATTATGGACATGGAGCATGATGCGGGTGGCACTTTCACGATCCTTCTGAAAAAAACGCTCCAGAATATGGATGACGAATTCCATGGGAGTGTAGTCGTCATTCAAAAGCAGCACACGATAAAGATTGGGCTTCTTGGTCTTCGGCTTAGTGCGTGTGATGACCGAGGTTCGATTTCCGTTGTCCCCGTTCCTTTCGCTGTCATTCTGCATCCGGATCGGCATTGCGATCATTGTCATTCATTCCTCAAGCAATCCGGCGGAGCATGGGAGGGTGCTTTTCCCGCCGAATATCTGAAACACTAACTTAGTTCATAATAGGCTGATTTTAAGCCCCCTGTCAGTCACTGCAATCAAGAAATGGCCGGCATGCACGGGAAAGACCAAAAAAGTCCCCAAAGCATGTCGCGCAAACCGTGCAGCGGTTTTGCGGCAACAACATGCCTAAAAACAAAGACCTGAAGCGCGAAGAGCGAATCTAAAAGATTGCGCCGCGCCTTAGCCCATCCCATGTAAGCGCTGCAGCGAAAGTGGAAACAAAAAGACCGGCCACAGATGCGTAGCCGGTCCTCATATTTCAATATGTAGCGCAGGTTGCGCCGGGAGAATCAATTCACGCGGCGGCTGATGTCGCCGCCGGCGCCGACTTGGTGGCCTTGGCGACGGCAGCGGCGATCGGAGCCTCGTAGGGCTTGTAAGCGGACTTGGCGAGATCGGCATACATCTCGCCGAGCTTCGTCGTCTCGGAGACAAGGTTCTCATAGTACGACTTGACATAGCTCGTCTGCAGCTCGAAAGCTGCCTCGAAGCTCTTGGCGCCGGCCAGCGTTTCGAAGTGCGTCACCGCATCCTGGAAGGATTTCTTCGAATATTCAGCGGCTTCGGCGGCGATCGCCTGAAAGCCCTTGGCCGTCTCGGAATAGGTTTTCAGCGCCGTGTCGACGGCTTCCTTGCTCTTTTTGTTGGCATCGTCAAAGTTGAACATGAGGCATCCTCCGTTGGGCTGTGGCTGGCGGCAGGGTAGCTGCAATGCACAAATAGTCAAGTAGTCTTGTGCGCTGCAAAACATCCAACGGTTGCATTACAAAAAGATAACAAAGCATGCGCGCCGGGGCACGTACGTCTTTAGTTGATTTTGCTAATATATATCACAAAGCCACAACCGGAGGCTTTAAAAAAATTTTGACTCGGCAGCAAGAAAACAAAAAAAGACCGAGCGGATCGCGCCGCTCGGTCCCTTGAAGTTTTCGAGAACGATCAGAGATCGACGTCGAGGATCGCCATCGAAAAGTTGTAGGAGCGGTCGCCGTCCTCGTCATCGATATAGACGACGCCCAGAAATTCTTCGCCGAGATAGACTTCCGCAGAATCATTCTTGCGCGGACGCGCCTTGACGATGATCTGCGGGTTGAACATGCGTTTGAAATAGGCGTCGAGCTTCTTGATTTCTTCTGGCTTCACTCTGTCATCTCCGTAAGCAGTCTTGATTGGCCGCTTCTTGCACAGGAAAAGCAGCGGTGTAAAGGCAAGGGTTGCCGCTTGGCGATTCTGTCCCCGCTCACACTCCGCCGACTGTTCCTATCCTTTATCCAACAGGCGCTCAGATATCAGCGCCGATTACCTGATCCATGTTGCGCGACGGCTCTGAACAACCGGCTTCGCCGACAACCTTGGCCGGCACGCCCGCGACCGTCTTCTTGGGCGGCACCGCCTTCAATACGACGGAACCGGCGGCGACGCGTGAGCAGTAGCCGATCTCGATATTGCCGAGGATCTTCGCGCCGGCGCCGATCATCACGCCGCTGCCGATCTTCGGATGGCGGTCAGCGCCCTCTTTGCCGGTGCCGCCGAGTGTCACGCCGTGCAGGATCGAGACGTTGTCGCCGATAACGGCCGTCTCGCCGACGACGAGGCCGGTGGCGTGATCGAGGAAAATGCCCTTGCCGATACGGGCGGCGGGATTGATGTCGGTCTGGAAGACGCTGGAGGAGCGGCTCTGCAGATAGAGCGCGAAATCACGCCGGCCGCGGTTCAGCAGCCAATGGGCCAGACGATGCGTCTGCAGCGCGTGGAAGCCCTTGAAATAGAGCACCGCCTCCATGAAGCGCAGGCAGGCGGGATCGCGGTCGTAGATGGCCTGGATATCGACGCGCAGAATGGAGCTCCATTCCGGCCAGTCGAGGAGCATCTCCTCGAAGGTCTGGCGAAGCAGGTTCGCCTGCATGTCGGGGTGATCGAGACGTTCGCAGATGCGGTGGATGACGCATTCCTCGAGCGAATGGTAGTTGATCACCGTCGAATAGAGGAAGGCGGCGAGAACGGGGTCCCGTTCGGCGGCGAGCCGGGCTTCCTCGCGCAGGCTGTCCCAGATGGGATCCATCACCTTCACGGGATGGCCTGTGTCAAAAGCACGGATGTCAGTCTTTGCGACCATCGCCGCTCTCCTCGTTGCCAGCCGGAATGCCGTTTTCGGAATGCCAATATATAGAGGAAAACGCCAATAACATAAATGGGTGCCGTCGCCATGGTTTTTTAGCATGGTTTTTCGCCATCACGATGATGTCAGCGATGGGCGACCCTTGCATAGAAGGCCAGCACCGCATGCTTGAAAACCCTGTCGCCGACGGCGAGCATATGATCGCGGCCCGGAATATCGAGTGCTTCGGCATTGGGCATCAGCGCCGCCAATTCCTGCGGTGAGCCGGCGATATCGTCCTTGGTGCCGACGCCGATCAGCGTTGGCATGTCGAGCTTGGCCATGTCAGAACGGGCGACGAGATCGCGTGAGCCGCGGATGCAGACGGCAAGGGCAGTGCGGTCACTCTTCGTCTGCTCGGCGAAGGCGCGGAACATGCGACCGCGGCTATGCGTCACCGCCTCCAGCGAGGGCGCCAGCAGCGCATCGGCGATCGGGTCCCAGTCGCCGACACCGTCGGTCATACCGATGCCGAGGCCACCGAGCACCAGCGAACGGACGCGATGCGGATTGGCAAGTGCGGCAAAGACGGAAATGCGCGCCCCCATCGAATAGCCCATGACATTGGCTTCGGGGATGCCGAGATGATCGAGCAACGCGATCGCATCGCCGGCCATGACCCAGGGACGGTAGGCTTCGGCATCGTGCGGCTTGTCGCTTGCACCATGGCCGCGATTGTCGATGGCGATCACCCGGTAGCCGGCATCACCCAGCGTCTTCAGCCAGCCCGGATGCACCCAGTTGACGTTTGCCGTCGAGGCAAAGCCGTGGATCAACAAGACGGGGACACCGGCCGGATCGCCCTCATCGAAGAAGGCGAGCTGCAATCCATCATGGGTGAAGCTTGAAAATGCGGGCGTATTCAGATTCATCAGGTCTTCCTTTTGGCGCGACCATAATCGAGCGGCCTTTCATCGTGAAGCCAAAAACTGTGGCTGAAAACTGCGCCTGAAAACTGTGATTGGCGCGGCGCTTTGGCTCTACACATTTGCGGCGAAGGCTTATAAGGTTCGCGCACATTTCAAAGCATTCGGAGAGCGACATGGCCGGCCACAACATTCCCCACTTCCAGAACGACGGCGGTCACCGCGTTATCGAAGTCGGCGTCAAGGAATTCATGTGCACCGGCGCTTCGGCTCCCTTCGATCATCCGCACATCTTCATCGATATGGGCGACGACAACGAAAAAGTCTGTTCCTACTGCTCGACGCTCTATCGCTTCAATTCGGCGCTCAAGCCCAGCCAGACCAATCCGGCCGGTTGCGTTTTCCACGTGAAGGCGGCGTAGTCGGTCCAGATCCGGATCGGGCGAACCATGCCGGTCGAACATGCCGCCATCATCGGCGCCGGGATCTCAGGGCTGACAGCCGCCCTTGCGCTTTCGCGCCGGGGTATCAGCTCGGAGATTTTCGAGCAGGCGGGCGAACTCACCGACATCGGCGCCGGATTGCAGATCTCGCCGAACGCCTCGCGCATCCTTGCCGAACTCGGTATTCTTGAAGGCCTGTCGAAGCTGTGGCTCGAGCCGGACGCGATCCGGCTGATATCGGGCAGCTCGCTGCGCCAACTCGCGGCGGTGCCGGCGGGCAATTTCGCGCGGCAACGCTGGGGCGCGCCCTATGGCGTCCTGCACCGCACCACATTGCAGAAAGCTCTTCTGGCTGCAGTCGAGGCCGACCCGCTCTGCCGGCTTCACCTCGGCGTCCGGATGGAATCAACCCTGCCGCCTTTCGAGCGGACCGCCGATGTCGTGATCGGTGCGGATGGTGTCTGGTCGAAGCTGCGGCAATCCGTTCCGGGCAGCCCCTCGCCGCGCTTTTCCGGCAATATCGCCTACCGCTTCACCATAACCGAGGATGAAGCGCCGGCTTTCCTCGACCGGACAAGCGTTTCGGCTTTCCTCGGCGGTTCGGCGCATCTGGTCTGCTATCCGCTGAAGGAGACCGGCAGCTTCAACATGGTGGCGATCACCGCCGGCAACATCGCACCGCAGGCCTGGCAGAGCGAGCCGACGGCCGAACAGCGCACGCAACTGCGGACGCGGCTTGCCGGCTGGAACGCCGCAATCGTCTCGCTGCTCGAAAAACACCCGAAGCTGACGTTCTGGCCGCTGTTCGAAACCACATCAGGCGCTTGGCAGGACGGCCGAAAGACGATTCTGATCGGGGACGCCGCGCATGCGATGATGCCTTTTGCCGCCCAGGGAGCGGCGATGGCGATCGAAGACGCCTATGAACTCGCCGCCTTTCTCTCGAATCATCCCGTGTCGGAAGCGCTGACGCTGTTCGAAAGACATCGGGCGCCGCGTATCGCGAAGCTTCGCCAGCGTGGCGCCTTCAACCGGTTTGCCTATCATGCGAAAGGGCCGATCCGGATCGGCCGCGATCTCGTGCTCGGCCTCAAGCCGCCGCAAAGCCTGGCGGCCGATCTCGACTGGATCTACGGCTACCGGGCTCTGCGTCTGCCATAGCGCTGCAAGCGGGCAACGCCCGGCGATGCCGCTCAGGCGGCGCTTGCGGCGGCAAAACCCCGCTCGATATCCGCCTTGAGGTCGGCCACATCCTCGATGCCGATCTGCAGGCGGATGACCGGGCCATCCGTCGGCGCCTTGGCGACCTTGCGATCGTTGAGATGGGCGTGCAAGGCGAGGCTTTCAAAGCCGCCCCAGGAATAGCCGAGCCCAAAAATCCTCAGCGCATCAAGGAAGGCATGCGCCTTTGCCGTGAATTTCTCGGAGCTATCGGCGGCAAGCACGAAGGAAAAGATGCCGCTGGCGCCCTTGAAATCGCGCTTCCAAAGATGATGAGAGGGGAAACTCGGCAGGGCCGGATGCAGAACGCGGGCGACGTCCTCCCTGCCCTCCAGCCATTCGGCGATATCAAGCGCGCTTTCATAATGCCGCTCGAGGCGCAGGCCCATGGTGCGCAATCCGCGCAGGATCTGGTAGGCATCATCGGGTGCGCCGCAGATGCCGAGCACGCCGTTCGATTCCTTCAGCCGCTCCCAGTGCTCGGCATTGGCCGAAACCGTTCCGAGCAGAATATCGGAATGGCCGGACGGATATTTCGTCGCCGCATGGATGGAGATGTCGACGCCGTGGTCGAGCGGCCTGAAATAGAGCGGCGTCGCCCAGGTATTGTCCATCATGACGACGGCGCCATGGCGGTGCGCAACGGCCGATATCGCCGGAATGTCCTGCATTTCGAAAGTGTTGGAGCCGGGAGCCTCGGTGTGGACGATCTTGGTATTCGGCCGAAACAACGCCTCGATGCCGGCGCCGATCGTCGGATCGTAATATTCCACCTCGACGCCGAGACGCTTCAGCATCGTATCGCAGAAATGCCGGGTCGGACCGTAGACCGAATCGACGACAAGCGCATGATCGCCGGCGGCGGAAAAGCCCAGGAACGGAATGGTGACGGCCGCGAGACCCGAGGGCACGAGGATCGTGCCGGCTGACCCTTCGAGCGCGTCAATCGCCTCGCAGAGCGCATCGGTCGTCGGCGTGCCGCGCGTCCCGTAAGTGTATTTCTGCGCGTGTGTCTTCATCACCTGCGCATTCGGAAACAACACCGTCGAGGCGTGCACGACCGGGGGATTGACGAAGCCGTGATAGTCGAAGGGGTCGTTGCCGATATGGGTCAGGCGGGTGTTGATGCCGGCATTCTGCAGCAAGCTGTCTTTGTCTTTCATGTCGGAAATAGCCTTTGGCGAAGGGTCGCGAAACCAGACTTTTGGACGCCCCGTAATATCCGGTCAACCCCTTGGAGATGGATCGCCAGCGACGGACCAAAGCGGCGGAACTCACGATTTCGCGTTAATTTTCCGCAACTAGCCGCCTATTTCATAACCAAGTGCCCATCAACGCGGCGCAATCTGCCAAAATGCTGAAATTTGCCGCAATTATTGACCGCGACACTTGACCATGGTGACATTTGCGACTGTGATAGAACAACTCGCGCCGGGAGGGTGTCGAGCAAATGGGGAGGCGGCAGATTTCGCCGGAACTTCCCACAAGAAAATACAAGACAACGGAAAAGGTTGGGAAAAAAAATGAAGAACAAGCTTCTGTCGGCCTCAATCGGCGCAGCAGTTTTCGCTCTTGGCGCTTCGGCTGCTTCGGCCACGACACTCGAAGATGTAAAGGCAAAGGGTTTCGTTCAGTGCGGCGTCAATACCGGCCTTACCGGCTTTGCCGCACCTGACGCTTCCGGCAATTGGGCCGGCTTCGACGTCGACTTCTGCAAGGCGGTCGCCTCGGCTGTCTTCGGCGACCCCACCAAGGTCAAGTACACGCCGACAAACGCGAAGGAGCGCTTTACTGCCCTTCAGTCCGGCGAAATCGATGTTCTCTCGCGCAACACCACGTGGACGATCAACCGCGACACCGCACTCGGCTTCAACTTCCGTCCTGTCACCTATTATGATGGTCAGGGCTTCATGGTTCGCAAGAGCCTGAACGTGAAGTCGGCTCTCGAACTCTCCGGCGCCGCAGTCTGCGTACAGTCGGGCACGACCACCGAACTGAACCTCGCCGATTACTTCAAGACGAACAATCTGCAGTACAATCCGGTCGTCTTCGAAAATCTTCCCGAGGTCAACGCGGCATATGATGCCGGTCGTTGCGACGTTTACACGACCGACCAATCCGGTCTCTATTCGTTGCGTCTGACGCTCAAGAATCCCGACGAACACGTCATCCTTCCTGAGATCATCTCCAAGGAGCCGCTTGGCCCGGCCGTCCGTCAGGGTGACGATCAGTGGTTCGACATCGTTTCCTGGACGGCTTATGCGCTGATCAATGCCGAAGAGTTCGGCATCACCCAGGCCAATGTCGACGAGATGAAGAACTCGCCGAACCCGGATATCAAGCGCTTCCTCGGCAGCGAGGCCGACACCAAGATCGGCACCGATCTCGGCCTGACCAATGATTGGGCCGCCAACGTCATCAAGGGCGTCGGCAACTATGGTGAAATCTTCGAGCGCAACATCGGTCAGGGTAGCCCCCTCAAGATCGCACGCGGCTTGAATGCTCTGTGGAACAAGGGCGGCATCCAGTATGCACCGCCGGTTCGTTAATCGAGCACTGACATGAAATGCCGGGAAGGCGGCCCAACCGCCTTCCCACTTCCAAAAAGTTAAAAAGAAAGCCCGAAAACGGGCACAAGGGGATTGGCGCGGCATGACGCATGAGGCTGTGGATAGGACACCTTTGCATGACACCGGCTGGAGTTTCCGGTCGGCAATGTACGACCCGAAATACCGGAGCATATTTTTCCAGGCTTTGACAATTGTTGCCCTCGTGGCGTTCGTGTGGTGGGTGGCCCACAACACGGCCGTGAACCTTGCCCGCAGCAATACTGCATCGGGTTTCGGCTTTCTTCGCGGTCGCGCCGGTTTCGAAATCGGCCAGTCGCTGATCGGCTATTCAAGCGACTCGACTTATGCGCGTGCCCTTTTCGTCGGCATTCTGAATACCTTGCTGGTGGCGGTGACGGGTATCATCACCGCGACCATCATCGGTTTCATTGTCGGGATCGGCCGGCTGTCGCGGAACTGGCTGATTGCCAAGCTCTGCACGGTCTATGTCGAAATCTTCCGCAATATTCCGCCGCTGCTCGTCATCTTCTTCTGGTATCTCGGCGTTCTCTCTGTCTTGCCGCAACCGCGGGAATCGGTGGGGCTGCCGCTCGGCATGTTCCTCAACAACAGAGGACTAGCCTTCCCGAAGCCGATCTTCGAGACAGGCATGATCGCCGTCGGCATTGCTCTGGTGATTGCGATTGTCGCCACCGTCGTCATGGTGCGCTGGGCCCATAAACGTCAGGCAGCAACCGGTCAGCCGTTCCATACGGTATGGGCGTCGATCGCGCTGATCGTCGGTTTGCCATTGCTGGTTTTCATTGCTTCCGGCTTTCCGCTCACCTTCGATGTTCCGATCGCCGGTAAATTCAATCTGACGGGCGGCTCGGTCGTCGGCCCGGAATTCATGTCGCTGTTTCTCGCTCTGTCCTTCTATACCGCCTCCTTCATCGCCGAGATCGTTCGCGGCGGCATTCGCGGCGTTGCAAAGGGACAATCCGAGGCAGCCGGCGCGCTGGGGCTGCATCCGTCGAGCGTGACGAGACTTGTTGTGGTGCCACAGGCGCTGCGCATCATCATCCCGCCGCTGACGAGCCAGTACCTGAACCTGACCAAGAACTCCTCCCTCGCCATCGCGATCGGTTTCTCGGATCTCGTGGCCGTCGGCGGCACAATCCTCAATCAGAGCGGTCAAGCGATCGAAATCGTGTGCATCTGGGGTATCGTCTATCTCAGCTTGAGCATTCTCACGTCGCTGTTCATGAATTGGTTCAACGCCAAGATGGCACTGGTGGAGAGATAAGATGTCGGTTGCCGATAAACCCTTCGTCAGAACGTCCATCCTTGCGGCCGAACCGCCCCCGCCCGGGGAAAGGGGAGCCGTCGCCTGGATACGCCGCAATCTCCTCGCAACCCCGAAAGACGTGATCCTGACGATCCTGGCTGTTGCGCTGATCGCGTGGGCCTTGCCGCAACTCATCAACTGGCTCTTCATCCAGGCTGTATGGTCCGGGCCGGACCGCACATTCTGCGCGACGACGATCCAGGGCGGCATCCAGCCTGACGGCTGGAGTGGTGCATGCTGGGCCTTCGTCAGTGCCAAGTACGATCAGTTTATCTTCGGCCGCTATCCGCTCGACGAGCGCTGGAGGCCGGCGATCGTCGGGATCCTGTTCATTGTGCTGCTGGTTCCGATGCTGATCCCGTCGGCGCCGCGCAAGGGCTTGAACGCCATTCTTCTGTTCGCCGTCCTGCCGGTCCTCGCCTTCTGGCTTCTTCACGGCGGCTTCGGCCTCGAAGTGGTGGAAACTCCGCTCTGGGGCGGGTTGATGGTGACCCTTGTCCTGTCCTTCGTCGGCATTGCCGTCTCCCTGCCCTGCGGCATTCTGCTTGCATTGGGACGCCGCTCGAAGATGCCGGTCATCCGGATGCTTTGCGTTACCTTCATCGAGGTCATCCGAGGCGTTCCGCTGATTACCGTTCTGTTCATGGCAAGTGTCATGCTGCCGCTCTTCCTTCCCACCGGCTGGAACGTGGACAAGCTTCTGCGGGCGCTGATCGGTGTTTCGATCTTCACCTCGGCCTACATGGCTGAAGTGATCCGCGGCGGCCTTCAGGCGATCCCGAAGGGACAGTTCGAGGGCGCCGATTCGCTTGGCCTCGGCTATTGGCAGAAGACGCGGCTGATCATCATGCCGCAGGCCATCAAGCTGGTGATCCCGAGCATCGTGAACACCTTCATCGGAACGTTCAAGGACACGTCGCTGGTTACCATTATCGGCATGTTCGACCTGCTCGGTATCGTCAAGCTGAACTTCTCCGATGCCAACTGGGCAAGCGCCGTCACGCCGATCACCGGTCTGATCTTCGCGGGCTTCATCTTCTGGCTGTTCTGCTTCGGCATGTCGCGTTATTCAGGCTTCATGGAACGCCATCTCGACACCGGCCACAAACGATAAGAACGCTAAAACGATAAGAATGAGGGAAAATAGTCATGGCTGAAGCTCCAGCTAAAAAGCTCACCGTTTCCGCAACGGAAGTGGCGGTCGAGATCATCAACATGAACAAGTGGTACGGGGATTTCCACGTGCTGCGCGACATCAACCTGAAGGTCATGCGCGGCGAGCGCATCGTCATCGCCGGGCCGTCGGGCTCGGGCAAATCGACGATGATCCGCTGCATCAACCGTCTGGAAGAGCATCAGAAGGGCAAGATCATCGTCGACGGCACCGAACTCACCAACGATCTGAAGAAGATCGACGAGGTCAGGCGCGAAGTCGGCATGGTGTTCCAGCACTTCAATCTCTTCCCGCACCTGACGATCCTCGAAAACTGCACGCTGGCGCCGATCTGGGTGCGCAAGATGCCGAAGAAGCAGGCGGAAGAGATCGCCATGCACTTCCTGAAGCGGGTCAAGATCCCGGAACAGGCCAACAAATATCCGGGCCAGCTCTCCGGCGGCCAGCAGCAGCGCGTGGCGATCGCCCGCTCGCTCTGCATGAACCCGAAGATCATGCTGTTCGATGAGCCGACCTCGGCGCTCGATCCGGAATGATCAAGGAAGTGCTC
>Ga0102589_1000126_pt1 | contig 212819 bp, 189 predicted proteins | sample AraplaMF_Col_mLB_FD_76858 | JGI IMG/M metagenome (GOLD analysis project Ga0102589, IMG submission 76858) | Arabidopsis root microbial communities from the University of North Carolina, USA - plate scrape MF_Col_mLB | ecosystem: Host-associated > Plants > Roots > Endosphere | place: USA... | reverse complement strand
CGTCTACAAGACCTCGAGCGGCGCGGACATCGCACGCTTCGTGAACGGTGCGACCACGACCGACATCGCAGCGTCCACGGGCGGCACGAGCACCGAACTGGCCGGCGGCTTCACGCTGGCGCTGAGCCCCTCGACCAGTCTCTATGGCGAAGTCGGCAAGCTCTGGGCCTCGGGCGGCGATGCCAAGGTGAAGAGCTCGATCAATGGCTCGCTGGGTGTGCGCGTGAAGTGGTGAGCGGCTGAGCAGGCTCCTCCTCGGAGCCTGCCGGAGCCGCATCGCGGCGGCGCCGGTACGAACCAGGCGCGCCGCCCGCTCGCGAAGGGAAGGGGCGCTTGCCGCTTCGCCATCGGGCGAAGGGCGCTCAGTTGCCTGACAGGCTGCGCGCCGCGCCCAGCATCTCGTGCGTGTCGTGGGCCATCACCGCCAGAAATGCCAGCAGGCCGATGTAGTACACGCTGTAGGTCACCCGCGTTTCGGTGGACACCGCGTAGTACCGCTGGTTGGCCGGGTCCTTCGGGTCGTATTTCCAGGCCCGCATCACCTGCGGCGCGGCGAGCAGCGCCACCAGGATCAGCATCGGGCTCGGCCGCCAGAAGAACAGGCCCGCGAGCACCGGCACGCCCACGAGCCAGACGCGCGGCGTGAGCACCGCGGTGATCCGCCCGCCGTCGAAGGGCGAGAGCGGGATCAGGTTGAAGAGGTTGATGAAGAAGCCCGCATAGGCCAGCGCCAGCAGCAGCCGGCTGTCCGATTCGCGCGCCACGAAGTAGCAGGCCAGCGCCGCAAGGCTGCCGAGCAGCGGACCGCCGAAGCCGACCCAGGCCTCGGTCTCCACATCGTGCGGCTGGTCCTTGAGCTCGATCCAGGCGCCCACGAACGGAATGAAGGTGGGCAGGCCCACATGCAGGCCGCGCTGCTTCGCCGCAAGGTAGTGCCCCATCTCGTGGACGAAGATGAGCGCCACGAAACCCACGGCATAGCGCCAGCCGAAGACGAAGGCATAGGCCACCACCGAGAGCAGCATCGTGCCGCCCGACAGCAGCAGCTTGCCGAGCTTGCCCGCGCTCAGCAGAACCAGCAGCAGCTTCACCATGGTGCCTGTCCTCCGCTGCCGCTCTTCAGCTCTTCTTGAAGAGCTTGGCGATGCCCCAGAGCGCCGCGCCGCCCGCGACGACCGCGATCTTCGCGAACTTGGCCAGGAAGGCCAGGGCGAGCGCGAAGAAGCCCAGCTTCTTCACGGCAACGCCGGCCACCAGCGCGGCCAGGCCGTAGGCTGCGACCTTGTCGGTGGACGAATTGAAGTCTGCGTACTTCTTGCCGTCGTCGTACTGCAGCGCGCCGAGCAGCTTGGCCGCGTCGGGCTTGTACTTCTCGAGGTCGTTCGCGTTGGTGATGAGGTTCAGGCTCAGGTAGCCTTCGCGGCCCAGCGCGTAGGTGTTGTAGTTGACGCCCTGGTTGTCGCCGGTGCCGCCCTTCTTCTTCGAGAGGGCCGACCACACCAGGCGGTGCGTCGAGGCTTCGTACTGCGGCTTCTGCGCCCAGCCCGTGACCTCGATGCCGGGAATGCCGCGCTTGGCGCGTTCCTCGTTCGCGGCCTCGGTGCCTTCCTTGAGGCTCTTGAGCAGGTCGTCGGCGTTCCAGTCCTTCGCGTCGTCGTCCTTGATGTAGCCCTCTTTCACGAACTTGACGACGACCATCCAGTCGGCGTCGTCGGCGGGGAAGATCGCGCCGATGAAGGTGTCGTCGGTCCGGTTGCCCATGCTGCGCATGAGCTGCGCAGCCGCGGGCGTCGGCACCCAGATGTAGCCGGCCGGCAGGTGCAGGTGGGCCTGGTCGCGCAGGGCGATGTCGGCCGGGCCGGCCTTCTGCACGGCCTTGGCGGCCTTGTAGGCGGCTTCCTGTTCGGCCTCCAGCGTGCTGGCGGTGGAGGATGCGGCGGCAGGGGCCGTGGACGTGGCGGGCGGTGCGGCGTTGCCGATGTTGGCGGCCGCCAGGACGCACGCGAACAGCAGGCCGGCCGTCAGGCGGGCGGCAGGGGTATGAATACGCAAGTTCTCTCTCCTCGGTTGTTGTCGGTTTTTGTGAGACGCGAGGAGTTTATCGGCGCCGAGCCGGCGCCCGAGGGCCGCGTTCAGGGCCAGGGCGTGGACGGCGGAATTTCGCACACCGGCTCGACGTCGATGCTCTTGAAGTCCGCCGGCGAGACGATTTCCAGGTACTCCATGTCGGGCGAATAGTCGAACAGGAAATGCCGGATGCCCGGCCGCTGGTGCACCACGTCGCCGGCCTCGACCAGGGTTTCCTTGTCCTCGTACATGAAGCGGGCCCAGCCCTTGACCATGATGACGATCTGGAAGTCCGCCTCGTGGCGGTGCCAGCCGGTGCCCGTTTCCGGTGCCATGTTGGCCTTGACCAGATGCGCGATGACCTTGCCGTTGGTGGCTTCTGCGATGCCGAGGTCGCGATACAGGAAAAAATCGCGCAGACCACCCGAGACGAACGCTGTGTCACCGGGCTTGACGTGGGAGAACTGGGTGGCGGTACGGTCCGGCATGGGGCGCTCCTTCGCAGGTGGTGGTTGTTGCGGTGCAGCACGCATAAAGCGTTCCTGCGCCGGGCGGTGGTGCGCCGCTTGACGAGGCCGGAGTGGCCTCGGATACTCAACCATATGGTTCACTCAACCGCCCATCCGGACGCCGGCACCCTCGACGCAGTCTTCGCCGCGCTCTCCGATTCCACGCGGCGCACGGTGCTCGAAACCCTGGGCGAGCGCAGCCTCAGCGTGACCGAGCTGGCCGAGCCGCACGGCATGTCCCTCACCGGCTTCATGAAGCACCTGCGCGTGCTCGAAGACGCCGGCCTGATCTCTCGCACGAAGGAGGGCCGCATCGTGCGCTGCGCGCTGTCGCCCCGACCCATGCAGGAGGCTGCCGTGTGGTTGTCGCGCTACGAGAAGTTCTGGACCGGGCGCCTCGATGCGCTGGCGCGCTTTCTCTATCACCAGGAGGAGACCGAATGGCGAACCCTTCCGCCCGGGACACCGAAGAGCGCCCGTCGCTCACCCTCAGCCGGCACTACCGCGTCGCGCCCGACAAGGTCTGGCGCGCGTGGACCGACCCGCAAGCGCTGAAGCGCTGGTTCGGGCCCGGGAAGATCGCTGCGGTGCCCATCGCCGAGGTCGACCTGCGCGTGGGCGGGCGCTTTCGCGTGGCCATGCGGGCCGACGACGGCGAAACGCACGACGTGAGCGGCACGTATCTTGAAGTCGTTCCGAACCGCAAGCTGGTCTTCAGCTGGGCCTGGCGCAGCACGCCCGACCGCGAGTCGCGCGTCACCGTGCGCATCGAGCCCGATGCCGAGGGCTGCGAACTGGTGCTGCTGCACGAGCAGTTCTTCGACGAAGCCGCGCGCGACGGCCACGACCACGGGTGGACCGGCTCGCTCGTCAAGCTGGAAGACTGGCTGAGCCTGGCGGCCTGAAATGACGCCCTGCTTTTCGAATCCCGACGGCACCCCCGACAACGATCGGAACGCATGAGCCTCGCCCGCCACCCACACCCCCCGGCCCGCGCCACGGTGCGCGAATGGACCGGCCTCGCCGTCATCGCGCTGCCGTGCATGCTCTATTCGATGGACCTCACGGTGCTGAACCTCGCGATCCCGTCGATCAGCGAGGAACTCAAGCCCACGGCCTCGCAGCTGCTGTGGATCGTCGACATCTACGGCTTCTTCGTGGCCGGCCTGCTGGTCACCATGGGCACGCTGGGCGACCGCATCGGCCGGCGGCGCCTGCTGCTGATCGGCGCGGCCGCGTTCGGCATGGCGTCGGTGCTCGCGGCGTTCTCGACCAGCGCCAACATGCTCATCGCCACGCGCGCACTGCTCGGCGTGGCGGGGGCGACGCTCGCGCCGTCCACGCTCTCGCTGATCCGCAACATGTTCCTCGACCCGGGGCAGCGCACGCTCGCCATCGGCGTGTGGATCTCGAGCTATTCGGCGGGCGCCGTCATCGGGCCGGTGCTGGGCGGGGTGCTGCTGCAGTTCTTCCCGTGGGGCTCGGTGTTCCTGATCGGCGTGCCGGTGATGGTGCTGCTGCTGGTGCTCGGCCCCATCCTGCTGCCCGAGTACCGCGACCCGGATGCGGGGCGGCTCGACCTGGCCAGCGTGGCGCTGTCGCTGGGGGCGGTGCTGGCCGTGATCTACGGCATCAAGCAGATCGCGGAGCATGGACCGGATGCGATCCCGATGCTGTCGATCGGGGTGGGCGTGGCCCTCGGCTGGGTGTTCGCGCGCCGGCAGGGGCGGCTGGCGAACCCGATGATCGACCTGCGGCTGTTCCGCCTGCCGGCCTTCACCGTCTCGCTCGCGGCCTACATGCTGGCCTGCTTCGTGATGTTCGGCGTCTTTCTCTACAACGCCCAGTACCTGCAACTGGTGCTCGGCCTGTCGCCGCTGCATGCGGGGCTCTGGAGCGTGCCGGGCGCGGCCGCCTTCATCGTCGGCTCGATGGTCGTGTCCGTGCTGGTGCGCTGGATGCGCCCGGCCTATGTGATGGGCGGCGGGCTGGCGATGGCGGCCGTGGGATTCGGCATGCTCGTCGCGCTCCCCGCGCAGGACGGCCTGGCATGGATGGTGGCCAGCGCGGTCATCTCCTCGCTCGGCCTCGCGCCGGTGTTCACGCTGGCCACCGACGTGGTGGTCGGCAGCGCGCCACCCGAGCGGGCCGGCGTGGCCTCTGCCATTTCGGAAACCAGTTCCGAATTCGGCGGGGCGCTGGGCATCGCGATCCTGGGCAGCATCGGCGCGGCCATCTACCGCAGCACCATGGCCGACGCCGTACCGGCAGGCCTGGCGGGGCCGGCCGAGGTGGACGCGGCGCGCAGCACGCTCGGCGGCGCGGTGGTGCTGGCCGGGCAGCTCGCGGGCAGCGCGGGTGCCGAGCTGCTCGGTGCGGGGCGCGCCGCCTTGCTGCACGGCCTGCGCCTGACGGCCGGCATCTGCGCGGCCGTGCTGCTTCTGGTGGGCGGGCTGGTGGCCACCAGGCTTCGCGGTGCCGGCGAGGCGAGGGCGCACCGAGCCCCGGGTGCCGCCGCATTGCCGGAGCGCTGACGAAGACCCATACTGCGGCTTCCACGATGCGATGACCGGAGCCTTCCATGAGCAACGAACTGCGCAAGAAGCTGCATGACCTGGCGGAGCTGTCTGAAAACACGACCGATCCGCAGACCAAGGCCATCATCGAGGCGATCCGGCTGCAGACCGCCGTGCTGAACGAGCGGCTCTTCTCCATCGAGCTGCAGCTGGGCGTGCTGACCAAGCGCATGGAAAACACGACGGACTGAGTGGCCGCCGCTTTGTAGGGATAATCCCCGTCATGAGCGGCAACACCTTCGGAACTCTCTTCGCGGTCACCAATTTCGGCGAGTCGCATGGCCCGGCCATCGGCTGCGTCATCGACGGCTGCCCCCCGGGCATGGCACTCAGCGAGGCCGACATCCAGGGCGACCTCGACCGCCGGCGCCCCGGCACCAGCCGCCACGTCACCCAGCGCAACGAGCCCGACGCGGTGCAGATCCTCTCCGGCGTCTACGAAGGCAAGACCACCGGCACCCCGATCGCGCTGCTGATCCAGAACACCGACCAGCGCAGCAAGGACTACGGGCAGATCGCCCAGCAGTTCCGCCCCGGCCATGCCGACTTCACCTACTGGAAGAAATACGGCATCCGCGACCCGCGCGGCGGCGGCCGCTCGTCGGCGCGGCTGACGGCGCCCATGGTCGCGGCCGGCGCGGTCGCCAAGAAGTGGCTGGCCGAGAAATACGGCATGGTGTTCCGCGGCTGCATGACGCAGATCGGCGAAATCGCCATTCCCTTCGAGAGCTGGGACCACGTGCCCCACAACCCCTTCTTCGCCCCCGTGGCCGACGTGAGCGAACTCGAGGCCTACATGGACCGTCTGCGCAAGGCCGGCGATTCGTGCGGCGCGCGCATCCGCGTCACGGCAACCAACGTGCCCATCGGTCTCGGCGAGCCGCTGTTCGACAAGCTCGATGCAGAAATCGCCTACGCGATGATGGGCATCAATGCGGTGAAGGCGGTCGAGATCGGCGCCGGCTTCGACAGCGTCACGCAGCGCGGCACCACGCACGGCGACTCGATCACGCCGACGGGCTTCGTCACCAACAACGCGGGCGGCATCCTCGGCGGCATCAGCTCGGGGCAGGACCTCGAGGTGAGCATCGCGATCAAGCCCACCAGCTCGATCATCAGCCCGCGCCAGTCCATCGACATCCACAACAACCCCGTCGAGGTCGTCACCAAGGGCCGCCACGACCCCTGCGTCGGCATCCGCGCGACGCCCATCGCCGAGGCCATGCTCGCGCTGGTGGTGATGGAGCATGCGCTGCGCAACCGCGCGCAGTGCGGCGATGTGCAGGCGCAGCAAGCCAACAAGACCGAAGAAGCCTCGTCGCCCCAGGCGTCCTTTCTGTAGTGTCCGCCCCGCCACCAGTGGCCGCCGGACGCGGCCACCTGCTGGCGTTCGCTGGTCTGTCGGCCAGCTATTTCGCGCACATCGGTTTCTTCAATCCCTACCTGCCGCTGTGGCTCAAGGACCTGGGGCTGCCGATCTTCACGATCAGCCTGCTGGCCTCGGTGCAGTCGATCACGCGGGTGTTCGCGCCCTACGCGTGGGGTGCGCTGAGCGACCACACGGGGCAGCGCGTCAAGCTGCTGCGCTTCAGCGCGGCGGTGGCGCTGGCCAGCTCCTTCGGGCTCTGGTGGCACGGCGGCGCCTGGTGGCTGGCGCTGGTGCTGCTCGTGATGTTCACCCACACCAGCTCGATGATGTCGCTCACCGAGGCCGCCATGGCGCAGCTGGTGGCCGGCGACTGGGGGCGCTATGGGCGCATCCGGCTCTGCGGATCGGCCGGCTTCCTGCTCACGGTGTTCGTCGCCGGCGCGTGGTTCGAGCACTTCGGCATGAAGCACTTCCCGGCCTGGGCGGCCGGCACGCTGGCCATCGTGCTGATCGCGACGATGAAGCTGCCCGATGTGCGCGAGCCGGTGGCGGCGCACGATGCCGTCAAGGAGCCCATCGGCCCGGTGCTGCGCAACCCGGCGGTGCGGTGGTTCTTCGCGTCGCTGTTCTTCCAGGTGATGTCGCATTTCTCGGTCTATGCCTTCTTCTCGCTGTACCTCGATTCGCTGGGCTACGGCAAGAGCACCATCGGCCTCCTGTGGGCGCTGTCGGTGGTGGCCGAGATCGTCTGGTTCTTCCTTCAGGGCAGGCTCATCGGCCTGCTGCCGATGCCGCGCTGGATGCTGGTGTGCGGCATCGCCGCCGTGGCGCGGCTGGGCCTGACGGCCGGCCTTGGCGGCTCGATCGCGGCGCTGGTCGTGGCGCAGTGGCTGCATGCGCTGAGCTTCGCGGCGCACCACACGACCTGCATCGCCTTGGTGTCGCGCCGCTTTCCGGGCCGGCTGCGCGGACGGGGGCAGGCGCTGTTCACGGTGATCGGCTATGGGTTCGGCGGCGTGCTGGGCGTGCTGCTGGGCGGCGCGGTCGCGCAGGAATTCGGCTACCGGACGATGTTTGCGCTGGCGGCCTTGCTGGCGGCGATGGGCAGCCTGTGCGCCTGGCGCGTGGTGAAGCTCGAACGGCTGGAGCGCGCGCTCAAGGCCTGACCCCGCGGCGAAAGGGCACGCCGGCATCGCGCGCGCCAAAGTGTCATGGGCCTTAAACGCCCGCGTCATCGCGCCTGCCTACGCTTGCGCGCTTTCCAACGCTCCCCATCGACATGTCTGCTTCCGACGACCCGCGCGGCGTGCACGCACCGCGCATGGCTTCCTTGCCCGAATCCTCTTCCGAAACGGCCCCGCCACGCCGCCAGGTCCTCAAGCTCGGCGCCTCCCTGCTGACCGTCGGCGGCAGCAGCGCCTTGCTGGCCGCATGTGGCGGCGGTGGCGGCGGTGCGCCCGGCTTCGGCGCATTGCCGACGCCAGCACCGGTGCCCGCCCCGGCGCCGCCTGCACCGCCCCCGCCGGCGGTCGCGGCGAAGATCTCGAGCTTCGCGCTGGCCGTGATGCCCGACACGCAGTTCTATGCGCGCTACGCCACCGCCGCCGAGAGCGACCAGTACGACAAGCGCTTCGGCAGTGCGCCTTTCGCCGCGCAGACGAAATGGATCGCAGCCAACGCCAAGGCGCTGAACATCCCCTTCACCATCCACCTCGGCGACGTGGTCGACCAGGTCGGCAAGCCCGACCAGTGGAAGGTAGCCGATGCCGCCATGAAGGTGCTCGAAGACGCCAGGCTGCCCTACAGCGTGCTGGCCGGCAACCACGACGTGCTGAACGACGTGGACTACAGCGTCGACCCGAACAGCGGCACCGACGCCACCCGCACGCTCGCCAACGAGCCCTACCTGCAATGGTTCGGCACCGGGCGCGCCAGCCGCCAGGCCACCTTCGGCGCGCGCGATGCCACCGGCTTCCACGAGTACCACGTGTTCGAGGCGCAGGGCCAGAAGTTCATGGTGCTGTCGCTGTCGTGGCGCATCTCGGACGCCGGCATCGCCTGGGCGCGCCAGGCGATCGCGAAGAACCCGACGCTGCCGGTGATCCTGGTGAACCACCAGCTGCTCAACATCGGCGCCGACGGCACGAGCCCGCTCGAGACCGACTACGGCAAGATGCTGTGGGAGAAGCTGATCCGCGACAACGACCAGATCTTCATGACGCTCAACGGCCACCACCACGGCGCCGCGCACCTCACGAAGACCAACGACTTCGGCCACAAGGTCGAGGAGATGGTGGTCGACTACCAGATGGCCTACCAGGGCGGCAACGGCCTGATGCGCCTCTACGAATTCGACCTGACCCACAGGCAGATCAAGGTGCTGTCGTTCTCGCCCTGGGTGCCGCAGAAGCCGGCCGCCACGCTGAACGCCTTCGACCAGGCGGTGCTCACCACGCCCAACGAGCAGTTCACCATCGAGATGGATTTCGCGCAGCGCTTCGCGGGCTTCAACAGGAGCTTCGGCACCGGCAGCGCCACCGTCGACGGCTCGCTGGTCGACCAGGCCAGGGCCATGATCCTCGCGAACTACAAGGAGCCCGACGTGGCCGCGCAGCGGCCGGCCGCGAACTCGGACGACTACCCGAAGGTGGCGAACACGCTGGCGCACTGGCGTTTCTTCGGCGGCACCGCCAACCAGCCGGTGCTGCCGGGCACCGTCATCGCGGACGTCACGGGCAACAACCCGCTGCACCGCGACACCCTGAACCAGGGCGGCATCGTGGGCGCGGCGGACGGCGACATCGTGTGGACCGACGACCGCCACTACCTCTCGGCCGCACCGGGCTCGGTGCGCTTCCTGAACACCGACAAGAACGTGCCGCGCCTGAGCTACTTCCTCACCGAGGCCGCGGCGCCGATCAACGCGCAGACCCTGGACAACGCCTACACCGTCGAGGCTTTCGTGAAGATCGACAAGGGCTGGACCAGCAACAAGCAGGCGTGGATGAACATCATGACGCGCGACGGCCGACGCGGCGACCTCCCGGGCTACACCGGCGGCGACCCCGAGGCGCCACCGATGCTGTTCGCGATCTCGAGCCTGCGCGAAGTGCAGTGGGAAGTGGTGCCGAGCCCGGCCGGCAGCCGCTCGCCCAAGACCAACTGGTCCGGCGAGGTGATTGCCGACCGCTGGGTGCACATCGCGATCGTCAACGACCCGGTGTCGCACGACACCACGATGTATGTCGAAGGCGCGCCGGTACTGCGCAACATCGCCAACGCGCCGGGGCTGGCCACGCTGTCGGCGACCTCGCCGTGGGTGGTGGGCGGCGGCTCGTGGGACGGGGCCCGCGCCGACGGCTTCTTCGGCAACATCGGCGAAGTGCGGGTGGTGGCCGCGGCGCTGGCGCCTGCGCAGTGGCTGACGGCGCGCAAGCCGGGATGAAGCGTCGAATGAAGCACGGCCGCCCGGATTTCCGGCTCCGGGTTTCCGATAACTAAAACCACTTGATTTAGTCGCTCGACTGAAACATAGTTGCCTTGCGTCCGGAGGCCGGGCCCGCTGCGGCGGGCACGCTTCCGGTTCAACAAGCCCCAGGCCTACCCGCCTGCCAAGGAGACAACCCATGTTCAGTTCGCGCAACCGTCGCTCGACCCTGGCCCTCGCCGCCCTGTCCCTCGCCGCATCCACCGCCTTCGCCGCCGGCGAACCCGTCATCGGCCTCGTCACCAAGACCGAAACCAACCCCTTCTTCGTCAAGATGAAGGAAGGTGCGCAGGAAGAGGCCAAGAAGCTCGGCGCCAAGCTGCTCTCCGGCGCAGGTAAGGCCGACGGCGACAACGCGGGCCAGATCACCGCGATGGAAAACATGATTGCCGCCGGTGCCAAGACCATCCTCATCACGCCGAGCGACGCCAAGGCGATCGTGCCGGCGATCAAGAAGGCGCGCGACAAGGGCGTCATGGTGATCGCGCTCGACAGCCCGGCCGATCCGCCGGACGCGACCGACGCGCTCTTCGCCACCAACAACTACACGGCCGGCGTGCTGATCGGCGAATACGCCAAGGCCGCGATGGCGGGCAAGACGCCCAGGATCGTCGCGCTCGACCTGCTGCCGGGCCACCCGGTGGGCGCGCAGCGCCACAACGGCTTCATGAAGGGCTTCGGGCTCGCAGCCAACGACGCCAAGTCGAACGAGCTGTCGAAGACGCCCGAGATCGCCTGCATGGCCGACAGCTTCGGCGACCAGGCCAAGGCGCAGACGGCCATGGAAAACTGCCTGCAGAAGGCCCCCGACGTGAACCTCGTCTACACGATCAACGAGCCCGCCGCGGCCGGTGCCTACAACGCGCTCAAGCGCGCGGGCAAGGAGAAGGGCGTGCTGATCGTCTCGGTCGACGGCGGCTGCCAGGGCATCAAGGACACCACGGCCGGCGTGATCGCCGCGACCTCGCAGCAGTACCCGCTCAAGATGGCCGCCATGGGCGTGGCCGCGGGCGTGGAGTTTGCCAAGACGGGCAAGAAGGCCTCGGGCTACGTCGACACCGGCGTGACCCTGATTGCCGGCAAGAGCGTGCCGGGCGTCGACAGCAAGGACACCAAGACCGGCGCCGAGCTGTGCTGGGGCAAGAAGTAGGCACCGGAGCGTTTTGATGGCGAAATCTCCGACGCACCACATTCCGTGGGGCGCCCTGGGGCCGTGGCTGGCCCTGCTTGGCGCATGCATCTTCTTTGCGACCCAGTCCGACCGCTTCCTCACGGGCGGCAATCTTTCGCTGATCCTGCAGCAGGTGATGGTGGTCGGCGTGATCGCCATCGGCCAGACGCTGATCATCCTCACGGCGGGCATCGACCTGTCGTGCGGCATGGTGATGGCGCTGGGCAGCATCATCATGAGCAAGTTCGCCACCGAGCTCGGGCTGCCGGTGCCGGTGGCCATCCTTTGCGGCATCGGCGTGACCACGCTGTTCGGCCTCCTCAACGGCCTGCTGGTCACGCGCATCAAGCTGCCGCCTTTCATCGTGACGCTGGGCACGCTGAACATCGCGTTCGCGATCACGCAGCTGTACTCGTCGTCGCAGACCATCACCGACCTGCCCGCCGGCCTCACGGGCCTGGGCACCACCTTCGCCATCGGCAACGCCGAAGTGGCGTGGGGCTCGGTGCTGATGGTGGCGCTCTATGCGCTCGCGTGGTTCGTGCTGCGCGAGACGGGCGCGGGCCGGCATATCTATGCGGTGGGCAACAACGCCGAGGCCACGCGGCTGGTCGGCATTCCCACGCAGCGCGTGCTGCTCGGCGTGTACGTGGCGGCAGGCGTGCTCTACGGCATCGCCTCGCTGCTGTCGGTGGCGCGCACCGGCGTGGGCGACCCGAACGCGGGCCAGACCGAGAACCTCGATGCCATCACGGCCGTGGTGCTCGGCGGCACCAGCCTGTTCGGCGGGCGCGGCGTGGTGCTGGGCTCGCTGATCGGCGTGCTGATCGTGGGCGTGTTCCGCAACGGCCTCACGCTGATGGGCGTGTCGTCGATCTACCAGGTGCTGGTGACCGGCGTGCTCGTGATTCTCGCGGTGGCTGCAGACCAACTCTCGCGCCGGGGAGCCCGCTGATGAACGTCGTTGCCAACCCCAAGATCGTCATGCAGGCCAAGGGCCTGGTGAAGCGCTACGGCCATGTCACGGCGCTCGACGGCGTCGACTTCGAGCTGCGCGAAGGAGAAATCCTCGCGGTGATCGGCGACAACGGCGCGGGCAAGTCCTCGCTGATCAAGGCGCTGTCGGGCGCCACCATTCCCGACGAGGGCGAGATCCTGCTCGACGGCGCGCCGGTGCATTTCCGCAACCCGCTCGACGCACGCCGCGCCGGCATCGAGACGGTCTACCAGGACCTGGCCGTGGCACCCGCCATGACCATCTACGAGAACCTTTTCCTCGGCCGCGAGCTGCGCCGCCCCGGCTTCCTGGGCAGTGTGCTGCGCATGCTCGACAAGAAGAAGATGCTGGTCGAAAGCATGGCGCGCATGCAGGACCTGAAGGTCGGCATCCAGTCGATGACGCAGGCCGTCGAAACGCTCTCGGGCGGCCAGCGCCAGTGCGTGGCGGTGGCGCGCAGCGCGGCCTTCGCGCGGCACGTGGTCATCATGGACGAGCCGACCGCGGCGCTGGGCGTGAAGGAGGGCAACATGGTGCTCGAGCTGATCCGCCGCGTGCGCGATCGCGGCCTGCCCGTGGTGCTCATCAGCCACAACATGCCGCACGTGTTCGAGGTGGCCGACCGCATCCACGTGGCGCGCCTCGGCAAGCGCGCGGCCGTGCTCAACCCGAAGAAGATCAGCATGAGCGACACGGTGGCCGTGATGACCGGCGCCATGACCGCCGACCAGCTGCCCGCGGAGGCGCATGCCTGATGCAGAAGCCGCTGCGCGCTCGCCCGACCTGTTGCGCCCGCGCGGCTCCAACCAGGTCGGCATGCGCCAGTTCAACGAGCGCGTGGTGCTGCAGGCGCTGCGCGTTCACACCAGCCTGCCCAAGGCCGACCTCGCGCGGCTTACCGGGCTGAGTGCGCAGACCATCGGGCTCATCACCGCGCGACTCGAGGAAGACCAGCTGATCGTGAAGCAGAGCCGGGTGCGCGGCCGCGTCGGGCAGCCCTCGGTGCCGCTGGCGCTCAACCCGGACGGCGCCTTTGCCATCGGCATCAAGGTGGGCCGGCGAGGCGCCGAATGGCTGCTGATCGACTTCACGGCACAGGTGCGCGAGCGCCATGCCATCAGCTACGACTTTCCGGATGCGGACGAGCTGCTGCCCGCGATCGCCCGGCACATCCACCGGTTGCGCGACGGACTGGGGCCGCTGGCCGTGCGCAATGTCGGCGCCGGCCTGGCCGCGCCGTTCCTGCTCGGCGGCTGGCACCGCACGCTGGGCTTGTCGAAGGCGCAGTCGGATCTCTGGAACCAGATGAACCTGCTGGACGAGGTGAAGGCGCGCACCGATGTGCCGGTGAGCTTCGCGCGCGACACGGTGGCCGCCTGCGTGGCCGAACTGGTCGGCGGCCGCGGCCATGACCTCAAGAGCTTTCTCTACATCTTCGTCGACACCTTCGTGGGCGGCGGGCTGGTCATCGATTCGCACCTGCACACCGGCGCGCACGGCAATGCGGGCGCGCTGGCCTCGCTGCCGATGCAGCCGGCGCAGGCCGGCCGGGGCGCGGCACTGCCGCCGCAGGTGATGGCCGAGGCCTCGCTGTGGGAACTGGAGCAGCGCCTGCAAGGCGAGGGGCTCGACCCCACCGCCGCCTACGACGACCGTGCCCTGCAGGCGCCGTTCGCCGCCGCGACGCAGGCCTGGCTCGGCTCCGCATCGCTGGCGCTCGCGCATGCCATCGTCAGCAGCACGGCGGTGCTCGACCTCGCCGACGTGGTGATGGACGGCTCCATGTCGCGCGCGTTGCTGCAAGCCTTGCTCGAGCAGACCCGCGCCGCGCTGGCGCAGTGCAACTGGGAAGGCCTGTGGCCGCCGCAGCTGCATGGGGGCCGGGTGGGTGCGCAGGCCTGTGCGCTCGGTGGCGCGATGCTGCCGCTGCACGCCAACTTCGCGCCGGACCACGACGTGTTCCTGAAGGCGGCCTGAGAGGCCGCCCGGGCGCGCCGGCCGGCTTCAGGCGCTCACGGCCTCGCCGCTGCGTGCAGGTCGCGCGGCAATCGCAGCGTGCTCGCGCGTGCGCCCTCGGGGCAGGGCCCATCGGAATAGACAGCGTCGCCTTCGGGCATGACGCACTTCTGCACCTCGACGAAGGCTGGCGCGGCCTTTGCGGGTGGCTCTGCCGGGGCAACCACGGGGGCGATCGCCGGGGCCTCGGAGGTTGCGCTCGCCGGCGGCGCGACGGGTTCTTCGGACGCGCGTGTCGTCGCACCCGGGGCCTCGACGGACGCTGGCATGACCGCAGGGGGCAAGGCAGGCGCGCGCGCCGCGCTCTCGTGCACGAGGTCTTCCAATGCCACATAGAAGAGAGACACCGCCAGCAGCGCCACGGCAAGACACGGCGCCCAGTACCGTTCGGAGCCGGATCGGGGCGCGACGGCCCGCGACTTCAGCGCCGCGGCCATGCCCAGCCTCCGGCTTGCGTTGTCCCGGCGAGCTTCGCGATGCCACCGGTGCCGCTCGCAGCCCGCCCGATCAGCGCGCCGCCGGCCGCGCCGGCGGCGATGCGCATGAGGAACGACCGGCTGCGGCCCGCCGCCAGCAGAAGCAGCACGCCGACGCCGAGCACGATGAGGTGCTCGCCGGGATAGTCGGCGCGCGCGGCATCCACTTGCTTGAACTTGTCGATCGTCTGTTTCAGGCGCATGACCGAAGCTCCTGGTTGGTGTTCGGCCATTCTTGATGGCAGGCGCCGGGCATCGCTGTAGGCCTGCGCCATGCGCCGTGACGGAATCCGTCTCGAAAACGCCGCGGATAAGACCGCGCCGGGGGCTGCTGTCTCGATAATGCGATCCCCTTGTCGAGAACCGGGAAAAAATGAGTGCCGCAGATTTCCTTTTCGCCTCCGAGGTGCAAAAGCTCTTGATGGTCGCCTACGCGGCGCCCGACCAACCGTTTTCTTCCAGCGAGCTGGCCCAGCGATCGAAGCTCGATCCCGCCGATGTGGCGCGCACCCTGGAGCACCTGGTCGGCAGCGGCATCCTGAAGCGGCAAAAGCCGAAGGCAGACCAGGCCGATACCGTCTCTGTCGATCGCGCGTTCCTCTTCCACGACGAACTGCGCAGCATCGCGCTGAAGTCGTTCGCCGCCGCCGAACCGGTGCGCTCGATGCTGCGCACCAAGTTCAAGGATTCGGTCCTGCGCGCCTTCGTCCTGGGAGAGGACCAGGACGGCACCGTGGAGCTCCTCGTCGTGCACGGCCAGCTGACGCCCGACGAAGCCGCCATGACGGCCGCCTGCCAGAAACTGTCGAAGAACATCCACCGTCACCTGAAGATGCACGTCATCTCGAACGCCAGGTTCAACAGCCTGACGCCGCGCGACCCGCTCGCGTCGAAGCTTGCGGCGCCCTCCGCGCTGGAGATCGTCGCGCTCGGGGATACGAAGGCCCGACCGCCCGTCGAAAGGCCCGGCCTCCTGCAAAGCGCGAAGAAGAAGCTGGCCGCGCTGTCCCGCCCATCGGCGTGAGCGCGCCCCGGCCAGGCAGCCGCCGGGCTACTTGCCCTTGTCTCTCGCAGCTGCGAGGCCGCGGGCTTCGGCGATCAGCGGCTTCACGGTCTCGAAGGTCTCGTCGCCCGGGTTGATCACGCTGACCCAATACATCTTTGCGTACACCGGATGCGGCATCAGTGTGTCGAGCGCGGTGAAGTCGACGTTGGCCGTCTCCTGCTCGCCGAACAGCGCGCGGAAGGTCTCCTTGCCGACGCCCACGTTGAGGCGAAAGACGCCGCGGCGATCGAGCTTCGAGGCGCTGTCGAACGCGCTGTCTTTCGTGACGATGGTGGCGAAGGGAAACCTGTTGTCCGCGCCATGAAAGAAGAAGGTGTTGTCGTCGGCCACTTCGAAATGGCCGCCGCCGAGCGAGTCGATGATGTGTTGGGTGATGTCGTCTTCGGTCATGGAGATGCTTCGTGTGCTCAAGGCTTCCAGCGGCGCAAGCCGAGCTCGTCCGCGAGCGCCTGGTAGGTCTTGATGCGGGCCTGCACGTAGTCGTCGAGCGCGGCGCCGGTCAGCGCGAAAGGATAAAGGCTGTGCCGTTCGCGCAGCGCCGCGTAGCCGGGTGCGGCCGTGGCGTCGGCGAATGCGGCGCTCCATGCGCGCACGGCCGCCTCGGGCACGTTGGCGCTGAGGTACAGGCCGCGCACGGTCGGCCAGACGATGTCCACGCCTTGCTCGCGCGCGGTGGGCACGCCTGTGAGCGCGCCGCCCAGCCTCGCCTCCGACAGCACGGCCAGCAGCCGCACCGCCGCGCCGCCCGCGATGGCCTGCAGCGCTTCGGCCGCATCGCCGGGGAACACGTCGACGTGCTTGCCCTGCAGCGCGCCCAGCGCGTCGCCGCCGCCCTCGAAGGACACGAAGCGCATCGCCTTGTGGTCGCGCCCGGCGGCGCGCACCAGCAGCGCGGCCTTCATCCAGTCCTGGCTGCCGACCGTGCCGCCTGCGCCGAAGGCCACGCGCGAGGGGTCCTGCCGCAGGGCGGCGATCAGGTCCTGCAGCTGCTTGTAGGGCGAGTCGCGGTGCACCGCGATCACGCCGTAGTCGGTGCCGAGCGTGGCGATCCAGCGCACCGCCGACGGCGGATGGGGCCCGAAGCGGCCCTGCGCCAGGTTGAGCAACGAGCCGCTCGAGAACGCCACCAGCGTGCCCGGCCCGCCGAGCCGCCCGGTGGCGATGCGGTCGAAGGCCACGGCACCGATGCCGCCCGGCAGGTAGCGCTGGCCCAGCGGCGGGCGTGCCGGGCGCACCGCCTGCAGTGCGTCGCGCGCGAGGGCGCAGGTGAGGTCGAAGCCGCCGCCCGCCTTGGCGGGAATGATGCAGTCCGCCGCTGCTTCGGACGGATCGTTGGCTGATGCCGCAGTGGCGCGAAGACTTCCGGGCAGCAGCAGTGCGGACAGCGCGCGGAGCGCATGGCGGCGGGTGGTGGCGGAGATCGGCATGGGCTGTGCGCGCCCGGCTAACCGGCGGCCGGCCGGGGCCACCAGATGATCGCATGCAGGCCCGTGCCCGCCTCGCGGGATTCGAGCCGGAGCTCGCCCCGGTGCCGCTGCGCGATGGAGCGCGCAATGGCCAGCCCGAGGCCGAAGCCGCCCTTGCCGGCGCGCGCGCCGCGGCGAAAGCGCTGGCCCAGCGCGGCGCGTTCTTCTTCGCTCAGGCCGGGGCCGTCGTCCTCGACGTTGAGGCTCCACCCGGCTGCGTCGCCCGCGGCAAAGAGCGTGATCGTTCCCTCGGCGGGGGTGTAGGCGATGGCGTTCGCCACCAGGTTGCCCAGCGCCTCGCGCATGAGCCCCCGGTCCGCCACCGCGAAGAACGCCGGCGCCGGCGCATGGATACCCAGGTCGATGCGCTTGGCGCGCGCCAGCGGCAGCAGGTCGACGGCCACTTCGCGCAGCAGCGCCGCCAGGTCGAACTCGGCGGGTTCGACCGCCACGGTGTCGCTGCGGCCCAAGGCGAGCAGCTGCTGGGCGCTGCGCGTTGCGCGGCCGATCTCGGTGCCGAGTGCGTCGAGCGCGGCTTGAACCTGCACCGGGTCCTGTTCGCGCTTCGCGTAGTCGGCCTGCATCTGCAGCGTGGTCAGGTGGGTGCGCAGCTGGTGCGAGGCGTCGTCGAGAAACTGGCGCTGCTGCGTCACCAGGTCCTGTGTGCGCGACATCTGCTGGTTGACTGCCGCGACCAGCGGCCGCACCTCGGCCGGCAGGTCGGTCTCGGCGATGCGCGTCAGGTCGTCGGGCGTGCGGGCCTGCACCTCGCGCGCCAGCCGGGACAACGGCCGCAGGGCCGCGGCGAGCGCGATGGCCGTGCCGCACAGCAGCAGCGCCAGCACCAGTCCGTCGCGCAGCGCGGCGCTGCGCACGAAGCGTGCGCTGAACGCCTGCCGCGACCGCGTGCTCTCGCCCACCTGGATCAGCACGCTGCGGCCGGTGCTGCCAGCGGGCGCGCGGTCGAGGTCGCGCCGGTAGGCCGCCAGCCGAACGGCCTCGCCGAAGTAGGTCGCGTCGTAGAAGGCCGGCACGCCCATCTTCAGTTCTTCGGGCGGCGCGGGCAGGTCGGCGCTGCCGAGTTCGACCAGCCCGTCGGAAGTCGCCACCCGAAAGAACACCTGGCCGCTTGCCGTGAGCTCGAAGAACTCGAACATCGTGTACGGCAGCTCGACCGAGAGGCCGCCCGAGGCGGTCGAGATGTTGGCGTCGATGGATTTCAAAGCGCCCAGCAGCGAGCGGTCGTAGGCCGCGTTGGCCGCGGCGAGCGCGTCGTGCCGCGTCATCCACAGCTCGAGGCCGGTCACCACGAGCAGGGCAGGGAACAGCAGCAGTGCGAGCCGCTGCCACAGGCTGGCACGCCGCAGCCGTTCGCGCAGGCGCGGCAAGACGCTCACTGAGCGGCCTCACCGCGCTTTGGGGTGAGCCTCATCCCTCGGCTTCCAATACATAGCCGAGCCCGCGCAGCGTGACGATGCGAACGCCGCTGCCGTCGAGCCGCTTGCGCAGCCGGTAGACGAACACCTCGACCGCCTCGGGGTGCACCTCTTCGTCATCGGAAAACACCCGCTCGAGAATCTGCTGCTTCGAGAGCGGCTCGCCGCTGCGCTGCACCAGGACGCGCAGCACCGCCAGTTCGCGCGGCGACAGCGCCAGCGTTTCGCCGTTCAGCACGAACTGCCGGCGCGCGCCGTCGTACACCAGCGGGCCGCAGGCCAGGCGCGGATGCTCCACGCCCCGCGCACGCCGCACCAGCGCATGCAGCCGCGCCTCGAGCTCGGCCAGCGCGAAGGGCTTGGCCAGAAAATCGTCGGCGCCTGCATTGAGCGAGGCGACGCGCTCGTTCAGCGAATCGCGCGCCGTGAGGATCAGCGCCGGCAGCCGCTGGTCGCGTTCGCGCAGCCGCTGCAGCACCGTGTGGCCGTCCATCCCCGGCAGGCCCAGGTCGAGCACCAGCGCATCGTGGTCGCGCTGCTGCAGCGCCCGGTCCGCGAGCCGGCCGTCGTCCACCCATTCGACCTGGATGCCCGCATGCTCCAGCGCCTTGCAGAGCCAGGTGCCCAGGGTGTGTTCGTCTTCGGCCAGCAGGATGCGCATGGCGCGATGCTAGGGCCTTCGAGGCTCAGTCCGGCTTGATGTTTGCCCGGGCGATCACCTTCTGCCAGCGTGCCTGCTCGGCCGCGATGAACTGCGTGAACTGCTCCGGCGTGCCGCCGATGGCCTCGGCCGCATCGCCGGTCAGCCGCTGCATCGATTCGGGCGACTTCACCGCCTTCATCGTCTCGGCCGAGAGCTTGGCCAGGTTCGCCGGCTCGATGTTGGCCGGCGCGAGCATGCCGTACCACTGCGTCATCTCGAAGCCCGGGAAGCCTTGTTCCGCCACGGTCGGCACGTCGGGCAGCTGCGGCAGGCGCTTGGCCGAGCCGGTCGCGATGCAGCGCACCTTGCCGGCCTTGATGAAGGGAATGATCGCCGCGGCGCCGATGGCCGACGCTTCGAGGCGGCCCGAGAGCAGGTCGGTCACCATCGGCCCGGTGCCGCGGTAGGGCACGTGCAGCATGAACACGTCCGCGGTCATCTTCAGGTACTCGAAAGCCAGGTGGCCCGCGCTGCCGTTGCCTGCGGAGCCGTAGTTGAGCTTGCCCGGCTTCGACTTGGCATAGGCGATGAACTCCTTGAGGTTCTTCGCCGGCACGTCGGGGTGCACCACGTAGAGGCTCGGCACCTTGGCCAGCAGGCTCACCGGCTTGAAGTCCTTGTTCGCGTCGTAGGGCAGCTTGGCGAAGATGTACGGGTTGACCGCCAGCGTGCCGATGTGGCCGAGGACCAGCGTGTGCTGGTCGGTGCTGCGCGCCACCTCGCTCATCGCGATGTTGCCGGCCGCGCCGGGCTTGTTGTCGACGAAGACGCTCTGGCCCAGCGTGCGCGACAGCTCGGCGGCGGTGGAGCGCGCGACGATCTCCGAACTGCCGCCCGGCGCGAAGGGCACGACGAAGCGGATCGACTTGTTGGGCCAGCCCGACTGGGCCGCGGCCAGCGAGGGGAGCAGGCCGCCGAGGGCCAGCGCGGAGCCGCCCTGCAGCCATTGGCGGCGCGTGGGCTGCGGGTCGTTCAGGAAGTTGTCGAACATGGTGCTTGTCTCCGTCGCTTGTGTGGAAAAGCCTGCATCCTGCCCGTTGGATGCTGTCGGAAAGCTGTCAGTCAGATCAGGTTGCGCATCGCCTGCGCGGTTTCGCGCAGGACCGGCAGCACGCGCGCCACCGCGTCCTCGGAGCTTTCATGCCCCATCGGCATCGTGATGTTGAGCGCCCCCACCAGCGTGCCGTGCCGGTCGCGCAGCGGCACCGCGATGCCGCGCGAGTTGAGGTCGAGCTGCTGCTCCGACAGCGCCCAGCCCTGGGCGCGGATGCGGGCCAGCTCGAGCTTCATGCGCTCCATGCTCGCGATGGTGTGCGAGGTGAACACCTGCAACTGCCGCGTGGCGAGCCAGTCGGCCAGTTCCGCGTCGCTGCGCAGCGCGAGCATCAGCATGCCCGAGGCCGTGACCTGCGCCGGCACGCGCGCGCCCAGCACATAGCCGGTGCTCATGCTGCGGTTGGGGCCGTTGCGGGCGATGTAGACCACCTCGTCGCCGTCCATCACGCTGAGGTAGGCGATCTCGTTGGTGCCGGCCGCCACGCGTTGCAGGAAGGGCTGCACCACGCGCGGCAGGCGGGCCGATTCCAGGTAGGAGCGGCCCAGGCGCAGCACGCGCGGCGTGAGCCAGAACAGCTTGCCGTCGCTGGCCACGTAGCCCATGTGCTGCAGCGTCAGCAGGTAGCGCCGGGCCGCGGTGCGCGTCATGCCCGTGCGCTGGCCGGCCTGGCTGGCGGTGAGGCGCGGGTTGGCGTCGTCGAAGGCCTCGATGATGCTCACGCCGCGCTCCAGGCCGGCAATCCAGTCGCGCTTGTCCAGGCCTGCGGGTGGGGTCGAGTCGTCCTTGCTCATGGTCGGAAGTGTGCCTTCGGTGGATGGCCGGGACGCTGCATTCGACGAGGGTGAAAACCCTTGGTTTGAGCGATTGTCGATTTTTATGGATCGATTATCGAACGATTTGGCGGTTGTGAGTCTGCAAGCTTTGATCGAAGGGGCTATAAAGCTCGGCATCCGGCCTCTCGAAGAGCGATTGACGAACGGAAGCAAGCACATGAGCCATTCCATCAGCGGCAGCACCCAGGTTTACCTGATCCCGGGCGACCCGGTTCGCAATGTGCGGCTGCCGCGCATGTTCAATGCGGCCTTCGAGCGCTTCGGCATCGACGCGGTGCTGCTGCCGATGCAGGTGCCGGTGCGCGACTTCGCGGTGTTCTTCAAGTCGGCCTTCCTGGCGCGCAACGTGCGCGGCATGGTGATAGCGCCGCCGCACAAGCCGCTGGTGGTCGACCTGCTCGACGGCTGCGGCCTGTTCGGCCGCGTGGCGGGCTCGGTCAACGTGGTGCGCCGCACCGAGGGTGGCCAGCTCGAGGGCGACCTGTTCGACGGCGAGGGCCTGATCGGCGCGCTCGACCACTGCAACGTTCCCTTCCGCGGCAAGCGCGTGCTGATCCTCGGCGCCGGCGTGAGCGCCGCGGCCATCGGCGTGGCGCTGGCCGAGGGCGGCACGGTGAACGGCGCGGAGCACATCGCCTTCTACGACACCGCGGCCGGCAAGGCCGCGGGCGTGGCCGCCAAGCTCGACGCCTTCTTCGACGCGACCGTGGCCGCGGTCGACAGCAATGCGCCCGAGGGCTACGACCTCGTGATCAACGCCACGCCGCTGGGGCTGGTCGAGGGCGATGCCCTGCCGCTCGACGTGGCCCGCATGGACAGCCACGCCGCGCTGTTCGACATCCTGCTGCGCAACCAGCCCACGCCGCTGGTGCGCGCGGCGCGGGCGCGCGGGCTCAACGCGCAGGCCGGCTTCGAGATGCTGATCCAGCAGATGCCGCACTACCTGCGCTACTTCGGCCACCTGGATGCGGCGCAGGCGCTGCAGGCCGATGCGAACTTCCTGCGCGAAATCATTTATCCGCCGGCGATGCACGCCGAGATTGCGCAACCCCTGCGCTACCACTCGCCCAGCGTCGCCTGACGCCTCATCCTCTCAACGAAACGACTTTCATGATTTCCGGCAAGACAACGCTCATCGCCCACATCGGCTACCCCACCGAGGCCTTCAAGGCGCCCATGATCTACAACCCCTGGTTCGCCAAGCAGGGCATCGATGCGGTGGTGGTGCCGATGGGCGTGAAGCCCGAGGACTACGCGGTCTCGCTGGCGCAGATCTTCAGGTTCAGCAATCTCCGCGGCGCGCTGGTCACCATGCCGCACAAGGTCACGACGATGGGGCTGGTGGACGAGGTCACGCCCACCGCGCGCGTCGCCGGCGCCTGCAACGCCGTGCTCAAGCGGCCCGACGGCACGCTGCTGGGCGACCAGTTCGACGGCGCCGGCTTCGTGCGCGGCGTGGAGCGCAAGGGCCGGCTCTTCAAGGGCACGCAGGTGCTGGTGTCGGGCGCGGGCGGCGTGGGGTCGGCCATTGCGGCGTCGATCGCCGCGGCCGGCGCGGCCGAGCTGATGCTGTTCGACATGAGCGACGCATCGGCGCAGGCCCTGGCCGCGCGGCTGCGCGAGCACTATCCGCAGATGAAGGTGGCCACGGGCTCCAAGGACCCGGCCGGCTTCGACGTCGTGGTCAATGCCACGCCGCTCGGCATGAAGGAGGGCGATCCGCTGCCCTTCGACGTGGACCGCATCGACCCCGGCACCTTCGTCGGCGAGGTCGTCATGAAGACCGAGTACACGCCGCTGCTGCAGGCCGCCAAGGCCAAGGGCTGCGCGGTGCAGGTCGGCACCGACATGCTGTTCGAGATGATCCCGGCCTACCTCGAGTTCTTCGGTTTCGGCACCGCCTCGCCCGAGGAACTGCGTGCCGTGGCCCAACTGAAATACTGATGAAGACCCAGGCCACCGCATGAGCATTTTTGAAGGTTTTCTTTCCACCTCCGAAACGCTGGGCGCGTTCAGCGACCGTGCGTTCGTCGACGCGATGCTGCGCTTCGAAGCGGCCCTCGCGCGTGCGCAGGCCGCAGAGGGGCTGATCCCCGAGAGCGCCGCGCATTCCATCGTCGGCAGCTGCAAGGTCGAGCTGTTCGACGTCGCCAAGATCGTGCGCGAGAGCGGCCGCGCCGGCAGCGTCGCGATCCCGCTGGTCAAGGCGCTGCGCGAGGCCGTGGGCCTCTTCAATGCCGAGGCCGCACCCTTCGTGCATTTCGGCAGCACCAGCCAGGACGTGATCGACAGTGCGATGGCGCTGGTCACGTGCGAGGCGGTGGCGCTCATCGAGACCGACCTGGCCAAGGCCGCCGATGCCTTGCTGCGCCTTGCCACGAAGCACGCCGAGACGCCGATGCTCGCGCGCACGCTGATGCAGCCGGCCTCGGTCACCAGCTTCGGCTTCAAGTGCGCGGGCTGGGCGGCGCCGCTGGTGCGCAGCCGCGTCCGGCTGCGCGATGCGGCCAGGCACGCGCTGCAGCTGCAGCTCGGCGGCGCTGTCGGCACGCTGGCGCAGATGAAGGGGCAGGGCGCCGCGGTGCGCCGGCGCATGGCCGGGGAGCTCGGCCTGGGCGATCCGGGCGCGACGTGGCACACGCAGCGCGACGAGTGGGTCGCACTGGGCTGCGAGCTCGGCCTGATCACCGGCAGCCTCGGCAAGATCGCCGTCGACATCGCGCTGCTCGGCCAGTACGAGGTCGGCGAAGTCACCGAGCCCAGCGAACCCGGCCGCGGCGGCTCGTCGGCGATGCCGCACAAGCGCAACCCGGTGGCCTCGATGGTCGCCATCGCCGCGGCGCACCGCGCACCGCAGCGCGTGGCGGCATTGCTCGGCGCGATGCCCCAGCAGCACGAACGCGCGCTCGGCGCCTGGCAGGCGGAGCTGGCCGAGTGGCCGCAACTGCTGATGTCGGCGCACGGCAGCGTGCGCGCGATGGCCGGCGCCTTGCCCGGCCTGCAGGTCGATGCCGTGCGCATGCGCGCCAACATCGACCGCCTGCGTGCCGAACTGCCGCGCGACGCGGCCGACGAATGGTTCGACACCGCGCTGGCCTTGAACGCCGGCCAGGTCGCACTGGCCGAAGTGAAGGCGCTGCAAGCCAGGCTCTCCGACAAGGAACTCACCCCATGACCGCCCCCGACACTCCGCGCAACGACTATGAAGACGGCCTCGTCAACCGCCGCCGCGTGCTCGGCGACGCCTGGGTCGACAAGTCGCTCGCCAACCGCAACGGCTTCAACGCCGAGTTCCAGGAACTGATCACGCGCCACGCGTGGAACGACATCTGGGGCCGCCCCGCGCTGGGCGACAAGACGCGTCGCTACATGGTGCTGTCGATGATGCTGGGCATCCATGCGTACGAGGAATTCGCGATGCATGTGCGCGCCGCGCTCGACGGTCCGCCCGAGTCGCGCCTCACGCCGGAAGACATCAAGGAGGTCATCATGATGGCCGCCATCTACTGCGGCGTGCCGGTGGCCAACCATGCCTTCGGCATTGCCACGAACATCCTGCGCGAGAAGGGCCTGCTGCCCGCGGCACCTCCATCGGCAGCGCAGTGAGCGCGCCGGTCGCCCGCAAGGGCCGGTTCGACGTCACCTTCACCTTGCTGCTGCCGCTGCTGCTGGCCGCACAGCCGGTGGCCACCGACAGCTACCTGCCGGCGCTGCCCGCCATTGCCGGGGAGCTCGGCTCGGCCAGCACCAGCCTCACGCTGTTCGTGCTGGCCTTCGGCTTTGCGCAACTGCTGTGCGGCCCGTTGGCGGACCGGTTCGGCCGGCGGCCGGTGCTGCTGGCCGGGCTCGGCTGCTATGCGGTGGCGGCGCTCGGCGGCGCGTTCGCGGGCAGCGTGGCGATGCTCGCGGGCTGGCGCACGCTGCAGGGCTTCTCGATGGCCGCGATATTGGTGTGCGCGCGCGCCGCGGTGCGCGATCTCTATCCGGCGCACGAAGGCCCGCACGTCATGGCGCGCGGCCTCACGGGCCTTGGCGTGGTCGGCCTGATGGCGCCGCTGCTCGGCGCGTGGCTGGTGCAGGGCGCAGGGTGGCGCTGGGTGATGGTGGCGATGGCCGTCTATGCGGCGCTGCTGTTCGCGCTGTGCTGGCGCTCCTTCGGCGAAACGCGCAAGCCGCTGACGGGCGAATCGTCCGCGCCGCGCGGCAGCACGCGCGCCGTGTTCGCAAGCCGCGCCTTCCGGGCCTGGGCCTCGGTGGCGGCGACGACCTACGGCGGCCTCTTCTGCTTCCTGCTGCTCTCGCCCATGGTCTACATCGGCTACCTCGGCTGGTCGCCCGCGATGTACGGCTGGATCCCGGCCGGCGGCTCGCTGGTCTACATCTTCAGCACCACCATGTGCCGCAGCCTGCTGCGCCGCTACGGGCCGGTTCGCACCGTGCGGCTCGGCGCTTCGCTGAGCATGGGGGGCGCGATCATCCAGGCGCTCGGCTGCTGGCTAATGCCGCTGAGCGCCGTGCCGCTGCTGCTGGGCCACGCGGTGTACTGCCTCGGCCACGGCATCCACCAGCCTTGCGGGCAGGCCGGCGCGGTGGGCGACCTGCCGCATCTCGCGGGGCGGGCCGTGTCGTGGTCCGGTTTCGGCATGATGATGGTCGCGTTCTGCGTGGGGCAGCTGGCCGCGCGTTTCGTCGATGCCGATTTCTCCCACGGCGCCTGGCCGATGGTCGTGCCGATGCTGCTGGCCGGCTGCGTGCTGCTGGCGATTGCGTTCTTCTGGCTGCCACGTCTTCAACACCCGATAAAGGAAACAACACCATGACCCGCTTGAATGTCGTTCGCGAAGGCGAGGGCCCCCTCGTCGTGCTCAGCCATGCGCTGGGCTGCAGCCTGCGCATGTGGGACGGCGTGGCGGCGCAGCTCGCGCGCGCCCACACGGTGCTGCGCTACGACCACCGCAACCACGGCGCCTCCGAGGTGGTGCCCGGCACGCTGCGCGTCGAGACCTTGGCGCAGGACGTGGCCGAACTCATCCAGCGCGAGGCGCAGGGCGAGCCCGTGCATTTCGTCGGCCTCTCGATGGGCGGCATGACCGCGCAGGCGCTGGCGGTGCGGCATCCCGAGCTGCTGAAGACCGTGGTGATCGCCAATTCGGCCGCCTACTACCCCGACCAGGCGCCGTGGCGCGCGCGGGCCGAGACGGTGGGCGCCCACGGCGTGGCCGCCATCGCACCCGGCGCCGTGGCGCGCTGGCTCACGCCGGCCTACGTGGGCACGCCCGAAGGCGCCGCCGCGGCGAAGGCGCTGCACGACGTGCTGGTGGGCACCGACGCCCAGGGCTACATCGAGAGCTGCAACGCGGTGGCCGCCATCGACTTCCGCGAGAGCAACCGCCGCATCGCCGTGCCGACGCTGGTGATCGGCGGGCTGCAGGACGAAGCCACGCCGATGGCGATGTCGGAGGCGATGGCCGCCGCGATTCCGCACGCGCGCCTGGCCACCATCGACGCCGCCCACCTGAGCGCGGTGGAGCGCCCCGTCGAGTTCACACAGCTGCTGATCGATTTTTGGCGCAGCCTCTGAGGCGCCGCCGCAGGGGCCGAGGCCTAGGTGTATCCCGCATTTCGTTCGAATAATGAACGACTCCGTTCGATGATCGATCAGAGGGGTGCTGAATAGGTTGTGGCGCGGGCTGCGGGTTTCTAAAGTCCAACCCATGCATCGCTCCATCGCCACGGTATCGCTCAGCGGCACGCTGCGCCAGAAGCTCGAAGCCATCGCGGCCGCGGGCTTCGACGGCTTCGAGCTGTTCGAGGCGGATTTCATCAACTTCAAGGGCACCGCCACCGAGCTGCGCAGCATCGTCGCGGACCTGGGCCTCTCGATCGACCTCTACCAGCCGTTCCGCGATTTCGAAGGCATGCCCGAGCCGCAGTTCCGCCGCAGCCTGGAGCGCGCCGAGCGCAAGTTCGACCTGATGGAGGCGATGGGCGCGCCGATGGTGCTGTGCTGCTCCAACACCTCACCGCTGGCCATCGGCGACCCGGCCCTGGCGGCCGCGCAGCTGCACGAACTCGCCGAGCGCGCCGCGCGCCGCAACCTGCGCGTGGGCTTCGAGGCGCTGGCCTGGGGCCGGCACACCTCGCTGTACGGCCAGGCCTGGGACATCGTGCAGCGGGCCGGCCACGCGCACCTCGGGCTGATCCTCGACAGCTTCCACACGCTCTCGCTGAAGGACGATCCGGCAGGCATCGCCCGCATTCCCGGCGAGAAGATCTTCTTCCTGCAGATGGCCGACGCGCCGCTGCTCTCGATGGACGTGCTGCAGTGGGCGCGCCACCACCGCTCGTTCCCGGGGCAGGGCGACTTCGACGTGATCGGCTTCTTCGCGCAGGTACTGCGCGCGGGCTACACCGGGCCGCTGTCGCTGGAGATCTTCAACGACATCTTCCGCGAGACGCCGAACCGGCGCACCGCGGTCGATGCGATGCGCTCGCTGCTGTACCTCGAGAGCGAGGCGCGGCAGCGGCTGGCTTCTTCGGCTCACGAGGCGCCCGCGCAGCCGCTGCGTGTCGAGCTGTTCAGTCCGCCGCCGGCGCCGGCGCTCTCGGGCCTGTCGTTCATCGAATTCGCCGCCGACGAAGCCTCGGCCGAAAAGCTCGACGCGCTGCTGCTGCAACTGGGCTTCCGCCGCGCAGGCCGGCACCGTTCCAAGGCCGTGACGCTGTACCGGCAGGGTGAGATCAATCTCATCGTCAACGCACAGCCCGATTCCTTCGCGCGCGGCCGCTTCGAGGCGCACGGCACCTCGGTGTGCGCGCTGGGCGTGCGCTGCGCCGATCCGCTGGCGGCGGTGGACCGCGCGACCGCGATGCGCTCGCAGCGGCACGACAGCCCGGTCGGCCCCAACGAGCTGCATGTGCCGGCCATCGTTGCGCCGGGCGGCAACCTGATCCACTTCGTGCCCGAAGCGCTGGGCGCCAATGGCCTGTACGAGGCCGACTTCGTCCTCGAAGAAGAAGAAACGCCCGATGCCCGTGGCGCCGGCCTGAAGCAGATCGACCACGTGGCGCTCGGCCTTGCGCTCGACCAGCTCGACACCTGGGTGCTGTTCACCCGCGCCGTGCTGGGGCTCGAGCCCGGCGAGAGCCTCGAGCTGGCCGACCCCTTCGGCCTGATCCGCAGCCGAGGCGTCGCCAATGCAGACCGCAGCGTGCGCCTCGTGCTCAACGTGTCGCTGAGCCAGCGCACCCGCACCGCGCGCACGCTGAGCGTGACCGGCGGCGGCGCGGTGCACCACATCGCACTGAGCTGCGACGACATCTTCGACACGGCCGCCAGGCTGCGCGCCCTTGGTACGCGCTTCGTGCCCATTGCCGACAACTACTACGACGACCTGGCCACGCGCATCGACATCGCGCCCGAACTGCTCGCGCGCATGCGCGCCGCGGGCGTGCTGTTCGACCGCTCGCCGGCCGGCGACTACCTGCATATCTATACCGAGAGCTTCGAGGGGGGACTGTTCTTCGAGGTCGCACAGCGCGTCGGAGCCTACGACGCCTACGGTGCCCTCAACGCACCGGCGCGCATGGCTTCGCAAGCGCAGGAATGATTTTTTCGTCAACACTGGAGACAACACACATGGCCAACACCACAGCCCATGAGCCGCAAGGCAGGCACCAGTCGAAGAAAGCCACCGCCAGTGGCTGGATCGGCTCGGCGCTGGAGTACTACGACTTCTTCATCTACGCCACCGCCGCGGCGCTGATCTTTCCCCAGATCTTCTTCCCCAAGGGCGACCCGCAGATCGCGATCATCGCGTCGCTCGCGACGTACGGCGTGGGCTACGTCGCACGGCCGATCGGCGCGCTGCTGCTGGGCCACTGGGGCGATACGCACGGCCGCAAGACCGTGCTGATTCTCTGCATGTTCCTGATGGGCTTTTCCACCATCGCCGTCGGCCTGCTGCCCACGTACGACCAGGTCGGCCTGTGGGCGCCCGCGCTGCTGGTGGTGCTGCGCCTGATCCAGGGCTTCGCGGTGGCCGGCGAGATTTCCGGGGCGAGTTCGATGATCCTGGAGCACGCGCCGTTCGGACGCCGCGGCTTCTTCGCGAGCTTCACGCTGCAGGGCGTGCAGGCCGGCCAGATCATGGCGGCCGCCGTGTTCCTGCCGCTCGCGCACTACATGGACAAGGACGCCTTCAACGCCTGGGGCTGGCGCATTCCGTTCCTGCTGAGCTTCATCGTCATCGTGGCCGGCTACATCATCCGCAAGCAAGTGGACGAGACCCCCGCCTTCACCGAAGTCGACAAGAGCGCCAAGGTGCCGAAGGCGCCGGTGATCCAGGCCGTGACCGAGAGCTGGGGCGACATGCTGCGCGTGCTGCTGTGCTCGCTGATGAACGTGATCCCGGTGGTCGCGACCATCTTCGGCGCCGCCTACGCGGTGCAGCCGGGCTACGGCATCAACTTCGAGAAAGACATCTACCTCTGGATTCCGGTGATGGGCAACATCCTGGCCGTGATCGTGATCCCGTTCGTCGGCAACCTGTCGGACAAGGTCGGCCGCCGCCTGCCGATCGTCGTCGGCGCCCTCGGTTCGGGCCTGCTGTCGTTCGGCTACCTGTACGCCATCAGCATCCACAACGTGCCGCTGGCCATCGTGATGTCGCTCCTGATGTGGGGCGTGGTCTACCAGGGCTACAACGCCGTGTTCCCGAGCTTCTATCCGGAGATGTTCCCCACGCGCACCCGCGTCTCCGGCATGGCGATCTCGCAGAACATCGGCACCGCGATCACTGCGCTGCTGCCGGCGCTGTTCGTGGCCGTCGCGCCCCCCGGTGCGGCCAACATCCCGCTGACCGTCGGTGCCATCACGCTGGCGATCTGCGCCATCGCCGCGATCTCGGCTTGGACCGCCCGCGAAACCTACCGCGTGCACATGAACGACCTGGGCCAGCCCGATGCGGTTCCGGTCGAGAAGACCGAGTACGACCGGCTGCGCGAGCAGACGCTGTCGGACGCCCGCATGGCCAAGGCCGCGGCCTGAGCGAAGACCTTTTGCGCACCAAGGGTTGTGGCGCCATGAAGAATGGCGCCATGACTTCCCACCTCAAGATCGATTTCGTCTCCGATGTGTCCTGTCCCTGGTGTGCCATTGGCCTGAGTTCGCTCGAGGCGGCGATCGGGCGCGTGGCACCGGAGATCACGGCCGAGCTGCACTTCCAGCCCTTCGAGCTGAACCCGCAGATGCCGCCCGAAGGCCAGGACACCTTCGAGCACCTGAACCAGAAATACGGCTCCACGCGCGAGCAGCAGGCGCAGGCGCGCGAGATGATCCGCCAGCGCGGCGCGGCCGTCGGCTTCGAGTTCAGCCCCGGGGGCCGGCCGCGCGTCTACAACACCTTCAACGCGCACCGGCTGCTGCACTGGGCCGAGCTCGAGAGCCCGGCCAGGCAGGCGGCGCTCAAGAAGCTGCTGCTGAAGGCCTACTTCACCGACAGCCAGAACCCCTCCGACCCCGAGGTGCTGGTGCGCGCGGCCACCGGGGCCGGGCTCGATGCGGCGCGGGCCCGCGAGATCCTGGCGAGCGACGAGTACGCCGCGGAGACCCGCGAGCGCGAACGCATGTACACCGACGCCGGCATCCACTCGGTGCCCGCGATCATCATCAACGACCAGCACCTGATCTCCGGCGGCCAGCCGGTGGAAGTGTTCGAGCGTGCGCTGCGCCAGATTGCCGGCGCAGCACCCGCGACCCTGTCCGTGGCCTGACTTCGAGGCGCGGGGGCGCCTTCTTTGCGCAGCGTTACGCCAGCAGGTAAAGCGCGTCAACGCGGGGCAGGGTGCAGCGGTTGAGGGAGGCATCCTCGTCACTGTTGCCCACACAGGAGCCCCGATGAAGAAAAAAAGCCTACTCGCCGCACCCGCCCTCGTGGTGCACCACGAGATCCACGCGGCCATCGGCGACGTGTGCCGTCACGGCACGCGGCGGGCGTGATGCCGGTGGCCGCCGCCGGTTTGTCGTTGCGCCGTGCGTCGATGGCGCTCGGTGCCTGCGCCCTGGCGCTGCTGGCGGCCTGCGCCACCGCGCCGGGCAGCCAGCGTCCCCTCGTGTCGGTCTCGCTGCCGTCCGCGCCGGTGAATGAAGCCACGCGCCTGCGCTGGCTCGACCGGGTGAGCTGGGGCGCCAACGCCAGCAGCGATGCACGGCTGGCGCAACGCGGCCTCGCGTTGTGGATGCGCGACCAGCTGAACCCGCGCCCCGCGCCATTGCCGCCCGCGGCCCAGGCGCAGATCGACGCGATGACCATTTCGCGCACGCCGCTCGACCCGCTCGTCATCGGCCTCGAGGCCCAGCGCAAGGCCGCCGATGCGCTGCCCGACGAAGAGCAGAAGAAGGCCGCGCGGCAGGCCTACCAGCTGGAGTTGAGCCGGCTCGCGCGCGAGGCGCAGCAGCGCTTCGTGCTGCGCGCGCTCTATTCGCCGAACCAGCTGCAGGAGCAGATGACCTGGTTCTGGATGAACCACTTCAACGTCGACCTGCGCAAGGACAACATCCGCGCGCTCGTCGGCGACTACGAAGAGAACGCCGTCCGCCCGCATGCGCTCGGCCGGTTCCGCGACCTGCTCGGCGCCACGCTGCATCACCCGGCGATGTTGCGCTACCTGGACAACGCGCAGAACGCCGCCAACCGCATCAACGAGAACTACGCGCGCGAGCTGATGGAGCTGCACACGCTGGGCGTGGGCGGCGGCTACTCGCAGGCCGACGTGCAGGAGCTGGCGCGCGTGCTCACCGGCGTGGGCGTGAGCCTGCAGCCCGCCGATGCGCCGCCGCCGAACATCCGGCCGGCGGTGCGTGCCGACTATGTGCGCCAGGGCCTGTTCGAGTTCAACCCGAACCGGCACGACTATGGCCCCAAGACGCTGCTGGGCCAGCCGATCCAGGCGCGCGGCCTGGCCGAGGCCGACGAGGCGCTCGACCGCCTGGCGCGTGCGCCGGCCACCGCGCACTTCATCTCGCGCAAGCTCGCGGTGTACTTCGTGGCCGACGAGCCGCCGCCCGCGCTGGTCGACCGCATGGCCGCGGCGTTCACGCGCAGCGATGGCGATATCGCGGTCACCCTGAAGGCGCTGTTCGAATCGCCGGAGTTCGCGGCCTCGCTGGGCCGCAAGTTCCGCGACCCGGTGCACTACGTGATGGCCGGCGTGCGGCTGGCGTACGACGACCGCGTGGCGCTCAACGTCGCCCCGATGCTGAACTGGATCAACCGCATGGGCGAGATGCTGTATGGCCACGAGACGCCCGATGGCTACCCGCTCACCGAGGCCGCGTGGGCCAGCGCCGGGCAGATGAACACGCGCTTCGAGATCGCGCGCGCCATCGGGGCGAGCGGCGCGGTGCTGTTCCGCACCGACGACAAGGCACCGCTCGAGAAGCCGCCGTTTCCGCCAATGGCCGAATCGCGCGCCGTCGTGGCGATGCAAGGCGGCTTGAGTGCGGAGACGCGCGAGGCGCTTGCGCAGGCGAAGAATCCGCAGGAGTGGAACACCTTCCTGCTTGCGTCGCCCGAGCTGATGCGCCGCTGATCGATGGATTTTCTCCCTCCCCTCCCGGGGGAGGGCAGGGGTGGGGGCAAGCGGCGTTCGATGTGGAGCGCCGAGGCGGAACCGGCGCCGCTTGCCCCCATCCCAACCTTCCCCCGGAAGGGGAAGGAGCAAGACACAAGAAAGGACACCGTCATGCAACGTCGAGAACTCCTGAAGCGCATGGCCGCCGCGCCGCTCGCAGGCGCCGCCGGCCAACTGATGGCCGCGCCCGCCGCCGAAGGCGCCAAGCTGCTGGTCGTGTTCCTGCGCGGCGCCTACGACTGCACCAGCCTGCTGGTGCCGACCGCCAGCGATTTCTACTACGCCTCGCGGCCCAGCATCGCCATTGCGCGCCCCGGCCAGCCCAACGGCGCGCTGCCGCTCGACGGCACCTGGGGCCTGCACCCCGCGCTGGCCCCGAGCGTGATGCCGCTGTTCCAGCAGAAGCAGGCCTCCTTCATCGCCTTTGCCGGCACCGACGACCTCACGCGCAGCCACTTCGAAACGCAGGACTCCATCGAACTCGGCCAGGCGCTCGACAGGCGGCGCGACTACCGCTCGGGTTTCCTCAACCGCCTGGCCGGCGTGCTCGGCGCGGGGCCGGTGGCCGACGTGTCGCCCATCGCCTTCACCGACCAGCTCCCCATCGCGCTGCGCGGCGACGCCAAGGCCGCGAACATGGCGCTCGCAGGCGTGGCGCGGGCAGGCATCGATGCGCGGCAGAGCCAGGTCATCACGGCCATGTACCGCCACACGCCGCTGGCCCAGCCGGTGGCCGAGGGCTTCCAGGTGCGCGACGAAGTCATGCGCGCGGTGCAGGCCGAGATGGATGCGGCCAGCCGCAACGCCATGAGCGCCAAGGGCTTCGAGCTCGTCGCACGCCGCATGGCATTGCTCATGCGCGACCGCTTCGACCTCGGCTTTGTCGACATCGGCGGCTGGGACACCCACGTGGGGCAGGGCGCAGCCATCGGCTACCTCGCCAACCGCTTCGAGGAACTGGGCCGCGGCGTCGCCGGCTTTGCCCAGGAGATGGGCGATGACGCCTGGCGCCAGACCGTGGTGGTCGTCATCAGCGAGTTCGGCCGCACCTTCCGCGAGAACGGCAACCGCGGCACCGACCACGGCCACGGCACCGTCTACTGGGTGCTCGGCGGCGGGCTCTCGGCGCAGGCCGGCGGGCGCATCGTCGGCGAGCAGCAGGCGCTGACCCAGGCCACGCTGTTCCAGAACCGCGACTACCCGGTGCTCAACGAATACCGGGCGGTGTTCGGCGGGCTGTTCAAGCGGATGTACGGCCTCTCGCCTGCACAGCTTGCGCGGGTGTTCGACGGTGTGGCGCCGAAGGACCTGCAGCTGGTCTGATACGCGAACCGGCCATGAAGCCGGTCCTGACCACGCCACCCGGCTCGACGAAGTTCGCACGCATGTGCGACAGCTTGTCCCCCTTGCTGACGGCGCGCAGAATCAAACTCCCGCTTTGGAGGAATTGACCATGACGATTCCGTACTTTGTCTTGACGCCCGACCGGCGTGAACTTCCTCTGAACGTGCTCGGCACGCAGGTGACGGTGCTGGCGTCGAACGCGGCGACGCAGAGCTATGGCATCACCCTGCAGCGGGGCGACGAAGGAACCGGGCCACCGCCGCACAGCCACGACTGGGACGAATCTTTCTACGTGCTCGGCGGCGAGGTCGAGTTTGTCTGCGACGGCCACGCCCACATGTGCCAGCCTGGCACGCTCGTGCATGTACCGCGCGGCACGGTGCACGGCTTTCACTACGGCAAGGGTGGCGGCCAGATGCTCGAGATCACCGGGCAGGGCGCCTTGGCCGCCCAGATGTTCGCCGCCGTCGACCGCGAGATCCCGGCCGGCCCGCCCGATATTCCCAAGCTGCTGGCGGTGCTCGAGCGCAACGGCGTCACCGTCGCTGCCTGAGCTCGCGCCGGTCGCCGCGTCGTCCGTGCCGGCCAGCAGGCGCACCACGCGCTCGCAGTAAGCCGCGCCTCGTCTGATGCGCCCCGGGGGCCGGTCCCGCCCCCGCACGCCGCGCTGCCATCTACCTGTTTTCGGTGATGGCAAATAAACAGACAGATAACAAGAATCGGCCGCACGAAAACCCCCGGATGCCCTGGTGCACGGCGCGGGTTTCTCGTCGTGAATCGATAGAACCAAAGAGGGCGAAGGATGTTTTCCAGTCGGATGGGCTTTTACGGCCGCTGCGGCGCCGTGGCCGGCGCAATCGTGTTGCTGGCTTCCTGCGGCGGTGGGGGTGGCGGTGGTGGCGGCGTGGGCTTTCTGCCGATTGCCGCGCCGGCACAACCCCAGACGCCCGAGACGCCCCAGACGCCGGAGACCCCTGTCGTCGCGACGCATACGGTCGGCGGTACCGTCACCGGCCTTACCGGCAGCCTGGTGCTCCAGAACAATGCGGGCGACGATCTCAAGCTCTCGGCCGACGGCAAGTTCACCTTTGCCACCGCGCTTGCCGAAGGTTCGGCCTATGACGTCAGCGTGCGCACCCAGCCCCTGTGGCAGTTCTGCACCGTGACCCAGGGCCGCGGCAAGGCCTCGGCCGACATTGGCGACGTGGCGGTCGCCTGCTCGGCAGCGGTGGCGCAGGTGTCCGTCTTCGCCGGGTCCGGCGCCAGCGGCTCGGCCGACGGCAACGGCGCCGCCGCATCGTTCTTTCACCCATTCAGCGTGGTCGTCGACAAGAACGGCGGCCTGCTCGTGTCGGATGTTGCAACGAACCTGGTGCGAAAGATCTCGCCCGCTGGCGATGTCACCACGTTTGCGGGCGGTGGCAGCGGCGGTGGTTCGCAAGATGGCAACGGCACCGCAGCCTCGTTCTGGAGCCTGGCCGGCCTTGCCCTGGACGCCGTGGGCAATGCCTATGCCGCGGATTTCGCCGCAAACCGCATCCGCAAGATCACACCCGCGGCCGACGTGACCACGTTCGCGGGCAGCGGCGCCAACGGGTCGCTCGATGGCCACGGCACCTCTGCCACGTTCACCGCTCCTTCGTCGGTGGCCACGGACGCTGCCGGCAACATCTACGTGGTCGAGTTCGTCGGCGCCGTTGTCCGAAAGATCACGCCCGCCGGCGACGTCACCACGCTGGCCGGCTCGGGCACCGCAGGCTTCGCCGACGGCACCGGGTCTGCGGCCTCTTTCGGGCAGGCCTATGGCATCGCGGCCGACGCGGCCGGCAACGTCTACGTTGCCGACACCAGCAACCACCGGATCCGCAAGATCACGCCCGGCGGCGTGGTCACGACGCTGGCCGGTTCGGGTGCGATCGGCGCTGCCGATGGGGCCGGCAGCTCGGCATCTTTCCGTTCGCCAGGCGGGCTGGCAGTGGACAGCGACGGCACCATCTACGTGGCCGACACGGGCAACATGCTGCTGCGCAGGATCACCCCGGCAGGCGTTGTTTCCACCGTCGCCGGCCAGGCGGGTGTGCAGGGCTCGCAGAACGGCATCGGCGCGGCCGCCACGTTCAGGCAGCCTTACGGGGTGGCGGTGGATGCCGGCGGCACCTTGTACGTGGCCGATACCTTCAGCAATCTGATTCGCAAGGTTGCGCCGGTTCGGGCGCCTTGAGGGGTGGGCTTGTCTTGGGGCTTGCCTCTGGTCAGTGCCTGCTGTTGGCGACAGCAGGCGCTGCACAGCGAACAGCATGAGCAGGCAACCGCCGACGGCTGCATAGATCAAAGCTCACGGAGAACGCAATGGATGGAAAGACAAGAGTGCGGCTTTTGGCCGGGAAGCTCGCGACGATGGGAACGCTCAAGGACAGGGGCGATTTCGGGGAGGTGCGCGCCAAGCAGTGGTTTGAGCGACAAGGCCTCGAATACTTCTTCTGGCCGCAAGCGCGAGAGAACATGCCCCGGAGTCTTGCGCGCAAGGGCGGGAAACGTCCCGACTTCGCAGTCGATTTCGGTGACGAGCTTGTCTACATTGACGCCAAGTACCATCTGACAAACGGCCTGACGGAGTTTTCTCTGGAAGATGAGGAACTTCAGAAGCTTTCCGTTTTTCGAGATTGGATACGCGAAGAGTACGGCGATGAGGGAGAGCGAGACGTCGTGTTCATGCTCTATCCGATCGAACTGAGCGGGGAGCGCTTCGTCCTCATTCATCTGAATGAAATGATCCAGGGCGAACCCACAGTCGTTCGTGGGAAGCCAGGTCGCAAGGTGCCGCTGCATGGTCGGGAGGAAACCTGGTTCGATCAGTGGCCGAGCGACGGCTGAAACACTCCGCGAGTGGCGCCGTTGCGTGCGGCTGCTATGCAGCGAATGCTGCCCGTGGCTGTTCGAGCCGCGCACTCATCCCGCGACAAAGTAGCGGCCATTCAGCGATGTTGGGGTCGGGGAGGTCGCATGACGTGCCGTAGTGCCAGCACCCGCTGGCTATCGAAACCATGCACAATGTCCTTACGAAAAGATACATCGAGGGAGTTGTCTTGAACACCTTTCACAATCCTGATCGCTTTATGTCGGATCTCCGGCAAGTCTTATCGCAAGGACGAAAGCGCATCGGCCTGCTGGTCGGAGCAGGGGCACCGATGTCACTGCGCGTAGACGACACCGGAGCCCTTGTCAGCGAAGGGGGGCATTCGTTGATGCCCGGCGTGGAGGCATTGACAACCCAAGCAATCGAATCTCTCGGGGGACAGCAAAAGGCGGCGGCCGAGGCGATCCGTGCAGAACTAGGTGCGGCGGCGAACATCGAATCCATCCTCACTCGCATTCGACTCCTTCAGCAGGCCTTGGGGCCTGCCCAAGTACATGGGCTTGACTCCGAAGGCTACCGAGCGCTTGGGTCTGAAGTATGTAAGAAGATCGGCGAGGTGGTTGGGGCAAAGTTGCCCAAGGAGCGAAATCCATATACCGAACTGGTCTCCTGGGTCAGCGGCACCCTACGGGCCCACGCTGTCGAAATCTTCACCACCAACTATGACTTGCTGTTCGAAGAGGCGTTCGAACGGTCTCGCGCCTCATACTTCGACGGGTTCACCGGTGGCCATCTGCCATTCTTCGATCCCGTTAGCGTCGCCAGTGATGATCTGCCCCCAAGGTGGTCACGCCTTTGGAAGTTGCATGGTTCATTAGGGTGGGCGTTGGAGGGCGATTCTGTGGTTCGCGGACAGGGGCGCGCCGCGGCGCAGCTTGTCTACCCCGATCATTTGAAGTACGAGCTGACCCAGAAGCAGCCTTACTCGGCATTGTTCGAGCGTCTGCGCCAGTTTCTCCTCACGCCAGATAGCATCCTTCTCACCTCGGGCTTCTCCTTTCGCGACGCACACATTTGCGCCGTTCTGGATGAAGCGCTCGCGATGAATGCAAACGCCTCGGTCATGGCATTCCAATACATGCCGCTGGCATCCGAAGAACCGGCCTGCAAGCTGGCGTACGACCGTCCCAATCTGTCCGTGTATGCGTCGGACGGCGCAGTCATAGGAGGAGTTAAGGGAGCATGGCGACTGGGGGATCCTCCAAAGAATTGGGAAGACATTCGGGCCACGTTTTGGGGATCAAGATGGCCAAGGCAGCAGAGCACGTTTCTGCTCGGTGACTTCGCGCTCTTCACGCGCTTTTGCGCCCTCGCACAAGCGACCGACATAAGTGCGCAATCCGCCGCGGATCCCGCCGTCGCCGCGTTGAGCGGGGGAGGTGCCGCGATAGTCGCGGTTGCCGTCGCAAACGCTGGAGAGCCAAAAGCGTGAGCGCCAAGGATCCAACGTTCTTGGGCTTGGTCACTTCGGTATCGGGACCAACTGTCACCGTATCCCTGGCTGAGTCCCTCGCGTCAGGCATAGCCCTGATTGAAGGGCACATGTACCGTGTCGCCCAGGTCGGCGGTTTCGTCCGAATTCCTCAGGGCTATCAGGACCTCTTCGGCATCGTTAGCGAGGTGGGTGCATCGGCAGATTCGAAGGCGGCCACTGGAGGGCGCTGGATGAGAGTAGAGCTTGCAGGAGAAGCCCTCGGCCAGAGCTTCGAACGCGGCCTCAGCCAGTTGCCGTCCATCAACGACGCTGTGCACATAGTGACCGAGACAGACCTGAAACGTATCTATGGGAGCGAAGGACCAGATCAGATCGCCATAGGCACGCTGTCCAGCTCCGAAAGCATCACGGTCAAGCTGTCTTTGGATGCCCTGGTCACACGGCACTCTGCAGTGCTTGGCTCCACCGGCTCGGGTAAATCGACAACTGTCGCAAGCCTTTTGCGTTCCATTGTCCGGCCCAACCAAGAAGGAGGCGCACCAGCGTCTCGCATCCTCCTTTTGGATCTGCATGGTGAGTACACCCACGCGCTCGCGGACTTCGCTCGGGTGTACAGCGCCACACCGCAACCCGGAGAACGACCGCTGTACGTTCCCTACTGGGCTCTTCAATCAAAAGACCTGCTGGACTTCGTCGCAGGCGGATTGACGGAGAACCAGGAGATTGCGTTCTCCGATAGGATTCAGGAGATGAAGGCTGCGGTGCTCGCTGCGGCCAACTTCCCCGGCTTGGATCCCCAATCCCTTACCGTGGACAGTCCCGTTCCGTTCAGCCTCAGGCAATGCTGGTACGACCTCATCGACTTTGAGACGCGAACACTCAACGGACCGCAACGAGACCAACCAGCACTGGAGCAGGCCGGAGATGCCGCGACGCTCGTCCCTCCGAAGTACACCCCGGCTGCAATGGGGGCTGCTGGACCATTCCTCAACCAACAAGCCAAAGGCATACGGCGGCAGTTGAATCTGATGCGATCGCGTCTGCTGGACCATCGTTTCGACTTCATTCTGCATCCCGGACCTTGGGAACCATCGTTAGACGGAGCCGTCCAGTGCGATCTCGACAAGCTGTTGGACGACTGGTTGGGGCACGAGAAGCCTGTCACGATTCTTGATCTATCGGGTGTTCCAAGTTCGGTATTGACGACCCTCATTGGATCGATTCTTAGAATCGTCTACGAAGCGCTCTATTGGAGTCGCGAGAAGACCGAAGGCGGAATACATCGCCCCCTTCTAGTGGTGATGGAAGAAGCGCATCGATACCTTTCCGGCGCTAAAGAAGACAGTCCGGCTGCTGATGTGGTCAAACGAATTGCTAAGGAAGGCCGGAAGTACGGCATCGGCGCGATGGTGGTTTCTCAACGCCCAGCCGAAGTGGATGAAACCATCCTCTCGCAGTGCGGCACGATCCTGGCCATGCGCCTATCGAATCCCGAAGATCGCGCTCGCGTGAAGGGGGCACTTCCAGACAACCTTGGCGGGCTGGTGGACCTCTTGCCAGTGCTGCGAACGGGTGAAGCGATCATTGCGGGAGAGGCCGCGAGACTACCTGTGCGATGCCGAGTGACGCTCCCGCGTCCCGATCAACGGCCTAAGAGCTCAGACCCGAAGGTTTCTGAGGCGTGGGCCAACAAGCGCGTCGCAGAGGGTTATGACCGCGTAGTGGCCTCTTGGCGCGCTCAGAGGACGTTCGCCGTGACAAGAGACCTTGGAATCGTTCGCGTTCTAGTCGAAGACAACCCAGAACCGCAGGGAGGTATTCAATGAATAGAGAACCAGTGGCGTCGTCTACGGTCGTTGCAATCGGTTATGACGAGCCATCTCAGACTTTGGAGGTGGAGTTCAAGACAGGCGCCATTTATCAGTATTACAACGTCGCGCAGGCACTCGCAGACCAACTCATGCAGTCAGGCTCAAAGGGGCAGTTCTTGGCCTACCAGATCAAGAATGTGTATCCGTACTCGCGCGTCGGATAGGACCCCACAGGAAACGAACCGGGCGGTAGCGCGAGATGCGTGGAGCAAACACTCCATGGACTTCTAGTAGCTCGCCGACGGTTTTCGGCAGCTGCCGACCTTCGCCGAGCAACTTCGAACGTCTCAGGTCAGTCTGAAGCAGCCCTTCAATGCATCGACGCGAAAACCTGTTGCGCTCCGACCGTAGCCGTATGCACCGCCTTCGCGATCAGGCCCCGGTCCTGGCTGCTGCGCAACTCCCCGATTCACTCGACAGCTTCAGCCCAACGACTTCAGCTTCCCAAACTTGACGAGCACCATCCACAACACCTACATTGCCCCCACCTCGCAATGAGCGAGGTCGGGTTTGGCGGCCCGCTGACATCCTGCGACGAAACCTGGAGGCCCCATGGCCAATGCTTCAAACGCAGGCACCAACGCCGGTTGCTCTTGCGCGTCCTACCGTCCCACCGCCCAGTTCAAACCCTTCGAATGGGTCCAAGGCGACCGACTCGATCTTTCCCAACAGAGCCAAGCCGCATTCCTGAACGACGCACGCGACGTGGTGCAGGGCGTGCAAACGCTGGTCCAGTTGCTCAACTGGGACGAAGACCGGCGCGATGCCGCCTCGTCCGATGCGGACCCCGCGCCGCTCTTCGACGCATGCCAGCGCGGCTCGCTGCAGCGGCTTCTCTCGGCAACGCTGGGCCTCCTTCACGCCCGGATCGAAGCGCAGTGCGAGGCACTGACCTGACGGGGCAGGGCCTTCCTTTCGCATCGGCGGTATCTTGTCGAACTCCGGCAATGCCGGATCCACAAAATCCCGTTCGTTCATTCATTCATCCGTTCATTCATTCATTCGATGGCACTGACACGCGACAACTGGCCCAGCCGGGCAGCCGTCCAGACTTCGCTGGCGGCCCGGTTCGCGCTGCCACCCTTGCCCCCGCCGATGCAGGACTGGTTCGCCTGGTGTCGCCGCATGGGAAACCAGGCGCTTGCGCTGGAGGAGCCGGACTGGCGCGAGAGTTCGGGTGGCGTGCTCACCGGGCGGGGCGCCGTCGATGTGCCGGGCCTGCTGGCCGAAATGGAAGGCTACCGCTTCATCCTCGACCAGAAGGCGAGCACGCCTGGGCATCTGGTGTGGCACGACGCCGTGGAAACGGGCCTGTGGCAGCCGCACTGGGTGGTTCTGCAAAACGCCGACGGCGACCCGTTGATCGGCGACATCGGCCGGCCCGAGGTGCCGGTGCTGTGGGACTGGCACGGGAGCGGACGCTGGTCGCCGCAGCCGCTGTTCCCGAATCTTCAGATGCTGATGGAGCGCATCGAGGTGTATGTGCCGCCTCCGCCGCCCACCGACGTTTCGCCCACGGTCTTCTACACGGTGCACTTGACGGCCCTGGGCGACGAGCCCTTGCGGGTCCTGACAGCGCTCAAGGCGCATCCGGACTACAGCCACCTCGCGGGCGCAAGCCTGCTGAAGCTCAAGCACCAACTGCCGTTGCCGCTGCTGCACGAAAACGTCAGCGCCGCCCTGAAGGACCGTCTTGTTCGCAGCTTCGAGGCGCTGGGCGCTCAGGTGAAGGTCGTCGAACGGGTCTTCCCACGCGAAGGCTGAAGCGCCGCCACGCCGTTATCCCGCCGCCACGATCACGTGCGCCTGGATCTTGCCGGCCACCGGGCCTTCGCCGCCATGGCGGCTGGCGATCGCTTCCGTTGCGCGGTCCGTCGCGAGCTGAAGCAGGCTGGCGTCGCGCGTCTCGATTTCGTTGCGTAACGGCGTTCCCTGGCAATAGGCGGTGGCAACGTCGCGTGCGGAGGGCGCGCGGCTCACCTTCTCGCGCGTCTCGATCTCGATGGCGGCGAAGCCTGCGCGGCCCAGCTCCTCGCGGATCCGTGCGATGTCGTGATAGCCGTGCGGCGTGCGGGCGAGGAATCGCGGAGGGTCGTGCGGGAACACCGTGGCCACGGCGTTGGTCACCTCGTCGGCAAAGGCGTTTTCCTCGATGCGGTCCCACACATTGAAGACAAAGCGCCCGCCCGGCCTCAGCACGCGGCGCGCCTCGGCGTAGCCGGCGATCCGGTCGGGAAAAAACATCGCGCCGAACTGGCAGCAGACGACATCGAACGACGCATCTTCGAACGGCAGGCCGAGCGCATCCGCCTGCCGCCATTCGATGCGGCTGTCGGGCCCCTGCCGCGTGGCGGCATAGTCGAGCATGGGTTGGTTCAGGTCGGTCACCACATAGCGCGCGTCGGCGCCGAGCTTCGGCGCAAGCGCCCGCGTGACCACGCCGCTGCCGGCCGCCGTTTCAAGCACCGCGCCGGGCGAGGAGGCCGCGACCAGCTCGGCCATGTCGGTGGCGTAGGTCTCGAAGATCAGGGGGACCATCAGCGTGTCGTAGAACTTCGGGATCGAGCCCGCGAACACCTTGTCGCTCTCAGCCATGAGATGTCTCCTTGAAAGCGCTGAACGGTGCCCTTGGGCACCCATTCCAGAGCGGGCCGGGTCTCTCCAACGAGTCTGCCGCCCGGTTGGGCCGTGGCGACGGTGCGCTATGGTGGCCGCGCATGGCGCCCTCGTCAACGTCGTTCCGGGGGCCTTTGACTTGGTAGAGTGGGGCGATCCACCCCACGCCACCCTGAGCATCATGACTACTACTTTTGTCGGAAGCTGCCAATGCGGCAATGTCGCCATCGAAGTCGAGGGCACCATCCATGGCGCTCTGGCCTGCAACTGCTCCATGTGTGCAAGAAGAGCTTCGCTCCTGTGGTTTGTCCCGCGCACCAGTCTTCGGCTCAAGACGCCGGACGAAGCGGCAGGCACCTACCAGTTCAACAAACATCTCATCAAGCATCGCTTCTGCCCGAAGTGCGGAATTCATGTCTTTGGCGAGGGCACAGACCCCAAGGGCAACGCCGTCGCCGCCGTGAACCTTCGATGCATAGAGGACATTGACCTTGCGACGATTCCGGTTCAGAACTTCGATGGCAAGGCAATGTGACGCTGAACCTCTCCATCAAGGGGCCAGCGGCATATCTACTGACGATGGCAATAGTTGAAATCACCGGATGGCGCCCCGGGTTCCTGAAGGTCTCTTGCACGACGACCTTGCGAGCTGCAGCGGGCCTGGGATTGGCCGAGGCCAAGGCCATTACCGATGGCGTGCTCCGCGATGAATCTCAGCGAGTCCAGGTTCCCGACGCGGAAGCGCATCAGCTCGTGCTCTCTCTTCGAGAATTGGGGGCGTCGGCAGAGGTTATCGAAGGAAATGGCGACTCGGCATCGACCTAGAAACCTGGCTTCGACGGACATCGCTGCCTTCGGCCACGGGCAGGCATTCACGCGACACGGCAGGGAGGGGGCAGGTCACGTCAGCCAACTCGCGAAGCCGTTCGGAGCCCCATCCGATGCCTAGATCTTCATCAGTAGGTGTTCCATTGCTTGCGATACAAATAGTCTCGGTGACCTGGACCAAGCTCAGCCGCGGCGGCCCTGCGGCAGCTCTGCGCAACCGGATTCCAAGAGCATTCCTGCTTCACAGCCATGGCAAGTCTTTGAACGTCATCCAGCGCCATGACTACGCAGAGGCTTCTTCCGGCGAATTCGAATGCACCTCGTTGTCCACCGGCCAAGCGCCAGTTCCACCCACAAACGTCGAAGGGTTGCTGCTTGAACAGCGCCAAGACGGCACCCTTTCTATCGGGTTCGCATGGAATGGCGATGTTCACGGCATGCCGAAAAGGGAGCGCAAAGGCAGGATTCTTGTGATGCTTCCCGGGGAGGTTGCACAACTGCGTATCAACGGAAGGCACAGTGCGGGGAACCAGTGGTACACGCAGCACACTTACAACGTGGCCTTTGGTCCGAGCCTGCATGAAAACGTCTTCATCGAGCGCCCCTTCGAGAAGGGGATTTCGCTTGAGGAACACCTGTTCTGAACCCAAGCACGGAGACCCGCATGAGAAAGCTGAAAATCATGGAGCACATCTCGCTGGACGGCGTGATCCAAACCTCCAGCGAAGACAATTTCCCCTGCGCGGACTGGACCGCGCCCTATCGAACCCCCGCCGGCCGGGATGAACTGCTCGCCGCGCATGGCGAGCGCTTCGATCTGCTGCTCGGCCGTCGCACCTACGACATATGGTCGGGCTTCTGGCCCAAGGCGCCGGGCAGCCCGATGGCGGACAGCCTGAATGCGGCGACCAAATATGTGGTGACCCACCGTCCGGAAAGCCTTGAATGGGGCCCGTTCGAGGGCCTGGGACCGGACATCGTCGAGGGCGTTCGCCGCATCAAGTCGCAGGCTGGCCCGAACCTGATCCTCTGGGGCAGCTCCACGCTGACATCGACGCTGCTCGAACATGGGCTTGCGGATGAAGTCCTGCTGGTCGTCTACCCGGTCCTGCTGGGCACCGGAAAGCGCTTCTTCGCGGAGGGAACCCCGCCACGCGCCTTCGATCTCGTCACCACGAAAGCCATGCCCTCCGGCATCATCTTCAGTGCATACAAGGTGGCCGGGCCCTTGAAGGCCGGTTAGTCGAACGGCGCGACAGCGCGAGCGAACAAGCGCCGGAAACCATTCACTTGCCTATGGATCCGCTCCACAAGAAAGCCATCGCGCAAGGGGTTGCGGGGATGGCCGTATTCGTTGCCTTCATTTTCTTGTCCGCGGGCACGTGGCGGTACTGGCAAGGCTGGCTCTTTATCGCCGTCTTTTCCGGCTCGACCATCGGCTTCACCGTCTATCTCGCCCTCTACGACAGGCCGCTTCTCGAGCGCCGCATGAATGCCGGACCACAGCATGAGAAAGAGTGGTCGCAGAAGATCATCGTGTCGCTCATCATCCTCGCGTTCTTTGTTTTTCTCATCCTGCCTGCACTCGATTACCGATTCGGCGTCTCGCCGGTGCCCGCCTACCTGTCCTTTGCAGGGAACATCGTGATCGTGCTGTCGTTCCTCTTTATCTTCTGGGTGCTGAAGGTCAACAGCTATGCGGCAGCCAACATCAGTGTCGCGGACGATCAAAAAGTGATCGACAGCGGCCCCTACGCTTGCGTGCGTCATCCCATGTACGCCGGCGCGCTCTGGCTTTTCATCGGCATGCCGCTTGCACTCGGCTCGTGGCTCACGATCTGTCTCGTTCCGCTCGTCCTGCCGGTGCTTTTATGGCGGCTGCTTGATGAGGAAAAGATCTTGCGCCGCGATCTTCCCGGCTACAACGAATACGCAAGCCGTGTGCGTCATCGTCTCGTTCCGTATGTCTGGTAGGAAATGGGGCGGCCCTTGCAAGAAATCGGTGCGCCGTTGGTGTAGCGCATCGAGTCCGATGGAGAGCCAACGGCCCGCGCTGCTCAACCGGCCCAGTGGACCTTGTGCAGCGTGCCGGAGTCGCCCGCCCAGTCGCGCGCATCGGGCTCGGTCCAGTGGGTACCCTTCGCGCTCGCAATCTCCATCGAGGTGCTCTCGAAGGCCCCCTGCGCCACCGTGCCCTGCACCGTGGCGATCTTGCCCGCGGCATCCTTGTAGCGGGTGAGCGTGCCCTTGGCGACGTCGCCCACCGAGAAAGTCGGCGCGTCGCCGCCTTGAATATCGATCGGCACGCTCTTCGCGGGCAGCCACCTCGTGACCGCCGGACCGAGCACGGCACCGAACATGCCGCCCTTCTGGCCCGAAAACACCGCTTCGAGCGCGCTGCGCTGCGCGTCGCTGGCGCTGCTGTCCAGGTACAGGCGCGCGGTGCCGTTGCCGGCAAAGAAATTGCCGGGCCACCAGGCCGCGAGCGCGGCACGGCAGCCACCCACGTCCTGGCCATCGATTGCGCCCTTCTCGATGTCGATCAGCAACGCGCCGGCGCACCAGCCTTCGTCCGGGACGGTATCCGGGCCGAGCCAGCACGGGCACAAGGCCTTGCAACTGCACATTTCGAGCATCGTCGCATCCATCTGCCAAGTCATGGTCGTCTCCTTCGGCCGCCTGAAGCAGCCAACGCCCGCGCAACCCAGCCCCACATAAAGTATAGGCACCGGCAGGTCGAATTTCCAGGCCGCGAGCCTGGCCTCAGCCCAGCACCAGGACCCCCAGGCCGGCCGCGATCATCAACGCGCCGACGACGCGCGCGGCCTGGTGCCCGAAGGGAAGCGCCTTCTCCACCAGCACGGCGGCGGACAGCAGCGCGATCCACAGCAGGTTCATCACACCCGCGACGAAGAGCAGCGCCATCAGCAGCCAGCAGCAGCCGACACAGAAAGCGCCGTGCCGCAGGCCCATCGTCACCGCGCCGGTCCACCCGTCGCGCCACTCGGTGAGCAGGAAGCCGAGGGGAAGCCGGCACTTCGACAGGCAGATGTTCTTGATGGGAAGAAATTGGTAGACGCCCGCCGCGATCAACAGCAGTGCGTTCAACACGGCGCTGGAGCTGCGCATCGTGGGCCCGAGCAGATCGGTCGCGTGCAGCGCCCATTGCGCGGCGGTTGCAACCACGCTGAACCCGCCCCACACCAGCAGGTAGCCGAGCAGGAAAGCAGCCGTCGCTGCGAGCGGCGAGAGCCCCGCGGGCCGCGAGCGGCTCACGTTCAGGTAGGCGAACAGCATCGGCGCCGCACTCGGCACCATCATGCCGACCATCATCACCGCCCACATGGCGAAGCCGAGCGCGAACTCCCGCGCACCCCACTCGCCCATCGGCATCAGCCACATTGCGCGCGAGCTGTGCAGTGCGCCGTCCATCGCTGCCACCGCCTCGGCCACGATCGCCAGATACAGCCACGCGAGAGCAACGAGCAGTACCAGGCACGCCCCTACCAGCCGGCGATCGCGCCGTGCGCGAGCGAGCTGCACGTCGGCAAAGGCATTCAACACTGCCGCTCCCGCTGATGACAGGGATGAATATTCTAGGCCTGCGTACAGGCGCAGCGGTGCCGAATCTTCGAGCATCGCGCCACGGACTGCGTGACGATCGGCGCGGTGCGCAGAGATTCCGAAGGCCTATTTCCTGATGCCCTGTTTGCCCAGCCACTGATCGATCAGCGCCGCGATCCGATCCGAATTGCGGTCCATCATCACCATGTGCGTGTTGCCGCGGATGCCGAGCTCCGGAAGCAGGAGCCGGTCGCCAGTTCCGCCGGCCCGCACGAGGTTCGCGCGAAATTTTTCCTGCTGGGCCGTGATGCGGCCCCAGAACGGAAACTTGTCGAGGTTGTCGCCCCAGACCCAGAGCATCGGTACGCCCTTGATGCGCGCGAAGTCGGTGGTATCGGGATTGGGCGAGCCGGAGGTTTCCACTGCGACAAGCGCCTTGACCTTGTCCGGATACTTCAGCGCCGAATTGAAGGCGAAGTTGCCGCCCTGGCTATGGACCAAGATCACGCAAGGGCATGCCTTCTGTACATAGGCATCGTAGGCCGCCTGCGTCGCCGCGTCGTTGGTGCCCCAGCGTGGGATCGCCTGCTTGGCGAACTGATCGAATGCGGCGACCGGGAACTGGGTGTCGGGGAAGGCCTTGCGTTGCGCCGGGTCGCTCGCATAGGAGCCGGTGTCGCCAATGCGGAACAGCTCCCAGCCTTCTTTTTTAGGCCTGAAGAACGGCTCGCTCTTGAAGATCTCGGGGTAGCGCGCCCATGACGCCCGGCCGCGTTCCACCGCGTCGCTGACGTAGACGCTATAGCCGGCATGGAGGAAATAGTTCTCCCAGCCAGGCGCGCCGTCCGGCTTGGTCTCGAAGGTCACACCCGACAGCCCGCCGCCGTGCCACATCAGGAGCGGGTATTTCGCCCTCGGGGCGGCGAGGATCGTGTAGCGCGCATACAGCGCCTCGACCTCGAAGTCGCCATTGGGATCGAGTTTGAGAGGCGGTGCGCCGGGCGTGAAAGTCAACTCCTTCTCCGGCAAACCAGCCAAGGTGACGGCCCGTCCGCCGACATGGAAGCTGCCAACCTCCGCAACCTGCAATGCGCCGGTCGAGCAGCCCGCAAGGGCGACGATGCACAGACTCACGGCCGCGCGTTTCCACACCGTTTTCATCAGCTGTCTCCTTTCCGCAATAGTTCCGTCGGGTCCGCTCATCCTGCTTCACAGGACGCCGGTCAGAAACTCATGGATGGTGGCGGGGAACTGCGCATGGAACTGTTCCCTGTCGAAACCGTCCGGATCGGTGGCCGGTAGAAACCCCGGCCGCCGCATGCTGGCGGGGAAGGGCGTCAGAAATGAGTAGTGGCCTGCTCCGTCGACGGTGATCAGGTTTCGCAGGATGCCCTTGGGCAGCGCGGACAGGGCTTGTTCGATCTTTTCCGCCGCGGTGACCTGATCCCGCGCGCCGGTGATCACCAGGATCGGCGACCTCACGTCGGCAAGCGACGCAGGGGCCAGAAACCAGTCGGTCGCGGGGGCCAGGAGCACCGCAGCCCGGACCCGCGCGTCAGCCTGCACGGCGATCGGGGTTCCTCTTCGGGACCATGGTTTTCCGCCCACCAACGCCAGGGCCGTATAGCCGCCCATCGAATGCCCCAGCGCGCAGATTCGCCGGGCATCCGACGCGGGTCCGAGAAACTCGTCCGAGAAGACAGCATCGATGGCCAGCGAAGCCTGGCGCGGGCGGGCCGCGGCCGCCGTGTCCGTGTTCGAGAGCGAGCTGTCGTTCCGGTTGTCGCCCGGATGTTCAGGGCTCACGACGACAAAACCTTTCTTCGCCAAGTAGCCTGCAATGGAGCGATAGAGCAGATGAGAGCCACCGCCGCCATGCGAGATCACACACACCGGAAAGCGGCCGGGTGCGATCGGGGCGTCGAGGTCGGCGTTGAAATGGTACGGCCCGATCGAAGTCCCGGTGGGCGACGCTTCGCTCGGATACTGGACGATGGCGGGAAAGGACGAACCGCTCTGCGGATCTCGTACCGTGATTTGGCGAATGCCTGATTCCATGGCTGTTTACTTGTGAGAGGAGGGGCCGCTCGAACAACTGCTGTCGGCCAGGCTTCCGTGAAGTCTAGGCGAGTGTTTGCGCAGATCCGGCATGGAAGCGAAGCGAGGTTGAAGAACGGCCGGTTCTGGTGTCATCGCTTGCCCCTCTTCCGAGTTCGATCCTGAAGGGCCATGGACGCGCGGCGATCGGCAGGCATCGACCGCTTTGGCGCGATCCTCGCCTACATGCAATGGCGCCCAAGGAGGCGGCCATCGGCCGGCGCCAACCGGTAGCGTGCGCCGATGGGCATCCTGGTCGGCACGGCTTCCTGGACTGACAAGACGCTGCTCGCGTGCGGCCGCTTCTACCCGAAGGAGGCGAAGACCGCCGAGGCGCGTCTGCGCCACTACGCGTCGATCTTCCGGCTGGTCGAGGTCGACTCGAGCTTCTACGGCATCCCGGCGCCGGCCAACGCACAGCGCTGGGCCGAGCGCACGCCCGAGGCGTTCACCTTCGACGTGAAGGCCTTCCGGCTGTTCACCGGCCACCAGACCGATCCCAAGGTGCTGCACAAGGACATCCAGCAAGCCCTGGCCACCACCAAGACCCTCTACTACCGCGGCACGCCGCCCGAGATCAGCGTCGAGCTGTGGCGGCGCTTCCGCGAAGCCCTCGCACCGCTCAGGCAGGCGGGCAAGCTCGGGCTGGTGCACTTCCAGTACCCGCCCTGGCTCGTGTGCAACCGCGAAGGACATGCGCATGTGGCGCATTGCGTCGAGCAGATGGCCGGTCACACGGTGAGCATCGAGTTCCGGCACCGGTCATGGTGGGACGAAGCGCATCGCGCCGGCACGCTCGAGTTCCTGCGCAGGCTCGGTGCCGTGCACGCCATCGTCGACGGCCCGCAGGGTTTTGCCAACAGCGTGCCGCTGCTGGCGGAGACCACGAACCCCGACTGCGCGCTGGTGCGCCTGCACGGGCGCAACGCCGACACCTACAACACCAAGGGCGCGGCGTCGGCGGCCGAGCGCTTCGACTACGACTATCCCGACCAGGAGCTGCGCGAGATCGTGGTGGCGGTGGTGCGCCTGGCCCGCCAGGTGCGCAACACGCACGTCATCTTCAACAACTGCGACGAAGACAAGGGGCAGCGCAATGGCATCGCGTTCATGAAGATGCTGCTGGCGCACGGATGACGCGCGGGGCCGCATCACAGGAAATCCTCGCTCACCACCAGCGACAGCACGGACCAGCGCAGCCGCTGTGCCCAGTTCGATTCCGGCTCCCGGTGCAGCACCCCGTGGCGCCCATCGCGCAGGAAGCTCCATTGCAGGCCGCCGCGCTGCGGCGCCTCGCTCACGGTGAAGCTCGCGGGCATGCGCACGCGCTGGATCAGGTCCGCCAGCTCGCCGGCCAGCGCGGGGCTGTCGACGATGAGGCCCAGCTCGGTGTTGCAGTGCGCCGAGCGCCGGTCCATGTTCATCGAGCCCACGTAGAACCAGCGCCGGTCGACCACCGCCAGCTTGGCGTGCAGGCGGCCGAGCGAGCCGCGGCCGCCTTCGGTGTCGCTCCAGGCCGGATGCGGTTCGCTGGCCGGCATCAGCTCATACAGCGCGGCGCCCATCTGCAGGAGGGCGCTGCGGTAGCGCGCGTAGCCGTAGTGCACCAGCGGCTCGTCGGTGGTGGCGAGCGAATTGGTCATCACCGACACGCGCGCACCCTCGCGGCTCGCATGGGTCAGCGCCTCGATCATGCGGGGCATGGGCACGACGTAGGGCGAGACGACGAGCACCTCGGAGCGCGCAGTCCGGAAAAGGTCGAGGTTCGCGGCCATGACCGCGCCCTCGCGGCCTTGGGGCTCCGGGGCTTCTTCGACGCTGCCGCCGGCGTCGCCCGCGGAGGGGCCTTGCACCACCGCGTCCGCAACCACGCGCACCTTTGCGGGCACCAGCTCGATGCGCCCCTGCGCCAGCTGCGCGCCGACCGGGCGACGCCCCAGCGCATCGGGTTCGTCGGCAGGGGGCATGAAGCGCCCGAGGTCGCGCACCAGCGCGGCGAAGCGTTCGCGCGCAGGGGCCGGCACCGGGCGGCCGCCGGCCGCGATGGCCTCGAAGGGGTAGGACAGCGGGTCGTTCCAGAAGGCATCGAAGCTCGCCGACAGCGCGCGCACCGCCGGCCCGGCCAGCAGCGCGTCCATGTCGATGAAGTTCGCCGGCTTGCTGCGCCCGAAGTACGCGTCGGCGATGTTGCGCCCGCCGGTGATGGCGAAGCTGTTGTCGGCAATGAAGAGCTTGTTGTGCATGCGCCGGTTCACGCGGCCGATCTCGTGCAGCGACAGCAGCACGCGCGTGCGCGGGCCGCCGCTGCGCACCGGCAGCGGGTTGAAGACGCGCACCTCCACGTTGGCGTGCGCGGCCAGCCCGGCCAGCATCTCGTCGTCTCCGCCCGTGTACAGGTCGTCGACCAGCAGGCGCACGCGCACGCCGCGCTGCGCCGCGTCGCGCAGCTCGCGCAGGAACTGCCGCCCCGCGCTGTCGTCGGCCACCACGTAGTACTGCGCGTCGACGGTGTGCCGTGCGGCCTGCGCGAGTGCGATGCGTGCGTCGAAGGCCTGGTCGCCGCCCGGCAGCAGGCGCACGCCGGATACATCGGACATCTCGGACATCGCGCCGTCCGGAGCCGGCAGCGACGCGGCGGCGATGCGCGCCAGGGCGCTGTCCCCGAGGTCGGTGCGCGCGTGCGACGCGACCCGGTGCACCTCGCCGGGCAATGCGGCGCAGCCCGCCAGCAGCGAGACCGCGAGCATGGCCGCGGCGCACAGCCAGCGGGCGAGTTCCATGTGGTGGGGCGCCAGCATGCAGAACCGGCACGCAAGGGGTTCCCATGCGGCACGCAGCGCGGCAAGAGACTTGGGGGTGTTCATGGCGGTCCTCGGTGCATCGGATGCGGGGTGGCGATCGATGCAGCCAGTCTTCCGCGCGGCGCCCGCCGCAACAATTGAACGCAGCGCCTAGTCCCCGGCACGGCCATCCGACTAGGCCTTTGGTATAGGTGCGCACACTCGCTTATTGGGGGGCTTTGCGCTAATCTGCATTCGGGACGGGGAGGGTCACCGTAGACGAGGGGACTGTATGAAGGTTCTGCTGGTCGATGACCACGAGATCGTCTGGAACGGCACGCGCCTCCTGCTGGAGCGCATGGCCGCCGAGATCGAACCCGGCCGTCCCTTCCATTTCGAAGCCGTGCGGGACGCCGAGCAGGCCTGCCAGCTCGACCCCGCCGGTGTCGACCTGCTGCTGCTCGACTACCACCTGCCCCAGCTTTCCGGGCTGGCTGCGCTCAAGGCCGTGAAGGCGCATTTCGAGGCCACGCCCGTGTGCATGCAGTCGGCGGAAAGCTCGCCGCAGCGCGTGCGCGAGGTCATCGAGGCCGGCGCGGCCGGCTTCATCCCCAAGTCGTACCGGCTCGAGGACATGGAGGCCGCCCTGCGCGTGGTGCTGCGCCACAAGATCTACCTGCCGGCCGAGTTCGTGCTGGCCGACGACGTGACCCGGGCGCGCGACCCCGACGAACTGCCGCGCGAGGACCTCGCCGGCTTCCTGCGCGTCGAGCTGTCGCCGCGCCAGCGCGAGGTGCTGGCGCTGGCGATGCGGGGCATGCCGGTCAAGCTGATCGCGCGCCAGCTGCAGATTGCCGAGGGCACCGTGAAGGTGCACCTGTCGATGGTCTACCGGGCGCTCGGCGCGCGCAACCGCACCGATGCCATGTGCCGCGTCTTCGACGCGCAGGCGGCATGGGCGCTCGAGGCTGCGTGAGCATGCCGGCCGCGCTGGACGAGCTGGACGAACGGCGCTTGCAGGTGGTCGCCGAGCAGGCCGTGGGGTTGCGCTGGCAGATCCTGCTCACCGCCGTCGTCGTCGCGGCCATCGTCTGGCGCGACGTTCCGGCGCCTTGGGTGCTCGGCTGGTTCGCGGCGGTGATCGCCAGCCGCGAATGGCGCGCCGCCGCGCTGGCGCGCATGGCCGCCGACCGCGCCCGCCCGATCGCCGCGCGGCTGCGCGCCACTGTGCGCTGGAACGTGCTGATCGGCGCCTGCAACGGCTCCGCGGCGCTGTTCATGGCCCGGCTCGACCCGACGCTGGACGCGGTCCTCACGATGATCCTGGTGTCCTGGGGCGCGGGCGCCGTGTCCACCAGCGCGACCGTGATGCCCGCCTTCCTGGCCTACGCGGGGCTGCTCTTCGTGCCCACGGCCGCCATGTGGCTGGTGGCCGGCGGCTGGCTCGGCGGGGGCGTGGCCGCGCTGGTGCTGATGTTCTTCGGCGTGCAGACGCGCTTTGCCCGGCGCAACCTGCAGACCTTCGAGGAGTCGTTCGGCATCCGCGCCGAGAACCAGGCGCTGGCCACCTCGCTGGAGTTCGAGCGCGCGCAGCTGGCCATCGCCCGCGACCAGGCGGTGCGCGCCAACAACGACAAGAGCCGCTTCCTGGCCGGCGCCAGCCACGACCTGCGCCAGCCCCTGCAGGCGATGGCGCTCAACGTGGGTGCGCTGCGGCACGTGGCGATGGCGCCCGATGCGCGCGCGATCGTCGAGGTGGTCGACAGCAGCCTGGAGCAGCTGCGCGCCATGCTCGACGCGCTGCTCGACGTCTCGAAACTCGACGCCGGCGTGGTGGTGGCCCAGCCGCAGCGCGTGCAGATCGACCGGCTGTTGACCGCCGTGATGGCCAGCTTCGGCGCCGCGGCGGCGGCGCGCGGGGTCGCTCTGCACACCGCCTGCCCGCCCGGCCTGGCGGTGCGCACCGACCCCGACCTGCTGCGCCGCATGCTGGCCAACCTCGTGGACAACGCGATCAAGTTCTCGCCCGCGGGCGGGCAGGTCGAGGTGCAGGTCCGTCCGCGGGACGCACCGGACGCATCGAACGCCGAGGTCGAGCTGACGGTGCAGGACAGCGGCCCCGGCATCGCGCCCGAGAACCACCGGCTCGTGTTCGAGGACCTGGTCCAGCTCCAGTCAGCGGGCCCCGGCGCCGCGCCCGCCGCGGGGCATGGCCTGGGCCTGGGCATCGTGCGGCGGATGGCCGAGCTGCTGGGCGTGCCGGTCGAGCTCGAGTCCAGCCTCGGCGCGGGCGCCTGCTTCCGCCTGCGGCTGCCGCGCGCCGCACCCGTCGGCGCCGACGGCTCCGAGGGTGACGGCGCAAGCACGCCGTGGAGCCTGGCCGGGCGCTGCGTGCTGGTGCTGGAGGACGACCCGATGGTGCGCGGCGCCTACCTCAATGCGTTGGGCGCGATGGGCTGCCGCGTGCTGTCCGCCGCCACGCTCGACGAGGCGCTGGAGCAGGTCGACGAGCCCGATGCGATGGTGCTCGACTGCCGGCTCGGTGGCGGCGTCTCGGGCTTCGATGCCGCCGAGCGCCTGCGCGCGCAGCGCTCCGCACAGCCGGCACACCCCGCGCTGCCCATCGTCATGGTCACGGCCGACACCGACCCGGCGGTGGTCGAGGCGGCGCGGCGGCAGGCGCTGCCGCTGCTGCGCAAGCCCGTCGACGACCGGGGGCTCGGCCGCGCGCTGGCCGCGGCCATCGAAGGCGCCTGAATCCGCGACCCATCCCATGAGGAGCTGAACATGAACGACGGCGGCCGCCACGACGAGGATGCCCCGGGCGACCGCCTGCTCTCGCAGAGCGCCGAGGTGCTGGTGCGCGAGATCGCCGCGGCGCCGCCCGACGCGCTGCACTGCGATGTGCTGGTCATCGGCAGCGGCTACGGCGGCGCGGTGGCGGCGGCACGGCTGGCGGGCGCGCTGTCGCTGGACGCGGCACCCGGCATCGCACCGGGCGCCGTGCCGATCAAGGTCTACGTGCTGGAGCGCGGCAGCGAATACCTGCCGGGCGAATTTCCGGCCTCCTTCGCCGAGCTGCCGGGGCACGTGCGCTTCAGCATGCAGGACGGCAGGCCCGCGCGCGGCAACGCCTCGGGGCTGTTCGACCTGCGCCTGGGCGGCGAGGTGAACGCGCTGCTCGGCAACGGGCTGGGCGGCGGGTCGCTCATCAATGCGGCGGTGATGGAACGCGCCACGCCCGATGCCTTCGAGGGCGGCGCCTGGCCCGCGGGCCTCGACCTTGCCGCGCTGGCGGAGGGCTACGGCAAGGCCGAGGCCATGCTGGCGCTGGAGCAGATCCCAGAGAGCGTGCCGAAGCTCGACTCCCTGCTGAAGGCCGGCGCGCGGCTGCATGCGGCGCGCGGCAAGGCCCATGTCGCCATCGCCTTCGCCGACGGCACGCGCACGCCGGCCCAGGTGGCGATGCACCGCTGCCTGCGCTGCGGCGACTGCGTGAGCGGCTGCAACCACCGCGCCAAGAAATCGCTGGACACCAACTACCTGGCGCTGGCCCATGCACGCGGCGCGCGCCTGTTCACCGGCGGCACCGCGCACCGCATCATGGCCCTGCCGGGAGGGGGCGGCTATGCGGTCGAGTTCTTCTTCACCGACCGGCGCAAGGCACGCACCGACAACGCCCGGCCCTACGTGGTGCGCGCGCGGCGGGTGGTGGTGGCCGCCGGCACGCTGGGCTCCACCGAGCTGATGCTGCGCTCCAGGGGCCCGGGGTTGCCCGTCTCGCGGACGGTGGGCGCGGGCTTCTCGGCCAACGGCGACATGATCGCGGTGGCGGCCGCGCAGGACGACGAAGCGCTGTCCAGCGCGCCCGAAGGCGATGCGCCGGCACAGCGCGGCATCGGGCCGACCATCACCGGGCTGCTGCGCACCTGCGCGAAGCAGGGCGAGCGCCCGCTGGTGATCGAGGAGTTCGCCATTCCCGCGCCGCTGCGCCGCCTGCTGGCCGAAGTGGTGACCACCACCGACGCCCTGCAGGCGCTCGCGCAGATGGACCTCGACCTGCATGCGCCGGACGAAGGGCGCGATCCGCTGGCCGTGGACGACGACATGCTGCGCCGCACGCCGGTCTACGGGATGATGGGCGACGACGGGGCGGCCGGCCGGGTCAGGTTCGTCGGTCATGACGGCGAGGGCGCTGTCCTGGCCGACGCGCAGGTGCGCGTGGCGTGGCCGAAGGTGGCCGCACTGCCCGTGTTCGAGGCGCAGATGCGCGCACTGCATGCGGCCCACGATGGCGCGGGCGGACTCGGCGGGCGCGTGCTGCCCAACCCGCTGTGGAAACCGATTCCGCCGTTCGGCAGCCTCGCCGCCCTGGCGGACCGGCTGGAGGGCGTGGGGTCGGTGCTGACCGTGCACCCGCTGGGCGGTTGCCGCATGGCCGACGGGTGCGAGCGCGGCGTCGTCGACAGCTGGGGCCGCGTCTACGACGGCGCTGCTGCTTCTGCTGCGCCGTCGCTGCTGCCGGGCCTGGCGGTGCTCGACGGCTCGATCGTGCCGGTGTCGCTCGGCATCAACCCCTCGCTCACCATCGCCGCGCTGGCCGAGCGCGCGGTGCCCGTGCTGGCCGCGGACTGGGGCCTGGCGCTGGCCGGTTCGCCGCTGCTGCCGGCGTCGGAGCGCCCGTTGCGCCGCGACCTGACCCGTCCCCGCGCGCCTGCGCCCACGCGGGTCTCGCTGCGCGAGCGCATGACGGGCCGCGTGCACATCGGCGGCCAGGTCTTCGCGCTGAGCGCCGAGGTGGAATTCGAGCCGGTCGACGTGCCGGCCCTGCGCGCGACGCCGCGCGCGCTGTCCCAGCCGGTGGTGATCCTGCGCTTCGGCAAGGGCGACGACGCGCCCGTCGCGCATTGCACCGGCACCGCATCGATGCTGGTGCGCGAGAAGAGCGACAGCATCGAGCGCATCCTGCGCAGCCACGCGTTGGCACGCAAGAAGCTGCTGGCGCTGGTGCAAAGCCTGCTGGACGCGCGCGCCGCATCGGCGGGCGGCGCGATCGACGACGACGATGCCGTCTTCGAGGGCCCCGCCATGGCCGACCTGCTGGCGCTGTGCTCCCACCTCGGGCAGGTGCGCCTCATCGAATACGACTGGACGGTGAAGCGGGTCGCGCACGGCGCGCCGCTCGAGGAGGGCGACCGGCTGCGGCTCACCAAGCGCATCGCGTTCGTCGAAGGCGGCAACCCGTGGCGGCAGCTGAGCGAGGGCGAACTGCAGCAGCTCGGCCCCGATGCGCCGAAGCCGCTGGGCCGGCTGGTGCTGGACCCTTCCTACTTCGTCGAGAAGCTGCAACCCCTGCTGCGCATCGAGCACCAGCAGGACATGCCCAACCAGCTGGCGGACCTGGCCGAGCTGGCGCTGTGGGTGCTGCGCATCGTGCTGCAGGTTCACCTGCTGCACTTCGTGCCGCCGCCCGACTCGCCGCAGCACGACTGGGAGCGCCTGCCGGGCGAGGTGAACGGCGTGCGGCCCGAGCCGGTCGAGCTTGCCACCGCGGCCGGCCGGGGCAGCGCCCCGCCGCGGCTGCTGTCGCGCTACCGCCCGCCGGCGCGCCGCGCGGGCACGCGGCCCGTGATGCTGATCCACGGCTACGGCGCAAGCGGCTCCACCTTCGCGCACAAGAGCATTCCCGGCAACCTGGTGCACAGCCTGCTCGCGGCCGGGCGCGAGGTCTGGGTGCTCGACCTGCGCACCAGCATCGGCTTCCCGGGCCGGCCGCGGCCCTACTGGTCGTTCGACGAGGTGGCCGAGGCCGACATTCCGGACGCCCTGCGCACCGTGCAGGCGGCGTATGCGACGCCCGACGAAGCGGCGCCCGTCCAGGTCGACGTGGTGGCGCATTGCATCGGCGCCGCCATGTTCAGCGTGGCGGTGCTGCGCCTGCCGGGGCTGCACGCATCCGTCGGCGCGGTGGTGCTGTCGCAGGTGGGGCCGCTGCTGCGCGCCACGGCCTTCAACCGCTTCCGGGGCTATGTGGCGGGCTACCTGCAGCAGTTCATCGGCATCGACGAGTTCGACACGCGACCCACACTGACGCGCATGAAGCGCCTGCTCGTCGACGGCCTGCTGGCGACCTTTCCCTACCCCGACGACGACGGCGAGGCCGAGCGCCTGCGCGAGGTGCCGGGCTTCGCGGCCGTGCGGCACCGGGCCGACGCCATCTTCGGCCAGACCATGCGGCTGCACAACATCGGCAAGGACACGCTCGATGCGCTCGATTCGATCTACGGCTTCGTGAAGGTGCGGGGCCTTGCCCAGGTCGGCAACTACGCCCGCGAAGAGGTGCTGACCGATGCCGGCGGGCAGGGCCACGCGGTGGGCTTCGAGCAGGTCGGCCAGCGCTTCGGCTTTCCGGTGTTCATGCTGCACGGGCAGCGCAATGCGGTGTTCGACTGGCGCGGCTCGTACGAGAGCTTCTGGCTGCTGAAGCGCGTGTTCGGCAAGGATGAAGGCCTGCCGCGGGAGCCACCGGCGCTGCCGGACCCGGCGGACTCCTCGAGCCCTTCCGGGGGCGACCTGTTCCTGGGCGAAGGCACCCCGCACCAGTTGCTGGTGCTCGCCGCCTACGGCCACCAGGACACGCTGATCGGCGAGAAGGCCTGCACCGACGTGTTCCCGCACATCGTGCGGTTCCTCGAAGCCTTCGACAAGAAGCCCGGCCCCGGCGATCCGGTGCCGCCCGACTGGCGGGCCAGCCTGCCGTGGACCGGCCCATGGCTCGGCCATGCGAGCCGCGCGGCCGGCAATGCGGGCCGGCTGCATTGCCGGCTGGCGCTGCGCCCGCCGCCCGCGCATGTGTCGGCGCGTGCCGTGGTCTTCGTGCCCGCGTGGCGCCGCGGCGGGCAATGGTGCTTCGACTTCGAATGGATGGTGGGGCTCGAGACCACGCGCGAAAAGCTCCTGCAGGAGGCGGTGGAAATCGACCTCTTCGACGACCGGCTCGCCGACTACCAGGGCTTCGCGGTGCTGACCGCGCACGACGACCTGCCCATGGCGCGCGGCCCCATCGAAGTGCTGGGCCGGCGGCTGGCGCCCGGGCTGTTCGCGCAGCCGCAGGACGAACCCATCGAGCCCATCCGCGACCAGGTGATGAAGACGCTGGACGCGGCCACCGACGCGCAGCGCGAGCGCGCCGTGGTGCGCCTCGACCCGGCATGGACCGGCGCCGTGCAGCGCGAGGGCGAGCCCGCGCAGGCCTCGCTGTGCTTCGCGCTCGCCAGTTGCCAGTACGTGCCGGGCCTGGTCGACCGGGTGCCCGCGCAGGCCTCGTACCGGCGGCTCGCGCAGCGGCTCGAGGTGCTCGCGCCACCGAACAAGCCGCAGCTGCTGGTGCTGGCCGGCGACCAGGTGTATGTCGACCAGACCGCAGGGCTCTTCGTGCCGGCGGGCGGCGACGACGTCGGCCAGGCCTATGCGCTCGCCTTCAGGCTGGAGGCGCTGCGCCAGGTGATGGCCTCGCTGCCGACCTATCCGCTGCTCGACGACCACGAGGTGATGGACGACTGGGAGCCGGGCCCCGACCCCTATGCAACGCCGGCCGAGCGCGCCGCGCTCGACGGCTACGTCGCGCAGCAGCACAAGCTGGTGCGCGGCATCGGCCCGCACCGCGACCAGCGCCCCTTCGACTACCGCATCGCGCCGGCCGGTTTTCCGTTCTACATGCTCGACACGCGCAGCACGCGCCAGCGGCGGGCGCTGCGCACGGACGCGCAGGCCGCGCCGCTGGACCAGGCGGCGATCCGTGCCGAGGCCGGCATGGGCGACCTGAAGACGTGGCTGGAGGCCGCGCCCGCCGGATTGCCCAAGTTCATCGTGTCGCCGGTGGCGCTGTTCCCGATGCCGCGCGCCGCCGTCTTCGGCGACCCGGCGCAGCGCCTGGGGCTGGACGACTGGAGCGGGTACCCGGCCTCGCAGCGCGCGCTGCTCGAACTGCTGCGCGACACCACCGCGCGCCACGTGGTGGTGCTGTCGGGCGACCGCCACATGTCGAGCGTGTCGAGCCTCTGGCTGCAGGCGGCGGGCGGGCCGGTGGAGGTGATCTCGGTCGTGTCCTCGGGCCTGTATGCACCCTGGACCTTCGTCAATGCGCGGCCCGACGCGTTCTGGCTCGACGGCCAGGTCGACCTCGGCGCCGTGCCGGGTGCCTTCGGCGCCACCATGGTCACGGCGGCCGTGGGCACCGGCAACGGCTTCGCCGTGCTGCAGGTGGAGCGCGGCGCCACCGGCCATTGGCGGATCGGCGTCACCCTCGACCTGGACGACGGGCTCACGCGGTGCCATCGCGACCTCGATCCGGCCGGCGGCAGCGGCTGGACGGTGGAAGGACCGGCGCGCTTCGCACGCGTGTAGCGATGGTTGGAGAATCGGCCCTGGCCCTGCGGGCAGGGTCCGCTCTGCCTGCCACCTCTCTGCCTTTCAAGCTCCCAAATGAACGACGCCGAATTTCTTGCCCCTTCAGGAGACCCCGTGCTTCTCGACCTGCATCCGGAAGCCGCATGAGCGAAAGCCCCGCAACCCAGGATCCCGACCTGCTGCGCCGGCTGCTGCGCGCCAAGGACCGGATGGACGCCGCATCGCACGAGGAATGGCCGGTCGGGCGGCTGGCGGAGGTGAGCGGTGTGTCCGAGGCCCACTTCGCGCGATCGTTCAAGCAGGCCTTCGGCATCCCGCCGCACCGCTACCTGCTCACGCGGCGCATCGAGCGGGCGGTGGCGCTGCTGCGCGAAACCGATCTGCCGATCACCGACATCGCCTTCGACACGGGCTGGGCGAGCCTGGGTACTTTCGGGCGCACCTTTCGCGACATCACCGGCGACAGTCCGAGCGCGATCCGCTCGCGCGGGAAGGCGGCGGCGCAGGAGGAGCCCGGCCGCGTGCCGGTTTGCATCGTCAGCGCCGCGCGCCGGCCCGACCTCACGACCGCAGTTTCGGAGAAGCGACGCCAGGCGGCAGCCGGTACAAACGAGCCCGAACAACAACAGGAGAGTTCGTGATGAAGCAAGGCATCGATGTCGTCGGTTTGTATGTGCGCGATCAGGACGAAGCGCTGGCGTTCTATGTAGAGAAGCTCGGTTTCCGCGTCCACACGGACGTGAAGAACGGCGACTACCGCTGGCTCACCGTGCAGCACCCGGAGCAGCCGTCGTTCCAGCTCGGCCTGTTCACACCCGGGCCGCCGGTGCTCGATGCGGCGACGGCGCAGGCCGTGCGCGCCATCGTGGCCAAGGGCGCGATGCCGCCGCTCGTGCTGACGGTGGACGACTGCCGTGCCGCCTACGACCGGATGCATGCCCTGGGGGTGGAGTTCACGCAGGAGCCGGTGGATCGCTTCGGCACCGTGGACGCCGGCTTTCGCGACCCGTCGGGAAACGGGTGGAAGATGATCCAGGGGCGCGGCTGAGGAGGGCATCACCTTGAACTGGATCAACAACAATGGGGTGCGGCAGACCCACCGCTGGCTGTCCATGGCCTTCACGCTCACCGTCATCGCCAACTTCGCCGTGCGGGCTTGGGGGGAACCGCCGCCCTGGGTTACCTATGCGCCGCTGCCGCCGCTTTTCTTGCTGATGTTCAGCGGCCTGTACATGTTCGTGCTGCCGTATGCCAGCCGGCGACGCGGTGGGCGATGGGGCAACGAAGAAAAACGCACCTATGGAAAAGATCGACCTCAAAAAAGAACTGAAGCATCTCTATCAACCTTCCGCCAAGACGGTGGTGCAGGTCGATGTTCCGAGACTCAGGTTCGTCATGGTCGACGGCCAGGGCGATCCGAACACGTCGCAGGCGTACAAGCAGGCCGTGGAGGCGTTGTTCTCCGTCTCGTACACCGCCAAGTTCATGGTCAAGAAGGGGCCGCAGGCCATCGACTATGCCGTCATGCCGCTCGAAGGGCTTTGGTGGGCCGACGACATGTCCGTCTTCGCTGCCGACGACAAGGCGAAATGGATGTGGACGATGATGATCATGCAGCCCGACTTCGTCGCGGACGAAGTCGTCGAGGCCGCCATGGCCGAAGTGCGGCGAAAGAAGGCAGCGCCGGCCATCGACAGGCTGCGGCTGGAGAGTTTTTCGGAAGGGGCGTGCGCCCAGGTACTGCACGTGGGGCCGTTCTCGGAGGAAGGCCCCACGATCGAACGGGTGCACGATTTCATCGATGCGCGAGGCGATCGGGCGGGCAAGCACCACGAGATCTACCTGAGCGACTTGCGGCGGGCCGATCCCCGGAAATGGAAGACGATCATTCGCCAGCCGATGAAATGATGGCCGGTCGTTGGCGGCAGGGCGGGGCCTGCCTTCCTTTCACATCGGCGGCATCCTGTCGAATTTGGGCAATGCCGGATCCAGAAAATCCCATGCGTGCCCGCGCACGCCGTAGGTGACCACCTGGGGCTTGTAGCGGCCGGGGTCGTCGAGGCTCGCGGCGTGCACGGTGAAGATGTCGGGCATGGCCGCAAAGGTCATGTACACGGGTGAGCCGCAGGTCGGGCAGAACGCCCGGGTCTTGACGTTGCCGCTGTCGGCGACCATGTCCCACAGCGTGGCCTGGCCGCTGTGCTTCACGCCGCCGCGCGGAAAGCTGAGGTACGAGCCGTGGCCGGTGCCGCTCTTTCTCTGGCAGTCGCGGCACTGGCAATCGTTCTGAAAGATCGGCTCGGCCGAAATCTCGTAGCGGATGGCGCCGCACGCGCAACCGCCGGTGTAGGCGTGGCTCATTGGTATTGTCCTTTCGAGGTTGTTTTTCCAGCGAGGCTGGCTGGAGGCAACCAATCTAGTCGGGCAGGGGCGCGGCGGGGGAGTAACAAGTTCGTCGCGAGTCGGTTCGGGAATCCGGTTCGATGGAATGCGAAAGAATTGTTAATTCGGCGTCTTTCCCTTTGAAGTTCTTACAACTTCGGCGCCGTTCATGCTGCTTTCAGGCGGTAAAGTGCCCGTCTCCGGTTTCGGATGGTCTGCGCCCCTCTTTCCCACCGCCCCCCCGTTTTCCCCGCTCCTCCATGTCCAACCTCATCGTGCACGGCGGTACGCCGCTGCGTGGCCGCATCACCCCCTCCGCCAACAAGAACGCCGTGCTGCCGGTGCTCTGCGCCACCTTGCTCACCTGGGAGCCCTTGCGATTGCATGGCGTGCCCGACATCACCGACGTGCGCAAGATCCTCGACATCTTCCGCACCCTGGGCAGCGACGTGCGCATGGACCACGAAACCGGCACGCTCGAGCTGCACCACCGCGAAACCACCTTCGACGCATCGCGGCACCGGTTGCCCGAGGAGATGCGCTCGTCGATCATGCTGGTGCCGCCGCTGCTCGCGCGCTTCGGCGTGGCGCGGCTCGAGGACAACGTCAAGGGCTGCACGCTGGGCGTGCGCGAGATCGATCCGCACGTCGAGGTGTTCCAGCGCTTTGGCGGCGAGGTCGAGCGCACCGAGGGCTCGCTGCTCGTGTACAGCAAGGGCCGGCTCGTGCCCACCGACCACTGGCTCGACTACGCCTCGGTGACGACCACCGAGAACTTCGTGCTGTGCGCGGCCGCCGCGGGCGGCACCTCGACGCTGACCAATGCCGCGTCGGAGCCGCACGTGCAGGAGTTCTGCCGCTTCATGGCGATGATCGGCGTGCGCATCGAGGGCATGGGCACGTCGCGGCTCACGGTGCACGGCGGCGGGGTGCTCAAGGGCGGCGAGTTCCGCTTCGACGAAGACTTTCACGAGATCACGACCTTCCTGGCGCTGGGCGCCATCACCGGCGGCGACGTGGTCGTGCGCAACAGCGCGCCGGCCAACTTTCCGCTGATCGACCGCACCTTCGCGAAGTTCGGCGTGCAGATCACGCACGAGGACGGCTGGTCGCGCGCCGTCCGCAGCGGTCCGCTGAAGGTGCAGACGCCTTTCACGAGCAACGTGCTCACCAAGGTCGAGGCCGCGCCGTGGCCCTACTTTCCGGTGGACCTGCTGCCGATCTTCATTGCGCTGGGCGTGCGCGCGCAGGGCAACGCGATGTTCTGGAACAAGGTGTACGACGGGGCCCTGGGCTGGACGGGCGAGCTCTCGAAGTTCGGCGCCCACGTGTTCTCGTCCGATCCGCACCGGCTCATCACCTTCGGCGGCAATCCGCTGACGCCGGCGGTGGTCGAGAGCCCCTACATCATCCGCGTGGCGATCGCGCTCTTCATGGTGGCGGCGAGCATCGAGGGCCGCTCCGAGATCCGCAACGCGACGCCGATCCGCCGCGCCCATCCGCGCTTCGTCGAGAACCTGCGCAGCCTGGGCGTGCAGGTGGAGTGGACGAGCGAGGAATGACCTGACGGGTGCCGGCCGGTTCCGTCAGAACGACGGCACGGGGTTGCGTCCTTCGGTGAGCACGTAGGCGCCCTTGCGCCAGGTATAGACCAGCGTGCTGTCGATGGTGACCACGCGGCGGCTCTTGCCGCCGGCCATGCGCTCGCCCTTGAAGGCGATGCGCATCTCGCCCGGCGTGTCGTCGGTGCCGAGCGCGAAGGTCGGCGTGCCGCCGACGTCGAAGCACCCGCCGCTTGGCGGTTCATCCGGCTTCCCGGGGTCGCGCACTTTCTCGCAGGCCTCGTGGACGCCTTCGTTCGTTGCCGACAGCGGGATGCCCGTTGCGAGCACGCGCACCTTGCCCGCCTCGAGCCCATACACCGACAGCCATTGCCCGCAGTAGCCCTGCCAGCAACTGCCGTGGGTGATGGTCAGCGCAAAGCGCTGGGGCGCGATGCGCTCGACCTTGGTGGTGCCGAGGTTGCCCATGAAGCCGAGGTAGTCGACGGCATCGGTGCGGCTTGCGAGTTTCCAGCCGTCGGCGCCTTGCTCGAAGAAATAGGCGCCGAGCCATGCGCCGTTCACGTGGCCGTTCATCGGCTGGCCCCGGTCGTCGAGCGGCACGGTCTCGGTCAGCATGACGGCATGCGTGCCGTCGAGCCGCACCACTTCGCGCGGCGACACATGAGCCTGTTGCTCGGCCTCGCTGCCGGGCACTGTCTTGCCCTCGTTGGCTCTCTCGGGCAGCGAGACGGTGTCGGGCTGTCGGGGCGCGGCGCCCGGGCCCTGGGAGTCGGGGAATACCAGCGCCATGAGTTCCGCGCGCTTGAGCGTGGCCGATGCCGTGGGGCGCGGTGCCGGTGCCGCGGGTGCACCGGCCACCGCGGCGGTTGCTGCGGCCACTGCAGCTTCGGGCGCCAGCGCGTCGGCGGTGGGGACGGGGGTGTCCTTCTGCGGACAGCCGCCGAGCAGCACGAGGCTCGCGGTGGCGATGGCGGCAGCGATGGCGCGCTGCAGCGGCCGCGGGAGGGCGGGCTGCGTCGGGTTCAGGATGGGCATGCGCGCGATTGTGCCGAAGCCATGTGGCGATGACCCCGCCGCTGCCGCGACCTCGGGCTTGGCAGGAGAATGGCCGGTATCCGACGACACACGAACAAGGAGCGCTTTCGAATGGCCACACTGCAGCAACTTCTCGGCACCGAACTCCCCCTCATCCAGTCCCCGATGGCCGGCATCCAGGGCAGCGCGATGGCCATCGCGGTCAGCAACGCAGGCGGGCTCGGCTCGCTGCCGTGCGCCATGCTGAGCCCCGATGCCATGCGCAGCGAACTTACGGCGATCCGCGCCGGAACGGACAAGCCGTACAACGTCAATTTCTTTTGCCACACGCCGCCGGAGCCGAGTACCGAGCGCGAGGCGACATGGCGTGCCGCGCTCGCACCGTACTACGCCGAATTCGGCATCGATGCGGCGAGCATCCCCACCGGCCCGGGGCGCAACCCCTTCAGCGCCGAGGTGGCCAACCTGCTGGCCGAGTTCAAGCCGCCGGTGGTGAGCTTTCATTTCGGCCTGCCGCCCGAGCCGCTGCTGGCGCAGGTGCGCAGCTGGGGCGCCAAGGTGCTGGTGTCGGCCACCACGGTCGACGAGGCCTTGTGGCTCGAGGCGCATGGCGTCGATGCGGTCATCGCACAGGGGCTGGAAGCGGGCGGCCACCGCGGCCACTTCCTGTCGCACGACCTGACGAAGCAGCTCGGCACCTTCGCGCTGCTGCCGCAGCTGGTGCGCGCCGTGAAGGTGCCGGTGATCGCGGCCGGCGGCATCGCGGACGCGAACGGCGTGGCCGCGGCCATGGCGCTGGGGGCTGCGGGCGTGCAGGCCGGCACCGCCTACATGCTGACGCCGGAAGCCACGACGAGCGCGATTCACCGCGCCGCGCTCCGGAGCGACGCCGCGCGCCACACGGCGCTCACCAACCTGTTCACCGGCCGGCCGGCGCGCGGCATCGTCAACCGCGTGATGCGCGAACTGGGGCCCATCGGTGCGGCCGCGCCCGAGTTCCCGCTCGCCACGTCGGGCATCGCGCCGCTGCGCGCCAAGGCCGAGGCGCAGGGCAGCGGCGACTTTTCTCCGCTGTGGTCGGGGCAGAACGCCACCGGCTGCCGCGAGGTGCCTGCGGCCGAGGTGACCCGGGCGCTGGCGCAAGGCTTTCACGCATCCCTCTGAACCCCACCCATGACCCAACTCCACCTGCCCTTCAAGTTCCTGGCGCACGGCGCCCAGGCCGATGTTCGCAAGCCCTGGCTGCTGGTGCTGATGCACGGCGTGGGCAGCAACGAGCAGGACCTGTTCGGCCTGGCACGGCTGATGCCGCCGCAGTTCCACGTGCTGAGCCTGCGTGCGCCCTATGTGCTGTCGCCCGATGCCTATGCGTGGTTCGAGTTCGAAGTGCTGCCCAACGGCCAGCGGAACATCAACGAAGAGCAGGAGCGCGAAAGCCGCTTCCTGGTCGGCGAGATGATCGCCTCGGCGGCGCAGCAGCTCGGCGTGCCGCCGGAGCGCATCGTGGTCGGCGGCTTCAGCCAGGGCGGCATCATGGCGCTGTCGCTGCTGCTCACGCAGCCCGCGAAGGTGCGTGCCGCGATGGTGTGGCACAGCCGGCTGCTGCCGCAGGTGGTGCCGCACATCGCGCCGCCGGAGGCCTTTGAGGGCAAGGCGCTGTGGGTGAGCCATGGCAGTGCCGACAACGTGATTCCCCCGAGCGCTGCGCAGGCCACGCGCGAACTGGCGCGCGGCCTGCCGCTGGCGCTGTCGGGCTCGGACTTTCCGGGCGCGCACGAGATCCGCCCGGCCGAGCTGCAGGGCACGCTGGCGTGGCTGCAGTCGCTCAGCGCATCGACAGGCGCGCCATGACCGTTGCCTCCCCCTGGTCAGTCCAGGCGCGCCCCGTTCGCCTGGGCTGAGGCTTTTGCGCCGGCGGCGCGTCACAGGGCGTTACGAGGCCGTGGCATGGCGGAGGCCTCAATTGGTGCAACATTGACCGATACCTCCGCACCACCCATCCTCCAGCAAAGGAACGTGCCGCCATGTCCGACAGCGAATCTTCCACCGACCCCAGGGACACCCCCGAATTCAGGCCCCGCCGCGAGACCTCGATGGGGACCATCGTCGTCATCGCGCTGCTGGTGCTGGCCGCCGCCTTCTTCGGCTGGCGCTGGTACCAGCAGCAACAGAAGCAACCCGAGCCCGTGCCGGTCGCCGCCGCGCCGAACGACGGGCCTGCGCCCGCACCGGCGCCCGCGCCGCAGCCCGAGTCGCTGGAGCCGAAGAACCCCATGGATGCGATCGCGCTCCCGGACGCAGGGCTGCCCACGGTCGCGGATTCCGATACGCGCGTGATGAAGGCGCTTGTCGATCTGCTCGGCAGCAAGAACGTGGCGGGCTTCCTGCAGTTCGACGGCATCGTGCGCCGCTTCGTGGCAACGGTCGACAACCTCGCGCGCGAGCGGGCGCCGGCGAGCGCATGGCCGGTGCAGCCGACGAAGCAGCGCTTCATCACCGAAGGGCAGGGCGAGAAGCAGGCCATTGCGGCCAACAATGCCGCACGCTACAACGCCATCGTGCTGTTGGCCGAGTCGGTCGATCCGGGCAAGGCGGCCAAGGCGTATGCCCGGCTCTACCCGCTCTTCCAGCAAGCCTACGAGGAGCTCGGCTATCCCGGGCGCTATTTCAACGACCGGCTCATCGCCGTGATCGACCATCTGCTGCAGGCGCCCGAGCCGCAGGGCCCGGTGCCGGTGCGGCTGGTGGAGGTGAAGGGCGACGTGCCCTCGCAGCGGCCGTGGGTGCGCTACGAGTATGTCGATCCGAAGCTCGAGGCGATGTCCTCGGGCCAGAAGATCATGGTGCGCATGGGGCCCGAGAACGAGCGCAGGGCCAAGGCCAGCCTGCGCGGCTTCCGCGAGCAGATCGCCACGGGCGAACTGGCGAAGAAGAAGCAGCCCTGACGCGCCGCGCCGTGTAGGCGCAGGCCGATTGCACGCGGCGCGGATGACACAGATGATTTGTTCTCACGATCTCGAGGGCAACCGTATGAACCTGATGAGCGTCGACCTTTATCAAAGTACCACCGATCCCAAGAAATTCCTGGCGCTTCCCGCGGGCGTCGATCCTGCCGAACTCATGGGTCCGATGACCTTCGACCGGGACTACGCACAGATCAAGCGATACCAGGAGGCATTCGAATTCGATCCGTCCGAAACCTATGCCGGGGTCAATGCCGCCAAGATCGCCGCGGACATCCTGACCGTGAAGTGGGCGATGTACCGCCGTGAAGGCTGACCGGAGAACGGTGCGGCCGCGGCGCGATGGCGCCGCGCCGTCGCGCCTGCGCCTTCAGGCCTCTTCGGTTTCCTTGTAGTCGCCCACCGGCACGCAGCTGCAGAACAGGTTGCGGTCGCCGTACACGTTGTCGACACGGCCGATCGGCGGCCAGTACTTGGCCTGCTTGAGCGCGGCCAGCGGGTAGGCGCCGAGTTCGCGCGAATACGGGTGGCTCCACTCCGTGCCGAGCAGGCTGGCCGCGGTGTGCGGGGCGTGCTTGAGCGGGTTGTCGTCCTTCGGCCAGACACCTTCCTCCACGCGGCGGATCTCGCCGCGGATCGCGATCATCGCGTCGATGAAGCGGTCGAGCTCGGCCAGCGGCTCGCTCTCGGTCGGCTCGACCATCAGCGTGCCGGGCACGGGGAAGCTCAGCGTGGGCGCGTGGAAGCCGTAGTCGATCAGGCGCTTGGCCACGTCTTCGGCGGTGACGCCGCTGGTGTCCTTGAGCGGGCGCAGGTCGAGGATGCACTCGTGCGCGACGTGGCCGTTGGGGCTCGCGTACAGCGTGGGGTAGTGGTCCTTGAGGCGTGCGCTGATGTAGTTGGCACTGAGGATCGCGATTTCGGTCGCGGCCTGCAGGCCCTTCGCGCCCATCATGCGGCAGTACATCCAGCTGATCGGCAGCACGGCCGCGTTGCCCAGCGGTGCGGCCGAGACGGCGCCCACGCCGTTCGACGGCACACCGGCCGTCGCATGCCCCGGCAGGTAGGGCACGAGGTCTTCGACCACGCACACCGGGCCCACGCCCGGGCCGCCGCCGCCGTGCGGAATGCAGAAGGTCTTGTGCAGGTTGAGGTGGCTCACGTCGCCGCCGAACTCGCCCGGCGCGGCCACGCCGACCAGCGCGTTCATGTTGGCGCCGTCCACGTAGACGCGGCCGCCGTGCTCATGCACGAGCTCGCAGAGTTCCTTCACGCGGGTTTCGAACACGCCATGCGTGCTCGGGTAGGTGATCATCACGGCGGCCAGGTGCTTGCTGTGCTTTTCGCAGGCGCGCTTCAGGTCGTCCATGTCGACGTTGCCCTGCGCGTCGCAGGCCGTCACCACCACCTGCAGGCCCACCATCTGCGCGCTCGCGGGGTTGGTGCCGTGCGCCGACGAGGGAATCAGGCAGATGTTGCGATGGCCCTGGCCCTTGGCTTCATGGAAGGACTTGATGGCCAGCAGGCCCGCGTACTCGCCCTGCGAGCCCGCATTGGGCTGCAGGCTGATGCCTGCATAGCCGGTGGCCTCGCACAGCCACGCGCGCAGCTGCGCGTCGAGCTGCGCATAGCCCAGCTGCTGGTCGGCCGGTGCGAAGGGGTGGATGTTCGCGAACTCGGGCCAGGTGATCGGGATCATCTCGCTGGTCGCGTTGAGCTTCATGGTGCAGCTGCCGAGCGGGATCATGCTGCGGTCGAGCGCGAGGTCCTTGTCCGACAGGCTGCGGATGTAGCGCAGCATCGCGGTCTCGCTCTTGTGGGTGTTGAACACCGGGTGCGCAAGGAAGGCGCTGGTGCGGCGCAGGTCTTCGGGCAGGCGCGGTGCGGTGTTGGCCAGGTCGTCGAAGCGCGGCATCGGCGTGCCGGCGGGAACGAACAGGGCCCAGAGCGTTTCGATGTCGGCGCGCGTGCTGGTCTCGTCGAGCGAGATGCCCAGGTGCTGCTGCAGGCGCTGGCGCAGGTTGACGCCGGCGGCCTGGGCGCGCTCGATGATCTTCGGCGTGTCGTCGCCGGTGCGGATCGTCAGCGAATCGAAGGCGGTGGCGTTGACCGGCTCGCGGCCCATCTGCGCGAGACCCTGCGCGAGGATGGCGGTGAGCGCGGCCACGCGCTGCGCGATGCGGGTGAGGCCGTCGGGCCCGTGGTACACGGCGTACATGCTGGCCACGACGGCCGGCAGCACCTGCGCGGTGCAGATGTTGGAGGTGGCCTTCTCGCGGCGGATGTGCTGCTCGCGCGTCTGCAGCGCGAGGCGGTAGGCGGGCTGGCCATGGGTGTCGACGCTCACGCCGACCAGGCGGCCCGGCAGCGAGCGCTTGAATTCGTCGCGGCAGGCGAGGTAGGCGGCGTGCGGGCCGCCATTGCACAGCGGCATGCCGAAGCGCTGCGTGGTGCCGCAGACGATGTCGGCGTCCCATTCGCCGGGGGGCGCGAGCAGCGTCAGCGCCAGCAGGTCGGCGGCCACGCAGAAGGCGGCGTCGCACTGGTGCGCATGGCCCGCGAGCGGGCGCAGGTCGTGCACGTGGCCGGTGGTGGCGGGGTACTGCGCGAGCACGCCGAAGAACTCGCCGCTCGCCATCAGCAGCGGCAGCGTTTCGGAGGCGGTGCTGACCTTGACCTCGATGCCCAGCGGCGCGGCGCGCGTCCTGATGACCTCGATGGTCTGCGGATGGCAGTCGCCCGACACCAGGAACACATTGCTTTTGCTCTTCACGCTGCGCTTGGCGAGCGTCATGGCTTCAGCGGCGGCCGTGGCTTCGTCGAGCATCGAGGCATTGGCGATGGCCATGCCCGTGAGGTCGCACACCATGGTCTGGAAGTTGAGCAGGGCTTCCATGCGGCCCTGCGAAATCTCGGCCTGGTAAGGCGTGTAGGCGGTGTACCAGGCGGGGTTCTCGAGCACGTTGCGCAAGATGACGCTCGGCGTGTGCGTGCCGTAGTAGCCCTGGCCGATGAAGTTCCGGAACACCTTGTTCTTCGACGCCATGGCCTTCAGCTCGGCCAAGGCATCGGCCTCGGTGACGGGCGCGGGCAGCCGCATCGGCTTGGCGCGGCGGATGGCCGCGGGCACGATGCCGTCGATGAGCTCCGCCCGCGTTTCCGAGCCGATCACCGGCAGCATGCGCGCCTCGTCCGCTGCATCGATGCCGATGTGGCGGGCGAGGAATTCTTCGGCGTTCTCTAGGTCTTGCAGGGAAGGCAGGGCGGGAATCGGCATGGCGGTGAAGGCTCGGGGAGGAAGGAAGTGCTCGGGAGAGGAATCAGGCGATCAGGATTCGGCGGCGAACTTGTCGTAGGAGGCGGAATCGAGCAGCGCGTCGAGCTGCGCCGGGTCGCTCAGCTTGACCTTGAAGAACCAGCCGCCGGCCATCGGGTCGGTGTTGGCTAGCGAGGGGTCGGCGCGCAGGGCTTCGTTGACTTCGGTGATCTCGCCCGACACGGGCATGAACACGTCGGCTGCGGCCTTGACCGACTCGACGACGCCGGCGACATCGCCCTGCGCAAAGCTCTTGCCGACTTCGGGCAGGTCGACGAACACCACGTCGCCCAGCGCGTCCTGCGCGTGCACGGTGATGCCGACGGTGGCTGCGCCGCCTTCGGCGGACACCCATTCATGGTCCTTGGTGTACTTGATGCTCATGAAAAAAACTCCTCGTGGAAAAAATGACGATCGGGGTGCAGAGCCTAGCCGCGGTAGTAGCGGGTGGGCACGAAGGGCAGGGTCGAGACTTCCATCGGCACGGGCTTGCCGCGCACGATGGCCTGCACGCGCGTGCCGGGTTCGGAAAACGCGGTGGCCACGTAGCCCATGGCGATCGGGCGGTCGGCCGTCGGGCCGAGCAGGCCGCTCGTGACGAAGCCGATGTCGTGGCCTTCGAAGGACTGCAGCACCGTGCCGTCGCGCACCGGAATGCGTTCGAGCGCCACGAGGCCGACGCGCTTGCGCTTCAGCGTGTGGTGGTCGGTGTGGCCGGCGGCGCCTGCGATGGCGGCGTCGAGCTGGGCCAGGACCCTGGCTGCACCGGGGAAGCCGCCTTCGCGTGCGCCACCGGTGCGGCGCACCTTCTGGATCGCCCAGTTGAGCGAGGCCTCGACCGGCGTGGTCGTGGTGTCGATGTCGTTGCCGTACAGGCAGAGCCCGGCTTCCAGGCGCAGCGAATTGCGTGCGCCGAGGCCGACGGGCTTGACCTCGGGCTGCGCCAGCAGCAGGCGGGCGAGGGCCTCGGCGTCCTTGCCGGCCACCGAGATCTCGAAGCCGTCTTCGCCGGTGTAGCCGCTGCGGGTGACGAAGGCGGGAATGCCGCCGATCTGCACCGCGCCGCCGGTCATGAACACGAAGCGCTCGATGCCGGGCGACAGCCGCGCCAGCGTGGCGGCCGCCTGCGGGCCCTGCAGCGCGAGCAGCGCATGCTCGGGCAGTGGCTGCACCTCGCAGCGCGCGCCGATCTTCTGCTGGATGTGGGCGATGTCGGCCGCCTTGCAGGCGCCGTTCACGATCACGAAGATCGAGCCGTGGCCTTCGTTGAAGAACATCAGGTCGTCGAGGATGCCGCCTTCGTCGTTCAGCAGGAGCCCGTAGCGCTGCTTGCCGGCCGGCAGGTCGATCACGTCGACCGGCACCAGGGTTTCGAAGGCCGCTGCCGCGTCGGGCCCGACCAGGCGCAGCTGGCCCATGTGGGAAATGTCGAACAGGCCGGCCGCATCGCGCGCGTGCCTGTGCTCGGCCATCAGGCCGGCGGGGTACTGCACGGGCATGGAATAGCCGGCGAAGGGCACCATGCGGGCGCCGAGCTCAACGTGCAGGTCGTACAGCGGCGTCTTGAGAAGCGGGGTGTCGGATGAAGCGGAGGAAGCGGCCACGGGGCACTCCAAAGGGGCAGTCGAAATCCATGGCTGCAACGCCACGGGCCACCCCTGCTGTCCGCTTTACCTGAGAGATTCGCCCCACGATCGGGGTTTGCTCCTTCGGTGGGCCGGTGCATGCGCAACGGCCTCTCTCCAGCAAGGAAACGCTGGTTTGCACCGGCGCCTTGTCAGTCCTTTTGCCTGAGCGTTCGGGAATCCCCTGCGCCTTCGGCGGCCCCGCGTGGCGGGGCTCTCTCCTGACCCGCCAAGTGTAGTGGATCGCGGGCCCCGGGGGCCGCGGCCTCAGTGCACGATTTCAGCCGGCGGCAGCAGCCGGTCGATGCGCTCGCGCAGCGACTCGGCCCGCTCGGCGCCGGCGGTTTTCTCGATTTCGGAGAGCATCAGCGCGGCGATGGTCAGCATCGCCTCCCGGTCGCGGGCCTCGCGCAGGGCGTCGCGCATCTGCACGGCGAACTTGGGATCGCGCCGCACGAACATGCGCTCGCAGATGTCGAACAGGAACATCCGCGTGGTGGCCAGGGAGCGCTTGCCGTCGAAACCGTCCGCGGAGGTGGCGAGCCGGATGGGGTCCGCCGCAGGCATCGGGGTGGGCGGCGCGGCCGCGGCCTGGACTTTCGCCGCGGCGACCGCCTGGGCGTCCTGCAGATAGCCCTTGAGCACCAGCGCCTGGATCGCCTGCTCGGCTTCGGTGCGGTTCGCGAACAGCGGGCTGAAGTCGGTCAGCGAGCGCCGGCCGTCGGCCATCAGCAGCAGCGCGCGCTCCCGCTGGGTGAGCGTGCGTTGCCCGCCCTGGAGTTCGTCGCGTGCCTTGTCGGTCTTGGTAGGAAACATGGCGGCCACAGCTTTCGGAGATCGAGGGCTGCAGCATCGTTGCAAGCGGTGACATCTTCATGAACCATTTCCCTTACAGGGAAAATCGTTGCCACCGCGCTCCCGGCATGGCGCCGATTCCGGCGGCGCCCCCCGCGCGCGCGCCCCGCTACTTGAACCCGAGCACGTGCGGCAGCCAGGTGCTGAGCGCCGGCACGAAGGTCAGGATCATCAGCACCGCGCCATGCGCCCACAGGAAGGGCACCAGCTCCTTCACCAGCGCCGACATCGGCACCTTCGACACGTTGCAGGTCACGAACAGCAGCCCGCCCACCGGCGGCGTGATCATGCCGAGCGTGAGGTTGAAGATCACGATCATCGCGAAGTGCACCGGGTCGACGCCGAGCTTGATCGCCACGGGCGCGAGGATCGGCGCCAGCACCATCACGCCCGGCAGCGGCTCGATGAAGATGCCGAACAGCAGCAGGAACACGTTGACGATGATCAGGAACATCCACGGCGAGAGGTTCATGCCGATCAGCCATTCCGCCATCTGCTGCGGAATGCCCTCGATGGTCAGCACCCAGGCGAACGAGGCCGACAGCCCGATGATGATCAGCACCGAGGCCGAAAGCAGCGCCGAGCGCGAGAGGATGTCGGGCAGCATCTTCCACTCGAGCGTGCGGTAGACGAACTTGCCGCACACCAGCGCATAGAACACAGCCACCACCGAGGCCTCGGTGGGTGTGAACCAGCCGGCGCGCATGCCGCCCAGGATCACCACCGGCAGCAGGATCGCGGGAATCGCCTTCCAGGTGGTGACGAGGATCTCGCGCAGCGGCGGCGTCTGGCCGTCGCCCTTGTAGTTGCGCTTCTTCGAGACGTAGAAGTTCACGACGCACATCGCCACCGCGATCAGGATGCCCGGCAGGATGCCGGCCGCGAACAGCGTGCCGACCGAGACGCTCTCGTCCTGCAGCGCATAGATGATCATGATGATCGAGGGCGGGATGATCGGCCCGACGATCGCGGTCGAGGCCGTCAGCGCCGCCGCGTAGGAGCGGTCGTAGCCGGCCTTGTCCATCATCTTGATGAGCATCGACCCCGGCCCCGCCGCGTCGGCGAGCGCCGAACCCGAGATGCCCGAGAAGAAGGTGAGCGACACCACGTTGGTGTAGCCCAGCCCGCCGCGCCGGTGGCCGACGAACTGGCCCGCGAAGCGCAGCAGTACCTCGGTGAGCGAGCCGCCGCTCATCAGCTCGGCCGCAAGGATGAAGAAGGGCACGGCCATCAGCGGAAAGCTGTCGATGCCGGTGAAGGTTTCCTTCAGCAGCACCATCAGCGGGTAGTTCTCCGCAAGGATGAGCGTGGTGACGGTGGACAGGCCCAACGCAAAGGCCACGGGCACGCCGATGGCCAGGAAAATGCAGGCGGAGACGATCAGAACGATGCTGGCATCCATGGTCGTTCTCCTTACAGCGACGCCGAGGCGTTGGCGTCGAAGTGCGCATCGGAGGCGAACTCGCGCCGCATCACGTAGCCGCGCACCACCAGCAGCCAGTGCACGACCAGCAGCACGCCGCCGAACAGCATCGCGCTGTAGATGTAGGCGAACGGAATCTGCGTCACGGCCGTGAGCTGGAACATCGTGCGTTCCATGTAGAGCCAGCCGTACCAGACCATGAAGCCGAAGAAGGCGAACAGCAGCCCGGCGACGACGATGCGCAGCGCGACGGCGGCGCTGCGCGGCAGCGCGTCCTGCAGGTTCTCGACCGCGATGTGGCCGCCGTAGCGCAGCACCGGCCCGGCCCCCAGGAAGGTGAGCCAGATCATCATGTGGCGCGACACCTCCTCGGCCCATTCGAGCGACTGGTTCGTGGTGTAGCGCATGACGACGTTGGTGAAGATGATGACCGACATGGCGGCCAGCAGGAGGATCAGCGCCCAGCGGTTGGCGGCTAGAAAGTAGCGCTCGAAAACTTGCACGTTTGTTGTTCTCTGTCTTGTCTGGGAAAAAACGAAGCGCCCGGCGCACTGAAGCGGGCCGGGCGCGGTCATCGGAGGAAACGGACGCGCGGGCTTACTGGACGTCCGAGATCTTCTTGATGTTGTCGGCGCCGAACTCCTTGGCATAGCCCGCGTACGCCGGCTTGAGGGCGTCCCGGAAGGCGGCGCCGTCGACGGTCTTCGTGACCTTCATGCCGTCCTTCTCGAGCTGGGCGATGCCGTTGTTCTCGTCGTCGTTGACCTTCTTGCGCTGGGCGATGGACGCCTTCTTCGCGGCTTCGACGAAGACCTTCTTGTCGGCGTCCGAGAGCTTGTTCCACACCTTGGGCGAGAGCAGCAGCAGCGCCGGCGAATACACGTGTCCCGTGAGCGACAGGTGCTTCTGCACCTGCGAGAACTTCGACGCCAGGATCACCGGGATCGGGTTCTCCTGGCCGTCGACCGTGCCTTGCTGCAGCGCGCCGAAGAGTTCGGGGAAGGCCATCGGTGTCGGCAGGATGCCGAAGGTGCGGTAGCCGTCCATGTGCACCTTGTTTTCCATGGTGCGCATCTTGAGGCCGGCGGCGTCGCTGGGCTTGACGATGTCGCGCTTGCTGTTCGTCATGTGGCGGAAGCCGTTTTCGGTCCAGGCCAGCGCGATGATGCCCTTGCTCGGGAACTTGGTCAGGATGTCCTGGCCGATGGGGCCGTCCATCACCTTGCGCGCATGGTCGTAGTCGCGGAACAGGAAGGGGATGTCGACGATCTTGACCTCGGGCACGAAGTTGCCCACCGGGCCGGTCGAGGTGTTCACCAGGTCCTGGGTGCCGAGCTGGATGGCCTCGATCTGCTCGCGCTCGCCGCCGAGCGCCGAGTTGGCGAAGTGCTGGCACTTGAAGCGGCCTTGCGTGCCTTTCTCGACCTCGTCGCAGAACACCGTGGAGCCCACGCCGTAGTGCGACTCCTTGGAGGTCGCGTAGCCGATCTTCAGCACCGTCGGTTGTTGGGCCAGGGCGGATGCGCCCAGGGCAAGCGAAAGGCAGGCGGCGGCGATGTGGCCGAGTTTCATGGTGTCTCCGGGGGATGTGGTCAGGAATGCGTCAGGCGCATGCCACTATGCCGCATGCGGGGGCTTCGCCGTGTCGGGATTTTCACGGACGCCCCCGCGAGCCGCCTCACCAGAGTTTGGCGCAGCTCCCGCTCAACACCACGTCGGAACCGAGGGCCGAAGGCGTTGCACCGCGCTCGCGCGTGACGATCAGGCGCGACACCTTGGACAGGAGCTTCTCGGAGGTGTCGGGCAGGGCCGAGACCTGGGTGCCGCTGGCCGGGACCGTGCCCATCGCGAAGGGCGCCCCGTCGGCGGGCAGGGCCCACAGCACCAGCCGTTCGTCGCCGGCCAGTGCCGGTGCGATGGGCGCGGCGCCCAGCACCTTGAGCGTGAGCGTCTTGCCATGCCGCAGCGAACTGACCAGCAGCCGGCCCTGGCCCTGCGCATCGGCCAGCACGCCCACGTAGCTCTGCGGCAGCCGTTCGCCCGAGCGCATCGCCAGCTGGTCGCTCGAAATGAAGAGGCCGGGCGCCGAGAGGAACAGGGCGCTCGCGGCAACCACGCCAGCCGCGATGCCGCCGAGCGCGAAGCCCGTGGGGCGCAGCCAGCCTGTCCAGCGCGAGGCCGATGCTTGGCGCGCGGCGGCAGGCCGCGTGCGCGCGGCAATCGCAGGCCACAGATCGACGGAAGGCCGGCGCACAGGGACTGCGAGGGCCAGTTGCCCCAGCCGCTGCTCCCATTGCGCCACCAGCGAACGCACGTCGGTGCGGTCATGCTGCAGGCGCTCGAAACGCCTTCTGGCGCCGCCTTCGAGCGTGCCCAGCACATAGGCCGATGCCAGCGCATCGAGCAATCGGGCGTCGGTGTACCTCACGGCGCAACCCCCTGCGCGCCCAGGCAGGCGCGCAGCTTGTCGAGGCCGCGGCGTATCCAGGCCTTGACCGAGCCCAGCGGCGCATTCATCTGCGCGGCCACCTCGGTGTGCGACAGTCCCTGGTAGTAGGCGAGCGCCAGGCTCTGGCGAAAGCTGCCGTCGAGCGCCGCCATGCAGCCCTCGATGCGCAGCGCCTGCATGGCCTGCTCGAAGAGCTGGAGCGCGCCTGGGGCGGTGTCGGTGCCCTGCGGCAGGCCGGCATCGTCCTCGTCGCCGGTCTGCTGTTGCGGCTGCTCGTGCGCATTGCGCCGCGTGCGCGAGCGCAGCGCGTCCAGCGCCTTGTTGCGGACGATGGCAATCAGCCAGGTGATCGGCTGGATCTCCTGGCCGTCGACGCTGGAGCGGTAGCTGCCCGCGTTTTTCCAGATGCTCACATAGGCCTCTTGCAGCACGTCTTCGGCTGCCTGTTCATTGCCCAACATACGAACCGCGACGCCAAACAGATGCAGGTGCGTGCGTTCGTAGACCTGGGCGAAGCAGGCATGGTCGCCGCGGGCGGCTCCGGCGATCAGGTCCTGCAGGCTGGTCAGAATATTTCTATTCATGCGGGCGAGTATTGCATCCGTCCGGCCCGCGCCGACGGGCGGCGGGCCCTGGATGCGACGGCCGGTTCTCAGCTCTTCTTGCCGCCGTTGGCCTTGTAGCCTTCGATGGCCGCCTTCAGGTCCCAGTATTCGGGGCAGGCCATGCCGCAGGCCTGGCCGAGTGCGGCGAGGCGTTGCTCGGCCTTGGGCAGGTCGCCCATCGAGAGGTACAGCTCGCCCGAGTATTCGAGCGCGCCACGGTGCTTCGGGTCGATCTTCAGCGCGGCGTCGTAGTATTTTTCCGAGGCCGTCCACTTGCCGGCGCCGGACTTGCGCAGGGTGTAGCCCATGAGGTTGTTCCAGTCGGCGTTGCCACTGTCGTTGACGCGCTCGAGCTCGCTGACGGCCTCGGTCCATTTGCTGTCGGCGATCAGGGCGCGGGCGGCGGTCAGGTTGCTGGCCGGCGCGGCCTTGGCGGCCGGTGCCGGCGTCATGTCCGCGGCGAATGCGTGGCCGGCGGTCAGGGCCAGGGCCAGGGTGGCTGCGATGGCGATGCGATGGCGCAAGGTGTTCATGGCGAAAGATCCTCTTGAAGTGGTTGGATGGGTTGGCGGACAGCGGCGTGCATCGCTGTCCTGCTTCCATTTACGCCAGGGGTTTCCGAACGGACGCATCATCGCGGAAAAAAACAGCCTTGTTCGGGGTGCGCTCACACTGTCGGCGTGAGCGCTCGGAGCACTGGTCGATCGGCTGCCCCGGACAACAGCCCCCGCAACGCAACGCGCCGCAGAGAAACGAAAAAGCCCTCCGAAGAGGGCTCCCGGAAACGGCGCGTGGCGCCTTACATGCCCACGTAGTTTGGCCCGCCGCCGCCTTCGGGCGTGACCCAGACGATGTTCTGCGTCGGGTCCTTGATGTCGCAGGTCTTGCAGTGCACGCAGTTCTGCGCATTGATCTGCAGGCGCTGCTTGCCGTCCTCGGTGCCCACGAACTCGTAGACGCCCGCGGGGCAGTAGCGGCTTTCGGGGCCGGCGAACTTGGCGAGGTTGATGTTGACCGGCACCGTCGCATCCTTGAGCGTCAGGTGGGCCGGTTGCTGCTCTTCATGGTTCGTGTTGCTGATGAACACGCTCGAGAGCCGGTCGAAGGTGAGCTTGCCGTCCGGCTTCGGGTAGACGATGGGCTTGCACTCGGCCGCGGGCTTCAGGTACAGGTGATCGGGCTTGTTGCGGTGCAGCGTCCATGGAATGTGGCCCTTGAACAGCCATTGCTCGATGCCGTTCATGAAGGTGGCGATGCCCAGGCCCTTCTTGAACCAGGCCTTGAAGTTGCGCGCCTTGTTCAGCTCGGTGTAGAGCCAGCTCTTCTCGAACGCGGCCGGGTAGGCCGTGAGCTCGTCGTGCTGGCGGCCGGCCTGCAGCGCGTCGAACGCGGCTTCGGCGGCCAGCATGCCGGTCTTGATGGCGGCGTGGCTGCCCTTGATGCGGCTCACGTTGAGGTAGCCGGCTTCGCAGCCGACCAGCGCGCCGCCCGGGAACACCGTCTTGGGCAGCGACATCAGGCCGCCGGCCGTGATGGCGCGCGCGCCGTAGCCGATGCGCTTGGCGGGCTTGATGCCCTTGGCCTCGTCGCCTTCGAGGTACCAGCGGATGTTGGGGTGCAGCTTCCAGCGCTGCATTTCCTCGAACGGGCTCAGGTACGGGTTGCTGTAGTCCAGGCCCGTGATGAAGCCCATGGTGACCTTGTTGTCTTCCATGTGATAGAGGAAGGCGCCGCCGTAGGTGTCGCTCTTCATCGGCCAGCCGGCCGTGTGCAGCACGAAGCCGGGCTGGTGGCGCTTGGGGTCGATTTCCCACACTTCCTTCACGCCGAGGCCGTAGGTCTGCGGGTCCTTGCCTTCGTCGAGCTTGAACCTGGCGATCAGCTGGCGGCCCAGGTGGCCGCGCGCGCCTTCGGCGAACACCGTGTACTTGCCCAGCAGCTCCATGCCGAGCTGGAAGTTCTCGGTGGGTTCGCCGTCCTTGCCCACGCCCATGTTGCCGGTGGCGACGCCGCGCACCGAACCGTTCTCGTTGTAGAGCACCTCGGCGGCCGGGAAGCCCGGGAAGATCTCCACGCCGAGGTTTTCGGCCTGCTGGGCCAGCCACTTGGTGAAGGCGCCGAGGCTGATGATGTAGTTGCCGTGGTTCTGGAAGCAGGCCGGCAGGAACAGGTTGGGGGTGCGCAGGCCGGACTTTTCGCCGAGGAACACCATGGCGTCGTCGGTCACGGGCTGGTTCAGCGGGGCGCCGAGTTCCTCCCAGTCGGGCAGCAGCTCGTTGAGGGCGCGTGGGTCCATGATGGCGCCCGAGAGGATGTGCGCGCCGGGCTCGGAGCCCTTTTCGAGCACCACGACCGAGATTTCCTTCTCGTGCTGGGCGGCGAGCTGCTTGAGCCGGATCGCCGTCGAGAGGCCGGCCGGGCCGCCACCGACGACGACCACGTCGTATTCCATGGCTTCGCGGGGCCCGAACTGGGCGAGGATTTCGTCGTGGGTCATGTGGGTCTCGTCGATAATGATTTGAGGCTCGGACGCTTCGAGGGCGCGAAACATTTTATGTGGAGTGCGGCACGTCGCCTCCGCGACTCACCAGGACCGGTTTCCCATGGCTTACAGCATCGATCTTTCGGGCCGCGTGGCCTTCATCACCGGGGCTTCCAGCGGCCTCGGCGCCCAGTTCGCCAAGACGCTGGCACGCGCCGGCGCCGCGGTGGTGCTTGCGAGCCGCCGGGTCGAGAAACTCAAGGAACTGCGCGCGCGCATCGAAGGCGAGGGCGGCGACGCCCACGTGGTCGAGCTCGACGTGACCGACATCGGCAGCATCAAGGCCGCCGTGGCGCGCGCCGAGACCGAGGTGGGGGCCATCGACATCCTCGTCAACAACTCGGGCGTGAGCACCACGCAGCGCCTGCAGGATGTGACGCCCGACGACTACGACTACATCTTCGACACCAACGTGAAGGGCTCGTTCTTCGTCGCGCAGGAAGTGGGCAAGCGCATGCTGGCGCGCGCCGACGGTTCGGCGCCGGGCACCTACATCGGCGGGCGCATCATCAACATCGCCTCGGTGGCTGCGCTCAAGGTGCTGCCGCAGATCGGCACCTACTGCATGAGCAAGGCCGCCGTGGTGCAGATGACCAAGGCCATGGCGCTCGAATGGGGCCGCTTCGGCATCAACGTGAACGCGCTGTGCCCGGGCTACATCGCGACCGAGCTCAACGAGGACCACTGGATCTCCGAGGGCGGTGCCAAGCTGGTGAACATGCTGCCGCGCAAGCGTGTGGGCAAGCCCGAAGACCTGGACGGCCTGATCGTGCTGCTGGCCAGTGGCCAGAGCCATTTCGTGAATGGCGCGGTGATTGCCGCCGACGACGGATTCGCGCTCTGACACCGCGGGCGTGGATCGGCATCGCCGCCGGATTGGGCGCGGGTGCGCTCTGGGGCCTGACCTTCGTGGCGCCGCGCATGGTCGGCCACTTCGGCATGGTCGACATCACCGCGGCGCGCTTCGCCGTGTTCGGCGCCATCTCGGGGCTCGCGGTTTTCGCGCGGCCCGCCGCGATGCGCTGGCCCAACGGACGGCAGGCGCTGGCGGCACTGGGATTCAGCGTGCTGGGGTTCAGCGGCTACTACCTGCTGCTGGCCTTCGGCATCGCCGCGGCCGGCACCGAGGTGCCCAGCCTCATCATCGGCACCATTCCGGTCTGGATGATGCTGCTCGGCCGGCCCGCGGGACTGCACATGCGCGCGCTGCTGCCCGGACTGCTGCTCACGGGTGTCGGCATCGCGCTGATGGTCTGGGGCGCCTGGTCGGCGCGGCACGGCGGCGGCGATGGGGCGCGTTTCGGCTGGGGCATTGCGCTGGCGCTTGCCGCCATGGCGAGCTGGACCGTGTATGGCCTGCTCAATGCCGCCTGGCTGCAGCGCCACCGCGAACTCCATGCCGCCGACTGGGCCAACTGGCTCGGCGTGGCCACGGGCCTGGGCGCCTTGCTGCTGTGGGTGGTCGCGGGCAGCGACGTGGCCACGCTCCGGGCGCAGCCCGACGGCATGCTGTTCGTCTGGATCGCACTGGCCAGCGGCTTCGGCTCGTCGTGGCTCGCCACCATCCTCTGGAACGTCGCGAGCCAGCGGCTGTCCGCCAGCCTGTGCGGGCAACTGATCGTCAGCGAGACGCTGTTCGCGCTGTTCTATTCCTTCGTCTGGGACGGCCGCTGGCCGCAGGCCGCCGAGTGGGTGGCTGCGCTGCTGTTCGTCCTGGGCATCCTCGCATCCATCAAGGCGCACCGATGAGAATCGAAATCCCCGAAAAGAAGAAGCTCGTGTACGAAATGTCGATACCCATCCGCTGGGGCGACATGGACGCCATGGGCCACCTGAACAACGGCACCTATTTCCGCTATCTCGAAACCGCGCGCATCGACTGGATGCATTCCATCGGCTTCGAGCCCGAGCCGGGCGGCGAGGGCATGGTGATCGTCAACGCCTTCTGCAATTTCTACCGGCAGATCGAGTACCCGGGCAACGTGCTGCTGAAGATGTACGTGAGCGACCCGGGCCGCACCACCTTCGAGAGCTGGGCCACCATGGCGCGCGAGGAAGAGCCCGAGGTGATCTGCGCGGCCGGCGGTGCGACCACGATCTGGGTCGATTTCCCGAAGCAGAAGGCGCTGGCGCTGCCCGACTGGCTGCGCACGCTGGTGAGCGAATAGCGCACGATGAAGCCAAAGATTCTGACGCTTGCCGCGTTTGCGCTGCTTGCCGCCGCGAGCCATGCGGAGACAAAGGCCGAGCAGAACGCATGCCCGGTCCATGCGCCATTCCTCAACGCCGATGCGGTGAAGAAAGCCGGCGTCGAACTCCCGGTGTTCAAGCGCTATTGCTACACCGACAAGTCCGGCAGCTACGCATTGCTGCTCGCCGAGAAGCAGAACTTGCCATTCGCCAACGAGACGCTGTCCTCGGTCATCCAGGCCACGCTTTTCAAGGTGGGAAGCGACAACGTGCTGACGCGGCAATGGTCGATTCGCGACTTCGCCGGCAAGGACGACGCCGGCATCAACTTCAGGTCGAGGCTCTTCGAGTTCGCCGATCTCGATGCGGATGGACTGATCGAGCCCATCCTGGTCTACCGCTTCTTCGCGCCGGACGAGAAAGATGGTTTCGACAGCAATGACTACGCGGGCGGCATCAAGATCGTCGCGTTCTACCAAGGGCGAAAAGTGGTGATCCATGCCATTACCGGCATCCTGGACGGCGATCGCAGCACGAGAGCCAACGCGGAATTCTTTGCCTTGCCGAAACCTGTGCGCCAGCACCTGGTCAAGAAGATGGCCGCGATGGCAAGCGCCGGGCAGTTCGGCTTCGACAACTCCGACGGCTTCATGCCGAAGAAGGCGCGAGCCCGCTAGGGCGTCGCACCTGCGTCCACGCAGCGACCGGACGTTACCGCTTCCAGCTCCATCCGCCGACGTTGGGCCAGTCCTTCCTGATGGCCGGATCGCACGATCTCGATCTCAGGAATACGGCCTTGGATATCCGAATGAACGAATGGCCGTCGCCGGTGACCGCCACCAGATAGAACCCGGCACCCGGGCGGATGGTCGCGGCGACGCCGCCTGGGGCGGTGACCCGCAGCGTACCCCCAGCTGTCGAATGGCGATGTATGGAGAAACAGTGGCCGGACACGAATGCCGGACTTCCTTTCCCGTCCTGCCACCGCACCAGGAGATCCTTGGCAACGGGATAGTCCGGCTGGCCGAGTTGCACGGTGCCCACGACGCCTCGCTCCGGGTTGTCGGGGAGCGCGGGCGGGCAGCCGTTGCCGGACGGGCAGTCCCCGAGGCCGCGAGAGAACTCCGCCTTGCCATCCACGTTGACCATGACGATCTCCTCCGGCAGCCGGACTTCGTACCTGGCGACCCCGAACAGCTTCTGCGCCAGCCCGTTTTCTACCTGGGAGGACCCGTTGCCCCAGTACCTCACCTTGGGCTCGAAGTGCGAATAGTCTTTCCTCAACGCCCGGGCGTCGGCATAGATGTCCGGATAGCTGTAGCGCACCGCGGCATCGGCGATCTCCTGGTGGCTCACGTACCGCAGGCGTGTCCACGAGAACCCCGTGAGGTTGCCGAACTCGAAAGCCAGCAGGAGAAAAATGAACCCTGCGCTCAGGGGGTAACGCAGGAGGGCAACCCGCCAGCCTTGCCGAAAAATTGCCACGGGACAAAGAATCAGCGCGCGAACCGCCAGCACGACGACAAGAATGAAGAAGAGCAGGACGAGAGCGAAAACGATCAGCAACATGGGCCACCTCGCAAATTGATGCGGGGTGTACCGTACGGACGCTTCGCGCGGCCGGTGTGAAGCCCGGATGAAGCGCAGCGCTGCCGGCTAGGGCCTGTTCACACTACGCAAGGGGTCGCGACCCCTTGCGTAGTGTGAACAGGCCCTAGGCGGGCCGCAGCACGATGCGCGCCTCGAACCCCTGCGCCGCACCCGCCGGCGGCGATGCCAGCTCGAGCTTTGCGCCGTGCTTCTCGACGATCGTGCCGACGATCGAAAGGCCCAGCCCGTAGCCTGCGCGGTCGGAGCCGTGGCGCACGTGGCGTTGCTGCAGCGTCTCGAGCTGCGCCGCGCTGACGCCGGCGCCGAAATCCCGAACCACCAGCGTGCAGGGCGCCGCCACTTCGATCACCACGCGGCCGTTGCTGCCGTAGCGCAGGGCGTTCTCGACGAGGTTGCGCAGGGCGATCGCCAGCGCATCGACGTCGCCGAAGGCCACGGGGGCTGCGCTGTCGGGCACCTTGAGCTTCAGGCGTTCGTTGATCAGCGGGTCCTGCCAGAACTCCTGGGCCACGGTGCCCGCGAGCTGGACCAGGTCGACCCGGGCGCGCGCGAGCGATGCCCCCGACTCCGCGCGCGAGAGCTGCAGGAGTTTTTCGGTGCGGTGGCTGAGCACCTGCAGGGCATCGAGCGCGCCCTGCACGTCGTTGCGATGCAGGTCGTGGTCGAGTGCGGTCTGCAGCCGCAGGCGCGCCGCGGCCAGCGGCGTACGCAGCTCGTGGGCCGCGTTGGCGGCGAGGGCGCGCTCGACGTCCAGCGATTGTGAGAGCCGCTCCAGCAGGCGGTTGACATGGTCGCCCACCGAGCGCAGCTCCTGCGGAAGGCCCGGCAGCGTGATCGGCCGCAGGTCGGCGCCGCTGCGCTTCTCGATCTCGCCGGCCAGCTGCTGAAGCACGCGCAATTCCGCGCGCGCGACGTTGCGCAGCACCAGCGCGAGCAGCGGCAGCACCGCGCCGAGCGGAATGATCAGGCCGAACAGCGTGCGGTTCAGCGCCGTGCGGCGCTCGTCGAGCGGGTCGGCCACCTGGAAGTAGAGCCCCAGCGACGGATGCCGCACGGTGTAGACGCGCCAGGACTGGCTGTTGGAGAAGCCGGCCGCCAGCGGAACATCGAAGGCGCCGACGGGCGCCTCGGCCGAGCGCAGCAGCACGTGCTCGTGGATGTCCACCACCTGGTACATCACCGCGTCTTCGGAGAACAGCTGCTTGGGCGCGATCAGCGGAGTGTCCAGCGTGCCGCTCTCGTGCTGGACCCGGAGCTTCTCGAGTTCCTGCACCGCCATGTCGAACATGCGGTGCGAGACTTCCACCAGCTCGCTGTCGAAGTTGTGGTTGATCTCGCGGTCCACGTACCAGACCACGGCCAGCACGCACAGGAGCCACACGCCGCCGACCCACACGATGAGGGTGCGCGTCAGGCGCCCGGCCAGCGAGTCCTGGCCGTTGCGGGGCTTGGCGTCGCTCATTCGTCGTCGTCCGCCGAGAACGACAGTCGGTAGCCGAGGCCGCGCAGTGTCTGGATGTGGCTGCGGCCCAGCTTGCGCCGCAGGCGGCTGATGAAGACTTCGAGCGTGTTGCTGTCGGCCTCGTCGCCGAAGCCGTAGAGCGCGTCGGCGAGGTTCTCGCGGGTATGGATGCGCTCGGGGCGGGTGGCCATCACGCGCAGCAGGGCCCATTCCTTCTGGGTCAGCACGACGGGGTTGCCGTCCTTGCGCACCCGGTCGTGGGCCAGGTCGATTTCCAGCGTGCCGAGCTGCAGCACCGGCGAGGTGTTGGCGCTGCGCCGCCGCTCGACCGCGCGCAGCCTGGCCAGCAGCTCGGCCGGGTCGTAGGGCTTGATGAGGTAGTCGTCGGCGCCGGCGTCGAGCCCGCGGATGCGGTCGGTGACCTGGTCGCGGGCCGTCAGCACGATGACGATGGGCGGCTCCCGCAGCGCGCGCACCTGGGGCAGCAGCGAGAGGCCGTCGCCGTCGCCCAGGTGCAGGTCGAGCAGCACCGCCGCGTACTGCACCGAGAGCAGGGCGCCGCGCGCCTCGGCGAGGCTGGTCGCCACGTCGACCACGAAAGCCTTGGCGAGCAGATAGCTGCACACGGCATCTGCCAACGCAGTGTCATCTTCGACCAGCAATATGCGCACGCGGTGTGCCTCTCCAAAAACACGAAGTCTAGCGCCCGCGGGGCAGCCGAAAGGTTGCGTCAGGTTTCGTTCAGGTGGCTTCAGACTGGGTTCATCCCCTCCAAGTAGGCTCGTGCCAGTTTTTCCCGAGGCCTCTTGTTTCCTTGTTCATGACACGTACCGCGAATCTCCGTCTCGCAGCCCTGACCTTGCTCACATTGGCCTCGCTGATGATCTGGGACGCTTCCGGCGGTGATCTCTGGCTGGCGCGCATGGCCGGCACGCCCGTGGGTTTTCCCTGGCGCGAGAACGCCTTCCTGGTTCATGTGATGCACGAGGGCGCCAAGAACCTGAGCTGGCTGCTGGTGATCGGCCTGTTCGCCGCCATCCGCTGGCCGGTGGGCGTCCTGCGGAAATTGCCCACGCCAAGCCGGGTGCAGCTCGCGCTGACCGTCCTGGCGTCGGTGCTGGCCGTCAGCCTGATCAAGCATGCCAGCAGCACGAGCTGCCCCTGGGACCTGAAGGAGTTCGGCGGTGTGGCGCACCATGTTTCGCACTGGGCATGGGGCGTGGGCGACGGCGGCCCGGGCGGGTGCTTTCCGGCCGGGCATGCGTCGGCCGCATTCGCCTATATCGGCGGCTACTTCGTGCTGCGCCGGGTTTCCATGCGCGCGGCTCTCATCTGGCTGGGCACGGTGCTGGTCGCGGGGCTGGCGCTCGGGTTGTCCCAGCAGCTGCGCGGCGCCCACTACATGAGTCACACGCTCTGGACCGCCTGGGTCTGCTGGGTGGTCGGTTTTGCCATCGACGTGATGGTGACGCGCCGGAATCCGAGTCTGCTCGAACCGGCGGCGCCGCTTCATGCAGGCTCTTGATATCGCGCTGTTCGGATGGTTCAACGCGGGTGCTTCGGCGCCGGCATGGAGTATCCAGTTCGCGCTCTTCGCCTCCGATGTGCTGCCGGCCTTGCTGGCGGTGGCGATCGGCCTCGGCGCCACCGTCGACCGCCGCTGGCGCCATGCCTTCTTCACCGCGCTGGTCAGCGTGCTGGCGGTGTGGCTGTTCGTGAACGTGTTTCGCTCGGTCATGCCGTTTCCCAGGCCCGCGTTCTACGGCCTGGGCGTCCAGTGGGCGCCGCAGGGCATGCGGCCGGGCTTTCCGAGCCTGCATGCGGCCGGCACTTTTGCCGCGGCCTTCTCGCTGTGGTGCCTGCCGCGGCGGGCACCCATGCTGATTGCGCTCGCGGTGGCGGCGGTGGTAGGCTGGAGCCGCCTGTTCCTGGGACTGCACTTTCCTTCCGATGTGGCGGTGGCGGCGGTCCTTGGCATGCTGGTGTCGATCATGGTGGAGCGCTGTGTGAGCCGTCCCTTGAGTCTTGTCGCTTCGAAGGCCGGTCCCCGCCGGCAGCGCTCCCGCGCGGGGTGAGCCTGAACACGGACTGAATGATCGATTCAGACTCCCTTCAGGCGCTGTTCATACATTAATTGCATGTCTGCTTCGCGTACCGAATCCGCGCCTGTGCGTCCCGCGCATACCTCCGAATCTTTATCGCAACCCCTACCCGCAGCCAATGCGCTGTGGGCTCGCTTCGACCCGTGGCTGGCGCAGCCGCGTTCCGCCGGGCAGGTCGTGCTCTGGCTCAGCCTGTACCTGGTGCTGACCGCCAACTGGCCGCTCTGGAACGAACTGGCCCGCATCGGCGGGGCGCCGAGCACCTACCTGCCGACGATCTTGGCCATGAGCCTGCTCACGGCGTGCGGCTCGGTGGCAATACTTTCGTTGACAGCCTGGTCACGCTGGATGAAGCCGCTGTGGTTCGCCGTGGTCGTGCTGGCCGCGGTGGTGCAGCACTACATGCTGGAGTACCGCGTCGTCATGGACCCGACCATGATCGCCAACGCCCTGCAGACCGACCCGAACGAAGCGCGCGACCTGCTGAGCTGGCGCATGGCCTTCAACGTGCTGGTGGTGGCCATGCCTGCGGGCTGGGCGCTCTGGCGCGTGCGCATCGCGCCGATGCGCTTTCTCTCGAAGCTCTGGCGCAACGCGGCGCTGCTGCTGCTGGCCGTGGCGGTGGCGCTGGGCGCGGCGGTGGCCATGAACCGGCAGCTGGCGCCGCTGATGCGCAACAACGTCCACCTGCGCTACATGATGAACCCGATTGCGAGCCTCTACTCGACGGGGGCCGTGTTCATCAAGCCGATGTTCAAGCGCAGCGGCAAGCTGGTTCCCATCACGGCAGGCACGGCGCTGGGTGCGAGCTACGCCGCGCAGGTGCGTCCGCCGATGTTCGTGGTGGTGGTGGGCGAGACCGCGCGTGCCGACCATTTCGCCCTCAACGGCTATGCGCGCGACACCACGCCCGAGCTGGCGAAGCGCGGCGTGCTGAGCTACCGCGACGTGCATTCGTGCGGCACCAACACGCTGGCCTCGGTGCCGTGCATGTTCTCGCCGCTGGGCAAGCAGGGCTACGAATCGCGCAAGGACGACTACGAGAACCTGATGGACGTGCTGCAGGCCTCCGGCCTGGCCGTGCTCTGGCTCGACAACCAGGCCGGCTGCAAGGACGTGTGCACGCGCATCCCGAATGCGTCGGCGTTCGACGGCCTCGACGCGGCCACGAAGAAGGCGCTGTGCGATGGCGACGAATGCCTCGATGACGTGATGCTCAAGGGGCTCGACGAGCGAATTGCCGCGCTGCCGGCCGAGCGCCGCGCCAAGGGCGTGGTGCTGGTCATGCACCAGATGGGCAGCCATGGCCCGGCCTACTACAAGCGCTCGGCGCCGGAGGTGAAGCGCTTCACGCCCGAGTGCAAGACCAACGCACTGGCCGAGTGCGGCCATGCCGAGCTGATGAACGTCTACGACAACTCGATCGCCCAGACCGATCGCTTCCTCGGCCAGACCATCGACTGGTTGAAGGCGCGGTCGAAGCAGTACGACCCGGCGATGCTGTATATCAGCGACCATGGCGAGTCGCTCGGCGAGTACGGCCTGTTCCTGCATGGCGTGCCGTACAGCTTCGCGCCCGAGGCCCAGAAGCACGTGCCGATGGTCACCTGGTTCAGCGAAGGCATGAGCGAGCGCCGCAAGCTCTCGCACAAATGCATGGAAGCGGGGCTCGATGCACCGCTCACGCACGACAACCTCTATCACACGGTGCTGGGCGTGATGGACGTGACCACGCCCACCTACAAGCCCGCCCTCGACGCGCTGGCCTCCTGCCGCGCCCAGGGCTGAACAGCGCTTACTTCTTTTCGCGCGGCAGCCGCCCCATCAGGAAGAACTCGTTGTTCGGCTGCATGCCGCTGAAGCTGGCGAGGCGGTTGCTCAGGCCGAAGAAGGCGGTGATGGCCGCGATGTCCCAGATGTCCTCGTCGTCGAAGCCATGGGCGTGCAGCGGCGAAAAGTCGCTGTCGTCGATCTCGTGCGAGCGGTCGCAGACCTTCATCGCGAAGTCGAGCATTGCGCGCTGGCGCGGCGTGATGTCGGCCTTGCGGTAGTTCACCGCCACCTGGTCGGCCACCAGCGGCTTCTTCTCGTAGATGCGCAGCAGCGCGCCGTGCGCCACCACGCAGTAGAGGCACCGGTTGGCCGCGCTGGTGGTGGTGACGATCATCTCGCGGTCGCCCTTGGTGAGCGAGCCTTCCTCCTTGAGCATCAGCGCATCGTGGTAGGCGAAGAAGGCGCGCCACTCGGCCGGCCGGCGCGCGAGCGCGAGAAAGACGTTGGGCACGAAGCCGGCCTTTTCCTGCACCGCGAGGATCGCGGTGCGGATGTCTTCGGGCAGGTCCTCGAGTTCGGCGAGGGGGTAGCGGTCTGTGGCCATGTTGTCTCCAGTGCGGGTTGCCTTGACTTGATGGGGCCATCATAGTTTTCCACTGCGCTGACGTGCGACCCGTGGCCCGTGAAACTGGCACAGCCAAGACCAGGAACACCGCGGAACCGGCTTTGCCGGGCCGCTGGTGTTGCCCCCGGCGAGGGGGAAGGCGAAGCGACACGAAGTGCGCGCAGCCTGGGGGTGAGTTTTACTTGAGTGCCTTGCCCTGCGTGGCGCCCAGCGGCGTGTGCAGCTGCGAGGCCACCCACTGGCCGGTGTTGTCGTCGCGGCCCTGCAGCAGGTAGCGCGTATCGGGCTTGCCGTAGTTCTGCACCGCCATGGCCGAGAACTTGCCGATGTCGGTCTTCGGATCGCGCAGGCGGTTCACGATCAGCACCTTCTTCGTGTCGGCGAAGTCGGCCATCATGTTCTGGTCGCCTTCGCTGTCGCCCGCGATGAAGCTCGGGCCGTAGCCGTACCTGCTGACCAGGAAGCGCTGGATGTTCTTCGTCTTGCCCGGGCCCTGCGTCTGGTCGTAGCCGCGGCGGAACTCGGGCTGGATCACGCCGTTGGCGTCGCGCTCGAGCTCCATCGCGAGCACGCGCTCGGGCGGGTTGTTGTAGCCGAAGGCGGGGTTCGAGGAGATTTCCTTGATCACGTCGACGAAGGACGCCGAGCACACCCACACGTCGAAGCCGGCGTTGCGGAATGCGGCGTACAGCTCCTGCATCTCGGGCTGCAGCCGCAGGCCGTTCTTCCAGCTGACCGAGACCACGCCCGCGCGGCCCGGCAGCGCGGCCGGCGATGTCCACTTGACCTTGGCGACGGGTTCCTTCAACTGCCACGCCACCGTCTCGGCCGTGAGCTTGCGCACCTGCGCCTCGGTCATGCCGACGAAGAGGTAGGTCACCCAGGGGTAGGCCGTGTCGTGGTCGAAGGTGTCGCCGATGGCTTCGTAGAGATAGCGCACCTTGGTGGTGAAGGCGATGTAGTGCGGATTCAGCTTCACGGCCGCCAGCGGCTGGCTGCCCTTGAGGCCGCTGTAGTTCTGGTAGAGCCAGGTGTAGCTGGCCACGATGTCGGGCACCACGAGGTCGATGTTGACCGGCTGGCCCGCGGCGCTGTTGTACGCGGGCAGGAAGTCTTTCTTCGGGATGTTCTTGCGCAGCGCCACTTCGAGCTGCGCGGGCGTGGCGCCGAAGGCGAGGTTCTCGAGCTGGTAGATCAGCGAGGCTTCCTCGATGTCGAGGAACACGCTGGTGTTGTCCCAGTCGAACACCACGTAGGGCGGCCTGGCGGCGTTGTAGCCCGGGCTGTCCTTGCCGAGGCTGGCGATCAGGCCTTCGATCTGGGCGCGGTTGAAGGCGTCCCAGTGGGCGGGGGACAGGCCCTTGGCGGGCGAGAGGCTGGCGCAGCCGGCGGCGACGAGCGCGGCGGCGAGCGGGGTGAGGAGGACGAGGCGGCGTTGCATTGTTTTTCCTTGTACTTGTGCAGGGGTGAACCGGACCACGAGCGTACGGAACGCTCGTGACACTTCGACCGGGGGCTGGTGCTCAGCGTGGCAGTGGCGTCGCCGGACGTGATTCGAGCACCGCGAGGTCGCTCTCGTCCTTGAGTCCCACGCCGGTCAGCCCCCGGCGCAGGGACTCACGCATCAGCCATGCCAGCTTGAATGCCGCGGCTTCGCAGGGCAGGCCTTCGGGGCGCACGTTCGAGATGCAGTTGCGCTCGGCATCGTGCCGGCCGCGCCTGGGCGAATGGGTCAGGTAGATGCCGAGGCTGTCGGGCGAACTCAGGCCGGGGCGCTCTCCGATCAGCATCACCGAGAGCATCGCACCGAACAGCTCGCCCACCTCGTCGGCCAATGCCACGCGCGCCTGCGTGGCGATGACCACCGGGGCGAAGCGCGTGTCGGCCGGAAGCTGCGAGCGCAGCGCCGCGAGCAGCGGTGCGGCATGGCGCGCCACTGCCAGCGAGGAAAGGCCGTCGCCGATGACGATGCAGACATCGCAGCCGTAGCGACCGATGGCGCGCAGGCGCCCGGCATCGTCGTCGTCGAGCTGGCGGCCCAGGTCGGGGCGGCGCAGGTAGGTGGTGCGGTCTGCCGCGCGGCTGCGTGCGCGCGCCACCTCCCAGTGCTGCGCGCTCAACGTGGCTTCGAGCGCATCGACGTCGAGCGCCGCATGGATGGCATCGCGCGCCATCGCATGGGCCCAGCCGAAGCGCAGGGTTTCGTCGGTGGGCATGCCGGCGCCGGCGCGGCCGAGTGCCAGGCGAGCAGGCGTGGCCGAGCGCCATTGCGCCCAGGGGTTGGGTGTGACGGCGTCGCTCATTGCATGAGCGCCTTGAGCCCGCCCATGCCGGCCAGCAGGCGGTTGGCCGACGGCGGCGCGAGCTGCCCCGCGGCATTGGTGATCTGCATGCGCTGCAGCCAGGCCTCGAACTCGGGCGCCCGCTTCAGGCCCAGTGTTTCGCGCAGGAAGAGCGCGTCGTGGAACGAGGTGCTCTGATAGTTGAGCATCACGTCGTCCGCGCCCGGAATGCCCATGATGAAGTTGATGCCCGCGGTACCGAGCAGCACGAGCAGGGTGTCCATGTCGTCCTGGTCGGCTTCGGCGTGGTTGGTGTAGCAGATGTCGCAGCCGATGGGCAGGCCGAGCAGCTTGCCGGAAAAATGATCTTCGAGGCCGGCACGGATGATCTGCTTGCCGTCGTAGAGGTACTCCGGTCCGATGAAGCCGACCACCGTGTTGATGAGCAAGGGCTTGTAGCGCCGCGCCAGCGCATAGGCGCGCACCTCGCAGGTCTGCTGGTCGACATCGAAGTTGGCGTTGGCCGAGAGCGCGCTGCCCTGGCCGGTTTCGAAATACATGACGTTGTTGCCGACGGTGCCGCGCTTCAGCGCCAACGCCGCGGCATAAGCCTCGTCGAGCAGCTCGGGCGTCACGCCGAAGGAGATGTTCGCCTTCTCGGTGCCCGCGATCGACTGGAACACCAGGTCGACCGGCGCCCCCGCTTCCGCGAGCTTGAGCGTGTGGGTCACATGCGTGAGCACGCAGCTCTGGGTGGGAATCTCGAAGCGCTGGATCACTTCGTCGAGCATGTGCAGCAGCTGGCCCAGCACCGGCATGCTGTCGGACACGGGGTTGAGGCCGATCACCGCATCCCCTGCGCCGTAGAGCAGGCCGTCGAGCGTGGAGGCGGCCACGCCGCGCAGGTCGTCGGTGGGGTGGTTGGGCTGCAGGCGCACGGCCAGGTGGCCGGGCAGGCCGATGGTGTTGCGGAACCGGGTGACCACGCTGCACTTCTTGGCGACCGACACCAGGTCCTGGTTGCGCATGAGCTTGGACACGGCGGCCACCATCTCGGGCGTGAGGCCCGGCGCCAGCGCGGTGAGCGTGGCCGTCGTGGCTTCTTCCGAGAGCAGCCAGTTGCGGAAGTCGCCGACCGTGAGGTGCGAGACCGGCGCGAAGGCCTGCGCATCGTGGCTGTCGATGATGAGCCGCGTGATGTTGTCGCTCTCGTAAGGAATCAGCGCTTCCGTCAGGAACTGCTTGAGCGGCGTCTCGGCCAGCACATAACGCGCGGCCATGCGCTGCTGCGCGGTGGCCGCGCCCACGCCTGCGAGGTAGTCGCCGGACCGCGCGGGGCTGGCAAAGGCCATGACCTGCCGCAGGTCGTCGAAGGCGAAGACCTGTTGGTCGATGGTGGTGCGATAGCGCATCGTCTCTCAGGCGGTGGTGGTCGAGGAAGAAAGCATCTCGTCGGGCGCGGCCGCCTTGCGCTGCGCCGAGGTCAGCAGGAAGTAGCCGTAGGCCGCGGCCATCAGCACGAGGAACAGCACCGTGAGCATGAAGTTGAACCAGACCATGGCACCGAGGCACACCACGCCGAGGCCGAGCGCGATCGCCGGGAACACCGGGTAGAAGGGCGCGCGGTAGGTGCGCAGCAGGTGGGGCTCGGTGCGGCGCAGCTTGAAGAGTGCCGCCATCGAGATCAGGTACATCACGATCGCGCCGAGCACCGCCATGGTCACGATGTTGGCGGTGAGCGTCTGGCCGCCGAACTGCACCCACTCGTCGCTGAAGATCGCGATCACGCCGATGACGCCGCCGGCCAGCAGTGCGCGGTGCGGCGTGTCGAAGCGCGGGCTCAGCCCCGCGAAGTAGCGCGGCAGGTAGCCGGCGCGCGCCAGCGCGAAGATCTGCCGCGAGTAGCCCATGATGATCCCGTGGAAGGAGGCGATCAGCCCGAACAGGCCGATCCACACCAGCATGTGCAGCCAGCCGCTGTTGTCGCCCACCACGGCCTTCATGGCCTGCGGCAGCGGGTCGTTGATGTTGGCGAGCTTGCGCCAGTCGCCCACGCCGCCCGCGAAGATCATCACGCCGAAAGCCAGCACCACCAGCGTGACGATGCCGGTGGTGTAGGCGATGGGAATGGTGCGGTGCGGGTCGCGCGCCTCTTCGGCCGCCATGGCCGCGCCCTCGATGGCGAGGAAGAACCAGATCGCGAACGGGATCGACGCGAAGATGCCCGAGATGGCCGCGCCGTTGAGCACGTTGCCGCCGGCCCAGCCGTTGGCGACGAAGTTGGCCATCGACCAGCCCGGCGTGACCACGCCCATGAACACCAGCAGCTCGAAGATCGCGAGCACGGTCACGAACAGTTCGAAGGCCGCCGCGATGCCCACGCCGATCCAGTTGAGCCCGATGAAGATCACATAGGCGCCGAGCGCGAACCACTTGGGGTTGATGCCCGGGAACTGCACGTTGAGGTAGGCGCCGATGGCCAGTGCGATGGCCGGCGGCGCGAAGACGAACTCGATCAGCGTGGCAAAGCCCGCCACGAAGCCGCCGTTCGGGCCGAAGGCGCGCCGCGCATAGGCGAAGGGGCCGCCCGCATGCGGGATGGCGGTCGAGAGTTCGGTGAAGCTGAAGATGAAGGTGGTGTACATCGTGGCCACCAGCACCGTGGCGACGAGGAAGCCGAGCGTGCCGGCCGTGTTCCAGCCGTAGCTCCAACCAAAGTACTCACCCGAGATGACGAGGCCCACCGCAATGCCCCAGAGCTGGACGGGGCCGAGCACCTTCTTGAGGTGACCGGTGCCGGCCTGAACGGTGAATGCGGCCGGCGTGGCTTCGGTGGAGTGCATGGGGGCTTCCTCTCTTTGCGGATGTTGACAGTGCGGATTCAGCAAAGCAAGGGCCGTTCCACCAGATACATCGGCGTACGGGCGCGGCACGCGTGCTGGCCATAATCGGGGCCTTTCAATTCCCGAGGTGTTTCGTGAAGTCTCTTTTCTGTGCCGCTCTCGTGTCTGTCTTCGCCATGCCCGCCGCCTGGGCGCAATCCGCCCCCGTGACCACGCCCAGCGGCCTGATCTATCAGTCGCTGAAAGAAGGCACTGGCACGTCGCCCGCCGCGACGGACGTGGTCAAGGTGCACTACCGGGGCACCTTCCCCGACAGCGGCAAGGAATTCGACAGCTCCTACAAGCGCGGCGAGCCCACCGAGTTCCCGCTCAACGGTGTGATCCCGTGCTGGACCGAAGGCGTGCAGAAGATGAAGCCGGGCGGCAAGGCCAAGCTGACCTGCCCGCCGGCGATTGCCTATGGCTCGCGCGGTGCGGGCGGCGTGATCCCGCCGAACGCGACGTTGAATTTCGAAGTGGAACTGGTGTCGGTGACCAAGCGGTAGCTTCAGCGGCCGGCTGAAGCCGGCCTGGCGGACGCAAGGTCCGTGCAGTCCATCACGCTGCTCGCTGCGGGATGGTTGTCGAATCGTTTCCTGCGGATGTTGCCGTCATTCGCCTCCCATAATCCGCCGCGCGACTCCTGACACACAGGAGCGGATTCAGGGAGGAACACATGTTCGCACTCAGTGCTGCGCGAGCGCGCACGCTCGAAATCAGCAGCGCCGCCATACCGTCGGTTCTGGGGCGTCCGGCTCTGGAGCCGGTGCGCCTGTCTGGCCGTGAGGGCTTGAATTCGCTGTTCGAGTACGAACTGCTGCTCAAGACGCCCGACGCTCTGAACCTCGGCGCGAGCCAGGCCGCCGATTTCGATCTCGACCGCTTCATCGGCCTCGAGATCAGTTGCTCGATCGAACTGGATGGCGCCGATGCCCGCCAGATCAATGCCCTCATCGTCGGCGCCTGCCTCTGGGGCGAGGAAGGCCGGCACGTCCAGTACAAGCTCACGCTGCGCCCCTGGCTGCATCTGGCCACCCTCACGACCGACTGCAAGATCTTCCAGAACAAGACGGTCGTCCAGATCCTCGATGAACTGCTGGGCGACTACGCCTTCCCCGTCGACAAGCGCCTGATCGAGACCTACCCGGTCCGCGACTACCAGACCCAGTTCAACGAGAGCGACTTCGACTTCTTCTGCCGCCTGTGCGAAGAGTGGGGGCTGAACTATCACTTCGAGCATGCCGAGGGCAAGCATCGACTGGTCTTGAGCGATGCCATGGGCGCCTACAGGCCGGCGGACGGCGCCGCGTACCGTGAGGTCGAGTACCACGCCCCCGGCTGGAAGGTCGATGCCGAGTACATCAGCAGCTTCGTTCCCCAAAGCCACCTCACGAGCGGCCGGTACGCCACCCGCGACTACGACTACACCCGTCCCCGGGCCGATCTCGGCGCAAGCCGCAAGGATCCCCGGCCCACGGGGCAGGCCGACGGCGAGGTCTACCAGTGGCATGCCCACCGAGGCGGCAGTCACTACGTCCAGCCCGGAGCCGGCGGCGCCGACGCCAACGATCCCCAGGCCGAAGGCCGCCTGCTGGCGCTGTTGCGCATGCAGGCCTTGCGAACGCACGGCGAACGCGCCCGGGCCAGCGGCAATCTGCGCGGCATGGTTCCCGGCTGCACTTTCAGATTGCAACAGCACCCAAGGCAGAAGGCCAATGCCGACTACCTGATCCTGCAGACCGATTTCGTCATCGAAGACGTGGCGCAAGACAGCCAGAACAAGGACGCGGTTCGAGACAGGCAGCAGCAATGGCGCGTCAACGTCGACTTCACCGCGCATCCTGTCACCGAGCCCTTGCGTCCGGCCTCGACCCGCGCCAAGCCCCAGGCCGGCGGCCCGCAATCCGCGCTGGTGGTCGGCCCTGCCGGGCAAAACATCTGGACCGACGAACTGGGCCGCATCAAGGTGCAGTTCCCCTGGGACCGCCTCGGCCGCAAGGACCAGCACAGCACCTGCTGGATCCGGGTGTCCAGTCCGTGGGCGGGCAACCAGTTGGGCGGCATCCAGATTCCGCGCATCGGCCAGGAGGTGATGGTCGATTTCTTCGGCGGTGATCCGGACCTGCCCGTCTGCACCGGCCGGTTGCACAACCAACTGAACCAGCCACCTTGGGCGCTGCCCGGCCAGAGCGCACTGTCGGGCTTCAGAAGCCGAGAGCTCACCAGCGAAGGCGGCAACAGCGCGGCGGGGCGCAGCAACCACATGGTGCTGGACGACACGGCCGGGAAGATCCAGGCGCAGCTCAAGAGCGACCATCAGCACAGCCAGCTCAGCCTTGGGCACATCACGCGCATCGAAGACAACGCCGGGCGCAAGGACCTGCGCGGCGAGGGCTTCGAGTTGCGCACCGACGGTCATGGCGTGCTGCGCGCCAAGGACGGTCTGCTCATCTCTACCGAGGGGCGCGTCCGTGCGGCCGGACATGCCAAGGACCTGGACGAGACGGTGGCGCGGCTGACCACCGGGCGCGAGCAGCACGAGCGCCTGTCCGACTCGGCGCAGCGGGCCGAAGCGCACGTCCAGGGCGATCAGGACGCAGTCACCCAGGCGCTCAAGACGCAGAACGATGCCATCAGGGGCTCGGGGTCGGCAAGCAATGGCAGCTTCCCCGAACTGGCCGAGCCGCACCTGGTGCTCGCCAGCCCGGCCGGCATCGAGACCAGCACGGCGCAATCCACGCACATCGCCAGCGCCGAGCACAACGCCTTGACCAGCGGCGGGCACACCAGCATCTCGGCCGCCAAGAGCTTCCTGGTCAGCGTCAAAGACGCGATCCGGCTCTATGCCTACGACTCGGTCATCAAGCTCGTGGCGGCCAAGAACCACATCGATATCGTGGCCCTGGAGAAGAACATCAACCTCATGGCCAGGCTCGACATCAAGCTCAGCGCCAACAAGATCAGCATCATGGCCAAGGAGCAGCTGGAGCTGGGCGGGGGCGGCAGCTACAGCGTCTACACCGGTGCGGGCATCACGCACAAGACGCCTGGAGAGTGGATCGAGCATGCGGCCGTCCATGCCTTTCAAGGGCCGGCCAACAAGCCCACACGACTGCGCAATGGGGCCAGTGGACTCAAGCTCAAACCGCCCGAAGGCCAAGTCAGCTTCGCGCTTCAGCACCTGCCGGACCGCTCGCCCATGCTGTTCGCCCGCCAGCCCTACACGCTCTACAAGAACGGCGCTCAGGTGGCGCAGGGCGTGCTCGACGAAGACGGCCGTGTCACGGTGGAAAACGCCGAAAAGGGAGCGCGCTACCAAGTGAAGCTGACAAATGGAGCCATGCACGAAGTGCCCGTGGCCCGCGAGCGCATGGAGCCTGACGCCTCCAAGGACGCGTACCACGAGCACCATCTTTCCAATCAAGGCTACCGCGCTGACGGCGGCAGCACCAGCAAGCGGCAGGTCCAGAAGGCGCGCAATGCTGGGCAAGCTGGGCAAACGCAGGACTCGTCTCAATGACCGATCTCTCCAAGCTTCTCAAGGAAATACAGCGCCCCGAAGTCAGCTGCGTCGACATGCTCAAGCGGACCGCTACTGGAACGCTGCAGTGGTTCTTGGAGCAGGATCACAACACTCATCCCATCCACAACCGCAATCGCCTCGAGTTTCTTGTATGCGGCGAGAAGGGATTTGCGGCCATCGAGAAAGATATTCGTGCAGCCGCCAGCAGCATCGATCTCGTGCTGTGGGGGTTCGATCCCGGAATGGAGCTGGTACGTGCAAAGGCAGGCGATCCGAACAACGGGGGACTGGGCTGTGCGCAATGGCCACGTGGCACCACCTACGGCGACTTGTTGACCCAGAAGGCGCGAGAGGGGGTGAAAGTGCGCATGCTGCTGTGGTACGACAGCACGCTCCTCAACACGGTCACCGGTAACGTGCCGGACTTTCCACTGGCATGGTTGCCCGCACATTTCACGTCGTCCGACCTTGCAGCGCCAACACATGAGTGGCTCAAGAACCGCACTTTTTCGCGCAAGCAACTGGAGGCGTATCGTGCCGACTATTGCACCGCATGGTGGAGAGCAGCGCTTGCCGGGCGCTTTCCCAACCTCGAGGTTCGCATGCGCAAAGCGCAGCTCGGCCCGATTACAGCCACCATCGCCAAGTACCTGCCGGACCAGGTAGCGCTTCTCGAAAACGTCGGACGAAAACTGGCCGGAACCCACCACCAAAAGCCGGTGTTGATCGATTACGAGCCCGCCAAGGGAAAGAAGCGGAACACCTGCGCCTACGTGATGGGGCTGAACAGCGTGACCGACTACTGGGATACCGAAAATCACCTGTACAACAATCCACGCCGCGAAGTCAACTGGGGTGCGAGCGCCGCCTGGAAAGAGACAGTCTGGCACCTCAAGCCTTACCGCGATTACGCCATCCGCGTGCAAGGCGAGGCGCTGTACAACATCAACGAGAACTTTGCTCAAGGGTGGGACAGCGCTCTTGGCGTGAACCTCAATGCCGCGTTTTCAACCGCTCCAGGCGCGGGCGGGGCCAAGGGGCTGCAGGCGCAGCGCGAGTCGATTCGACCCCAGGACATCCCTGTGCCGGCGGGTGCGTGCCACCGTGCCCAGATCGTTCGCACCCAGCCGGAAAAGCTCGATGCCACCATTCTCAAGGCCTACACCCTGGCCAGCAGCAATGCCGTCAACTACATCTATGTGGAGAACCAGTATTTCCAACTGGCCGACTGGCCCATCTTCATCAAGAAGATCCGCAGCCAATATCGCGAAGGCATGAAAGCGGCGAAAGCCCAGCCGGGCGACATCACGCCGCTGCACATGTTCGTGGTGATTCCGCAGCCCGAGCGCGGGCAGATGGTACCGCGCACTTATGAAACCGTGGGCCAGCTCGGGGCAGCCGAGCGCATGGGCGAGTATCACAACAAGGTGCGAGGCAAGCGCAAAGCCGATTCGCTTGCGCCTCCAAAACCGCCACGCGAGGGAGTCCATCCTTTGGAGCAGGCTGACTACAACAAGCGCCTGCGCGACTGGCATATCGAGCGTCATGCAAGCGACATGGTGCGCGACTCCGTCAAGGCCGTGCCGGCCAACCCGAAGAGCGAACTTGAGGCGCTTGGAATCAAGCCGCTGGTGGCCATGCTGATGACCTTCGACGCGGACGGGGAGGCCAAAGATATTCGCATCAACCGCCGCGACAGCGAGGCGCAAGAGGCGCAGGCCGAGCAGGAAGCCAAGACCAACAAGTCGGGCAAGGCCAGCGACGTGGACGACTACGGTGTTGACATCGTGCCCAAACCGTATCGCGAGATTTACATCCACAGCAAGCTCATGCTGGTCGACGATACCTACATCACGCTGGGAAGTGCCAACCTGAATGCGCGCAGCATGGTGAGCGACAGCGAGTTCAACATCTGTGCGGCCGACCACGATTTTGTGCAGGCGGCACGGCGCTCGGTGTGGGGAAATCTAGCGGGGAATGACTTGAATGGCGGGGATGGCTCGTTGGAGTCTGTCGCACAGACGCATAAGGACTGGCAGCAGCGGATGGAAAAGAACAAGGACAGAAGAAAGCCGGGCAGGCCTCCCGAGCGCGGTAGCTTCATCCATCCCTTCGAAGACCCACGAGGCGAGCCCCTTGTGCGGTTTGCATAGTCGTGATCGGAGTGACTTGTTCAACGATGGCCCGCGAGCGCTTGCTGGGTTCTGCCGCAGTGCTTGCCTCCGTATTTCTTCTCACTGCCTGCCCCATGCAAGACCAAAACTCTGCAGCGCCTGTGCTGCCCCGCTTCACCGAACTCGATGCATTTGACCCGCACCGTCAAAGCTATGAATGCAAGCACGAGGCCGATGTCAATCCACCGCTCACGGCCGAAGCTGACGCGCTGTTCCAGCAGGGCATGGCCGTCACCGGCCATGACCTGTGGCCCGAAGACCGCGACTATATGAAGGCGGCGAAAATTTGGGCGCAGGCGGCAGAACAAGGCCACTGGAAAGCGCAACTCAACCTTGCTGGGCTTTACCTGAAGGGGCTGGGTGTGTCCCAAGACCCTGACAAGGCCCTGGAGCTCACTGAAGGCCTGATGCGCAAGGGTGTGCCTGCAGCTTGGGACAACATGGGTGCGTACTACATGGGCGGTGTCGGCCCGCTCAAGCAGGACGCCACTGTGGCCTATGCGTTCTGGCAGAAGGCGGCGGACATGGGGAGCATGGCGGCGCAGGCGTATCTGGGAGAAAAGTTGCTAGGAACTCATGACGAACCGCCTGCATTCTGGGGAAATCGCGCTATCGGACTAAAAATGCTGGAGTGCGGATATGCGCAGGGATCTGGGAAGGCGGCATTTGAGCTGGGGCTGACACTCGACAATACTGATGGGCGGCATGTTCTCGCACTAAAAATTCTTCATGAAGGCGTCAAGTTTGGTAGCGAAAGGAGTGCGAACTACCTGGGTTCCTCATTTCGCCATGGCGACGAACTCGTTGACCGCCGCATAGATGTCGCCCGTGCCGAGCGCTACTCCGTTCTTGGAGATGCCCTTTGGCACAACCCCGACCTGCGTTTCCCCAACCTCGACAAGGTCCTGCCGCTGCCGCCTGCGGATCTGCCTTACTGGAACGGCGACAAGAAAACCCTGATCGACGCGGCCAAGGCCCTCGTGCCCGCTCCCGTCATCAAGCCGACACCGGGCTCCGAACGCACAGGCCGCGCCCATATTCCCGATGGCCATGTGCTGTCCGCCAATCCCGTACCGCCGCTCATCGAAATGGTCGGCGGCGGCCAGGTCATCCCTCAGTACGAAAGCACCCTCGCGCGATTCACAGGCTACTGGCTGCCGCAACTGCTGGAGGCACGCGACGAGCATCATCTCCAGTGGGATCGCGCCCAGGTGCCTCAGCGCTACGCGCGGGGCGAAGCCTTCGAGCAGAACCGCAGGGGCCTGAGCCCGCACGACGGCCGAGTCATGTGGCACTACGTTGGTGTGCTCGCCAGGCGCGCCGCGCAGGCGAGCGACCCGCGCGTTGCGCAAGGCGTGGCCCGCACCACCCGCCTGCCGGCGCCGCGCCAGACCTGCACCGGCAGCGCCACTTGCCCACGCACCGGCGTGTGGTTCGGCCATATCAAAGACGACCTCCCTCACGCCGCCACCTTCAACCGCTGGGACCGCCAGGCCTATGTGCGAACCGGCCAGCCGTTTCCAGACCCGAGGGAACTGCATCTGGACATCGCCGCGAGCGACGTCATCTGGCTGTGGCTGGACAACGCGAACCAACCCGGGGAGTCGGGCATGGTGGAGGTGACTTTGAGCGACCTACATGACGCACAGGGAGTTGTCAGCCATGGTTAAAGAGCGGAACGGAAAAATGGCAAAAAAACAAGGAAGCACGAGCAGCATGCTGCTCGGGATCTTCGTGTGGGGCGTCTCACTCATCGGCGTATTTTTTGCCCTCTATGGGGCCCTCGCATGTTTCGTCATGTGTGGCCGGATCGGTTGAGAGGCACCATGAGCGCCCAACAAATCATCCTGGACCACGACAAGTGGCGCAAAGGCACGGGCGGTGCCCCGGCCGGTCTTGCCGGCGAGAGCGACGGCAATGCCTATGCGGGCCTGGACCTCGACTTGATCACGTTCACGTCCAGCACCTTCAGCGGCAGCCGCTTCACTTCCTCCACGTTCCGCGAGGCGGCCTGGACTTCATGCCAGTTCGTTGGCTGCTCGTTCAGCCAATGTGACATGCAGAGAATCAAGATCACCGGATGCACGTTCGTGAACTGCGCTTTCAGCGCATTGCAGTTCAAGGCAAGCACCCTCGCAAGCTGCATCTTCAGCAAGTGCCAATGGACGGGCCTGAACTTCGATGCGAGCCAATGGTCGCAAGTGAAGCTGCTGGACTGCACCGGCAACCAGGTGAGCGCGGCAGATCTGCGGGGCGAGCAGGTCGACTTCACCGGCAGCCGGTTCGAGGACATGCATCTCACCGGCGCGCGGATCAACTGAATGAAGCGTCAGCGCCGGATCGCAGGCGTTGCATCGCAGCGTGAAACACCCTCGATGGGCTATCGACGCGCACTGCGAAACCGGGCTGGGGCTTGAAGTCCCAGTTGATCAACCCGGCTGGTACTGATACAGCCAGGTCTCCGTCAACGTCTGCTCCCCGTTCTTCAAGTAGAGCCGCATATCGATCGGCTCGTTGCCTTCAGGCGTGAAGTCGAACTGCGCGCGCCAGTGGCCGGGCACGCCGTTGGGCACCGCCTCGGCGAAGACGTACGAGAACTTGCCGCGCGGCGCCGTCAGCACCAGCTCGGGCTTCACGCCGAAGGGCACCGTGGTGAGCGGCTGGCCGATGAACTCGACCATGAACTTGCGCACGCCCTGCGGCCGCGGCTGGCCCGGCTGGCCGCCGCGCCCGATGCGCGTGGCCACGCAGCGCGCAAGCGGCGAAGGGAAGGGCTCCTGGTCGGTCCAGTGCAGCCGGTACTGCAGGCTGTAGCTCGCGCCCGCCTTGGCATCGGCCTTCGGCACCCAGAAGGCGACGATGTTGTCGTGGATCTCGTCGTCGGTCGGGATCTCGATCAACTGCACCGAGCCTTCGCCCCAGTCGCCCAGCGGTTCGATCCAGAGGCTCGGGCGCTTCTCGTAGTTGACGCCGTCCTGGTAGTGGTCGAACGATCGATCGCGCTGCAGCAGGCCGAAGCCGCGCGGCCTGGTGTCCGCGAAGGCGGAGGCGCGTGTCTGCGTCGGGTTGTTGAGCGGGCGCCAGATGCGCTCGCCCGCGCCGTTCCAGATCGCGAGGCCGTCGGAGTCGTGCACCTCGGGCCGCCAGTCGATGGCGGTGGGCTTGAGGGTCTCGGAGTACCAGTACATCGAAGTGAGGGGAACGAGGCCCAGGCGGGCCACGTCGCGGCGCAGGAAGAGGCGCGAATCGATGTCCATGATCACCGCCTTGCCGCGCTGCATCACGAACTTGAAGACGCCCGTGACGCTCGGCCCCTCGAGCAGCGCGTAGACCGTCATCGAGGTGGTGTTGCCGGCGGCGGGCGTCTCGAAATAGAAGCGCGTGAAGGTCGGGAATTCTTCCGGCTTGTCGGGCACTGCCACGTCGAGTGCGAGGCCGCGGGCCGAGAGGCCGTACTGGTACAGCTCGCCGATCGCACGGAAGTACGAGGCGCCGAGAAAGGCGACCCAGTCGTTCTTCTGCCAGTCCAGCTTCCCCTGGTCGCCCAGCCGGCTTTCCTGCAGGCGGAAGCCCGCGAAGCCGGCGCCGGGCGGCAATGCGCGCGCCGGGCTGTCGGGCGGCATCGAGAAGTAGCTGGGGCTGTAGAGCACCTCGCGCGAGAAGGCATCGCCGTCGGTGTTCTCGAGCACATGCATGCGCACCGGGGTCTGGAAGAAGCGGCCGAGGTGGAAGAAGGTGACGGGGAAGGCGCCGGGGCCCTCGCGGAAGAGGGCGTTGGCGGGGTCGAACTTGATCTTGCCGTGCGCGTCGTAGTCGATGCGTTCGAGCACGTCGGGCGCGAGCGGCGCAGCGGCCGCATAGGGTTGCGCGGCCAGGCGCCTGGCCTGCGCGACGAGGCTGTCGAAGGAGAAGGGCGAGGGCTGGCTCAGTTGCAGGCCGCTGGCGGCCAGCGCCTGCGCAGGCAGTCCGAGGGCGGCGAGTGCGGCGGCGGCACCACCTGCGGCAAGGAAGGATCGGCGATCAAGCATGTGGTTCTTGAGGGTTGCGAGTCTTTGGGGGTGACGGCGAAAACGAGGGACGGGCTTCGGGAAAAAACATCCTAAAGCAGCGTGAAGCGCAGGATTTTCTGCGATGGGAGCAGCGGCAAGCATGACCCAGCCGGCAGGCCTCCCCGCGTCAGCCATTCCGCGCAATGCAGGCCGGACAAAGCCGCCGTTTTGGAAAATTGTGCGTTTATGTATCGGCCGCGTCCGTGGCGTTCAGCGCATACACCGCGTAGAGCGGCACGCCGAAGAACATCCTGAACATCGGGCCGAACAGCGCGTAGGCGAGGCCCAGGCCTTCCATCACGCGGTAGGTGGCCTGAAGCCGCAGGCGTGGATGGGCCTGCGTCAGATCCGCCGGTTTGCGCAGGCCCCAGAGGAACTCCGCGCCCGTCGGACGCACGGACGGATGGTTCCTGGCCCGGCCCGTGGCGATCCAGCACATGGCATCGAAGGCCAGCACGGAGCCTGCGGGCGCCCGCTCGCCGAACGTCGCGAAGACGGCCTGCACGGTTTCCGGCTTCAGGTACATGAGCACGCCCTCGGTGAAAAGGAAGACCGGCCGCGCCTTGCGTTTGCGTGGCAGTCCGAGCTGATCCCACCAGTCGGGGGAGGTCAGGTCGAGCTCGCGGACGTCGTGGCGCGGATGGGTCTCGGGAATCAGCTCGCGGCGCAGTTCAAGCACCTCGGGCAGGTCGGCGTCGGTCATGCGGGACTTGTCGTCGTCGAGCCACTGGAAGTAGTGGCTCAGGCCGCAGCCCATGTTCACCACGCGGGCGCCGGGATGCTGCTTCAGAAAATCCTGCGCCAGGCTGCGGAAGCGGCGGGTGCGCGCGAGGATGCCGTAGATGGTCGCCCGGTCTTCCGGCAGGGCCAGGCCGTCGTCGCGGATCTTCTCGAGGATCGCCGCGGCGTAGGCGTCCCTCACGGCCACCTGAGGAAAGAGCGCATCGCCCGAAGCCCGCGCGGCCAAGGGGATCTTCAGGGTCGAAGGGACGGCCGACAGGTGGCGTGCGGGCTTTCTGGCGGTCATGGATGCTGGAGCAAGGTCATGCGCAAAGTCTCGCGGCTAGGGCATTGGCGGGCAAGTCAATCTTTCGTTCAGTGGCGGGGGAGGGGCATCAGGCAGAAAAACAAAATTGTGCATAGAAAGTATTTTGTGCATAATTTGTCGAATGATGAATTCCGCCACACCCAGCAGTGCAACCGCCACCGACAGTGGCACGCCGCTTTCCGAGCAGGCCTTTCGCAGCCTGCGCCGCGATGTGCTCGTGGGCCACTTCGAGGCCGGCAGCAAGCTCAAGCTCGACGAGCTGCAAGGCCACTACGGTTTTTCGAGCAGCCCGCTGCGCGAAGCCCTGAGCCGGCTGGCCCAGGAGGGGCTGGTGCGTGCGGACGAGCGCCGCGGCTTCCGTGTCGCACCGATCGCGCTGGACGATCTCGACGACATCACGCACATGCGTTTGATGCTCGACGTGCAGGCGCTGGCCAGTGCCATCGAACACGGTGACGACGCCTGGGAGGCGGGCATCGTGGCCGCCTTCCACCGGCTGGAAAAGATCGAGTCCCGCTTCGGCGACGGCGCGCTGGTGCTCGACGACGAATGGAGCGAGGTGCACCGCAACTTCCATCTCGGGTTGCTGGCCGCTTGCGCATCGGAGCGGCAACGCATGTGGAGCGCGAGCCTGTTCGACCAGGCCGAGCGCTACCGGCGCTTCTCGGCGCGGCACCGGCAGGTGGCGCGGCGCAAGTCCACCGAGCACCGCAAGCTGATGGAGGCAACCCTGCGGCGGGACAGCGAGACGGCGTGCGCACTGCTCGCCGAGCACATCCGCAGCACGCAGCGCAACGTCGAAGCGGCGCTGCGTCGGATGCAGAACACCTGAGGCCCGAGGGCTCTTTTTTGCGCCCGCACCCCGACGAACCATTGCAGGAGACAAGAACCATGCTCAAGGTCGACCGACCGACACCCTCGCATTTCGGCATCTACGTGACCGACCTGGAACGGATGGTGGCTTTCTACACCGAGGTGTTCGACCTCACGGTCACCGACCGGGGTGTGGGTCGCACCTTCAAGAACCAGCTGGTCTTCCTGAGTGCCAGCCCGCACCAGCATCACCAACTGGTCGTGGCCTCGGGCCGTCCCGCCGACGCCGTCTTCAGCACGGTGATGCAGCTGTCGTTCGCCGTGCCGGGCATCCAGTCGATGCGCGACATCTGGGCGCGGGCGGCGGCGCGCGGCGCCACGGACATTCGCGGCCTCAACCATGGCAATGCGCTCTCGGTCTACATGCTGGACCCCGAGGGAAACATGCTCGAGGTGTACATCGACACCCCCTTCTACATCGCGCAGCCGCACGGCGACCCGCTCGACCTCTCGAAGAGCGACGAAGAAATCATGCGCCAGACCGAGGCCATCTGCCGCAGCGATCCCACCTTCATGCCGATCGCGCAGTGGCAGGCCGAGTTCGCCTCGCGCGCGCCGGCCGCGCACGGCTGACATCCATCCGCTTCCCGTCCGTTCCCCTCATTCATCCATCCATCGGAGATCCCATGAAACTTCTGTCGTTCGTACATCTTGGCCGCGAAACCTGGGGCGCCGTGGTCGGCGAGGATGTGGTCGACCTCGGCCGCGTCATGCCGCAGCACGCCACGCTGGCCGAGTACATCGGCTCGGGCGACTACCTGCATGCCGCAGAGCACGTGGAGGGCAGGGCGGGCGACGCGAAGCTCGCCGACATCACCTTCCTGCCCGTGATCCCGCGCTCGGAGAAGATCGTCTGCGCGGTGCGCAACTACATGGACCATCACCAGGAGGTGCTGGCCGCCGGCATGCAGCGCGAGCTGTCGGAGCAGCCGCCAATCTTCCTGCGCGTGTGGCGCTCGCAGTGCGCGCACAACCAGCCCATCGTGCGGCCCGACGTGTCGGAGTCGCTCGACTGGGAGGGCGAGCTCGCCGTGATCATCGGCAAGCCCGGCCGCAACATTCCGGAGAGCGAGGCCTATGCGCATGTGGCGGGCTACGCCTGCTACAACGACGCCAGCGTGCGCGAGTGGCAGTTCCATGCCAAGCAGATCGCATCGGGAAAGAACTTCGAGTCCACCGGCGGCTTCGGTCCATGGATGGTCACGGCCGACGAGATCGCACCCGGCCGCGAGCTCAGGCTGGAGGTTCGGCTGAACGGCGAAACGGTGCAGTCCAGCCACACCGGCCACATGATCTTCAGCATCCCGAAGCTCATCGCCTATGCCTCCACCATCTTCACGCTGGTGCCGGGCGACGTCATCGCCACCGGCACGCCGGCGGGCGTGGGCTGGAGCCGCAAGCCGCAGCGGTTCATGAAGCCCGGCGACGTCTGCGAGGTCGAGATCGAAGGCATCGGCACGCTGCGCAACCCGATCGCCGCACAGCACTGAGCAAGGCAAGACACCGGAGATGCGGCGGCACGCACCGCCGCACCCGGTGGCAGGCCATCCGAAAAATTGGAGACAAACCATGCAACGCAGAGATTTCGTGGCGGCGGGCCTCGCCCTGGCCGGTGGCCTGGCGCTGCCGGCACGCGCCCAGGGCTACCCCGAGCGGCCCATCAAGATCTACCAGGGCTTCGCGGCCGGCGGCAACGCCGACACCATTGCGCGCGTGGTCGGCACGGAAATGAGCAAGGGGCTGGGCCAGCCTCTGGTGGTGGAGGCCCAGGCCGGTGCGGGCGGCACCATTGCCGCCACCACCGTGGCGCGTGCCAGACCCGACGGCTACACGCTGCTGCTCGCCACCGGCGGCCATGCGGTGGCGGGCGCGCTCTACAGCAAGCTGGCCTACCGCTCGGTGGCCGATTTCGAGATGGTGTCGACCATCACCTTCTTTCCCTTCCTCGTGGTGGTGCGGTCCGATTCCGGCTTCAAGAGCCTGCGCGAGCTGCTGGCCGCCGCGCGCGCCGCGCCGGGCAGCGTGTCCTACGGCACGGCCGGCATCGGCTCGACGCACCATCTGGCCGGCGAGCTGCTCAGCCGCATGTCGAAGACGGAGCTGCTGCATGTGCCGTACCGCGGCGATGCCGCATCGCTCACGGCGCTGCTGGGCGGCGAAGTGCCTTTCATCATCGCGCCACCCACCGTCGCCATGCCCCAGATCAAGGCCGGCAAGTTGCGCGCGATCGCGTCGACCAGTCCGCAGCGGTGGGCCGGCCTGCCCGCTGTGCCGACGGTCGCGGAGCAGGGCGTTCCCGGCTACGACGTGCGCTCCTGGGCCGGGCTGATGGCGCCGGCCGGCACGCCGCAGGCCGTCGTGGAGCGGCTCAACGCCGAAACGCTCAAGGCCCTGCAGTCGCCCGCAGTGAAGGCGCGGCTCGAAGACATGGGCGGCGAGGCGCGCGGCGGCAGCCCTGACGAAATGAAGACCATGGTGGCCTCCGAGGTCCAGAAATGGGCGACGCTCGTGGCCGAAGCCAACATTCCCAAACAGTGAGAACCCCACCCATGTCCCTGATCCAGATCCGCAAGCGCAGCCTCAGCATCGAGACCATCTACCACGAGGGCGGTCCGGTTGCGGATACGCCCCTGCGGCTGGCCGCCGCCTGCGCGGTGATCCGCAACCCCTACGCGGGGCGCTACGAGCCCGACCTGATGCCCTTCATGGCCGAACTGCGCGCGCTGGGCACGCTGCTCGCGCAGGAACTGGTCGAGACGCTCGGGCGCGACAAGGTCGAGGTCTACAGCAAGGCCGCCATCGTGGGTGTGAACGGCGAGCTCGAACACGCGGCCGTCTGGCACGAGGCTGGGGGCTGGGCCATGCGCGAGGTGCTGGGCGAGCCCAAGGCCATCGTGCCGGCCGCCAAGGCGGTGGCCGCCACCGGCTACAGGCTGATGGTGCCGCTGCACTACATCCATGCGGCCTATGTGCGCAGCCACTACAACAGCATGGAGATCGGCATCCAGGACGCGCCGCGGCCCGACGAGATCCTGTACGCCCTGGTGATGGGCACCGGCGGACGCATTCACGCCCGCATCGGTGGATTGACCAAGGACAAGGTGTCCGTGCACGATGGCCAGCGCTGAAACGGCAACACGCATGAACGACATGATGATGAAAGCCGTGTGGGTGCGCGTTCCTGGCGGGCCCGATGCACTCGAGGCCACCGAACTCCCCGTGCCTGTGCCCGGCCCCCGCGAGGTGCTGGTGAAGGCGCATGCCATCGGCGCCGGTGGCCCCGACGTGCTCATCCGCAACGGCACCTACAAATGGATGCCGCCGCTGCCCGCCGTTCCGGGCAATGAAATGGCCGGCGTGGTCGCCGCGGTGGGCGAGGGCGTGACGAACCTGGCCGTGGGCCAGCGCGTGCTGGTGAGTTCGCGCGAGCTGCCCGAGCGCGGCGGCTGCTACGCGCAATACATTCGCGTTCCTTCGGATGCGCCGTTCGCACTGCCCGAATCCATCGCCTTCAACGACGCCGTGAGCCTCGGCAACTTCCAGCTCGCGCAGGCGATGCTGCAGGGCTGCGGGGGCAGCGAGCCGGCGAAGAGCATCCTGGTGCCCGGTGCCGCGGGCGGCGTGGCGACGGCACTGGTGCAGATCGCGCGGCACCACGGCATGCAGGTGATCGGCACCGCATCGACGGAAGAAAAGCGCGCGTACGCGTTGGCGAATGGCGTGAGCGTGCTGGTCGACGGCCGGGCATCGGAGCTGCCGCAGCAGGTCATGGCGCAGACCGGCGGGCGCGGGGTCGACCTGGCCTTCGACCACGTCGGCGGCGAGCTGTTCATGGCCTGCATCCGTTCGCTCGCGCCATTCGGGACGGCGGTGTCGTACAACATCGCGAGCGGCCCGCCGGCGGGCGACGTGTTCATGGCGCTGCGCGCGCTGCTGAGCCGGAGCCTGGCGGTCCGCACCTTCTCGATCCACACCTTCGACAGCGACCGTGCGCGCCGCCGCGGCCTGATGGAGAGCGCCATCGCATTGATGGCCGCCGGCCGCATCCGTGCGCCGCGAACCACGGTGATGGCATTGAGCGATGTGCGCCGGGCGCACGAGATACTCGACGCCGGCACATCGCTCGGCAAGCTGGTGCTGGCGCCCTGAAGCAACCGGCCGGCGGGAGCCGATTCTTCCGCTGGCTGGAAATCAGGTTTCCTGCAGTCCGCTTTTCTGCGAGGGTGCCTGGCTTCATAGTCCATCGCGGCAGCTCCGGCGCATCCAACGTCACACCGAGAGAGAAACAAGGAACACACCATGAGCACTCTGGACATCGTCGGCCTTTGCGGCAGCCTTCGCCGCGGATCGGTCAACCGGGCGGCCCTGAACCTCGCCGGCTCGCTGATGCCGGATTCCATGCGGCTGGACGTCGTCGAATGGCGCGAGGTGCCTTCGTTCGACGCGGATGTCTTCGCCAGGGGCTACCCGGCCCCGGTGCAGGCGCTGCGCGAGCGCATCGCGCGGGCCGACGGCCTGGTCATCGCCACGCCCGAATACAACTTCTCGATCCCGGGCGCCTTCAAGAACGTGATCGACTGGCTCAGCCGCGGCGAAGACCAGCCCTTCGCGCACAAACCGGTGGCGCTTCTCTCGGCGTCCCCCGGTCCGCTCGGCGGCGCACGCGTTCAGTACGACGTGCGGCGCGTGATGCTGTTCGTGAATGCGATGGTGCTGGCGAAGCCCGAGGTGTTCATCGGCGGTTCGGCGGGCAAGTTCGATGCCGAAGGCCATTGCACCGATGAGACGACGCGCAAGTTCGTGGGCGACCAGATGAAGTCGTTCGAGAAGTGGGTTGGGGCGGTGAAGCGGATGGGGTGAGCGGGTTTCAGAGCCTGCTCACGGTCTATTCAGGACCATGCAGATGCCTGTTGGGGCGAGTTGCGCGATGTGGTGTGCGGTCTGTTTGGGGCGCGTGCACAGGCCACCGGGTGCTCCCCTCCGCGAATGTCCCCCGGGGGCTGCGCCCCCTCCTCCTTTATTTCGCTGCGGGGAGCACCCGGTGCCCTGCGCACGAGGGCACGCTGTGGGTTTGCCGCCGATCAACCAGTGCGCTGAACGATCACGCCGATGGTGTGCTCTGCGCCGCGAAATAAAGGAGGAGGGGGCATGCGGCCCTAGACGAACACGAACAGTCGCGTCAGTGCCTTGTGCAAGAGCCAGATCAATGTGCAGACCAGCGGGATCGTTACTGCGTAGACATTGCGCACTTGACGCCAATTGAGCGGTGCCGGTTGCTCGTGGAACGCCTGACCGGTGTGAGTGACGTCTCGGCCATGGAAATGGCTGTGATCGACCGTTTGCTCTTCACTGATTGGATAAACGCGCCATGAGCTCAAGGGAAGCAACGGAATTCCAAAGATCACGATCCACTTGGTCGTGATGTATGTTCCGCCGATGTCATGTTCGCGTTCGCCGTAGTACCGCGTTCCGGTACCGTTCAATGTGTATGGCATTTCTGCTCCTTCCTCCCGTCAGCATACCGGCTCGCGGTGGCGTCATTGCTTGTTTGGACTGAGGAGATGCTGAACCAACAGCCGTGCTGCAGGTGACAGGGCCGTGTCCGTCTTGATCGCCATCAGCAGGCGGCGCGTGGCCCACGCATCCTTGAGTCGAACCACCTTGAGGTCCAGCGCGGCCACCTGCGCCTTGCAGGCCGCGAGCGGCACCACGCCGATGCCGAGGTTGGCTGCGATCATGTGGCACATCGCATCGAAGCTGCGCACCTGCACGCGCAGGCGCATCGGGATGCCGGCCTGTTCGGCGGCACGCGATGTCAGCTCGAGCAGCGAACTGCTGCGGTTCAGGCCGACGAACTCGTGTGCGAGGCAGGTCTTGAAATCGGTGCGGCGGGTGCGCCCGAGCGGGTGCTGCCGCGCGCACAGCACCACGAGCTCGTCGGTCTGGAAGGGCGCGACGTCGAGCCCGTAGGCGGGCGTGTTCTCCGCGAACACGCCGACGTCGGCCAGCCCGTCGACCAGCGCACGCACGATGTCGCCGCTCAATTGCTCCTCGACCTCGATGCGGATGTCGGGATGCTGCCCGAGGAAGGTCGCGAGCGCCGTGGGCAAGAACTCCGTCAGCGCCGACATGTTGGCCCACAGCCTGACGTGGCCGCGCACGCCGCTCGAATAGTCGTTGAGCTCGTTGCTGAACTGCTCGAAGCCCTGGAACAGCCGCATCGCATGCTGCATCGCCACGTGGCCGGCGGGCGTGAGCGCGATGCCTTGCGAGCTGCGCTCGAGCAGCTTCGATCCGGTTGCGGCCTCGAAGTCCGACAAGCGCCGGCTGGCCGCCGAGAGCGCGAGATGGCAGGCCTCCGCACCCTTGGTGATGCTGCCGGACTGGGCCACGGCACAGAAGAGCCGCAGCGTCACGAAATCGACACGCGCAGGGTTGATGGGGCTGGCCATCGGCGGATTCTAGGGAGCGCGCCAGTGCCGAAAGTCATGGGCCGCGCAAAAAAGAATTTCTTTGACATGTTATGTCGGCGCATCTATAGTGAATTCATCGAAGCACCGCTCGCTTCCAACGGCACCCAACCACAAGGAGAGGTATGCAATCACTGCTCGACCAACTCAAGGGCCTCGATGCGCTGGCCGGTGCGGCGATGGGCGGACTGCCCGTGCAGCTGCAGCCGATCCCGGGCAGCACGCCCGTGGTCCAGGTGAGCATCGAGGGTCGCGACGAGCTGCCGATCTTCATCACGAGTTCCGACATGCAGATCATCTGCATCTGCTACCTCTGGACCGAGGAGGAAGTGAAACCCGAGCGGCGCACCGAGCTGCTCGAATCGCTGCTCGACCTCAATCCCTCGGTGCCGCTGTCGTCCTTCGGGCGCGTCGACGGCCGCTACGTGCTCACCGGTGCGCTGGGGCGCGATGCGGGCGTGGAAGACATCGCACGCGAGGTGGCCGTGCTCAGCGACAACGCGCTCGATGCCCTCGACGCCCTGTCCGAATTCCTGAATTAAGCGGAGATCATCATGACAGTCATCAAGAAGCTGGTCACCTTGCTGCGCGGCAGCGCACGCGAAATCGGCGAGAGCGTGATCGACAGCAATGCCACGCGCATCTACGAACAGGAAATCATCGACGCCAAGCACAGCATCGAGAAGGCCAAGGGCGACCTCACCGGCGTGATGGCCAAGGAGATGCAGTCGGCCCGGGAGATCGAGCGCCTGAAGAACGAGGTCGCGCGCTACGAGGGGCTGGCGCTCGAGGCGCTCGACAAGACGCAGGAAGGCCTGGCGCTCGACGTCGCCGCCAAGGTCGGCACGCTCGAGCAGGAGCTCGAGGAGCAGGCCAAGGCCCATGCGTCCTATGCGCTGCAGGTCTCCAGGCTCAAGGACCTGATCAAGTCGGCCGAGGCGCGCATCCGCGAGCACGAGCGCGAGATCGGCATCGCCAAGACCACCGAGAGCGTCTACCGCGCCACGCAGTCGATCTCCGAGAACATCGGCAGCGGCGGCTCGCGCCTCGCCAATGCGCGCGAGTCGCTCGAACGCATCCGCCAGCGCCACGAGGACCTGGCCGACCGCATGACGGCGAGCCAGGCGCTCGACAACGAGCTGGGCCACAGCGCGCTCGAGAAGAAACTGGCCGCCGCGGGCATCGGCAACGATGCCGACCGCACCGGCAAGGTGATGGCGCGCATCCGCGCCCGCCAGGTCAAGCCGGCCGGGCCGGACTCGGAATGACCATGCGGGTCAAGCCGGTTCGCTGGCAGGGCTCGGACGAAGCGATACGCGCCGTCCAGGTGGCGTTCGACGTGGAGGAGGCCGTGCTGGAAGCGGTGCGCACGGCAGCCTTCGAGCAGCATGTATCGACCTCCGACCAGATCCGGCAGGTGCTGGGCCTGGCCACGACGTCGAAACCGAAACGCCCGCGGCTCACGGTCTCGCTGAGTGCGGCAGACTACGAGTTTCTGGCGAAGCGCTACGGTCTCGCCGCCGACGACCGCCTGGCCATCAAGGAGAGGGCCACGCGCGACCTGATTGCATTTGCCAGTGGTGGAAAAAAGGGCGCCGGCGCAGGGAAGCCGGGCCGCAAGTAGAACAACAAACACAACCCGCACGCGGGAGGGATCTATGGGCAATTTCATGGATGCGGTGACGGGGTACCCCACCGCGATCTACACGGTGCTGCTGGGCGTCGTGGTGATCTACTGGGTGCTGGCGGTGCTCGGCATGGTCGACATCGAGCACAGCGGCGTCGACGTCGACCTGCAGACCCATGCCGACGGCGACACCAGCGATGTCGGCCAGCTCGCGAGCTACGTCGTGGCCCTGGGCCTCAACGGCGTGCCGTTCTCGGTGGCGGTGAGCCTGCTGGTGCTGGTGTCGTGGACGGTGTCCTGCCTCGGCGGCGAGTGGCTGCTGCCGCTGGTGCCGACGATGCCGCTCAAGCTGCTGGCCGGCACCGTGCTGCTGGTGGCCAGCGCGGCCATCGCCATTCCCGTCACGGCCGTCGCCATCCGGCCGCTGCGGGGGCTGTTCGTGAGCCACACGGCGGTGAGCAACGCCGCACTGGTCGGCCAGGCCTGCCGCGTCGTCACCGGCGTGGTGAACGAGAAGGACGGCCGCGCCGAAGTGGCGCGCCGCGGCGCCAGCCTGAACATCCGCGTCTGGGCACCCACGCCCAACACGCTCAAGCGCGGATCGCACGCGCTGATCCTCGAATACGACGAGGTGGCCGGCCGCTACCTCATCGCGGCGCACGACGACATCGTCTGACCGCGCGCACCCCCTCACTGTTCGTTCGCTCTTAAAGCATCTGGAGAAAAAATGGAGCCCATCATCTTTGCCGTGGTCATACTGGCCGTGGTCATCCTCGGCCTGTTCGCGATGTTCGCCAAGTTCTATCGAAAGATCGAACAGGGCCACGCACTCATCGTGAACACGCTGCGCGCCGAGCCCGAGGTGACCTTCACCGGGCGGATGGTCTACCCGATCATCCACAAGGCCGAGCTGATGGACATCTCGGTCAAGACCATCGAGATCGACCGCTCCGGCAACGAGGGCCTCATCTGCCGCGACAACATCCGCGCCGACATCAAGGTGAAGTTCTTCGTGCGCGTCAACAAGACCGCCGACGACGTGCTCAAGGTGGCGCAGGGCATCGGCTGCGCGCGCGCCTCCAACCACGAGACGCTGGAGGAGTTGTTCTCCGCCAAGTTCTCCGAGGCGCTCAAGACGGTCGGCAAGTCGATGGACTTCGTCGACCTGTACCAGGCGCGGGACGGCTTCCGCGACCAGATCATCAGCCAGATCGGCAACGACCTCTCGGGCTACGTGCTCGAGGACGCCGCCATCGACTACCTCGAGCAGACGCCGCTGTCGGAGCTCGACGCCAACAACATCCTCGATGCGCAGGGCATCAAGAAGATCACCGAGCTGACGGCGGTCGAGCACGTGCGCACCAACGAGCTGCGCCGCAACGAGGAAATGCAGATCAAGAAGAAGAACGTCGAGACGCAGGAAGCGATGCTCGAACTCGAACGCCAGCAGGCCGATGCCACCGCGCGCCAGCAGCGCGAAATTGCCAGCGTGCGCGCCCGTGAGGAAGCCGAGACCGCCAAGATCCAGTCCGAAGAGCGCACCAAGTCCGAAACCGCGCGCCTGCTCGCCGAGCAATCCGTCTCGGTGCAGCAGGAAAACGTGCAGCGCGAGAAGGAAGTGGCCGAGAACAACCGCAAGCGCGCGGTGGCCATCGAGGAGGAAAAGGTCACGCGTGCCCGCGACCTGGAGATCGTCGACCGCGAGAAGGAAGTGACGCTGCAGCGCATCGAGAAGGACAAGGCCGTTGAAGTACAGAAGAAGGCGATTGCCGACGTGATCCGCGAGCGCATCGTGGTCGAGCGCACCGTGGCCGAGCAGGAAGAGGCGATCAAGGAACTGCGCGTGGTGGCCGAGGCCGAACGCACCAAGAAGTCCGTCGTCATCATGGCCGAGGGCCAGGCCGACGAAAAGATGGTGATCGACGTGAAGGCGGCCGAAACGCAGGAAAAGCGTGCGCGTCACAAGGCGGCCGAAGAACTGACGCTGGCCGATGCCAAGCTCAAGGTGGCCGAGCGCGACGCCGAGTCGAAGAAGCGCGAAGCCGAGGGTATGGAAGCCCTCTCCGCTGCGCCGGGCCTGGCGGCTGCCAAGGTCGAGATCGCCACCGCGCAGGCGCGCCTGGCCACCTTCGAGGCCGAAGCCTCGGGCAAGGAAAAGCTGGGCCTGGCCGACGTGCACGTGCGCCAGGCCGATGCCGACGCCATCCTCAAGGCCGGCCAGGCCGACGCGCAGGTGATCGAGGCGCGCTCGCAGGCCGAAGCCGCCGGCATGCGCGCCAAGTTCGACGCTGAAGCCTCGGGCAAGGAAAAGCTCGGCCTCGCCGATGTGAACGTGCGCACGGCCGATGCCGAAGCAACGCTCAAGTCGGGCCAGGCCGATGCGCAGGTGATCGAGGCCCGCTTCAACGCCGAAGCCAAGGGCCTGCACGAGAAGTTCGAGGCCATGAAGTCGATGAGCCCCGAAACCCGCGACCACGAAGAGTTCCGCATGCGCCTGGAAAAGTCGCACATCGAGACCATGAAGGGCATCGACGCGCAAACCTCCATCGCCAAGGAACAGGCCGATGTGCTGGGCACCGCGCTCGCCAACGCCAAGATCGACATCGTGGGCGGCTCGGGCGACTACTTCGACAGCTTCGTGCGCTCGCTCTCGGTGGGCAAGGGGATCGACGGCGTCATCTCCAAGAGCCAGGCGGTGCAGGTCGCCTTCAAGGACCAGCTCTCGGGCGAACGCGATGTGGTGAAGGACCTGCGCGACATCGTCGGCGCCCTGGGCAATTCGTCGGGCGAGATCCAGAACCTCAGCGTCGCTTCGCTGATGAGCCGCATCGCCGCCGACGGTACCGAGAGCCAGAAGTCGGCGCTGCAGAACCTGATCTCCACCTTTCGCCCGTTGAACGGGAACGCGCAATGAACCCGAGCCTGAAGTGCAGCTGCACCGGGCAGGCATCGATGCAGCCGGTGGCGCTGGCCGAGGCGCTGCTGGGCGTGCAGTGCATCGACTGCAACGGCATGGTGATGGCCATGGACGACTGGCGCGCCTGGAAGGCCGCCGACCCGAACCGCGTGCCGCATGCGGTCGACGACGAAGTCATCGAGGTGTTCGACATCGCGGCCGTGCGGCATTGCCCCGAATGCGACCGGCTGATGCAGCGACTGCGCGTGAGCGCCGGGCCCGACTTCCGCATCGACCGCTGCGTGGCCTGCCAGAACCTGTGGTTCGATGCGGGCGAATGGCGCGCCATCGTGAGCCGCGGCCTCGCGGGCCGGCTCGACGAACTGCTGTCCGACGGATGGCAGCGCCGGCTGCAGACCGAGGAAGTGCGCGAGGTGCGCCTCGCCGCGCTGCGCCGCCGCTACGGCGACGACTGCATCGACGAGCTGGACCGCATCCGCGCCTGGCTCGACACCCAGCCTCATCGCGACGAACTGCTCGCACTGCTGCGCGCGGACTGACCGCGCCGATCCATGCAACCCACTGACGAAACGGGCGCTCCGCCCGGCGCCCAGGCGCAGACCCCTGCCGACCAGACCGAAGCCCTGGTGTCCGGCAGCGGCAGCTACGACCTGCTGAAGAAGCGGCTCGAAACCCAGGGCGAGGGCCTGCTGAAGAAGACGCAGGCGCTCAACGAGCAGCGGCTCGCCGAGTTCGGCCGCTCCGACCAGGCCCTGGTGCTGCGCACCCGCGCGCGCACCGAGAACAATGCCGTAGCGCGCGACATCGTGCGCATCGGCGACCTGCTGCTGTTCGGCTACAACGTCTTCATCGGCCTGCGCAAGGAAACGGCCGTGGGCGACGTGTTCGGCCTCTACCGGCTCGCGCCGCCGGGAGAGGCGGCCACCGAAAACGACGAGCTGCAGCCGGTGCCGCTGGCGGGCACCTTTCTCGAAGACACGCGCTTCGCCTCCGACTTTCGCGAGCTCTACGCCTACTACAAGCAGGCCACGCTGCTGCAGCTGCGCGTCACGCAGGACAAGCTGCTGGCCTCGTTCCAGATCGGCCAGCAGCTGCACGACGTGCGCGTGTTCCGCTGGGCCATCGAGCGCGGCGGCGGCATCCATTACATCGACAACCGCGGCGAGCGCGACATCGCCTTGCCCGCGAGCCACGACTTCGAATGGACCGTCGCCACGCGCGAAGACCACGTGGGCGGCAAGCACCCGCATGTGAACGTGCTCGACACGGTGTTCGTCGAAACCCTCGGCGGCGACCTCACGATCAAGATCGAGAACAACACCGAGACCGGGCTCGGCATCTACAGCGAGCCGGTGGAGGACAAGAGCCAGTCGCTCACCGACGCCGAGATCGCCTGGGCCAGGCTCGGCATGCTGATCCTGTTGCGGGTGAAGCCCTACCGCGAGCAGGTCACGCGCTACCTCGTCTTCAACATCCGCACGCAGCAGGTCGAGCGCATCGACGCCATCGGCGGCTCCTGCGTGCAGCTGCCCGAAGACCACGGCATCATTTTTCCGGGCGGCTACTACCTGCAGTCGGGCGAGCGCAAGCGCTTCGACCTGCCGGCCGAGGTGGTGGAGAACCTGCGCTTCAAGCGCATGCTGCGCTCGCCCAACGGCGAGGACGTGGCCTATGTGTTCTACGACCCGAAGCCGGGGCGCTATGCGCTCTTCAACTACAACCTGATCGACAAGAAGCTCGCGACGCCGATCATCGCCAACGGCTACGCGCGTTTTGCCGACGGCCGCATCCTGGTGTTCAACGGCGACGACGGCGAGCCGACGCGCGTGCATCCGATGCAGCTCTGGCAGACGCCTTTCGCCAGCGAGGAGCATGTGAGCGCGCAGCCGCCCGCCGCCGGCTTCTTCGGCAAGATCGGCAATGCCGAGCTGGTGCGCGGCGTGTCCGACCTGATGGGCATCGCCCGGGCGGTGCGCGAGCAGGCGCCCACGCGCGCCGCCTACGAAGACCTGATCCGCCAGTGCACCCGCGTGAGCGACGCCTACTTCTGGCTCGATGCGCCCGAGGCCGCGGGTCTCATGGCCGAACTGCGCAGCATCGCCGACGTGGCGCGCAGCACGCTGGCCGAGTTCGAGAAAGTCGACACCATCCGGCGCGAAACCGCGCGCGCGCTGGCCCAGGCCGAAGATCAGCAGCATGCGCTGCTGGTCGACATCGCCAGCACCCTCTGGCGCGCACCCGACGATTTCGTGAAGGCCCTGGGGCGCCTGCGCGAGCGGCGCGGCGCACTGCAGATGCTCAAGGAGCTGCGCTACGCCGACCTGCCGCGCATCGCCGCCATGGACGCCACGCTCGAAACCGAGCAGCAGCGCATCGGCGAGCGCGCCATGCAGTTCCTGGCGGCCGACACCGCCTTCAACGGCCAGCGGCAAGCACTCGACAAGCTGGCGCTGGAGCTGCCCCATCTGGCGACTTCGCCGGCGCTCGGGCAGATGCTCGCGACGCTCGACGCGCAGGCCGCCGGCCTCGACCTGCTGACCGAGCAACTGGGGAGCCTGCCGGGCGGCGACGCGGTGATCCGGACCTCGATCCTCGACCGCATCTCGCTGATCTACGCCGACATCAACCGCATGCGCGCCGATGCGCGGATGCGGCGCAAGTCGCTGGGAGCGACCGAGGCGCGCGCCGAGTTCGGCGCCCAGTTCAAGCTGTTCAGCCAAGCGGTGGAAAACGCGCTGGAGTTCGCCGACACGCCCGAGAAGTGCGACGACGCGCTCACGCGCCTGTTGGCCCAGCTGGAAGAAATCGAAGGCCGCTTCGCCGAGCAGGAAGACTTCCTGGCCGACATCGCGCAGAAGCGCGAAACGGTCTACGAGGCGCTGTCCGCACGGCGGCAGAGCCTGGTGGAAGCCCGCCAGCGCCGCGCGCAGGGCGTGGTCGATGCGGCCGGCCGCATCCTCGACGGCATTCCGCGGCGCATTGCCCAGTTCGGCGAGCTGACCCAGGTTCACAGCTACTTCGCGGCCGACCCGATGATCGGCAAGCTGCACACGCTGATCGCCGACCTGCGCACGCTGGGCGCCGCGGTGCCGGCCGACGAGCTCGACACCCGCCTGAAGACCGCGCGCGACCAGGCGCTGCGTTCGATCCGCGACAAGCGCGAGCTGGTGAGCGAGGGCGGGGACACACTGCGCCTGGGCCGCCATGCCTTCACCGTGCACCGCCAGCCGGTCGACCTGACGCTGGTGGCCCGCGACGAAGGCATGGCCTACCAGGTGACCGGCACCGACTACCAGAGCCCTGTGGACGAACCCCAGCTGTTGCCCTTGCAGCGCTACTGGAACCAGGCGCTGGTGTCGGAGACGGTCGAGCTGTCGCGCGCCGAATACCTCGCCGGCCGCCTGCTGGAAGCACTGCTCGACGGCAAGGCCGAGCGCAGCTGGGCCGAGGTGCTCACGCTGCTGGCCGAAGACCCGCTGCATCTGCAACTGCTCGACATGGTCCGCCGCTTTGCCGCCGCACGGTATCAGGAGGGCTACCAGAAGGGCATCCACGACGACGACGCGATGCGCCTGCTCGGTGCGCTCGTCGCCATGCAGGATCAGGCGGGCCTGCTGGCCTGGGGCCCGACCGAGCGTGCACTGGCCTTGCTTTATTGGCAGCACGGCCACCTGATCGCGCACCGCGAATCGCTGCTGCGCCGCGCGCGGGCTGCCCTGCAGATGCAGGCCCTGTTCGGGCGGCGCGATGCGCTGGCGCAGCTCGAAGCCGACACCGCGCGCGCGCTCAACCACTTCACGCGTGACGTGGTGCCCGACCTGCTGCCGCTGGCGGAGACTGCGAGTGGCGAAGAGCGCGACGCCCATCAGGGCCGCGTGGCCACCCTGTGCGACCAGGCGGCCGCGTACCTGGTGCGCGAGCTGGCCGGCGAGCATGGCGGCGAAACCTGGGCCGTGTCGGGCGCGGGCGAAGACCTCGCGGCCGCGCTGCTGCGCGAACTGGAGCGCGGCGGCCGGCGCGACGCCTGGCAGCACGACCTCGACGCCGCACCGCCGGCCGAGCGCTGGCGCCTGGCGCGCGACTGGGTGCGTGCCTATGCCATCCACCAGGCGCCGCAATCGGTCGACTGGGTGGACGACGCGGCCAGCGTGCTGGCCGTGCCGCTCAAGCGCGCCCGCGTCAACGCGGCGCTCGACCGCACGGTCGAGGGCCTGCGCGGCGAGCATCCGCGCGTGGCCGAAGGCCGCATGACGCTGAACCTGAACGACTTCTGGCGCCGCTTCCTGTTCCACACCACGCACGCGGTGCCGGGCTACGAGGCGCTGCACAGCCTGCGCCACGAGCTGCTCGAACGCGAGAAGGCGCGGCTCAAGCTGAGCCAGTTCCAGGCCAAGCCGCTCTCGACCTTCGTGCGCAACCAACTGATCGACGAGCTCTACCTGCCCATCATCGGCGACAACCTCGCCAAGCAGATCGGCTCGGCGGGCGAGGGCAGCCGCACCGACCGCATGGGTCTGCTGCTGCTGATCTCGCCGCCCGGCTACGGCAAGACCACGCTGATGGAGTACGTGGCAGACCGGCTCGGCCTGATCTTCGTGCGCATCAACTGCCCCGCGCTGGGCCATGGCGTGACCGCCATCGACCCGGCCAACGCGCCCAACAGCGCGGCGCGGCAGGAGCTGGAGAAGCTGAATCTCGGCCTCGCGATGGGCAGCAACGTGATGCTGTACCTCGACGACATCCAGCACACCAGCCCCGAGTTCCTGCAGAAGTTCATTGCGCTGGCCGACGGCACGCGCCGCATCGAGGGCGTGTGGAACGGCGAGCCGCGCAGCTACGACATGCGCGGCAAGCGCTTCGCGGTCGTGATGGCGGGGAACCCCTACACCGAGTCGGGCGACGTGTTCAAGATCCCGGACATGCTGGCCAACCGGGCCGACATCTACAACCTCGGCGACGTGCTCTCGGGCCGCGAGGCCGCCTTCGCGCTCTCGTACATCGAGAACAGCCTGACCTCCAACCCCACGCTGATGCCGCTGGCCTCGCGCGACCCCAAGGACGTGCAGCTGCTGGTGAAGATGGCGCAGGGCCACGAGGTGCCGAGCAGCGCGCTCTCGCATGCGTACAGCGCGGTCGAGCTGGAGGAGATCAAGGCGCTGCTGCAGCGGCTCTTCCGGGCGCGCGACCTGCTGCTGAAGGTCAACCTCGCGTACATCGAATCGGCTGCGCAGCAGGAGGCCTACCGCACCGCGCCGCCGTTCAAGCTGCAGGGAAGCTACCGCAACATGACCAAGCTCGCGGGCAAGATCACGCCGCTGATGCGCGACGACGAGCTCGATGCGCTGCTGCGCGACCACTACCGCGGCGAAGCCCAGACGCTGACCACCGGCGCCGAGGAAAACCTGCTGCGCCTGGCGCAACTGCTGGGCAGCCCGACGCCGGAGGAAGGCGCGCGCTGGACGGCCATCTGCGACGAGTTCGTGCGCCAGCGCAAGCTTGGCGGCGCCGACGTTGACGGCAGCCAGCGCATCGCCAGCAGCATGCTCGACGTGGCGCGCGCGGTCGACGCGCTCAAGCCCGAGCCGCGCGCCGAGGGACCGAACGAAGGCCAGCGCCTGGCCGACGCCATGCTCCAGATCGCCGTGACCTACCGCGAACTGATCCTGCCGCTGGTGACCGCCACCGAACGCCGGCTGGAGCTCGATCGCTCGATCAAGCAGGACATGGAGCGGCTGGCCGCCGAAGTGCAGGCCACGCGGGCCGCGCCCAGGCGCGTGCCCCCGCCCAAACCCGACAAGGACCACTGAGCCATGCAGGCCACATCCGCATCCGTTTCCGGCGAGCCGCAGGCCGCATTGCCCGAATTGCTCGCCCAGCTCGACGCCACCCTGGCCGATGCGCGCCTGAGCGACGACGAGCGCCGCGTGCTGGTTCACACCCTGCGCGAAGCCTCGCCGCCCGAAGATGGTTTGCGCCAGCTGCGCAACCGCGCCTTCGACCTGGTGCGCGCCCGCACCGCCGACCCGGCGCAGCTGTCCTTGCTCAAGTGGCTCGAAGGCGTGGTCCGTGCGATCGACACCGGCCGCTCGCCCGATTCGGTCACCGTGCACTCGCAGGCCTTCTTCAGCCCAGGTACGGCTTGCCTCCAGGCGATCAACCAGCAACTGAAGGCGGTGAAGCGCTCGGTCGACCTGTGTGTCTTCACGCTCTCGGACGACCGCATCACCGCCGAGGTGTTGGCCGCGCACCGGCGCGGCGTGGCGGTGCGCTTCATCACCGACAACGACAAGGAATTCGACCGCGGCAGCGACGTCGGCCAGCTGCGCGCGGCCGGCATCCCGGTTGCGGTGGACCGCACCGAGGCGCACATGCACCACAAGTTCGCCATCTTCGACGGCGCACGGCTGCTCAACGGCAGCTACAACTGGACCCGCAGCGCCTGCGACTACAACGAGGAGAACGTGATCCTCAGCAACGACCCATCGCTCGTTCGCCGCTTCGCGGACGAGTTCGACACCTTGTGGAAAGAACTGCAGGCCGCCTGATGCCAAGAAGAATCGACTACGACTGGGAGCTGCCTCCCGCGATGCAGCAGCGGCTGGGTGGCACCACCTACGGCGCGCAGCGCATCATCCACGAGCAGGGCCACCTGATGGTGATCCTGCACGAGCCACCTGCCGGCAGCGGCGCGGAGCGCAAGCCCGCGGTGTTCCTGCGCAAGCCCGACGGGGCGTGGTTCCACAAGGGAAGCAATCCCGGCGAACGGGCCCTCGCCAAGCTGCTCGAAAGCTATCGCGCGGCGCTGGGCACTTTCGAGGTCCGGCACCAGTCGGCGGAGACGGCCGAGGAACTGTTCCAGATCCTCGGTCCGCTGATTCCGTTGACGCGCGCCGCGATGAACATGCAGGCCACCCTGCAGGCGGCACGCGAGGCCGTCAAGGACGACCTGATGCTGATCGACCTGCGCGACCTCGCGGTCGAGATCACGCGCGGCATGGAGCAGCTGCTCGCCGACACCCGCATGTCGCTCGACTACCGGCTGGCGCATGCGGCCGAAGCGCAGGCGCGCGCGGGCATGGAAGTCAGCCGCGCACAGCACAAGCTCAACACCATCGCGGCGCTGACCTTTCCGCTGATGGCCATCGGCGCGGCCTTCGGCATGAACCTGCACAGCGGCGTGGAGAACATGCCGACGTGGGTGTACTGGGTGATCTTCGCCGCCGGCATCTGCATGGGCGTGATGCTGCGCGGCTGGGTCAAGGCGCCCGTCGCGCCGCCGGTCGCCGCCAGGCCTGCGTCAACGTTGAAGAAGAAGTAGGCGAGGCGGCAGGCAGCCCGGCCTTCGCGTTTTGCGAAGCCGTCCTGCCGTGAGAGCAATTCCGTTCAGCGCGATCTGTTTCTAGAGTCGGGGCCAACCCAACCTGGAGACAGATTCAGACATGAACGCACTCGAAGGCCTGAAAGTGCTGGAGCTCGGCCAGCTCATCGCCGGCCCGTTCGCCGGCAAGACGCTGGCGGAGTTCGGCGCCGATGTGATCAAGGTGGAGCCCGTCGGCGTCGGCGATCCGCTGCGCAAGTGGCGGATGCTGCGCGACGGCACCTCGGTCTGGTGGGAGGTGCAGTCGCGCAACAAGCGCTCGGTGTGCCTCGACCTGCGCAGCAGCGAGGGGCAGGAGGCGGTGCGCGCGCTGGCCCTCGAAGCCGACGTGCTGATCGAGAACTTCAAGCCCGGCACGCTCGAAGGCTGGGGCCTGGGGTGGGAGCGGCTGCATGCGCTCAACCCGCGGCTCATCATGCTGCGCATCTCGGGGTACGGGCAGACCGGGCCCTACCGCGACAAACCCGGCTTCGGCGTGCTCGGCGAGTCGATGGGCGGGCTGCGCTATCTGAGCGGCGAGCCGGGTCGGGTGCCGGTGCGCGTGGGCGTTTCGCTCGGCGACACGCTGGCGGCGCTGCACGGCGTGATCGGCGTGCTCACCGCGCTGCACCACCGCACGGCCCACGGCGGCGAGGGCCAGTTCATCGACGTGGCGCTCTACGAGTCGGTCTTCAACGTGATGGAAAGCCTGCTGCCCGAATACGACGCCTTCGGTGCCGTGCGGGAACGGGCCGGCAGTGCGTTGCCCGGCATTGCGCCCACCAACGCCTACCGCTGCAACGATGGGCACTACGTGCTGGTGGCGGGCAATGGCGACAGCATCTTCCGCCGCCTGATGCGGGCCATCGAACGCGCCGACCTGGAGAACGACCCGGGGCTTGTGCACAACGACGGCCGCGTGCGGCGCGTGGAAGAGATCGACGCCGCCATCGAGGCATGGACGCTGCAGCGCAGCCGCGACGACGTGCTGGCCGTGCTCGACGCGGCCGGGGTGCCGGTCGGGCGCATCTACTCGGTGGCCGACATCGCCACCGATCCGCAGTACCTGGCGCGCCAGATGATCGTGGAGGCGCGCGGCTCCGACGGCGAAATGCTCAAGGTGCCGGGCGTGGTGCCCAAGCTCAGCGCCACGCCGGGCCGCATCGCGCATGCCGCGCCGCGGCTCGGCGAGCACAGCGGCGATCTGCAGGGCGCGGGCTGGCCCGCGCGCCGCACGGAAGGAGAGACGGCATGAGGCCGGGCCAGGGCACACGGCTGCTCGTCAACGAGGTGGCGACCCGCGACGGCTTCCAGATGGAGAGCCGCTTCATCCCCACCGACGACAAGATCGCGCTGGTCGATCGCCTGAGCACGCTCGGCTACGCCAAGATCGAGGTGACCTCGTTCACTTCGGCCAAGGCGATTCCCGCCCTGCGCGACGGCGAGGAGGTGATGCACCGCATCGCCCGCCGGCCGGGTGTGGTCTACACCGCGCTGGTGCCGAACGTGCGGGGGGCCGAACGCGCACTGGAAAGCCGCATCGGCGAGTTCAACATCGTCATGTCGGCGAGCGAGACCCACAACCTGAGCAACCTGCACATGACGCGCGAGCAGTCGTTCGCGCAGCTGGCCGAGGTCATCGCGCTGGCGAAGCAGGCCGGCGTGCCGGTGAACGTGTCGCTCTCCTGCGTGTTCGGCTGCCCGATGGAGGGCGAGGTGCCCTTGGCGGCCGTGCAGGGCTGGATCGACCGTTTTGCCGCGCTGGGCGTGCAGGGCATCACGCTGTGCGATACCACGGGCATGGCCTATCCCACGCAGGTGCAGGCGGTCTGCGAGGCTGTGCTCGCCATGCATCCCGCCATGGAATGGACGGCCCACTTCCACAACACGCGCGGCATGGGGCTCGCGAACACGGTAGCCGCCGTCGAGGCGGGCATCCGGCGGCTCGACATGTCGCTGGGCGGCATCGGCGGCTGCCCCTATGCGCCCGGCGCCACCGGCAACGTCGCGACCGAGGACGTGGTGCACATGCTGCAGTGCATGGGCTACGACACCGGCATGGACCTGGACGGGCTGATCGCCGCCGCCGGGCAGCTCGAGTCGCTCGTGCAGCATGAACTGTCCAGCCAGGTCTCGCGTGCCGGACACCGCCTGGTGCGGCACGCGCCGCCGGCTGATTTCAACGACATCGTCGAGCGCGCAAATTCGCGCTCGCAAAAGGAGAAAACATGATCGACCACCTGGATCACCTCGTGCTCACGACCGCGAACGAAGAGGCCTGCGTGCGCTTCTACGTCGATGCGATGGGCATGGTGCTGGAGACCTTCGGCGCAGGCCGCAAGGCCTTTCGTTTCGGCCACCAGAAGATCAACCTGCATGTGAAGGGCCACGAGTTCGAGCCCAAGGCGAACCTGCCCACGCCGGGCTCGCTGGACCTGTGCTTCATCGCCAGCGTGCCGCTCGAGGAGGTCGTCGCGCGCCTCGGCGAGAAGGGCGTCGCGATCGTCGAAGGCCCCGTCCTGCGAACGGGCGCCACCTCGCGCATCCGCTCGGTCTACGTGCGCGACCCCGACCTGAATCTCATCGAGATCTCGGAGCTCGCGCCCTGAAGGCTCGAGCCTCGAAGACAGCCAATACACAAAACCGGAGACAGACAAACCATGAAACCCACCCACCGCCTCCTCGCGGTCTTTGGCCTTGCGCTGGCCGCCACCGCCTCGAATGCCGACACCTGGCCTTCGAAACCGATCACCTTCGTCGTGCCCACCGCGCCGGCAGGCTCCACCGACATCATGGCGCGTCTGGTCGCCGATCCGCTGCAGCGCGCGCTGGGCCAGCCCATCGTGGTCGACAACAAGCCCGGTGCCAGCGGCAACATCGGCGCCGAGATCGTGGCCCGCGCCGCGCCCGACGGCTACACGCTGCTGATGCAGTACTCGGGCTACCACGTCGGCAACCCCGCGCTCTTTCCGCAGATCAAGTGGAGCCCGACCAAGGACTTCGTGCCGGTGGCGATGGTGATGCGTGCGCCGCACGTCGTCGCGGTGAGCGGCAAGCTGCCGGTGAACTCGATGAAGGAGCTGCTCGCGTACGGCAAGAAGAAGGAGGGCGGCCTGTTCTACGCCTCGTCGGGCAACGGCTCGATCCAGCACATCGCGGGGGAGCTGCTCTCGCGGCAGGCCGGGCAGGCGATGACGCATGTGCCCTACAAGGGCTCCGGCCCGGCAATCAACGACCTGATTGCGGGCAACGTCGACATGTTCATCACCACGCCGCCTTCGGTCATCGGCCACTTCGCGGGCGGACGCATCAAGCCGCTGGCGTACACGGGCAGCAAGCGCCACCCGTCGATGCCCAATGTGCCGACCGCGGCCGAGGCGGGGCTGCCGGGCTACGAGGTCGAGTCGTGGTTCGCCGTGTTCGCGCCGGCCAGGACGCCGCCCGAGATCGTCAACAAGCTGAGCGCCGAGATCAAGAAGATCGTCGAGAGCGAATCGTTCCGCAAGAAGGTGGACGAGCAGGGAGCCTTTGCCATCTACATGGACCCGGCGGCCCTGGGCAAGTTCGTCGACCAGGAACTGGCGAGTTGGTCGAAGGTGATCAAGGCGGCGGACATCAAGCCCGAGTGAGCCCGGCTGCGCTCAGGGCTTGACGCCGAGCACCGACAGGATGATTGCCGCGAGGGTCAGCGTCACCGGCAGCCGGTGCGTGGCCATTGCATGGACCTGCGCCACCGACAGCTTCGTTTGCTGAAGGAGGTTCTTTTCGGAATGAAGGGCTGTGGACATATCGCGTACTCCTGTGTGGTTGCGAACGGCTTGTTCGCGTGGGTTCAAAGATAGACCTCCAGACGGGGTGCGACACAGGGCTTTCGTCGACACGGCGTTTCCGTTTTTGCAACGATCCGGCGCTCAGGTCCTGGAACTTCTCGCTGCGGACATGGACACCTCCCCCCATCTGCCCACGTCGCCAAGGACTTTGGCTGACGCTTTGATCGGCGTGCCTGGCGACACGCAAGCGCATTGCACTCGACCCCGGCCTCGCGCCGGGGTTTTCTTTTGGCGGGGCGGATGCTGACCGCACCTGAATCGCGACTTAGAACTTAACGGTTATCTGTCGATGGCGATTGCCATAGCCCTGCGTCCAGGCTGTGTGAAGTAAGTGGCATTAAAGGCCTCAATTTTTGGGCTGTTCAGATTTGCTGACACTTTTTGTGACATCGAAACTGGACAATCCCGGGCCGTCGGCGCCGTGGTGTTGGCGATCCAGCACGTCGCCTGTTGCGCCGTGTGTTGCTGTCAGGTTGGGCGGTCAGGGAGAAGGACGCGATGAACAAGAATTTCCATCGAGTGATTTGGAGTGCTGCGCGCGCCATGCGGGTCGTCGTTCAAGAGACGGCCAACAGCACCGGCAGAGGTTCGTCCAAGGCAACGGGTGGGGCCAGCGCAGCGGCAACGATGACAGCGGCGTCGGTGGCGCTCTTCGGCGTGCTGGTGGCGTTGCCTGGACAAGCGCAGATCGTCGGCGCGCCCAACGTTCCCGGCAACCTGCGTCCCACGGTGGTGCTGACCCCTAACGGCCTGCCGCTGGTCAACATCCAGACTCCCAGTGCCGCGGGTGTCTCGCGCAATGTCTACAACCAGTTCAATGTCGGACCCAATGGCGCGGTCCTGAACAACAGCAGAACGAACGTACAGACCCAGCTCGGCGGCATCGTTCAAGGCAATCCCTATCTCGCGACCGGCCCCGCGCGCATCATCCTGAACGAAGTCAACGGCGGCAATCCGAGCCAGCTGCGCGGGTACCTGGAAGTGGCGGGGCAGCGGGCCGAGGTGATCATTGCCAACCCCGCAGGCATCAATGTCGATGGCGCCGGCTTTATCAATGCTTCGCGCACCACACTGACGACCGGCGTGCCGCAGATGAACGCGTTCGGCGGCCTCGACAGCTTCCTCGTGCGGGGCGGGACCATCACGATCAACGGCGCGGGCCTCGACGTCAGCAAGACAGACTACGCCGCAATCCTGGCCCGCGCCGTGGAAGCCAACGCCGGCATCTGGGCCAGCGAGCTGAAGGTGGTGACCGGCGCGAATACGGTCAGCGCCGATCACAGCCAGATCACGCCGACAGCGGGGACTGGTGCAGCACCTACCTTTGCCCTCGACGTGGCCGCCCTCGGCGGCATGTACGCCGGAAAAATCGTCTTGATCGGCACGGAGGCCGGCCTCGGCGTGCGCAACGCCGGCACGATCCAGGCCGCCCCGGGCGCGACCGCAATGGCGGGCGCAGGCCAACTCGTGGTCACCAGTGCCGGACGCCTCGAGAACACCGGAACGATCCAGGGCACAGCCGATGCGAACCTCGCGGCAGCGAGCCTGGCCAACAGCGGCAACATCAGCAGCGGCGGCAACCTGAAGATTGCGTCCCAAGGCGACCTGACGAATTCGCTCGACGGCAAGGGCGGCACGCTCGAAGGCGCGCGCGTCGAACTGGCCAGCGCGGCAGGCAACATCGACAACCGCAACGGCGGCACGATCCGCCAGACCAGCAGTGCGGCGCTGGAGATCTCCGCACCGACCCTGAGCAACACCGGCGGTGGCGTGATCGGGTTGGAGCCGATTCCGGAAGCACCGTCGCAACCCACTGGCGGCACGAATCCTGGAACAGGTGGCGGTGCGGGCACGGGGGGTGGCACCACCAGCCCCACCACCGGCCCCGGTACCAGCACGCCCACCACGGGGACGGGCGGCACCATCGCACCGGCCCCGTACGTGGCGCCGTCGCCCGGGACGGTCACGGCAGCCGGCGCGATTCTCAACGACGGTGGCCGCATCTACGCAGGCGGCCCGATCACGCTGCAAAGCGCGAACATCAACAACAACGGCGGGACCTTGAGCCTCGCCAGCATGACGGTCAACCAGCCCACCTTCGACAACCACGGTGGTACGCTGAACATCTCCAACGGCTTCAGCGCCAACGTCGGCAGCTTCGACAACACCGGTGGCAAGCTCAATGCGGGCAGCCTGAACATCGCCACCAGCGGCGACCTGATCAACACCGATGGCGCGTTGACCAGCGCCACCGATGCCAACCTCGTGGTCGGCGGCAAGGCGGACAACACGCGCGGGTCGATTTCTGCGACAGGCGTGCTGACCGCCAACGTGACCGGGGCCACCTTCAACAACAGCGGCACCCTGGCTTCCAACCAGGTGCTGACGCTCAACACAGCCTCTCTCGAGAATACCCAAGGCAGCATCCAGTCGGCACAGGCCGGCGTGCAGCTTGCGGTGACCAACCAGCTGGTGAACGGCAGCGGCGGTTCCATCAACGCGGCCACCGACCTGAACGTACAAGCAGGCGCACTCGCCAATGGCGGCAGCCTACGCGGCGCGAACGATGTCAGCGTCGCGGTCGATGGCGCAATGAGCAACGACGGCAGCGTCACGGCGGGCCGCAACACCACGATCACCGCCGGCAGCGTGCAAAGCAGCAGCACCGGCGTGCTGGGCGCAGGCATCCAGAACGACGGCAAGCTTGGTGCCGCAGGCGATCTGCGCGTGACGGCTTCCGGTGCGCTGGTTGCCAACGGCACCAACCTCGCGGCGGGCAACGCCACGCTGCAAGGCGCGAGCGTCGATCTCTCGACCAGCCAGACCAGCGCGGCCAACATCGCGGTCACGGCCACCCAAGGCAATGTCGCCACCAGCAATGCCACGGTGGTCACCCCCGGCACGCTGGCGATCACCGCCAACAGCAACGCCGCGCAGACCCTGGTCAACAGCGCCGGCCAGCTCAACGCCGCCCAGTTGCAGATCAATGTCTCGAACCTCGCCAACACGAACAACGGCGAGATCGTGCAGACCGGCACGGGCGCAACGACCATCGCGACCAGCGGCACCCTGAACAACGACGGTGGCCGCATCGTCAGCAACGGGCAGGACCTCACGCTGCAAGGCGAAAGCCTCGGCAACGCCTCCGGCAAGATCGAGCATGCCGGCAGCGGCACGCTGACCATCGCGGGCGGCAACTTCAGCGGCGCCAACGGCCAGATCACGACCAATGGCGCGCTGGCGGTCGGCATGTCGGGCGCCTTCGACCAGGACGGCGGCACGACCAGCGCCAAGCAGCAGATCACCATCGACGCAGGCTCCTTGAGCAATCGCGGCGGCCAGATCGTTCAGACCGGCGCCGATGCCACGCGCATCACCGTGGTCGGTGCGCTGGACAACATCACCGGCACCATCGCCAGCAACGGCAACACGGCCATCGCCGCCGGCAGCCTGACCAACCAGGGCGGCGCCATCCGTGCGGCTGAAACCTCCAGCCTCGGCCTCACCGTCGGCGGCTTGCTCGACAACAGCAACAAGGGCGTGATCGGCGCGGGTGGCCACACGACCATTGCGGCAGGCAGCCTCAACAACAACGCGGGCAGAGTGACGGCGGTCGGCGACTTGAATGCCACCATTGCTGCTGGCGCGGCAACGAACGTCGGCGGCACCCTCGCGGCCAATGGCAACGCCACGGTGACCGCCGCCAGCCTGGACAACAGCGGGGGCACGACGGCGGCCGTCAACGGCAATCTGAGCGTCACGACCACGGGTCAGACGATCAACAACGGCGGCACCCTGCAAGCCGGCGGCGTTACCACCTTGAGCAATGGCGGTCTGCTCAACCAAGCGGGCAAGGTCTTCGGCGACAGCCTGACCGTCGACACGCACGGCAACGCGCTGGACAACAGCGCGAACGGCACGATCGCCGCGACCACGACGGTAGCCATCAGCTCGGGCGCTCTGACCAACGACGCCGGCCTGATCCAGTCGGGCGGCGCGATGACCATCAACACGAACGGTCAGAGCCTGAGCAACACCAATGCCGCGGGCTACAGCAACCAGCAGGGCGGCATCACGAGCGCCGACACGCTCGACCTGAAGGCGGGAGCAGTCAACAACGCGGCCGGTTTCATCGGCGCGAAGAACGCCCTGACCGCCAACACCCAGGCCTTCACCAACACGAATGGCGGCCTTGTCCTCGGCCAGTCCACCGTCACTGTCAACACCAATGGTGCGAGCTACAACAACAGCGGCGGCAAGACGCAGGCGGTAGGCGATCTCTCGATCAGTGCCGGAGATATCCAGAACGCCAGCGGCCTCGTGCGCTCCCTGGCCACTACGACGCTGAATGCCGGCTCCATCGTCAACACGAACACGCAGGGCACCGACCAAGGCATCGAGGGCAAGAACGTTGTCATCGGTACCGGCACTCTGAACAACGACACGGGAGCGATCCGCGCCGATGTCAACGCCACCCTCACCAGCGGCGGCACGGTCAGCAACAAGAACGGCCTGATCTCGGCCGGCGACACACTGGCGATCGTGGACCCCAATGCCGCGAACCCCGGTGCCAAGACGCTGAACCTCGTCAACACCAACGGCACGCTGGTGGCCGACAAGAGCCTGAAGATCGACGCCGCCACCTTCAGCGGCGACGGCCGCGCCGTCTCGGGCAAGGATCTGAGCATCGCGCTCACGCAGGACATCGTCAACAACGGCGAAGTGGCTGCCAACGGGAACCTCAGCTACACCACCATCGGAAACTTCACGAACAACGGCAAGCTGTTGGCGGGACAGACCCTCACGGTGGGCGGCAACAACGTCGACAACACCGCCAACGCGGAGATGTCGGGCACGAACACCACGGTCAACGCCAGCGGCACATTGACCAACCGCGGCCTGATCGACAGCCAGGGAAAAACGCGGATCAATGCGGGCACACTGAACAACATCGGCACCGGCCGCATTTATGGCGACGCGATCTCCGTCGCAGTCGGCACGCTCAACAACGATGCGGAGACGGTCGGTGGTGTGACCAAGGCGGCGACCATCGCGGCCCGCGATACGCTGGACATCGGTGCGACGACCATCAATAACCGCGAGCGTGCGCTGCTCTTCAGCGCGGGCGACATGTTCGTTGGTGGGGCGCTCGATGCCAATCGTCAGGCAACCGGCCAAGGCGCGGTGCTCAACAACCTGAGTGCGGACATCGAGTCGCTGGGCGCGATGTTCATCGCCATGGGCCAGATCAACAACTGGGACACGCACGTCCAGTTGGGGCCGCAGACGACCACCACGACCGGGCCGGTCACCACCATTGCCCCGGTCGGTGGCAGCGGCATGTACACGATGGACCAGGTCGTCATCATTCCCGGCCAGCCGTTCGTCTGGGCGCGCAATCCGGACGGCTCCACGGGCGCCTTGCTGTACAGCAACGGCTACGGCATCTGGAACAGCACCTTCACGACGACCGCCGACACGGCCATCAATGCCGATCCTGCCCGCATCGTCTCGGGCGGCAACATGACACTCAACGGCCAGGTCTCCAACAAGGACAGCCGCATCATCGCGGGCGGAACGCTCCAGGCCACGAGCATTCAGAACACCGCCCTGAAAGGCACGGGCAAGACCGACGTCTTCGCAACGGTCGTCAATGACAAGGGCCAGCCGCAGCCGAACGTGATCATGCCCGGCACGCCAGGGAGCATCGACGTGGGCCGCTACGAGTACATCGAGCATGCCAACGCCACCCAGGGCTACGCCATTGGCTCGGCGAACACCGGCAGCTTGAGTGCGGGCGCCACGGGAACCGGCGGCGTCGGTGGCGGCGCTGGCCCCGGGGTCATCGTGCAGGTCCCGGCCAACGTGGGGGCGGTGACCGGCGCAAGCGGCAATACGGCGGGCAACGCGAATGGCGCCAATGGTGCGGCAGGTACCGGCGCAACCCAGACCATCCCCATGGTCGTGCGCACCAGCATGCCCAACGTCGCCATTCCTCAGGCCAGCCTGTTCGGCATCCACGCCGGCCCTGGCGGCTACCTGATCGAAACCGATCCACGCTTTGCAAACTACCGCAACTGGCTCAGCAGCGACTACCTGCTGAACAACCTGGGCCTGGACCCCAACAACATCCTCAAGCGCCTGGGTGACGGCTTCTACGAGCAGAAGCTCATTCGCGAGCAGGTCGCGCAACTCACGGGCTACCGCTACCTCGACGGTTACTACAGCGACGAGGAGCAATACACGGCGCTGATGAACGCCGGCGTGACCTTCGCCAAGGAGTACGGCCTGCGTCCCGGCATCGCGTTGACGCCCGCGCAGATGGCCCAGCTCACCAGCGACATCGTCTGGTTGGCCGAGCAGACGGTCACGCTGCCTGACGGCAGCACGCAGCAGGTGCTCGTGCCGCAGGTGTACGTGCGCGTGCGTCCCGGTGACATCGACGGATCGGGCGCGCTGCTGGCGGGCAACCAGGTCAAGATCGACGGCAAGGACAACAACCTGGTCAATACCGGCACCATCGCCGGGCGCCAGTTGGTCAGCATCAATGCCAACACCATCGACAACCTGGGCGGGCGCATCAGCGGCGGGCAGGTCGGCCTGAAGGCACAGCTCGACATCAACAACCTCGGCGGCGTGATCGACGCCCGCGACAAGCTGACGCTGGATGCAGGCCGCGACATCAACGTGCGCACGACAACGGGCGTTGGCGCCCTCGGCAACACCGGCATCGACCGCATCGCCGGCCTGTATGTGACCAATCCGGGCGGCACGCTGGGGGCCAGCGCCGGGCACGACATCAATTTGGTCGGCGCCATCGTGTCGAACCAGGGCGGGGGCCTGACATCCTTCAAGGCTAAGAACGACATCAACCTCGGCACCGTCACCACGTCCTCGACGGGAGTGGCCTTCGGCGACAAAGTGAGCGGTCAGTCCACAACGACGAGGGAACTCGGCACGACGATAACGACCAACGGCACTACGTTGTTCAATGCCGGCCAGGACATCAATGTCCGGCAGGGCACGGTCGACGCGGGCAAGGGGCTGTTGAGCCTGCACGCCGACAGGGACATCAATATTGCGTCAGGCCAGACCGATGTGTCGGGCAACTTCACTGCGACGTGGCGCGACAAGGGCCTCTTCAGCCGAACCGACAACAAGCTCACCGGCGAATACAGCAGCAGCACCAGCGTCGGCAGCCGCCTCTCGGGCGGGGTCGTTGCCATCGGGGCAGCGAGAGACATCAGCATCGAGGGTTCGCACATCAGTGGCACACAAGGTGTCGCGATCAGCGCCGGCAGGGACTTGGCCGTCTTCGAGGGGCGCAACACCAGCAGCGCCAGCACCGAATTGCAGAGCAACAAGAAGGGCATCGGCGGTCTCGGGGGGCTGCTCACGGGCGCGCCGACCATTCCATCGCTGCCCTACGGCAAGGCGAGCACGATCGGTATCGACATCAAGACGGATACCGCGTCGGCGAGCACCATCAGCAGCAGCCAGGGCGGTGTCTTGCTCGAGGCTGGCAACACTGTCTTCCTCCAGGGCGCGCAGGTCGATGCGGCCAAGGACGTCAAGATCAAGGGCGGCAACGTCGTCATCCAGGGGGCGACCAACAGCACTTCGGCGAACGCGTCCAACAGTTTCCGCACCAAGGGCATCGAGCCGGGCCAGATCCTCTGGCACGACCCCAGCACGGGCATCAATGCCCGCAAGACCACCGAGACCAAGGTCGAGGACAGCACGCTGACGCGCACCACCCTCAGCGGGGCCAACGTGTTTATCGAGGCCGCGGACACACTGGCGATGGCTGGCACCACGGTGAACGCGGCAGGTGAGTTGTCCTTGAAGGCCGATCAACTCATTCTGGGCACCCAGACCACCGAACACAGTGAGCAGACCACCAGCCAGGGGCGTGACCTGGCTTACCAGAAGAACAAGGACAAGGGACACAGCGACCAGACCACGAACTACAACCAGTTCAATGCCGGCAAGCTGACGGTCACTGCAAACCACATTCAAGCAGGTGTGGGGGCCAGGGACAGCGTCGAGCAACTGGCCAAGCAGCCGGGCATGGAGTGGGTGGACCAACTGATGAGCGATCCCAAGCTCAAGGACAAGATCGATTGGAAGAAGGTCGAGGAGGCCCACAAGAACTGGAACTACGACCAGCAGGGGTTGACGCCAGAGGGGGCCGCCATCGTGACGCTCGTGGTGAGCTACTTCACTTTCGGGGCCGCGCAAGGCATCGGTGCTGCAGCTGGTGATGCAGCCGCGGTAAGCGTGGGACAAGGCATCGTCGTGGAAGGCGCAACCTTTGCTGCGGGAAGCAGCGTGGGGGCAGTCGTTGGCGGTGCAGTGACCGCAGGCATTACGGCCTTGGCGAGCCAGGCGGCTGTCGCGCTGATCAACAACCAAGGCGACATTGGGGCTGCACTGCACGATCTGGGTAGCAGCGCGAGCGTCAAGAACCTGTTGACGGCCATCATTACTGGGGGCGTGTTGGGCGGGCTCGATCTGAATCCGACAGGTTTGCCCGCGACTGGTGGGGGCAGCCAGTCGTTCTTGACCCAATTGGGGCAAAACTTGCAAGCGGGGGCGGCTCGTGCGGTGATCGGCACCGCGATCAATGGCGGCAGTTTTGAAGAGAACCTGAAGAATGGGCTCAAGAACGCCATCCTGGACACAGTCGCGGCACAGGCGGCCAATGCGATTGGCAATCTGACGGCAGACAAAACACTCAACGACTTCACCAACAAGGTGGCGCACGCGATTGCTGGTTGTGTGGTCGGAGCCGCGAGAGCGGATAGCGCGAGTGGGTGTGCTGCTGGCGCGCTGGGGGCCGCCATCGGGGAGCTTGCCGCGGAGGCTTACGGCCGTCGTTCCGATACGGTGCAGTTTGCAGCCATGGTGGCTGGTCTTGCCGTGGCCATCACAGGGGGCGATGCAAGCCAGATCAACCTCGGTAGCCAAGCGGGAGGCAACGCGGCAGCAAATAACTTCCTGAATCATGATGAAGCTGCTCGGCGGGAGGCATTAAAAGATAAGCAGCGTAAAGGGACTCTTCTAACTGCTTCGGAAGCGACCGAGTTAGCCAATCTTGAAGTACTGGATATTGCCAGAGACCTCATGTTTAAAGCTGCTTGTAAGACCGCTGGCCCGGATTGCGATGCCGCGCGCCGTGTGCTCAATTCAGCCATAAATACTTTTTCTGGCGGAATTGGGGCAATGCAAGACCCGCATCTAAGTCCGAGTGGAAATATTGGGGTGAATGCAGAACGAGATCAAAATCTCGCGCTGGCAAATGATGCACGGTATGCAGTGCAAAGTCTTTGGGATAGTTTTACCGAGTTTGCGGCCCCTCAAATTGGAGGCTATCTCTTAGGCGGGGCGCTGGGCGCATATTTCAATGAAGCAAGAGCAATCTATGCAGCTATTAAAAGCAGCGGCTCAGAGATTGCGCCTGCTGTGGTGCAAGAGGCTGTCAATGCAAGCGTTGGGGCAGCGGGCTCTGCTGCGAGCGTACTTGAAAAAGTAGCTAAAGAATCGGCAGCGCTCATAGCCAACCGTCAAACGAGTGGCCAAGCTTACGCGGTCGCTGGGAACACCGCACTTGGTATCGAAACTTCTGGTTTTCAAAACATTCCAGCAAAAGTTTCTAATTTTCCTGGAATTCAAACCGCAAAAGACGGAACTTTTTCTATCGTGGACAAAGAGTTGTTTATGGAGGGAGTGGTGAATGCGTATAATAATGCGGGGCAAACCATGAGCTCACTAACTATCCAACAGATCGAAAAATATATCGCGAGTGCAGCGCGGTTTCCTACTGCTGGTGGAGTCCCAGGCTTGCATGCCGAAGTGCAAGCAGCTAATGCGCTATACAACATGATGGGGCCACAAGCAGCTTCGCAATTAAATGGGGTCGTCGTCGCCACGACCAAACTTGGAGCCAGTAGCGCGGCTGGACAGCAAGGAGGGGCGTTTATTGCCTGCACTCATTGTTCAGGGATTCTGCCGAGTGAAGTTAATGTAATTACAGGTCGGAGGCAATGATGCAACGGGTGCTGTTTGCTGCGATGAGTGAAGTTAACGGTAAATATTGGTATCAAGGCGTACCATTTACGGGGGTCGGATTTTTTGATGGCGAAGATCGTGTTGGTGGATATTGGGTCAATGTCGGTGTCCTTGAAAAAGAATACACGCCGATAACCTGCAAAACGCCATTTGAATGTCAACAGTTGAATTTAACTGGAGTGCTTTCAGACTACAAACTCATACTTCAAAATGGCGAGCCCTTCACCGGTGTGGGCTACGAATTTTCTGATGAATTTTGCATTCATGAGGCATACATTTCAGATGGAGTGATAATTTCTGAGGCTTATTGGAATGCTGATGGGTTAATGCTTCACCTTGGTTTGGATAGTGGGGCGTTTGGGGAGATTTACGAGTGGAATTTAAATGGCGAGCGAAAAAGCATTGACATATCCACTGGCGCATCATTTACCGGGCATTTTGCGTATGCGCAAGACGGCAAGTTGCGCTATTTAAATTCCAATCGCGGGTTTTTGGACGCACTTGATGAGATTTCGAAAGTTTCTCGATACTTTCCATATGGGAGCCTTGAGGATATTTTCAAATCTGCATGCGAAAAAAATATGACCTTGGCTGGGAATGATATGAATGATGCGAGCTTAATGTCGGCTGTTTATTCTTTGGGTCCTCTATTTTTAGAGGTGTTGGAACTTCGCGACACAAAGGTAGAAGATTTTAATTTTAATCTTCTCTTGAATTTGAGGGAGCTCCGGGTTTCCGATAGAAAGAATGATCGAAGTGGTTTTGCTTCAACTATTAAAGCTGAAAACCCGAAATTAAGGGTTTTCTTTAATGAGCGGGAGTGTTTGATTGAGTGAGGGCTAGATGAGGAAGTGACAGATTCGAAACACCCTATTGGGATAACTCAGAAGGTGACCATGCGAGGACGGTTTTGATCGAGAGACGGCTCCCTTAGGACAGCTCCTGAGAGGCAAGGGGTTTCATCCAAGTTTCCATATGAATTGCGAAATTTTGCAGGAAGAGGAGAGGCGATTGGGGAGCTCGTCGAATGAGCATCAATACATGTCTTCTCAATTGCGAGACGATATCTCTTCAGAGTATCAGGTGAATCAATTGATACGAGCCGTTGAAAATTTCATGAGCGGCCGCACAGATAAATGGAATGCAACCGGCAATGCGTGGACCGTCGTAATTGGTCCTGGCGGCGCTATATTTGAATATGCGATTGCGGATGGGTCGCCCGGTAGGGCGGGTAAGTTTACGCACCTATCTTCACGCCCTAGAGGCTTGGAGGTAATTTCTTATTGATGAAAATTGCCTTGAAAAAATCATTGAGTTGTCTGATTAAATGTCTGCTTTGAGCTCGAAGTTGAACCCTTTTCCATGATCGCTTCCAGATTCGTTAAAGGGGCGATATGAGTCGAGCCATTATTATTGCTCTAGATTACGATGCTCCGGGCAGTCTCGAAGGTCTGTCCGTGGCCTATGCAACAGGCGCTTTTGAGGTTATTACGGAAAGTATTCGCAAACAGTTCAAATCTACAGAAAGAGACTGTCTACGGGAATGCTTCTATTGTTTAGATGAGGAGTTCCAAGAGTACATCACCCTCGATGAAGTCTCTGCTAACTGCTTCAACACTTTTGTCCGCGCGTGCGAAGCCGGGTTGGCGGAATATCAAGTCAGCGGTACCACGGCGTGGGGTTTCAAGCAGGAAGAGGCTTGGGTGCGCAGTAACGCCTGGGAATGGTCGAAACTCATCAACAAGCTTCATGCTGATCCGCGGTATGTTCCGCATTCGCAAAAGTGACGATGTGTCGTCGCTGTCCCGAAAAATGGTCGGTGCCAGAGAATCGTAGGGCGCCACACTGAAATAGAACCATTCATAATTGAACTAGCTGGACAAGGGGTTGTTTTTGAGTCAGAGGGACGGTCAATCTCTTGGATCCGAGAGGAGGGAAAATTATGAATGAGAATGGTTTTGAAATAATCCTTAGAGATTTTTCTGAGTACGAGCATTTGGTGGCACAAATAGAATTTGAAGGGCAAATTATTTGTCAAATCAATAGAGAGATGGGGGTCGAGTTTTTGGAGGTGAAGTTTTTCCCTGATTTTTATCTCGGAGTAAAAGACAAGGAGATGAAGTTTCCGTTGGAAATTTTCATCTCCGTGCTTGAGAAAGTGAAAATATTGCTTGCCGAGGATGCGAATTTTGGGGCGGCTTAGACATTTAATTCTGCCGATAAAATTTTCTCTGCTTGATTGCACATGCGGCTCTTGAGGCGAGCTGAATCGATGCGACTGGTGCGTGGTAACAATGGATTTATGGCGCGCTCGAAGCGATTTTTTGCAAATTAATTTAATAAGAATGAAAAATGGCAGTGCGCAGTTTTTTCGCATCTCTTCTTGCATTTAGCTTGTTGGTCGGCTGTGCCCGGTCACCCGTCGTGCCTGTTCAGCAGGCACCAGTCACGCGCGTCGTGGTGATTCCCGTGGCGCCCATCGACAAGCTGCATACGGAGAACAAGGGCATCCCGTTCGGAGTTTTGTGGCAGTCGATTGCAGACCGCATCAAGAGCTCGGACTTCAACGAGCGCATGGAAGCAGCGCGCAAGGACATGGGGCCAAGCCTGACGATGGCACTGGTTCGACAACTGACCGCGCAAGGTTATGAAGCGCAGGCGGCTGAAGGCACGCCAGGGCAGCCGACGCGGCCTGACATCGATGAGAGCAAACTGCCCTCGACCGATGCGGTGCTGCGCATCTATCTCAACGAAGTCGGCATGTATTCCGCCCGTTTCTCGAAGGACTATGTGCCTCGCGTCAATCTGAGCGCCTATCTGGTTCGAGGACAGACGGAAGACAGCCTTTACAGCGAAACGCTTTACTACGGTGCCGATGCGAAGGGCGAAGCGTCGTGGAGCGTGCCTGCAAACCCAGACCATCACTGGTCGAGTTTCAATGAGCTGTTCGAGCATCCGCAGGAAGTCGCTCAGAGCTATGACTACGCGGTCAACGCGCTAGCGAAAAAGATCGCTCAGAACATTCGCACGCAGGCACCGCCGATTTCCACGCGATCTTCCTCGGTTCCTTGACCCCTTGGGCGCGGAGCGCGGTGCCCAACAGCAGCCGCTTCAATTCGCGCTGGACTCACAACAAAAAAATGTCATGAATCACATTGCTCGCCTTCGCCGAGGGAGGAGCGTCGGCGCCGCTGCCATTGCTATGGGGGCATCCATGATGGCTGTGGCCCAGGTCCCAAGCACCCCCCAGCCCATCATCGAACAGCAGCGCCAACAGGAACGCGAACGCGCCTTGCGCGAGCAGAACGAGCGCACCGTCGATCAGCGTCCGCAGGCCGCGCCGCCGGCGCCCACGCAGCGCATCCCCGAGACCGAGTCCCCGTGCTTCCGCATCGACCGCGTGCTCTTGGTCGGTGAGCAATCCGACGCCTTCCAATGGGCCGTCGCCGATCTGTCCGGCCCTGACGGCAACGATTCACCCATCGGCCGCTGCCTGGGCACGGCCGGCGTCAACGTGGTGCTCGCACGCGCCCAGCAAGCCGTCATCGCCAAGGGCTGGGTCACCACCCGCGTGCTGGCCGCGCCGCAGGACCTCTCGAGCGGTACTTTGACCCTGTCGCTCGTGCCCGGCCGCATTGCCGCCATCCGCCTGACGCCGGATTCTTCATCGACGCTGCTCGGCAGTGCCGCCTTGCTGACCACCGCCATCCCCACACGGGTCGGTGAACTCTTGAACCTGCGCGACATCGAGCAGGGCCTGGAGAACCTGAAGCGCGCCCCGACCGCCGAAGCCGACATCCAGATCGAGCCCTCCACGGCCGCGAACGCCAGGCCCGGCGACAGCGACCTGGTGGTCAAGTACGTGCAGGCCAAGAAGTGGCGCGTCACCCTGAGCCTGGACGACAGCGGCACCCAGGCCACAGGCCGCTACCAGGCCGGCGCCACGGTGTCGGTGGACAACCCCTTCGGCCTGAACGACCTGTTCTACGTCAGTGCCGACCACAGCATCAACAGCCATTTCCTCTCGGAGCCCAGCTACGGCACCGAGGGCCAGACCGCGCATTACTCGCTGCCCTTCGGCTACTGGATGCTGGGCTTCACCGCCTCCAACAGCCAGTACCACCAGACGGTCGCAGGCGCCAACGAGAACCCCGTCTACGCCGGCAAGACCCACAACGCAGAGGTCAAGCTCTCGCGCCTGATCTACCGTGACCAGAGCCGCAAGACCACGGTGGCGATCAAGGGCTTTCGGCGAGAGTCGAGCAATGTCATCCAGGACCTTGAAATCGAAAACCAGCACCGCGTGGTCGGCGGCTGGGAGTTCAGCCTGAACCATCGGGAGTTCCTCGGCGAAGCCACCCTCGACGGCACGCTCGCGTACAAGCGAGGGACCGGCGCATTCGGCGCCAGGGCTGCCCCGGAAGAGGTGGCGTACCGCGACCGCGTCGACCTCAGCGAGCCGTTGGACGGCGTCGCGCGCCTGAAGCTCTACACCGCCGAGATCAGCGTCAACGCGCCGTTCAAGCTCAGCGACCAGAAGTTCCGCTACTCGGGCCTTGTCCGCGCCCAGTGGAACCGCACGCCCTTGACCCCGCAGGACCGCTTCGCCATCGGCGGGCGCTACACCGTGCGCGGCTTCGACGGCGAGACCAGCCTCTTGGGTGAGCGCGGCATGCTGGTCCGCAACGACATCGGCTGGATCGTGGGGCAGAGCGGGGCGGAGCTGTACGTCGGTGCCGACTACGGTCAGGTCGGCGGCCGCTCCACCGCGAAATTGCTCGGGCGCCATCTGGCGGGTGCCGTCGTCGGCGTGCGTGGCCAGTGGAGCAAGCTCAGCTACGACTTCTTTGCCGGCGCGCCCATCAGCAAGCCCGAGGGCTACCGCACCGCCAAGGTCACCCTCGGCTTCAATCTCAACGCGAGTTTTTAACTAGAGGGAGATTCCAGTGAGAGCAACAAAGGAAGAGGCGCGCGTGAAAAAAGTTATTGCCATGCGATTCACAGGGCTGAGCATCGCGCTCCTGTTGTCCGCATGCGTGACCCAACCACCGCTGAACGCGAGCCAGCCAAGCGAAGCGGCCACCGCGGCGCCCGCCCTGAGCAGCTATGCAGCGCCCGATGGCATCGTGCCCGTGGGCAAAACGCAGGTGCGTCTGCGTGGCAAGTCCTACCCTGAAGATTTCGAGCCGCTGCGAGTGGTGCGCCGTGATCACACGGGCAGTGCTGTTGCCGCGCAGGTGGCGCTTCGCGTGGGCGTCTCGGCCATCGTGGGCAGACCTGTGATCGGTACGGTGCAGGGCTTCTCCAAGGATGATCTGGTCGGTGACCCAGTCCCGGAACTCGTGGGTCAACCATGGGCCACCAACCCGGGCTTGAAGGATTTGCCCGAGGCGCTTGGTGAGGTCGCCACCCGCGTCTATGCGGCCCGGGCATGGCAGGAATTGGAGCGGGGCCGTCGCGAAAGCGGATGGACGCGTGAAGACATGGAATCTGCGGCGCAGTTGCCGGCCGAGGCCGATGCGCCGATCAATCCTGGCGTGTGGCGACTGGTCTACGAGAATCTGTCGGGCAACGACGAGTTGTATCGCCTGCAGTTCAGCGCCGGGCTGGCCCTGGCGAGCCTGCGGTTCGGCCTCCCGCCAATTCCAGCCAATTGCTCCTATCGTTCCGAGCCGGCGGATTGGGCAGCCTGGCGGGCCGACAACTGGCAGCGCATTCGCGAGGAACGCGCCAAGGCGTTGGCACAGTGTGTCGATACGCTTGTGCAAACCAAAGCGAGTCTGTGGTGATGCATGCCTCTTCGCACGATGGAATGCCGAGACGCCAGTAGAAAAGCTCTCGAAGCGCGGGTGCGCCGAAGCTGGACCGTGATGACTTGGCATCCTCGCGCGAATCGATCTGCTTGGCCGGCATCTGGCCGGTGCCATCATCGGTGTGCGCGGCCAATGGACCAAGCTCAGCTACGACTTCTTCATCGGCGCGCCGGATCCGCGCGGCATGGCTCCGGACACGGATGACTGACGAAACATGACAAGCAAAGAAACAACCGGATTGAAGATTCGCAAGGCCACCGCCGACGACGCCGTGCCTTGGACGCTTCTGTTCGATGCCGACGGTCCGCGCGCCGAGGTCGAGAAGTACCTGGCCCGGGGCGAGCAGTGGCTTGCCGAGCAGGCCGGTGAGGTCGTCGGCCAGATGGTGCTGATGGAGACCCGCGCCGACACCTGGGAAATCATGAACATCGCCGTGGCCGAGGAGCGCAAGGGCCAGAGCATCGGCACCGCGCTGCTGCGCAAGGCGAAGTCGTTGGCCGTGCAGCGCGGCGCGCACCGCCTCGAGGTGGGCACGGGCAACAGCAGCCTGCGCGAGCTGGGCTTCTACCAGCGTTTCGGCTTCCGCATCGTCGGCGTGGACTTCGATTTCTTCGTGCGCCGTTGGGGCAAGGCGACGAAGCAGGGTGGCATCCCGCTGCGGGACATGATCCGCATGGAGATGGTGCTCAGCCCGCGATGAGCTTCTGCACCAGCTCCGCCGTCGTCGCCGCCGCGTACTTGCGCATCAGCCGCGCCCGGTGCAGCTCCACCGTGCGGTGACTGATGCCCAGCGCCTTGCCGATTTCCTTCGAGGTCAGCCCCTGCATCACCTGCGCCGCCACCTCGCGCTCGCGCGGCGTGAGTTCCGCCTTCACCGCGCGGCGCGAGCCCAGGTCCTCGAAGGTCCAGATGCCGGCCTCGTGCGGCGCGGCGCGGTTCATGGCGTGGCCGGTGACGTGGCACCAGAAGGTCTCGCCGGCCATGGCGCCGTGCAGGCTGCCGAGCCGCCTCATCATGCGGTTGTCCGCATAGCGGCCGCTGGCGTTCAGGAACGGCTCCATGCGCTTGCCGATGCGCTCGAATTCGGCCACGCTCGGGTACAGGATGCTGAAGGAATGCCCGACCAATGCGGAGGGCGTTGCGCCGAAGATCTCGCACACGCGCTCGTTGCAGGCCACGATGGTGCGGTTGCTCGACACCACCATGCCGACGGGGGCGTGCTCAAAAGCCAGCCGGTAATCGATCTCGGGCATCGGGGGTCACCATTACGAAATACTACGTATGCAGGTACGTAGTATCGTTCAGGGCTTTTCCACCCACTCTCCACCATTCCACCAAGGAGCCCGAGTGAACAAGATTTATCCCTCCGCAGATGCGGCACTCAAGGGGGTCGTCGCCGACGGGCAGACGCTCGCGGTCGGCGGCTTCGGCCTGTGCGGCATTCCCGAAGCGCTGATCGACGCGCTGAAGGACTCCGGCGTGCAGAACCTCAGCGTCATCTCGAACAACGCGGGCGTCGACGGCTTCGGCCTCGGCAAGCTGCTCGAGACGCGCCAGATCAAGAAGATGATCGCGTCGTACGTGGGCGAGAACAAGGAGTTCGAGCGCCAGTACCTCGCGGGCGAGCTGCAGCTCGAATTCACGCCCCAGGGCACGCTGGCCGAGAAGCTGCGTGCGGGCGGCGCGGGCATCCCGGCCTTCTTCACCAAGACCGGCGTGGGCACCCAGGTGGCCGAGGGCAAGGAGCTGCGCGAGTTCGACGGCGAGACCTACGTCATGGAACGCTCGCTGGTGCCCGACGTGGCGCTGGTGAAGGCCGACGTGGCCGACAGGTCGGGCAACCTGCGCTTCCGCCTCACGGCGCGCAACTTCAATCCCGCGGCCGCGATGGCCGGCAAGATCTGCATCGTCGAGGTCGAGAAGATCGTCGAAGTGGGCGAGCTGGCCCCCGACGACATCCACCTGCCGGGCATCTACGTGCACCGCATCGTGCTCAACGCCAACCCCGAGAAGCGCATCGAGAAGCGCACCGTGAGCGCCTCGGTCGATGCCGCCGCCGCCAAGGTCGAGGCCCAGACCGCCATTGCCCAGGCGGCAGCTGGCAGCGAAGTGCCTGCCGTGTCCACCAACAAGAAAGAAGGAGCCTGAGATGCCCTGGACCCAAGACCAGATGGCGGCCCGCGCCGCGCAAGAACTCGAGGACGGCTTCTATGTGAACCTGGGCATCGGCATCCCGACGCTGGTCGCCAATTTCGTCGGCGACAAGGAAGTCTGGCTGCAAAGCGAGAACGGCATGCTCGGCATCGGCCCGTTCCCGACCGAAGACCAGGTCGATGCCGACCTGATCAACGCGGGCAAGCAGACCGTCACCACGCTGCCCGGCTCGGCCATCTTCGGCAGCCACGACAGCTTCGCGATGATCCGCGGCGGCAAGATCAACCTGTCGATCCTCGGTGCGATGCAGGTCAGCGCGAAGGGCGACCTCGCCAACTGGATGATCCCCGGCAAGATGGTCAAGGGCATGGGCGGCGCCATGGACCTCGTGGCCGGCGTGAAGCGCGTGATCGTGCTGATGGAGCACGTCGCCAAGAAGAAGGACGGCACCGAGGACCTCAAGATCCTCGAGAAGTGCACGCTGCCGCTGACCGGCGTGGGCGTGGTCGACCGCATCATCACCGACCTGGCCGTGATGGACGTGGTGCCCGAGGGCCTGAAGGTGATCGAGCTCGCGCCGGGCGTGAGCTTCGATGCGCTGCAGGCGAAGACCGGTGCCAAGCTGATCCAGTAAGGTCGGTCGCACCGCGACATCGACAGACAAGGGCCGCTTTGCGGCCCTTCGTCATGGAGGGATGAGAAACTGCACGCATGGCCTATCTCGACCTCGACAACCTCCGGACCATTTGTCTCGACGACGAGGCCCTGCGCACACGGCGCCTGCAGCGGCAGCCTTGCGGGGTGCTCCACATCACGAGCGGCCGCATCGTGGCGTGCGATCCGCTGGTGCAGCCCGAGCGCGGGCCCTTCGCTCGCCGCGTAAGCGGGCGCGGTGCATTCCCGGCCGAAGTGCTGCAGCACGAAGGCCGCCATGCCCTGGCGGTGCTCTGGCTGCGCGAACGGGGCGGCCTGCAGGCCGCCGATCTTCACTGGGAGCCGGCGCTGCTCGAAGGGCAGTCGCAGGACGAACTCGGCGACGACGAGTTCTACGGCTACCCCGTCGATGCCGGCGTCGGCTGCTTCATGGACGCCGATTGCGCCGCGGCCGTCGCGCAGCGCGAGGCACGCGAATCCGCCAACCCCGGCTACGTGAGCTACTACGACGACGTGCTCGACGCCGAGCTGGGTGTCAAGGACATGGCGGACCATTACCCGCTGGGGGAGGGCAGCGCGAACAACGTGCTGATCTTCAGCTCGGGCTGGGGCGACGGCAGCTACCCCAGCTTCTGGGCGCTCGACGCATCCGGCGAGCCCGTGGCGCTGGCGACCGATTTCATGACGATCGCAGGCGGCGATGCGCGCAGCGAGGACGAGAAGCGCGACGACGCCTACGCCGCCAGCCTTTCCCCCGAGAGGCTGGCGGCGCTCGAAGCGTTGGGCGCTGCCGCAGTCCATGGCGATGTGGCCGCGATCCAGCCCTTGCTCGACGCCGGACTGGCGGGTGCCAACGACATCATCCCGTCGCTCGGCGAGACGGCGCTCATGAGCGCGATCCGCATGAACCGGACCGAAGCCCTGGGGGTGCTGCTGGGCGCCGCACCGTGTCCCGCCATGCCGGCGCAACTGCGCATCGAAGGCGAGGCGGAAAGCTACCTGGCCTATGCGCGCTGGCTCAAGAAGCCGCGCGCACCGGAGCTGGTCGCGCTGCTCGAAAAGTCCGAGGCCGCTGCTGCCGAGCCTGCCAAAGGCCAGAGCCTCTGGAAGCGCTTCTTCCCCTCGTGACCCGCTAGGCGCCGAGCGAGGCGCGCACCTTGTCGCCGAGCCCGCGCAGCCGTTCGACGGGCTCGTTGGAGAACACGAAGCGCAGGTACTGCGCGCCATGCGTCTCGCCCCAGCCCGCCATCGCCGTCGCGCAGACGCACGTCTTCAGGAGGCGCTCCGACAGCGTCTGCCCGTCGATGCCGAAATCGCTCGTGCGCAGCAGCAGCGACCAGCCGCCGCCCGGAACGCCCACGGGCAGGTCCTTGAGCTCGCCGAGCACCGTGTCGCGCCGCCGTTCCAGTTCGGCCACGTAGGGCGCAAGCGTGCGCGCGGACTGTTCCAGCGCGGTCGCCACCGCGTCCTGCGCAATGCCCACGGGAACGACCACGTTGGCGAGCGACACGGCAATGAGATCGGGCATGTAGCTTTCGGGCGCGACGGTCCAGCCCACGCGCCAGCCGATCATGCGCAGCTCCTTGGCCGACGAGCCGACGGTGATCGTGCGTTCGGCCATGCCGGGGAGGCCGGCGGGGTGGATGACCTTGCGCCCGTCGTACAGCAGGCGCTCCATGGCGGTGTCGAGGATGAGCGTCAGGTCGTGCTGCACGCACAGCGCGGCGATGGCGCGCCAGTCGTCTTCGTCGAAGCAGCCGCCGGTCGGCATCGAAGGCGACATCAACAGCATGACCCGCACGCGCGGCCCGACAGCGGCTTGCAGTGCCGCACGATCGAGCTTCCATTCGCCGCCGGGCGTGAATTGGAAAGGCACGTACCTCGGCGTGCCGCCGGCCAGGCGGATGCGGTTGAGCAGGCCCGCGTAGGTCGGATCGGTCACCAGCACTTCGTCGCCCACTTCGACCGTCGCGAGCAGCGCGTTGAGGATGCCCGAGAGGCCGCCCGCGGAGATCACGCAGTGGCGCGCGTCGTACGCCACGCCCGAGAGCGCCGACACATGCCGCGCCGCGACCTCGCGCAACCGCGATTGGCCGACAAAGGGCAGGTAGCTGTTGTCCGCATCCTCCGACGCCGCGCGCACGGTGCGCGCAATGGCTTCGGGGTCCGGCGGGATGTCGACGTCGAGGTTTTCGAGCCGGAGAAAGGGCGGGCCCTCCGCATCGTCGGCGATGGCGCCCATGCGGTCGACGCCGATGCCTGCGATGTGTTCGAGCCGTGCGGGACGATGGCGTGGCATGGCGATCTCCTTGGTTCTGGAATGAAACCCTGGCTGTCTGTTCGCCCGCATTGTGCGTTTTGTTGCGCCGCTGTTCAGGGCGCGATCCCGCCGACGGGGTACCTTGCTCCGCGAATGTCCCCCGCTTCGCTCCTCCTTTATTTCGCTGCGCAAGGCACCCCATCGGCGTGATCGCTCAGCGCAGCGGTTGATCGGCCCGCACAAGCGCGGTGTCCTGTGCACGCACCCCGAAATGCCCCTCGCTCATGCCAGGGCACCGTCAGGCAGGAGAAGCCCCCGCTGCCCCGCGGCAGTTTCGCGCAGGAACTCCCACACGGCCTGCATGCGCGCCAGATGCTTGGTTTCCACCGGCATCGACATCCAGAAGGTGCGCGTGAAATTCGCCTGCCCCGCGAGCACCGGGCGCAGCGTCTTGTCGCGGTCGGCCACGAAGGCCGGCAGGACGGCGATGCCTGCGCCTGCCGCGACGGCCTGGTGCTGCGCAAGCACGCTGGTGCTGCGCAGCGCGAACGCGTCGGGCCGGTGCAGCTCGTCGAGGTACTGCAGTTCCTTGCTGAACAGCAGGTCGTCCACGTAGCTGATGAAGGTGTGGCCGCGCAGGTCCTCGCGCGTCCTGATCGGCTTGTGCGCGGCCAGGTACTGCTTCGATGCGTAGAGCCGCAGCGTGTAGTCGGTGAGCTTGGTGACCACCACCGGCCCGCGCGCCGGCCGTTCGAGCGAGATCACGATGTCGGCCTCGCGCCGCGACAGGTGCACCAGCCGCGGCATCGCGAGCAGGTCGATGGTGAGCCTGGGATGCTGCTGCGCGAAGAGCGCGAGCTGCGGCGCCAGCACCACCGTGCCGAAGCCCTCGGTGGCGCCGATGCGGATCAGGCCCGACAGGCCTTCCTGCGAGGCCGGCGCGGTGCTCTCCACCGCCTGGAAGGCGCTTTCCATCGCCTCGACCTGCGGCTGCAGCCGGCGGCCCGCCTCGGTGAGCCGGTGGCCGCCCGATTCGCGCGAGAAGAGCGGGGCGCCGACTTCCTTCTCGAGCGCCTGGATGCGCCGCGCCACCGTGGTGTGGTCCACCTCGAGCCGGCGCGCCGCGCTCATCAGCGTGCCCGAGCGGGCCAGCTCCAGAAAGTAGCGCAGGTTGTCCCAGTCCATGTGCTTGCGTGTCTCCGTGTCGGTGCGGTGCGTGGCTCTGCATTTTTGCAAAGCCGTGGCGCATATTTGTCTATTGTCATAGCAAATCTGCAAAGCTAGGATGCGGGTTGCACCGGTCCGAACCGGCATCGCTTTCCCAGATTCACAGGAGACAAAACCCCATGGACGCCACCACCACCCCCAAGACCCAGGTCGCCACCGTCAAGCTGTTGATCGGCGGCAAGCTCGTCGAATCCAAGACCACCGAATGGCGCGACATCGTCAACCCGGCCACGCAGGAGGTGCTGGCCCGCGTGCCCTTCGCCACGCAGGCCGAGCTCGACGCCGCCGTGGCCTCCGCCAAGGAAGCCTTCAAGACCTGGCGCAAGACGCCCATCGGCACGCGCGCGCGCATCTTCCTGAAGCTGCAGCAGCTCATTCGCGAGCACATGGGCGAGCTGGCCGCCATCCTCACCGCCGAACAGGGCAAGACACTGCCGGACGCCGAGGGCGACGTGTTCCGCGGCCTCGAAGTGGTCGAGCACGCCTCGAACATCGGCAACCTGCAGCTCGGCGAGCTGGCCAACAACGTGGCCAACGGGGTCGACACCTACACGCTGCTGCAGCCGCTGGGCGTGTGCGCCGGCATCACGCCGTTCAACTTCCCGGCCATGATCCCGCTGTGGATGTTCCCGATGGCCATCGTCACCGGCAACACCTTCGTGCTGAAGCCTTCCGAGCAGGACCCGATGGTCACCATGCGCCTGTGCGAACTGGCGCTCGAAGCCGGCATTCCGCCCGGCGTGCTCAACGTGGTGCACGGCGGCGAGGCGGTGGTCAACGGCATCTGCGACCACAAGGACATCAAGGCGATCAGCTTCGTCGGCTCGACCAAGGTCGGCACGCACGTCTACAACCGCGCCACGCTGGCCGGCAAGCGCGTGCAGTGCATGATGGGCGCGAAGAACCACGCCATCGTGATGCCCGACGCGAACAAGGAGCAGACGCTCAATGCGCTGGCAGGCGCCAGCTTCGGTGCTGCGGGCCAGCGCTGCATGGCGGTGTCGGTGGCCGTGCTGGTGGGCGATGCGCGCAAGTGGGTGCCTGAGCTCATCGAGAAGGCCAGGACGCTGAAGATCGGCGCCGGCACCGAGAAGGGCGTGGACGTGGGTCCGCTGGTGTCCTGCGCTGCGTATGACCGCGTCAACGGCCTCATCGAACGCGGCGTGGCCGACGGCGCCAAGCTCGAACTCGACGGCCGCAAGCCGACGGTGCCCGGCTACGAGAAGGGCAACTTCGTCGGCCCGACGATCTTCTCGGGCGTGAAGCCCGGCATGACGATCTATGACCAGGAAATCTTCGGCCCGGTGCTGTGCGTGGCCGATGCCGAGACCATCGACGAAGCCATCGAGCTGATCAACAGCAACCCGAACGGCAACGGCACGGCGATCTTCACGCAATCGGGTGCTGCGGCACGCCGCTTCCAGGAAGACATCGACGTGGGCCAGGTCGGCATCAACGTGCCGATCCCGGTGCCGGTCCCGATGTTCTCGTTCACCGGTTCGCGTGCTTCGAAGCTCGGCGACCTGGGCCCCTATGGCAAGCAGGTCATCATGTTCTACACGCAGACCAAGACCGTGACGGCACGCTGGTTCGACGACAGCACTGTCTCGCACGGCGTCAACACCACGATCAGTCTCAAGTAAGAAGCCCGACGGATGGACTTCGAACTTTCCGAAGAGCAGCGCGCCTTCGCGCAGAGCGCGCGCGACTTCGCGCAAGCCGAGTTCGCGCCCCATGCGGCGCAGTGGGATGCCGAGGCCATCTTTCCGAAAGAGGCCATCGCCAAGGCGGGCGAGCTGGGCTTCTGCGGGCTCTATGCGCCCGAGCGCATCGGCGGCCTCGGGCTGCCGCGGCTCGATGCGGCACTGGTGTTCGAGGAGATGGCCGCGGTCGACCCCTCGACCACGGCCTTCATCACGATCCACAACATGGCGACGTGGATGCTCGGCACCTGGGCCACCGATGCGGTGGCCGCGCAGTGGGGCGAAGACCTCACGAGCGGGCGCAAGCTCGCGTCGTACTGCCTCACCGAGCCGGGCGCCGGCTCGGACGCGGGCTCGCTCAAGACCCGCGCCGAGCTGCAAGGCGCCGAGTACATCATCAACGGCGGCAAGGCCTTCATCTCCGGCGCGGGCGCGACCGACGTGCTGGTGCTGATGGCGCGCACGGGCGGTGGCGGCGCCGGCGGCATCTCGGCCTTCGCGGTGCCGGCCGATGCGCCCGGCGTGAGCTACGGCAAGAAGGAACACAAGATGGGCTGGAACAGCCAGCCCACGCGCACCATCAACTTCGACAACGTGCGCATCCCGGCCGAAAACCTGCTGGGCAAGGAAGGCGAAGGCTTTCGCATCGCCATGAAGGGGCTCGACGGCGGGCGCATCAACATCGCGACCTGCTCGGTGGGCGCGGCGCAGGGCGCGCTCGACGCGGCGCGCCGCTACCTGCACGAGCGCCAGCAGTTCGGCAAGCCGATCGCGAGCTTCCAGGCGCTGCAGTTCAAGCTGGCCGACATGGCGACCGAGCTGGTCGCGGCGCGGCAGATGGTGCGGCTCGCTGCGGCGAAGCTCGACGCAGGCCATGCCGATGCCAGCACCTACTGCGCGATGGCCAAGCGCTTCGCGACCGACGCGGGCTTCAACGTTTGCAACGACGCGCTGCAACTGCATGGCGGCTACGGCTACCTGAGCGAGTTCCCGCTGGAGCGCCTGGTGCGCGATACCCGCGTGCACCAGATCCTCGAAGGCACCAACGAGATCATGCGAGTCATCGTTGCGCGAAAATTGCTCGAAGGCGACAGCGACATCCGCTGAAGCTTCCGACGCAACCCCGCATTCAAGAATCCCAATCCATGACCGACTCCGTAGTTCTCTTCGACGAAATCAAGACCGCCGGCGGCCAGCGCTTCGGCGTTGCCACGCTCAACGCACCGGCCTCGCTCAATGCGCTGTCGGTGGACATGGTCCGCCTGCTCACGCCCAAGCTGCGCGAATGGGCCCAAGACGACGGCATCGTCGGCGTGCTGATGCAGGCCGCCGGCGACAAGGCCTTCTGCGCCGGTGGCGACCTGCGCCAGCTCTACCAGACGCTGCGCGAATGCGGTCCGGCGCGCAACACCTACGCCGAAGACTTCTTCCGCGAAGAGTACGAGCTCGACCACCTGATCCACACCTTTCCCAAGCCCTTCCTCTGCTGGGGCCACGGCATCGTGATGGGCGGCGGTGTGGGCCTCATGGCGGGCTGCTCGCACCGCGTGGTCACGGCGCAAAGCCGCATCGCCATGCCCGAGATCAACATCGGCCTCTACCCCGATGTGGGTGGCAGCTGGTTCCTGCGCCGCACGCCGGGGCGCACGGGCCTGTTCCTGGCACTCACGGCCGCGAACCTCAATGCCGCCGACACCATCTTCTGCGGGCTGGCCGACGTGCTCGTGCCGCACGAGCGCAAGGGCCAGGTGCTCGAAGCCATCGGCGCCGCCCGATGGGCCGGCGAGAACAAGGCCGACCGCGCCACACTGTCGCGCATCCTCGCGAAGGCCGGCGAGGGCGCGGAAATGCCGCCTTCCAAGGTGCGCGAGCACTACGACGCCATCAATGCACTGATGGCCGGCGACGGCCTGATCGACATCGCGAATCGCCTGCGCGAACTGCAGAGCGACGATGCCTGGCTGCAGAGCGCTGCCAAGACCTTCGCCAAGGGCGCGCCGAGTTCGGCCGCGCTGAGCTTCGAGCTCTGGCAGCGCGTGCACCGCATGTCGCTGGCCGAGGTGTTCCGGCTCGAATACTGGGCCTCGCTGGGTTTCTGCGCGCACGAGGACTTCGCCGAGGGCATCCGCGCGGTGCTGATCGACAAGGACCGCAACCCGCGCTGGAACCCCGCCACCATCGAAGAGATCACGCCCGCCTTCATCGAGGACCACCTGCGACCGCGCGGCGAGATGCCGGCGGAGCTGGCCTCGCTGGCCTGACCGCATCCATCAAAGACAACGGAGACAACACATGAAGATCGCATTCATCGGCCTCGGCAACATGGGCGGCCCGATGGCCATGAACCTGCTCAAGGCCGGGCACACGCTCAGCGCCTTCGACCTCTCGGCCGAGGCGTGCAAGAAGTTCGGCGCAGAAGGCCTGCCCATCGCGAAATCGTCCGCGGAGACCGTGGCCGACGCCGAGGTCGTGATCAGCATGCTGCCGGCCAGCACGCATGTCGAGGGCCTGTTCCTCGGCAGCGACGGCCAATCCGGCCTGCTCGAGAGCATCAGGCCCGGCACGCTGGTGATCGACAGCAGCACCATCGCCGCGGCCACTTCGCGCAAGGTGGCCCAGGCGGCCGCGGCCAAGGGCATCGCGATGATCGATGCGCCCGTGTCGGGCGGCACCGGCGGCGCGGTCGCCGGCACGCTGACCTTTATGGTCGGCGGCGAGACGGCGGACCTGGAGCGTGCCCGCCCCGTGCTCGAGAAGATGGGCGCCAACATCTTCCACGCCGGCGCCGCGGGTGCGGGGCAGACCGCGAAGATCTGCAACAACATGCTGCTCGGCATCCTGATGATCGGCACCTCCGAGGCGCTGGCGCTCGGCGTGGCCAACGGGCTCGATCCGAAGGTGCTGTCGGAAATCATGCGCCGCAGCTCGGGCGGCAACTGGGCGCTCGAGAAGTACAACCCGATGCCGGGCGTGATGGAAAGCTCGCCGGCCTCGAAGAACTATGCGGGCGGCTTCGGCACCGACCTGATGCTCAAGGACCTGGGCCTGGCGCAGGAGAACGCAACAGCCGTGCGCGCCGCCACGCCGTTGGGCGGCCTGGCGCGCAGCCTGTATGCGGCCCACAGCCTCGCGGGCAACGGCGCGCTGGACTTCTCCAGCGTGCTGAAGCTGCTGCAGAAGGCGCCCTGATCAGGCGCCGGATTCTTCCTGGGCGTGTCGAAAAGATGGCTTGCCGCAGGGCTCAGCCGAAGTAGGCGTTGACGGCCCACAGCAGGCCGAGCACGACCACGAACAGCGCGGCGAAGAGTATCCAGGCACGGGTGAACGCCTGGGTCTCGGTGATGGCTTCGGGAGCAGCCGCGGGAGGCGGGCTGGGAGCGGCGGGCGGTGGTGGGTTCATTCCCGACTGTACCTTGCGTTGCGGCTGCCCTGGCCGCTGCCGGGGAGGGCAAGGTTCTTTGGCCGCCGGATTCGTCAATCGAGCGTGATTCCCACCTCGTCAACAACCTTCTTCCACTTGCCGGTTTCGCTTTGCATGAGTGCTGCAAGCTGTTCGGGCGAACCGCCTGCCGGCATCATGCCCATTTCGCTCAACTTGGCCTTGATCTCCTTGTCCTGGAGAACCCCGTCGATGGCTTGATTCAATTTGTTCAGGACTTCTTTGGGCGTTCCAACAGGTGCCACAAACGCCGACCAGAAGGTCATTTCAAAGTTTGGCACTCCAGCCTCCGCAACGGTGGGCAGGTCCGGATAGTCAGGGGAACGTTTTGCCGACGTGAGTGCGATGGCGTGCAGCCTTCCAGCCTTGACAAACGGCATCGCTTCCGGGACCAGTGCCATCATGACCTGGACTTGGCCGGAGACGAGTTCGAGAAGTGCAGGGGCCCCGCCCTTGTATGGCACGTGCACGGCGCTCACGCCCATTGCCTTCTTATACATCTCCATGCCCAGATGATTGGGCGTTCCATTTCCTCCCGATGCATACGGCGTTTCGGGATGCGATTTCAGATAGTCCAGCAGTTGCGGCATGCTCTTCACGGGCACATTGGGGTTCACGACCACCACTGCGGGAATCGTCGCGGCAAGCGCAATCGGAGCGAAATCTTTCTGGGGGGAATAGGGCAGCTTGCGAAAGAGACTCGGATTGACGGTCAAGCCGCTCATGGTTGAAAGGAACAGCGTGTACCCGTCGGCAGGGGACTTGGCAACGTAGGACGCGGCAATCGCTTCGCTTGCTCCGGGCCGATTGTCGACAAGAACAGGCTGGCCGAGCTTGGTCGCAAGCTTTTGGCCCACAAGCCGCGCAAGCGCATCTGTCGATCCGCCGGGGGGATACGGGACGACCAAGCGGATCGCCTTGTTGGGGTAGTCGCTCGATTGCGCAATCGACGGCGTCGACATCGCTATCAGGCAGGCGGCAAGGCAGGAAATGAATAGCTTCATGGCAATCGTCCTTCAGTGGGGCAGCGCGTAAATGAAATACTTGGCGCGAGGCGAGCAATTTCGACACTCCTCGTGAGTCGAAAAATGCGAATGGGTACATCTCCGAACACACGCATCGATCTCGCGCTGAATGGATGATCGGCGACGCATTCGTGGCGCGGCAAACAAGAAATTTCTGGTGCCAGGACAAGCCAAACCGCTTGAACTGCAATCCCTGCCCGATCTCATGCGTGTCCGGTGGAAGTTCACATTCTTGGCGCTCGAGAACCTGTTGAATGCCTCTCTCAGCGTCTGCAAGAACCAGTGCCGCTTGTCCTCCCCGCAGCAATTTCTTGTTTGTCATTCATCGCACCCGTGGCCGAAGATGACCTCAGCGCGGCGTCGAAATGAATTTCCTATTCATTGCGCCGCATTCACCCGAAACGAGGGACTTAGGACATGGGCAGAAACTCACCAAAGATCAGGGCTGGCGTCGATATCGGAGGCACCTTCACGGATGTCGCACTGGATTGCAACGGGAAAATCTATACAGCCAAGATATTGACGGACTATGAGAAGCCCGAACGCGCCATCGTGGCGGGTCTGAAGGCTGCCGCAGCGGAGGCAGCGATCTCTGTGGGGCAGATCGAGACGGTGATCCACGGGACAACGCTTGCAACCAATGCCTTGATTGAAAGGCACGGGGCAAGGACCGCTCTCATCACGTCCGAAGGGTTTCGTGACGTCATCGAAATGCGTACGGAAGGGCGATTTGAACAATATGACCTCGGGATCACGCTGCCCGCGCCATTGATAGCGCGCGATAGCCGCTTCACGGTCGCCGGGCGGCTGGATGCCAAAGGTCTTGAATTGGTTCCGCTGGATCTCGCAGGGGTCGAGGCAGTCATTGAGAGGCTGCGGGCGGGCGACTACGAGAGCGTTGCCATCGGGCTGATTCACAGCTACCGCAACGGGGTGCACGAACGCAAGGTCAGGGATCTCGTGACGAAGGCTTTGCCGGACATCTCGGTTTCCATTTCCAGCGAGGTTTCACCGCAGATTCGAGAGTTCGAGCGGTTCAACACGGTTTGTGCAAATGCCTATGTCAAGCCGCTGATTTCTTCCTACCTCAATCGGCTCGCCGGCGCCCTCGCGGACGAAGGGATGCAGTGTCCCCTGTATCTCATCCACTCGGGGGGCGGGCTGATGTCCCTGCGCAGTGCCGCGGAGTTCCCCGTACGGCTGCTGGAGTCCGGTCCAGCGGGTGGAGCGATCTTCGCAAGCGACATTGCCTCCCGCTACTCCCTCCCTGATGTGGTTTCGTTCGACATGGGAGGAACAACTGCGAAGATCTGCTTGATCGAGAATCAAACCCCGAAGACCGGCCGCGTTTTTGAAGTAGCGCGTACATACCGCTTCAAGAAAGGCAGCGGCATGCCGATCTCGATTCCTGTCATCGAGATGATCGAGATCGGCGCGGGTGGAGGCTCGATCGCACATGTCGATGAGATGAACCAGGTCCGCGTAGGGCCGGAGAGCGCGAGCTCGGAGCCGGGGCCGGCATGCTATGGAAGAGGCGGACAGCGCCCGACCGTGACGGATGCAGACCTGATGCTGGGCAAGCTCGAGCCCGAGCACTTTGCAGGCGGCAGCATTCGGCTTGACCGCCTGGCCTCGGAAGCCGCCCTTGAGAACGACATTGCCAAACTCCTCGGCGGAACAGCGATTCAGGCCGCTCACGCGATCGCAGAAGTGGTCGACGAGAGCATGGCGAATGCGGCGCGCATGCACGCGGTGGAGAACGGCAGAGATCTGGAGAAGTACACCATGATTGCCTATGGTGGCGCGGCGCCCCTGCATGCCGTGCGGCTCTGCGAAAAGCTTGGCATCAAGCGATTGCTCGTGCCGTCTGGAGCGGGTGTCGGTTCGGCGATCGGCTTCCTGCGCGCGCCGTTTTCCTACGAATCATTGCGAAGTGCGGTGATGCGCCTCGAGGAATTCGATGCAGGGATCGTCAACAAGCTTCTGGACGAGATGGAAACCGAGGTTTCATCGTTCCTGAAGGATGCAGGCTATGAGGGCGAGGCGGTCCGAGAACTGCGTGCCTATATGCGCTATGCGGGGCAAGGCTGGGAAATTCCCATCCCGGTGGACATTCGACTCTTCGACAAGGCCAGCACGGTGACGCTGCGCGAGCGCTTCGTCTCATCCTACGTGGAACTGTTCGGACACGCCGTTGAAGGGCTCGACCTGGAAATCGTCAGCTGGGCGCTTTCGTTGCGAACCGAGCCGGTGCCGCCCAAGCGAGTGCAGGTTTGCAGCAGCGAAGTTCGCAGCGGAACACCTGCCGCGCCAGCCATGGCATGGCGAGACGTTCTCGATGCAAAGACCGGCAAGACAAGCCGCTGCGCCATCTATGAGCGCGGCCATCTCGTGCAGGGGGAAGCCATCGACGGACCTCTGATCGTTCTCGAACGAGAAACCTCCACCTACGTCAGCCCGGATTTTCGGGTCACCCGCCAGCAGGACGATTGCCTGCTGATCGAACGTCGCATTTGAGGACAGGAAAAAAATGGACAACCAGATTGAGGTGCACCACCAGATCATGTGGAATCGCCTGATTTCAGTGGTCGAGGAGCAGGCCATCACGTTGATGCGCACGGCCTTCTGCACCAGCGTGCGCGAGGCGGGCGACCTTTCTGCCGGAGTGTTCGATGGCCAAGGTCGAATGGTCGCGCAGGCAGTCACCGGCACGCCCGGACACGTGAATTCCATGGCGGAATCGGTCGCGCATTTCAGGCGACTTTTCAGTCCGCAGCAACTGCAGCCCGGCGACGTGCTCGTCACCAACGATCCTTGGATGGGAACGGGGCATTTGCATGACATCACCGTGGTAACACCGGTGTTTCGCCGCCAGGGAGGCGAACAACGCCTGATTGCCTACTTCGCGTCCACGGCGCACGTCGTCGACATTGGCGGTCGCGGCTTTGGACCCGATGCCGGGGACGTCTTCGAGGAAGGGATCTGCATCCCTCCGATGAAGTTCTACAAGCAAGGGCGGCTCAACGACGACCTGGTTGCAATCCTGCGCTGCAACGTGCGGGAGCAAGACCAGGTGGTCGGAGATTTTCAGTCGCTCGCCGCCTGCAATGACACCGGCCGCCGTCGCCTCGATGCGATGTTGGACGAGTTCTCGCTCTCGGACCTCGAGGCCCTGGCGAGCTTCATCTTCACGCACAGCGAGCGAGCCACACGTGCGCGCATCCAAGCCCTTGAAGGAGAGCAACGCCGCTATGCAATGACCGTCGATGGCTATGAGCATCCGATAGAACTGAAAGTGGCGATTCAAGCAAGATCCGGAACGCTCCACGCGGACTTCGATGGAACTTCGGGCGTCAGCCGCTATGGCATCAACGTCCCGCTGACATACACCAAGGCCTACGCTTGTTATGCGCTCAAATGCGCCATCGCCCCGGAGGTTCCCAACAACTGGGCATCCTTGCTGCCCTTCGAGATCTCGGCGCCTGTTGGATGCATCCTGAATGCGCCTCGTCCTTGTCCGGTCTCCGTTCGGCACGTGATCGGCCACTTGATTCCCGACGTGATCTTCGGCGCGCTGCAGCCGCTGTGTCCAGACAAGGTTCCTGCCGAGGGTGCCAGCGCCCTCTGGAATCTGCAGATGCGGTTCCAGGGCGTTTCCCCAGGAACGCGCGGACGTCGACACGAAGTCCTGATGTTCAACACGGGAGGCACCGGGGCGCGCCCCTACAGCGATGGCCTCAGCGCGACCGCGTTTCCAAGCGGTGTGCAGGCGATGTCCGTGGAGGTTACGGAGAGCGTCGGTCCGGTCGTGATCTGGTGCAAGGAACTGCGTCCCGATTCTGCGGGGCCCGGACGTTGGCGGGGCGGGTTGGGCCAGCATATCGAGATCGCTGCTTGTGCAGGCTACGAGTTCAGCCTCAACGCCATGTTCGATCGCGTGAGTTTCCCCGCACGTGGCCACAATGGCGGCGGCCCAGGTGCTGCGGGTCGGGTTGCCCTGGATGACGGAACGATCTTGAAGACGAAAGGCAAGCAGACTGTTCCCGAAGGCCGAAGACTCGTGCTTGATCTGCCTGGTGGTGGGGGGAACGGGCTCGCCAGCAGACGCTCCCACGACGAAGTTCAGCGCGATGTGGCCTTCGGCTACCTCAGCCGCGCCCAGGCGGAGCGTGACTATCCGCACGTGTACAACGTTTCCTAGAACTCCTGGCCGCATCGATCCGGTGCTGCGGCGGCAGCACTTCTCGATCGCAGGCCTTGCTTTTTCGATGTCTGGCTGGGCTGAAGGGCAGGCCGACGGACGTTCCGCCTCCCTCTGGGCAAGCGAAGAGACGCGCTACAGGACGCGTGGCTCGTAACCGATTACCTCGGGTTGACATACATATTCGCGCAGCCACTCGATGAAGAGCTTGAGGACCGGCGAGATCGGCCGCCCTTCCTTGACGCAGAGGAAGAAGCGCGGGGTTTTCTCGAGAGGGAGGTGTCGAAGCAGATCCAATCCGAGCGGAGCCACCAACTGTCCGGCCTCTATATGCTTGACTGCATCCAAATACGAAACGAAGCCGATGCCCAACCCGGCCAGTGTGGCTTCAAGCATCGCATCGTGCGTGTGGAGCCGCAGCACCGGTCGATTCTCTTGCACCTCCAGCCCCAGCATCTCCAGCAGATCAGGCCATAGCGAATTCTTCGCCAGCGGCAGCACCAGGTTGTGCTGGAGCAAGTCCTCTCGGGTGTTGATCGGCTTCTGCGCGAGCAGCGACGGCGATGCAGCCAGGACCTTCAGATCGTCGATAAGGGGAATTTCTGTCAGCGTCGTACTTCCACCGTAGCCCCAATGGATGGCGGCGTCGATGCCCTGATGGTCGAGATCGACCATTTCCACGCCGACAGACATGCGGAACTCGAGTTCGGGAAAGTTTGCCGTGAAGTTCCCCAGATTCCGCACCAGATAGTGAGTCGCAAAGTACGGGCTCACGTGCAGGTACAGGCTTTGTTTGGTGGGCTTGCCTGTCACTTCGATCACGCCCGCCGCAAACTGATCCAATCCACTTTTGACGAAGCCGTAGAGGCGATCCGCGGCTTCGGTCGACGCCAAACTGCGGATGCTGCGCTTGAACAGTTGCTGGCCTAGCGAGGACTCGAGGATCTTCAGCTGTTGGCTGATCGCTTGCGGCGTCAAGCAAAGCTCCGCTGCAGCCCGACGGATCGACCCATGTCGATGGATGGCCTCGAAGACGCGGAGTGTGTTCAGAGGCGGAAGTCTGTAGTGCATGGTGCGGAGACCCGTGATAGCTATGGCGGAAATTCTGGCAGGGTGCCGCCTCGGCGGCCTTAGGGGTTACACACCCTGCGACTTCGCTCACCCGAGCGCGGGCAGGCAGTAAGTCCCGCCACGCACGTGCCAGGTGACTTTCGCTTCATCAGTCCAGGCTTGTCCTCACTCGAGGAATTTCTTGTTTGTCCGAATCCCCAGGCCTCTCCAGAATCAGAGAACCCGAAGACGGCTACTCAAAGAAAGGCTCGCTCACATGATTTCAACCACCGATCCGCACATCAACCGAGCACCTCGCAACATGTCCCAGGAAGAATGGAACACGCGTGTCCAACTCGCAGCCGCATACCGATTGGCAGCAAAGTTCGGGATGACGGATCTCATCTATACGCATATCTCGGCACGTGTTCCCGATACGCAGGATCAGTTTCTGATCAATCCGCATGGCTGGTTCTTCGACGAGATCACTGCTTCCTCACTGGTAAAGATCGATGTGAACGGCCAGCCCATCGGAGATGACCGTTTCGAAGTCAACGCAGCGGGGTTCACCATCCACAGCGCCCTGCACATGGCGCGCCACGACGTCGAGTGCGTCGTGCATCTGCACACGACCGCGGGCATGGCCGTGGCCGCGATGAAATGTGGCTTGCTGCCGATCAATCAGATCAGCATGCAGTTCTACAACCGCGTGTCCTATCACGACTACGAAGGAATCTCCCTCGAACTGGACGAGCGAGCGCGGATCGTCCAGTCGATCGGAGCCAAGGATTGCCTGATTCTCCGGAATCACGGTCTGCTCACCACCGGGCGCAGCGTTGCCGAGGCATTCACCCGGATGTTCTATCTGAATCGGGCATGCGAGATTCAGGTGACGACCCTGACCTGTGGTCAGGACCTCGTCATTCCATCGCCCGAGGTCTGCGAACACGCCGCCAAGCAGCACGACGACTATGCGCATCTCGACACTGTGCACCTCGACCGCGAGTGGACAGCGTTGCTGCGCTTGCTGGAACGCGATGGAGCGGGCCACCGCTGTTGAGCGCCTGCTCCCGCAAGCGCGTCATCGGGACTGCAGGTCTTTGAGGTTTTTCGCGGACGCAGACATTCAGGAGATGGGATCGCTTGAAGCGGCGGCTGCCAGGCGCTTCATCGACAAGTCCAGGCAACTCTGCGAGGCCGTGCGCTAGGGCAATCCCGGGCTCGGAACTTGCTCGAGTAAAGCCACACTGGCACGGCAGAAGCCGTGCCTCTGCCTTTCTCTTCCAATCTTCATCCAATGGGCGCTTTTCTCTCCATGTCTTCCCGTCAATTTCGTCGCGGCGCCCTGGCGGCCGCTGCATGGCTGACCCTGGCGCTGGGCGCGGGTGCCCAGACCGCGTCGCCTCTGCATCAGCAGATCGGGCCGATCGTCAACGGCATGTATCCGTCGCTCGATGCGCTCTACAAGGATCTGCACGCCAATCCCGAGATCGCCTTCCAGGAAGTGCGCACCGCCGCGAAGCTGGCCGACGAAATGCGCAAGCTCGGCTTCGACGTCACCGAGAAGATCGGCGGTACGGGCCTCGTCGCGATCTACAAGAATGGTGCGGGTCCGACCGTGATGGTGCGCACCGAACTCGACGCGTTGCCCATGGAGGAGAAAACCGGCCTGCCGTATGCGAGCAAGGCCAAGGCGCAATCGAACGGCCGCGAGACCTTCGTGGCCCACAGCTGCGGCCATGACATCCACATGGCGAGCTGGGTCGGCGCCGCGCGCACGCTGCTCGCGCTGAAAGACCGGTGGAAGGGCACGCTCATGTTCGTCGCCCAGCCCGCCGAGGAAACCGTCTCGGGCGCCAAGGCCATGATCGCCGATGGCCTCTTCAAGCGCTTTCCCAAGCCCGATTTCGCATTCGCGCTGCACAGCTCGGCATCGCCCCATGGCGCCATCGGCTACAGGGTCGGCGCGATCAGCTCCAACTCCGACTCGCTCGAGATCACTTTCAAGGGCCGCGGCGGCCACGGCTCGGCGCCGGACAAGACCATCGACCCCATCACCATCGCCGCGCGCTTCATCACCGACGTGCAGACCGTGGTGAGCCGCGAGAAGGATCCGGCCGAGTTCGGCGTGGTCACCATCGGTGCCGTTCAGGCCGGCACCGTGGGGAACATCATTCCCGACACGGCGGTGCTGCGCGGCACCATCCGCAGCTATCAGCCCGAAGTGCGCGAGAAGCTGCTGGCCGGCATCCGCCGCACGGCCAACGCGGCCGCGACGATGGGCGGTGCGCCGGAGCCGACGGTCGAGCTGGTGCCGGGCGGGGCCGCGGTGGTCAACGACGAAGCCGTGGTCAACCGCACGGCGGCGGCGCTCAAGGCGGCATTCGGCGACCCGAAGGTGGTGCAGGTTCGGCCCATCACCGCCAGCGAGGATTTTTCCGAGTTCGTGAATGCGGGCGTGCCGTCGATGATGTTCTTCGTCGGCGTTCTCTCTCCCGACGAGGTGATGGCGTCGCTCAAGCCCGGTGGCAAGCCCCTGGCCTTCAACCACTCGCCGTTCTTCGCGCCGGTGCCAGAGCCGTCGATCAAGACGAGCGTGGAGGCCATGAGCGTGGCCGTGCTCACCGCCATGGCACCCAGGTAATCCGGCGAGCGGCCGCCGACGGCGCCGACGTCGTCGACATGGCCAGCAGGATGCCGGCGGCGACGAGGTTCGCGCCGATGCTGGCCAGGATCGGCAGCATGTAGCTGCGGCTGAGGTCGAAGGCAAAGCCCGCCGCGCTCGGCCCGATCAGGGTGCCGACGGCCACGCTGGTGTAGAGCACGCCGATGATCGCGCCGATGTGGCGGCCGCCGAAATAGTCCATCACCAGGGCCGGCAGCAGCGCGACGAAGCCGCCATAGAACACGCCGTAGGCGAACGCGAACACCGCCAGCCCCCAGAACCCGCCGGACACGGCCCACACGACCAGAGAAAGCGCCATGCCCGCAGACATCAGCGGCAGCGCGAGCTGGCGGCCGATGCGGTCGGCCAGCCCGCCGAGGAAGAAGCGGCCCGCGGTGCTGCCGACGCCGATCGCGCCCAGCAGCAGCACCGCGGAGGTCGGCGGCACGCCGTGGTCGAGCGCATAGGGCACGAGATGGACGAAGGGCACGAACAGACCGAACGAGCTGATCAGGCATGCCGCGTAAAGACCGGCGAAGCGCCGCGACGTCACCGCCTCCCGCACCGGAGCGCCTGAAGGCACGGAAGACCGCGCCTGCGGTTGCGGCGGATCGCCATCGGGCCCGAGCCCGCGGTCGCGCGGGTCGTTCTCGATCAGCAGCGCCATGCCCACGCCTGCCACCGCCGCGAGGATGCCGAGCACGAGATAGGCATGGCGCCATCCCAGGCTTTCGATGAGGAACGACGCCAGCGGCGGCATCGCCAGCGTGCCCACGCCGATGCCGCTGACCGCGAGCCCCGATGCGAAGCCGCGGCGCCTGACGAACCAGCGCTGCACCGCACCCAGCACGGGCACATAGGACGCGCCGACCCCGAGCCCGACGCCCAACCCGTAGGCGAGGTAGATCTGCGTGAGGCTCTGCGCCTGCCCCGCCATGGCGAGGCCCAGCCCCACCAGCACCATGCCCGCGACGGCCAGCCGCCGCGAGCCCCAGCGGTCTGCCAGCGGGCCGCTGATCACGCCCAGCCCGAAGTAGAGAAAGCCCGCGAGCGAGAACACCAGCGACACCGAGCCGCGCGAGGCGCCGAAGTCCCGTTGCAGCGATTCGAGGAAAGCGCTGAAGGTGTAGGCGCTGCCGAAGCCCACGAGGGTCACGGCGAAGGCGCCCGCGACCACGAACCAGCCGCGGAAGAGGCGTGCACGCCGCGATGCGGGCGATGATGGGTTCATGGGCGTGTCTCCATGTCCGAAGAATCAGAATATCTGAGGCCATGAAAATCGGGTGAATGCAGCAAGATGGTTTCTCGTCGGGTCTGGATGTGCCAATATTCTTCTTCCGGAGCAGACACCGCAAACCAGATCTTCTGATGGTTTCAGTTTAGATAAGCTAAGCAATGGAATACCAGCTCCCGCCGCTCAATGCGCTCCGTGCCTTCGAGGCCGCCGCCCGCCATCTCTCGGTGAAGAACGCGGCGGACGAGTTGTGCGTGACCCCCGGCGCCGTGAGCCAGCTCATCAAGGCGCTGGAGCTGCACCTCGGCATTGCGCTTTTCCGCCGCGTGAACCGCGGCATCTTCCTCACCGATGCGGGCCAGGCCTACCTGCCGCCCGTGCGCAGCGCTTTCCGCCAGATCGGCGACGCCACGCGCCGCGTGGCCGTGCCCGCCGAAACCGGCATCCTCACGGTGAGCGCCACACCGTTCTTCGCCGCCGCATGGCTGGTGCCGCGCCTCCAGCGCTTCCAGGATGCGCACCCCGACATCGATCTGCAGGTGATGACCGGCAGCGCGCTGGCCGATTTTTCGCGCGACGGCGTGGATGTCGCCATCCGCCACGGCCTGGGCCGCTACCCGGGGCTGAGCAGCCAGCGCGTGCTGACGGTGGAGATCGTTCCCGTCGCCGCGCCCGCATTGGTCAAGCGCCTCGGCATGCCGGCGGCACCGGCCGCGCTCACACACTGGCCGCGCGTGAACGATACCGAGCGCAAGGGCTGGCAGCTGTGGTTCCAGGCGCAGGGCGTCGAGGACATGGGTCCAGCCCGAGGTCCGTCCTTCGACGATTCCGGCCTGCTGCTGAAGGCGGTGCTCACGGGGCAGGGCGCAGCCTTGCTGCCGGCCGCGGTGGTGGCCGACGACCTCGCGGAAGGCCGGCTCGTGCAGCTCTCGGCCGTGACGTGGCTCGAAGACTTCGCCTATTACCTCGTGTACCCGGAAGGCAGCCATGACCGGCCGAAGGTCGCGGCTTTCCGCGATTGGCTCCTCGAAGCAGCGCGCAATGCGTCCGGCACTGTTGCGGCAAAGCGTCCCTCGTCAGGTGGCCGCAAGAGAGCTTCGCCGACATTCGCAGGCAAGACCTCTTTGCCGCGATCCTGACGGCGGGGGGCTTTCCAGGGCCCCATGAAACTGCAACGACACCGATTTCTCCGCCAGATGGCCGCACGGCCGCGGCTTTTCATCGCCACGGCCATCGCCATTGCCGTGGGCTTTCTCCTGCCATCGGCCATCGAGGCCCACCTCGTCACGCGCCTGCTGATCGCCTGGAACACCGGGGCGTGCCTCTATGTGCTGCTTGCGGCGACCATGATGAGCCGGTCGTCGCAGCAGCGCATGCGCCGCCGCGCACAGCTGCAGGACGAGGGTCAGACCGTGATCCTCGTGCTGGTGGTGGTGTCCGCGATCGCGAGCCTGGCAGCCATCGGGGGCGAGCTTGCGGTGGTGAAGGACATGCACGGCATCGAGAAGGTCGCGCACATCGCGCTGGCCGGCCTCACGGTGGTGTCCTCGTGGGCCTTCATCCAGATCATGTTCGCGCTCCACTATGCGCACGACTACTACGCCGCGGCATGCCATGGAAAGAAGGCCGGCATCCAATTTCCGGACGACGAGTCGCCGGACTACGGCGACTTCTTCTACTTTTCCGCGGTGATCGGCACCTCGGGGCAGACCGCGGACGTGTCCTTCGTCTCCAAGCCCATGCGCCGCATCGGGTCGGTCCATTGCCTCCTGGCGTACCTCTTCAACACGACCGTGCTCGCATTGCTCATCAACATCGGCGCGAGCATGTTTTGAGTGGCCTGCGGCCCGAAGGTGAACTTCACGCTGCAGAACATCGGAGGGGGCTGCTGTTCAGGGCGCGATCACGCCGACGGGGTGCCTTGCTCCGCGAATGTCCCCCGGCGCGGCCTAAGGCCGCATGCCTCCTCCTTTATTTCGCTGCGCAGAGCACACCATCGGCGTGATCGCTCAGCGCAGCGGTTGATCGGCCAGCATGAGAGCAGCGCCCATCGTGCACAGGGCGCCGGGTGCTCCCCGCAGCGAAATAAAGGAGGAGCGAAGCGGGGGACATTCGCGGAGGGGAGTACCCGGTGTCCTGTGCACGCACCCCGAACGGATCGAGATCGCGAACAGGCTCTCAGAGCAGTTCGATCCCCGGCAGGCTCTTGAAGCAGCTCTCGCGCGTGATGCGCACGAAGTCCGCGAGCCATGGCTGGCCCGAGGTGGCCTGCGTGCAGGCCATGTAGAGCCGTCCCGTCAGGCCCTTGCTGCCGACGCGCCTGGCGGTGACATAGCCGCGGTCGAGGTAGTTCTGCACCGCCCACAGCGGCAGCGTCGCCACGCCGCGGCCGCTGGCCACGAGCTGCAGCATCGCCACCGTGAGCTCGGTCGTGCGCCGGTGCGCGGGTTCCACGCCGGCCGGCGCCAGCACCTGCCGCACGATGTCGAGCATCTCGTCGGGCACGGGGTAGGTGATCAGCGTCTGGTCGGCAAAGTGCCGCGCCGTGAGGTGGGTCTTGGCCGTCAGCGCGTGGTCGTTGGCGAGCAGCGCCACGATCTCGAAACGGAACAGCGCGTGGTAGTCGACCGTCTCGTCCGGGTCTTCCTCGGAAACGATCGCCACCTCGGCGCGGTTCTGCATCACCAGCGCGATCGGGTCGGGGTGGAAGCCCGAGACGATGTCGAGCTCGATCTCGGGCCAGCGCTGGCGGAAGGCATCCATCGCGGGCATCAGCCAGTCGAAGCAGGTGTGGCACTCGACCACGATGCGCAACTGGCCGCTGCGGCCGAGCGCGAGCCGCGCCACGTCGCGCTCCGCTTCCTCGATCAGCGGCAGTGCCGTATCGGCCAGCTGCAGCAGCCGCAGCCCGGTGGTGCTGAACTGCGGCGGCACCGACTTGCGCTCGAAGAGCTGCGCGCCGTAGCGGTCTTCGAGCAGCTTGATCTGGTGCGACAGCGCCGACTGCGTGAGGTTGAGCAGCTGCGCCGCGCGCACCAGGCTGCCGGTGTCGCGCAGCGCAATGAGCGTGCGCAGGTGGCGTATTTCGAGGATCGACTGCAACATGAATCTGATTCAAGCGAATGGGCAAAAGGTTTCGTTTGAATCATAGGCCTCAAAGCTTGACCATTGCGGGCTCTCAAGAACAAGCGACCGGATTTTCCTGCAATGACCACCCGTACCCACACCCTCGGCTTTCCGCGCATGGGCGCCCACCGCGAACTGAAGTTCGCGCTCGAAAGGCACTGGCGCGGCGAGATCGACCGCGACGCGCTCGAGGCCGTCGGCGAGGCATTGCGCGCGCGCCACTGGCAGGCCCAGCGCGACGCGGGGCTCGACTTCGTGACCGTGGGCGACTTCGCCTGCTACGACCACGTGGCCAACCACATCCAGCTGCTGGGCTGCGAGCCGGCGCGCTTCGGCTTCAAGGGCGACGAACCCGAACTTTCGCGCTACTTCAAGATGGCGCGCGGCGTGGAAGACGAAGCCGGCCATGTGCACGACGCCGGCTGCAACCACGGCACCGAAGGCACCTTCGCGCTGGAGATGACCAAGTGGTTCGACACCAACTACCACTACCTCGTGCCCGAGTTCACCGCGGCCACGCAGTTCAAGCTGGCCTCGACGCGGCTGTTCGACGAGGTGGCGCAGGCGCAGCAGGCCGGGCACGCGGTCAAGGCCGTGCTGCTCGGGCCGCTGAGCTTCCTGTACCTGGGCAAGGAGAAGGAAGCCGGCTTCGACCGCTTCTCGCTGCTCGATGCGCTGCTGCCGGTGTACGAGCAGGTGCTGAACCGCCTCAAGCAGCAGGGCGTGGAGTGGGTGCAGATCGATGAGCCCATCCTCGGCCTCGACCTGCCCGATGCCTGGCGCAACGCCTTCGAGCGTGCCTACTGGCAATTGGCCCGCAGCGCACCCAAGCTGCTGCTGGCCACCTACTTCTCGCCGCTGTCCGACAACCTGCGCCTGGCCTGCCAGCTGCCGGTGGCCGGCCTGCACGTGGACGCGGTGCGCTCGCCGCAGGAACTGATCGGCGTGGCCGACTGGCTCTCGGCGCACAAGGTGCTGTCGGTCGGCATCGTCGACGGCCGCAACATCTGGCGTACCGACCCCGACGCGGCGCTCGCCACGCTGCGCCCCGTGATCGACAAGAACCGCGCCGAACTCTGGATTGCGCCTTCGTGCTCGCTGCTGCATGTGCCGTTCAGCCTGGCCGCGGAGAACAAGCTCGATGCCGAGCTCAAGTCGTGGCTCGCCTTCGCTGTCGAGAAGCTCGACGAACTGCGCGTGCTGCGTGCCGTCCTCGACGGCCGCGAAGCGTCGGTCGCGGAAGAACTCGAGGCGGCCCGCGCCGCCGTGGCGACGCGCCGCCGCAGCCCGCGCGTGCACCGCGCCGACGTGGCGCTGCGCCTTGCACGCAGCGTGGCCGGCGACGACCAGCGCGCGTCCGCCTTCGCACGGCGCCAGTCGGTGCAGCGCACGCGCTTCGCTTTGCCTGCGCTGCCGACCACCACCATCGGCTCGTTCCCGCAGACCCCGGAGATCCGCGCCGCACGCGCCGCCTTCAAGCGCGGCGAACTCGACGCGGCCGGCTACCGCGAGAAGATGCGCGCCGAAATCGCGCTGGCCGTGCGCAAGCAGGAGGAACTGGGCATCGACGTGCTGGTGCACGGCGAGGCCGAGCGCAACGACATGGTCGAATACTTCGGCGAACAGCTCGACGGCTTTGCCTTCACCGCCAACGGCTGGGTGCAGTCGTACGGCTCGCGCTGCGTCAAGCCGCCGGTGATTTTCGGCGACGTGGCGCGCCCGGCCGCGATGACGGTCGCGTGGACCGCCTATGCGCAGAGCCTGACCAGGCTGCCGATGAAGGGCATGCTGACCGGCCCGGTCACCATCCTGCAGTGGTCCTTCGTGCGCGACGACCAGCCGCGCAGCACCACCTGCGAGCAGATCGCCTGGGCGATCCGCGACGAGGTGGTGGACCTCGAAGGCGCCGGCATCGGCATCATCCAGATCGACGAGCCGGCCATTCGCGAAGGCCTGCCGCTGCGCCGCGCCGGCTGGCCCGCCTACCTGAAGTCGGCCACGCGCGCCTTCCGCATCAGCGCCTCGGGCGTGCGCGACGAGACGCAGATCCACACCCACATGTGCTATTCGGAGTTCAACGACATCCTGCCGGAGATCGCGGCCATGGATGCCGACGTGATCACCATCGAGACCAGCCGCTCCGACATGGAGCTGCTGCGCGCGTTCGGCGGCGTGGGCGGCGAGAACGATGCGGGCGGCTTCCGCTACCCGAACGAGATCGGCCCGGGCGTGTACGACATCCATTCGCCGCGCGTGCCCTCGGTCGACGAGATCGTGCGCCTGATGCGCAAGGCCGCGGGCGTGGTGCCGCCCGAGAACCTCTGGATCAACCCCGACTGCGGCCTCAAGACCCGCGGCTGGCCCGAGACCGAGGCGGCGCTGGCCAACATGGTCACGGCCGCGAAGCTGCTGCGCAAGGAGCTGGCGGCGGCCTGAAGCCCGAGAGGCGGGTGGGGCGGTCATGGCGAGCGCCAATAATGGCGCCATGACAGTCTTTCTCCTCGTTGCAAAACGTTTTTCCCTCGCGCCCGTTCTCCTGCTGTCACTGCTGCTCGCCCCGGCCCTGGCCGGGGCGCAAGATCGCGCGCAGGCCTTGATGCAGTTCGAGGGCGTGCAGGCGCGCTACCAGGCCGCCTACGCGCCCGGCGCCGTGTCGCGCGATGCGCGGCAACTGCTCGATCCGCCGGACCAGGCCATCGCCGACAAGGCGCTTGCCGCGCTGGAGACGGCCGCATCGCGGTCCTTCGACGTGAAGGCCTCGGTGGCCGCGATCCAGCAGGAGGTGGCCGCTGCCGGCAAGGGCGGTGCCGCACCGGGCCCCCAGGTGTTGGAGGCCGTGGCCCGGTTCGCGAGGCTGCGCGCCGACTACGCCGCGATGGACGACGCCGGCAAGGTCGAGTTCTTCAACCGCGAGCGCGCGAAGCCGGCCGACCCCGTCCGCGCCGAGCTGCTCGAGCGCATGGCCATGGCCGACACGCGCGAAGTCGATTTTTCCAGCCAGCTGCTGCTGAGTTCCGTCGTCAAGCAGCTGGCCCGCGGCAATGCCGGCCAGTACACCTCGCTGCCGGACCGCACGCTCGACATGGCCGTCGACACGCTGTGGTCGCGCGGCATCACTTCGCCGCGTCCGCGCAACCTGCTCACCGTGGCGCGCGAGTTCGAGAAGCAGGTGACGCAGGCGCTGCTCGCCGCGCTGCCGGATGCGGACGTGGCGGCCTTGCTCGCCTGGCGCAACGACCCGCAGGCCGCGGCCGAACGCGAGGCGCTGGTGGGCACCTACCGCGCCGAGGTCAAGGGGAGCGGCGCCGTGGCGATCCGGACGCTGGTGCGCGGCTGGCCCCGCTCCTGACGGCGGCGGCGCGCGCTGCGCCGTACCTGTCGGGCGCCGCGGCATAGGGCATGAAGCGGCTCTGGTTCTCGTCCACGTCGAGCGGCCGGCCCACGAACGGAAAGGCGCGCTGCGGGCAGGCCTCGCGCTCGCACACCTTGCAGCCCGCGCCGATGGGCGTCGGCACCTCGGGGTCGCGCAGGTCCATGCCCTTGGAGTAGACCAGCCGCGTGGCATGGCTGATGTCGCAGCCCAGCCCGATCGAGAAGGTCTTGTTGGGCGAGCCGTAGCCGCGAAAGCCGTGCGACACCGTGCGCGCGATCCAGAGGTAGGCGCGGCCGTCGGGCATGCGCGCCAGCTGCGTGAGCACGCGGCCGGGCTGCGCGAAGGCCTCGTACACGTTCCAGAGCGGGCAGGTGCCGCCGGTCTTCGAGAAATGGAAGTGCGTGGCCGACTGTCGCTTCGAGATGTTGCCCGCGCGGTCGACGCGGATGAGGAAGAAGGGCACGCCGCGCGCCTCGGGCCGCTGCAGCGAGCTCAGGCGGTGGCAGATGGTTTCGAAGCCCACGCCGAAGCGCCGCGCCAGCTGGTCGATGTCGTAGCGCAGCTGCTCGGCCGCTTCGAGGAACACGCCGTAGGGCAGCAGCAGCGCGGCGGCGAAGTAGTTGGCCAGGCCGATGCGCGCGAGCGAACGCGCGGTGTCGCTCGACAGCGGTGCCTCGGCGACCAGCCTGTCGATCGTGTCGCCGACCTCGAGGAATGCGAGTTGCGTCGCGAGCTGGAAGGCGTGCTGGCCGGGCTCCAGGTAGCGCGACAGCCGCAGCACGCGCGTGGCCGGGTCGAAGCGGCGTTGTGCGCCGCCTTCGTCGTCCTCGGCCGGGATCACCTGCACGCCGTGCGCTTCGAGCAGGCGCTGCGCGAGCCGGTCGCCGGGGTTGCCTTCGCGCAGGCGCCATTGCGCGGAGAAGGCTTCGGCGGCGTTGTCGAGCGGGGCGATGTGGTTCTGGTGCGCGAAGAAGAAGTCGCGCACCTCCTCGAAGGGCATCGGCCGCGCCTGCGGCATGCGCGCGAGGTCGCCGCGGCCGTCGCCGAGTTCGCCGGCCAGCGCTTCGAGCCGTTCCATCGCATCGCGGTGCCGCTGGTGCAGCGCCACCAGTGCGCGGCCCACAGCCGGCATCTGCGTGGCGACTTCGCGCAGCTCGGCGAGCGCGACGGCATCGCCGCCCGGGTTGTCGGCCAACGCCTCGCGCAGGCTGGCAACGAGTCGCGCCTCCTCGTCTTCCGAGAAGGCCTGGATGTCGACGCCCAGCGTGGCATGCAGGCGCAGCAGCACCGGCACGGTGAGCGGCCGCTGGTTCTGCTCGATCTGGTTCAGGTAGCTCGGCGAGAGGCCGAGCTGCTGCGCCAGCGCGAGCTGGCTCAGGCCGCGCGCTTCGCGCAGGCTTCGCAGCCGCACGCCCATGAAGGTCTTCTTCATCGTTCGATCCATTCCTTGATATTCGCAAGATTCGCAAATCGGGTGCACCGTCTTCGCAATCATTCGCCAATTCAGGCCTTCATTATGGGCACGATCTTGCGTAAATTGCGAATCATGCAAAACGCACGCGGCACGGTCCGGCTGATCGAGGTGGTGTTCCCGGAACACACCAACCACTACGGCACGCTGTTCGGCGGGCAGGCGCTGCAGCTGCTGTCGAAGGCGGCGTTTCTCTCCGGCCGCGGCTTCGTGCGCGGCGACGTGGTGATGGCGCGCTGCGGCGAGGTGCTGTTCCATGCGCCGGTGCGGCTGGGCAGCACGCTGGTGCTGGACGCGCAGGTGTCGCGCATCGGCCGCAGCTCGCTCACCGTGCGCGTGGCCGGCAGCGTGCAGGACGTGGCCACCGAGACGCTGATGCGCGTGCTCGACGGCGAATTCGAGATGGTGGCGGTGGATGCCGCCGGACGGCCGGTGCGGCTGGCGAATCCGCCGCGCCTTCATGAACAGACATTCGAGGAGACCGTATGACCGAGACCGTGCAAGCCGCCGGCTTCAAGCCGAAGAAATCCGTCGCGCTGTCGGGCGTGACCGCGGGCAATACCGCGCTGTGCACCGTGGGGCGCACCGGCAACGACCTGCACTACCGCGGCTACGACATCCTCGACATCGCCGATGTCTGCGAGTTCGAGGAAATCGCGCACCTGCTGGTGCACGGCAAGCTGCCGACCGCCTCCGGGCTGCGCGCCTACAAGGGACGCCTCAAGGCCATGCGCGGCCTGCCCGCGAGCGTGAAGGAGGCGCTGGAGCGCCTGCCCGCCAGCGCCCATCCGATGGACGTGATGCGCACCGGCGTGTCGGCGCTCGGCTGCGTGCTGCCCGAGAAGGACGACCACTCGCTGCCCGGCGCACGCGATATCGCCGACCGCCTGATGGCCTCGCTGGGATCGATGCTGCTGTACTGGTACCACTGGTCCACGCAGGGCCGGCGCATCGAGGTCGAGACCGACGACGACTCGATCGGCGCGCATTTCCTGCACCTGCTGCACGGCCGTGCACCGTCCGCAAGCTGGGAGCGCGCGATGCACACCTCGCTCAACCTTTACGCCGAGCACGAGTTCAATGCCTCGACCTTCACCGCGCGCGTGGTGGCGGGCACGGGCTCCGACGTGTACTCGGCCATCACCGGCGCCATCGGCGCGCTGCGCGGCCCGAAGCACGGCGGCGCCAACGAGGTGGCGTTCGAGATCCAGAAGCGCTACGACACGCCCGACGAAGCCGAGGCCGACATCCGCCGCCGCGTGGAAGCCAGGGAGGTCGTGATCGGCTTCGGCCACCCGGTCTACACCGTCTCGGACCCGCGCAACGTCGTCATCAAGCGGGTGGCGAAGCAGCTCTCCGACGAGGCCGGGTCCACCCGCATGTACGACATTGCCGAGCGGCTGGAAATCGTGATGTGGGATGCGAAGAGGATGTTCCCGAACCTCGACTGGTTCAGCGCCGTGAGCTACCACATGCTCGGCGTGCCGACCGCGATGTTCACGCCGCTCTTCGTGATCGCGCGCACCAGCGGCTGGGCCGCGCACATCATCGAGCAGCGGCAGGACAACAAGATCATCCGGCCGAGCGCGAACTACACAGGTCCCGAAGACCTGATCTTCGTGCCGATCTCGGACCGCCGTTGAAGGCGGCCTCCGCACCGTTTACCTGCAACAGAGAAGAACCATGTCCGCTCACATCAGCAACGTCCGCCCCGAACCCGACCAGGTGCTGGTCGACATCGTCGACTACGTGCTCGCCCACCAGAAAATCAGCAGCGCGCTCGCCTTTGAAACGGCCCGCCACTGCCTGATCGACACGCTCGGCTGCGGCCTCGAGGCGCTCGAATACCCGGCCTGCACCAAGCTGCTCGGCCCGGTTGTGCCCGGCACGGTGGTGCCGCACGGCGCGAAGGTGCCCGGCACGCCGTACCAGCTCGATCCGGTCCAGGCGGCCTTCAACATCGGCACGATGATCCGCTGGCTCGACTTCAACGACACCTGGCTCGCGGCCGAGTGGGGCCATCCGAGCGACAACCTCGGCGGCATCCTCGCCACGGCCGACTGGTTGAGCCGCAACGCGGTGGCCGCCGGCCGCGCGCCGCTGACCATGCGCGACGTGCTCACCGGGCTGATCCAGGCGCACGAGATCCAGGGCTGCCTGGCGCTGGAGAACTCGTTCAACAAGGTCGGGCTCGATCACGTCGTGCTGGTCAAGGTGGCCTCGACCGCCGTGGTGGCGCGCCTGATGGGCCTCGCGCGCGACGAGATCATCAACGCCGTGTCGCTCGCCTGGGTCGACGGGCAGAGCCTGCGCACCTACCGCCATGCGCCCAACACCGGCAGCCGCAAGAGCTGGGCCGCGGGCGACGCCACCAGCCGCGCGGTGCGCCTGGCGCTGATCGCGAAGACCGGCGAGATGGGCTACCCGAGCGTGCTCACCGCGAAGACCTGGGGCTTCTACGACGTGCTGTTCAATGGCCAGTCCTTCAGGTTCCAGCGCCCGTACGGCAGCTACGTGATGGAGAACGTGCTGTTCAAGATCAGCTTCCCGGCCGAGTTCCACAGCCAGACGGCGGTGGAGGCGGGCATGGCGCTGCATGCGCAACTGAAGAAGAGCGGCAAGACGGTGGACGACATCGAGAAGGTGACGATCCGCACGCACGAGGCCTGCATCCGCATCATCGACAAGAAGGGGCCGCTCGACAATCCGGCCGACCGCGACCACTGCATCCAGTACATGGTGGCGGTGCCGATGATCTTCGGCCGCCTCACGGCCGGCGACTACGAGGACGGCGTAGCGAGCGACCCGCGCATCGACGTGTTGCGCGACAAGATCGTCTGCGTGGAAGACCCGCAGTTCACCGCCGACTACCACGACCCCGAGAAGCGCAGCATCGCCAATGCGCTGACCGTGCAGTTCAAGGACGGCACGAGCTTTTCCGAGGTGGTGGTCGAGTACCCGATCGGCCACAAGCGCCGCCGCGCGGACGGCATCCCGCTGCTCGAGGCCAAGTTCCGGACCAACCTGGCGCGCCGCTTCGCACCGAAGCAGCAGCAGGCGATCCTGGACGTGTCGCTCGACGCGAAGAAGCTCGAAGCGATGCCGGTGCACGCGTACGTCGACCTGTACACCGCCTGAACCATGTCCGCGAACAGCGAATCACCGAAGAAGACCCTGCGCCGGCTGGCCGAGGCGCGCCGCGGCGTGCTGGTGCCGGGCGCGTTCAACGCGATGTCCGCCCGCGTGATCGAAGACCTCGGCTTCGAGGCGATCTACATCACCGGCGCCGGCGTGACCAACATGCACCTCGGCCTGCCCGACCAGGCCTTCATGGGGCTGCATGACATCGCCGAGCACACGGCGCGCATCCGCGATGCGGTGAGCCTGCCGCTGCTGGTCGATGCTGACACCGGCTTCGGCAATGCGCTCAACGTGCGGCACACGGTGCGCGTGCTCGAGCGGGCAGGGGCCGACTGCATCCAGCTCGAAGACCAGGTGAGCCCCAAGCGCTGCGGCCACTTCGCGGGCAAGGCGGTGATCGACACCGGCGAGATGCTCGGCAAGATCAAGGCGGCCGTCGATGCGCGGCAGGACCCGGACCTGCTCGTCATGGCCCGCACCGACGCCGCGGCCGTGCATGGCTTCGAGGCCGCCATCGAGCGCGCGCAGAAGTTCGGCGAGGCCGGCGCCGACATCCTGTTCGTCGAGGCCGTGACGCGGGCCGACGAAGTGCGCGCGATGCCCCGGCGGCTCGGCAAGCCGCAGCTCATGAACATGGTGATCGGCGGCAAGACGCCCACCTTCGGCGCCGAGGAGCTCGGCACGCTGGGCTACGGCTTCGTGCTGTACGCCAATGCCGCATTGCAGGGCGCGGTGGCTGGCATGCAACGTGCGTTGACTGTGCTGCGCGACACCCGGCGCCTCGACGAAGACCCGGCGCTGGTCGCTCCGTTTGCCGAGCGGCAGCGTCTTGTCGGCAAGCCACTGCTTGACGCGCTAGAGAAAAAGTATGCAAACTAGCCGGGTTTTGCACGCGGAATGGGTACTTGACTTAGCCTGGCCAAAAAGTTCCGCGTCATTGTTTCAATTTCATGAACACTGCGATTCGAATGGCTAGGGTTTTCCCTTGGAATCGTGGTGCAAACTTCAGGACACCCAAAGTCCAATCAAGAAGGAAATTGAAATGAAGACCTCGAACATCCTCGCCGCCGCCGCTCTGTCCCTGCTCGCCGCTGCCGGCGCCCATGCAGAAACCTACGAAGGCGTGCAGCCCCTGACTTCCGGCTACAGCCGCGCCGACGTGGCGCCCCAGGCTGCCGCGGCCGCCCGTGCCGGCAACGAATACAGCGATGCCGTTTCGTCCACCGTGGCTCCCACGCTGACCGCTTCGGCCGACCGCGCTGCCGTCCGCAACGAAGCCGTTGCCGCTGCGCACGCACCGGGCCAGAACCTGCGCCGCGAAGCCTTCGCCGACAGCGTCGTGCCCGCACAAGCGCGCAGCTTCACGCGCCAGGCCGGCCTGTAATCCGAAAGCGGCGTAAGCCGCTTCAGGCCACAAGCCAAACGGGAACCGGACCGTGCGAAAGCGTGGTCCGGTTTTTTCATGGGGCCTTCGATCCGTGCCGGTGGCAATTCGGCGCATGGTCGTCCACGATGCCCGTGGCCTGCATCCACGCGTAGACGATCACCGGTCCGACGAACTTGAAGCCGCGCTTCTTGAGCGCCTTCGAAATCTCTTGCGACAGCGGCGTCTGGGTCGGCACCTGGCCGGTCTTGTTGACGATGGGTTGGCCGCCCGCCATGCCCCAGATGAATTCGGAGAAATCTTCGCCGGCCGCCTGCATCGCGAGATAGGCGCGCGCATTGCCGATGGTGGCTTCGATCTTCGAACGCGAGCGCACGATGCCGGCGTCCTCCATCAGCCGGTCGACGTCGGCGGCGGTGAACTTGGCGATCTTCTCGGGCGCGAAACCCTTGAAGGCCTTGCGGAACGCATCGCGCTTGCGCAGGATGGTGAGCCACGACAGGCCGGCCTGGAAGCCGTCGAGCATCAGTTTTTCCCACAGCGCGCGGCTGTCGCGCTCGGGCACGCCCCATTCGGCGTCGTGGTAGTCGGCCAATAGCGCATCGGTCTGGGCCCAGGCGCAGCGGGTCTCGGTGGTGCTGTTGTTGCTCATTGTTCGGTTCTTCTTCGCTCGGCTATCGTCGGGAGATGTTTTCAGAATGAGGGAGTCACCCTGATGCAGCATGTCTTTCGATTTTCATTGTCGGCCCTTTCGTTGGGCCTCGCGCTCGGCCTTGGTGCACCGGCCTTCGCCGAAACGCTCAAGAAGCCCGCGCTCGACCAGCTGGCTGCGGCATGGCAGGGCGGTGGCAAGGCGCCCGCCGATTTCAACGCCTTCCTGGCGCAGGCCGCCAGGGCCAATCCCGCGTTGCAGCCGGCTGCTGCCGCCTACCGCAGCAAGGCGCCGCTGGCCGGCGACGACCTCGTCAACGTCGCGCGCCTGCTCGGCCTCTACAACCGCCTGCAGAACCAGCAGGCCGTGATCGCGAGCATCGGCACCATGGTGGCGATTCCGACAGTGCGCAACGTGCAGGTGCCGCCGCACGAAAGCCCGGCGATCATCGCGTTCGGCCAGCTGGTCGAGAAGATGGCCCGCGATTTCGGGCTGGCCTACCGCAATGTCGACAACCGCATCTTCGAGGTCAGCCTGAAGGGCAAGGGCAGCGAGGAGTTCGGCATCCTCACGCATGCCGACGTGGTGCCCGCGGTGCTGTCCGAATGGGTGCTCGACGACGGCACGCGCCTCGACCCCTTCACGATGACCCGCGTGGGCGACTACCTCTACGGCCGCGGCACCATCGACGACAAGGGCTCGATCGCCGCCGTGCTCTACGCCATGAAGGCCGTGAAGGACAGCGGGCTGCCCATCGACCGCAGCATCCGCCTGATGATCGAGACCACCGAGGAGACCGGCGGCGATGCGATGGTGTACTACCGCAGCCAGACGCCGCTGCCGGCCTACAACATCGTGCTCGACAGCAAGTACCCGGCCGTCGTGGCCGAGAAGGGCTCGGGGGCGCTCAAGGTTTTCTTCCCCGCTGAAACCGCCGACAGTGCCTCGACCGCCATCACCGCGATGAGCGGCGCCGCCTCGGCCAATGCGATTTCGCAGACGGCCACCGCGACGCTCAAGGGCGGCGATCTCGCAGCGGTCGCCGCCAAGCTCGAGGCCGCCAGGTCCGCCTTCCTGCAGAAGTACGAAGGGCAGGGCGGCAAGTTCGCCATCGACATCACGCGCGGCGCGGACAGCATCGAGCTCAAGGTCACGGGCGTCTCGGCCCATGGCTCGCGGCCCGAGGAGGGCGTGAACCCGCTGCCGCGGCTTGCGCTGTTCCTGCAGGAGTCCGGCGCGCCGCTCGCCGCCAACCACTACCTGAAGGCCGTGAAGTACATCGACGCGCTCTACGGCACCGGCTACCTTGGCGAGAAGATGGGCCTGGGCTACAAGGACGACTTCATGGGGCCGCTGACGTTCTCGCCCAACCTGATCCGCATGGGCACCGACGGCAAGCTCGAGGTCACGGTCAACGTGCGCATGCCGCGCGGCCGCACGCCCGACGAGTTGAAGTCGCAGGTGGCCGCCAAGGTCGACGGCTGGGCGGCCGTGAACCAGGTGAAGCTCGAAGTGAGCTACGACCAGGGCAACTGGATGGCCCGCGACCCCAAGGGCGCATGGCTCTCGACGCTGCTCGACATCTACGGCAGCACCACCGGCCTCGAGGCCAAGCCGGTGCCCACGGCCGGCAGCACCACCGCCAAGCTGATGCCCAACGCGATCAACTTCGGGCCCGCGATGCCCGGCAAGAAATACACCGCGCACAACGCCAAGGAATACAAGGAAGTGCCGGACCTCGACGCCGACATGCAGATGTTCACCGAGATGCTGGTGCGTATCGGGAATCTGCAGCAGATGCAGTAGGGGCGCCATTCGGGGCGCGTGCACAGGCCACCGGGTGCTCCCCTCCGCGAATGTCCCCCGCTTCGCTCCTCCTTTATTTCGCTGCGGGGAGCACCCGATGCCCTGTGCACGATGGGCGCAGCGCTTGTGCGGGCCGATCAACAAGTGCTCTGAGCGATCGCGCCCCGAACAAAGCACCCCCCAGCGCAAGTCTGCGAACTTAAAGCCGCGCTTCCTGGCTCATCCGCAACGTTTCTTCGTAGCGCGAAGAGGCATGTCGCAACGCGCGCCTCGGGTATCGTCGAAGGCTTCCATTTTTGTGAACAGGGAGTCACGCTCATGCAGCAATTTCGCTTCTCTTTGCCGGCCCTTACCCTGGGCTTGATGGCAGCAGGCCTCACCGCACCGGCCTTCGCAGAGACGCTCAAGAAACCCGCGCTCGACCAGCTCGCGGCGGCCTGGCAAAGCGGCAAGCCCGCGTCCAGCTTCAATGCTTTCCTGGCCCAGGCCGAGAAGGCCAACCCCGCGCTGAAACCCGCCGTGGCCGCCTACCGCAAGAAGGCACCGCTGGCCGGCGATGACCTCACCAACATCGCGCGCCTGCTCGGCCTCTACAACCGCCTGCACAACCAGAAGGCCGTGATCGCGAGCCTCGGTGCCATGGTGGCGCTGCCGACGGCGCGCAACGTGCAGATTCCGCCGCACGAGAACCCGACGATCATCGACTTCGGCAAGCTGGTCGAGAAGATGGCGAAGGATTTCGGGCTCGCCTACCGCAACGTCGATAACCGCATCTTCGAAGTCAGCCTCAAGGGCAAGGGCACCGAAGAGTTCGGCATCCTCACGCATTCGGACGTGGTGCCCGCCGTGCTCTCCGAGTGGGTGCTCGACGACGGCACGCGGCTCGATCCGTACAAGCTGGCCCGCGTGGGCGACCGCCTCTACGGCCGCGGCACCATCGACGACAAGGGCTCGATCGCGGCCGTGCTCTATGCGATGAAGACGGTGAAGGAAAGCGGCCTGCCGATCGAGCGCAGCATGCGCCTGATGATCGAGACCACCGAGGAAACCGGCGGCGACGCGATGGAGTACTACCGCGGCAAGACGAAGCTGCCGGAGTACAACATCGTGCTCGACAGCGGCTATCCGGCCGTCGTGGCCGAGAAGGGCGCGGGCTCGCTGAGCGTGTTCTTCCCCGCGGAGAAGACCGATGGCACCGTCACCGCGATCACCGACATGGGCGCAGCCGCCGCGGTCAACGCGATTTCGCAGACCGCCACCGCCACGCTCAAGGGCGGCGACCTCGCGTCCGCGCTCGCGAAACTCGAAGCCGCGAAGCCGGCCTTCCTGCAGAAGTACGAGCCGCAGGGCGGCAAGTTCGCGATCGCCATCTCGCGCGGCGCCGACAGCATCGACATCAAGGTCACCGGCACCTCGGCCCACGGCTCGGAACCCCAGAACGGCGTGAACCCGCTGCCGCGGCTCGGCCTGTTCCTGCAGGAGTCGGGCGTCACGCTGGCCGACAACCAGTTCCTGAAGGCGATCAAGTACATCGACACGCTCTACGGCACCGGCTACCTCGGCGAGAAGATGGGCGTGGGCTACAGGGACGACTTCATGGGCCCGCTGACCTTCTCTCCCAACCTGATTCGCACGGGCGCCGACGGCCGGCTGGTCATGGCGGTCAACACGCGCATGCCGCGTGGCCGCACGCCCGACGAACTCAAGGCGCAGGTCACCGCGAAGATCAACGAATGGGCCGCGGCGAACAAGGCCCAGGTCGAGATCAAGTACGACCAGGGCAACTGGATGGCGCGCGACCCCTCGGGCCGGTGGCTCGCGACGCTGCTCGACATCTACGGCGACACCACCGGGCTCGAAGCCAAGCCCGTGTCGGCGGCCGGCGCCACCACGGCCAAGCAGATGCCCAACGCGATCAGCTTCGGCCCCGGCATGCCCGGCAAGAAGTACACCGGACACAACGCCAAGGAATACAAGGAAGTGCCCGACCTCGACGCCGACCTGCAGATGTTCACCGAGATGCTGGTGCGCATCGGCAACCTGCAGCAGATGCAGTAGGCGCGGCTTGCGGTCAGCGCAGGCCGTGCACCTGCAGCACCGCCTTGAGCCGCCGCACCTCGTGCTGCAGGTCGAGGATCAGCGCGGCGGCGTCGAGGCCCACGCCGAAGTCGCGTTCGAGCCGGCGCGCCTCGAGCGCGCATTGCAGGTCGGTGCTCGAGAACTGCCAGTGCTCGGGCGGTGCCTCGGCCGCGGTGACCTGCACGATGCCCACTTCGACCAGTTGCACCACCCAGGCGGTGTCGGCGCCGACGGCATGGGCCAGTTCGTTCAGCGCGAGCGGTTGCGAGGCGCTGACGGCGGTTGCGGTTGTGACGGAAACGGTCGCCATGCTCAGACTCCCAGATGCTGGCGCGGATTGAACGAAGAGGCGGCCTGCGCCAGCTGCTCGTAGGCCTTGCGGGTCGCGTCGCTGTCGGCGGGCGGCAGCGCGATCTCGATCAGCAGGTACAGGTCGCCGGGCGTCTTGCCCTTGAGGCCGCGGCCCTTGAGCCGCAGCTTCATGCCGCTGCGCGCATGGCGCGGCACCGTGACCTCGACCACGCCGCCGCCCGGCGTCGGCACGTGCACCTGCGCGCCGAGGGCGGCCTCGGTGGGCGTGACGGGCAGCGTCATGTAGATGTCGCGTTCTTCCACCCGGTACAGCTTGTGCGGCGCGATGCGCACTTCGAGGTACAGGTCGCCGGCCGCTTCGCCGCCGTGGCCGGGCATGCCTTGCCCCGCGAGGCGGATGAACTGGCCGGGGTGCACGCCCGGCGGGATCTTGACGCTGAGCGTGCGGTTCTCCCACTGCGGGTGGCCGTGCGCGTCGACGGTTTGCGCGCGCAGCGTGATCTCGCGCTCGGCGCCGTTGAGCGCGTCCTCGAGCGCGATCTCGATCGCCGCATGGTGGTCTTCGCCGCGTGCGCGGTAGTTCTGCCGTGCCGCCCCGCGCCGCTCGGCCTCGCCGAACAGCGACGAGAAGAACTCGCTGAAGTCGGCATGGTCGGCCGGGCCCTGGCGGGGGCCGCGGTGGAACTCGAAGCCTGCGTCCCAGCCCGGCGGCGGCTGGAAGTCGCCCTCGGGGCTGCCGCCGCGCGCGACGCGGTCGGCCAGCGCGTCGTAGGCCGCGCGCTTTTCCTTGTCGCGCAGCACGTCGTTGGCTTCGTTGATGTCGCGCATGCGCTTCTCGGCGTCGGGCTCCTTGCTGACGTCGGGGTGGTACTTGCGTGCGAGCTTGCGATAGGCCTTGCGCACCTCGTCGTCGGACGCGGTGCGGTCAATGCCCAGGGCGCTGTAGTAGTCCTTGAATTCCATGGTGCGATGGGTTCTATTCGGTGGACGGCGTACGGGGCGCTTCGCTTCCGGCCTATGCCAGCGCCGCTCCGCCGTCGGCATGCCGCAGCAGCGGCGTCAGGCCCCATGTGGGGCCGCTGCGCGCAAAACGCAATGGCTGCGCGTTGCCGAGCACGTTCGTGTCGATGGGCACGCCGAGCAGGGCGGCCAGCGCGTACAGCGTGCCGCCGTGCGCCACCACGAGCACCGGCGCGGGCTGCCTGAGGGCCGCGTCGAGTGCGGCGCGCTTGCGGCCGACGAACTGCGCCAGCGTCTCGCCGCCCTCGGGCTCGCAGGCCCAGTCGATCTGGGCCGACGAGGTGCCGATCAATGCGCCGAAGTTGCGCTCGCGCAGTTCGGGCCGTGCCGTCGGCGCGAGCCGCAGTGCCGCCGCCACCGTGTGGGCGGTGTCGAAGGCGCGCCGTGCGTCGCTGCAGACGATGGTGCGGATCGGTTCGCCCGCGAGCAGCTCCGCGGCATGGGCCGCCTGCTGCAGGCCGAGTTCGCTCAACGGCTCGTCGACCGCCTGGAAGACGCGCAGCGCGTTGCGGCCGGTCTGGCCGTGGCGCAGGAAGTAGAAGTGATCGCAGGCCGGCGACAGCGGCTGCGCCTCGGCGATCCGCACCAGCTGGTCGAGGCCGGCGGCGGCGGTGTGGGTGGGGGTGTTCCGTGACATGGGGCGGTGTCGATCGGTCAGTATGCCAACTGCATGGGCTTGCCTTCGCGCTGCGCCTGCACGTCGGCCGGATGGAACGGCAGCGCATGCCATTGCTTCGCCGCGAACAGCGGCAGCTGGTCGTAGGCGCGCGGCGAGGCGAGGTCGCTGCTTTGGCCGTAGGTCAGCAGGCCCTGCGCGACCGGTCCGCGGTCGTCGAAGGTCACGACCTGCATGTAGCTGCTGCCGTAGTTGACGTTGTAGCCCTTCGGGTCGATCAGCGGCTGGCCCTGCGATTCGAGCTTGTTGAGCACGCCCTCGAACTCGTCGCCGCCGTGCAGCGCGATCTTCTGGCCGCGCACCAGGCGCGCTTGCGCAACGCCCAGCGGCACGTCGGCCGCGAAGCCGGCGGTGCGAACCACGCCGACTGCGTCGCCCAGCGCCTTGAACACCGCCTCGCGCGTGGCGGGCGTGGCCATGTCGAGGCCGGCCGGCGTCGCCACCGGTTGCGCGGGATCGAAAGGCACGCGCCAGACTTTCGGCAGGTCCTTGGCCTTGCGCCAGAACTCGCGGAACAGCGCGGCGCCCTTCGAATCGGCATTGCTGGTGCGGTCCCATGCGGCGAGCACGCGGCAGCCCAGGGCCTGGTCGGCGTTCAGCGCGGCGCCGCCGGCGGTGCAGGCGGCCTGCAGGTCGTCCATCACCAGCATGCCGGCGAGGTTCCTGTCGCGGAAGATCACGCTGCGCAGCTCGGCCGCGCCCATGCGGTTGCCGGGCAGGCCGTCGCGGCCGGCGAGGCGGCCCTCGATTTCCATGATGCCGCTGCGCGTGCGCAGCCGCTGCGGCACGCCGACGGGGCCGACCAGCGGCGAGACGCCGGCCATCGGCGGCAGATGCGGGTTGCTGAGCCAGAAGCTGTCGTTGCTGTTCTGGACCCAGTCGGGCGTGACGACGACCGGCATGCGGGCCGGGGCGATGAGGCCGGGCGCCGCGGCCGTGCTGTCGCGGTGCCAGGCGCAGGCGCTGCGCGAGCCGTCGAGCACCGGCAGGCCGGCCGCGCCGAGCAGCGCGGCGGCGGCGGGCGAGGGGGCGCAGGCCTTGAGCATGTCGGCCGACACGTCGGGCACCACCGACAGGTCGGCATACATCGCGTTGCCGTCGCGGTCGGCCGCGATGGTGTTGATCCACGGGATGCCCTGGTTGCCCATGGCGGCGCGCAGCTCGGCCACGTTGCGCGCGTGCGCCATCTTCATCCAGCTCTCGGCCGAGCGCACGTTGAGCGTGTTGGCATCGCGGATCGCGTAGGCCTTCTGCGCGGTCCAGCCGAGGCCCGCGCGCGGCAGCGAGACCACGGGGCCCCAGTCGGTCGCATAGAAGGTGTGCTGCGCCGGCGCGGCGCTGCCGGAGGCGGCGGGCAGGACGACGGTGCGCGCGACCATCTTCTTCGGCTGTCCGTCGACCAGGTAGACGGTCGGATCGTTCGGATCGAGCGTGAGCTCGTACAGCGTGAAGCGCTTGCCGGTCGACACGGTGTGGGTCCAGGCCACGTCCTTGTTGAAACCGATCGACACCACCGGGCTCAGGCCGCCTGTGGCGCCCATCACGTCGAGCTGGCCGGGAATGGTGAGGTGCATCTGCCAGAAGCGGTTGGTGCCGTTCCACGGGAAATGCGGGTTGCCCAGCAGCAGGCCGCGGCCGTCGGGCGTGGCGTTGCGGCCGAAGGCCCAGCCGTTGGAGCCCAGTTCGCCGCCTTCCGGATTCGCGTTGAAGCTGTGGCGGCCGATCTCGGCCACGGCTTGGTCCAGGTTCACCGGCGCCTCGCCGGTCTTCGTGCCCGGCGCGGGCGGCACCGCGGCCAGCACCGCGCCGGCCAGCGCGCCCAGGCCGCCCTGGATCATCGATTGCTCGGTGGCGCGCGACAGGTCGGCGGCCGTCATCGGCCGCACCCAGGGCTTGCCGCGGCAGGCTTCGGGCAGACCGTTGGGGCCGGCATCCTGCAGGTAGCGGTTGTAGCCCGCCACGTAGCCGCGCAGTGCGGCCTTCACGTCGGGGCCGGTGGTGGCCGCGGCGCGCGCGAGGGCCGCGTCGTCCATGTGGTAGCGCATGAACAGGTCGATCTGCGCGTTGGGCATGCGGCCCAGGCCGAGCTCGCCGCTGTTCTGCGCGCCGAGAAACTGCGAACGCTCGCCGCGCAGCGTCAGCAGGTGCTCGGCGGTCTGGCAGACGTTGTCCTGCGCATGCGCATAGGCGCTCCCGTAGGCCAGGCCCTCGTAGTCGGGTGCCGTGATGTGCGCGATGCCGTAGGTGGTGCGCTCGATGCTCACGCTGCGCGAGCCGGGCGGCGGCGTGCCGGCGCAGGCGCCGAGCAGCGCGGCCAGGCCCAGCGAAAGGGCCGTCGACGGGAACCGGGAGATCGGGGCGTTCGAAGTCATGGTGCGGGCGTGTGGGAGAGAAGGGCCGTGAAAAGGGACCGATTAGAGGACGAGCCTCCGCCGCGCACTGTCGCCAGCGCGGCACGCCGCGCCCGCTTCAGCCGAACTTCATGCCCTTGGGGCGCGCCTGCAGGCGGTCGATGTAGGCGTCGAGCTTCGGGCGGTTCAGCTTGCCGCCGAAGGCGCGGTGCCAGATGAGCATCGAGCCGATCATCACGTCGGCCGCGGTGAACTGCGCGCCGAACAGGTAGGGGCCGTAGCCGAGTTCGCGCTCGACCGCGTCCTTGGCCTGCTCGAAGTTGGTCCAGCCACGCGCGCTGTTGTTGCTGCGGATGTGGAGCAGGCTGTCGCCCATCGAGGGCTCGAGCTGCGAGGTCGAATAGACCATCAGCGACAGGTAGCGGCCGCGCTCGGGCGTGCCGATGGACGGCGCGAGCCGCTTCTCGGGAAACTTCTCGGCGATGTACATGCAGATGGCCGCGTTCTCGAAGATGCGCGTGCGGCCGTCGACCAGCGCGGGCAGCTTGCCGGACGGATTGATCTTCAGGTACTCGGGGCGCTTGTGTGCCTTGTTCTTGATGAGGGTGGGCACGATGTCGTAGGCGACACCCGCTTCGTCGAGCATCCACTTGGCGACCTGCGAGCGGCTTTGCGGATCGAAATACAGCTTCATGAGTGTGTCTCCTTCCTGGATGGGATCAGAACTTGGGAATGCGCAGGGTCTTGCTGATCATCAGCGTGCCCGAGAGCGCGAACAGCAGCGAGAGCGGGTGCAGCAGCCAGGGGCCGATGGCCCAGGCGCCGCCCCAGACGGCGTCGCCGATGCGGCCCTGCCAGGCCGCATACGCCAGCACGCCCACGAGCACCACGCTGGTCGGGATGGGCGTGCCTTCGAAATACCTGACCTTGTCCGCGCCGGCCGAAAGCGCCTCGGCCGTGACGTTGTAGCGCGCGAGCCGGCTCACGCCACAGCACACGAAATAGACCAGCAGCACGCAGTCCCAGCCGCCGTCGAGGCCGGCCGCGAAGGCCAGCGCGGCGGGGGCCACGCCGAACGAGATCACGTCGGCCAGCGAGTCGAGCTCGCGCCCGAGCGCCGAGTGCGTCTGGCGCCAGCGCGCGATGCGGCCGTCGAACACGTCGAAGATGAAGGCCGCCGGCGCGAGCGCCGCCGCCCAGAGGAACTGCGCGAGCGACTGGCTGGCCATGAAGGCCATGGCGAGAAACACCGCGCCGACGCCGCAGGCCGCGTTGCAGAGCGTGAACGCGTCGGCCAGGTGGAAGCCGCGGATCATCGAGAAATGCTTGCGGGCCGGCGCGGGGGAGGGGGTGGTCATGACAATGCTTCGGAATCGACGGATGGACCGCACCTTAACCGAAGCGCGGGCTGCCTTTTGTAGTCGCGCTCCGACGCCGTGCAGGCGCCCGTTGCCGCTCAGGCGCGGTGGTGGTGCGCCTCGACGATCCGGGCGAAGCGGCCCAGCAGCCCGGCGGCCGCGTCGGTGCGGCCCACGCCGTCGCGCAGCGCGGCCGGGTCGGCGCCGCCGGACTTCAGGTCGTCGGCCAGCAGGTCGATGTAGCCGCGCATGGCCTCGGCGTCGAACTCGGGATGGAACTGCACGCCCCAGGCGTTGGCGCCGACGCGGAAGGCCTGGACCGGCTCGTGGGCGTTGCTGGCCAGCCGCACCGCGCCCGCGGGCAGGCGCAGCGCGCTCTGGCGGTGCACCACATGGGCCTGGAATTCCGCCGGCAGGCCGCCCAGCAGCGGGTCGGTGGCGGCGGCTTCGTCGAGCGTGACGGTCACCGTGCCGATCTCCATGCCTTGCGGGTGATCGCCCGCCTCGCCGCCGAGCGCATGGGCGAGCAGCTGGTGGCCGTAGCAGATGCCGAGCACCGGCGTGTCCTGCGCCACGAGCCGGGCCAGCCATTCGCCGGTTCGCTCGCTCCAGGGCTCGCGGTGCGAGACCATCGCGTGCGAGCCGGTGAGCACGACGCCCGACAGGGTGTCCGGCGCGGGCAGCGCGTCGCCGCGGCGCGGGTCGACCACGAGGATCGGCAGCGTCTGCGTGTCGAGGCCGGCGGCGATCCAGTTCTCGAAATCGCCGCGGCGCGCGCGCAGCGCCTCGTGGGTGTCTCCGAGCTTGACGATGACGAGCGGGTGCGGGCGGTGGTTGTCCATGCCCGCGATCATGCCGCAGGCGAGGGACCGCCGCAGCGTCAGGCGATGATCAGCCGTTCGCAGGCCTTGCGCAGCGCGGACAGGCCCGGCAGTTCGCGGGCCTTGGCGTCGGTGACGACCACGTCGATGTCCGCGGTGCGGATGTAGGTGACGCGGCTGGCCTGGCCGATCTTGGCGTGGTCGGCGAGGATCACCACCTGTTGCGCCTGCTCGGCCATGGCGCGCGCCACGGTGGCCTCGTGGTGCTCGAAGCTCATGGCGCCGTGCTTCGCGTGCAGGCCCACCGGCGACAGCAGCGCGACATCGGCGCGGTAGCGGCGGATGGCCTCGACCGTGGTGTCGCCGCAGGTGGCCTGGGCCTTCACGTCGATCTGGCCGCCCAGCAGGATGGTCTGGTTGCCGGTGAGCCGGCCCTCGCCCGCACCCGCGAACTTGAGCGCGATGTTCAGCGAGTTGGTGATGACCGTCATGCCGCTCAGCGTGGCGATTTCTTCCGCGCAGATCGACATGGTGCTGCCCGCGTCCATGAAGAGAGTCTGCCCCGGCTGCAGCAGCGCGACCGCGGCCTTGGCGATGGCGCGCTTCTCGCGCTGGCGCGCCACCAGCCGCACCGCGAGCGGCGGCTCGGGCTCGGCCTTGGTGGCGATGGCGCCGCCGTGCACGCGGCGCAGCTCGCCCAGGCCTTCCAGTTCGAGCAGGTCGCGGCGCACCGTTTCGCGCGACACCGCGAGGTCCTGCATGATGCGTTCGACGCTGAGTCGCGAGAAGGTGGCGAGCAGGCTGCGGATGCGCAGGAATCGTTCTTCTTGGAGCATGGAAATGCCGGCGTGGAAAAGAAAAGGGGCGGCGTCACTGCGACGGCCGCCCCGGTTGCATGCGGACAGGCACGGGGACCCGTGCCATTGTGCCGGGCCGACGCCCCGATGCAGGTGCGCCGGCTCGCTCTGCCGTCAGAGATCGGCCAGGCCCATGGCCGGATCGCTCACCGAGTGCCTGCCGGTTTCCACGCGGCCGGCAAAGCGGCGGTAGAAGGCCGGATCGGCATCGCAGGTGACCGCGAAGTCGTACCACTGGCCGCTGCCGGCAAGCACCCACGACTGCTCGGCCTGGGCGCCGCCGTTCACCGTGGCCGTCCACGGGCCGTCGTCGCGGTAGGCCTTGGCGCGCACCGTGAACTTGCAGGCGCTGCCACCGCCGTTGAGCATCTCCACGTAGACATTGCCGTTGGCGATGTCGTAGCACACGCGCACCTCGGGGTTGGGGACACCGCCGGCGCGAAGCCGGTTGAGGTCGCCCTTGAAGTGGCGGTGGAAGCCGTTGGGCCCCAGCACCCACAGGTCGTAGAAGCCGCTGTTGTCGGTCGCGGGGTTCCATGTGTCGTCGAGCTGCTTGCCGGGCTCGACCATGTAGCGGCGCGGCAGGCGGTCGAGGTTGAGCTTGTCGTACACGTGGAACACGGCCGCGGCCTTGCCGCTGTTCTTGAAGACCAGCCGCATCTGGCCCTTGAGGGCGTCGCTGCGTCCGCTCACGTGCAGTTCGTAGGGCAGGGCGCGCGAGGGGCGCGTGCCGGTGGCCTGGCGCGGCAGTTGCGGGTCGAGCGGCAATGCCACCTGCGCCAGGGCCTGCTGGTCGGCGCGCAGCTTGTCGGCGTCGGCCCTGGTCATGCGTCCCGACAGGGTGGGCAGCGCTTCCGTATTGGGCGTGGCGAAGTTGAAGGCGCTCGTGAGGTCGCCGCACACCGCGCGGCGGAAGGACGAGATGTTGGTCTCCTTCACACCGAAGCGCGCTTCGATGAAGCGCAGCACCGAGGTGTGGTCGAAGGCCTGCGAGTTCACCCAGCCGCCGCGGCTCCACGGCGAGACGACGTACATCGGCACGCGCACGCCGGGGCCGTAGACGCGGCCGTCGGGCGCGGGCTGGCCGGTGGTGCCCGGCGGCTTGGGATGCGTGAAGCGCTCGACGGCGAGCTCCGCCTCGGGCAGCGTGGTCTTGCCGGCCATCGAGCCGTCGGCGTTGAGCGAGGGCGCGGCCGGCGAGGGGTAGTGGTCGAAGTAGCCGTCGTTCTCGTCGAAGTTGATGAGCAGCACGGTCTTGCTCCAGACGTCGGGCACGGCGGTGAGCGCGTCCAGCGTTTCCTGGATGTACCAGCCGCCCTGCACCGGGCTCGACGGGCCGGGGTGCTCCGAGTAGGTGGCGGGCGCGATGATCCACGACACCTGCGGCAGCTTGCCGTTCTTGATGTCCTGGCGGAACTGCTCGAGGAAGCCGCCGTCGGGCATGGTGTTGGCGATGCCCTTGTAGAGCGGATTGCCGGCATCGTCGCTCGCCGGGTCGTAGGCCGGCGAGACGGCGCCGTTGCTCACCGGCTTGCCCGAGGCCTCGTTGGCCAGGCGGTACTGCTTGAAGCCCGCCATCGGGTTGTCGCCGAAGTTCTCGGGCATGTTCTGGTAGACGATCCAGCTGACCTTGGCTTCCTGCAGCCGCTCGGGGTAGGTCTTCCACTCGTAGCCGAGGGTGGAAGGGCCAATCTCGTCCCACTCGTTGTTGACCGAGGCCACGTTGGCGGCGGTCGGGCCGTTGGTGCCGGTCCAGTGGAACATGCGGTTCGAATTGGTGCCCGTGTGCATGCTGCAGTGGTAGTCGTCGCACAGCGTGAAGGCGTTGGCGAGCGCGAACTGGAACGCGACCTCGGTCTCCTTGAAGTAGCCCATCGACGCATTGGTCTTGTAGCGCGGCCACTGGTAGGTGCGCCCGCCGTCCCAGGCGTTCTGGCCGTCGTTCCACGAGTGCGGCGTGCCGCTCACGCGCTGCGCGTTGCCTTTGCGGCTGTCCAGGTGGTAGGGCAGGATCGGCTTGCCGTTGGCATCGCTCTGCTGCCAGACGTTCAGGCCCTTGGGCAGCGGAATGGTGAAGCGGTCGCCGAATCCGCGCACGCCCATCAGCGTGCCGAAGTAGTGGTCGAACGAGCGGTTCTCCTGCATCAGGACCACGATGTGCTCGACGTCCTGGATGGTGCCGGTCTTGTTGTTGGCCGGAATGGCGAGCGCGCGGCGGATGCTGGGCGGAAAGGCCGAGAGCGCGAGGGCTGCGGCGCCGGTCGTGGCCGTGCCGGTGAGGAATTTGCGACGCGAGTTCGTCATGGGCTTGTTTTTCGGGTGGGACATGGTTCGGCGGGGCTCAGGGTGCGCAGCTCTTCACGGGGGCCACGCCGGTGTCGGGTGGCGTCGGCGTGGTGGGCGTCGTCGGGGGCGTGGGTGTGCCGCCGACGAAGCCACCACCGCCGCCTCCTCCGCTGCCGCCACAGGCGGACAGGGCGCAGGCCAGGACAAGCGCGGGCACGAGGCGCGCGCAGGGAATGGGGTGAACTTGCATGGTTGGGATCCTCTGGAATCGTTGTTGCCTGGGGGCTCGGGGGGTGATCGGGGTCAGGGCAGCGTCGACAGCGGCGTGCCCGACTTGAAGATGCTGGTCAGCTCGTCGTTCGTGAGCGCGCGGTTCCAGATCGCGAAGTCGTCGAAGTCCATGGCGCCTCGCGGCGAGGAGGTTTCGCGCTGGTAGTAGAGGCCGGTGCCGTCCTCGTTCAGGCCCAGGCCGTTGCCCAGGCCGCCGAGCTTGTCGACCAGCGCGCTCGTGATGGCGGTGCTGTGGGTCTGGATGCCCCTGACGGGATCCATCACGTAGCCCTTCATCGTGAGCGCGGCCTTGTCGATCAGCATCGCCACGTAGGCCCACTGGCCAGCGCTCAGGCTGTAGCCGTTGCTGTCGGCGCGCGCACTGCCCGTGCCCACGTTGAAGCGGATCTCGCAGCTGCCGAACAGGCCGATGGCCAGGCCCGCGTTGCCGCCGGTGGTGTAGTTCTTGTTTCCGATCACCGTGGCGCCGTTGCTCACGCCCTGGCTGCAGGTGTTGTCGGTGCGCATCCAGAAGCCGATGGTGAAGGCCGTGACGGCGGGGTTGGTGGTGACGTCGCTGTTCTGCACCAGGCGGTAGCCGGCCATGCCGCTGGCGTTCTTCACGGTGCTGTCGACGCGCAGTGCCCTGGCCTTGTAGGGCGCCTTGAAACCGTCGTCGACCAGCGCGCCGCCGTTGGCGTCGGCCGCCCACGGTGCGAGCGTGGAGGCGTTCTTCGCATCGAGACCCGGCAGCGCGTCGAGCGGGTAGTAGTCGACCAGCCCGTTCGCCAGCGTGGCCGCGAGCGTCACCGGCGCCGCCGGCTTGACATAGGCGATCTGCGCGGCCAGCGCCACGCTGGCCTCGCCGGCGACGACCGCGTACTGGTAGGTGTAGAGCCCGTCGCTCGCGGCGGCGATGGGATCGGTGTAGGCGGTCGAGCCGGCCGGCAGCGTGGCCACCGGCTTGCCGTCGCGCAGCACCTGCACCGGGGCGGTCGCGGCCCCGGTGAGCGTCCACGACAGTTCGATGCTGCCCTTGTCCGCGCCCGTCTTTGCCGACAGGCCGCGCAGCGCCGCGGCGGCCTGCAGGGCCTGGCCGTTGAAGCGGTAGTCGGCGGCCGCGGGCAGCGCGCCGAGGTGGCGCAGCACGGTCGGCGCAATGTCGGTGGCGGCCGCGAGCGCGAGCAGCATGGCGTCGGCGGGCGCGGCCGTGCCGACGCCGGATTGCGCCGCGAGCGTCTTGTTGCTCGCGATGAAGATCGTCTTGCTGTCGTTGTCCTGCAGGCCGGTGGCGCTGCCGAAGGCGTCGAGGCCGTGGCCGCTCGTGAGGATCACGAGCCAGTCTTCCTTCGGGTCGTTGGCGGTGCGCTGCGCGATGCGCGCCAGCAGCTGGCCCACGCCGGCCGCGGTGTCGGCGATCGCGCGCTGGTAGGCGTCGCTCTTCAGGCCGCTGCCCGCCGCCGCGGCCGGTGCGCCGTACTGCGCCACCAGCAGGTCATAGCCGGTGTCGATGAGCTGCGCGGTGCGGTCGGTGACGCAGGCGTCGGCGCCCGCGCAATCGATGGCGCTGTCGAGCGCACCGGCTTCGTTCGCCAGCAGCAGCGGATAGAGCGCGCCGGCGGTGACGGACGCCGTCCTGTAGCCGGCCGCCTTGTTGTTCTGCCTGGCGAGCGCGAAGACCGAGGGCGCGAGCTTCACGTCGATGCGCTGGTCGTTCGTATCCCAGCGCACGCCGTGGCGCTGTGCCCATGTGCCGGTCAGCAGCGTGGCCCAGCCTGGGCCGTCGGTGGTGCGCTGTTCGCTCAGTGTGCCGTTGGCGCCGCCGGTCCAGGCCGGTGCAACGCGCAGCGATTGCAACGCCGGCACCTTGTTCTGCGCCATGGCATCGCGAAGCGCCGCGTGCGTGAGGCCGTCGATCTCGACGACGAGTGCCTTGGGCCCGCTCTTGCCCTGGTTGACGGTGGGGGCCGGGTTGTTTCCGCCGCCGGGTGAAGGCGTGCCGATGGGCAAGAAACCGTTGCCGCCACCCCCACCACCGCCGCAGGCGGCGAGAAGCAGCAGGACGCACACGCTCCCTCCCGCCAATGCGCGGCGCGCGTTCATTCCTCTGATCATGCTTTCCCTCGAAGTCTTGTGATGCGTACCCGTGGCTGCGCCGGCGGAACATGAGCATTTGCCTGTGCTTGTGCATGCGAGTGCATTTACAAAAAATCACACAAATACTCTCAATGCCTCGGATATTGCGTGTCCCGGGTGACAGCGGTTTGACAAGCCCGCAAACGTCGAGGCCCATGAAAAACGGGGCCCGAAGGCCCCGTGCGCGAGAAATGAAAGAGAGAGGAACGCGTGGGTTCAGCGGATGTGCGCCTCGTAGTCCTGCTCGAGCGCCAGGAGGTTCGTCCAGAAGTCCTGCGGCTTGCGCCCGGCCAGCACGTCGATGAGCACATCGACATGCGCATGCCACCCGCCGGCCACGCTGAGCATGTCCTTGCGGCTGGCCAGCCGCCTGTGCGTGAGCACGAGTTGCGTGGTGTCGCCCCGCGGCGTGAGCTCGAAACTGACTTCCGATGGCGCCGGCCCTTCGTCCCAGCTGATCGTCAGCAGCGTCGGCGCTTCCATGCGCACCAGCCGCGACTTCTGCACGATCGGCTGGCGGCATTCGGCATAGCGGTCGGGCGCTTCCTCGCCGGTGAGTTCGGTGTGGTCGAAACGCAGGTCGAACATCTCGCCCGGCTTCTGCGCCATGGTGCCGCCGGCCAGCCAGGTGGCGCGTTTGTCGGGGTCGGTCAGGTAGGCCCACACGCGCTCGATGGGCGCGGGCAGCGTGCGTTCCATGCGCAGAGTGCCGGGTTCGATCGGCCGGCCGAGGCTGTGCTTGCTCGTCATGGGGATGTGCTCCTTGTGAGTGAGGAAGAAAGGAAGATCACTTGCGCGATTTCTCTTCGCGCCGCAGTTCCCGCGCCAGCGCGTCGAGCCGGTTGCTCCAGAAGCCTTCGTAGCAGCGCAGCCAGGCATCGGCCGTGGCCAGTGCCGCGGGCTCCAGCCGGCAGACGTGCGCGCGGCCCTGCACGGTGCGCGACACCAGGCCCGCGCGTTCCAGCGTCTTCACGTGCTTGGACGCCCCCGCGAAGGACATGCGGAACGGCGCGCCGAGCTCGCCCACGCTGCAATCTCCCTGGGCCAGCAGCTGGAGCATCGTGCGGCGCGTGCTGTCGGCGAGCGCCTGGAACACGGCGTCGAGCCGTTCGTCATCGGGTTCAACCATGAAGTTGAATATAGACATCCTTCAGAGAGTATTCAACCATCCGGTTGAATGAATATCTTCCCGTTACACCCGATACACGCGAGACGCCGATGAACGGCATGGCGCTTGGGTCTGCGTGATGGCGCTCCTACGATCCGGGCTCGTTCCATCCACTCGCCAGACAACCCATGAATCCTCTCGTACATCGCCGCACCTTGCTGCTCGCCGCTTCTGTCCTGCCGTTGGCGAGCGCCTGCACCGCGTGGTCCGCCAAGGGGCCGCAGCAGGACGCCGCGGCACAGCTCGCCGCGCTCGAAAGCGCATCGGGCGGCCGGCTCGGCGTCGCCGGCTTCAACACCGCGACCGGCGCGCGCGTGCAGCACCGTGCGGACGAGCGCTTTCCGTTCTGCAGCACCTTCAAGCTCGTGCTGGCCGCGGCCATCCTCGAGCGCAGCGCCAAGGAGGGCGGGCTGCTCGCGCGGCGCGTCAACTACAGCAAGGGCGACCTGATCTCCAACTCGCCCATCACCGAGAAAAATCTCGCGACCGGCCTGACGGTGGCCGAGCTTTGCGCCGCCACCATCCAGTACAGCGACAACGCGGCGGCCAACCTGCTGATGAAGATCCTGGGCGGCCCGCCCGCGGTGACGGCCTTTGCGCGTTCCTCCGGCGACGATGTCTTCAGGCTCGACCGCTGGGAGACCGAACTCAACACCGCCATCCCCGGCGACCTGCGCGACACCACCACGCCCGCGGCCATGGCGGCCAGCGTGCAGCGGCTGGTGCTCGGCAACGCGCTCGGCGCGGCGCAGCGCGCGCAGCTCGAGACCTGGCTGTTGGGCAACACCACCAGCACGGAGCGTTTCCTGGCCGGTGTGCCCTCTGGCTGGAAGGTGGGCGACAAGACCGGGGCGGGCTCCTACGGCACCACGAACGACGTCGGCGTGCTGTGGCCACCGGCCGGCGCGCCGCTGGTGCTGGCGGTCTACCTGACGTTTCCGGAGAAGGGCGCGAAGGGGCGCAACGATGTCGTGGCGGCGGCCACCCGCATCGTGGTGGGTGCGCTGGCGGGCTGAAGGCACGGCGACCCGAAGGTATCCGTCTTCGAAGCCTCGAGTTTTAATTTACGGTGTATATTTACATCGTAAATTTAAAACCGAGAAACTCCGATGCCCAAGATTCTTTCGGAAGACGAGGTCGCTGAATTTCGTCAGCGGCTCCTGAAAACCGCGGAGGCCGCTTTCGCGACCCACGGCGTCGACGGCGTTTCGATGCGCCAGCTCGCGCAGCAACTGGGATGCAGCGCGACCACGCCCTACCGCTACTTCCGGAACAAGGACGAAATCCTCGCAGCGGTTACGGCCGCCGCGTTGAACCGGTTTTCCGGTGCGCTCGAAAAAGCTTTCGCGGCCGAGGGCAGCAGCGCCGAGAAGGCGGTCGCCGTGCGCAAGGCCTACGTCCGGTTCGCCTTCAGGAACCCGAAGGCCTATCGGCTGATGTTCGATGCGCCGCACCCGAGCCTGTCGGACTACGCCGAACTTTCCGAAGCCTCCGGCCGGGCGGACCGGATCATGGCGGCGCCCTTGGAGCGCCTGACGCAGGAGGGGAGCGTCAAGGGCGATCCCCGGCTGCTGGGACGGGTGTTCTGGAGCGCGATCCATGGCGCGGTTTCGTTGCAGCTGGCCGGCAAGCTCGCGTCGAAACCGGCATTCGAGACCGTGCTCGAAAGCACCTTGCGCCTGATCATGGCCGGTGCCATGGCCGCCAATCATTCCGCCTGAAGAGGACTGCCATGCTCGCCATCGGGAACATCCAGGTGCACTTGATCGATCGGGGCCAAGGCTCGCCCGTGCTTTTTCTGCATGGCAACCCGGATACGTCGGAGATATGGAATCCGCTCATCGAAAGGCTCGGCGCTGGCCACAGATGGATCGCCCCCGACTTGCCGGGCTTCGGACGGTCCACGGCGCCGCACGATCTCGATTGCTCGCTCGAGCAGATGGCGGTATTCGTCGACAGCCTCGTCACCCGGTTGGGCCTGCCTGTGCCGCTCAGCCTGGTCGTCCACGATATAGGCGGGCAATACGGCCTCGCCTGGGCTGCCAGGCATCCGCAAAAGGTCGGCCGGATCGCCATCTTCAATACGGCCTTCTCCTCCAGCTACCGATGGACGCCGCTGCACCGGATCTGGCGCACGCCGGTGCTCGGCGAACTGGCCCAGCGGCTGACGAGCCGCCGGGCCTTTGCGCGCGAGATGCAACGTGGCGCCAGCAAGCTCGGCACCGCGCAGGTCGATGCGATCTTCGACCGCATCACCCCGTCGATGAAGCGCATGGCGCTGCGCATCTTCAGGTCCACGCAGCTGCAGGACTTCGCAGGGTGGGAAGACGAGGTCCGGCGCCTGCTGTCCTCGATTCCATCGCTGGTGCTCTGGAGCGACGACGATCCCTACATCGCCCCGGAATTCGCGGACAGGTTCGGTGCGCAATGCGTCAGGCACTACGCGGGCTTCGGCCACTGGCTTCCGTTGGAAGCGACCGATCTGGTGGGCAGGGAACTGCTGGCGTTCCTCGAACCCGCCCGATCGCCAACGGCCTACAGCACGAACCACCCGACCGCCACGTAGTGGCTCGCCGTCCCCGCCAGCACGAACAGGTGCCACATGCCGTGCGCATGCCGGAAGCCCCGGCGGTTGCGGTAGAACACGGTGCCCGCGGTATAGAGCACCCCGCCGATCAAAAGCCATGCCAGCCCGCCGCCTTCGAGCCGCGCCGCCAGCGGCACGGCGGCCAGCACGCCGAGCCAGCCCATGGCGATGTACCGGGCCAGCGATGGCTTCCTCGGCGCATCGCCCTGCACCGGCTGCAGTTCGCGCCAGATGCCGTAGAACGCGGCGCCCCAGATCGCCGCGAGCAGCAGCCAGGCCCACAGGCCCTGCAGCGTGACGAGCGCAAAGGGCGTGTAGGTGCCGCCGATCAGCAGGTAGATCGCGCAGTGGTCGGCCCGCTCCCACACCCGCTTCAGGTGGCCGCGCGTGCTGTGGAACAGCGTGGAGGCCGCGTACAACGCCACCACCGAAAGCGAGAACACCAGCGCTCCCGCGATGCGCGCGGGGTCGCCGGTGGGCACGGTCTTGGCGAGCAGCAAGGGTGCGGCGAGCAGTGCGAGCACCAGGCCCAGCAGATGGCTGTAGCCGTTGAGGCGCTCGCCGGGGTACATCAGTGCCGGGCCTCAGCGGCCGGTTTCCTTCAGGTAGGCGGCGCGCGCTGCGAAGGCCGTGTTCGCGAAGTCCGAGAACACGCCATCGATGCCGGCGCGGAAGTAGGCCAGGTACTCGGCCACCGGGTCGCCCTTGTAGACGCCCGCGAGGTACTTGGCCTCGTTGCGGAAGGTGTAGCTGTGGACGAACAGGCCGGCCTTGTGGGCGTCGGCGATCAAGCTGGTGGGCTTGATGGTGTTGACGTCGGCCAGGCCCTTGCCCGCGACGAAAGGCACGACGGTGTGCGCCATCACCTGCGGCTTCCAGGGGCCCACGCCGTCGGCATAGGTCTTGATCTCGGCGAGGCCCGCGGGCGTGAGCATTTCGCCGAACCACTTGGGGTTGCCGGCCAGCGTCCAGCTGTAGGGGCGGCCGTCGACGAAGGTGTAGACGTCGTTGGTGACGTAGATCATCGCGCCGGTCTGGTAGTTGACGTCGTTGCCGTCGACCAGCTGCACCGCACGGGCCTTCATGCCGGCGGCGCGCAGGTACTTCAGGCTGTCGGGCTCGAAGCTCTGCACGAAGATCGGCGCGTCCTTGCGGTTGAGGTCGTTGAAGTTCATGACCTTGAGCAACGCGTCCTCGAGCGGGTGGCTGCCCGCCGGGCCGCAGCCGTTGGCGATGGCCTGCGCGTTGTTCCAGATCGGGTTCTTGGTTTCGGGGTACACGGTGATCGTGCGGCCGGTGGCCTTGGCTTTCGCCTTGGCGATGTCGATCACCTCCTGGAAGCTCAGGATCGGCAGCTTGCCGTTGAGCTCGGTCGGGCGCAGGTCGCGGGCGTCGTAGGTGGTGCCGGCAATCCACTGCTTGAGCTCGGCCATCGTGAAGTCGGTGACCGACCAGTCGTTGGTGTGGTCCTCGCCGTCGACGACGAGCGACTTGAGCACCGACTTCGGGTCGCTGGGGTCGGTCAGGTCGCTCAGGTACTTCGGCGGGCCGTTCTCGGGCACGGGCGGGTACTTCACGTCGACCAGCACGCCGGGCACGGTGCGCTTGCGCGCCGCCACGGTACTGTTGGTCTTGGCCACCTCGGCGATGTTGGTGTTGTCGCTGAGCCAGGGGTTGTGGCGCGCCACGAGCACGCAGTCCTTGGTGAGGTGCAGGTCGGTTTCGAGCGAGTCGGCGCCGGCATCGGCCGCGGCCTCGTAGGCCTTCTGGGTTTCTTCGGGGAGCAGGCCCGGCAGGCCGCGGTGGCCGATGACCAGCGGCACGGCGCCGTCGAGCGTGCCCAGCGGTGCGGGTTGGGGGGCCGGTGCGGGCGCGGGTGCCGGTGCCGGCGGAATGATCGGAAACACCGGACCGCCGCCACCGCCGCCGCCGCCGCAGGCGGCCATGACGAGGCTGCCGCCGAGGGCCGCGATGACGGTGCGCAGGGGACGGGGCGCGGGCGTGGGAACGCTCGTTTTCATGGGTTGTTCTGGGATGTTGAAGAGGTCGAGGCCGGCGGATGCTAGGTTTGCCCCGTGACGGGACAGTGACCGTGGCGGCGGCGCAGCGCCTCTTCAGCCGTCGTTTTCCGCGGCCAGCTCGCGGCTTTGCTGGGCGATGCTGCGCTCCAGGAAACGCCAGAGCCGCTCGTCTTCGCTGAAGGCCACGTTGAAGCGCAGCCATCCGGTGGGATGCGGGTTGACCAGGAACAGCTGGCCCGGGCCGAGCATGATGCCCTCCACCGCAGCGCGCCGCGAGAGTTCGGCGCTGTCGGCAATGTCCGGGTGCCGCGCCCACAGGTACATGCCGGCCGCCGGTTCGTGGAACAGCTCGAAGCCCAGCGCGTCGAGCCGCCGTGCCACGCTGCCCTGTGCCTGGGCCAGGCGTTCGCGCAGGGACTTGAGGTGCTTGCGCCAGCGGCCGTCGGTCACGGTGCCGAAGGCCAGGCGCTCGGTGATGTCGGAGGAGGTCAGGCCCGAGATCATCTTGAGCTGCGCCAGCTCTTCGAGCAGCTCCGGCTGGGCGACCACGTAGCCGACGCGGATGTTCGGCGAGATGGTCTTCGAGTAGCTGCCGACGTAGACCACGCGGCGCAGTTGCCCCAGGCTGGCGAGCGAGGGACGCATCGATGCGTCCATCTCGGCATAGATGTCGTTCTCGACCAGCGTGAAATCGTGCGCCTGGGCCAGCTGCAGGAGCTGCACCAGCTGCGGCAGCGAGGCCATCGAGCAGGTCGGGCTCTGCAGGCGCGGCTGGGTGAAGAAGGCCTTGGGCCGGTGCACCGCGAGCAGCGCCTCGAGCGCGGGCATGTCGTAGCCCGTGGGGATGCGCGGCACGCCGACGATCTCCACCCCCAGGAAGCGCAGCATGTACATCAGGTTCGGATAGCCCGGGTCGTCCACCAGCACCGAGTCGCCCGGCTTGAGCAGGCGGCGCGCCACCAGGTCCAGCGCCTGGCTGGAGCCCTGGGTCAGCAGGACCTGGGCGGCCTCGACCACGATCTGCTGCTCCGACAGCGCTTCGGCCGTTGCCATGCGCAGCGCCATGTGGCCGAAGGGCAGGCCGTAGCCGCCGATGTCGGTGCCTTCGGAGGCCAGGTGGCGCAGGCTGCGGCGCATGCCGTCCTCGAACAGCCAGTCGTGCGGCAGCCAGCCGCAGCCGGGCTTGAGCGGGAGGTTGCGGTTCTCGAAGATCTGCTGCAGGTACCAGCGGGCGTCGAAGCGCGGGTCTGGGCGGGGGGCGCTGGCCGCACCGGCGGCGCTGTCCTCGCTGCGCCGCTTGACGAAGAAGCCCGCGTTGGCGCGCGAGACCAGCAGGCCCTGGGCCACCAGCCGGTCGTAGGCCTCGACCACCGTGAAAACACTGACGCCGTGGGCCGCGGCGAAGGCGCGGATCGACGGCAGCTTGCTGTCGGCCTTGAGTTTCTGGGAGCCGATCAGTCCGCGCAGCCCTTCCACGATCTGGCTTACCAGGGGCGTCGGCTGTTCGGGGCGAAGAATGAGCATGGGGGTGTCTCCGGCAGACCGGCCTGCACCATATTGAGGAAAGTATGTACAGGATACAAGACCAGTACAGTCTTCCGGGCGATCACTTCCGGTGTACATGGCTGGATCGATTCGCGCGACCTAGAGTGCCGGCATTCCTTCTTCAAAGCACAGGTCGTCCCCATGCAGCGTGAACCCCATCTCAGCAATGCCGCCCTCATGGCCCGCCGCAGCGCGGCCGTCGCCCGCGGTGTCGGCCAGGCCCATGAAATCTTCGTCAGCCGGGCCGCCAACGCCGAGCTGTGGGACGTCGAGGGGCGCCGCTACATCGATTTCGCCGGCGGCATCGCGGTGCTCAACACCGGCCACTGCCACCCGGAGATCAGTGCGGCCGTCAAGGCGCAGGTCGATCTCTACTCGCACACCTGCTTCCAGGTGGTGGCCTACGAGCCCTATGTGGAGCTGGCCGAGCGCCTGAACGCGCTGGCGCCGGGCCGGTTCGCGAAGAAATCGGTCTTCCTGAGCACCGGCGCCGAGGCGGTCGAGAACGCGGTCAAGATCGCCCGCGCCTACACCCGGCGGCCCGGCATCATCGCCTTCAACGGCGGCTACCACGGCCGCACGATGATGACGCTCGGCCTGACCGGCAAGGTCGCGCCCTACAAGGTCGGCTTCGGCCCGTTCCCGGGCGAGGTGTTCCATGCGCTGTACCCGAACGCGCTGCACGGCGTGAGCGTGGACGACGCCCTGCACTCGGTCGAGCTGCTGTTCAAGAACGACATCGAGCCCGAACGCGTGGCGGCCTTCATCCTGGAGCCGGTGCAGGGGGAGGGCGGCTTCTACGTGGCGCCCAACGACTTCGTCGAAGGCCTGCGCGCGCTGGCGGACCGCTATGGCATCCTGATCATTGCCGACGAGGTGCAGACCGGCGCCGGCCGCACCGGCACCTGGTTCGCCAGCGAGCAATGGCCCGTGGCCCCCGACCTGATCACCACCGCCAAGTCGATGGCGGGCGGCTTCCCGATCTCCGGCGTGGTGGGCCGCGCCGAGGTGATGGACGCGCCCGCGCCCGGCGGCCTGGGCGGCACCTATGCCGGCAGCCCCATCGGCTGCGCCGCGGCGCTCGCGGTGCTCAAGGTGTTCGACGACGCGCAATTGCTGGCGCGCAGCCAGGCGCTGGGCGAGCGGCTCACGGCCGGCCTGCGCCGCATCGCGGCCGTCGAGCCGGCCATCGGCGACGTGCGGGGGCTCGGCGCCATGGTGGCCATCGAGCTGTTCGAGCAGGGCGATACCGCCCGGCCCGATGCCGCGCTGACCCGCCAGGTGGTCGCGGAGGCGGCGCGGCGCGGGTTAATCCTGCTGTCATGCGGCAGCTACGGCAATGTAATTCGCGTGCTGGTGCCGCTGACGGCATCCGACTTGCTTGTGGACGAAGGCCTGGCGCTTCTCGCGGACAGCTTCGCCGCGTTGCGCTGATCGACCCTTTGCTGAAATCCTCCATGACAGACGAACCCTTGGTGCGCTTCCAGCGCGTCCAGAAAACCTACGACGGCGAACACCTGGTGGTGCGCCAGCTCGATCTGGACATCCACCGCGGCGAGTTCCTGAGCCTGCTCGGACCCTCGGGGTCGGGCAAGACCACCACGCTGATGATGCTGGCGGGCTTCGAGTCGCCGACCTCGGGCGAGATCCTGCTCGACGGCAAGCCGATCACCCGCACGCCGCCGCACAAGCGGCACTTCGGCATGGTGTTCCAGAACTACGCGCTGTTTCCGCACCTGAGCGTGGGCCAGAACGTGGCCTATCCGCTCACCGTGCGCAAGGTGCCCAAGGACGAGCAGCAGCGCCGCGTGCAGCGCGCGCTCGACATGGTGCAGCTGCGCGGCATGACCGACCGGCTGCCCGGCCAGCTCTCGGGCGGCCAGCAGCAGCGCGTGGCGCTGGCGCGCGCGCTGGTGTTCGAACCCCAGCTGGTGCTGATGGACGAGCCGCTCGGCGCGCTCGACAAGCAGCTGCGCGAGCACATGCAGATCGAGCTCAAGGACCTGCACCGCCAGCTGGGCGTGACCTTCGTCTACGTGACGCACGACCAGGGCGAGGCGCTCACCATGAGCGACCGCGTGGCGGTGTTCAACGAAGGCGTGATCCAGCAGCTGGACACGGTCGGCCGGCTCTACGAGACGCCGTCCAACCGCTTCGTGGCCGGCTTCGTCGGCGACAACACCGTGCTCAAGGGCCAGCTGGGCCGTGGCGGCGAGCACGCCGAGATGACGCTGCCCGACGGCCGCGTGCTGCACGGGCTCAACGTCGGCGGCGTGGCCGCGGGCACGGCCGTCGAGGCCTGCATCCGCCCCGAGCGCGTGGTGCTGCACCGCCGTCCGGACGTGCAGGGCGCCAACATGCTGGCCGCCGAGGTGGCGCGCGTCATCTACTTCGGCGACCACCTGCGGCTGCTCTGCAACGTGGGCGGCGGCCAGGCCGAAGCCACCGTGAAGCTGCCGCTGAACGGCCTCGACGGTGCCGCCGCGCCGCAGGCCGGCGAAGCGGTGGTGCTCGAATTTCCGACGTCGCATGCGCGCATCTATGCCCCCTGAATCCGGTCCGTTGTTCCCTCGTTTCCTTTCATCACCCAGGAAGATTTCCACCATGAAAAAGACTCTCCTCGCCTGCACCGTCGCCGCCAGCTTCGCGCTGCCCGTCTTTGCCCAGCAGCAGCTCACCGTGGTCAATTTCGGCGGCGCCAATGCCAACGCCCAGAAGAAGGCCTACTACGAGCCCTACGAGAAGACCGGCACCAAGATCATTCCGGTCGAATACAACGGCGAGCAGGCCAAGATCAAGGCCATGGTCGAGACCAAGAAGGTCACCTGGGACGTGGTCGAGGTCGAATCGCCCGATGCGGCGCGCGGCTGCGACGAGGGCCTGTTCGAGAAGCTCGACTATTCGAAGATCGGCAGCAAGGCCGACTTCCTGCCGGCCGCGGTCACCGATTGCGGCGTCGGCCTGTTCGTGTGGTCGACCGTGATGGCCTACAACGGCGAAAAGCTCAAGACCGCGCCCACCAGCTGGGCCGATTTCTGGGACGTGAAGAAGATCCCCGGCAAGCGCGGCATGCGCAAGGGCGCGCGCTACAACCTCGAGTTCGCGCTCATGGCCGACGGCGTGAAGCCGGCCGATGTCTACAAGGTGCTCGCCACCAAGGACGGCGCCGACCGCGCGTTCAAGAAGCTCACCGAACTCAAGCCGAACATCCAGTGGTGGGAAGCAGGCGCCCAGCCGCCGCAGTTCCTGGTGGCCGGCGACGTGGTGCTGACCACCGTGTACAACGGCCGCATCGACGCGGCCAACCGCGAAGGCCGCGACCTCAAGATCTACTGGCCGGGCGGCATCTACGACCTCGACTACCTGGTGATCCCGAAGGGCGCGCCGAACAAGGAAGCCTCGCTGAAGTTCATCCAGTTCGTGATGCAGCCGGCCAACCAGGCGGTCTATGCCCAGAACATCGCCTACGGTCCCGCCAACACCAAGGCACTGGCTTCGCTCAGCCCCAAGGTGCTGGCCGACCTGCCGACCTCGGCGACCAACGCCAAGGACGCGCTGCAGTTCAACGTCGGCTTCTGGGCTGACCAGGGCGAGGCGCTCGAGAAGCGCTTCGCGTCCTGGGCCACGCAGTAAGCAGGCAAGAGGCCATGCACGCGGCAATGTCTGTCCCCCAGGTCCCGGCAGAGGCGCCACCCGGCGAGCTCCGGCGTGCGCTGGCGCGCGCCGAGTCGCGCCGCAAGTGGCGCGCCTTCGCGCTCACGGCGCCGCTGCTGGTGTTTCTGCTGCTGACGCTGCTGGTGCCCATCGTGGCGCTGCTGCAGCGCGCGGTGGAGAACCCCGAGGTGGCCAATGCGCTGCCGCGCACCGTGCGCGCACTCGACGGCTGGAATCGCAAGGAGGCGCCCGCGCCGGCGGCCTATGCCGCCATCGCGGCCGACCTCGGCCAGCTGCCTGACAGTTCCGACGCGGGCGCCCTGGCGCGCCGCCTCAACACCGAGATCGCGGGCGCCCGCTCGCTCGTGATGGGCGCCTTCCGGGCGCTGCCGATCGCCGGCACGCCGGAAGAAATCAAGGCGCGCATGCTGGAGATCGATCCGCGCTGGGGCGAGGCGCCGTACTGGCAGGCGATTGCCAAGAACGGTTCGCGCTGGACGCCCGACTACCTGCTCGCCTCGGTCGACCTGCGGCGCAATGTGGCGGGCGAGGTGGAGCGCATGCCCGCCGACCAGCGCGCCTTTGCCGGCATCCTGCTGCGCACCTTCCAGATCAGCGCCGTGGTCACCTTCTTCTGCCTGCTGCTGGCCTATCCGCTGGCCTGGTGGCTGTCGACGCTGCCGGCGCGCAAGGCCAACGTGCTGATGATCCTGGTGCTGGTGCCGTTCTGGACTTCCATCCTGGTGCGCGTGGCGGCCTGGATCGTGCTGCTGCAATCCGAAGGCCTGGTCAACCGCGGCCTCATGGGCATCGGCCTGATCGACCATCCGCTGGCGCTGCTGTTCAACCGCACCGGCGTGATCATCGCGATGGTGCACATCCTGCTGCCGTTCATGATCCTGCCGCTCTACAGCGTCATGAAGAGCGTGCCGCCCACCTACCTGCGCGCGGCCGTCTCGCTGGGCAGTTCGCCGCTGGCGGCCTTCTTTCGCGTGTACGTGCCGCAGACCTACCCGGGCATCGGCGCCGGCGCGCTGCTGGTCTTCATCCTGGCCATCGGCTACTACGTGACGCCGGCACTGCTGGGCGGCGCGGACGACCAGATGCTGAGCTACTACATCGCGCGCTACACCAACGTGGAAATCAACTGGGGCATGGCCTGCGCGCTGGGCGCCGTGCTGCTGGCCGCCACCCTGGTGCTGTACGCCGTGTACCGCCGCATCGGCAAGGCCGAGCTGAGCCTCGGCTGAACGGCACGAAAGACAGACAAGCATGTTGAAGCTTCCTCAATTCCCGGCCTACGCCACCTTCGCCGACAAGCTCGGCTGGTGGCTGGTGCGTGCCGGCTGCGTCGCGGTGCTGGCCTTCCTGCTGGCGCCGATCCTGGTGGTGATTCCGCTGTCGTTCTCCGACAGCTCGTTCCTGGCCTACCCGATCCCGGGCTGGTCGCTGCGGTGGTATCGCAACCTCTTCGATTCGCCCGAGTGGGCACGTGCGGCGCGCAACAGCTTCATCGTCGCGCCGGCTGCCACGGTGCTGGCCACCGTGCTGGGCACGCTGGCGGCGGTGGGCCTGTCGCGCACGAGCTTCGCCTTCAAGGGCCTGCTCATGAGCGTGCTGATCTCGCCGATGGTGGTGCCGATCGTGGTGGTGGGGGTGGCCACGTACCTCTACTTCGCGCCCATCGGCCTGGCCGACACCTACCTCGGGTTGATCGTGGTGCATGCGGCGCTCGGTGCGCCTTTCGTGCTGACCACTGTGCTCGCCACGCTGGCCGGCTTCAACCAGAATCTGGTGCGCGCATCGCTGAGCCTGGGCGAGACGCCGTTCAGGACCTTCATGCGCGTCACGCTGCCGGTGATTGCGCCGGGCGTGATCTCGGGCGCGCTGTTCGCTTTTGCCACCTCGTTCGACGAAGTGGTGGTCACGCTGTTCCTCGCGGGGCCGGACCAGGTCACGCTGCCGCGCCAGATGTTCACCGGCATCCGCGAGAACATCTCGCCCACCATCGCCGCCGTGGCGACGCTGCTGATCATCTTCACCACCACGCTGCTGCTCGCGCTCGAATGGCTGCGCGGACGGCGGCGCTGAACACTCCATTCGCGCGATGCCCTCCACGACCCCGAACCAGCCGCTGGGCGGCAACACCATGCCGCGCTTCGCCGGCCCCGGCACGATGATGCGGCTGCCCCCGGCAACGTCGCCGGAAGGACTGGACGCCGCGTTCATCGGCGTGCCGCTGGACATAGGCACCTCCAACCGCCCCGGCGCGCGCTTCGGGCCGCGCCAGATCCGCGCCGAGTCGGCGCTGCTGCGCCCCTACAACATGGCCACCGGCGCCGCGCCCTTCGACCGGCTGAACGTGGCCGACCTGGGCGACGTGCCGATCAACACCTATTCGCTGGACAAGTCGCTGGCCATCATTTCGGCCTTCTACGACACGGTGCTGGCAGCAGGATGCGCCCCGCTGACGCTGGGCGGCGACCACACCATCGCGCTGCCGATCCTGCGCGCGGTGGCGCGTAAGCACGGCCCGGTCGCGCTGGTGCACGTGGATGCGCATGCGGACGTGAACGACGACATGTTCGGCGAGCGCATCGCCCACGGCACGCCGTTCAGGCGCGCCGTCGAAGAGGGCCTGCTGGCCTGCGACAAGGTCTGGCAGATCGGCCTGCGCGGCACCGGCTACGCGGCCGACGATTTCGACTGGCCGCGCGCGCAGGGCTTCACCGTGGTGCAGGCGCACGAGGTCTGGTACCAGTCGCTCGCGCCGCTGATGGCGCAGGTGCGCGAGCGCATCGGGCCCGCGCATCCGGTCTACATCAGCTTCGACATCGACGGCATCGACCCCTCGTTCGCGGGCGGCACCGGCACGCCCGAGATCGGCGGGCTCACCGTGCCGCAGGCGCTGGAGATCGTGCGCGGCTGCCGCGGCCTGAACGTGGTGGGCGCCGACCTGGTGGAGGTCAGCCCGCCCTACGACACGAGCGGCAACACCGCGCTGCTGGGCGCCAACCTGCTCTACGAAATGCTCTGCGTGCTCCCCGGCGTGCCCTTCCGCTGACACGGCCGCTGCCCGCGCAGGCCATTACCGGTTACCCATTCATTCCTTCCTTCCGAGACAACACGAGAACATGGACACGAAGACTTCTCCCCTCACGCTGCTGAACGACCCGACCCTGCTCAAGACCGATGCGCTGATCGCCGGCGAGTGGACGAAGGGCGCCAGCCGCTTCGACGTGAACGACCCGGCCACCGGCCGGAAACTGGTCGACGTGGCCAACCTCACGCGCGCGGATGCCGCGCACGCCATCGCCGCCGCGAACGGGGCGCTCGCCGCCTGGCGCGGCAAGACCGGCAAGGAGCGCAGCATCGTGCTGCGCAAGTGGTTCGACCTGCTGATCGCCAACACCGAGGACATCGGCCGCCTGATGACCGCCGAGCAGGGCAAGCCCTTCGCCGAGGCCAAGGGCGAGGTCGCCTACGGCGCGAGCTTCATCGAATGGTTTGCCGAAGAAGCCAAGCGCGTGAACGGCGAGGTGCTGCCGCAGTTCGACAACAACCGCCGCCTGCTGGTGATGAAGCAGCCCATCGGCGTGTGCGCGGCGATCACGCCGTGGAATTTTCCGCTCGCGATGATCACCCGCAAGGTGGCTCCGGCGCTCGCTGCCGGCTGCACGGTGGTCATCAAGCCGGCCGAGCTCACGCCGCTGACCGCGCTGGCCGCGGCGGAGCTGGCCGTGCGGGCCGGCATTCCGGCGGGCGTGCTCAACGTGCTCACGGCCGACAGCGCCAACAGCATCGCGATCGGCAAGGAGCTGTGCGAGAGCGACGTCGTGCGCCACCTGAGCTTCACCGGCTCCACCGAGGTGGGCCGCATCCTCATGAGCCAGTGCGCGCCGACGGTCAAGAAACTGTCGCTGGAACTGGGCGGCAACGCGCCCTTCCTGGTGTTCGACGACGCGGACGTGGATTCGGCCGTCGAAGGCGCGATTGCCAGCAAGTACCGCAACGCCGGCCAGACCTGCGTTTGCGCGAACCGGCTGTACGTGCAGGAGGGCATCTACGACGCCTTCGTCGAGAAGTTCGCGGCCAGGGTCAAGGCGCTCAAGGTCGGCAACGGCTTCGACGACGGCGTGGTGCAGGGCCCGCTGATCGAGGACGCGGCCATCGACAAGGTGCAGCGCCACGTCGACGACGCCGTCGCCAGGGGCGGCAAGGTGCTGGCCGGCGGCCACAGGATGCAGGGCCAGTTCTTCGAGCCGACCGTCATCGCCGACGCCACGGCCGACATGCTGTGCGCGCGCGAGGAAACCTTCGGTCCCTTCGCGCCGGTGTTCCGCTTCAAGACCGAACAGGAAGGCATCGACGCGGCGAACAATACCGAGTTCGGCCTGGCGAGCTATTTCTACACGCGCGACGTGGGCCGCATCTTCCGCGTGGCGGAGGCGCTGGAGTACGGCATGGTCGGCATCAATGCCGGCGTGATCGCCACCGAGCACGTGCCCTTCGGCGGCGTGAAGCAGTCGGGCCTGGGACGCGAGGGCTCGCACCACGGCATGGACGACTACGTCGAGATCAAGTACCTCTGCCTGGGCGACATCCAGAAATAGGAAGAGAAGAAGAGGAAAGAAGGAGGGGGCGGGAAGAGCCGGGGCAAGCCCTGCCCTGCCCCGCCCGGCCCTATCGCGCCAGCACGGGCGCCAGCGCCACGCCGGTGTGCGTGCCCAGCCGCACCACCTCTTCGGGCGGCGCCGACGCGACGACGCGCCCGCCGGCGCTGCCGCCCTCGGGCCCGAGGTCGAGGATCCAGTCGGCCTCGGCGATCAGGTCGAGGTCGTGCTCGATCACCACCACGCTGTGGCCGCCGTTCACCAGCCGGTGCAGCACGTGGATCAGCTTCTCGACGTCGGCCATGTGCAGGCCCACGGTCGGCTCGTCGAGCACGTA